>OFDC01000017.1_pt1 | contig 258983 bp, 228 predicted proteins | sample 1520941 | NCBI WGS metagenome assembly OFDC01 (sample SAMEA94258168, study PRJEB24077) | hot springs metagenome | biome: Aquatic biome; feature: Water | place: India | collected 2012-12-06 | depth 5 m
AGTTTTGTTCTTGAGTTGCATCAAAAACTGGAGCAATTTGAAAAGGAATTGTTTCATTTTGGCGGTCGAGAGCCACAAAGTAGTGTAATTTATCTTTAATGATTGGCCCGCCCAGTGAGAAACCATATTGTTTTTGGTTGATATTGGTCGTTCTTGGTGTTCCGTTAGCATTGAATTTACTATTCATCGGGAATAATTCTTTGCCAAAAAGCCTTGCTTTACTTGCTCTTTGGTAGAAAAATGCCGAACCTTCCATTGTATTCGTACCATTTTTGGTAACCGCATTGACCGAACCACCACCTTGGCGGCCTTGTGTTACATCATAATTATTGGTCGAAACTTGGTATTCACGGATAGCTTCTTGCGAAATCGTGTAAGGGCCATTGCCAACAGCTCCGTTGGTGTACATATTTCGGGCATTGGCACCGTCCATCGTTACGTTAGTTGATGAAGTACGTTGACCACTAAAACTACCATTTCGGCCTTGTAGTGGAGAAAGTGCAGTTAAAGCCGTAAAGTTTCTACCTTCCATCGGAAGCTGTTTCATCTGCAAGGCCGAAACGGCAATTGCCGCACCAGCTCTTTCGGTTTCTTTATTAACAAATGAATTTGCCGACACTACAACTTCCGATAAAGTTGTGCTTGAAGTCATTAGTTTTGCGTCAATTTTCAATTTATCTCCTTGATTAAGAGCGTAATCTGAAAACTTTTGAGTCTGATAACCCACAAACGAAACCGTAATAGTGTAAGGTTTACCAAGCGGAAGTTGTTGCAATTGAAATTCACCATTGATGTTGGTGAGTGTACCAGTCTGAAAACCAGTCGATTCGTTACGAACACGAACCGAAGCTCCTGGAATTCCTTCACCTTTTTCGTCTTTTACCACACCAGCAATTGTGGCATCCGTTCCTTGCGAAAAAGCATTAATACAAAGTAAAAATCCAAGTAAGATGAATAATAAAGTTTTTTTCATGGGTTGTGAATCCTGTTTGTTGAGCCGCAAAAGTACTCACCCCATGTAAAGCCTATGTTAGCTAATGATTGTCAAAGCATTAACAATTAGAAGGTTGAAAAAATAAACAAATGAAAAATCTACTCATTTAATTATGCAAAAAACTTTAAAAAGAATGTTCTCTACTAATTTCGAAAATTGTAGTTAAAAAGTATTTGGGCTAAATCATTCTCTTACCGAGAATAATAGTTGTTTGAGAATTAATACAATTATGCGTTTAGCCTAATTTTACATATTTTCGCCAATTATGTTGCTCTTTAAAACCCAGCATTTCACGGATTTTACGATTAGAAAATAATGCTTCATGCTCGTCTAATTCACGAGTGATTGGTACATTCGGGAAGAATCTTTCTGCCAGTTCTTTGCTTGGAATAATCGCACCGTTATGGTCGTTACCAGCATTGAAAACCTGATAACCAAGTCCATCTTTTTGCAGACATAAATCTACGATTTGCCCTAAATCACGAGCATCAATATAACAAAAAGCATTTCGACGACGGACTTCTGGATTTTTGAAATAATGGGGAAAAAGCTCAGCATATTCGTGCGGTTCAATCACATTTCCGATGCGGAGGGCATAAATATCAAAACCTGAGCGTAGTTGAAAGCTCCGTGCCGTTTTTTCATTCACAACTTTCGATAAACCGTAGCTATCCATCGGGTCAACGTCATAATCTTCTTCGAGTGGCAAAACTTTTGGGTCAGTTACACCATCTGCAAAGCAAATACCGTAGGTAGTTTCCGACGAAGCAATGATGATTTTCTTGATGCCCAATTTCACGGCTGCTTCAATCACATTATATGTGCCAACCGTATTTACTCGAAAAGTTTCGTTATCGGGCTTGATTAAAATTCGAGGGACAGCCGCAAAATGCACAACTGCATCAAATTTTGGTATGCCATTGCCAGCTTCGAGTTCGTGCAAGCCTGTGTATGAACTCATGGCATTAAACATTTGTCCAGAGTCAGTAATATCAGCTATTAGGTTATCTACTCCTGGGTGTTTTAGTGGCGTAAGGTCAACGTTTAGCACTTGATGTCCTTCTTCGAGTAAGTACGGAATTACGTGTTTCCCTGCTTTTCCTGAGCCACCTGTAAATAATATTCGCATTGTTTTTATCGGTAATTTTATCGTAAAACTATTTATTTTTGAAGTTGTTTACTTTCATACATCATATCCAAAATGCCATTCACAATGGCACTTTCGGCAAATCCAGGTTTTAATCTTGAAGATACTACTTCAAATGTGTAAGTTCCAAATGCAGCATCATGAGGGATATAACCAGATTTTGCATATCCATTTGTAAGCGTTAGCATCATTGTATGTGCAAATGGTGACTCTCTTTTCAAACGAGTTGAGATGGGGTTGAATACTTCACCACCAACTGAAGAAAAGGCAATATCGTTAATACTTATTAATCCAAGTTTGATATCAATCGAGTCGGCATCCTCATAAGTTCCAGCATACCCAGCTCTGCCTTCATCTAAGCGTTTACGGCCTGGGCAAGTTACTATTTTTTGATTGGCATAAATTTTTACATTGCTTTCTTTTCTTTCAATACCTCTCATTACGTGCATTACTTCTTCACCCAAAAACTGCCCCATTGATACAATCATTTGTTTTTGCTGTTGCATCAATTTTGCTACTTGTGGGTCGTCTCTATTCAAGCCTTGACCACCTGGAGGCATTTTATTGCTAATATCTATGCCTCTTGAAGCATATTCTTTTATCCTTATTTCACGCAAATCATAGGTCTGCTGAAAGTAGATCGGGTTTTGGTCGCCACAAGCACCTGTTGACCAGACTGCTACAATTTTATCGTCAAAAGTATCTTCAATATATTTAGAAGTTGTGCCTGGGGCATCACCACTTACCATGTCCAACATCCCAACCGTAACGGCGTGCATGGCATAGTTATAATGCACAGCTATTGGTTTACCATCAAGGGTTTCAAACGTAACCACCGCAACGGTTTTATCAGATGGACCGTCATAATTTGGTCCTTCCCACCATCTTCTTGTCTTGGGGTCGATAATATTTCGATTCACGTTTATGTAAGAAACGCCTTCACCGTAGCCAATTTTGGCAGGTTGTAGTTTATCTTTTGCTTGTTTTACAGAGTTTACAACTTTAGCTTCAAATGCCTCTCCACCTATCCTGAAAGGTACACTATGAGTATGTGTGGCAGTAAGCATGATATTTGTAGTCGGAATACCTGTTTGAGTCGCTATTTTTTCGAGTAAACTCTTAGCCATTTCATTAGGAATTGCACCAACATCGAGTGTTACTAAAGCTACAGTTTTATTTTGATCAGCAATTACGATTGCTCGTGAATGTATCCTGTCATAAATACCAAGAAAGCCACTTGGCAATTCACTGAGTTCAGGCGTAATATCAATCTTTGCGGCACCAACTTTTAAGTTGTTTTGGGCAAAACTTATGTATGAAAATGTAAGAAAAAACAGTAATAATACTTTTGTTTTCATAATTGTTATAGGTTTATTTTGGTTGAATAAATGTATTGTTTATTGTCTGAATAACTGAAAGTAAAGTTCAAACAAACTCCTTTCTTTTAGTTAGGCTAAATGTACATAGTCTTCATCAATAATCAACAAATAAGCAATAATCGTTCAGTTTTTTCTTTGGGGGCACGATGAACACATGGCAGTATTTTGCTTTCAGGATAATCTATGGCCAACCGCCATATATGACCAATACCTAAACTGAAAGGCAAAGCATTTGGTTTAGGTTGATAGTGTAAGTCAAAGAAGTTTTCAGTTAGAAAGTCTTCAAAACCTTCATCTTCATTACCATATAGTTTTTTGAGTTCATCACGTATTTCGGGAATCAGTATTTTTTGTACGACTGCTGAATTTGGTACTATTTCGCTCGGAACACCGTAATACGTACATAAAAAAGTATCGGTTGGTATAGGCGAATGGTCCACATGGAAAGAGTAAACATCGGTCGGGAAGAATGGATAGTCTTCGTCTCGTTCGTAAGATTTAATCACATTAAGAATTGGAGCCGCACCGTGTGCAGTGAGTAATTGTAAGTCGTTGAGTATAATTTCACGAGCAAGTTGCCCTTGCTCACTCAATGAAAGTTTACGAAGTAGCTCTTCATCTATTACTGTGATATTTCCGTTTATTTCTACCTTACTGATAATCTCAGCGAAATCACCTTTTAGATTACGTATCCAACCAATCGCATTTATTTCTCTATTAAATGGCGTAGAAACAAGGTCTTGAAAATTTGTGACACGTTGAATTTGATGTTTGGCTTGAGAAGAATCTATCATAGTGGTTAGTGTACGAATAAAATGTCTGGCTTTAAAAATGTACACAAGTTAATCCAGCCATTCAAATAGATATTTTTCGTTGTATTCGATTTCAAATTTATGTAGAAAATTGAGATATTCATAGAAGGTTTTAAGCCGACAAAAACATGAACATGGTCGGCAACGCCATTCACAATGATGGTTTTTTGATTTTTTTCTTTGATAATTCCAGCTATATATTTGAAGACCTCATCTCTTCATGGTTTTTGAAGTAGGTTTTCTCGCCCTTTTACTGCAAATATATATTGAATGTAGATTTGTGAGAATGTGCCTGCCATGTTTTTTTGTTTTAAGGTATATCCATTTTATTATCATATCACCCCTTCGGGGTTCTTATTTATTGTCTTTGCATAATTATCTATAATCGTTACATCCCTTCGGGATTTTTAATTTGAATTTCCAAGGGGTGAAAGGATTACAGCAAATTAATAGCAATTCCCAATCCACAAACCAAACAATCAAAACTATATTTATCATTCAGTAATATCTTACTCAAAAATCGACAATTCAACAAAACTCCGCACTCAAACTCAGAATTCAGAACTCTAAAAACTATCTTTGCACTCATAAATAGTAATTGAGTATGCAAATCATTGAAGTAGGAGAGAGCAGAAAGCTACAAAAAGAATTTTTAGAGTTTCCCTCACGCCTTTATAAGGGCAATAAATATTGGATTCGTCCGCTCGATAATGACATCGAAAAAATCTTTGACCGCACCAAAAATCCACTTTTTGATGGTGGAGATTGTGTGCGTTATCTTGCTCTTGACGATTCGGGCAAGACCATCGCACGAGTGGCGGCTTTCGTCAATCCAAATACAGCTAATCAAAACGACCAGCCAACGGGTGGCATGGGTTTCTTTGAATGTGTTGATAATCAGGAAGTTGCCTTTGCGATGTTTGATAAATGCAAAGCATGGTTACAAGAACGAGGCATGGAAGCAATGGACGGCCCGGTGAATTTTGGTGAGCGTGATAATTGGTGGGGACTGCACATCGACCCACATGATGCCGAACCAACTTGGGGGATGTTTTATCACCAAAAATACTACCGAGCTTTTTTCGAAAATTACGGTTTTCAAGATTATTTCCAGCAATATACATTTTTGTTGCCCATCCCCGAGGTTGAAGCACGTAAGGTGGTTCGCCCTGCACTTTTCGAGATTGCTAATCGTATTTATAATACTCCAGTTTATGATTTTAGGCACGTAAGCAAGAAAGAATTACCCAAGTTTGCTGAAGATTTTAGAATCATTTATAACAAAGCATGGGCAAAAAATATGTCAACGGGTGAAATGACACCTGAGCGTGCAGCGGCCATCATGCAAACTATGAAACCAATTTTGGAAGAAGAATTAATGTGGTTTGGCTACCATAACGACGAGCCGATTGCTTTTTTTATTATGATTCCCGAATTGAACCAAATTATTAAGCATATCAATGGTAAACTGAATCTGATTGGGAAAATTAAGTGGTTGTATCATACTTTGATGAAAACCAACAAAAAAGCACGTGGGGTAATTTTTGGTGTAATTCCAGAATATCAAGGGCGTGGTATCGAATCGGCCATTGCTTTGTCGTTTTCGAGGGCATGTTGGGTGCCAAATTACCAGTATGAAACCCTCGAACTCAATTGGATTGCCGATTTTAACCCCAAAATGCTCAAAGTAACCCAAATGCTTGGTGCAAAAAAATACAAGACTTATATTACCTACCGATATTTGTTTGATAGAAATAAAGAATTTAAGCGTTGTCCACCGATTTAAAAAGCTATTTTACAAAGTGAAAAATAAATAAAAAATCGTTAACTTTGCAATAATATAGACATTTTCACTAAAAAAATCCTTTTGTAAAGGTAAATTATCTATGTCATTACTTACAGTAGGTTCGGTTGCGTTTGATAAATTGGAAACGCCATTCGGAAAAACAGATAAAATTATTGGTGGAGCAGCCACTTTCATCACGCTCACTGCTTCATACTTCGTAAAAGAAAATAACCTCGTTGCGGTTGTTGGCGAAGATTTTCCACAGGAAATGATTGACACTTTGGTGAGCCATGGTGTAAACGTGGACGGTCTTGAAATCAGAAAAGACGAAAAATCGTTCTTTTGGCATGGTCGCTACCACAACGATATGAATAGCCGTGATACGGTAGAAGTTCAGTTGAATGTAATGGAAAACTTCGACCCGAAGATTCCAGAATCGTACCAAGATTGTGATTTTTTGATGCTCGGAAACACTGCTCCAGCTATTCAACATTTGGTTTTGAAGCGTTTGAAAAACCGTCCGAAGTTTGTATTACTCGATACAATGAACCTTTGGATTGATATTGCTCTGGATGATCTGAAAGCATTATTGAAAGATGTTGACTGTGTAACTATCAACGATGAAGAAGCTCGTATGCTTTCGGGCGATTATTCGTTGCGTCGTGCAGCTAAAACTATCATGGCAATGGGACCAAAAACGCTTATCATCAAGAAAGGCGAACACGGTGCATTATTATTCCAAAACGATGATATTTTCTTTTGTCCTGCATTACCATTAGAAGAAGTTTTCGACCCAACAGGAGCGGGTGATACTTTTGCAGGTGGATTTATCTCTCATTTAGCAAAAACCGATGATTTGAGTTTTGAAAATATGAAGCGTGCCATCGTTTATGGTTCGGCAATGGCATCTTTCTGTGTTGAAAGATTTGGTTCGGAACGTATCCAAAATCTTACGCAAGATGAAATTGCAGCTCGTGTAGAAGAATTCAGAAAACTGGCTACATTTGTGTTGTAGAAAATTGATATTGGATGTTAGATTTTTAATGCTTGATGCTAGAAAGTGTAGTACTTCTTAAATTAAACATCAAAAATCTAACATTAAACATTCCAAATTAAAATCCTCCACTACCAACAAATTGTCTTCTACGGCTTACTTTTAGTTCTTGCAATAAAGCACTTCGCACATTAAGCGTAAATGAATAACTACTACGCACCGAATAGCCCGAAATAGGAGTCCAGTTAAATGCCATATCCCAACAGTGAAGTTCACGATGAATCGTGATATTGGTCAATGTTGGTGCTTTTAACTGCATATCATACCCAGTATTGAAACCTAATTTCCATTTTGGCGTAAGGCTCAAATCTCCTTGAACCGTGATAGCTTGCGTGATTTGTGGGTCGGCTAAACCTTGCTTTGAATAATTTAAGTTATAGCTCAAACTCAGTGTCCACGGAATCGTAAAGTCAACGTAGAGTTCGGGATTTGCTGCCACAAATTTTTTCATTGCATCCATTTGTGGGTTATTACTTTGAGTATTCGTCTTTGGTTTTGCTTTATCTGGGTTGAAAGTTGCAGGTGAAAGCCGAGTTGAAATAGCAATATTGGCTGAACGGAGCGTAGCCAAACCCGCAATGCCTTTCACTTGTTGAATTTTATAAAAACGTCTGATACGTCCCGCAGGGTTTAATGCTCTTAATTCGGCTGTACTTTCTTCTTGATAAAAATAAGGATCAAGGCTTGCACCCATGTTTAGGTTTATCAGATTCTTAAATAAGTTGGTATTAGCACTCAAATTGATGTTTGATAGGTTCATTGAGTCACCGATAGCCAATAAGTTATAGGCCGTGCTTAAACTCAAATTATCAAGTAATGAAACCTTTTCAAAAGCTTTGGCCGCTGTATCAGATTTTGAGCGAACTTTTGCCTCCAATTGGTTGGTTAAACTAAAACTAACATTCCCCGAAGCACCAGCCGAAGAGCCTAAAGTTGGATATTTAGATAGTAGTCGTCGTAGGGTATCATAAGTTGTTATCCCATTGACAGTATTTTTATCAATTCTTACAACTTTATAATCAAAAAGTCGCTTCGTAAAGTCAGGAGCATAACTCAAGCTCAATGAGGGTGCTAATGTATGACGAATTGCCTGCAAACGTCCCTTGCCTTTAAACTGATAAGTCCCATAAACACGGGTATTCATTCCACCCGAAACCGATGTTTGGTAGGTAGGAAAGAAACCTTTTACGGTATCTATTTTTACTGCATTTTCGCTCGCAATGTATTCATAACTAAGGCTTTGAGTCGAAATGTCACCTCTGAGCGATATACTTGGCGTAAAGTTGATGTATCGGGCAATCTTGAAATTTGGCAAAGAAATCGGAATCGAATAGGTGCTTGTAAATTTACCATCTTTCAAAACCTCATTAATAGCATCTAAGCTATTCAATTTTCTTACGTTGCTGAGGCGTTCTTGTAAGGCTTTTTGTGCGATTCTTTCTTCGGCTGTCAAGGTTAGTGGATTAGCATCACGAAGCCTGATTTCTTCATTCGTCAAAGGTTTTGCTTCAATGGATGAATAGGTGCCATCAGCGTTTTCTCGCACAATTTTATAATCAGAATAATTCGTGATACTATTTACTCGCGTATTGGTTGCTTGATAGCCACCGCTAACGTTTAGTCCAACCCTAAAAGATTCAAACCAACGTCCGATTTGCTTTTTTTCTGGTACAAAAGGATTAAATTGGTTCAAACCAATACTATAATTAGCCGAAGCATCAACTTGTCCAGTTGTGAAGTTCTGGGAGATATTAATACCCGAACTCGTTACCAATTTCTGAGCGAAGGTACGTCCAAACTGCACCGAAGAGTTAGAGGAGCTACTTAAATAATTACTCACATCAACCGTATTTACATTGTTACGGTTAAAGCCATTGCTACGTAAATTGACCGATGAAGAGAAACTACGGTCGGGACGTTTATTGGCTGGAGAGTGCGACCAACTGAGATTAAAATCCTTAGTTTTATAGTTATTCAAATCGTCGGTTGCTACAACTTCTGGCGTATTATTGTTGTAATTATACTGAAAATTTAGGCTTCCAGAATATTTATATCGTTTAGAGTAATTTGATTGAATACCAAGTCCGAAACTCCCTTTTGTATAAATTTGACCAATGAGTTTTACACCGATTTTTTCGTTGACAGCAAAATAATAACCAAAATCTTTGAAGTAAAAACCTCTATTATTTGGGTCTTCGCCATACGTACCCATGATGATTCCCGAAGTACCAGCTTCTTTATTTTTAGGTACAGGAAAGAATCCAAAAGGCAATCCAATGGGCAGTGGAATGCCACTTAATACAAAATTGAACGGCCCCGAAATAATCTGTTTTTTATTGACAAGTTTGATTTTTCGGGCAGAAATATGAAAATGGGGTTCTTTCAGATTACAAGTTGTATATTTAGCATCGACCAAATACATATCATCATTGGCATCTTTTTTTACACGCTCGCCCGTTACAAAGCCCTCGCCTTGTTGGGTTACAATATTTTTAATAATTGCTTTTTTTGACTTGAAATTATACCGAATCGAATCGGTATTATAATTATCGCCACCTTGCGAAAAAATAGGTTTCCCTTTAGTACGATTCGCTTTTGTGGTATCGGGCGAGCCATGAGCAAAAATTTCGCTTTTTCCCCAATCAATTTTTATATAGTCAGCTTTCAGTTCAATGTCTCCGTAGGTTACAACCGCTTTGCCATAAAGGTTTATTACTTCTCCCGAAACATCCATCACCGTTGAATCTTCGGCCATATACTTTACTGTTGTCTGTAAATCTGTGTCTTTACTGCGAAGTGAGTCAGGGATTGATACACGAGTAGTATCTTTCTTTTCTTCAAAAAGTTTATTTCCGAATGGGCGAGGTGTACTCGTTGGACGAGAGGTTGTAGGGCGGGAAGTATTTCCTCCTCCGAGGTTTTGTAATCTACCACTACCAGGAAACTGTGCAAAAGAATTGAATGTCAATAAAAATAACAGGCCGAAAGCTATTTGAAAACCTAACTTCGGCAATGTATTCAACCTTGCAAATGTCAAATTCGTAAATGTTTTAAGTCCCTTTTTATGGTGGGATGTATATTTTCTAAGTTGTTCCAAAAAACGTATCTTTGTAAAAAATGTCCTATTATTATAACCTACGAGAGAAAGCCGTGCCGAGTATTTATGTAAATCTTCAATTTTTTGGCTTTTTCTGCAAAAACTATTCTATTAACGCTTACTAATGGCACAAAATTAGCTATTATATAGTAGTGAAAGAACGTTTGCCCATAAAATCATGTTAAAAAATCTTAAAGTCCTACTTATCATTATATTCTCGCTCGAAATAGCTCATGCTCAGAGCGGGAAAATCCGAACGATTGTAATTGATGCAGGGCATGGTGGCAAAGACCCAGGCACCCATCATAGCAAGCTCCAAGAAAAAGATATTGCTCTGAATGTGACGCTCAAATTGGGGAAAAAGTTGCAACAAAATCTTCCGGGCGTAAAAGTAATTTATACCCGAAAGACTGATGTTTTCATTCCGCTTCACGAACGAGCGGCTATTGCCAACCGCAATAAAGCCGATTTGTTTATCTGTATTCATGTCAATGCAAATCCACATTCATCAAAATTGAGTGGTTCGGAAACCTACGTAATGGGTTTGCACAAAACTGAAGATAACCTCGAACTCGCCATGCGTGAAAACGAAGTTATTTTGATGGAAGATAACTACAAGAAAAACTACAAAGGCTATGACCTCAGTTCACCAATGGCCAATATTATGCTTGCCAATTATCAGAATGCCTTTATGAAAGAAAGCGTAAAGCTGGCAAGTATGGTTGAAAAACAAATCTCGAAAGTAGGGCATCGTAGTCGTGGCGTAAAACAAGCAGGATTTCAGCTTCTGTGGCAAACAACAATGCCAAGTGTTTATGTCGAAACAGGATACTTGACGAATGCCGCTGATAAGAAAATACTGGGTAGCTCCGACGGACAAGATAAAATAGCCGAAGCAATATTTAAGGCAGTTAAGGCGTATAAGGAAGAGAAGGAGAAAACGCCCTAACCGCTGCGGCGGACCGTCCCTAAAGGGGAACAAACGATGTTTTTTTTAAGTTTTCTTTTTACAAAGTTATGAGTTTTGGTTTGTAGATTGCTTTAGCGTACTTTTGTGAAAAAATAAAAGTTCTCCTTTAGGGGTTAGGGGTTATGAAAAAAGAATACAAAGTTGGTTTATTGGGTATTATTGCTTTTGCAATATTTTATTTAGGATTTAATTTCTTGAAAGGTTTGGATATTTTCCGTACCGAAAATGAATATTATACCTATTACGAAAATGCAGAAGGCTTGCAAACTTCTAACCCTGTAACCTTCAATGGTGTGCCAGTGGGTCGTGTGGTTTTAGTCGAACCAGAGCAAGATAAAAACCGTATAAAAGTAATGTTGGCCATCAAGCGAGACATCAAAATTAGTGATAAAACCGTTGCTATTTTAGCTGATAATGGCCTCTTAGGCGGAAAGGTAGTAAAACTCAGAATTGAAGCAGGAAAAGATTTAGAAGATGAAGGGGTAATAGGAAGTGAAGTTGAAAAGGGAATGGTAGCTTCGGTGACAGATAAACTTGCACCAACGCTCAAAAACGTTGATTCACTTCTGACAACTACTACGGCTATCATCAAACAATTCGACCAAACGGCAGTGGCTTTGAAAACTCTAATGGCAAGTGCTACCCAAACTACCGCAGGTGTGAATGGGGTAGTAGCGGCAAACTCAAAAAATCTTTCGGCAATCACGGCCAATGCGGCCGTGCTTACAGCTAATCTGAATACGCTATCGAGTAACCTCGATGCTCAAATCAAGCCAATTTTGCAGAAAAGTAGCACTTTTGCCGATTCGCTAAATGCCATGAAATTGGGCGAAACCGTTGTGCAACTCAATAAATCGGTAGCTGGTTTGCAGGGTGTTATCAAAGAAATTAATCAAGGAAAAGGAACATTGGGAAAATTGGCTAAAGATGATTCACTATACGTAAACCTCGATAGAACTGCTGCAAATATTGCTCTTCTGATGGCAGATATGAAAGCAAACCCGAAGCGATACGTACATTTTTCGTTGTTTGGGAAGAAAGAGAAGAAGTAATAGGAATTTAGAAATATTCAATGAATCCGTAGTTTTAAGAAATTCTTAGACTACGGATTTTTGTTTTTGCTCCTAAGAATGGCTTATTACAAGGGTTTTTCGTTTAAAAGCATAAATAAATCCGTAATTTTACATCTCGTTATATAAACTAAGCTGTACAATGCCCGAAAAACGTTGGTCATATAAACCTACTCCAAGTACTGAATCTATCGTTGAACTTTCGCAAGCGATTAATGTAGATAAAGCCCTTGCTGCCATGCTCGTGCAGCGTGGAATTACTGCTTTCGATGAAGCCCGAGATTTTTTTCGTCCGCAATTAAGTCATTTACACGACCCATTCCTGATGCCCGATATGGAAAAAGCCGTTGTTCGGCTCAGGGAAGCTATCGAAAATGGCGAAAAGATAATGGTTTATGGCGATTATGACGTGGATGGTACAACAGCGGTTGCACTCGTATATGGTTTTCTATCAACGTTTTATGGAAATTTAGAATACTATAACCCCGACCGCTACGAAGAAGGCTATGGTGTTTCCGTACAGGGCATTGAATGGGCGGCTGAGCAAGGTGTTTCGCTCGTAATTTGTCTTGACTGTGGTATCAAAGCTCAAGATAAAGTGACTTTGGCGAAAGAAAAATTTAACATAGATTTTATCATTTGCGACCACCACGAACCTGATGAAACGCTCCCCGATGCCGTTGCTGTACTTGATCCAAAACGTAAAGATTGCCCATATCCGTACAAAGAATTGACAGGAAATGGCGTTGGTTTTAAATTGCTTCAAGCATTCTGTACTCGCACCGAAATACCGATTGAAAATTTATATGAATTTTTGGATTTATGTGTCGTAAGTATTGCATCAGATATTGTTCCGATTACGGGCGAAAATCGAGTGTTGGCTTTTTATGGCTTAAAAAAACTCAATGAAAACCCACGAATCGGACTAAAGGCTTTGAAGGAAGTAGCAGGTTTTATGACTCCAATGACGGTCGAGAATGTGGTTTTTGTGTTAGGCCCAAGGATCAATGCCGCAGGAAGAATCAAACACGCCAAAGCAGCCGTACAGCTCTTATTATCAGATGATTATGATGAAGCCTTGGCATTTGCAAGTGAAATTCAAAAGCATAATTCTGAGCGAAAAACCTTTGACTCTCGCATTACAGAAGAAGCACTGGCAATGATTGAGGGTGATGAATGGATGCTCAATACCGCTAAAAGTACGGTTCTTTATCGAGAAGATTGGCACAAAGGAGTTATCGGAATTGTGGCGAGCCGCTGCATCGAAAAATATTATCGTCCGACAATTATTCTCACAAAATCGCACGAAAAAGCGGCTGGTTCAGCTCGTTCGGTGGCAGGTTTTAATCTTTACGGGGCGATTGAAGAATGTGCCAATTGGCTCGAACAATTTGGTGGACACACCCATGCCGCAGGCATGACCATGCCCATCGAAAACATTGATGCTTTTCGCTTAGAGTTTGATAGAGTTGTGAGCAAATACATTACGCCTGAACAATTAACACCCGTTGTAACCGTTGATTTAAAGATAAAATTGGCCGAAATTAGTTCTAAATTTTATCGAATTATGAATCAAATGGCTCCATTTGGCCCAGAAAATATGCAGCCAATTTTCGTAACCGAAAATCTTACTCTCAAATATGCACCGAGAGTAATGAAAGAAAAACACCTGCGTTTGGAGCTTTTTGAAGAAGAAACAGGGGCGATTCTGACGGCAGTAGGTTTCGGAATGGTGGAAGAACATTTCGAGCGATTGAACACCAATAAATATTTTAGTATAGCGTATCAGGTAGATGAAAATACTTTCAATAATAAAACGACCTTGCAGTTGATGTTAAAAGATATAAAGTATTAGACGACCGTCGATAGACTGAAAGTCAATAGTTCTAAGAAGCGTTTGCTACCTTAACAAACTTTAACAAGAGTTTTGAATAAAACTCTGTAAATTTGAACCTTAAATGATAAGTAACGGCTTTTATTAATTTATTTAACTGTCGTCTATTGTCCATCGACTGTGGACTAAAAAATATGATATTAAGAACAGAAAATTTGATAAAAAAGTACGGTCAACGACTGGTCAATAATAATGTAAGTTACCAAGTAGGGCAGGGTGAAATTGTTGGACTGCTCGGCCCAAACGGTGCGGGCAAAACCACCTCGTTTTATATGGCGACTGGACTCGTAAAACCCAATAGTGGCAAAGTTTGGCTCGATGATTTGGATATTACTTCGTTGCCGATGTATAAACGTGCAAAATTGGGCGTAGGATATTTGGCTCAAGAAGCCTCAATTTTTAGAGATTTGACGGTCGAAGAAAATATTTTGGGCGTTTTGGAATTGGCAAAGCCCAGCATGACCAAAGCCGAACGTAAAGAAAAAACTGAATCGTTGCTCGAAGAGTTTAGCCTTACGCACGTACGTAAAAACAAAGGGATTGTGTGTTCAGGTGGTGAACGCCGCCGTTGTGAAATTGCGAGAGCTTTATCAGTTGACCCAAAGTTTATTTTACTTGATGAACCCTTTGCGGGCGTTGACCCTATCGCCGTAGAAGAGATTCAAGGAATTGTAGCAAAACTAAAAGACCGAAACATCGGAATTTTGATAACTGACCACAACGTAAACGAAACTCTTTCAATCACCGACCGAGCTTATTTACTTTTTGAAGGCAAAATCCTCCGACAAGGAACAGCCGAAGAATTGGCAAGTGATGAACTGGTAAGAAAAGTCTATCTTGGACAGCACTTTGAGTTGAAGCGTAAGATTTGATAGATCTTCTTCTAATAAAAGCGGTAGTAAAGTACAAACTTTACTACCGCTTTTTGCTTATCTTGGTCTTGGTGGTCTTTCACCATTCGGTGGCGGAGGCGGTGGCCCAGGGCGTTCGGCCTCCAGCTTCAAAAACTGTGCATATTGAGCAGGATTCAAAATACTCTTCATCGTTTTCTCGAAAGCCTTTTTATTGGCATCCAAAGCAGCTCTTTTATCTTTTTCTTCTAATTTACTGGCAAAAATGGCATCCATCTTTTTAATATTATTCAAAAAAGCATCGTGAACCTTTTTTGAAGTAGCTGCATTTAGGTTTAATTCTTTGGTTATTCTTTCAGTAAACTGTTCAGCATTTGGCTTCGGTGGGCGTTCTCCTCTTGGGCCAGCGGGTGGCTGGGCGAGTAAGGAGAAACTCCCCAATACCAATAAATAGAGTAAAGGCAAATTTTTTTTGTTCATAGATTTATCATATCGGTAATTCTTTTTAAACACGTAATTGTATGACTTTAGTATTTAATCGTATAAATATATCTTGCATAACCTACCGCACAAAGCCAATAGAAAGTTTTACTTACAAACCTCCAAATCCATTTTTACACCAAAAGCCGACCAGTTCATTAGTAAATTTGTAGCTGAAGCCGAAGTAATTGTATATTCCCAACCTGTTTTTGATTTTTTGTTATAATCTAACACCGAAGAGAGAACGATTTTTGTTTTATCGGCTGATAAAACCCATTTGCCAGTATCGTTAAATTTTCCGCCCTTCGAGCCTTGTTCCCAAGTGCCATCAGCCTTGAAATATTGTGAGGCAATAGTGCCAGTTCCAGCTTTTGCACACCACCATTTATCAATAATCATGGCCGTTGGGTCGGGTATTGCGGTGGTCGAACCTTCTTTACTACAAGCATTGAGACTGACGAAAAGCACTAAAATGAATAATTTGTGTATAGTTTTCATGGTATAAAATTGTCTGAAATTTGGGCAAAGCGGTAGCTAATCAGTACTATAATAGCACTGATTGACCACAACTTTACGATAATTTTATTTTACTTGATTCTTAATTTTGGGAATCGTTTTGAGATAAGCATAAACAGCTTTTACTTCGTAATCAGTTAGTGTGATATGCGGCTGCATTGGGTAGCGGAGTGTACTGCCATCAGGTTTTTTACAAAGTTTTACTGCGTCAACAAACTGTGCTTCGGTATATTTTTTACCGATACCAGTTTCTTCATCAAATGTTATATTCGATGAGGGGATAATTTGCCCTTCGAGGTTAGGCATCGGGTTTCCTCCTCCGTAAAAACCCAGCGAGTTTTCTGGGTGAAGTGGGTCTTGTTTCGAGAAATCTTTCGAGTGGCAAGCGTAGCAAGCAATCATATCATTGGCAATATATTTTCCGAATTCGACCACGTTCGTCGAATCAGGAACATTGATTGGCTCTTTGATTGGTTCGAGCGGTTTCATTACTGTATTTGTTAGCACTTTTAGCAATAAACTCGGTGCTTGGTCGGGTTGTTTGCCTTTGGTTGCTTGCACAGGATAACGGTCGGAGTGCAGATAAGCAATCACTGATTTTACGTCTTCATCGGCCATACGTGGTAATTTTGGCATAATTGGCGAGTATTTACCGTTGCGTTTGATACCCGTTTTTAAGAAATACATAATTTCGCCATCAGTCCAATTTCCAATTCCTTCTTCCTTATCTTGTGTAATATTGAGCGAGTAGGCTTTGCCAAATTCGGCGGGTAAATCAAGTATTGGTTTGCCTACCAAGCGATTATCATTATTGGCATGGCAACCATTGCAAAGAACTGTCGCAATTTTTTCGCCACGAGCTACACGTTCGGGTGTAACCTCGACTTTTAGGTTTTTAATGTTTTCTGGAATGGCTACTTCATAAGATGGCACCCCTTTGAAGTTGAGAAATAATAGTGCAATACCAATGATTGATATAAGCCCAATGATAGTAAAAAGCGATGTTCGAAGAAAACGTTTCATAGCGTATATTTTTTAAAAGTTTATCAAATTTTGGAAAAATAGCTCAAAAAATAAACTAACTGAGCTATTACTTATTGAGTGGTTTTAGGGAATAAACGGGAATGTGATGACTGTGCAGTTGAAAATACCCCGAGATAAATCTATACTTGATGAACTTAGGTTCGCAAACGTAATCTCAACGGTGTTATTGGCCGAAACCCGTGCATGTGCAATAATAAAACCACTGGGTAAGGTTACATTGGGCGATACCAAAACCGTATTTCTTTCTTTGATGATATTGGCCATTGGAAAACTTTGTGTGTGCGTACTGCCTCCTGCAATACTTGGTAAATCAACCTCTAATTCTTCGTTGTTGATAGCCGTAATTGAGTTGCCATTTACACCAATGCGAGCATTTCCATTTACTTCAAGTGTGTTTTCAAAATTATCGTTAGGAGCTACATTTATTGCTATTCTGGTCGAACTAATAAAGCTTTCAGAGTTACTAGTCAAAGCCCTAACCCGTGAGTCTAAGAATATAAAGCTGCCTTGATTATACTGATCAATATTTTCAAAAACCGTTTGCCCCGCCATGCTAACATTATGTTTCATTATATTACTGGCTGCTGGATAACGCCTAAGCGAAAACTCCGAATCAGATACAACGCCCTTTGTTCGTAATAGAAGCTCAACGGTATTGTATTTACTTGAAGCCCCAATAACATAGCTCGAACTATTGTTCAATACTTGTGTAGTATCACGTACCCAAATGTTATTGTGCGAAATAATGGGCCGATTCGTACTAAAACCTTCTTCAAACCTATACAGGGCATTTGTGCCAGTAGTGTTAAGATTAATAAGAAATTCAGAGTTTAGCTTCCGATTATTCAATAATGCTTTTCCTGTTTCATCAATGCCAAACCAAAGCCCATTGGCAGTATTAGTTCCCGTTGAGCCATTCGTAAATTGCATTTGCACGTTGTTATTGCCAGTTCTATTAATGTGTAGTTCGGCGTTAGGGCTTCCGATATTAATCCCTACTTTATTGGCAGTGCTATTGAGGGCATTACTACTGGCACTATTAGGGAATAGCGTAAAACTTTGGGCAAAAACTACTTGACTCAGCAGTAAGCCGAGGGCTAAAATGTATATTTTCATGGCTATTTATTGAAATGTTGAACAATAAAGGTTTTAGAAACACGCTTAACTTAGCTTCTGAAAATAGCTAAGGATGTCTTCAATAACTCACTTCCTGATTGGCATAGCCATTTTTCTTTTTTGGTAGATTATTTTTTTTGGTTTTTCCAAAAGGGTCGTCGTCTTCACCCAAATTATTAGTTTTCATTGGTTTTGTTTTACCAAAAGGGTCGTCGCCGTCGCTCAAATTATTTGTATCGGGCTTTTTGTTCTTAATAGTTGCGTTTGTTTGATTTTGAGTATTTCTATTTTTCTCTGTTTCGCCAATATACTCACTGCTTCCCTTCGCCGAGCCAACATCACCCCAGCCTTCTTTCTTTATCTTTGCCTGTGGTTTGGTTTCCTGACTATTGTTTTTCTGATTCATTTTAGGCTTTGCTATACGCTGTGCAAAAAGCGTAGCCGAGAAAAGCAAGAGTATTATTGTGAGAGCTGTTTTCATTTGTGTCATGGCTAATTCTTGATTACAGGTGTTTTTTGTTTTGAACACTACAAAATTATTAGCCATTAGTTATTAAAAAATCAGCCTAAAGTATGATTTTTATGAATGAAGAAAATCTTAATTCCGCACCTTTGCCATGAGAGAAGTACGAGAATTTACCTCAAATTTGAAGAAAATATTACTGATGTGAGTCTTGATGGTACTTACCGAAACAAACAAAGCATCGGCCATTTGTTGGTTGGTTTTACCTTCAAAGATTTGTTGCAGTACTTCAAACTCTCGGTCAGAAAGTGGATTGACGATGCTTTTATTGATTCTCGAAAAATCGAGTAACGGACGTGTATATTTTTGTTTTTGAGCAAAATTATAGAGGGCAATTTCGATGGTGGCAAACAAATCTTCTTCATCGAATGGTTTTACGATATAACCACTTGGCTCGGTTATTTTGGCTTTATTTAGTACGTCACGGGTAGAGTAGGAGGTAAGAAAAATAAACGGAATGGCGTGGTTTTGATGAATAAATGTGGCAATATCAATGCCATTTTGCTCAGAAGAAAGGTTGATGTCGAGCAAAATTAAATCAGGTAAATTTGTCTTTAATTGTTCGTAAGCTTGTGTGGGATTATACGCAATGCCCGAAACCCGATAATCAACATTATTGAGATAATCGGCAATGTCAGCAGCAATAATTGGGTCATCTTCGATAATCAGAATTCGGATTTCGCTCATGTTTTTTGAATACTTTTTTGGGGAATTGAAATTTCGATAAAGGTGCCGTTTTCTGTACGAACTGTGAGTTTGGCAGAAAGTTTATTGACAAAATTTTGAATCAACTGATACCCCATCGAGCTACTTTTTTCGATATTAAAACCTTCGGGGAGTCCAACGCCATCATCATAAACTTGCAAAATAAAACTTTCGTTTTCGAGGCCAGTTTTTACCCAAATTATTCCTTTTTTATTATCAGGAAAAGCATATTTGAGAGCATTTGTCACCAATTCGTTGATAATTAAGCCGAGCGGAACAACGGTATCAATATCAAGATTTAATTCGCTGATTTCGGTTTTGAGTTGTATTTTTTCGGGCTGAATATTGTACGAGCTAAACAGATTTTTGATAAGTTTGCTAATGTAGTTTTGCACATTTACGCCCCGAAAATCGTTTTCTTGATAAAGACTTTGGTGAATCAGCCCCATTGTCTTTACACGGTTTTGTCCTTCTTTTATGGCTTCAATTGCTTGATTGTCAGTAAGATGTCGAGATTGGATACTTAATAAACTCGAAACTACTTGTAAATTGTTTTTTACTCGATGATGAATTTCCTGCATCAAAACCTCTTTTTCGTGCAAGGCTTCGGTGATAATTGCATTTTTTTGCGAAAGTTCTTCGCTCGTTTTTTTCTTTACTTGATACAAATAAAAGCCAATTCCTACCAAAACGGCTAAACCTAAAATACCCAAACCATAAAAAACGGCCTCTTCTTCCGACTTCTTGATTTTCAAATCTTTCAACTCATTTTGTGAGTTGAGTAGGCTAATTTGTTGCTCTTTTTTCTCTAAATCATACTTTTTTATGGTTTCGAGCATTCGCTCATCTTTGGTGGCATTAAACAATGAATCGTTGGCTTTCTGAAATTCTTCGCCGTAGAGAAATGCTTCTTGAAATTTTCCCCATTTGGCATAGAGCGTTTTTATGGCCGCCAACGATTTAGTCAGATGCTCAAGCGATTGGTGTTTTTTGAAGATGTCAATGGCACGTAGAAGCTTAGTTTCGCCAGCCGAATAGTTACCAACTTGCGTATAGGCAGCTCCTAAGTTTTCGTAATTGATGCCTACCGCAATCGGGTCGTCGGTTTCCGAAATCAGTTGATTCGATTTCTCGAAATATGCTATTGCTTGTGTATATTTTTCGGTATCAAGATAAATCCGCCCGAGTTGTGTAAAGGCTAATCCTTCAGAGTTTTTATCTTTTAATTCTTGAAAAGACTTTAAGGCTAATTGGCTCATAACGAGCGACTTAGAGAAGTTTTTTTGTTCAGCATATTGGCTTGCTAAATTATAAGAGACATTGGCAATCCATTGTTTATTATTGATTTTCTTGAAAATTGACAAAGCGTTTTCATAATATTCGATGGTTTCTTTGGGCTTTTTTCTGAACTGATAACATGCCCCAATATTATTCATCGAAATGCCCATATAAAGCGAGTCTTTGATGGTCTCGTATTTCTTCAGGGCTTCAACGTAATAGTCAAGAGCCTGCGTTACATCGCCCGCAACGTGGTATGTCATACCAATTAGATTTGTTCCACGGGCAATTTCCTTTATAATTTTATCTTTCTGGGCAATTGAAAGGTATTGTTGGGCAAATTTCCGAGCTTCGGTTGGGTCAGTGTAAAGGCTTTGTTTGATGATGTCGGCAAGAATATTGAGCCGAGCTGTATCGGTTTTGGTTTTTGCTAAGAGCTGTTTTAGGCTATCTACCTTATTTTGAGCAACACTTTCGACTAAGAAGTACAGTGAAAAGAAAAGAGTAAAGATGTTTTTCATGGCTTTGGGTAAAAATAGCAGCATAAAAATAATAGAAAAACCCAAACAAAAATCCTTTTTTCTTGTCTAATTTGCAGAAATATTCTCATTCAAATTCGACTTTAAACAATGAAATTAATCTCCACCAAATTACTGATTCTTGCCATCAGTTTAGTAGCTTATTCAAATACATTTGCCCAAAACACTGCTGAAACTTTTGTTTATGGCGATGCCTTGCCCGATGCCCCTGAACTTGCACCTCGTGGTGAATACAAAATTGGCGTTCGTACGCTTGATTTTGTGAATAAAAACCAAGTTGATGTGCTAAAATCGAAAGGGGGCGTTGACCCTACCTACGACCGACCGCTCAAAGTAGAAGTGTGGTATCCTGCCAACGTATCGGCCGATGTAAAAGATTTAGTAACTTATGACCAAGTGATGGGTTCATCAAATGACCCTAAACGCCCATTGATTCCGTTCACTTTTTTAGGCCGTGCCGTGCGTGATGCAGCCCCGAAAACTACTGATGGAGCGTTTCCGCTCATTATTGTCTCGCATGGTTATTTAGGTTCGAGACTTTTATTGACTTACTTGACCGAAAATTTAGCGTCGAAAGGGTATATCGTAGTAGCGATTGACCATACCGAATCTACGTTTCGTGATGCCGCAGCGTTTTCGAGTACCTTACTCAATCGCTCAAAAGATGATATTTTTATCATGAATCAGATTGCCAATTTAGGAAAAGATAAAAGCAGTTTTTTATCAGGAATTGTTGATGACCAAAATATCGGACTCATCGGCTATTCGATGGGTGGCTATGGCGTTTTGAATGTGGCAGGTGCTGGGTACAGCGACCAAATCATCAAAACTTTTGGGGCATTGAGTGGCGGTAGCAAAGCTATTGAAGTTCGTACGGGTAATAATGCCGAATATAAAGCCAGCATCGACCCACGCATAAAAGCAGTGGTGGCTTTTGCTCCGTGGGGCATGGAACGTGGCGTTTGGGATGCTGAAAGTTTGAAAGGCTTGAAGATTCCGACATTCTTTGTGGCAGGAAGTCAAGATGATATTTCGGGTTATGAGAAGGGAATTAAGGCAATTTATAACGGTGCAGTAAATGCTAATCGTTATATGCTTACGTATATGAACGCCCGCCATAATGTAGCACCAAATCCACCGCCAGCCGAATCTCTGAAGGCAGGGTTACATTTTGATGAATATTACCGCTACGCTGAACCAGCTTGGAACGAACGCCGTATTAATAACATCAACCAACATTTCGTAACGGCCTTTTTGGGAATCCATTTGAAGAAAAAAGATTACGCTAAATATTTAGACCTCAGCAACCAAAACTCTAACGAAAAGCCTTGGACAGGCTTCAAACCTCGTGCATCGGTAGGTTTAGAAATGCTTCATGCTGAGGCTTTGAAATAGCACAGCCAATAAATTGGCCGATTAAGGGAACAAAGGAATTCTTACTTTTCCTTTCGGACTTAAAGTCCGAAAAGTGACTAAAACAATACCTTTGTTCCCTTAAACGCCCATTTCAATGGGTGTCAATACCGCCAACTGGTCAAATCTATCCTCTTTACAGTAACTTCTTAATGCCTTTTATACACATCATTAATAAATCTTTAGTTGGGAAGGTAATAATATTATCAAGAATGTACTAATGAACCACAATATGCTTTTCTACTTTATAATTGTATTCTTATTTGGATGTAAGGACGGTTCAAAGTCGTTACAAAAAAGTACGGGTGAAGATATTAAATTAATGAAAGAGTCAACCTTGGGAAAAGATGATTTTTTTAGTTGTACTGAAGTCAAGGATACTGTTTTTGTGAATAAAGACTATGTGAAATATGTACCTATTGATAGTGGCAAGTTTGATGTTGAAGTAAAGATGAGTGGGCTTGTAGATTCTCTTGGCTTATGGTTAAGTTGCGAAACTCACAGCGGAATGATTCCGAGATTTATCTTTAGACCTACGTCAACTTATATTTGTTTGGGAAGAGGTGCAGGTAGTTATAGATATTTGACGTTGTGCAGTTTAGATAAAAAGTTAAAAAAAATTGATATAATTAATTTTGAGACAGCGATTGATGTGTCTGCCGAAAATAATGGTTTCATTTTTAAAATTAACGATAAAATTTTCTTCTATGATTTAAGCAGAAGGGTTTTACGCTTTAAAAAATTACCTGCTAAATTTTTGAGAGCAAAAGTAAAAGAATCAATTTTTATTAAAAATATGGTTTATATTACTTTGGATAAAGACCTTTCTTTGTCTTATAGATTAGATGATTTTCAAAAATATTAGTTTTACATAAAATCTTTATTATGGTCTGAGGCTTGGAAGAAATGAATTTATTGACTTTTCTGCCAATAAATTGGCTGACTAATGGAACAAAGGAATTCTTACTTTTCCTTTTAGACTTCAAGTCCGAAAAATGACTATAACAATTCCTTTGTTCCCTTAAACGTCCATTTCAATGGGTGTTAATACCGCCAACTCGTCAAATCCACACCTTTGGGTGCAGTTTTCTTCATATCTTCTGTCCATTTTGGAATAAACATTCGGTGGTAACGTAGGCGACTGATGTAGTTTGGTTGGGTGTGGTCGCCGTTCCAGCAATGTTCGGCACGGTCACCGTAATCTACTTCACCTTCGTAGGCTGGGCTGTTGAGGTTTTTCAATTCAGCTTCGGCCAAATATACGGCATTATTCAGATAAAAATTATCCATGTCTCCGCAGTAGATTCTGATTTTTCCACGCCATTTATCGCCATATTTTGGCCAATCACGCTTCAGAATATAAGTCAAATCGTAGTTTTCTTTCCAATATTCAGCTACTTTTTTGTCAATGACACCCGTTTTTTTATCCCAAATGGGTTGTGGATAGCCGTCTTTTCCAACAGGCGAATACACCGCCTCCCAAATATCCCATTGCTGCCCACCTCTCGAATTAGTGCCGAGAGCCAACTCTCGCATATTCATATCTTTCAATGTTGCCGAAAGTTGCCCCAAATAATCACGATGCCCAGGGCGTGGCGTTTGCTTAAATTGGCTATCGTAGAAATAAGCGTTCTTGTCTTCATATATATTCACAGTCGTAAAAGCCCTAAAATCAATTGGGTCGGGGCAAGCTGCATAGCAACCGCCATACTCATTGGGGTATTTTACTTGCACAGCCAACGCTTCCCAACCACCCGTTGAACCACCATAAGTAAATCTCGCCCAACCTTCACCAATTCCCCTAAATTGCTTTTCTATGTATGGAATCAACTCGTAAGTAATGGCATCACCATACGGCCCAATGCTTTCCGAATTTACGGCATACGAATCATCGTAGTAGGGACAAGCATGTTGAATTTCGATAGCCAAAACTCTTGGAAAATTTGGACCAGTCCACATTTTATAAAAATCGTAGGCTTCCTGCTGTACTATTTTTTCATAACCATAAATTTTGAAGCGTGAATTATAATTATTTGGTAAATTTTCGTCGGGCGGAGTTGTACGAAAACCATCAAAATCGCTCGGGAAATGTCCATGAAAAACAGCTAATGGATATTTTACATCTTTGTGTTCGTCGAAACCTTCGGGTAGCAAAATATGAGCCCCTAAATACATCGGTCTGCCCCAAAATTCCGTCAAAAGTTTACTCTGAATCTTAATGTGTTTGATGTATTTGGTATCTTTTGGTTCTTCGATTGGCGGAATCGTTTGGTCGAGATTGATAACAAAATTTTGAACTGATTTTGGATTTATCGTAATTTTTATGGGTTTTGAATAGATATTGCCTGGTGCCAAATTCCACTGTTGACCTTCGCCTCTATCCATTGGGAGTTTTACTATTTTTCCGTCTTTTCGCTTGAAAGTTTCGTATTTATGTAGTAAAACTTGTACATAATATTCGCCCGCAGGAATATCTTTTAGGGCTTGAATCGGATAACCAAAAGTATTTGCCGAAGTCATCGTTTTGGGCATTGCCGAAGACCAATTATCTAAATTTAGACCAAAAATCAATTGCGTATCGTGTCCATCAATTACCTGAAAACGTGGTTCGGATTTATCGTTTTTAGCCAACATCAGCAATAAACGCCCATCAAGCGAACCAGATGCAGGAAATTTTACCGAAAAATTGGTCTGAGCCAACGAAATTGAAGTAATAAAAAGTAAGGCGATGAAGTAAGTTTTTTTCATGAGTTTTGAAGGTTGTTTTCCAAAGATACAATTTTCATAGTCAAAATAAATAATCATTCCCGAAGAAATTTTTACCGCATAATTTGTCCCTTTTACCTCATTTTTATTTCTACGTGCCACCTTTGGGAGCTTGTAGTCGTCTATCAATTTAATAGCAGCATATTCACACTTATACTGCTCCGATTTTTCCTCTAAAAAATTAACACCATGTTTAGAAAAGGTTTATCATTTGTTGGCATTTTGCTAACCTCTATTTTTATTTTTCAATCGTGTAAAACCGATGAAGTAACCACCGCAAAAACACCTACAATTACAGCCCTTACTTGTTCGGCAACTACGTTTTCGGCAACTGCTACGAGTGGGACCTCTTACACGGCCACAGCCTCTGTGCCTTACACAGGCGGCAATGGCATTGAATATTCAGCAGGTACAGCCATTGCTTCATCGGGCGTAACGGGGCTGACTGCAACACTTTCGGCAGGAACTTTGGCAACAGGAAGCGGAACTGCAAGTTTTGTAATAACAGGCACACCCGCAACTGCTGGAACCGCCAATTTTTCAATAGATTTAGGTGGGCAAAACTGTACATTATCATTGCCCGTGGCAGTTTCTAATGCCAGCATTTCGACCCTAACGTGTATAGTTGCACCAGCTATTGGCACAAACGGAACTGCCTATACAGGTACTGTTACGATGGCTTATACAGGAGGAAATGGCGGAACTTATGGCATTTCGACGGCATCTTCCACTGGCGTAGAAGGTTTAACGGCAACGGTTGCCGCAGGAACATTGGCCAATGGTGCAGGAAATCTTATTTATACAATTTCGGGCACGCCAACATCGTCGGGTACTGCCACTTTTAATCTAAGTTTGGGCGGAAAAAGCTGTACAGTTACGCTTGCCATTGCCGCTGGAACAACAGGAACGGCAACGGCGGCCAAAGATACGGTTGTAATTGCATATTCGGGTACGAGTGCTGCCATCAATAATCCTTATTCGAGTTCGGGTGTGGCTGTGGCAGTAAGTGGAGCAGATGTAACCGTTACTTCGACCAATACTACGAAGGAAATCGTTTATTTATTATCGGGAACAGCCACCAAAGGAAGTTTCAAAATTTATAGTGAATACCGATTTAATATCACGATGAAAGGTGTGAGCCTTACAAATTCTGCAGGACCAGCAATCAATATTCAGTCGAGCAAGAAAGGTACGATTAATATTTTGGCTGGAACAACCAATAATTTGACCGATGGAGCAACCTATGCAACGAGCAAAGAAGACCAAAAAGGTACGTTTTTTAGCGAAGGTCAATTGAGTTTTATGGGAACGGGAACGCTGAATGTAACGGGGCTTAATAAACATGCCATCGTGGCCGATGATTATATCGCAATCAGTGAAGCAAATATTGTTATAAAATCGGCCGTAAGTGATGGTATTCATGCCAATGATTACTTTCAAATGGATAATGGAACAGTGAATATTACTTCATCAAGCGATGGTATAGTAGCCGAAGAAGGTTATGTAGCAATCAATGGTGGAACAATAAGCATCAATAGTGTTGATGATGGAATCGTAGCTCCTTACGAAGGGACAGATGCCACAATTACACCTTATGTATTAATAAAAGGTGGTAAAATAAGCGTTACTACAACAGGTGATAAAGGAAATGCCATTAAGAGCGAAAGTTACATGACAATCGGCACGGCTGATGCAGTTACCTTGACGGTATCGGGTAAAGGCTCGAAAGGCATAAAAACTGGTGGAGATTTTACGCTCACATCGGGAACTATAAAAATTACAACAACTGGGGCGGCATACTACGATACTGCCGATGCCGACGTGGCAGCACCTGCGGGTATTAACTGCGATAAAAACTTAGCAATCAGAGGTGGAAACTTGACAATAGCAAGTACAGGCATCGGTGCAAAGGGAATCAATATTGATGGAACGGCAACTGTGAGTGGCGGTACGACCAATATTACGGCATCGGGAGCAAAATATACATACAGCAGCACAATGACCAGTGAAGCCAAAGGCTTTAAGAGCGATGGTGAATTTATTATGAATAACGGCGACCTTACTATTTCGGCAACTGATGATGGTGTGAAATCAAATAAATCTATTACCGTAAACGATGGGACAATTCTTGTAACGAAATCTTATGAAGGCATGGAGTCTATCATTATCAATATCAATGGAGGTCTTACTAACCTGACTGCAAGCAACGATGGCATCAATACATCTTATGGAACAGTTTCGGGCGGAACAGAATCGAACGATAATAGCCAGTTTAATATGAATGGTGGGGTGCTAATCGTGGCGGGGTCTGATGCCATAGATAGTAACGGTAACTTTACGATGAAAGGTGGAACACTCATTGCCAATGGCAACGAAAGCATTGATATTAATGGAAATTTCTTGGTAAATGGTGGAACTGTGGTTTCGGGTGGACCAAACTCAAATATGACAAAATCTATGGGTGCAGCCTCAACGCAAGTGAGTATGTTTATCAAGTCGAGTGCTTCGGTGGCTGCTACTTCATTGATACACATAGAGGATGCTTCGGGTAAAGACTTGGCCACATTCAAACCTCGAATCGCTACAAGTATTATACATTTTTCAAACCCAAGTTTGGCTAAAAGCACCGCTTACAAAATTTACTTCGGTGGCACATACACAGGCGGTAGTTTTGTAGGTGGGTCATCGGGCTGGGGGCTTTATACTGGTGGAACTTACTCAAATACTGGTGCTACGCTAAAATCTTCGCCAACTACTTCGGGGTCGGCAACGGTCAATGCCTTGACTTTCTAAAAGATGATAGAATTTTAACAAAAACCGACATGAGCCTTACTTGTGTCGGTTTTTTGTTAGCCCCGTTTTAAAGTTTTTCAAACGCCAAATTTTCCTATTCACTTTCTTTTTTTGATAATAAAATCAGAAAAGGGTTAATTTTGTTTTTTCTCTAAATACCAACAAGATGATTAAAAATCCTGCAATACAACGATTTATTTGGGGCTTTTCGTTGTTGGTGGCTGTTTTTGTAAACTTCCCGTTTATCGCATTGCAATTGCCTCATTTGTCTATCGGGCAAAAGCCTCCACATCCCAATCAATTTCATGCTCATAAGCCGCCCATGCTGGAAAGTCAAAAAATGGCAGGTTTGGATATTTTCTTGCAAATTTTCTTGTGTTTTTTATTTGCCATTATCATGATTGAGGTATTCCGTCAGTATTTTCTGGGCAAAAAATCTAAGCAAATTTGGTATTTCTTATTGCTACTTGTGGTATTTATTACTTCGTTGGGCGGGCTTAATTTTTTCGTAATTGGGATTCATGCGAGTATGATGTTTGTTACGGTCGCCATTCGTGGGGTTCTGATTTTAGGAATAGCTTATGTTTTTAGCAAGTTTTTAGTCGAAAATGAACAAAAAAGTGAGATTTTACTCGAAAACGAACACCTCAAAAATGAAAACCTATTGGTTCAACTATCTGCATTAAAAAACCAACTGAATCCTCACTTTTTATTCAACTCGCTCAATACCCTCAGTTGGCTGATTAATGAAGACAAGGAAAAAAGTCAGCGATATTTACAAAAACTTTCGCAGGTTTTGCGGTATTCATTGAGCATGCAAGAGCAGTCGTTGGTACCGCTGAAAGAAGAACTCGCTCTGCTCGAAAACTATATTTTTCTGTTACAGATAAGATTTGGCGATAACCTGAAAATAGTCAGAAATATCGGAGATATTCCCTTCAAAATTCCGCCGCTTTCGTTGCAATTGCTCATCGAAAATGTCATTAAACATAACGTTATTTCTACGGCTTCGCCGATGAAAATTTGGGTTGAAATGAATGAAAACAAGAAAACAATTATTGTTAAAAATACGCTCAATCGCAAGATAAATTCGGAAGGAACTGGCATTGGTTTAGTCAATCTCAACGAACGATTCAAGATTTTGGCAAGCCAAGAGGTAGAAATTGAGCAAAATGAAAAAGAGTTTACGGTGATTTTACCTTTAATCTGATGAAAATACTAATCATAGAAGACGAGTCAGCAGCATCGAACCAATTAAAATTTTTATTAAATCAACTAAACATAAGTTGTGAAATTCTGGCAATTATCGAAACTGTCGAGGAGGCGATAAAATGGTTTACGACAAACGAAAGCCCTGATTTGATATTTTCGGATATTCAGTTGGCCGATGGCATTTCTTTTGAAATTTATGAGCAAGTAAAAATCAATGCACCTATCATTTTTATTACTGCCTTTGATGAGTTTGCCATTCGAGCCTTCAAGCTCAATAGTGTTGATTATATTCTAAAACCACTTGATGCCGATTCATTGCGTTTTGCCATCGAAAAGTTTAATAATCAAACTTTAGTCAAACAAGAAACCCTCAATGAGTTGATTAAACAGCAGGTCTTTTCACCAAAAAGCTATCGAAAAAGTTTTTTAGTGCGGTATCGAGATAAACTTTTACCCATCAAATCAAGTGAATTTGCTTACTTTTTCATAGAAAATGGCTTAGTTTTCGGTCAATTATTCGATAGCAGAAAGTTTATCCTTGATTTCAAACTTGAAGACCTTGAAAACCAACTCGACCCGCACGAATTTATAAGAGCCAATAGGCAATTTATTCTTTCGAGAGAAAGTATTCTTGAGATTGAACCTTATATCAATAGCAGAGTTTTGGTTAAAACCCGCCCTACATCGCCTTACGAAGCCATAATCAGTAAAGAGAAAGTTACACCATTCAAAAAATGGTTTGAAGAAAGATGATTTAAACTACCGACAAAATTTCGACGGTTCGACGTATCGACGGTTCGACGTATCGACGGTTCACCTCTCATTTTTTCCTTTTCACTTTCAAAGTCTTCTTTTTACCCCACCTAATTTTGAGTTTCAACGTCTATAATATCAGTACTAAATATTATAAACTGATAAATTTTATGAAATTCAAAAACGCATTTTTGAGCCTTACAATTAGTGCAGCCTTAACGATTATTGCTTGTGAAAAAACTGAAGTGGCCAGTACCACAACTACCACTGCAACCGTAACGGCAATCAATTGTTCGGCAGCTACTTTTTCAGCCACACCAACAGCCAGCACCGCATTTACAGGCACAGCCACAGTGCCTTATACAGGTGGAAACGGTGCCGCTTATTCGGCAGGTTCGGGTATTGCTTCCACTGGTGTAACAGGTCTGACAGCAACTTTGGCAGCAGGAACATTGGCTTCGGGAGCTGGTTCGGTAACTTTTGCCATTACAGGTACACCTTCGGCGGCTGGTACTGCTACTTTTGCTGTTACAGTTGGTGGACAATCGTGTAGTTTTTCGATGACGGTTTCGGCGGCAAGCACTGGTACAGGCACAAGCACAAGCACTTCCGCTTGGGCTATCGAAACAGACATGGATGCTATTGTTAAAGCAGCAGAAGCTTTTAAAGCTACCTTATCTTCAACTCAAGTAGCAGCATTGCAATATACCTACACAAAAGCCCACGCCCAAAAGTGGTCAAACTTCCCAGAATCTATTTATAAAGGTAGAGTTGGCTTGCAAACATCCACTTTATCGACTACTCAAAAAGCTGCATTTTTGGCTCTTTTGAAAGTATCGACAAGCACAACTGCCAATGAAGGCTACGAAGAATACACGGGTATTTTAGATGCTGATGATTATCTCGGAGCAAATGGCGGTGGAAGTGGCTATGGTTCGGGTAATTATTACATCGGATTTTTGGGAACACCAAGCACAACGGGTTTATGGTGTTTACAAATTGGCGGACATCACGGAACAAATATATTTACTTATAGCGGTGGCAAAATGACTGGTGGAACGCCAAATTTCCGCTCAACTGAGCCATATCCAACTTGGACATCGATCAATACTGGTAAAACCGTACAGCCATTGGTACAAGAAACCGCTACTTTTGCCAATTTCTTAAAAAGTTTAAGTTCGACAGAATTAACAACGGCCAAACGTGCATCAGCTCAAAATGACTTGATTGCTGGGCCACAAAAAGATGCCGCTTTTCCGTCAACTAAAACAGGTGTAAAAGCAGGAAATCTTACTTCTGCCCAAAAAGATTTATTGATGCTTGCCATTAAAACATGGGTAGATGAACTCGACGACAAAGCCGCCGCCGCAGTTTTGGCTAAATACAAATCAGAACTTGATGAAACCTACGTATCGTATTATGGAAGCACAACAATGGCAACACAAGGCGATTATATTTTGATTGATGGCCCAAGTGTTTGGATTGAGTGGTCGATGCAGGGTGGAATTGTTATCCGAAATAGTGTTCACCCACACGCTGTTTGGAGAGATAGAAAATCGGATTACGGTGCAAATTGATTTGAGAGAGTTAAATTGAAGATAAAAAATAGGGTTGTACGTAGAGACGTTGCATGCAACGTCTCTAACTCGTAATAATTTTTTAAAAAGCAATGAATCGAATCAAAATAATAATTTTAGTAGTATCAATAGTTACTTTTTGTGAGAGAGAAGTGATAGCCCACCCAATGCCCAGCTCGATGGTCATTTTGAAGATTCACGAAAAAAATATTTCGGGCGAAATTCAATTGCCTTTGGGTGAGTTACAGTCGGCTATTGGAATGGGCGTAAATGATAATTCTGAGCGTTTAATAGAACGTTTGGGAGATTCTCTAAGAATTTATCTGCTAAAACATATCCGACCACGCACTTTTGATGGGAAATTATGGAATGTTCGACTTGGAGAAATGCAAGTGAATGAAACAAAAAACGAACTTTCGGGCGAATACAAAGAACTCGTAATAGCTTTTTCGATGACTCCACCGCAACACTATGACCTCCGAAATTTTTACTTCGATTATGACGTAATCTTGCATCAAGTGGCGAGTCACAAGGCACTTATTGCCATCAAACAAGATTGGCAACAAGGCATCATGCACGAAGACGGTACGCCGTCCGACATCACCATGCAACAAGTGGGCGTAATAGAATGGGACGTTGTGAATAATAAACTCAATCCGTTTCAGATTAGCCTTCAACAAGGCAGTGTTTGGATGGGCTTTAAAAGCATGGTTTCGCTCGGAACTAAACATATTTCGGAAGGAACAGACCATTTATTGTTTCTTTTAGTGCTTTTACTGCCCATTCCGTTGGTGGTTAATCAAAAAAAATGGGCTTCGGCTCGCTCGGTTCGAGAAAGCTTGTTGCATATCTTCAAAGTTGTTACAGCTTTTACAATTGGACATTCAGTCACGCTTTTGCTTGGGGCTTTAGGTTGGGTTTTTCTGCCAAGCAAACCTATCGAAGTACTGATTGGAGTATCCATTTTGGTATCGGCAATTCATGCTATCAAACCTTTTTTTCCCAACAAAGAAACGCACATTGCTCTTGGTTTTGGTTTGATTCATGGCCTTGCGTTCGCTTATACTTTGCAAGATTTGAATCTCAGTACGAGTAAAATGGCCTTGAGTATTTTGGGGTTCAATATCGGCATCGAACTTATGCAACTGGCTGTGATTGTAGCCGTGATTCCGTGGTTACTTTTGCTTAGTCGAACCTCATTTTATACAGTTTTTAGAGTATTTGGGGCAATTTTGGCAGGATTAGCAGCTATCGGATGGATTATCGAACGACTTTCCGAAACACCAAATTTTATTACAATAGCAATAGAAAAAGCTGCTAATTATGCAGTTTGGTTGCTGGGTATTTTGATGATAGTTTCAGTGATTACCTATTTTTTCAAGAATAAAAAAGTGATTTGATAGAGGCATAAATATTATTTTAGAAAACTTTTACTAAGTCTTTCTATCAATAAAAGTTTTTAAAATGCGATGTAGCATCTAATTTTGTAAGCTAAGACTCACTTCATCTCAAATACAAACCAATGAATTTTTTTAAATTTATTTTATTTTTCTTCACAACTTCAACTGCATTTGCTCATCTCGGAAGTATAGTAGGTAAGATTACCGATGCTCAAACAAAACTACCCATCAGAGGGGCAAGTGTTAGTCTCGTCGGGCAAAATCGAGGAGTAGTCACCGATGAATCAGGCTATTTTCAAATCAATAATCTTTCACCAGCTCCTTATAAAATTGAAGTGTCATTTATGGGTTATGTTGCTCAAAATCAAATGGTTATCGTAAAAGAAGACGAAGCCAGTACGGTTGAGTTTACATTGAAAAATGCCGAATTTTCGCTCGAAGAAGTGAAAGTTTCGGCCGCAAATCCACAGCATCAACAGCTCATTTCAAGTTTGGATATTAAACTCAGAACCATCAATAATTCGCAAGAAGTGTTACGAATTGTGCCAGGTTTGGTAATTGGCCAACATGCTGGCGGAGGTAAAGCCGAACAGATTTTTTTACGTGGTTTTGATATTGACCATGGCACGGATATTAACTTAACTGCCGATGGCGTGCCAATCAATATGGTTTCGCACGCACACGGACAAGGCTATGCCGATGCTCACTTTATCATTCCCGAATTGATTGATGGCGTAGATTTCAAAAAGGGACTTTATGATGCCGATAAAGGAAATTTTAGCACAGCAGGTTGGGCAAATTTCCGTACGAAAAAAGTTTTAGAGCAAAATTTTGCCAAAGTTGAAGTCGGACAGTTTAATACGTATCGTTTGGTGGGTGCTGCTAATATTTTAGGCAAAAAAGCCCAAGATAAGAACCAAAATGCTTATTTAGCAGGTGAATATAATTATTCGGATGCGTATTTCGATGCTCCACAGGCTTTCAATCGTTTAAACTTACTGGGGAAATATCATGGGCATATCACCAAAAATACAAGTTTAACTTTCACCGCTTCAACCTTTTGGAGTAAATGGAATGCTTCGGGACAAATTCCCGACCGTGCCGTTGAGTCTGGACAAATCGGTTTCTACGGAGCAATCGACCCAAATGAAGGTGGACAAACGAGCCGAACCAATGCCAATGCTGAGTTTTTGACTTTAACCAAAAGAAACCACGTTTGGAAAAACCAAGTTTTTTATTCAAACTATAATTTTGAGCTGTTTTCAAACTTTACTTTTTTCTTGGAAGACTCCATCAATGGCGACCAAATTAAGCAAAAAGAAGGCAGAAATTTGTGGGGATATAACTCAAATTATTCGATTGCTCACGGTTTAGGGACAAAACAAGCAACTTTAAATATTGGCGTAAATTATCGACACGATCTAACCAAGGATTCGGAACTTTCGCACACAAAAGACAAAACAACATTACTCGAAAGTATCAAGCTGGGCGATGTAAACGAAGCAAACGTTGGTGCATACATTGATGAAACAATTCAGCTAAGTCCAAAATTGTCGCTCACGGCTGGTCTTCGATTCGATTATTTCAATAATCAATACCTTGATAAATTACAGAATAATACAATTTTCAAAGCCAATGCTTCTATTGTTTCTCCAAAACTGAATTTGTATTATACCAAGAATCAAAACTTGCAGTTTTATCTGAATCTCGGTAAAGGATTTCACTCAAACGATACTCGTGCGGTTGTCGAACAAAACGGTTTGGAGATTTTACCAGCCGCTTACGGTTCAGATTTAGGTACAATTTGGAAACCTTTCCCGAAAATGGTTATTAATGCAGCTTATTGGTATTTGTGGCTTAATCAAGAGTTTGTGTATGTAGGCGATGCGGGCGTAGTTGAGCCTTCTGGACAATCAAAAAGAACAGGTTTTGATGTGTCGATGCGTTATCAACTAACAAAAAACTTATTTTTTGATGCTGATGTAAATTATGCAAAGCCAAGAGCCATCGGAGAAACCGAAGGCCAAAACCTCATACCTTTAGCCGTAAAATGGACAAGTATTGGTGGGTTAACGTTTAAAAATTATAAAGGATTTAGTGGAAGTTTACGCTACCGTTATGTAGGAGATAGACCAGCCAACGAAGACAATAGTATCGTAGCAAAAGGCTATTTTATCAGTGATGCTCTATTGAACTATACCAAGAATCGTTATTCAGTCGGACTTTCAATGCAAAATATTTTTAATACAAAATGGAAAGAAACCCAATTTGCTACCGAAAGCCGTTTACAGAATGAGTTAAACTCAGTCGAAGAAATTCATTTCACTCCAGGCACTCCATTTAATGCTAAGTTGAGCTTTAGTGTGAGTTTTTGATTTATTTTGGGTGGGGGAACAATTCGCTCAGTCACCCAAAAGGTTATACTTTCAACTTTATCGGTATCCAAACTTCTTCTTCCGAATCGGGGCTTTCGTTTTTATAGTTTTCACCCAAAAGTTCAAAATGTTCTCGGTTGTCAATCTGATAGTCAGAATTTGGTAACCAAACGCCAAAAATGTATTGAAATGTTCGTTGAAAGTCCAACGAAGAACCTTTGTGCGTGAATACTGCATAAAGTCCACCTTTGAGCGTATAACTTTCCATATTTTCTGGAATTTGCTCAAAATCAGTCACTTCCACGGCTGCCCATTTTGTAAAATTATCGTTGGGGTTAAAGTTCTGAAAATCAAAAAAGCTATTGTAAATCTGCATCGAGTAAAGTTCCGAGCCAATATTATTGGTAATTTCTTTGCGTCTGGGCATAAAACTTCGCCATAATTCGCCTGTTCTGTTATTTACATAACTCATTTCAAGCTTTTTGCCGATGAGTTTTTTTTGTTCTAAGTTTCTTAGAATTGGAGCATTCATGAATGAAAATTGATATTTTTTATCAAATTAAATGGAAGTTTTTTCTTAAACGTAAATAAACGCCTTTTCATTGGCACATTCTTTTATCTCGTCTCAATTTTTGTTTGATAGGTAAAAAAGCAAAAATATAAAACTTGTATTGTTTATTCTATTTTGTCTACTTTTTGCTCCGAAAACTTCAAATAATACTATTTTTTCTTGATACAGCACAGTACAGTACAGGATAGTGCTTTCCTGAGAAGTTTTAATATTTGTATAATATCAAGGAATAATATCCTTATATGAATAACCATTCTATTTTCAACCTAAAACATTAATCAAATGAGACAAAGATTTACTTTGTACAAAACAAAACGCTATGCGAGTATTTTCTCGCTGATGCTGGGTTTGTTTTGTACTTCATTTGCTTTTGCCCAACAGGTCAAGGGCAAAGTGACTGGCCAAAATGGCGAAGCATTGGTGGGGGTGAGTGTAACTATCAAAGGTATCAATCGAGGTACACAGTCTGATGCCGATGGTAGCTACAAATTAGAGGTACCAAACAACTCAACTTTAGTATTCAGCTTTGTGGGTTATACGGCCAATGAGGTTGTTTATACTGGACAAAAAGAAATAAATGTTTCTTTGAGCCTTGATGATAAATTATTGAGTGAAATCGTTGTTGTTGGCTACGGTAGCCAGTTAAAGAAGAATGTTACAGGAGCCGTGCAGACAATTGGATCGAAAGAAATAAAAGATATTCCTGTATCGCAAGTTACACAAAAGCTACAAGGGCAGTTGGCTGGCGTACAAATCAATCAGACTACAGGTAAACCAGGGCAGGGGATGAGCGTCAGAATTCGTGGACAACTATCGGTTTCGGCTGGTAGCGACCCACTTTATGTCATTGATGGTTTCCCTATTACGGGTGATATTGGAGCAATGAACCCAGATGAAATTGAAGATATTTCTATCTTGAAAGATGCTTCTTCTACATCATTATACGGTTCTCGTGCGGCTAATGGTGTTGTTTTGATTACAACCAAAAAAGGTAAATCTAATGGTACAAATGTAAGCTTTAATACTTTTGTTGGTATGCAAGAAGTACCAGATAGAGGATTAATACAAATGCTTACGGCCGAAGAATTTGCACAATTTAAGAAAGAATACTACGAAGATGCCAAACAACCTGTTCCTGCCGAGTTCCAAAATCCTTCACAATATGCAGGAAAAGATAATAACTGGTATAAGGCATTATTGAGAAAAGCACCTCTACAAAGTTATAATTTGACGGTTACGTCTAATAAAGAACGTTCACGAACATCATTTGTTGGTGGGGTTTTCAATCAGCAGGGGGTTGTACTAAATAATGAGTACAAAAGATATTCGTTAAGAATGAACTCAGAATATGATATTTCTGATAAAGTAACGGTTGGTTTTAATGTTGCTCCACAGTATGTTTTTGATAATACGCCACGTACTGATGGTGACCGTGGAACGGGTATTTTGTTTAATGCCTTACACACTTGGCCAGTAATGCCGATTTATGAAGCAGATGGAAAAACGTTGACTTTATTCAATAGATTCCCTGCCAGTACAGGAAATATCTTTGCCTATCCTAACTGGGTAAGAGCCGCTAACGAATTAGTTAACGAAACTACAACAACCAATTTGCTCACAAATGCTTTTATTCAGTATCGTCCAATCAAAGATTTGGTATTGAAATCTACTTTCAACGTAGAAATGTTGCGTTCTAAGTTTTTCTTCTTTAATCCATCAACTGCAACAAGTGCAATCAATGTGGCCATTCCAACAACAGCCGTTTCTATTCGTCAGAATGTTGAAAACCTCACTTGGTTGAATGAAAACTTAGCTACTTACACAAAAAGTGTCGGCGACCATAATTTTGAACTCTTAGGTGGTTTTTCTCAACAAAAATTTACACAAGAAAGCACAAGAATTCAGGCAGATACTTATGCTGATGACCGCCTCCCAACTGTACAAGGAGCTATCAATATCAGCCGTGGTGGTACAAATACAGGTGTTCAAGAGTGGGCATTGACTTCACTTTTATCAAGATTAACCTATAATTTCAGAGGTAAATATTTATTTACAGCGGCTGTTCGTCGTGACGGTTCTTCTCGTTTTGGTTCAAATAACCGTTGGGGTACTTTCCCATCGTTTTCGGCAGGGTGGGTTATTTCTGATGAAGATTTCATGAAATCAATGCCAAAAGTATCATTTGCTAAATTAAGAGCAAGTTATGGTGTAATTGGCAATAATAATATCGGTAACTATACTCCTTACGCTTTGGTAAATAATACTGTGAATGCTGTATTTGGTAGTACTGTTGCTCCAGGTGCAGTTGTTTCAACCTTAGCAAATAGCAATTTAGGTTGGGAGACTACTAAACAAGTGGACGTTGGTTTAGATTTAGGTTTTCTAAACGACCGTATCACCTTTATTTATGATTATTACACAAAACGTACAACCAACTTATTGTATAGCGTTCAAATTGCTCAAGAAGCTGGTTTTGGTAACTTTAATGATAATATCGGAGAAATTAAGTTTTGGGGTCATGAATTTGCTTTGAATACAAAAAATACAACTGGTAAGTTTAAATGGAGTACCAACGCCAATATCTCATTCAATCGTAATAAAGTAATAGCATTAGCCGATGGTATCGACCGTGTTTATGGAACTTTCCATATCACTCAGGTAGGCAAACCTTTCGGACAATTCTATGGACATATCTCGCAAGGAGTTTACAAAAATGCCGAAGATTTAAAGAGTTCGCCACAAGTTCCTGGCCGTTCGGTAGTTGGAAGTATTAAATTAACCGACCAAAACGGTGATGGTATCATTACGAATGGAGGAGACTTTGATGATAGAGTAATCATGGGTAATCCTTTCCCAACGTTTACGTATGGTATCACCAATAATTTCACTTATGGCAATTTTGATGCGAGTATCGTTGGGTCGGGCTCACAAGGCAATCAGTTGTTGGTTCGTCATATTTATAGTACTGCTAACCTTGATGGTGTATTCAATATGGTTGCCGAAGTAAAATACCGTTTCCGTTCGGAAGCAAATCCAGGTAAAGGAATGTATGGAACAACCGTTGGCGGTGGAAACGTAACAGGTATCGAAAGAGACTGGATGAACAGCCGTTTTATTGCTGATGCTTCATTCTTCACCATCAAAAACGTAACAGTTGGTTATACAATTCCGAAGAGTAATAAAATATTCAAGTCAGCTCGTGTTTATGCTTCCGTACAACAGCTTTATGTATTTACAAAATACTGGGGCGGGCCAAATCCAGAAACATCGGCACAAGCCGATGGAAATGGAAACGGTGGTAACTTAAGTCAAGGTATTGATTTATCGAACTATCCAGTTCCAAGAACTTATACTGTTGGTATAAACTTGAACTTTTAATTAACGAAATTACTATAAGATAATGAAAAAGATAACAACAACAGCACTGTTTATGTTTTTGGGCTTAATGAGTTGTGATAAAGACTTTTTAACAGTTGTCCCAGAAACGAATCTCAGTACGGCCATATTCTTTACAAAAGAAGCTGACTTTCAGCAAGCAGTCAATGCCAACTATGTGCCTTTACGGGCAATCGTCAACGACCGTGCTTGGCTTTTAGGCGAAATGCACTCTGACAACGCCTATTATTACAGAAATATCCTTTTTGGAGCAACCGAGCAGCAAGAAGATATTGCCGATTTTGCAATACCTACCGCTAATGGTGTTACATCTAATACGCACGTGCTGAATCAGTATCGTCTTGATTATCAAATAATTGCACGTGCCAATCAAATTTTGGCTTCGATTGATGCCGTTGATTTTAATGCAGAATCGAAGAATAACCTGAAAGGCCAAGCTCAGTTTTTGAGAGCTTATGCCTATTTTGAATTAGTTCAGTACTTTGGTAAAGTGCCTTTACACCTTACTCCTGTAACGAATCGTCAAGAAGCAGCATTGCCACTGGCGAGCGTTGATGAAGTTTATGCACAAATTATTAAAGATGCTACTGCGGCCATTACTGGTTTATTCCCAAAATCAAAACAAGAAGCAGGTAGAGTTACCTCAGGAACTGCAAGAATGTTATTGGCAAATGTTTATATGGTACAGAAAAAATGGGCAGATGCTGAAAAACTATTGAAAGAAATAGTGGCAAGTAATGAGTATAAGTTGATGCCCGATTTTAATGACGCTTTCTCGACAAATACTGGTAACAAAAACAATGCAGAGTCTATTTTTGAAGTGCAGTTTTTGGAAGGAGCGGCAGGCCTAAACGGAGCCATTATGTATAATTATATGCCACGCCCAATGAGTCCTGACGAATTGAAGCCAATTTCTGGTACTTCAAATCCGCAGCCACTCACTGGCGAAGGAAACGGAGCTCCAACTCCTGACCTCATAGCTTCGTTTGAGAAAGGTGATAAACGATTAGATGGCACAATTGCCTATGTAACGATTTCGGGAAGTTTAAGAGCAGATAAAAGATTCCCTTATAACAGAAAGTTTGCGAAGACACACTCGTTGCATGGCAATACGGGAAATAATTTTCCGATTTATCGTTACGCAGAAACGTTGTTGTATTTAGCAGAAGCTTTAACTGAGCAAGGTAAAATGTCAGAAGCATTACCAATCTTGAATCAAGTACGTAGTCGTGCTGGCTTACCTGCTGCAACTGCAACAGCACAGGCAGCTTTACGAACACAAATTTATCAAGACCGCAGAAGCGAACTGGCTTTTGAAAATAAACGTTGGTTTGACCTTGTTCGTACGGGTACAGCCGTTGAAGTTATTACGGCGTATGGCAATCGAGTAAAAGCAAATCCTGTGGCTTATTATTATCCAGAAGGTGCAGTGCCGAGAAGTAATGCTTTTACTAATATTAGTGTATTATATGGACTACCAGCTGATGAGGCCGCTTTATCGCCATATTTTTAATTTTTTTTAATAATACTTTTTTTCGCTGTATATTGTAAGTGAATTTCTACTCGACAATATACAGCGAATATTTAGAGACGAAATTACACTATTCGACCATAAATATTTAACCCTTACTTTATCATGTTTTCTACAAAAAACACCATTAAACTGGGACTTGGAATAGTCGCAATCGCAACGGCTGCTTCATTTACGCTACTAAATGAACCTAACCTATCGGCAATAACCGTAGGCGACCCAAAACTCGACAAGCTAAAATATCCAGCAGGATTTAAAGCTGAACACCTTTTTAGCCCATCTGAAAACAAAATAGGTTCTTGGGTTTCGATGACATTCGATGACAAAGGTCGAATGATTTGTTCAGACCAATACGGAAAACTATTTCGCTTAAAAATGCCCGCAGTTGACGGTAAAATAGCTGCATCTGATGTTGAAAAGTTAAAAGTTGGACCTGCTACCGATACAATGGGTATGGGCTATGCACATGGCTTGCTCTATGCGTTCAATAGCCTTTACGTAATGATAAATAATAGTAAGGGTAATAAGATTTTTACTAAAAAAAGTGGATTGTATCGTCTTCAAGATACCGATAACGATGACCAATTTGATAAAGTTACTTTACTAAAAGAACTTGTAGGCGATGGCGAACACGGCCCTCATAGCATCGTGCTTTCACCTGACAAAAAATCGCTTTATGTAATAAACGGAAACCACACCGATGTGCCACCTTTAGATTCATACAGACTGCCATCTAATTGGAAAGAAGACAACTTATTTCCACTCATAAAAGACCCACGTGGACACGCCAACGACCGCATGGCCCCAGGAGGTTGGATTGCAAACCTTGACCCCGAAGGTAAAAAATGGGAGCTTGTGAGTGCGGGTTATAGAAATGCCTTCGATATGGCTTTTGATGCCAACGGCGATTTGTTTGTCTATGATGCCGATATGGAATGGGATTTTGGCTTGCCGTGGTATCGCCCAACTCGTATTACGCACGCAACGAGTGCCTCAGAATTTGGTTGGAGAACAGGAAACAGCAAATGGTCGCCAACGTTTCCTGATAATCTTCCTCCTGTTATTAACATCGGACAAGGTTCGCCAACCAATTTATTACATTTGAAAGATGCTAAATTTCCTGCAAAATATAAAAATACTCTCTTGGCTTTCGACTGGACTTTTGGTGTAATGCACGCCATTCATCTCAAGCCTGCGGGTTCGAGTTTTTCGGGTGAAAGAGAAGAGTTTTTATCGGGTATTCCACTTCCATTGACCGATGGTGCAATTGGTCCAGATGGTGCTTTATATTTCCTAACAGGCGGTCGTCGCTTAGATTGTGATTTATACCGTGTTTCTTATGTGGGTAACGAAAGCACAGCTCCAATTGCTGCCGCTCCTATCAATTCAGCCAATGCTCTGCGTAGAAGTTTGGAGAAATTCCATACTGGCGGACCAAATCCTGCGGCGGTAGCTACGGCTTGGCCTCAGTTAAAAAGTCCAGATAGATTCATTCGTTATGCCGCACGTTTGGCTTTAGAGCACCAACCAGTTGCACAATGGCAAGATTTAGCTTTGAAAGAAAAAGACCCGGTTGCTCTTACGCAATCATTGATTTCATTGATTCGTATGGGTGACGGTTCTAAGAAAAATGAAATTGTAAACGCACTTTTGGGCGTAAACTTCAAGGCTCTACAGCAATCTCAACAATTAGATTTATTAAGAGCCTTTGAATTGGCGTTCTTGCGTATGGGACAGCCTGACGCAACACTCAAAACCAAAGTAATTGCCTATCTAAACCCACTTTATCCAGCTAATACTGCTCACTTAAATCGCTCATTGAGTAAACTATTGATTTACTTAGATGCCCCAGAAGCAGTTGCAAAAACAATGGCTTTGATGGATGTTAAAACTGAGCCAGGAAGCGATGCTCTGAATATTGAAACGGCTACTGCTTCAAGTGATTTGATTTTGAGAAACCCTCAATATGGAAAGGATATTGCCGCAATGTTGGCCAATTTGCCACCAGCTCAGCACACGTATTATGCAGTAATGTTGAGTCTGGCAAAAGAAGGTTGGACTCCCGAGCTTCAAGACAAGTATTTTAAATGGTATTACAAAGCTTTTGAATACAAAGGCGGAAACAGTTATATCGGTTTCTTGGATAGGTCGTTGAAATTGGCCTTGAAAAATGTCCCTGATAGCAAAAGATCCTATTTTGAAAAATTGGCTGGGGCAGAACGCTTGAGTAAAAACGGCAATGATTTTATCTCATTAACCGCACCAAAAGGCCCAGGAAGAAACTGGAGAATGGAAAATGCTCTTCCAATCATCGAAAAAGGATTAGTAGATAGAGATTTTGATAATGGTAAAGCCATGTATGCTGCAACTACCTGCAAAATGTGTCATTCGATGAAAGGTGATGGTGGAGCGATTGGGCCAGATTTAAGTCAATTATATACCCGTTTCTCTTCAAAAGATATGTTGGAGTCAATCATTATGCCTGATAAAACGGTTTCTGACCAATATGCGGCTACTTATTATAGTTTGAAAAATGGTAGCTCAATTGTAGGGCGTTTGGTCAATGAAGACAAAACTGCTTATTATATTTCTCAAAATCCTTACGCTCCAAATGAGTTGGAGAAAGTTTTGAAAAAGAATGTGATTTCTTCAAAACCATCGGCTGCATCAATCATGTTTGGTGGTTTGATAAATAGTTTGAATGAAGAAGAATTGAAAGATTTGATGGCATATTTGATGTCGGGAGGAAGTGAAAGTAATGCCATGTTTAAACAAAAAAAATAAGTAGAGAGTAGATTTGATTAAGTTTAATATGCTTGTTTGAAGGAGTTACAACGAATTTGGACAGGCATATTTAAAATGAAGCCTATGCGTTTAACAATAGAGAATTAAAAACAGAATACTCTTTTTAATCATATACCAATGACAACAAAAAATAATATAAAACCTTGGAATATTGCAGTTCTAATTGCTATCTTGGCAATTGGTTGTAAAGTTTCAAATACGGCTCAAAGTGAAAAGGGTTTCAAGTCAATTTTCGATGGAAAAACGCTTAATGGCTGGGAAGGAGACACTAAATATTGGCGAGTAGAAAACGGCAATTTAGTTGGCGAAATCACCCCCGAAACCTTACTCAAAACCAATTCATTCATTACATGGAAAGGGGGAGAACCAGCAGATTTTGAGCTAAAAGGCGAGTTTAATATCACCGAAAAAGGCAATTCAGGAATTAATTATAGAAGTGTAAAACTTCCTGATATTCAATATGCTTTACGAGGTTATCAGGCAGATATTGATGGAAATAACACTTATACAGGTCAAAACTACGAAGAACGAGGCCGAACAACCTTAGCTTATCGTGGGCAAATTACGAGCATAAACCCTCAAGCGAATCCAATGACTCCCGAGGAAGTTCGCAAAAAAGTACAAAAAAATGCTTGGACAGAATTAAAAGTAACAGGAAGTTTAGGTGAAAATGAGGCTCTGAAAACTAAAATCAAAAAACAAGATTGGAATACTTTTCACTTGGTAATCAAAGGCAATCGTTTACAGCATTACATCAACGATATTCTGATGAGTGATGTAACCGATAATGATTTAGTAAATGGAAAATCGAAAGGTATTTTGGGCGTGCAAGTCCACGTAGGCCCACCCATGAAAGTGCAGTATCGTAATCTAAGAATTAAAGAATTGAAATAAGACAAGACAAGGGAGAAAAGATAAGAGACATGAGACTTTTCTATTTACTTCTTTTTACGTAATAGGTTTTTCTCTTGTCTTTTGTCTCATGTCTAATATCTAAAATATGAATAAAATAGGATTCAACGTTTTGGCATGGTCGGCCAATGTTTCAGAGGAGTTATTTCCGATTATTGAAAGATTAAAAACCATTGGTTATGATGGCGTAGAGTATTTTGTAGGAGCAACCGACGAAAATGCGTATAAAGTAGTAGGCCAACACTCAAAGGCTATTGGTTTGGAGGTTACAACGGTTACAGTAGTTAGTCCCGATGCCAACCCCATCAATGAGTCGGCAAGTGTACGTCAGAAAGGTTTAGACCGAATAAAATGGGCAATCGACCGCTCGTATGATTTAGGTTCGACGGTTCTCTGTGGGCCTTTTCATTCAGCTCATGCACACTTCGAGGCACATCCCGCTCTCGACGAAGAATACAAAAGGGCTGCCGAAATCTTGCATCAAGCAGGCGAACACGCCAAGCAAGCCAACATTATTTTAGCTCCTGAAGCCCTCAATCGTTTTGAGTGCTATTTGTGCAACACGATGGAACAATTGGCTAAATTGATAACAATGGTCAATCATCCGAATGTTCGAGCCATGTTCGATACGCATCATGCCAATATCGAGGAGAAAAAATATGCTACGGCAATCAATACCATTGCTCCGTACTTGAGCCACGTACATATCAGCGAAAACGACCGAGGCACCCCAGGTGACGGACACGTTCCGTTCAATGATGCTTTTGCCGCACTATCTGCCGCAAACTATAAAGGTTGGCTAACGATTGAGGCTTTTTCGAGAAATGACCCAGACTTTGCTAATGCCATCAACGTTTGGCGTGAATACAACGACCCGTGGCACATTGCCGAGGGTGGTTTGAAATTCATCAAAGAAATGTGTCAAAAACACGGATTGTAAGAAATTTAGGTTCTACATTTTGCGGCAGAGCTGCTCAATATTTGTAGAAAATAATATGTTTTTCCCATTTCGAGCTACATCGTAGCGAAATACTACGACAACTAAGATTCAGCATTGAATGATAAAGTAATTCTAAAATCCAGAGTAAAGATATAAAAGCAGATTAAAAATGAAAGAAAAATTGCCTTTTCGATTTGGTTCGGAAGTTTATACATGGTTTATGAGTGGCAATGGCCAAACGCACCAAGGTCGGCTGGGCCACATGATAGAAGTGATTGCCAAAGCGGGTTTCACCGGAATTCAACCAATTTTTACTTGGATGGGCGATTTAGTTGATGCCGACCGCTTGGAGGCAAAACTAAAAGAACAAGGCATCGAACTGGCCGCTCTCGCCTTAGCTTTAGAATGGAATGGAACGGAAGAATCAGAAAACGAAAAGCAAATTGCCGATAATGCCATTGCATTGCTGGAGCGTTTTCCTGGAGCAGTTTTAAATACCGTGCAGATTCCAACGGGTCGCCACGATTTAGAAAACCGCCAGCGAAATTTGGTAAATATCGTTAATACAGTTTCTAAAAGAGCTGCCGACAAAGGTATTCCTTGCAGTTTTCACCCGAACTCTCCTCATAGTTCAATTATCCGAACAGCATCAGATTACAAAGTAGTTTTAGAATCATTGGATAGTTCGGTAACTGGTTGGACACCCGATGTGGGTCATATCATCAATGGGGATATGAATCCGCTTGAAAAAATGAAAGAATATGCGTCACTTATCAACCATGTTCACTATAAAGACTGGAATGGAGAACCCGAATTTGCTTTAATGGGCAAAGGAAAAGTTGACCTACTTTCAATTACGCAATGGCTCAAAGATATTAATTATAAAGGTTGGATTATTTGTGAAGACGAAGGAGAAGAAGCTTTGGAAGACCCAGATTTCGTAACCCTTCACGATGGAAATTGGATATTAAACGACTTAATTCCTAACCTTAAATAGTTGAGTTGTATGCCATTCGTACAAACAAACGAAATCAATTTTTACTACGAAGAGCGTGGTTCAACTACTGCTCCACCACTTTTGATGATAATGGGAATTACGGCCTCTGGTGGAGTTTGGGAGCCTCATACTGCGTATTTCGAGAAACATTTTAGATGTATTATCGGAGATAACCGAGGAGTAGGGCAGACCGATAAACCCGAAGGAGATTATTCAACGGCAATGATGGCTGATGATTATGCTGGTTTGCTCGATGAGCTTCAAATCGAAAACGCCTACGTAATTGGCTGCTCAATGGGCAGTACTATTGCTCAGCAATTAGCAATCAGACACCCCAAGAAAGTAAAATCTTTGGTGTTGATGTGTCCGTGGGCTCGTTGCGACAATGCCGCCAAAGGCATTTTTCAGCACATCGTCAATTGCAAAGCAAAGTTTAGTCCCGAAGAATTCAGTCTTTATATTCAGCTATTGATTTATTCAAAAGCTTCGTGGGACGATGAAAAATTTGCGGCCGAACTGAAGGAAGGTCGAAAAAATGCTCATTTAGACCCGAACCCACAGCCCTTACACGGCCTAAAAGGTCAGGCAGCGGCGTGTATTAATCATTCGGTGCTGGCAGAGTTAAGCTCAGTTTTGCAGGCTACTCTCGTAATTGGTGGTAAAGAAGATATTTTTACACCTGAATGGATGGCCAATGAAATTGTGGTAACGATGCCCAACGCCGAACTTTTCCTTTATGAAAAAGCGGGTCATGCCTTCCATTTTGAAAACGTCGAAGATTTTAATACCCGAGTGACCGACTGGTTATTGAGCCATTAAAATACTTTCAATGTAAAAACTTTGTCAAACTTTATTTTAAATGAGCGGAATACAAAATTGCAGAGATAAAATTTCAAATCATGCCCAAGTGGGGGGCATCGAAACTTCCGTTCTTGATAATGGCTTAGGTCGTGGAAATCGAATTGCTTGGATAAACACAGGAACTGGGCTGAGATATAAAGTGGTCATTGATAGAGGAATGGATATTGCCGAGGCATTTTATAACCAACATTCTTTAGCGTGGCTAAGCCATGGAGGATTTAATGCTCCGCAACCCAACTCAGACCGAGGAATTGATTGGTTAAAAACTTTTGGCGGTGGACTCTTAACCACTTGCGGACTCTCGCACGTGGGCGGCCCCGAAAAAGATGAGTTTGGCGAAAGAGGTATTCATGGAAATATTTCAAATCTTCCTGCCGAAATTGTTTCGATTATTCAGCCCGACCCAGTTGTGGGAAAAATGGAGTTTAGTATAACAGGAATCATCAAAGAAACCAAAGTTTTTGGACCAAGTTTAGAGTTGAAAAGAACCATTTCGGGAGTTCTCGGAGAACCAATGCTCCGAATACATGATGAAGTTATCAATCGAGGAAATACGCCCGCACCGCTCATGCTGATGTATCATTTCAATTTTGGGTATCCAATGGTTGATGAAGGCACAAAAATACTTTGGGAGGGAAAATGGAAACCTCGTTTTGGCAATGAAAATGCTAAAATATTTAAAGAAGGAAATAATTTTAAAACCTGCCCAGCACCTATTGACGACCACCTCGGCACTGGTGAAGAAGTAGTATTTATAGACCCAAATGCTGATGATTCAGGTATTTGCGTTGCAGGGCTTCATAACCCTAAACTTGGTCTGAAAGTAGAAATTAATTTCAAAAAAGACCAATTACCACACTTAGTTAATTGGCAACATTGGGGTAAAGGCGAATACGTAACAGGCATTGAACCCGCCACTAATCCACCAATCGGACAAGCCCAAGCAAGAGCTAATAATGAACTGATTTTTTTGAATTCTTATGAAATAAGAAGTTTTGATTTGGAAATCAGAGCGAAAGAAATTTAGGATAAAATCAATAAAAGTAGGTAGTTGTATTTTTTAGCCCTGAAAGGGCATAACATATTAAAATAGGGCCAATGCCCTATTATTGAGTAACACTAAAACTCATACGCACTGAAAGTGCAACACAAGTTTTTATCCAATATTTCGCCCTTTCAGGGCTTTAAGGCCTTGTTAATATGTTTTTTAAGGGCGTTGCCCTTAGTTAATTTGTATAAACCCTTTTAGGGTAAGTTAATTAAAGGCCTTTAAAATTAGGTTTAAGAAAATCAAATTTTACAAAATTCAAAGCACTAAAACTATAACACATAACTAAAAGGAACATAATTCAACTCTATAATAACCATTACATTATGTCAAATTTAAGTATAGCACAAAAAGCTTTAGAACAAGGAAAAGGAATTTTACGATTAGCACCGACTTGGGTTCCACGTTCGTTTTGTGTGCCAGGCCGCAGAATAAAACTTCATCCCGATGATTATTACGTACTCGGTGGTGTTCGTGGCGGAATCGACGAGCGTTGGCTTTCGTCAACAACTCCTGCAAAAAATGGCCCGTTAACTGGCGAAAATGAAGGTTTAAGCTTCGTTATCGTAGGCGATGAAAAAGTGCTTTTGAAAGATGCAATCGACGAACTTGGTGCAGAAATCATTGGCGAACGCCTCTGGAATGAGTATAAAAGTTGGCCGATGTACTCTAAGTTTTTTGATAATATGGGGCCTTTACCACACCATATTCATCATAACGACGAAGAAGCAGCTAAAATTGGTCAACTCGGCAAGCCCGAAGCCTATTATTATCCGCCACAATTAAACAATCACGGGGGAGATTTTCCTTATACATTTTTTGGTATTGCCCCAGGCACAACCAAAGAGCAAATCAAAGAATGTTTGATGAATTTCACGAAAGGTGATAATAAAATCACGATGTATTCGCAAGCGTTTCCATTAATTCCAGGAACTGGCTGGGATGTTCCCCCAGGAATGCTTCATGCACCAGGTAGTTTGTGTACTTACGAGCCACAAAAAGCATCTGATGTTTTTGCGATGTATCAATCTTTGGTAAATGAGGCAGTTATTCCAGAAGAATTATTGTGGAACGGTACACCTCCTGACCAAATTGGCGATTATGACCAACTAATGGGGGTAATTGATTGGGAATTAAATACCAATCCAAATTTGCTCGAAACTCGTTTTATGCAGCCAAAACCCGTAAAAGACGTGGCAGAAATGGAAGCAGAAGGCTATATAGAAAAATGGGTTTGTTATCGTTCAGAAGCATTTTCTGCTAAAGAACTAACCGTTTTTCCAGGACAAACCGTAACGATTAAAGACAGTGCTGCTTATGGTATAATCATGATGCAAGGACACGGTAAAATGGGCGTTTGGAATATCGAAACCCCTGCCTTGATTCGTTATGGACAGCTCACAAACGATGAGTTCTTCATCACCGAAAAAGCAGCCATAGAGGGTGTCACTATCACGAATCATTCTGCTAATGACCCAATCGTAATGCTTAAACATTTCGGACCAAATAACCCTGATTTAGTTTTATAAACCCCCAACCCCTAAAGGGGAGTAAAACAATCAACTTTAAAATAATAGCTCCCCTTTAGGGGAGGGGGGTATTCAACCTAAAAATCTATTAAATAAATGGAAAATAATTATCCTAAACTCCACAATGCCACATGGCCGGGTATTGTAGGAAAAGGACCTGACTCAGAGCCACCAATTTCATTGGATACGATGCTCGAAATGACAGCTGCTGCCGAAGTAGATGGTGTAAAATTTGATGGTGTTGATTTAGGACTTTTCGACCCTCATTACGACCTTGATACTTCAGATGATGCCATCAAAAGATTAGCCGATAAAGTATCAAAACATGGTCTTGAAATTGGTAGTTTGGTTGCTCCGATTTGGGGTGGACCAGCAATGGGAAGCAAAGAAGAGCGAGCCAACTTTGTAGAAATGGTTCGTAAATCATGCCATATTGGTCAAAAACTGCGTGAAATGGGCATTCGCCCCAACGGAATTGTCAGAATTGATTCAGCGAGTACTCCTCACGCTTGGGCAGCCGACCCCGTAGGTAATACAAAATTGATTGCACAGACATTTAGAGAGGCGTGCGATATAGCTGCCGATTATGGTGAAAGACTCGCTGCCGAAGGAGAAATCTGCTGGGGAGGAATGCACTCATGGAAAGCCATGATTGATACACTCGAAGCCGTTGACCGCCCAAATATTGGTTTCCAAGCGGATATGTCGCATACTACGCTTTACTTGCTTGGTTATAATGCTCCCGAAGCTCGTATTCTTCCCGAAGATTTTCAGTGGGGAGATAGAGAAACATTCCTTGCAGGATTAAGAAAATTAACTGATGCTCTTCGCCCATGGACGATTGACTTCCACGTAGCTCAAAACGATGGCACAGTTCACGGAACAGGCTCACACGATAAAACTGGTCGCCACTGCCAAGCTACTGACCCTAATGGTAAATTGGATATTACTCATGATGCAGGTCTTTGGCTTCGCAATGATGCGGGCGAATTGACCAAAGCTTTCCGCCACATTTGTTGGGACGGCTGTATGTTTGATAATGCTGTCATGACTCAACCAAAAACATGGAATGATATTTTGGCTGCCATGATAAATGTTAGAAAACAACATGGGTGGTATGAAGCATAAATTTATATAAGATATTGGACAAAAGACATGAGATAAATAATACTATTCTCTTGTCTCTTGTCTAACCCTCTCCTGTCTAAAAATCTATAAAACTATGTCAACGAAGAAACCTCTTAGAATCGGATTAATAGGAACGGGCCTTATGGGAAGAGCTCATTCTAATGGATATAATCGCATTACAAATTTCTTTCCTGAATTGGAATATACGCCTGTATTGAAGGCGGTTTGCTCACGAAATGAGGCAAAAGTACAAGCATTTGCCGACCAATGGGGCTTTGAATCTATCGAAACCGATTGGAGAAAACTCATTGCCCGTGATGATATTGATGCCGTTGATATTTGTACACCCAACGATTCGCACGCTGAAATTGCTTTGGCAGCGGCAGCGGCAGGGAAAATGATTTTGTGTGAAAAACCTTTAGCTCGTACTTTGGAAGAAGGACAAATAATGGTTGATGCCATCGACAAAGCGGGAATAGATGGCAAACCATTGAAAACTACTGTGTGGTATAACTACCGTAGAATGCCAGCAGTTACCTTAGCAAAACAAATCATTGAATCTGGAAAACTGGGTAAAATATATCATTATAGAGCTAATTTCTTACAGGATTGGACTATCAATGCTGACCTCCCACAAGGTGGAGAGGGCTTATGGCGAATGGATGTAGGTGCAGCTGGTTCGGGTGTAACAGGCGACCTTCTGGCTCACTGTATTGATACAGCCATGTGGCTCAATGGGGCAATAACCGATGTTTCTGCCGTTACCGAGACTTTTGTAAAAGAGCGTATGCACCAGTTAACTGGCAAAGTTGAACCTGTTGGAATTGATGATGCTTGTATTTTCCATTGTCATTTTGCAAATGGCTCACTTGGTCTTTTTGAATCTACTCGTTACGCACGTGGACACAAAGCTCTTTATACGTTTGAAATTAACGGTGCTGATGCTTCTATTCGTTGGGATTTACACGACCTCAATCGTCTTGAATATTTCGACCACCGTGATGATTCAATTGTTCGTGGATGGCGTTCGATTCATGTGACCGATGGCGACCAACCTTATATGAATAAATGGTGGATTCCTGGTTGTGGTATTGGTTATGAGCATAGTTTTATTCATCAAGTGGCTGATTTCTTGAAAAGTTTAGAAACTGGCGAAGATTGTTCTCCAACATTCAAAGATGCCCTTCAAACCCAAAAAGTTTGTGCAGCGGTCATTGATTCTGCCAATTCAAGAAGCTGGAAAGATACTAATGTAGATGGTGATTTTGTGTAAAAAAATGATTCTCAACGTTTTTTACACCATGTAGAGACGTTGCATGCAACGTCTCTACCCAAAATGTATTATTTTATCAAAAATATGCCCTCAAACCCTCAAAATATTCTTCAAGTTCAGAATCTCTATAAGTCATTTTTAGGGGTAAGGGCATTGGATAATATTCAATTTGACCTCCAAAAAGGCGAAGTGCATGCCTTAATGGGTGAAAATGGAGCAGGGAAGTCGACATTTATGAAGATTTTGATGGGCTTGCTTAAACCAGATTCTGGTGAAATTATTTTTGAGGGAGAAGTATTAAAGAGCAATAACGTTCACGAAAACCTACAGAAAGGAATTTCTATGATTCATCAAGAAATCCTTGTCGTTCCCGAATTGACCGTTGCTCAAAATATTTTTTTAGGTCGAGAAACAAACTATCGAAGTTGGCTAAATGATAAAGTCATCAATCAAAAAGCTCAAGAAATACTTGATTTGATTGGTGTAAAAATTAATGCTCAGACCAAAATCAAAAATCTGAGTATTGCCGAAAAGCAAATGGTAGAAATTGCCAAAGCAATTTCAAACAATGCAAAAGTGATTATCATGGATGAACCCACATCGGCACTTACCGATAACGAAGTGGCGATGCTTTTCAAAATCATTAAAGATTTGAAAGCCAAAGGTGTGGCAATTATCTATATTTCGCACAAAATGGACGAAATATATGAGATAACAGACAGAATTACGGTTTTGCGTGACGGAAAATACATCGCTACTAAAAACACAAACGAATTAGATAAAAATGCCTTGATTGCATTGATGGTAGGGCGGCAAATAAACGACCTATTTCTTGAAAATAATTCAATAAAAGGAGAATCTATTCTTTCAGTTCAAAATCTAAACAAGAAAGGTAAGTTTAAAGACATTAACTTTGAAGTTTATGCGGGCGAAGTGCTTGGTATAGCAGGTTTGATGGGAGCGGGACGAACCGAAATAGCCAGAGCGATTTTCGGACTGGATAAATACGATAGTGGTAAAATCATATTGAAGGGCAATAAGGTTGAAATAAAATCGCCCGAAGATGCTATCAAAAATGGCATCGGATATGTGAGCGAAGACCGCAAGGCTTTGGGTTTTATTCCTGCCTTATCCATTAAAGAAAATATTAGTTTGTCGAGTTTAGCAAACTTCTCAAAAGCGTGGTTTGTAAATTCAAGCAGCGAATATGAGGCGACGAAACAACTGGCAAACGATTTAAAAATAAAGTCCACGAGCATCAATCAAAAAGTGATGACGCTCAGCGGGGGAAATCAACAAAAAGTAGTCATCGGTAAAGTTTTACTAACCTCACCAAGCTTGGTTATTTTAGACGAACCCACTCGTGGTATTGACATTGGAGCAAAATTTGAGATTTATAAATTGATTAATCAGTTGACTGATAAAGGAATAGCAGTCATTATGATTTCGTCAGAATTGCCCGAAATTATTGGTATGAGCGATAGAATTATGGTTCTCTCAAAAGGAAAACAAACGGCTTTATTATCAAAACAGGAGGCAACCCAAGAAAAAATTATGCAATATGCAGTGGAGTGAATGACGAATATTTGAATGACGATTTACGAATTTTAGACTAAAAATAGTATTTTTAATTTCGTCATTCGTCACTCGTCATTCGTCACTCGTAAATCGTCATTCAAAAAGAAATGCAGTACATTAAAACCCTAAGACAGTACGGAATTTTTGTGGTATTTATCATCATTTGCCTCATTCTTTCCTTTATTTCACCCCAATTCTTGACAGTTTCAAATTGGACAATCATCATTACACAAGCATCTATCAATGCTCTTTTGGCTTTTGGTGTAACTTTTGTAATCATTACAGGTGGAATTGACCTTTCGTTAGGTTCGATGGTTGCCGTAACAGGCGTAACAGCTGCAATGCTGGCACACCCCGATACATTCCCCGTAGCATTACCGATTTTTGCGGGTTTACTGGCTGGGCTTTTGATGGGAGTTTTCAATGGTTTTATTATTACAAAAAGTAAAATTGCCCCATTTATCGTTACACTCGGAACCATGACAATCGGGCGAGGTTTGGCTCTGATTTTAAGTAAAGGTCGGCCAATTTCAAACCTTTCTGATTCGTTTAATTTCATTGGTGGGGGTGATGTTTTTGGTATTCCGTTTCCAATTATTGTGTTGGCTATCGTTTTTACGATTTGTTCAATTACCCTTAAAAAAACATTACTCGGCAGGTATATTTATGCTGTCGGTGGTAACGAACAAGCCGCACGAGCCTCAGGAATTAATGTGAATCAAGTGAAAATGGCAGTTTATTCGATTTCGGGTTTATTGGCAGGATTAGCAGGAGTTTTACTGACATCAAGAATCACCACTGGCCAACCCAATGCAGGAGCAGGTTTTGAATTAGATGCCATTGCAGCAGCAGTTATTGGAGGGACAAGCACTTCGGGTGGAACTGGTACTATGATGGGTACTTTGGTTGGCGTTTTGTTGATTGGAGTAATTAATAATGGCCTTGATTTACTCAATGTAACATCTTATTACCAACAAGTTGTGATGGGAATAATCATTATCGGGGCAGTAGTTTTAGATAGTTGGAATCAAAAAAGTAATTCATAAAATAAACAATAATGAAACACCTTTATTCAATTCTAATCCTTTCGGTTTTCTTGTTTGCCAGTTGTAATCAATCGAAAAAGGCAGAAAATAGTGGCGAGAAAAAAATTAAAGTCGGGGTTACATTACTCAGTATGCAAAATGAGTTCATTGTCAATATCAGTGACGAAATGAATAAAAAAGCCGAAGAATTGGGCGTTGAATTGATAAGTGTTGATGCCGAACATCAGCCATTGAAGCAAATCGAACAGGTAGAAAGCTTTATTGCTCAAAAAGTAGATGTTATCATTATGAATCCTTGTGAGGTTGAGGCAAGTTCGCCCGCAGTTACGAAAGCTTTGGCTGCAAAGATTCCAATCATTAATGTAAATTCGGCCACAAGCACTAAACCAACGGCTTTTGTTGGTTCAAATGATGTAGAATCGGCCAGAATTGCCATGAAATTTATTGCCGATAAATTGGGTGGAAAAGGAAATGTAGTGATGATTCATGGTTTTATGGGACAAGCAGCACAGATTCAGCGTGAACAAGGGGCAAAAGAAATTTTGAAAGATTATCCTGATTTAAAACTCTTAGCTCACCAAACTGGCGAGTGGGACAGAGCAAAAAGCATGGATTTAATGCAAAACTGGATTCAATCGTACGGAACAAAAATTAATGCGGTTTTTGCTCAGAATGATGAAATGGGACTCGGAGCATTGAAAGCCCTACAAGATGCTGGCCTGAAAGATAAAGTAATTGTAGTAAGTATTGATGCAATAGCCGATGCTTTGCAAGCCGTGAAGAAAGGCACACTCGATGCAACTGTTTTCCAAAATGCGAAACAACAAGGGGCAGGGGCAATCGAAACGGCTGTGAAAATTGCCAAGGGTCAGCCTTACGAAAAAGAACTAATGATTCCCTTTCAGTTAGTTACTAATGAGAATGTTGGGCAGTTTTTGAAGTGATTTTTAAGAGAAAAAGAAGATTTTAAGCTATAATTAAGAAAAAAAATGGAAAATTCTAAGACTTTCAACCATGTAAGCTACCTATGGGATGATGCAAAAGCCGCTGAATTGGCAGGTGATGAAGTAGCTTTGTTTATATATCGTTCAAATATTCTCGGAGCAGATTTAAGATTGACAAATTATGGCGGTGGAAACACTTCTGTAAAAATCATAGATAAAGACCCCCTCACGGGAGCCGATACCGAAGTAATGTGGATTAAAGGTTCGGGTGGTGATATTGGCACACTCACAAAGTCGGGTTGTGCGGCACTTTACATGGAAAGGCTTCTAAACCTTGAAAGAGTTTACCGTGGTATTGAGTTTGAAGACGAAATGGTTGAACTTTTCAATCACTGTATTTTTGACTTAGCCTCAAAAGCACCTTCAATTGATACTCCACTGCACGGATTTTTACCTTTCAAACACATCGACCACCTTCACCCCGATGCCGCTATTGCGATTGCCGCCGCCAAAGATGGGAAGAAAATCACCGAAGAATTATTCAATGGTGAAGTGGGTTGGGTTGGTTGGCAACGTCCAGGTTTTGATTTAGGTTTGCAATTACGCACGTGCTTAGAAGAAGCCGCCGCTCGTGGAATCAAACTGCGTGGAATTATGCTCGGTTCGCACGGACTTTTCACTTGGGGAGATACCGCTTACGAAAGCTATATCAACACACTCGAAGTAATCGAAAAATGTGCAGAATATCTGGAAAGTAATTATAAAAATGTTTTTGGGGGACAGAAAATCGAAAGCCTTCCGACTGATGCACGTCAATTGCAAGCTGCTAAAATTGCTCCAATTTTAAGAGGTTTTTGTTCATCCGAACGCAAAATGATTGGACATTTTACCGATGATGCACGAGTTTTAGAGTTTATTAATTCTAATGATTTAGAAAAACTCGCACCGCTTGGAACATCTTGTCCTGACCACTTTTTACGTACAAAAATTTCTCCTTTGGTCTTAGAATTAGCTCCAAATGAAGATTTAACAGATGTTTCGGTACTAAAAGCAAAACTTACGCCAGCATTTGAGGCTTACCGTGCGATGTACACTGAGTATTACAACACTTGTAAGCATCATAATTCCCCTGCGATGCGTGACCCAAATCCTGTGGTAATTTTATACCCAGGTGTGGGAATGTTTACTTTCTCGAAAGATAAAACAACGGCTCGTTTGGCATCAGAATATTATATCAATGCCGTAAACGTAATGAAAGGAGCAGAGGCAGTGTCTGAATATACTTCTTTACCACGCCAAGAGGCATTTAATATCGAATATTGGTTGTTGGAAGAAGCCAAATTACAACGTATGCCAAAGCCAAAAGCCTTGTCAGGCCGAGTTGCTTTGATTACAGGTTCGGCTGGTGGAATTGGCAAAGCCATTGCCAAAAAATTTGCCGAAGAAGGGGCGTGCGTAATCATCAATGATATTAACGAAGAGCGTTTGGAAGGAGCAAAAGCTGAGTTTATCAAAACTTTCGGACGAGATGCAGTAGCAACTACTTTGCTAAACGTAACCGATGCTGCAAGTACCGAAAAAGCACTTGATGCTGCTTGTCTGGCCTTTGGCGGAGTTGATATTGTGGTAAATAATGCTGGAATTAGTATCTCAAAATCTATTGCTGAGCATAGCCTCGAAGAATGGGATAGGTTGTATGATATTTTGGTAAAAGGACAATTCATCGTATCGAAAGCGGGCATTGAAGTGATGAGAAAACAAGGTTTCGGCGGTGATATTGTGAATATTGTATCGAAAAATGCCGTAGTTTCTGGGCCAAACAATTCGGGTTATGGTTCGGCCAAAGCGGCACAAGCCCATTTATCTCGTTTGATGGCTGCCGAAGTTGGAGGAGACAAAATTCGTGTCAATACGGTGAATCCTGATGCGGTTATCTCTGACTCAAATATTTGGGCAGGTGGTTGGGCCGAAGGCCGTGCAAAAGCATACGGCATTACGGTGGAAGAATTACCAGCCTATTATGCCAAACGTACATTGCTCAATGAAGTTATTCTTCCAGTTGATATTGCCAATGCTTGTTTTGCCTTTGTGGGTGGACTTTTAAGCAAATCAACAGGTAATGCTATCAATGTTGATGGTGGTGTAGCTATGGGCTTTTATCGATAGGACTTTTCAAAGAAACTGATAAAATTATGGCCGAATTGTATATATTCAACTCGGCCTCAATTTTTCAATAGTGTTGTGTCAGCATGAATTCTACCTACCAAACCACTACTAAGAGTAATAATTATTCGGTCAGAAGGAATACCAAAACTTACCAAAGAGTCAATCACAAAACTTTTAATGGCTTTTGCTACTTCTTTGAAAGTATTGAGGTCTTAATACCCATACAAATATTGGCAATTTTGATTTTTTCGCTACCCAAAACTCTAATTTCTTAGTTTTTGGATTAAGTTCTGCTCCTAAAATACTCAGTTTTATACCAGTAGTTCCAACATCTATTCCTGCATAATATTCTTCTTTATTATTATCACTTGACATCAATTTCTGAACAGCTTTTACACTGGCAACGTAGTTGGTTTTTGGGTAAATATCCAGTGTCTTTGTGAAATATTTTTGAGCCTCTGCTTATTCATCGTGGTCACGACAGAGTAAACCTAAGTTTTCGTAATCGGCTATTTTCAAGTATTTTTGCTTTGGGAATTTTGTAGTGATTAAGGTATTCGCCTTCCTTCATCAGATGAAAGGAATTCTTGAATTTTTCTGATGTAGTTTTTGATCAAATCCTCCAAAAATAATTTTGATAATCCGCTACAATTTCCCGAACTTTCCACGTTAATACCCTCGAAACCTATTCAAATCTTCAAATCGCCCATGAACCCTCTTTCTTCTCGCCTAAAAGCCAATAGCTTTGTGCGTGTACTCTTTTTTTCATATCTAATAGCTCAAACCTCATATTTATTCACGGGCTGTTCCAAACTCAACGAAGTAAGCGTAGCCGCCAGAAACTTTGAGGATGAGATTCAACTTGCTCAAAACTTAGTTTTTACTTTCAATAAAGACTTGGTTTCTGAGGCTGACTTAGAAACTTGGCAAGCAGTTGAATACGTCAGAATTGAGCCAAAAGTTGAGGGAGTTTTTAAATGGTCAGCCAAAAACGAATTGGTATTTTCTCCATCAAATGGTTTCAAAGGAGCAACCAACTATAAAGCGGTGCTTACCAAAAATCTTTTGAGCAAATCGGCAACTAAAAATTATGGTTTAGATAATGAATCTTTTGAGTTTCATACACCGCATCTAAAAGCTCAGAAAATAGAAACGTATTGGATGAAAGGTGCTGATAATAAGCCAGTTGCGAAAGTAAAAGTTGATTTTAATTATCCAGTTCAAGAAACCGATGTTACGAATTTACTAAAGGTTCAGCTCGAAGATGCTGATACGAAATTTAACCTAAATAGCACACCCAACGACCAAAAGTTGGTACTGGCCCTTGATAATGCACCTTCACTAAAAGATGAAAGTTCGCTTAAAACAATCATCGAAAAAGGCGTAAGAATTGCAGGAAGTGCAGGTGCTACACAAGAAAAAATCGAATTGGAGGGTGTTTTACCTTCACCGTATAATGTAAAAGTGGTTGATATTGAAACAGGTTTCGAGAAAAATCAAGGTTTTGTGAAAGTAATCACCACCCAACAAATTTCGGGCGAAAACCTCAAAGATGCATTCAAAATCGAACCATCCGTCGATGTGCAAACCGAATTGACCGAAAACGGTTTTATCATCAAAGGTTTTTTTAGTGCTTCAGAGGCTTATACACTCACAATAAAAGATAATCTACGTGGTACACTCGGAGCAAAACTTGATGGTGATGTAACGAAAGATTTATTTTTCGGAGAAATGCCTGCAAGTATCGAATTTACGAGCAAAAAGGGTTTGTATCTCTCATCAAAAGGTAGTCGAAATGTAGGAATCCGCATTACGAATATTCCAAAAGTAAAACTCAAGATTGTGAAGATTTACGAGAATAACTTGCTCTCGTATGTGCGAAATAACCGCTACGAAAACTACGATTATGACGGTGAAGAAAGCCGAGTAAACGGCTTTAACTACGGCACTGACGACCAAGGAATTTATAGTGATATAATTGTTGACCGCACCATCGAAACGGGCAATTTATCAAAAGTACACGGAGTTTCGGTGCTGAATATGCCCATGCCTGAGCAAGATAAATTGCGTGGCGTTTATTTGGTCAATCTCAACTCAAACGATGAATATTATCAGAACGCCACCAAACTCGTTTCGGTGTCTGATTTAGGAATTATTGCCAAAAAATCTGCCGATGGTGACCAACTCATGGTGTTTGTTAATTCAATCATAGATGCCGAACCAATGGGTGATGTCGAGATAAAATTGATTTCGACTAATAATCAAATCATGGAAACGCAAAAAACTGACAGTAAGGGCGTTATCGTTTTTGAAAAACTCAAAGAAAAAGCCCCGAACTTCAAGTTGGCTATGATTACGGCTCGTACCGAAGACGATTTTAATTATATGTTGCTCGAAGATACGCAAGTAGAAACCTCACGTTTTGAGGTGGAAGGCAAACGAGCAAACTCAACGGGTTTTGATGCTTTCGTTTATGGCGACCGTGATATTTATCGCCCAGGTGAAACTATTCATTTCAATACCGTTGTGCGTGATGCCAAATGGGCTTCTGCGGCAGATATTCCTTTGAAAATCAGACTTATTTTGCCCAATGGTCGTGAATTTAAATCTTTCTTGAAAAATACCAATGCACAAGGAGCAATCGAAACATCAATTCCGCTCGACCGTGCCGCCGTAACAGGAACTTACGCCATCGAAATCCTGAACGGAAATGATGTTTTGCTTACCTCAAAATCTATCAGCATCGAAGAATTTATGCCTGATAGAATCAAAGTTGACGTTTCGGCAAAAGACAGCTACAAAACTGGTGAAACCGTAAATCTGGTGGCAACGGCAACTAATTTATTTGGTCCGCCAGCATCGAACCGAAATTATGAAATGGATTTTTCATTAAAAAGAAAAGCCTTTTTTGCGAAAGGTTTTGAAGCGTATTCGTTTGATATTCAGAATGATACGAAATTTGAGCATGACCTCAGACAAGGTTCAACTGATGAAAACGGACAAGCCAAACAGGCCTTTCAATTGGCCACTACTTACCAAGATATGGGTGTGCTTGAAGGAAAAGTTTTCGTGACAGTTTTTGATGAAACTGGCCGTCCGCTCAATCGAGTAAAAAGTTTTGATGTTTTCACACAAGATACTTTTTATGGTATCGGGTTAGCCGATTATTACGTCGGAACGCACGTGCCCATGACGATTCCACTCGCAGCCGTTTCGACCGATGGAAAAGCAAAGTCTGCTAAAGCCGAAGTTTTGGTCTATCGCATTGAATATCAGACGGTTGTCGAAAAAACTGATGGAGTAATTCGCTATAATTCTAAGCGACAAGAGAAGCTCGTCCAGACCAAAGAGGTGAGTTTTGCGGCAGGAAAATCTTCGATAAAATTCATTCCGCAAGTATCGGGCGAATACGAAATTCGTATTGCCCAAGCGGGTGCAAAAAGCTACGCTTCGCAAGGTTTTTATGCGTATGGCTATGGAAATACATCGAGCAGCTCATTTGAAGTAAGTAACGAAGGGCAAGTTTTGATGGAATTTGATAAAGAAAAGTACGAAGTGGGCGATAAAGCTAAAATTTTGATGAAAACGCCATTTGCAGGAAAAATGCTCGTAACGGTAGAAAAAGGAACAGTTTTAGAGCATTTTTATGTAGAAACCGATAAAAAATCGGCCGAAATCGACATCAAAATTACCGAAGAAATGTTGCCAAATGTCTATGTAACGGCAACGCTCATTCGCCCAATGAAAGGAACAGATATGCCGCTCACGGTGGCTCACGGTTTTGCTCCGATGAAAGTCGAAAAACCAGCCAATCAATTGCCAGTTGAAATTGTGGCGGTGAAAGAATCTCGCTCGAAACGTAAGCAGAAAGTTACGATAAAAACCAAAGCCAATACCGAACTCACGATTTCGGTGGTTGATGAAGGCATTTTGCAAATCAAAAACTTTAAAACACCCGATATTTACAATTATTTCTATCAAAAACAAGCTTTGGAAGTAAGCAGCCACGATTTGTATCAATTCCTTTTCCCTGAATTATCATTGGCAAGTAGTAGCACGGGCGGTGATGGTTATAACCTCGAAAAACGAGTAAATCCATTAAGTAATGGTCGTACGAAATTGGTAGCAATTTGGTCAGGAATCTTAAAAACTGGCATGAATGGAGAAGCCGAATTTGAATTTGAAATTCCGCAATTTTCGGGCGATTTACGCATTATGGCGGTTGCGTATAAAGATGAGGCTTTTGGTTCGGCTAATGCCAATATGAAAGTAAAAGATCCAATTGTTATCAGCACGGGAGCTCCGAGGTTCTTGAGTCCGAACGATGAAGTGATGATTCCTGTAACGGTTACAAATACTACCAAAACCGCCACAATTGCCAACGTTTCGGTTAATCTTACTGGTGGATTGGCTTTGCAAGGTGCTAATAACCAGTCTATTGCAGTTCCTGCGGGTAAAGAAGTTCGCACGATGTTTAGTATCAAAGCACCTGCGGCTATCGGCACTGGAAGTATTGCGGTAGTGGTAAATGGTTTCAAAGAAAAGTTCTCTGAGAAAATAGATTTAACAATCAGACCTTCAACTTCGTTGCTCAAAACCTCATTGTCAGGCGTAGTTTTGGCAGGAAAAACTGAAAGTGTAAATCTTGGAAACGATTATATGACAGGCACGGCACAGGCAAGTTTGTTGGTGAGTCGCTCGCCGATGGTGCAGTTTGCGAAGCAGTTAGATTATTTGTTGGGATATCCGCATGGTTGCGTTGAGCAGACAATTTCAAAGGCTTTCCCACAATTATATTTTGCCGATTTCACAAAAATGATTGCAAAAAACTCTCGCTCGCTCAGAGTTTCGGGCGAAAATGACTGGAATCCACAATTTAATGTGCAAGCGGCTATTCGTAAAGTAGAAAGTATGCAATTGGCAAATGGTGCGGTGAGCTATTGGCAAGGTGGCGATAGCGAAAGTTGGTGGGGAACAGCCTTTGCGGCTCATTTCTTACTCGAAGCTAAAAAAGCAGATTTTGAGGTAAGTGACGAAAATCTAAATCGAATGTTGGATTATCTGACTACCAAAACTTCGATGCAAGATTTAACCGAAACTGATTATATTTATAACGAAACTGGCACTTGGACAACTCGAACGATTGCACGTCATGAAATGATTTATTCACTCTATACGCTCGCAATGGCAGGAAAGGCCAATCAGCCAGTGATGAATTATTACAAGGCCAATCAGCCTTTATTGACAACCGATGAGCGATATATGCTCGGTGCAAGTTTTGCTCAAATTGGCGATGAAGGTAGTTTCAAACAGCTTTTACCGAAAGATTATGTGATAGAAAACACCCAAAAACAAACAGGAGGGAGTTTTGCTTCACCTATCAGAAATTTAGCTATTTCGTTGAATAGTTTGGTAGAATCTGACCCCGAAAATCTGCAAGTGCCAAAACTGGCAAGAATACTTTCGCAAGCCATCAAATCAACGCCTTATCTTTCAACGCAAGAATCGGTGTTTAGTTTCTTAGCTTTGGGTAAAATTGCTAAACGTACGGGTGAATCGACTGTAACGGCTTCATTATCAGTTGATAATAAGATTTTAGCGAATTTTACAGGAACAGATTTGAATATTGGAAAAGGCATCGCAGGGAAATTGGTCAATATCTCGGCCAAAGGAAAAGGTGGCTTGTATTATTTCTCTCAGCAAGAAGGGCTAAGTGCCACAGGAAGCTACGTAGAAGAAGATAATTTCTTGAAAGTTCGCCGACAATTTTTAACCCGAAATGGAGAGCCGCTTAGCGGAGCTTTAAAACAAAATCAGTTAGTTGTAGTAAAAGTGAGTGTAAGCAGCACGCTCGGCACACCCGTTGAAAATGTGGTCGTAACAGATATGCTTCCAGCAGCATTTGAGATTGAAAATCCTCGCCTGAACGAAGACCGCAATATGACGTGGATAAAAAATGCTTCAACACCCCAACATTTCGATATTCGTGATGATAGAATCAATTTCTATACCACAGCCGATGCTACCGAAAAGACTTTCTACTATTTAGTAAGGGTTGTTTCTCGTGGTAAATTTATTCTCGGTCCAGTTTCAGCCGATGCCATGTATAACGGCGATTACCGCAGTTATAGCGGTGGTGGAAATGTGGTGGTAGAGTAATATTATTATAACAAAAAGCCCCAAAATCTTTAGTTTTGGGGCTTTTTAGATATAAGTATTTATTTTCTTGGTCTAAATTCAACCCTCGTAGAACCGTGACACGGACGAGAGTCTGGAAATATACCTGGTTGGGCTTGAACGTGAGCTGGGAAACTTGTAATTCTTCCAGTGAAAGTTGTTGCTGTTTTTGAAATCGTTTCTACATTTTCATTGTACCAAAACAATTCTTGATTTGGTAAAAGTGAACCTGTCCATGAGGCAGTAAAAATTTCACCTGAATTATAATATTCTTTATCAAGAATTACATCTCGGTCATTTTCTGGGCAGTCAATCGGAGCATTATCATGCTCACAGGTACTTGTATAACTTTGATATTCAAAATCATGATAACCCTCTTTTGAGACCTTCACTACGAAATAGGCATTCCCATTATTCGGAAGATTATTCTTAGTTATCAGCGTATTTCCATTGAAACTAAATTCAATTTTAGGGTCGAGGTTTTGCACTGATATTTTATACTGTCCCAAATCTGTACTCGGTGTAAAAGGCATAAATTCAAATTTCATCCCGCCTTCTCGGCATTCATTATTTATCTTTATTTGAATAGGATTAGGACTAATACCACCAACGGCATTACAACCGGCTGAGTTGAAATCGAGAGTTGAACCAAATTCGCTATCAAAACCAGCAACAATATCAACGTTTTTATTGGCACCGTAATGAATTGACGAATTTTTAGATACTTTATCTGATGTTATAATACTTTCGGAGGCTACTACTTCTGAATTAACAGCTACTAAATCAGCGGAAGTAACAATTTCAGTTTCACATCGGTAATTTATCTTTACAAACCAGATGTCTCTGTTGTTTTGAGAACTGAAATGGTTTCCTGAAACATCACCATCTAATGATTGGGTAGTTCCGATACCAATAAACGCCCCTTCATTAGATTCTACAATCCCATTTCCTTCATCTTCTGATGAGCCACCGAGTGTTTTTGACCAAATATAATCAAAATTATTACCTATTTTCATGAGCAATAAATCATATTGTCCATTATTATTAGAAGGAATTCGATTACGGTCATTGATATCTCCATTATTTGACCTTGTTGAGCCTGCAATCGCAAAATTACCGTCTCTGGTTGCAATTAAATCGTTAAGAATATCACGACCAGCACCACCAAACATTTTTTTATTTTGCAGTTCACCACTGGAGTTGAGTTTTAGTAGCCAAATGTTTTCTTCAAAATTATTTGGGAAAACATCGTTTGGTGTAAACTGAAAATCATCACCCGAAGAGTTAGAAATTAAACCAACAATAATATCACCATTAGGTTGTATTAATACTCTCTTTGCTTCATCTTTTTGGTTTCCGCCATAAGTTTTTTTCCAAACCACATTGATTGATTCATCAATTTTTACGGCTAAAATATCTTTTCCGCCCTTATTTGGCCCTATTTCATTATCATTTGAATTGGTACAACCAACAATTACGAATCCACCATCGGCTTTTTTCATATCAAAACCCATTTCGTCTCCGCTGCCACCGATACATTTTTTTGATAATAGTGAGCCGTTTTGGTCTAATTTGGCAAGCCATAAGTCTTGATTAAAGCTTGATGTATTTTTATTAGAATTAGCAATATCACCATTCGAAGAGCCAGTATGAGAGAGTAGCATCAGATTCCCATCATTGGTAGATAAAACTTTTATTGGAATATCCTCACCATCACCTCCGTAAGTTTTATTCCAAACCATTTTACCTTCACCATCGAGTTTAGCGATTAGAATATCAACATTACCTTTGCTGGCTATTGCAGAAATATTGAGAGCATTTGTATTACTAAAGCGTAGGTTTGAATAATTATTAACTCGTGCTACTAAAATATAGCTACCGTCAGGATTTTGAATAATATCTTGGGCTTTAAAGCCTGTGTAAACATTATTATCTGACACCGTTGTTTCCCAGAGCATATTACCCAGTGAGCCTATCTTGGCAACCCATATAAGTTCTAAACCATTTAAACTCTTTTTACCAATGGCAATATAATTTCCATCTTGTGTAGGAATAATCTTAGTGCCTTCATCTCCGTGGTAATCGTTCCAACCATAGCATTTTTGCCATTCAAGGTTCGTCGGAAAACCTTGTCCAACTACCACTTGCATACTAACTATCCATAGAAGGATAGATATTATAAATCTTGAGTTTTCTTTTTTCCTGAACATAATAAATCAAATGATTGGATGATTGTAAAACAACCATTTATAAATAAGCGAATCGTTTGTGCAAAAATGATGCACAAATTCAGTGCCAAAACTAATAGCCGATGTTAGCTTACGGATTCTTCGAGAACAGAAGATGAAGAATGTACGCATAAAAAAAGAGCTTAAAACTGTTTGTACAATTTAAAGCTCTTTAAAAAATATAGAATGTGATTACTGAGCAATCAATTCTTTAATATCTCGAATGATTTTATCGGCGAGATTTGAGGCGGTTGTTTCAAACTCCGACTCAGCGTAAATTCTGATGATAGGCTCAGTATTCGATTTACGCAAATGAACCCATTCTTTTTCAAAATTTATCTTCACACCATCTTCAGTATTTATCGGATAGCGTTCGTATTTATCTTTAATTTCATCTAAAATTCCATCGACATCCAAATCTGCGGTAAGTTCTACTTTCTTTTTGGCGATATGGTAGTTAGGATAAGTATTACGTAAGAAACCAATCGGTTTGCTGAATTTTGCCAGATGTGTTAAAAATAAAGCAATTCCAACCAGTGCGTCACGTCCGTAGTGGAATTCTGGATATATGATTCCTCCATTGCCTTCTCCACCGATAATTGCACCAACTTCCTTCATTTTGGTTACAACGTTTACTTCACCAACGGCTGCTGAATGATAAGTTCCACCAGCTTTAACAGTTACATCTTTTAATGCCAAAGTCGAAGAAAGGTTTGAAACTGTTGTCAAATTTTCTTTATTTTCGGTATTTTTTAAGATATAGTCAGCAACTGCCACGAGTGTATATTCTTCGCCAAATGGCTCGCCATCTTCATTTATAAATGCTAATCTATCTACATCTGGGTCAACAACGATTCCTAAATCATAATTTCCCTTGCGTAATTCACCCGAAATTTCTCTTAAATTTTCAGGTAATGGTTCTGGATTATGAGCAAAAACGCCCGTTGGCTCGCAGTTTATTTTCTTGATTTCACTTATGCCTAAAGCTTCTAAAAGCATCGGAACTGCAATTCCACCCGAAGAATTTACGGCATCAACACAAATTTTGAAGTTAGCTTTTGCAATGGCTTCTTTATCTACCAATGGCAATTCTAAAATCATTTCGATGTGTTTTTGTAAATAAGTATCATTCGTTTCTACTTTCCCCAAACTTTTTACATCGGCATATTCAGCACTATCGTTTTCGGCAATTGCCAGTAATGCTTCGCCGTCGGCACCAGAAATAAACTCGCCTTTTTCGTTGAGTAATTTTAGAGCGTTCCACTGTATTGGATTATGGCTTGCCGTCAGAATAATACCACCTAAGGCATTTTCAAGTGGAACAGCAATTTCAACAGTAGGAGTAGTAGATAGGCCTAAATCAATTACATTAAAACCCATCCCGACAAGAGTAGCAGATACCAAATCGGAAACCATTTTGCCTGATAAACGGGCATCTCTTCCAATTACTACACGAAGTGGTTTTTCTGAATTTTTGTTTTTAAGCCAAGAACCGTAAGCAGCAGTAAATTTTACAACATCTAAAGGGGTCAAGGAATCGCCACTTTTTCCGCCAATAGTTCCTCTGATACCCGAAATTGATTTGATAAGCGTCACTGTAAATAGAGTTTTTGGTTACTTTTAACTTTACAAAGATACAGAAAACATCTTAAAATTTAGTTTAAAATTATATTATAATCAAGATGAGAATTTTAAAAGGTAATTTTTTTAATGTAGCTTTTATAATAAATAAGCATACTTTATTTCGAAAGTAGTGTAATTTTACATGAAGGAGTACTTTTATATAAATCAAAATAAGGAAAATGCTGAAAAGATATATACAGATAATAATACTATTCATTACAGTGATATTATCAATTTTTTTGTGGGAAAAATTTAAAAACTTTAACCCTTTCACTATTAGAGATATTCAGACGACCCACAATATAGTGTTGAAAGAAATGACTGTTTTAGGCAAGTTAGAATTATCGAATTTTGCTTTCAGAGATGTGGTCGAGCAAGAATTAGTAAGAGATTATATGCCTAATCCGAAAGCAATTTTGATTGTACAAGGCGAAGCGATCGGTTGTATAGATTTAACAAAAATTAAAGCTGAAGATATCATAACCAAAGATGATACATTAATTGTTCATTTACCTGACCCTGAGCTGTGTAGTTATAAAATTGATCATAGTAAATCGAAAATTTACGATACTGAGTATGCTTTCATGAACGAACAATCGCTGATGAACGAAGCTTACACCCGTGCTGAAGCTAAAATCAAGGAGTCAGCTCTTGAGATGGGAATTCTGGAGCAAACCAAGAAAAATGCAGAATTGGTGTTAAAACCTTTACTCGAAAATGTATCTGGTAAAAAAGTAGTGCTTCAGTACCGTATGAAAGCTACACTTGAGCGATTAAAATAGTAGTTATTGGTTATTGGTAAACTGGTGACTCGAAAAACAAATCTACTAATTCTCCAATAACATATCAGTAACTAATCACTAAATCTTCCCTCCAAAGGCTAAATCGCCAGCATCACCTAAGCCCGGTACGATATACGATTTTGAATTCATCTCAGTATCAATATCTCCAACCCATAAGCGGCATTGAGGTAGGCGTGCTTGAATAAAGCGTACACCCCGCTGGCTCGCAATAGCCGATACAATATGTGTCTTGGCAGGAACTCCGTAGCGTAGCATGGCGTGGTATGCCTTTTCGATTGATTTACCAGTAGCCAGCATGGGGTCGCTGATTATCAATACTTTATCGTGTATATCTGGACTTGTAATGTAGTCCATTTCTATCTCAAATGCTTCTTTTTCGTCGTGTTTACCTCTATATGCTCCTATAAAAGCATTTTCTGCTTTATCGAAATAGTTTAGCAAGCCTTGATGCAAAGGCAAACCTGCCCGAAGAATCGTTACCAAAACTACATCTTGTGAAAGATGGTAAGTCTTTTTTATACCGAGCTGAGTGCTTACGTCGTGTTTTTGAAAACCCAAAGTTTTGGAGATTTCATAAGCAAAAACTTCACCCAAACGCTCTAAGTTTCGGCGAAATCTCATCGAGTCTTTTTGCGTTTGTTCATCTCTCAGTTCAGAAAGAAAGTGGTTGGCTAAAGAGTTATTTTCGGTAAGGACAAACATGATTATGGAGAATGTATAATTAACAATGAATAATGGTAAATTTTAAAAAATAGCACAAACAGTATTTAGAAAGTTAAAATAAAAACTGCCTTTGACTTGTATTCCAGCGGAGGCCTACCGAAAAAATCATGTTCTTTTTATCATCAGCATCGCCTGATAGATTAATGTTACGGTTTTGAACCTTTAAATCAGCAAACAGGTTATGTGCGATCATGTATGATGCTCCAAATTGATAGAATTTTGTATTAATTGTGCGACCTTGACCAATTTCATTTCCATAGTCAAATGGGCGGGCAAAATTGTAATTTCGCAAAATATTTCCTCCCCAATTGATAATATTTGAATCTTTGCCTTGTTGAGTGAGCATTGTCGTGAAGTTTAGGAACAAACGCCTCGTTGGTTGATAACGTCCAATTAGCAGAAGTTCTGTGAAATTTGCTCCCAAAGGATGAGCCAAAGGAAGGTTATAATTGACATAATTACTGTAAGTCGAATTATGACTATACATATATGGTCTTACTAAGTTGTATTCTGTCTGAAAATCAAGGTTTTTTATTCCGAAAACATCAATATAGCGTCCACCGATTTGAGCAGCGTATTTTTTAGCCCACCAACCATCTTGCTTGAAATATTTTACATTAAATTCATCCAACACAAATTGTCCGTATAGAGAAAAGTGACGTTTGAAATTATATTTAAAATTTAATCCAGCAATCGAATTATCGACACTTCCGAGGTGTCCTTCTGCAAAACGTAGAAATATCACAGGATTTAGGTAATTAATATCGAACCCAACTTGGCGTTTGCCAAAAATAATACTTTCAAAAATTCCAATATTTAGGTTTCGACCAATATTTACACTTAAATGATGCAACGAAAAGTATTTGGGTGGGAGTTGTTCTGTTCCGTCAGCAGCTAAGGGAATTTGCTTGTTTATCATCTGAGCAAACAAGTTCATGTACTGAAAACGCCCAACATTAGTCGTAATTTTGAGGTGCAAATAAGGTGCAGAGAAATCAGATAGAATCATTGAGCGAATGCCCGATCCAATGAAGTTTTTATCATGTCCAAACTGAATTTGTACACTTTTGATGGCCTGAAAAGTAATATATCCTCGTGCCGAAAAGAAATCTGCTAAGTATTTACTCGAATCGGCATTCGGAATCTTAGTGAATCCTTCGTATGGATTTGCGTTGTATTCTCGTCCGTATTCTCTGATATATTCAGGATATACAATCTGATTTTCGGTAAGCATTGAATAAAAACCCAGTTTTTTATTCAATGTCCCTCGTACTTCAATACCACGTGTATTGGTATAGGGTGTTTCCTTAGCAAGATTATCCTGAGCAAAAGTAAACTGAAAAATCGGACTAACATGAAAGTCTATGTCTTTGTTTTGGGTGCTATAAAAGTCAGATTTCTTTCTAAATAAGTGTGTCCATAATGGTTTTTTGCTATCACTCTGTGGGAGTTTTTCATTATCAAGCCATTCCCAGCTATCATTTTGGAGATAAGCTAAATTGAATCGGTCAGTTTTAGATAAGTTAGCTTTTTCGTCCGATTCCAGTTCAGTCGTTAATTTTACCAGATCTTTTCTTCTTACTGGCTTGATGTTGGTATGAAGGCTCGATAAACTACCGCTTTTTATCTCGTAGCGTTCAATCAAGTTTGTATAATCTTCGTTAAGAGGAGTAAAATTACTTTGAGCTTTAAGACCAGATTTGCTTATAAGAAACAGAAAAAATAATATACTCAATTTCCCAAATAGGAGTGTAGTAATAGAAAGTTTAAGATATTTTATAAAACACAATCTCATTAAAATATGTTATTTTTAGTAGAAATAACTTTTACTTACTTATTTTTAAGTGTCTGAATTAAATTTGTTTGTGTTAGATGTCGTTGGAAAGCAAACTACATAACAACAAATTAACCAATAACAAACTTTCAATAATTACTAATAAGTATATAAGTTGTGCGAAAATACAGATTATTCCTCATTATATGTAAATCATCTGTTAGATTTGTAAATAAATTAGTGATTGGCTTAGGTCAGTGACTTTTAGCTTCAAAAAATATGAAATCATTTGTCATTCCAGAAATTTATAAGAGCAATATCATCGGTAAAATCAAGGAGGCTCGTCGAACAAAAGATAAACTGAAGAAAGATTTTACACCAACTGTGCTCGATTTTGGTTCGGTTAAGTTTCTGATTGCCCGACACTTTGGCTTTTGCTATGGTGTAGAAAATGCCGTTGAGATTGCCTACAAAACTATTGCCGAAAACCCAGATAAGCGGATCTTCTTCTTGAGTGAAATGATTCACAACCCCGATGTAAATGCTGATTTACTCTCGCAAGGAGTAAAGTTTTTGATGGATACAAAGGGAAATCAATTAATTGATTGGCAAGAACTCAAACCCGAAGATGCGGTCGTTGTTCCAGCGTTTGGAACAACTATTGAGATTCAGCAGCAACTTTCTTCGCTCGGTATAGACCCTTATAAATACGATACAACTTGTCCGTTTGTTGAGAAAGTTTGGAACCGTGCGGGGCAAATCGGCGAGCGTGGATACAGCATTGTTGTACACGGAAAGCCCAACCACGAAGAAACCCGTGCGACGTTTTCGCACAGCAAACAAAATGCTCCGACTGTAGTCGTAAATGATATAAAAGAGGCCGAACTGCTGGCAAAGTATATTACTCGGGAACTTCCAAAAGAGCAGTTTTATACAGATTTTGCGGGACAATATTCGGAAGGTTTCGACCCCGAACGTAACTTAGAGCGAATCGGAGTAGTGAACCAAACCACAATGTTGGCATCGGATACACAAGGCATTGCCGACTACTTGAAAAAGATAATTATTGGGTATCACAAAGCCCAACCAGCCGAAGTTGAACGCTATTTTGCTAACACTCGTGACACACTTTGCTATGCAACCAATGATAACCAAGAAGCAACCTATGCTCTGCTGGAAAATGAAGCTGATTTGGCAGTAGTTGTTGGTGGATACAATAGCTCGAATACTACACATTTAGTTGAACTTTGCGAGGCTAAACTCTCAACATTTTTTATACAATCGCACGAAAGTATTTTGGATAAAAATCTAATTAAACGCTACGATTTACACAAAAAACAAGAGATTATAGGCGAATTCTTGGTCGAAAAAGAAAAAACTACTATTATGCTCACTTGTGGGGCATCATGCCCCGATGCCGTAATGGAAGCAGTTTTGTTGAAAATTTTATCATTTTTTAACACTACAAAAGAAATAGATGAACTCCTTTTGACGTTATAAATACACAGCCAAAAAGGTAATTTAGGAGAAATAAATTGCTAATAAATATCTTGTATATTCTTTGTATAATACAAAAATTTATTTTTAAATTTACATTAAAATTCTCCGTTACCCATCAGTTCATTATAAAAAGTAGATGTTTATGAAGATGATTGAGTATGTAAAACTGATCTTAGAGAAAGTCAGTTTTGAGAGAGAACTGTTTGAAAAAGAATTAAAAAAAGGCCTTAAACTATTATCCTTCAAGGAAATTCGAGAACTAAGGAAATGGTGCTACGAGCGTTTCGGAAGTATCTACCGAGGAATTCTTAATCGAACATTTCGCAAAACCCAAGTAACAGTAAGTGTTTAAATAATGAAGCCCTTCGATCTAAATCGAAGGGCTTCTGTTTTTAGCGATTGTTTAGAAACAAAATAAAGCAGAGTGAAAATCTCCCTGCTAATTCTTTGATTACTAACCTAAACAAAACTATATGATATTCTTTAAGATGATAGATAAAAATCTTTTAACTGTAATCGTTTCTATCTTTAAATCTTATAAATCGTGCTAAAAATTAGGCGGCAATTGAGAAATTCTCGATAGAATTATCGAAAACTTCATCAAAATCATCACCTTCAAAGGCATCACCGTACAAATCTTCGTCGGTGTCTTCATACAAACGCTCTTCGCTGAGTCCGTTTGTGGTTCTCACGGTGTATCTCCAGTGAGTTTGGTTTAATCTAAATGTACTCTTAATCATTAATGTGTGTTTTAAATTTTACTGACACAAAGGTCGTATTATACTATAAACTAAAAATTGTGCCAATGTTAAGAAATCGTAAATAAAGGTTTGGCTTCGGTGTTTTATAAACTTTACTTTTTCTTAATATTCCGATAAACTCTTCCTAACATCTGCAACTTTACTTTGTAATAAAAACAACGGTAATGCAAACAACGTTTCCTTCTCGCCAAAATCATTTTCAAAATTTGCTTACTCTCGCAATATTTATGCTGATTATCTGTTACTATGCCTTCAATGGTATTCCGAAAAGTGAGACGTTTGTGCTTGAAAATTCGCCCGAACAAAACAAAAATGTGGTTTTAGAAACCAGCATCAGCAAACTACGTGCTGCGGTGCTGATGGATGCCGATATTGTTGAAGTAAATGGAAGTTTGTATGCCACTGAAAACGCTTTGGAAGACTTGGTTGGCTCTAAAAAAACAAAAGTAGCCATTCGGAAGATTCACGAAAAGCTACTTTCTGGCGATAAGCAAAGTGCGGTCAGACTGATAAATCAGTTATCTTCTTTACAACTTTTGAAGTAACCAAAAGTTGCCCCAAATGTCTTGTTGTGTGTTCAGCCGCATGAAAAAGTAAGCCAATCACGGTTGACGGAATTTGAGCTCGCCCAACGCCTCTGACTTCGGTTAAAGTTGTCTCATCGGTATTTTTTAACTGAAAAATAGCTTTTTCTATTTGTTTATTGAAATCTTCGATGAGTTGTTGAACTGTAATTTCAGTATTTCCTACCCCTTCTGCTTTTAGGTTTTGCATCTGAATTTCGCTCAGAGATTCGCCACGAGCGTAAGTAAATATGCGGTCAAGTACGCCTGTAAGGTGCTGTAAATGAAAAGCCACCGAAGCAACATCAGCTGGGCGTTGCCAAAGTAGATTATCGGGAAAATCGCTTAGATATTCGTACAACTCTTCTTGTGCTTGAAGCAAAGCATGAGCTATTGGTTGCAGGAGAGGAGGAACATCGGGCAGTGGACCACGCAACCAAACTTCGAGGTTATTTTTAGGCATTGTTTTGGAATTAATGGTCAGTATCACGCCAAAAGTAGGGCTTGATACTGACAAGAATTTACTTAACTTTAATGCCAAAATTAAAATTAATACCTAAGATATTTTTAGTGTCGGGGTAATTTTTATTTACGTCGGGTTGCCAAATATAGTATAAGCTCACACTTTTATTCTTTAGATATTCATAGCTGATTCCTGCACGGTTTCTCCAAAAATCTGTCTCGAAAACCCCATCGTTTTTGTGCATAAACGGCTCGGTCGAAACATTCAGGTCTAATTTTTTTGTAACAGCATATTTTACACCGAGTCTTGAGCGGAGATAGTTTTCGGCTGTACCTTCATCATCGCCAACAAATGTTTGTTTTTGTGATTGATAGGTTTCACGAAGCGAAAAAGTAAATTTATTGATTTTGTACTTTCCTTCGATATTTCCAGAAAATCGATTAAAGTTTTCGCCATTGACCATTCCAAGTCGATAGCCAACGCCAGCCGATAAATACTTATTTATCTTTTTTTCGCCCCCAAGATAGATGTATGATCCTCGGTAATTTGTAGAATTTTCGTTGAATCGGGTACGGAATTCGCCTTGTACTTCCCAACCTTTGGGTAAATCTAAGCTTAAACCAATGCCTTGACGGGTTTGAAAATCTACTTCTGATTTTTGGGCAAAAGTGACTGACGAAATAAGTAATAGCGTGATTATTTTAAGGTATTTTTTCATAAGAGAGAGACAGTTTTTAGCATTTACTTCACTATTGGAAATATTATCTTATTAATGCCATGCACAGCATGACACTGGGAAATTATTCATAAAAATAAATTGTCATACGAGTGGCATCTTTCAAGAAATCAATTTCTTGGATTTCTACCCGATGAACATTGAAACCTGTACGTTTTTTCAAATCTGCCAGTAATTCTGTGCGTTTTTCGGGCGTAATCAGATTGATATTATCGTAAACGATGTTTTTAGTAAATTCTTTTTTGATGAGCCAATTGCTTTCGAGCAAAAATGTGGCGGTCAGAATAATTCCATTCAAAAGTGCCAGTTCGTCCCAGCCACCTTTGCTGATGGCCGAAAGTAAACCTATGGCGATAACCAAGAAAAGATAGGTCATATCTTTGGTCGAAATGCTTTCGGTGCGGTAACGAAGCATCGAAAAAACAGCAAATAAACCAAAGGCCGCACCCATTGACATTTCGACTTTGTTGAGCAAATAAGTTATCAAGAAGATAACCAAGTTGAAAGCAAAAAACGTCAGATATTGGTCGGCTTTTTTGTAATTTTTGTAGAAAATCAGACGAATTAATACAAAAACAGAGGTTAAATCTATGAATAAACGGATGAAAAATTTGCTTGAAAGTTTGTCGAATAACTCGAAAGAAGCTGCTTGGACGGTTTGTAGGGTGTCAGGCGATAGCGTTTGCTGTAAAAGATTCATATTGGTGTAAGGTTTTTGAAATTCTTTTTAGGTGTCGTTTAAAATTATTTTGTTTTACGCCCTCAAAAAGGCTGATGATTCCGAAGCAATATTTGCTTATCGACCCCGATTTTAGTTGGTATTTTTTCAGAATATCCAGTATCGGCGAGGCTCCCACTTTTTCTTGCTTGATTTCGGCAATCGCTATTTGAGCATATTGTACTTCTTTTGAATCATTCTTGAAAGTAAGCTCCAAATCAATCGTAAGGCGTTCAGGGCTGTGCTTGCTCACGAGCGTAAGTCGGCTGTAATTGACCCACATAACTCCCTGCAAATTTTCGGGTTCGAGCGGACTGATTTTACTCAAAAAAGCCGAACTTTCATCGTGCAAATAAGGCTCATTTATGCCATTAGTTTTGATGCGTTTTTTGATGGTTCGACCGTGGTTATTCTTAAATTTTACTTCAAAAAATTGCAAATTTGAACCAACGTAATTGCGTGAACGCACTTTATACCGATTTTGCTTACCTACTTGGTGTTGGTGATAAAGCCGTAAATCTTCGGTATCATAATAGAGCGTTTGATAGGGGCAAATTCGCTGATTATCAATCTCTAAGAGTTTATAATGTTGCTTAGCATCGGCCAAGATATTGGGTAAGAAATTTACTGGAATTAGGTATTTTAGATCCATTCTGTCCATTAGTTTCACCCCTTCCATTTCGGCCAAAGTAATCGGCTCAAAGAGATTAACTTCTTCTTGTATTTTATCGAAAAAAATCTTTGGTGTCATTGTCAATTACTCCCCTTTAGGGGGTTGGGGGTGGTGGTTAGAACTCATAAATATACTTTTTGGTCTGCATCAACTTGCCTTTGGCATCGTAGGTTTTTCTTTCGGTTTTTAGCCCTTTTCCATTGATTGTATAAACCGAACGACTGATGATGACATTCTTGGCATCATATTTAATTTCCTCCGATTTTTCGCCGTCGGCATTGTATTTATACACAAAACGATTGATTTGCTTACCAGCGGCATCGAAAGTGGTTTCTTCGATTTTATCGCCATCTTTATTGAATTTTGTAGCAGTTTTGTCTTTTAATGCTCCGTTTTTATCGTAATTGACTTCTAAAATTACTTCGCCTTCTTTGTCGAACTTTTTCGATACATCGTTATGGCTGACTTCTTTTCCGTTTTCATATTCTACGATTACTTCGGTCATTCCCTTGACACCATTTTTACGAATATCTTTTTTTGATTGTGCCAATAGGCAGAAAGGCATTAAAAGCAAAATTAAAATTCTCATGTTTTTAGTTTAGCGTTTTCATTTACTGTTTCTAAGCAAAATTGAATAGTTTAGCAATATCGGCACAAAATTTAATACTTGAAATAAAACTATTCTGATGCTGATTTTATTACTTATTCTTGTCAATTTTGGAACACGGATGACGTGGATATTCCTAAATATGGCACGCCCCTCAAAGGTGTGCCACATTTGAATCTCTATTTCAAAAATGTAGCAACTGCCTGATTACGAGTCACAACGTGAGCTTTTAATTGCGTAATAGCACTCGTGAAAGCCGTCGTATTTGATAAATATGAATATGGAGCAACTTCCTGCATCACCGATGATGAAATCAGGTTGTAGTTTTTATCAAAAATGGCGTTCATTTTGGCAGTTGTGAAATAATTATCATTGAAATCTTTTACATAAGACTTATATTTTGCGTAATACGTTGCGTCATCGGCCAAATATCTGATTAAAGGCCAACTGGCAGCCACTTCTGTCATTTCGAGCGAAACTCCTCTGCCCATACCTGCACCGCCTTGTTGTTGGGTGTTTCCGCCAGCTGCTGCCGTTGTGGAAGTCATTGAAAGGTTAAAATCCCACGGAATCCATGTTACTTTTTTGGTGGCGGTTGGCGTATAAAGATAATAGTTATGAGCCATTGCCCCATAAGCATCCCAGTTGACGATGGTGTTATTGATGGCCAGTACCTTCAAGAAATGGTCAACGTTGAAGCTTTTTTCGAGGTTTGCTCGCCAAGCGGCCGCATTTGATGTACGGTTGGTGGCATTGAGAGCCGTGATTACCGATTGCACATCGCTCCAGTCGGCAGCAGTTTCATTGTTTTTCTTTTCAAAATTGGCCTGTACGAAACTTTGGAAAGTTGATTCTGGCTTATAGATGTTTCCTTTATCTTCGCCAAATTGATTTTCTACCATTGTATCGTCAATGACTTCAACCATTGTATAAACACCGCAATATTTCAGACCTTCACCAAAATTGATGTATATTTTGTAGAAAGAAGTGCGAGCCGCAGGAATACCTGCCGAACGAAATAAATCAGAGACAACTTTATCTCGCATCAAAGAAGCATCGCCTTGCCCTGGAGACATCGAAAATTCTTTGAATCCATAAAAACGTTGATCGGTTATTTCGGGATTTGCGTCTTCAAACTCATCAAACTGTAATTTGAAAGGCAATTTATAAATACCTGCACTCCAAGCCTGCGATAAACTCGAATTCCCTTTCAGACGAAACCCCACTTTATACCATTCTTTTCCATTGAATTTGACCGATGATTGTACATAGATGGGGTCGCCAGGAATAATATCTAATGCCCCGCCTCCACCATTTGGGAGATTTCCTCCCATAGCTGCTCTCAAACTATCAATATTGACACCTGTTGGCGGAACTCCTCCACCCATTTGTCCGCCTCCGCCAGTTGGAGGGGTTATACCACCACCCATTTGACCACCACCTTGTGTTCCTCCTATACCAAAATCATTACCTGCTTTTGTTTTCATGTCGGCCTTAATGGCTGCCCAGTTTTCGGCTGTGAGCGTAATTTCGAGTGTATTGATTTTATCTTGCGGAAAAACTACATCATAATTAGGGTCAGTTTTGCCGTGAGTTGCTTCTGTCCAGTCGGTTAGACCTGCATGAATTGGGTCGATGGTCTCAGAATCCCCCAGTTTATTACACGAAATACAGATACTTACGAGCGAGATAGCAGTAAAAAATAGATTCTTTGATTTCATAATCGGTGCTTTAGGTTTGTCTTTTTGATTAGTTGAAATTTTAATAAAAACTTAACATTTGCTTCACATTCAAAAAGACGAAGGCTTTGTTGGTTTCGTGTCAAGGTGTCGAAAAACGTATGATTTGTGTATATCGAAAGAAACAACCTGCTATTTTTTGTGTAATTTAGCTAAGTGATAGTACCATGAAAACTAAATTTACCATGAAAAATATTACTTCATTTCGCAAAATAAACCTAAAAAAGTACTTGATTCTTGGAGTTTTTATGCCTTTTATGCAGAGTTGTGATTGTTTGCAAAAAGTAGAAGGAAAGGTATTTGATGCTCAAACGATGAAAGTTTTGTCGGATGTGGTGATATACAAACAGAACCAATCTTACTCAATTATTAAGAGCGATACAAGTGGAAGTTTTAAGTTTAGTGACATTGATGGCGGACGAAATTGCTCTAATGTGAGCTTAGTTTTTGAGAAAACGGGCTACAAATCTGATACGATTGTGTTTTCGGCAAGTACTTCGGGGGCGGAGGTGAAGTTGAGTAGGTGAGGTCTTTATAAACAAACAAAGCAGAATACAGATTTACTCTGCTTTGTTTGTGGGTAATTATACACGAGATTTTTATTGTGGTATTTGTTCTACTAAAATTTTATTTCCTGCTTTATCAAAATAAGTACAGGTCATTTTATCCATACAGATTTCCCATTTTTCAATGCCTGTTTCTGCACACATACGGATAAAGGTAAGATAATCGGTTTTTCCTTGTTGATGTGCCAATAATTCTGCTTTAAATTCTTCTATTTTTGAGGTATCAGCAATGATTAATGGCTCGTATTTGGCAGGGACAGTTGTAGTGTAGTCTTTTTCTCCGTGGTAGTCGATATGACCGTCTTCTACATACGCTTCGTAATGAGTAACTCCCATTGATTTGATTTCTTTAATATAAGCAGGAAAATCTGCTCCTGATTTTACCTTGCTGTGAGCCGCTTTGATTTGTTCTACTGTAAACATTTTACTTTGCTGTTAAAGGATTAATTGATTATTCGCAATAGTAACGCTTAATCTTATCGAAATGAATTTTGAGGTCGTTGCATTAAGATTACGATGCAAAGTTGCAACGCTTAAAATAGCTGTAATTGTAAAAAAACGTTTTTTACAAAAAGCGTTTAAAATTTTCTGGAGTGTCACCCGTAAACAGTTTAAAGTCTTTGATGAAATGGGCTTGGTCAAAGAAATTGTTTTCGTAGCAGATTTCAGTTAAAGTTTTGGAAGAGTTCAGATGGTCAAGAACTGTATTGAAGCGAACTATAGAAGCAAATTTTTTGGCTGTTGTACCAACCACCTTTCTAAATCGTTTTTCAAAAGGGCTTTGACTAATAGATAGTCTTTCGTTCAACTCTTTTATACGAATTGTTCCATTGGTTTGATAAATCAGCTTAATTGCTTCAACAATCAATTTATCAGTTTCAATGTTTTTGAGCTGCGATACTAAAAACTGCTCAACTATTTTTATTCGATGTTCATCACTCGTGGCGACCGTCAGTTTTTCTTCTACTTCAGTTATAATATTTCTATCAAAAACATCGTCAAGTGAGAGGCTTAAATTAAATAATTCGTTGGCAGGATGTGATGCAAAATGAGCAAAGCCAGTTTCGGTAAAGTAAATCAATATTGTGCCAATATCAGCAGAGTTTTTGAAAACCTTATAGCCGTCTGTAATCCCAGTAATGCCAGCTGAAGTTAGTTTGTTTTCGGTATTTTGATTAATTGTAGCAAGTTGTCCTTTGTATTGAAAACCGATAACAAGTCCTGATGTAGGAAAAACTTTGTATTCATTTGCAAGTTCATTTTCTGACACTACAAAGTATTTGATGTAGGGTTTTAGCTGGTCAGTTGGTATGAATTTGTCAAATCTCATTGATACTAAAGGTCAAAGAACTGCCTTTTTTATTGATTTTAGGAGTTTATTGGCTCCCATAATTCTATTTTATTGCCTTCTGTATCCATGATATGCACAAATTTTCCGTAGTCATACGTTTCAATATCGTCGAGTATGGTTACGCCATTTTCTTTGAGTTGACTCACAAGGCCTTCGATGTTTTGTACTCTATAATTTATCATAAATTCCTTTTTTGAAGGGGCAAAATATTCGCTTCCTTGTTTAAAAGGATTCCATTGAAGGCTATTAATTTCATCAGGCTTATCAACATTTCTGGAGTCAAAACTTGCTCCTCCCCATTCATTCATTTCAAAGCCCAAGTTTTTAGCATACCAATTTTGCAGTTCTTGTGGATTTTCAGAAAAAAAGAAAATTCCACCTATACCTGTTACTTTCGGAGTTATATCGTTATTTGCCATTTTTAGGGCTGTTTTGATTCAATATAAAATTAGGGTATTTTTATGAATTTTAAAAAGTAATTACATTTTTAGTGCCAACTGAATTGCTTTCTCAACGGGACAAAGCTCATCGTCCGTTTTACTGAGGTCTTAAACCAAATTATTGTAGCAAAGTAAAAAATAACACACAGATGACACAGATTCGCACAGGTTTATTAAGAGAAATCAGTGTGAATCTGTGTACTATTGTTTTCGACAATAAGTTAATGATTTTGTTAAAAATTAAACCCAAAATGAAATCCAGGTTCACCGAAGATGAATTTAGACCATTTATCATCTAACTGTTTAAATCCATCAGGCAATTTTGTGTGATAAGCACGGTGTGTAATGGCGATTGATGGTTGAATAAAAAATCTGTCTTTAAAAAGTTTGATATGATAACCAATTCGGTAAGTATTGAAAACCTGAAACCCATTGTCGATTTTATGGCCGTCGTTATCCACAAATTTTTGCCAAGTAGGCATTACATTAAGCTCAGCATATAACCCTTTATACAAAAAACGTTGGTAAGCTACTGAAACGCCAACCTCACGCACATACCCTGGGAATTGTTCTTCGGGCTTTTTGTACGAATCACTAAAAAATGGATGAATACCATTGGGCCAAGCGTATTTCCAAGTTTTGGGCTCAACAGTAATGACATCTTTTGCTGTAAGCCGATACCCTATATTGAGTTGAGCGAAGTTGGGAGGGTTTTTAGTATCTAAATTACCCAATAAAACAAATAAAGAGCTTCCAATAAACCACCGTTTGTAAGTGCTATCTTGTTTGTCATATTGTGCATTTACCTGTAAACTACTTACCAGCACTAAGGCAAGTACAATCCATAAAGTTTTCTTTTTCATAAATTTGTGATTGATGTTAAACGATGCTGCAAAGGTAGATTTGCAGTAGATTTAAAATCGTTCACTTAAGTTAAGAAAGGATTTCTTCGTTACTTTTTTCGAGCGTTTAACTGCCTTTATCTAATTATCGTAGTTTTAAAACTTAAACCCAAAATCAAACCCAGGTTGAATGAAATAGTTGTTCCATCGTTGTTCTACTGCTTTAAAAGATGCTGGCACATTCGTTCTTACAGGCCAATAACTAATTCCGATAGCTGGTTCAAAAAAGAAGCGGTTCTTAAAAAACTTAAAATGATAACCTAAATAAAAGTCCAGATACAGCGTGTAACCATTCCCAATCTTTTTATTATTCTCATCCATATATTTTTCAAAAGCATTTAAGGCTTGTACGGATGTATAGGCTCCTTTCCACCAAAAACGTTGATAGCCCAGTGTTGGTGCAAGTATGCGTGCATGACCAGGATAGTTCAGACCTGGTTTATCGAATGATGGCCCGAAAGGGATACCAATTGGCCAAGCATAAATGGAGCGTTTAAATCGAAGAGAAATAACATCTTTAGGTGTTATCCTATACCCAACATTTAGTTGTATATACTCGGGGTTGTTGGTTTTATCTAAATTTCCTAACAAATAGAGTGTACTACCACCAAACCACTTTTTGTAGGTGCTGTCTTGTTGGGCATCTTGAGCATTCACTTGTAGCTTACTTGCCATGAGTAAAGTCAAAGCGAACAATAAAATTTTCTTTTGCATAGCTGTTTTAATTGATGTTAAACGATGCTGCAAAAGTAGATTTGTCAAATACTATAACTCGTTCACTTAAGTTAAGAAAGGAATCTCAACCCTTATCCTTCTCCATGATTCTTGCTCGTAATCTGCTTAAAGATTGCGGTTTGATACCCAGATAACTCGCCAGTTGGTGCTGTGGCACACGTTGAATAAGGTCTGGTCGTTTTTGTATTAAGTTGAGGTAGCGTTGTTCGGGAGAAGAAGTTTTAAACTCGTCGAAATCTATTCGTTCTTTGGCCAGCAATTCTTCCGACAACATTCTACACATTATATCAAACTTTGGAAATTTGCTGTTTATTTCTTCTTCCATATCAGAATTGGAAATTAAAAGAATACTGTCTTCTATACAACTTACATAATATTCGGAAGGGTTTTTATTGATGACACAAGGAGGTGTTAAGGCGTCCATTTCTGTGTAGAAAGCAGTAGTTTTTTCTTCACCTTCTAAGACATAATAGGTTCGTAAACAACCTTTTAAAACAAAGTAGCTTTCTTTCGATTTTTGCCCTTCTTTGAGTAAAATTGTTCCTTTCTTTACCGAGCGGAAAATGTCTAACGAAAGTAGTACGTTTTTCTCTTCTTCGTTCAGAGAGACGTATTTTGATATAAAGTTAAAGAGTATGTTTTTCATAATTTTGTTTGTAGTTACTATTGTGTATTATACTTTATTACAACGTTGTTGGACTTGGCGAAGGAGAATTAGCATTTTGTCTGCTAAAATTATAGAAAACCCAATATTGAATATTCGCCCTTATTTGTATTAGTTGTCAAAAGATACAACAACTGGAACGTGGTCACTGTATTTTTTCCATTCATCAAAGTTGCCAATTTCAACTGAATTTACTTTAGCTAATAAGTCTTTTGAAGCAAAGCAATAGTCAATATGATAAGGTTTGTCTTTGTGTCTATACATATATAAAGTTGGGTGTTCTTCTGTTCCTTGTGTTTGCTTATGATATAAATGATATGTGCTGAAAATTCCTTTGTCTTCTAAAAACTTTACAACATTGGAGTGATTACTTTCTCTATGTTTTCTGTCCCAAATTGTGTTACTGTTAAAGTCACCAACGAGAACTGTTTTTGTGTCTGTAAGCAAGTTACTGTAATGATTGACAGCTTTCCAAACTTGTTCAATATATTGTCCATCTCTATCTGCTGGATTGTTAGCCCAAATTGCAAATAAATTAAAGTCAAACTGCCCATTAGTTACGGCAATTGGAATAATTATCTGTAAGTCTTGGTTGTGATTGTCAAGAACTGTGAAGCGAAAATTACTGTAAGAAAGTATTGCAAGTCCTTTATTTTTATTTTTACCAAACCATAAAATATCTGTCGGTTTTGGTGTGTCAATTGGAAATAATAATTTGTCTGGATGCTCAGACTCTGGAATGATTAAAATGTCTGGTTTGTATGCCAGAATGAAAGTAGCCTTTTTTCTGAAAGCCATATTACAGTTCCAAGTTATTATTCTCATTAATCTGAGTTTTAAGGTTATGTGTAACTCCCAAATATACAAAAGTTTTGTAGTACTTTTAACTCACAGTGTTTCTAACAAGATACAAATTGATAGAATTTTATCCATAAAAAAGCCATTAAGTTATGAAATTTGGAAATCAAATTCTGTAACTTAATGGCCTTCAAGATTATATTTTCCTACTTCAAAAACACACTTACCGCCTGATTTCTACTCACAACGTGTTGTTTTAAAACTGGCAAAGCTGCCGTAAAACTGGCGGTATTCGTAAGATTTGAATAGGGCTTTTCTTCTTTTTCAGTACCGTTTACATAGGGCGTAATGAGTGTCGTTGCTTTATCGAAAATCTCATTCATCTTGCTGGTAGTAAACACATTATCGTTAAATTCTTTTACATAAGCCTTATATTTGGCATAATAAACGGGGTCGTTGGCAATATAATTAATCAGAGGCCAGTTGGTGGCAACACCTGTGAGCGAAAGCTGCACACGAGCTTGTGAAGTGAGAGCTTCGTTATTATCCCACGGAATCCAGAGCAGTTTTTTTGATGAATGGTTATACAAATAATGATTATGAGCCATTGCTCCGTAGGTGTCCCAACTCACCAAAGTTGTGTTCACGGCCAACCATTTTACAAAATGGTCAACATTCAGGACTTTCTCCAAATTTTCACGCCAAAGAGCAGGGTTTGAAGTGCGAGTCGAGGCATTCAAAGCCGTGATAGTTGCTTGCACATCGCTCCAATCGGCTGTTTCTTCATTAGTTTTTTTCTCGAATTGTGCTTGTGAAAAATTCTGAAAAGTAGATTCTGGTTTGTACAAGTTTCCGCTTTTTTCGCCAAACTGCGATTTCAGCATGGTATCTTCCACGGCTTCAATCATCGTATAAACACCGCAGTATTTTAGACCATCACCAAAATTGATATACACTTTATAAAAAGCCGTTTGAGCCGCAGGAATACCCGCCATGCGGAAAATATCGGACGCAACTTTCTCCCGAATCAACGAATTATCTTTAAAAGCGGGCGACATCGAAACCTCCTTGAAACCATACAAACGTTGGTCGTTAATTTCGGGATATTTATCTTCAAACTCGTCAAATTGCATTCTGAAAGGTAATTTGTAAATGCCGCTACGCCAAATCGAAGATAAACTCGAATTGCCTTTGAGCCTAAAACCAACATTATTCCATGTTTTGCCGTTGAACTTTAGCGTAACCGACACATATTTTGGTTCGGTAGTGCTATTTACACCACCGCCGCCCATTCCGCCGCCTCCTTGTGTTCCTCCCACGCCAAAATCTGAACCTTTCACCGAAATCATATCCGTTCTGATTTCCTGCCAAGTTTCTTTGGTCATGCTTATTTCCAAACTATTGACTTTATCTTGCGGAAAAACCACCGTGTAGTTTGGGTCGGCATCATTACTGTGGCTCTCGGTTGACCAGTCGGGGTTTGTGTTAGAAGGCGTGATGGTTTCGGCATTTTTTACGCAGGCAACCAAAAGCCACAAACCCGTAGCTGCAAGTAATATTTTGATAGGTTTCATAAATGGTGTTTAGTTTTACACGATAGACGTAAGTTCGTAAGGAATAGTTGTTTTGATGCGTTTTTGACCAAAAACTTGCGAAAAATCTCAAAATGCCTGTAATCTAATTTGTTCTCTGTAATTTTGTCACGCAAATTTTATTTCGCCAAGCCCGAAAATCATTGCACGAAAACGGAAATCTTACTACTCAAATTGCCATGAATATTCTTTTGGTCGAACACGATGAGAATCAGGCAAAGCTACTAATACAAGTTTTAGCTGAGTACTTTCCTATGTCTAACATTGAGTTTTGCCAAACAAACGAAGAACTAAAAATAGCCCTCAATGCAGGAGTTTTGTATGATTTGGCTCTGTGCGAAGTAGAATTAAGGGACGGGTTGGTTTTTGAAATATTTCAAGAATCATTGCCGAGTTTTCCTGTCGTCTTTATGTCGGCTTATGACAAATATTGGTCGCAATCAATGGCCTACAATGCCATTGATTACCTCAGAAAACCAATAGGGAAGGAAGAAGTAAATCGGGTTTTGGAGAAATATGAAGCATTGAAATTGCATTTTTTGAAGCGTTTTTCGGCCGAAAATGATTCAAAAATAACAAAGTCTGCTTTTCAGAAAGACCGCCTGATTGCCAAGAAAGGCACAAACTATTATGTGGTTTCAACCAAAGATATTGCGTTTATTTATACCGAATCAAGAATTGTATTTTTGATAGACCGAATGGGCGAACGCTACTCCGTAGAACGTAGCCTGAGCGAACTCGAAATCGAGTTGCCGAGTCGAGATTTTTTTCGGGTAAATCGCAAATTTATTGTTCATATTGATGCCATTTTAAGTTTTAAACCTTCATTCAAAGGCAAAATTGCCCTCGAACTCCTGCACCTCGCCAAAGCCGAAGTAAGTATCAGCCAAGAAAACGCCGCCCAGTTTAGAAAATGGATTGAGGAGTGACCCCACCCCAACCCTCCCCGAAGGAGAGGGGGCGTAAAACTAAACTCCCTCCCAGTCGAGGAAGGCTGGGGGTGGGGTTTTTAAACCAAACGGAAAATGAAAAAAAGATTTACAATTTTTACCAGTATTTTAGTTGTATTGCTATCATTTCGAGCATCGGCTCAGCTTGATAGTGTTCAGAATCTCAACGAAGTCGTGATTTCGGCTTCTCGCATCGAAGAAAGTATTTTCAAAGCCCCAGTTTCGGTCACGAAAGTTTCTGCCTTGCAGTTGCAAAATTCTCCGAGCGTAGAATTAATTTCTTCTTTGGCTCGCTACAAAGGCATTGATGTAAGCCAGTCGAGCTTGTTCGTGACAAGTCTAAGTACACGCGGATTTAATAGCGGAAAAGCCGAGCGTTTACTGCAATTGGCTGATAATGTGGAGTTTATGTCGCCAACTTCTTCGCTTTATGGCGGGAATTGGATGGGAACTCCCGAATTGGATATTGATAATATCGAAGTAATCTACGGAGCAAATTCGGCCCTTTATGGTTCGGGGGCGTTGAACGGTGTGATTTTGATGAATTCAAAAGACCCATTCAAGCATCAAGGCATTACTGTTTCGGTGCGTGGTGGTTCCCGTCTTTTATTCGATACTCAACTGCGTTATGCACAGGTTTTTGCTAAACGTTTTGCCTTCAAACTCAATGCTAATTTTATTTCGGCCGATGAGTTTTTGGGCGAATCTGATGCCGCTATCAAAGCCACAACCGAGGGTGGTTTAGCAGGTTCGGATGCCGCTAATAATGCTTATGGCTCGCCTTTTGGTTGGAATAAACTTAACTATTTTGGTGATATTGGCTCTACGATTACCAACGAAGCTTTTACTAAATACAATGATGGTAAGCCTTATAGAATTTATATGCCAGGTTTCAAAGAAGGTGAAATTTTGACCGTAAATGATGGCCGACAATTTGGTTTTGGTGGAGATTTTAAAGCAGGAAATGTACGTTTGAATCCTTCGCTTCATTTCAAAATCAACGAACGAACAAAGGCTTCTTACGAATACCGTAAATCAATCGGAAATGGTATTTTTCAAAGTACGAGCCGCTTTGCTTGGCGAGAAATGAAGTATGATTTGCACAAATTTGAGATTAAAAACGACCGTTGGTTTGTGCGTGCTTACTCAATGTTTGATTATGGCGGAAAAGCCTACGAAATTGGTGGTGTGGCTAATGCCCTCCAAAATATGCGATTAGCAGACCCTGCTTTGGGAACCTACCCAACTGTTGCCGCCAACTATTTCAGTGCTTGGAATCAGATTTTTGCCGCCGCTCGTGGTAATGGTTTCGGCGGCGGAAATTTGGCAGGGGTTTATGTGCCAGAGTTGGTCAATTCAGTTGCTCCAGCGGTCTTTACTTTACCAGCAATTCAAGGCGGACAAAGCATTGAAAATGCTGCAAAATTGGCTTTTGATTTGACACAAAATCTGCAAATTAAGCAAGTTCAGGGAGCATCTGTGCCGACAGTTTTTGAGCGTGTAACGCAACAAGTAGCCAACGGCGTAGGTGATTTAAAAGTAAATGGTTCAACTATCAAAGGTGCAGCTTTTACAAATACCGCTCGCAATATTGATTTTTCGGCACAACGTGAGTTCCGTTTCAAAACTACCAATGTGGTAGTGGGTGGAGCATACCGAAAATATATTCTAAAGTCGGCAGGAACATTGCTTTCAGATGGCATTTATTCGCCATTAAACACCGAACAACGAAACGAAATAATTAACTGGGAATCAGGAGTTTATGGACAGATTCAACAAAAGCTTTTCGATGAAAAACTGACACTCGCAGCAGCTACTCGATTGGATGCTTTCAAGAATTTCGATACGAAACTATCACCTCGTTTATCTGCCGTTTATGCTTCGGGGCGTCATAATTTTAGAGCCAATTATTCTACTGCTTTCCGAGCTCCTGCTCAACTCGACCAATACATTTATTTAGATTATGGCAGTATTTTGCTCATCGGAAATACCGAAAATGGTTTTAAAGGCTTAAACTCAGCAGGAACTGCACCCTATGAAGTAAAAAAACTCGCTCCCGAAAAAATGAATTCTTGGGAAGTTGGCTATAAAGCCCTGCTAACCAAAGATTTACAAGTTGATTTGAGTTATTATAGAAGTTTGTATAATGGTTTTATCGGAATCGTACGCTTCCAAGGCCGTGAAGATGGACAAATACCCGAAGGTGATTTTGTAAAGAAAACAGGTGATTGGGCAAAACCAGCAGCCGACCGTACTCGTGGAAGATTTATTCAGACTTGGGCGAATTTTGATAAACCCGTAACCACCCAAGGGGCTTTCGTAAGTTTAGATTATCGTTTAAACAAAAATGTGAGTCTTTACGGAAACTACACTTGGTCGAAAATTTCAGATATTAAAGGACTAATTGCTGGTTTCAATACACCAAAGTATAAGTTTAATTTAGGAGTTAATGGCTTGATAAAGAAAGACTTAACATATTCAGTGAATTATCGTTGGACAGATACTTATACTTATTTTATGCCATTTGATGAAGGCGAAATAAAAGCCTTTGGAACGCTTGATGCACAAGTAAATTATCACGCAAAGCCACTTAAAACAACCTTTAAATTAGGTGGTACAAATCTGACAAACGCTAATGCTATTACGGTTTACGGCTCAGCACCAATCAGCCGAATGTTTTATTTAGGTGCGGTGTTTGATTTGAAGTATTGATAGAGTTATAAAAATATGTGCTACATCTTTTTGATGTGGCACATATCATTGGTAATATTTTGTTATTTTTGTAAAAATATACAGAAATATGAGTGCAATTATTTTAGAAAGCCAATCGGTAGAAGATTTAAAACTGCTTGTTACACTGGCAAATAAGTTGGGCATAAAAAGTCAAAAAATATCTACTCAGCAATGGGAAGACCATCTTTTGGCATCGAAAATTGATGTTGGAATGAAAACTGAGACAGTAAATAGAGAAGATATTTTGAAAGCTTTGGGTAAAATATGAAAGTTGGATTTAAGAACTCTTTCTTGAAAGCTTTGCAGAAACTCAAAGATGAAGATGTAAAAAATGCCATTTATGAAGCCATTTTAGATGTAGAAAAGTCTGATAGTTTAACTGAAATTCGTAACATAAAGAAACTGAAAGGATATACTTCCTATTTTCGTATTCGAGTAGGAAATCACAGAATTGGTATCAAATGGGAAGAAGATGAAAAAATGCTTTATTTTGTAACATTTGACCATCGAAAAGATATTTACAAAAAGTTTCCGTAAAGAAAACGCTCCAAATAACAGTTTAATTTGGAGCGTTTTTCCATTTAAAATTCCTATTCAACCGCACCTTTATAAAGCAATTTTTTATTGGCATCTTCGATGCTGTAAATTTCTTTGGCTTTAGTCAGCACATATTTATCATTTTTCCATTTATTCGTAGCTTCTTTTTTTACGATAATCGTTTGTTCGTCATAAGGCACAAAAAGTTCTATTTCTTGGTCGCTGCTGTCAGTTTTAATGACCACAAAAGCCGATAATGATTGTTCGAGGTCTTTCGCTACGGGGTCTAATCGTACGCCCGTTTCAAATATTCTGATACACTCATTTCGTAAAACCGACCACTGATACCCAGCCGATGCCTTGCAGCCGTGTTCGTCGGCATCATTACCTACCATTGGTGGTAGGTTGACTTTTTCAACGGTTAATGTGTCTTGTTTTTGCTTGTTTGAAGGTGCACAGGCCATTAATAAATAGGTTAGAGTTAAAATCGAAAAGTGTTTTTTCATGTTTTAGTTTTTTAGTGTTTAAGATTTACTCAGGAACGTCCAATTTGGACATCCCTACGCATAAATTCTACAAAATTTATTTAATTTTCTCAAAATACTCCATCACTTTCATTTCGGTTGATAGTTGTAATTTAATAGAATCAGCGTAAAGTTCGGCTCGCAAATTCCGATAAAGTTCAACAGCATTTTCTAAACTTTCTAAAAGTGATTCACGGTTATAGATAGGAATTGTATCTCGGAGTGCTGCAAAATCTTCGGCCAATAATTGTGTTTCTACTTTTCGTACACCTCTCGGCAGATTTCCATTTTTGATGTGTAATAATGGCCCCAAAACAACCATTCGTACAAAACCCATAAAATCAAGGGCTTCGGTGTATTCTCCTCGCCCGATTTTCAGCAGTGCATAATGCACCCAAATCCAAAAGCGGTCTTCAAGCCATTGATAGTCGGGATAAGGAAACTGATAAGTTGTTTGTTCGATTACTTGCTGTAATTGCCCGTCAGTATCGAGTAAAATAACAGGATTTTCGATGCGATAGCTAAACTCTTCGATAGTTAGAAACTTAATATCGACATGTAGCAGTGGATTATCATACAGGCAAATCAATACTCGTGGTTCGCCTACATGCTCACCTGTGAAGCCCGACAAAAAATTACCCAATTTTTGAGCATAATCAATCATCAACGATTTATCGCATGAGACTTTTTGTCTTGTTACCAAAACCAAATCAAGGTCTGAAAACTCATCAATTTCATTTGTGAGCCACGAACCCGCCACCGCCAGCCCAATCACTGATTCGTCTTTTCGGAGAGTTCTCACGCAGTTTTTGGCAAATTCCTGTTGTATGGTCATATCATTAGAGAGGTTTACTTTCAAAGTTACAGAAAATATACACTCCAAATCAATATTTAAGCTCAATTAATCGCTTTATCGACCGCATTAATCTCAAAATTTTGTCCACCCCAATTATTACGTATATCTTTAGCCTTCAACAAACTAAACACATCTATATTGTATGAAAAAACTCCTACCTATTGTAGCACTCAGTATGTTTTCTTTGGGTGTAGCCAATGCCCAAGAAGAGAAAATTGATTTAGAGACAACCAAGAAAATTCGTCAAGAAGGGCTTCAAAACTCAAAAGTAATGGATATTGCTTTTCATCTGACCGATGTAAACGGTCCTCGTTTGCAAGGCTCGCCAGGGTATATGAAAGCAGCTAATTATGCTAAAGGAAAACTATCAGAATGGGGCTTAGAAGATGCCAAGCTCGAAGCATGGGGCGATTTTGGTAAAGGCTGGGAACTCAACAAAAGCTACGTGGCCATGACCGCTCCGTATTACCGACCTTTGATTGCATACCCAAAAACTTGGACGGCTGGTACAAAAGGAAAACTAAAATCGGCTGAGATTTTGTTGATTGATGAAACCGATACTCTCGGCCTTGAAAATTATCGTGGAAAACTAAAGGATAAAGTGATTTTGCTTTATAAAAACGATAAAATTCAACCATCTTTCAAGCCAGATGCGAGCCGTTATACCGACGAAGAATTGGAGAAAATGGCTGCTGCAACACCGACTACTACTACTGCACCCGATACTGCTTTCCGCTCAATGATGCAGGCCATGCGTAGAACCAATATGCTTTCTACAAAAACCAAAGATATGGCCAAAAAAGAAGGTGCTTTGGCTCTTTTGAGCATGAGTGCCAGAGGAAAAGACGGTACGTTATTTGTATCGGGTGGAGGTTCATACAAAGCCACTGACCCTGAAGGTTTACTTGATATTATGCTTGCTGCCGAAGATTATTTATCGCTTTGCCGATTGACAAAAGCGGGGATTCCAGTAAAATTAGAGTTAGATGTAAAAACAAAATTCTATACCGAAGATTTGAAAGGTTATAATGTTTTGGCAGAGATCAAAGGTACTGACCCAAAACTGAAAGAAGAAGTGGTAATGTTGGGTGCTCACCTCGATTCGTGGCAGAGTTCGACTGGAGCAACTGATAATGCTGCGGGTTCTGCGGTGATGTTGGAGGCCGTTAGAATCTTGAAAACATTGGGAGTTCAGCCACGTCGCACTATCAGAATTGCTCTTTGGAGTGGTGAAGAACAAGGACTTTTTGGTTCGAGAAATTACGTAAAAAATCATTTAGCCGACCCGAAAGATGCTAAAAAAAGCAATGCAGAAGGCGAGAAAGTAGCGGCTTATTTTAATGTTGATAACGGAACAGGTAAAATCAGAGGTATTTATTTGCAAGGAAACGAAGCTTGTCGCCCGATTTTTACGAAATGGTTTGAGCCTTTCAATGATTTAGGAGCAAAGACCGTTACGATTAGAAACACTGGCGGCACCGACCACCTTTCGTTTGTGGGTGTTGGTATCCCAGGTTTTCAATTTATTCAAGATGAAATCGAGTATAACACTCGTACCCACCACACAAACATGGACTCGTATGACCATCTTCAACCAGAAGATTTAAAACAAGCAGCAACTATCGTGGCTTCGTTTGTCTATAACGCCGCCATGCGTGACGAAAAATTACCGAGAAAGAAATAGAGCTTTACTTCTCTACAAACAAACTGCGAGAAGTTGTTGAATACGAAAGCAGCCTTATATTTGAAGATAAGGCTGCTTTTTTTAATATAGACTACATAAATAATTAATGCCATAAAGTTCGTTTTATCCTAACGTTAAGTAGATTTTCAAGACTGAATTTATAATCATCTAAAGAAAAATGTTGTAATATATAATTTTTTCAACCTTAATTATACGTTATATTAAAGGCATTTATTCACCTCGAAAGCTATATTATAGGTTTGTAGATGGGTCATGAAAACATTGTATTTTTACTTTTACAAGCTCCAGAAGCAATTTTGGGCTTGTTTGTTTAATCTTTTTTAATTTTAGATTATATTGCAATTCTTCACAAAACGCTCAGTATCACAAAACAAAGCTTACTGGCCCTAATATTGTTATAAATAAAGACTCAAAATCGCCTTAGTTATGTTAAAAAAAACGCTTACATTATTATTGGTATTAAGCTTTACATTGGGAAATGCTCAGAATAAAGCATCTTGTATTTCAGAAATAAACACCATTATTCAGACTTATATTGAGCAATCAAAAATTCCTGGGGCAGTCATTCAAATCAAGAAAGGGAATGAAGTTATTCTCAAAAAAGCATACGGTTATGCCCAAATCAAAGGTTTTGATGGTAATCAATTGGCGTTTCCCGAAAAAACTTCAATCAATCATTTATACGACATCGCATCTTTAACAAAGGTTGTTGGCACAACTACGTCAATAATGCTTTTGGTTGATGCTGGCAAAATCAATGTTGAGGATAAAGTAGGAAAATATATTCACGGCTTCAATCAGTCCGATAAAAAAGACATTACAATTAGGCATTTATTGACCCATACGTCGGGGCTCTACGACTGGTATCCATTGTATTATCGCTGTAAAACCAAACAAGAAACTTTTAAATTTATCGAAGAATTACCACTTAAATTTCCGATTGGAGAAGGCCGCCATTATAGTGATTTAGGATTTACTATTTTAGGTGAAATCATCGAAAAAATTTCAGGCAAACCATTGAATGTTTTTATGGAAGAAAATATTTTTCGACCATTATCAATGAAAAATACTACTTATAAACCCAATGAAACTGCTAAAAAACTGAAAATTGCGGCTACATCACACGGTAATCCTTATGAAAAAAGAATGGTTGAAGATGCAAGTTTAGGTTTCAAAATAAAAGAAATTGACCCAAATTCATGGAATGGATGGCGTCAATATACACTAAAGGGCGAAGTGAATGATGGAAACACATGGTATGCGAATGAAGGTGTTTCGGGAGCTGCGGGTATTTTTTCGACGATTGATGATATTCAGAAGTTAGTAGATGTATTAAGAAATAAGGGTAAAATTGGTTCAAAACAGTTTATTTCAGAGAAAACACTTGGGCTTTTTCTGACAAAAGATGACTTTAAAAATGGACTTGGTTGGATGATGGATAATCAAAATGCTTTTATGAAAAATGCCAGCGAAGGTTCTTTTGGTCATACAGGTTTTACGGGTACAAGCATTTGTGTTGTACCTGACGACAATATTTCAATAGTTTTGCTCATTAATCGCCAAAATATTGGATTATCTCCAACAAAAGATTATTTCAATGTAAATCCTATCAGAGAGCAAGTTTTTAAGACTGTGATGAAGTATTATTCAACAACCAAATAAGGATCGAAATGCATTTAGAAAAGCTATCTAAGCTTTAACTCTCTTTTTACCTCTTTTTTTATTTTTTTGCCTTTTCGTTTGGCGGGAAGCCATTTTGGCCCTTTTTTTATGGCTTCAACCACTTTTTGAGTATTTTCTTTGTCGAGTTCGTTGTCAATTTGCACGTTTGATGGCGTACCATCTGGCTCGACAGTGAGACGTAGGCGGAGGGGTTCTTCAAAATGTAGAGTCGATACCGAACCTGTACTTTTGAGTGAGTTTCGCAGATAAGTATCGTAGTTACTCCAACCACCTATTGGAATAGGGTCTTGCGTTGGCGGTTCGTTGATTAGAATGGTTTTTTGTTCAGCTTTTTTTGCCTTTGATTGATTATCCGCTACAATCACTTCGGCCAATGCACTGCTATTTTCTGAAAGATTAATTTTTCCTAAATCTTGATTTTTTACCACAACTTCTTGCGAATGATAACCAATGGCATTGATTTCTAAAGTTTCACCAATATTTACATCATTGATTCTGAAAACTCCATTTATATCAGCTTGTACACCTTTATTGCTATTTTTGAGGCTAACGATTGCCCCAGCAATCGGCTGATTTTCTGTGTCGAGAATCTTTCCTGAAAAAGTCGGAGTTCTTTCTCTACTTGCCAAAACTACTGGTGTTTTTGCAGCTTTTGGTTCGGCAATTTCTTTTTCAGAGCTTATTGGTGCCGCAGGTTTCAACACCTCATCGGCTTTACTTTCTTCATTGTTTTGTAGTGCTAAATCTTGTGATTCTTGAGTTGGAATTTGATTACTATTTTCTTGCTGATTACTATTTTGTGGGCTTGGCGAAATTGTTTCTTTTGCTTTGGTAGCCTTTGGCTGATTGATAGCAACTACTTCTTTTATCGTTTCTTTCTGCGGAGTTTCGGCTGTTGTTTTTGGAAGCGTTTCTTGTGGTTTGTTTACAGCAAGTGTTTGATTATCAGTTTTGTAGAAAATCAAATACAATCCAACACCAAAGACTAAGGCAATTGAAGCTGCCACCGAGACACGCTGCCAAAGTGGAATAATGTTGGTCTGCTTTTGCTTCGTTTTTACTCTTAAATCAAGGCGTCTTTTCAAGTCGTTCATCGCAGCCGAAGTATCAATTTTTTCAGCCGATAATTTTTCTAAACCTTCGGAAGCATCAGCCGCAAATGCATCGTTGAGTAGTTGTTTTTCTACTTCTTGCATTTGTTTGGCCGAAGCTTCGCCCGAGAGATATTTTTTTATCTCTTCGGCTGTCAGTTTAGTATTTTTTTTGCCTTTATTCATGCTTTTTTTCAATACAAATTTTCAGATTCCGCTTGCCATTTTGTATGTAACTTTTCACTTTATTCAAATCATAACCTGTAAGGTCGGTAATTTCTTTGTAACATTTCTCCTCTAAATAAAATAATCGGATACTCGTTTTTTGTTCGTCCGAGAGCGTTTCGATGCAATCGGTCATTTTCGATAAATTTTGTTCCAGTTCAAAAGGTTCATCTGATTGATGCTCAAACGGCTCATTTTCCACAGAACGATCTTCAAAAAAATCGATACCCTCGGTTTGCAGGCGATTACTGCGGAGGTGCATCAGACAATGATTCCGTGCCACACTGTGCAGCCAACTTCTAAAATTCTCGACCGAATGGTTGCGTAGTTTTATGACCAACTCCTCAAAAATCTGCATTACTGCATCTTTGCTTTCGTCTTCATCTTGCAAATATTTAAAGCAAACTGCAAACACCATTTCCATATAACGTTCATACAATTCTCCCAACAATTCAAGGTTTCCCGTAGCCTGATACGCTGCCAAATATTCGGCATCGGTGGTGGGCTTTGGTTTGCTGAATCGCTTGAAAAACATTATTCTTAGGGTATGAGCGTTTTATGGAATATGAGTTAAGTGTTTGCTTATCAGTATTTTATACTTGTTGATTTTAAAATGCCTTCCCTAAAATTAGTCTTTAATCGACACTCTGCAATTTTTTGCTAAAAAAACTCAAAAATATTTATGGAAAAAATTGGAGTCGTGCATCAATGGTATAAAATCAAAACTTATACAATTATGAAAACGAAAATTTGGGTACTTATTGCGTTGGTGTTTGGCATTTTTGCATTTACCACTCAGCGAACAATCAAAGGTAAAGTACTTTCCGCCAGCGATGGCTCCGCCTTATCAGGTGTGATGGTGGCCGTAAAAGGCACGAGTATCGGTACACAAACCGATGTAAATGGCGATTTTCAGCTAACGATGCCAGCAGGTAGTGAAAAACTGATTTTTAGTTATATCGGGTACAAATCTCAAGAAATTAAAGTCGGACAAGATAGTATAATTACGGTGAAACTTGAAGACGATACACAGGCTTTACAAGAAGTTGTGGTGGTGGGATATTCAACCCAACAACGCCGAGAAGTTACTGGTGCAGTTTCTGTGTTGTCAAAAAATAAAATTATACCCTCAGCAATGCTACAAGGGCGAGTTGCAGGTGTGCAAGTCCAACAAAGTGGCACGTACCGTGAGCGAAAAAAGCGTTATTCGGCTGATAAACCCAAAGAAGATTTTAATACCGAAGAGTATAACTCGTTGGTCGAAAATATTTTTCAAGAAACGAAAAGCAATCCACTCACCACTTTTTCGATTGATGTCGATAGGGCAGGGTATAGCAATGTGCGTCGGATGTTGAATGCTGGTATGATGCCAGCAAAAGATGCTATTCGTATCGAAGAAATGGTTAATTATTTTGATTATGATTATCCGCAACCAACTACTAATGAGCCTGTTACAATAAATTCAGAATTATCTGATTCGCCGTGGAATAAAGGTTTAAAATTATTAAAAATTGGTATTCAAGCCCAAAAGATTTCGACTGAAAATCTTCCTGCATCAAATCTCGTTTTCTTGATTGATGTATCTGGTTCGATGGCTACGCCTGAAAGACTCCCCTTAGTCAAGCAAGCACTTTATTTATTGACCGACCAATTACGTTTGCAAGATAAAGTTTCAATCGTGGTCTATGCGGGTGCGGCGGGTTTGGTGCTTTCGCCGACTTCTGATAAAAACAAAATCAAAAATGCTCTCGAAAACTTGCAAGCGGGAGGCTCGACCGCAGGTGGTGAAGGTATAAAATTGGCTTATAAAATTGCCGCTGAAAATTTGATAAAAGGCGGAAATAACCGAGTGATTTTAGCAAGTGATGGTGATTTTAATGTAGGAGTTTCGAGTGAGGCAGAATTGAAAGCTCTGATTGAAGAAAAACGCAATAGTGGTGTGTTTTTGAGTATTTTAGGATTCGGAATGGGCAATTATAAGGATAATAAAATGGAAACTTTGGCCGATAAAGGCAACGGAAACTATGCCTATATTGATAATCTGCAAGAAGCTCAAAAGGTTTTTGTACACGAATTTGGCGGAACGATGTTTACGGTGGCCAAAGATGTGAAACTGCAATTGGAGTTTAATCCAGCATTCGTAAAAGCATATCGCTTAATAGGTTACGAAAACCGAATGTTGCATAATGAAGACTTCAATGATGATAAAAAAGATGCAGGCGAAATGGGTTCGGGGCATACGGTTACCGCTTTATACGAAATCGTGCCTGTGGGCATAGAAAGTGCGTACTTGAAAAATATCGACCAACTAAAATACCAAACCGAAAACGGCCTTTCTGTCGCTGCTAAATCCAATGAAGTGCTTACGGTAAAATTACGTTATAAATCGCCCGATGAAAACAAAAGTAGATTGATGGAAAAAGTAATAACTGACCAGCAAAAATCATTCGATAAGACCTCTGAAAACTTTAGATTTGCCGTTGCTGTGGCCGAGTTTGGATTGATTTTACGCCAATCAGAGTTTAAAGGAATGGCCAATTATGAGCAAGTAATTGATTTAGCCAAAAACGCCAAAGGCTCAGACGACGAAGGCTACCGTGCCGAATTTATCAAGTTAGTAAAAACCGCCAAAATGCTTGATAAAACAGTGGTGGCAAGTAATAAGGATTAAAGAAAATCTAACAGAAAGAGAAGAGAGTTGTGTAAGAACTTTGATATTTGTCATTAGTGGTCAGATAAACAAACTTACATAACTCCTTTTTAGTTTGAAAGAGGTATAAAATGTTGCTTAAAAGTTTTATTTACCCCCTTAATTAGCTAAATTTAGCTTTTCTTAACTCTATACAATTTTATCAAGACCGTGAATTTCTCTCGCATCACAACTATCCTTCTTTTGTTTTTCTGTTTCGGAAAAATATACACAGCAAATTCACAATCAGTGCAAAGGCCAAGTCAGTTATACAGTACTTATTATAATTTTCTGACACAGAGTTCTAATGTAGATTCGGTAGTGTTTTACCACAAGAAATTATTAGCCAACTCTGAATTGGCTCAAAATGGGTTATTGGACTGTTTGGTAAAAAATGCGATGATAAATCAATTCCTTTCTGTTCGGAAGAATGAAACAAGCGAAGAGAGTAAGAAGAAGATATTTCTCAAAGAAGTCTTAAATAGGTTGGAAAAAGAGCAAATTGCCGAGTCAATGCCCTTGATTTTATGGGCGAAAGTAGCCGAGAGCAATAGTGTAGATACTTTGAAAAGTGTTGCTTCGACTTTTATAGAATTAGCCACCAAAACTACGGATTATTACGCAAACTTTATTGGGCGTTACGGTATAGGAACTTATCAAATTATAAAGAAATATCCCGAATTGAATGACTTATCTGCAAGGTTATTTCTAATTCTTGAAACGCACTTACGAGAAAATCAGATTCCGCAGGAAAGTGCTAATACGAGAAGTATTGAATTCAAAAGAGCCAATTTAAGGTATTTATATGCTTATCTGAATTATGACAAAGCCAGTGAGATAAAAGACATCAATGAAAAGAAACTATTACTAAGAAATGCTTCAGAGTTTAGTCCTGATGTGTTAGATATTGGTAATAAAATGGCGTATATGACTGATGCACAACTATTAAATAGTAAAAAAACATTTGAGGAAGATTATTTAAATTTTTTGGTGAATGAGTTACCAAATCAGTCAGAGGCTTTGAGTAGTTTAACTGCCATTGCACTCAAAGAGCCAATTAATAAAGAAAGACTGAAACAGTTTTATCTCAAAACCAATACTTCTAATGAGACGTTTGAAGGTTTTTGGTTAGAACAGATAGAAAACTCTGGCAAAGCTATACCAAAAGTATCGCTATCGAAGTTTTTAAATACTCAGCTTTCATTGAAAAAAGAAATGAGTAAAAAGTGGATACTTCTCGATTTTTGGGGAACTTGGTGCGGGCCATGTATTGCCGAACACCCCGAAATACAAAAGTTTTATGATTCAACAGTCGTTAAGAATGCCGATAAACTTTCGTTAATTACTATTGCTTGCGGCGATACAGAAGCTAAGGTTTTGAAGTACATGAATGAAAAAAAATATACATTCCCAGTGCTTTTATCAGATGATAAGATTGAGAAGGACTTTCAAGTCAGTGGCTATCCGAGCAAAATGCTAATTACTCCAAATAAGAAATTCATTGTTATTCCGTTAGGAGTAGATTGGCAAAAATATATTGAGAAATACATGGAATTGTGATAAGATGTAAGTATACAGAATATTAAAAATCACTCCGAAAACTTACAATTTTCGGAGTGATTTTCTAAATTTCCCCCAAAGCCTCTGATTCCTCTTCACTGAAAAGCCTTGATTTTATCACAAATCGTACGCCCAACGGTATTTCGAGCGAAAAACTTGCACCTCGCCCTTTCACTACATCGAGCGTTAGGTGCGTGTGTTTCCAATACTCAAATTGGTCTCTCGACATATAAAAATCACAGCCGTGAATTGTGCCGAGTTTTACATCGTTTTCGTTGAGCATCAATTCTCCAACCTGAAAACACATCGGCGATGAACCATCACAACATCCACCACTTTGGTGAAAGAACAATGGGCCGTTTCTGTCTCTCAATTTATCAATAATTTCGGCCGCTTCTGGCGTTACAGCCACTCGTTCGATAGTCATATTTTTCCTAAATTTAGATTTGAATATAAAAAGTATGAGAGAGCCAAATCTGACTCTCTCTACTATTATTTTAGCCTTAGACCTATGTATTAAGTAAGTACTTAGACAAAAGACACGAGACAAAAGATTCGAGATAAATGCCTTATTATCAAATACTTACATCTTATTAACTTGTTGGGTTGTTTTGTCCCAGTACTTAATTAACTTGAAATAATCGACAATTTTACTCAATATAAATTATTGATTATCAATAATTTATCGCAACGGCGAACCGTTCTCATATCTTTTGTCTAATATCTCGTGTCTATTACTTATCAGAAAAATCCGAGTTTGTTTTTGTCGTACGAAATCAACATATTTTTCGTCTGACGGTAGTGACCCAACATCATTTTGTGGTTTTCACGACCAATACCCGATTTTTTGTAGCCACCAAACGGAGCGTGTGCTGGGTAATCGTGGTAGCAATTTACCCAAACTCTACCCGCTTGTACGGCTCTTGCTACTGTATATGCTTGGTGCATATCACGTGTCCAAACTCCCGCACCCAAGCCATAAAGTGTATCGTTGGCAATCGCAATGGCTTCTGCTTCATCTTTGAAAGTGGTCACACAAACCACTGGCCCGAAGATTTCTTCTTGGAAAATTCTCATTTTATTATTTCCCTTGAAAATCGTTGGTTTGATGTAATAGCCACCTTCTAAACCTTCGTTGTAAGCGGCTGCCCCACCTGTTAAAACCTCAGCACCTTCTTCTTTTCCGATTTCGATGTAGTTCAAGATTTTCTCGTATTGGTCGTTTGATGCTTGAGCCCCCATCATTGTTTCTGGGTCGAGCGGGTGGCCGAGTTTGATGGCATTTACACGCTCAACTACACGCTCAATAAAGGCATCATAGATCGATTCTTCCACCAAAATTCTTGATGGACAAGTACAAACTTCTCCTTGATTAAGGGCAAACATTGTAGCACCCTCAAGTGCTTTATCGAAAAATTCATCATCAGCTTCCATGATGCTTTTGAAGAAAATATTTGGTGATTTTCCACCTAATTCCAACGTTACAGGAATAATATTTTTAGAAGCATATTGCATAATTAGTTGACCAGTAGTGGTTTCGCCAGTAAATGCAATTTTATTGATACGAGGACTCGATGCCAATGGCTTACCAGCTTCAATACCAAAACCATTGACAATATTTAGCACGCCATTTGGTAATAAATCTTGAATCAATTCGGCCAAAACCAAAATTCCAACTGGTGTTTGTTCGGCTGGTTTCAAGACTATACAGTTACCTGCCGCCAAAGCTGGTGCAATTTTCCAAGCAGCCATCAAAATCGGAAAATTCCACGGAATAATTTGTCCAACTACGCCCAGTGGTTCGTGAATAATCAAAGAAAGTGTATTGGCGTTTAGCTCAGAGGCAGAACCTTCTTCGGCACGAATCACACCCGCAAAATAACGGAAGTGGTCGATTGCCAAAGGTAAATCGGCCGCCATTGTTTCACGAATTGCCTTGCCGTTATCCCAAGTTTCAACACGAGCCAAAAGGCTAAGGTTTTGCTCAAGGCGATCAGCAACTTTCAATAAAACATTGCTACGAGTAGTAGCCGATGATGAACCCCAACTTGGAGCAGCCGCCCAAGCGGCATCTAATGCCAAATTTATATCTTCTTCGGTCGAGCGAGCTACTTGCGTAAACACTTTGCCATCAACGGGCGATGTTACCTCAAAGTATTCGCTTTTCACGGGAGCAACCCATTTACCACCGATAAAATTATCATAATGAGTCTTAAAGCTTGGTTTTTCTACCAAATTACTTTTTTGTGTTGTTACTGCTGACATTGTTTATAGTATTAAAGGTGAAAATTATAGTGCAAATAAATCTTACAATAATGATATTTAATGTCATTTTTCTGCCGTCATGTACCACTTTTCAGTCAACTGATAGCACTATTCTGTATTCAGTTGTACAATCCTATCATTTTATGGTCGATTAGTTAATTTATATAGTTATATTTTTTGTGGAAATAATAATATTGGTTAGGTTTGTTTAGCGTAAATAATACCAGAGAAAATGCATCCCGTAAGGATTTAATATTGGTAGAAAGTAAAACACCACAATTAATATGATGCCGTTAGGTATCAGACTTTTTGAATACATGTATCATCAGTAAAAAACGGATAACATGATTAATCTAAATACATCTCATTACGAAAGCCGTAAGCTGGTAAGTTTGGTCGAAAACCGAACCATTCATACGCTAAATAATGCCGAATTGAATATTTTCGAGACACACCAACAGGCATCGCAGGTTTTACTTCGATTCAGTGAACCTGTTTTGGCAAGTATGATAAAAGGTAAGAAAGTGATGCACTTAGAAAACACGCATTCGTTTGGGTTTTTGCCAGGCGAATCAGTAATTTTACCTTCAAATGAGCTGATGTGTATTGATTTTCCCGAAGCTACCGAACACAATCCAACGCAATGTTTGGCTTTGGCTTTTTCGGAAGGGAAATTGCGTGAAACAGTAGAATTATTGAATAATCGAGGTACTAAACAAAACGGCAAAGAATGGAGCATGACCGACTACAACTATCATTTCACGAATGAGGTAGCCATTAATCAGATTCTCCAACGCCTTATCTTTATTTTTACCGAAAAACACCCTTCAAAAGATATTTTTGCCGATTTACTGATTCAAGAATTGATTATCAGAATATTACAAACCGAGTCGAAAAGTATTTATCTGAAAAAAGCCCAACACGACTCAAATAATGATCGTATTTCGTTCATTATCAAGTATATACAAGATAATATCACGGAAGACTTATCAGTAGAATTGTTGAGCGAAAAGGCTTACATGAGCGAGTCCAATTTTTATAGAACTTTCAAGCACGAACTTGGTTCATCGCCCAATGATTTTATCATTGAAGAACGCCTAAAAGTAGCCGAAAGTATGCTCAGAAACCCTAAAGTGAGCGTAAAAGAAGCCTATATGGCAAGTGGTTTCAATAGTTTTTCGTATTTCTGCCGAATCTTCAAGAAAAAGAAAAACCTTTCACCGACTGAGTTTAAGGAAAAAGCGAGCGTGATAAAAGTTAAATAAAAAAGGGGAGATGTCTCTCCCCAGGCATTTAGTCGTGGATGTGTAGTGATAATATTTTTAGAGATGCTTATCAGCAAACTCAAGCATGATATCAAGCGTTTCGGGAAGTTTGCCCCATTCGTGATACAATTCTGGATAAAAATAATATTTGTGTTTATCGCCTAATTCTTCTAATTTTTTCTGCATTTTTTCGCCTTGCTCAGGTGGCACAATCGTATCACTTCCACCATAAAATAAAATTGTAGCTGGTGAGGTCTTTTTTATCTGAAATAATGGACTTGCCGAGCGATATTCACCAATTGTTTCATTGCTGAATGGTTTTCCGACGAGCTTTATAATATCACTATTCATTCTTCCTTGTCTGATTTGTTCAGAAGTCAAGTCAGCAGGGCTGGCTATTCCACCTACTACTTCTACCAGATTCTTATCATCAGAAGTATAAGAATATAGCATCGCCAAATGCCCGCCTGCACTAATGCCTAAAAGGAAAAATTTAGGTGCAATATTCAGTGATTTAGCGTCTTTTTGTAACTTTTTGAGCAAGGAATCAATATCGGCCAATTGTTCACGGTAGGTAATTCCTTGTTGAAATGTAAGCCTATAATTGGTATTAACAATGGCACATTTAGTGCGTTTTTGGCGGAGTGTTTCTACAATTGGATTGATAAATCCTTTGTCACCCTCGCTCCAGCCACCGCCGTGGAGCAATACAACTACTGGTACTTTATCGGGCTGATTTTTTGGTAAATAAATATCGTAATTTTGGAGTTCGTTATCACCGTATTTTTCATTTTTTCTGACCTCATACTCAATATCAATTTCTTCTTCACCTTGAATTGAATAGTTTTTATTGAAAAGTGGTACAACATCAACCCTATCGCAAGAACTGAGCAAGAGTATTAAACCGATTATAAAATAGTTTTTCATGGTTAATAAAATTTAAGAATCATTTAATAAATATAAATTTATGGATGATCAACGGTTGAAAACGTGGAGGCTTACTTAATGGCGATACGAGCCGTTACGGCTACGTCATCGAGCCAAACTCCTTGATAGCCAATAAGATTAATGGCAGGTTTCCAGTCCAGACTTAAATTGAGCGGAATTTCTCGGAAAGTATATTCAAGTCCTAAAATTCCATCTGCACCAATAACCGTGTGATTATCGTTATTATCAAACCACGGATTGCCGTATCGACCACCATCTCGCCAGAACCCTACGTGTCCACCAACGCCATAGTACCAACGCCAGTTCGGTGTTTGAAACGCCGCTTTGTGGATTTCATAAAGCCCTGTTAGATTTACGCCCTGCCATCTTGAATACAAAATACCTTCAACGGCTTCCTTGTTATTCATTTTATACTTTACACTAAGGCCGTAACCATAGTTAAGTCTTGCTCCGATCCCCAATTTATATTGAGCTTGGGCAGTTGTTAGCGAAATAATAATTAGAAAAGTACTTACTATTATCTTATTCATTTGAAAGTTGGTTTAAGTGTATAGATCTAATTTAAAACACTGTACCAAATCGTAAAAACTGATAATTGGGGTTTGTAGTGATGAATTTTGTGGATTTTTTTCTACGATTTGTAGAGGATTTGGCTAAAAAAAATGTGGAATGAAATTTTTGTCATTAAAGATGATTAGAGAAAAAAAGGCATTGCTTCTTTTGTAGGACAAGAAGCCAATAGGTTTATAAATAGTGTTTAGGTTAGTAAATGGTAAATAGCTGCAACATTTGAGTGCAGCTTTTTCTTTTTTTAGAGGTTTGAATGTATAATCAATGAAAAAACGCAGAAAATGCTTATATTTTCGACGTTTTCTGATTGAACACTTTTACACTAAACCTTATAATTCTATGGCAAATACGGCTAAATGGTCAGTTGTTCACAAACTGATTTTTTATTTTTGCTTTTTATACTTTGGTCTAAATATCTTCCCATTTCCCTTAGATTTCATCGGAGACTTAATTTATAATCTAATTGAAAAATTGTGGACTCCAATCATCAATCTATTAGGAAATATTTTTTTAGGGGTAAACGAAATAACTGTTCGCCCAAATGGTAGCGGCGATACTACTTTTAATTGGCTCCAACAACTTGCTATTCTCATCATTGCATCGCTCGGAAGCATGGTTTGGCTGATAGCTGCCCGCAACCGAGCAAATCACGAAAAATTGGCTTATTGGCTCAGAATCTATCTACGTTATTATCTGGCTGCAACCATGCTTTCGTATGGTTTGGTAAAAGTTTTTCCATTACAATTTGGCACAATTACCACTTATCGCCTCTATGAACGCCTCGGCGAAATGAGTCCGATGGGGCTTTTATGGACATTCATGGCTTACTCAAAGGGGTATCAGCTTTTTGGTGGACTGATGGAAGTTGTAGCGGGTTTATTACTAATTTTTCGTCGAACCACTACACTCGGTGCATTGCTGAGTGCGGGTGTGATGCTCAATGTATTCATGATGAATTTATTTTTTGATGTACCCGTCAAGATTTTTTCGTTTTGGTTGATGCTCATAGGTATCTATTTGCTTTCGGCTGATGCCAGACGGCTTTGGCAATTTTTTGTATTGAATGAGCCAACACAAGCTGCTCAAGAAATAAAAGTTTTTGCAGATAAAAAATGGTTTAATATTGGTAGAGTCGTGCTAAAACTACTTTTTATAGGCACTACTTTTATTGCTCAATTTTACAGTAATTGGCAAGCTGCTGCACCTATTTCTGCACCAAAATCGGCTATTTATGGGCCTTATAAAGTAGAAAAGTTTGAACGCAATAATGTTGTTTCAGAAACTGATACTTTACGTTTACAAGAGGTATTTATCGACCGTCGAGGGGCATATGATATGATTTATGTAACCAATGAAGATGGTCTGCGTAAACGAGTCAATTTTACACTTGATTCTACGAAGCATATTATCCGAATGAACGACTACGCTGCTTCCATAACCGACACGACTCAGTATGCTTTTACCTATACACAGCCAGATTCAGAAACTTTATTTTTGAAAGGAAAAATTAAAAACGATTCTATACGAGTAGCAATGAAGAAAATGAATCCCAGACACTTTTTGCTTACCACACGAGGTTTTCATTGGGTAAATGAAGTGCCATTTAATAAATAGACAAAACGCCTACCAAATTTGTTTTTGGTAGGCGTTTTGTCTATCTACTCGACCGCATTGCCTTATAAACTTTTATCGAATTATCATTTATAAATTGCTCATATTCAGGACTTTCGCAGCCAAAAATAGCAATTTTGCCATCTTCGTTGTGGTGAACGCCCCAACCATATCGCTTCGTGAGGGGCGAAGCCCTAAAACACGCTTGTCCCTTAGAAAAATAAGCCGCACGAGCATCCGCTAATTCAGCTTCGGTCAACTCATTTTTTTCGGCAAAAACCTGAAACAATACATCATCGGAGGTGTACTTGTATGGGTTTTTCTTCAAAATCTCAAACTGAATATTGGCGATTGATTTCTTGTCACCTTTCATTGGCGGCACTTCACCCATGCTGGCGGGGCAATCGTCGGCCACGGCAATGAAGGCCGTTTCGTAGTTGGTCGTATGTACTTTCATCTTATAATTGATTTTCTACAAAGAAAAACAAACTCACTGACAACCCTATGTCAGTAGAAGATATTTTTAGTTCAAAAATGCTCGAACTCCCTCCGAAAATTCTTCGGTATTGTAAGAACCATTATGATTTCCCTTCACAATTTTCAGCGTAGCATTTTTAAAATAAGTCTGCAAAACTTCTGGATCGCCGTTATCTTTATCTTCATTTCCTGCAATAATCAATACTGGTTTTTTGAATTTCATCAGTTCAGCAGGTGAAGTTACTGGCTGGTATTTTTGCAGAAAACCCAAAGCCAAAGTATCGGCATTGATAGATTTGGCGTATTTTACCGCACCTTGGGCAATTGGGTGGAGGTGAGCTTTTCCGCTAAAGGCTTCAGCAAACATCAGCCTTCTATCCCAATTAGAGTTCGTAAAATGTTGTCCCATTCCGCCCAAAACTACCTGTGAAATACGCTTATCTTTTGTCAGCAATTTGGCTGCCACAATCGCCCCACGAGAATAACCCACAACTGCATAAGTCTTGATTTTTAGGTCTGAAATGATGCCTGCCACATCAGCAGTTTCGATGTCGTTTGCGTAAAATTTATCTTCATGAGGTTTATCCGAACGCCCGTTTCCACGCAAATCGGGTACGATTACCCGATACCCATTTTTAACTAAATCCTTGAATAAAGCTGTTTTTCGCCAATTTGCCCCAGTATTGATAAATCCGTGTAGCAAAACGATAGCTTTCCCCGAACCTGTATCGGTATAAGCAATTCTGATTTTATCGGGAGCTTCGTAGTATTTGAAACTTTGTGCAAATCCAGAAGAAGAAAAAAGCAGTACGAGAATCACACCAAAGCTACTAAGTTTTTTTAAGCGTTTCATAATTTTGATTGAGGTTGAAAAGAGCAAGCAAGATAAGGTTTTATTGTAAGACTTCAATCATTCTTTCAAGCCTTCTAATCTTTCTCAAAAATAAAATCAAAAAAACATTTGTGCAAGTAAATACTTGCGTATATATTTGCAATCAAATACTTGCATATTATGGAAGCCAGAAGAGATGTTTTTCAAGCAATAGCCGACCCCACAAGGCGACAAATTATTGATATGTTGGTTGATAAACCGCTCAATGTCAATGCTTTAGCCGATAATTTCAGCATGAGCCGACAGGCGGTTTCATTGCACGTAAAGATTTTGGAAGAATGCGAATTAATTGTAATCAGAAAGCAAGGCCGAGAAAGAATCTGCGAAGCCAAGTTTGAAAAACTCAGCGAAGTAGCCACTTGGGTGGAGCAATACAGTAAATATTGGGAAGAGAAATTTGATGCTTTGGAGAAATATCTGGAGAAAATTCAACAAAAAAAGTAGGACAAAAAAATTAATTGATGAAATATGGAAACACAGAAAAATGAAAAAGCTACCTTAACGATTATCCGAAAATTCAATGCTCCAAAATCATTGGTTTTTCAGGCATTTGCCACGCCCGAAGCAATGGGCGAATGGTGGGGACCAAGCATCGCCAAAATGACGGTCGTAAGTTTTGACTTTCGCCCGCAAGGAATATTTCATTATAAAATGGAATATTCGGCCGAACAAACACTTTGGGGAAAGTTTGTTTATGGAAATATTGTAGAACCCGATTTGATTGAGTTTACGAATGCTTTTTCGGATGAAAATGGCAATTTAACCAAAGCCCCATTTGCCCCTAACTGGCCTTTGGAGATTTTTAATCGAGTGACTTTGAGCGAGCTAAATGGGCAAACTACGCTTATTTTGAAGGGGTATCCTGTAAATCCGAGCGACTTGGAAACCAGTACTTTTATCGAAATGCAGCCAAATGTTACCGAAGGTTTCAATGCTACTTTCGACCAACTCGAACGCTACGTAAATGCGGCATTAACAATCAGAAAAGAATTAAAAACTACCAAGAAGGCACGCACAAGCACATACCTGAATTTTGCAGGAAATACCGAAGAAGCCTTTATGTTTTATAAATCTGTTTTCGGAACTGAATTTAATGGTGGGAAATTCCAGCGTTTTGGCGATATTCCAGCAACGGAAGGGCAACCACCGCTTTCGGACGAAGTAAAAAAAATGATTTTGCACATTGAATTACCGATTTTAGGCGGACATATTCTGATGGCAACCGACGCACCCGAAAGCATGGGCTTTTTTCTCAAACGTGGCGATAATATGCACATCAATCTTGAACCAGAATCGAGAGAAGAAACCAAGCGATTATTTGATGCTCTTTCTGAAGGAGGAAATATCACGATGCCACTCGAAGACATGTTTTTTGGAGCTTATTATGGAAGTATCACCGACAAATACGGCATTAATTGGATGTTGCATTTTTCGGAGTGATAAAATACTTTACGAGAAAAACCTGCAAGCGATTTTTGCAGGTTTTTCTTTTTTCTAATAAAATATCAAGGTAATTGATATTTCTTGAAAAAATCCCAAATTAGATCATTGGCATTGATGGCTGTCGAAATTTCATCTGCATCTGCTCTTGCTTTTTCGCCACTTGGCCACGAATGTCCACCGTCTTTAGTCAAATAAATTTCTACCGAACTATTGGTGCAGTTTGCCCACTTTGTAATGCTGTATTTCTCGAAATTTTGAACTGTTTTGGCCGTAGTATTACAAGAATTATTTTTCAACCAAGCATTAATTCCCTGCTCAACTGGTGGAATTGTGAAGCCAAAAGTGCTTCTACCACCATTATAAGGTACTTTTGTGTCTAAAATAGAATGAATATGCAAAACTGGAACTGGTCTTGACGAAACACACGGTTGAGTAGTGACCATCGAGCCAGCTACTGGGGCAATAGCAGCGATTTTATTCGATAATTCGCAAGCCAAACGATAAGACATCATCGCTCCGTTCGACATGCCTGTTACGTAAACTTTCTTACGATTAAGTTTCGGATAATTCTTCAAAAGTTCATCAATCATTAGACTGATAAATTTTACATCATCAATGTTTTTTTCTACGGCATAATCGCAGCAAGTGCCTGCATTCCAAGTTCTGGCTCTTAGTATTCCGTCACTTTGCACGCCTTCGGCATAAACTATGGCAAAGTTCTCTTTATTAGCCTTTTCGGTCAAAAAATAGTTTTTCTCCATTTGAGTGGCACTGCCAGCTCCGCCATGTAGGCCAATTACTAATGCAAAATCAGTTGCTTCATTATAATTGGGTGGAAGGTTGAGCAGATAAGTGCGGCTCAGCCCATCAACGGTCATTGTACCATTGACTCGAAATTCTTTGATGAGTGCGATTTTTTCCTTGAGTCGTTCGCAACTAAAAACTGTAAACGAGAAGCAAACAATTGAGAGGAGGATTTTTTTCATAGATTTTCTTTGGGAATGTGTTACGAAATTAGACCTTTTCGGCCGTAAAAGGTTTAATAATTTGATTAATTCAATACTCGACTTTTTATTAGTGAACCTTCGTAAACAAAGAAATGATTTCTGATTATCTTTGTTGAAACTCTATTCAACCTTACATTTCTAATGAAAAAATCACACTTGCTTATTGCATTGATGGCCTTGTGTACGCTTGGTTTTGCACAAACTTCTGCACCCGAAAAAACAATTATACAGATAGATTTAAACAAAAAAGTTGGCGAGATGTCAACGATGTGGGCGTGGTTTGGGGCTGATGAACCTAACTATGCGTACATGAAAGACGGCAAAAAACTATTGACCGAATTGAGCCAACTGAGTCCAGTACCTGTTTATTTTAGAGCCCACAATATGCTTACCTCAGGGCATGACACCCTTACAATGAAGTGGGGTTCGACGAATGTTTATACCGAAGATGCCAACGGAAAACCAATTTATGATTGGACTGTTGTCGATAAAATTTTTGATACTTACCAGCAAAGAGGTATTAAACCAATGGCTCAATTTAGTTTTATGCCCGAAGCTCTTTCTACCAAACCACAACCTTATGAGCATAATTGGAAACCAGGAATGAATTATACCGAAATCTTTAAGGGGTGGACATACCCTCCTAAAGATTATAAAAAATGGGCAGATTTGGTCTATGCGTGGGTAAAACACTCGGTTGAAAGATACGGAAAAACCGAAGTAGAAAGTTGGTACTGGGAACTTTGGAACGAACCAAACATTGGTTATTGGAGCGGAACGGTAGAAGAATATTGCAAACTATACGACTACACCGCCGATGCCGCTAAACGTGCTTTGCCAACAATCAGAATAGGAGGCCCAGAAACCACTGGTCCAAGTTGGAACAAAGCGGCTGATTTCTTGAAAACTTTTCTAACTCACTGCCAATCAGGAACAAACTACGTCACAGGAAAAGTTGGTTCTCCACTTGATTTTATCACTTTTCACGCAAAAGGTTCGCCTAAAATCGTTGAAGGACACGTACAGATGAATGTCGGTACGCAACTCAGAGATATTTCGGAAGGTTTCAGAATAGTTACATCTTATCCGAAATTCAAGAAACTACCAATCATCATTGGCGAGTCTGACCCCGAAGGTTGTGCGGCTTGTGGCATGAAAACAAATCCATCAAATGCGTATCGAAATGGCACGATGTATTCAAGCTATACCGCCGCCTCGTTTGCCCGAAAATATGCTTTGGCCGATTATTTCAAAGCCAATTTGTTAGGAGCAGTAAGCTGGTCATTTGAGTTTGAGAACCAACCGTATTTTTATGGTTTCCGAGATTTGGCTACCAATGGCATTAATAAACCAGTGCTAAACGTTTTCAGAATGTACGGAATGATGTCGGGCAATAGGGTAGAGGTAAAAGGCAATCAGAATTATACTTTTTCGATGGTGCGAGATTCGAGTGTACGCAAAAAAGCCGATATTGATGCCCTCGCCAGCAAAGACCAACGCTCGGCGGCCGTAATGGTTTGGCATTATCATGATGATGACGTAAAAGCTGAAGATGCCACCATTGAAGTTGATTTAAAAGGTTTTCCTGCCCAACAAGTTAATTTTAAGCATTACCGAATCGACAACGAAAATAGCAATTCGTATGAAGTTTGGAAGAAAATGGGTTCACCCGAAAATCCAACGGCCGAGCAAATCAACACCTTAGAAAAAGCAGGACAATTGACATTGCTGACTTCACCCACATATATAAAAACCGATAATGGTAATTTAAAACTGAATTTAAAATTACCTCGTCAGGGAGTTTCATTGTTGAAGTTTGATTGGTGATTAGTGTATATCGAAATATATGATGTTTACGAGCGGGAAGTTAAGATTTAGGGTATAAAAATAACTTATCTTCAATGATTTTGTAAGGTAAAAAGTCCTTTAGAAGTAGGTGAACAAAGAATTGTAAAAAGACGTTGTTAAAACTGTTGTAGTAGTCATAGCTGGCTACCACAAAAATCATAAACCATATAAAAAATGAAAGCCGTAGGATTTAAAACCTCATTACCAATCTCAGAAGAAAATAGTTTCATTGATTTTGAAACAGCCAAGCCAATTCCAGTTGGGCATGAATTATTAGTAAAAATTAGTGCAATTTCAGTCAATCCAGTTGATTTTAAAATCAGACAAAACTCTGCAAAAGATACTGTTTTAGAAAACCCAAAAATCATTGGTTGGGATGCCGTTGGAGTAGTAGAAGCCGTAGGAGAAAGCGTTTCGCTCTTCAAAGTAGGTGATGAAGTTTATTATGCAGGAGATATTACAAAATCAGGCTCAAATGCTGAATATCAAGCAATTGATGAAAGAATTGTAGGCAAAAAGCCTAAAACTTTGAGTATTGCCGATGCGGCTGCAATTCCATTAACAGCTCTAACAGCTTGGGAAATATTCTTTGATAGAATGAGACTCAGCGCTGAAAAAGATAAAGGCAAAACACTTTTAATCATTGGTGGTGCAGGAGGTGTTGGTTCGATAGCGATTCAATTAGCCAAAAAACTTTTAGGTTTGAAAGTTATCGCAACGGCCTCAAGACCCGAAACTATTCAATGGTGTAAGCAATTGGGTGCAGATTTGGTAGTTAACCACCGAGATTTAGTCAATGAAGTGCGTAATGCGGGTTTTCAATACGTTGATTTTATTGTTGATTTCGTAGATACCAACGCTTATTGGGATAGCATGGCCGACCTCATCAAACCACAAGGACATATCGCTTCTATCACTGGTAGTGCTGCACCTGTGGTTTTAAATAAATTGAAAACCAAAAGTGTGAGTTTTTCTTGGGAATTTATGTACACCCGCTCAACTTTCCAAACCGAAGATATGATTGAGCAGCACCATATTCTAAATAAAGTAGCTGATATGCTTGATAGCGGAGAGTTGGTTTCAATACTCAAGCAAACACTCATAGGGCTTTCGGCTGATAATCTCAAAAAAGCTCATACGCAGTTAGAATCTGGCACAACTATCGGAAAGTTAGTTATTCAGTTCTAAAACTTTACAGAAAAATGTTTTACCAAATTATTAGGGTATGAAAAGAATTGTTTTCTACCCTAATAAATCTGCTGTCTATTAAAAAAAGCAATCCTATCTCTCATCGGTTTCATTGAAAGCATATACCACTCAGGTAATTTTATGAATTGATTCTAAAATCTTGTATTTTTTCTTGGAAATTTGTTTTTAAATTATTTACTTTGAAACACAAAGTACTTTTCATTAATTTAAAACATAAAATTATGACAGCTCAAAACAGCAATCGATTAACGATTATCTTATCAGCCGCAGGGCTTTTACTTTTAGTACCATTAGTAGCAATGCAGTTTACGAATGAAGTAAATTGGACTTTCTCCGATTTTATAGTAGCGGGTGTTTTGTTATTTGGTACTGGCGGATTAATTGAATTGGCTATGCGAAAAATTAATAAAGTAGGAACAAGAGTTTGGGTAATTTTAGGAATATTGATAGTATTATTTTTAGTTTGGGCTGAATTGGCAGTCGGAATCTTCGGAACTCCATTTGCTGGAAGTTGATTTTTTGAATTGAAATCATACAAAACCTGCTTCGATTCAGCTGAAGTAGGTTTTTTATTTATGTTAATAGTCTGAAAATACTTTTGGCTCTTGAGTGCTTAACCGAATATGTTCGGCTAACTTAGCCGAAAACTATTGGTATGCTAAACATCATCAAACAAAGCCTTTGGAATCAAATGGGAGCGAGTATTGATATGCTCGAAGACTCGATTTTACTCTGCCCAAACGACCATTGGGACACCGAACGAAAATTTTGGTATCAGTCTTTTCATGTCTTATTTTTTCTTGATTATTATCTTTCTACCGAACCTCCAACTTTTTCTACACCAAAACCTTTTACTGAGTCAGAATTTGAAGACCGAATGCCTGAAAGAGTTTATACAAAACCCGAATTACTCGAATATTTGCAGTTTTGTAGAGAAAAATGTAAAGACTTAATCGAAAATTTGAGCGAACAGCAATTAGAATTTCGCTGGATAAATTCTTCTGGTTCGATGAATTATTCCATTCACGAAATACTTTTATACAATTTACGCCACGTACAGCACCACGTAGCACAGCTAAATTTACATCTAAGACAAGTTATTGACGATGCTCCTGAATGGGTCTTTCGTACGAATTGAGTAGAAAAGTTTACTTGTAATTTGTATTTGCTTTAATAGCCTTTATATTTGATTTTTACAACAAAATATATGAGCAGCATTACAGTCGAAGAGTTTTATAAGGAAATCAATGTTCCGATTCCAGAGGGGTTTCGGAAAGAAATCGGGCATTTCAATGTTTTTGAAATAGATGATTTTATTAGAGGGCTACGTGAAAAAAACGTAATGCTTTATAATAGGAGGGCTTATTATAAAATTAGTCTGATTATAGGTAAAAATAGAGCCGAATATGCCGATAAAGTGATTGATATTGAACAAAATGCTTTGCTTTTTGCAACGCCTCAGATTCCGTATCATTATGTTCCACAAGACACCAATCAAAAAGGTTTCTTTTGTGTTTTTACGCCCGAATTTCTGATAAAAAGTAAAAGTGGAGTCAATATCGACGAACTTCCAATTTTCCGACCAGATGGCTATCCTGTTTTTCAACTTTCTGACGAAAATGTAGAAGAACTATTGGCTATTTTCAAGAAAATGCACCGAGAAATAGCCTCTGACTATGCTTATAAGTATGATTTACTCCGAAATTATGTCTTAGAATTGATTCATTACGGACAAAAACTTCAACCCGCAACGGCCATATATTCAACGCATAATGCGGCTTCGAGGGTTTCTTCATTGTTTTTGGAATTGCTTGAAAGACAATTTCCGATTGAATCTCCACAACAAAAACTCAATCTCCGAGCTGCCAAAGATTACGCCGACCGCCTTTCGGTGCATGTCAATCATTTGAACAAAGTTTTGAAAGAAAATACTGGTAAAACTACAACTGAAATCATCGGTGGAAGAATTACGCAGGAAGCAAAAATATTATTAAAACAAACCGACTGGAATATCTCCGAAATTGCCTATTCGTTGGGCTTTGAAGAAGTGGCTCATTTTTCTAATTTCTTCAAACGTCAGACCTCACTTTCGCCTGCCCAGTTTAGAGTTTGATTTTTCAATGTTTGAATTTTGCAAATAATGCTTTCGTTTTTGCAAACACATAGTCAACATTTACCTACAACTTTGCAACATCAAATAAAACAAAAAACATGAACAAAATTGCACTCGTAACAGGCGGAAGCCGTGGACTTGGGAAAGACATGGCTCTTTCGCTTGCCAAAAAAAACATTGATGTTATTTTAACCTATAACAGCAACCAAACAGATGCTGAAGAGGTAGTGAAAGCCATTGAAGACAGCGGCCAAAAAGCAGTTGCTCTAAAGCTCGATGTGGGTGATATTAAATCTTTTGATGTATTCTTGAGGCAAGTTTCAGCGGTTTTAGAAAGCAAATGGCAAACTTCTACTTTCGATTTTTTAATCAATAATGCGGGTATTGGCGGCACTATTCCGATTGCCAATATGACCGAAGAAATCTTCGATAATTTTGTAAATATTCATTTCAAAGGTGTTTATTTCTTGACCCAAAAATCATTGTTGATGATGAATGATGGAGGCGGAGTAATTTTTATATCATCAGGTACAACTCGCATGACAATTCCTGGTTATTCTATCTATTCATCATTGAAATCAGCTATTGAAACCTTCACAAAAGTGGTTGCTAAAGAATATGGAAGTCGAGGGATTCGCTCGAATGTGGTAGCACCTGGCCCAATAGAGACTGATTTTAACGATGCAGCCATCAGAAATAACCCACAAATGAAAGGCTATTTATCGGGCATTACAGCACTGGGCAGAGTAGGAAATGCCGATGATATTGGTGGCGTGGTGGCTTTTTTGTGTACGGAAGATGCCAAATGGATAAACGGACAACGAATTGAAGTTTCGGGTGGAATGAGTTTGTAAAATGAGGTATTTAAGAGACACAGATATTTGATGCTTGTGCCTCTTATTCTTCTTCCCGTATAATTTTATCACGGTGTTGTAGCCCCCAAAAGTGTAATTCATCCATTACTTTTTCGAGCGACATTCCGTGTTCGGTAATCGAATATTCAACCGTAGGTGGGAAGGTGTCGTGTACTTCTCGCTTGATTAATTGATTGGCTTCTAAGTTTTTCAATTCCTTTGATAAAACCTTATCCGTAATTCCGCTTACTTCTTTTGAAAGTTGCTTAAAACGCTTTGTTCCTGAAGATAAAGCAAATAAAATCAACAATTTCCAGCGTCCTTCGAGAGCTTCGAGGGCATCTTTTATCGAAAGAGCCGATTTCGGACAAGTTCCATTCCCAAGCATAGACAGTTATTTTTGTGTTACTTTCCAGTTGGATAGTGCTATCCAATTGGAAAGTGCTATCATTCGGGTAGTAAAGATAAATACTTTTGTGCCATTATAAAAACAAAAATAAAGAATGGAAAAAACACAAAAGAACTCAAAAACACTCAATCTCATACTTTGGGGCGTACAGTCTTTGATCGCCATCACTATGCTATGGGCATCGGGAATGAAATTATTGCAACCCACCGAAAAATTGGCTCAGATGTGGCCTTGGGTGGCAAATCATGCAGTTTTAGTGAAGTTTACGGGTATTGTCGATTTACTTGGCGGAATAGGCATTATCTTACCAACCATACTCCGCATTAGGCCGAAAGTCACGGTCATAACTGCCTTAGCAATTGTAGTACTTATGCTTTGTGCCACTATTTTTCATATTTTGAGGAGCGAAGCACCACAAATTGGGGTAAATATCGTTTTTGGATTTATGGCAGGATTTGTGGCTTGGGGAAGAACTCACTAAAAAAAGATAGGACACCACAATTATCGTGAGTGTCCTATTCGTTTTTCACAGTAATTAATTCAATTCAGTTACAAATTCGTTCTTAGGCTTACGCACTTTCTTCAAGTTTGCGTTCCAGTCGTTGGCGGCATCACGGTAGCCTAAAGGTAAAATCACTACACTTTTTAAGCCTTTTTCGCTTAATCCAAGCAATTTATCCAGTTCAGCAGGTACAAAACCTTCCATCGGCGTAGCATCAACTTTTTGCTCTGCTGCGGCAGCAATAGCCATCGAAAACGAAATATAAGCTTGCTTAGCTGCGTGCGTAGCGTGCCATTCTTTTCCGAGTGGCTCATACATTCCCCAAAGCATATTTTTATAATCATCCATTTGTGTTAGTGGCAAGCCTCTTTCTGTCAGGATTGCATGAAAAGCCTTTTCAATACGTTCTAACGAATAACCATCCCAAGCTGCCCAAACCAATAAATGCGAACCATCGGTAATTTGACTTTGATTAAAGGCAAATGGTTTGATTTTTTCAAGCATTTCTTTATCTCTAATCACAAAAACCTCATAAGGCTGCAAACCCGACGACGATGGAGCAAGTCTTGCTGCTTCCAGTATATAATCTAATTTTTCTTGTGGCACCACATTGCCATTCATTTTCTTGGTGGCGTATCGCCATTCTAAACTTTCTACTAAGCTCATTTTCTTTGATTTAATATTTGATTGCAAAACTATGAATGATTAGTTACTTTTAGTAACTTTGTGTCAAAAAGTAATAGTGAATTTTAAGCAACTTAATTACCTATGGGAAACCAACTTACATCCGAGAAATCAATTCAATGTAAAAACTCAGTAAGAGCCATTCATGATGTAATGGATATTATTGGCGGAAAGTGGAAAATCTCGATCATTGCCTGTTTATGCTTTCATAGTATGCGTTTTAGTGAAATTTTAAAAGAAATTAATGGAATTTCGGGCAAGATTTTGAGTAAAGAACTAAAAGACCTCGAAATGAATCAGTTGATTACCCGCACCGTGATGGATACGCAGCCCATAACCGTTGAATATGCTATAACCGAATATGGCAGAACCTTGAAAGAGGTAACGAGCGTAATTGCCGATTGGGGCATGAAACACCGACGACGAATCATGCACCAAGAAGAAGTAGAAATGGCAGAACTATTTCATTAAAAGTGAGTGTTAGCCAATTAAAAACTTTTTCTATGACAACCTATTTAATCATTCCTGGCCTCGGCAATTCGGACGAAAACCATTGGCAAACACACTTTGAAAATTCGGGAGAAAATTTCATTAGAATTAATCAAAAAAGTTGGGACGAACCCGACTGTGAGGACTGGATTCAGAACATCGAAAAAGCAATTTCAGCTTACGAGCCTTCAAACGTTGTACTGGTTGCTCATAGTCTGGGTTGTACGGCTGTGGCTCAGTGGGCGAAACGCTACCCAAAAGCTATCAAAGGAGCATTATTGGTTGCTCCGAGCGATATTGAAAACCCAGTTTATACTTTCCCGATGACAGGTTTTACGCCAATTCCTTTAGATAAACTGCCTTTTAAAAGCATTGTAGTGGCAAGTTCAAATGATGTTTGGGTGTCGGAAGAACGAGCCAAATTTTTGGCCGATGCGTGGGGAAGCGAATACCTAAATATTGGCGAAGCTGGGCACATCAACGTAGCGGGTGGTTATGGTGAATGGCCTACTGGTTTGGAGTTACTAAAGAGCTTTGATGTTTGAGTATTTTTTGTATTTTTGGAAGAAAAAATATTCTCATTCAACCAAAAATTAACGAAAAGACATCTTTATGAAAAAAACACTCGTTGCCTTGTTTTCAGTAGGCATCCTATCAGTAGCTTTATGCTCATGCACAGAAAATAAGGCAAAAAATAATGAACTAACCAAGCAAGAAACAGAAGAAGGCTGGAAATTGCTCTTTGATGGCAAAACCACCGACGGTTGGCATTTATATAACAAAGGAAAAGTGGCTTCATCGTGGACAGTAAAAGACGGGGTATTGGCTTGCAATACTGATACGACGGGCATCGAACATGGAGATTTGGTTTCGGATAAAATTTATAAAAATTTCGATTTAAAATTTGACTGGAAAATCTCAAAAGCGGGTAATAGTGGCGTTTTTGTGAATGTAATTGAGCAAGATACAATTCCGACGGCTTGGGCTTCGGGGCCAGAATATCAGCTACTCGAACACGAGAATATCGGAGCAGCTTATCTGAAAGATTCTACCAAATGGTCGGCTTGTTTGTATAGTTTTAAACCTCAGCAAAATCCTGCAAAACTCAAGCCACTGGGCGAATGGAACGAATCGAATATCAAACAAAACAATGGTAAAATTGAGTTTTATTTGAATGGTGTTCTGACCGCCGAACAAGATTTAACTGCCGATACTTGGAAAAATATGGTCAGCAAAAGTGGGTTTAAATACTTTCCGTTATTCGGTAAAAACACTTCTGGTCGAATTGCCCTGCAAGAATGGTCGAAAGGGGTTGCTTTTAGAAATATTAAGGTGAAGGAGTTGTAGAAAAATAGAGATGAAATGTGGCACACTTTCTTTATCGCAGATAACAAGTGTGCCACATTTCATTTTTTTGCTTTCTACTTCAACCGAATACTATACGCCTGAATCAATGGTGGGTTTTCGGGCGACATCGTGAAACTTACTTCTACATTTCCTTTTTCTCCTTCCATCAAAAACTTCCCTCTGAGGGCATTTTCGGCTACGATTTCGTGGACTTTTATGATTTTTCCTGCTTTCTCAAAAATTCCTTCGGCTTCGGCTTTCAAGAGGTCTGGGAAATAGTCTAAGAAGAAGTTTTCGGCAAAAATGCCCGATTTTTCGGCATTTTCCCACGCTGGAAGTAGTTTTATGAGTTCATTTTGGCGTTGTTTCAAAATTGGCGAAACAGGAAATGCAATAGGTTTAAGACCTGCTTTCTCGACAATAAATGGCAAAATTTGGTTGTTCATCAAAGCCGCACCACCGTAAGTTCCGTTCGTGAAAGTGACGATTCCGACACCGTAATTGGGCAAGATTTTCCAGTCAGAGCCAAAACCTGGGAGTCCGCCCGAATGCCCAACGCTCGTGATTTGGTTGCAGTTTTTGTCGATACGCAAGCCGTAACCATAAAACGCAACATTTGTGCAAGGCTCGCCCGCACCTGTATAGCCACGGTTACTTAGACTATTGAAATTCCACGGAAAGTGCATTTCTTTCAAAGAACTTTTCTTCAAAATTGTAGAATTGGCCGCTTTTATATCATAAGCCGCTTGATGAAAAGCCATGTATTTAGAAAAATCTTCGATGGAAGTCAGCACACCGCCCATGATTCCGTACGCACCGTCGGGTTCGATGGGTTGCTCAATGTATTGTTCACGCAACCAACGGTAGCCCCGCACGAGTTGATTGTCTGGCACTTTCGTATAGTCCCAATAGGTATTAGTCATGCCGAGTGGTTTCCACACTTTCCCAATAATGTAGCTTTGGTAACTTTGTCCCGACACATTTTTGATGATTTGCCCCAACATCGCAAAGCCCATATTGCTGTATTCGTAGGCAACGCCTGGTTCGTTTGAGAAGGAGATGCCTTTCTTAAACATTTTCAACATGGTTGCTTCTGAGATACCGAGTTGGCGGTCGCCCCACGGATTATCTTCGGGAAAACCTGCTGCGTGTGAAAGCAAATGACGCACAGTAATTTCGGGTGAATCGGCCGAATATTTTTGACCTTTTAGTTCGGGTATATATTTCCAAACTGGGTCGTCGAGTTTGAGTTTTCCTGCATCTCGGAGTTGCAAAATAGCCACCGAAGCAAAACTTTTCGACATCGAAGCAATGCGATAAACCGACTGATTATCAGCGGTTTTATTGGTTTTGTAATTGACAATACCGCTATTGCTCTGATAAATAATTTTGCCATCAAGCAAAACTGCATACGCCACGCTCGATAAATGACTTTTGACCTTAAAATCTTGAAACTTCGCATCAAGTTCGGGAATCAAAGCCTTGATTTTATCTTCGGTACTTTGAGCGAAAAGATTTAGGCTAAGAAGTAAGAGAAGGAGTAGTTTTTTCATGTGTTGGTTGATGAAGGGGGGAAGTTGGGAGAAGGTTAGCTATGATATAAATATTCATCAAATTGTTTCAATAGAACCATCTTTACGTTCAATGACCATTACCCCATTTTTTGAGTAAATTAAAGGCTGATTGATAGAAAAAAGATATTCTCTTATTTCTTTTTCGCCCTGTTCTTGCCAAATTTTTAGCTCTTGTGCCGTCATTTCTGCGGGGCGTTTGGTCATTGTTCCTGTTCGATATTTTATAGTATCTGTGTGCATGATTATTTGAAATTACCTCTCTTTTTTATGATTTATTCAAACAAATGTATAGAAATTTGGCAAAATTGCAAAGGGTATTACGCTCTGTGAAGCCTCCAACTTCGTAGACTAAGGTTTGCCGATACCCTTGCCATCATATTCTCAGATGCCGTTGTAACAACGGCTGACACTCCGACTGATTTTAAAATCAGCCGAACCTCTTGCGTAATTCGCTAACACTCAGGCGAACGGGGGCAAAAAGATTTAGGCTGAGAAGTAAGAGAAGGAGTAGTTTTTTCATGTTTTGGTTGATGAAGGGGGGAAGTTGGGAGAAGGTTAGCTATGATATAAATATTCATCAAATTGTTTCAATAGAACCATCTTTACGTTCAATGACCATTACCCCATTTTTTGAGTAAATTAAAGGCTGATTGATAGAAAAAAGATATTCTCTTATTTCTTTTTCGCCCTGTTCTTGCCAAATTTTTAGCTCTTGTGCCGTCATTTCTGCGGGGCGTTTGGTCATTGTTCCTGTTCTATATTTTATAGTATCTGTGTGCATGATTGTTTGAAACTACTTTACTTTCTTATGATTTATTCAAACAAATGTATAGAAATTTGGCAAAATTGCAAAGTGTATTCTGCTCTGTGAAATCCCCAGTTTGGCTAAATGTTCTACATTTAGTCACTGCGTCATGCGTTCTTAGAACGCAATGTGTTTCAAATGCCGTTCTAAGAACGGCAAACACATCGACTGAATTCAAATTCAGCCGAACTATTTTTTCATAAATAGCAATATAAAAAACCAAATCTCCTCATGGCGTCATGCGTTCTTAGAACGCAATGTGTCTCAAATGCCGTTCTAAGAACGGTTGTCAGCTCCACTGCGACACATCGACTGAATTCAAATTCAGCCGAACTATTTTTTCATAAATAGCAATATAAAAAAACAAATCTCCCTCAATGATGTACTTAAATAGCAGTAAGAATCAAGAGTTTTTAAATAGATTTTGATAAATTGCTTCAAAATTCTATTTAACCTACAAATGAAAAAATACTTTCTTCTGGCATTCGCAATGCTTGCTTTGGCTTCGGCTTTGCAGGCTCAACAAAAAACTTATTGCAATCCCATCAATGTTGATTACGGCTATACGCCTATTCCTAATTTTAGTGAATGGGGGCGTCACCGTGCTACGGCTGACCCTGTTGTGGTTAACTACAAAGGTGAATATTATCTATTCAGTACCAATCAGTGGGGGTATTGGCATAGCCCCGATATGCTGAATTGGACGTTTCATTCTCGCAAGTTTCTTCGTCCGCACAACAAAGTTTATGACGAACTTTGTGCCCCTGCCGTTGGCATTGTGGGCGATACAATGATAGTTTTTGGTTCGACCTACACCAGCGAGTTCACGATGTGGATGAGTACCAACCCTAAAGCCAACGAATGGACAGCTTTGGTAGATAATTTTGAGATTGGTGGTTGGGACCCAGCCTTTTTTACGGATGATGATGGCAAATTTTATATGTACAACGGAAGCAGCAACCGTTATCCGCTTTATGGCATTGAGTTAGACCGAAAAACCATGAAACCCAAAGGTACTCGCAAAGAAATGTACTTACTGGAATCGTGGCGATATGGCTGGCAACGCTTTGGCGAGTACATGGACGATTCTTTTCTCGATGGCTTCATCGAAGGGGCAACCGTCAATAAAAACAACGGAAAATATTACCTGCAATATGGAGCTCCAGGCACCGAAATGAGCGGCTACGCCGATGGGGTTTTGGTAGGAAAAACACCATTGGGGCCTTGGGAAGCTCAGCCCGACCCGCTCAGTATGAAGTTAGGCGGCTTTGCTCGTGGAGCAGGTCATGGAGCATCTTTTCAGGATAATCAGAAAAACTGGTGGCATGTTTCTACGATTCAACTTTCGAGCAAAAATAATTTTGAACGCCGCATCGGTATTTGGCCTGCTGGTTTCGACAAAGACGACGTAATGTGGTGCAATACGGTTTTTGGTGATTATCCGCATTATATTCCATCGGCAGGACTTGACATCAAAAAGACCTTTACGGGTTGGATGTTGCTCAATTACAATAAACCTGTTGAGGTTTCTTCCACGCTGGGTGGGTATTTGCCCAATAATGCCGTTGACGAAAGTATGAAAACCTACTGGTCGGCCGAAACAGGCAAAGCAGGGGAATGGATTAAAACCGATTTGGGTAATCTTTCAACCGTCAATGCGATTCAGATAAACTATGCCGACCAAGATGCCGATTCTTCGTTTTTAGGAAAACAAGTGAATATCAAGCATCAATACAAACTTTGGTCAAGTGTTGATGGCAAAAAATGGACAATTTTGGTCGATAAATCAAATAATCAAACTGATGTGCCGCACGAATATGTAGAGCTTGCACAGCCGATTCAGACTCGCTACATCAAACTCGAAAATGTGGCTATGCCAACGGGCAAATTTGCTATCAGTGGCCTGCGAGTTTTTGGCAATGGCAATGGCTCAAAACCAGATGCCGTAAAAGATTTTATGGTACTAAGAACCGAAAAAGACAAACGCAGTGCCTGGATTCGCTGGCGACCAGAAAATAAAGCATACGCCTATAATATTTATTACGGAACAGCTCCCGACAAACTCTATAATTGTATCATGGTGCATAATGCCAACGAATATTGGTTTAGAGGTATGGACAAACTAAGTACGTATTATTACACCATCGAGGCCATCAACGAAAATGGGGTTTCGGAGAAAACGAAGGTTTTGGAGGTGAAGTAATACTTCTTTCTCCATTTTACGGGTCAATTATAAATTCATTTGAGTTTCAGTACAAATCTGTTTTTCAAATGTTGTAATATTGCAAAAAAAACATCTAATAAAACAATGAACAACAAAATCCTTTCTCTTATTCTGGTATTAATTTTATTCAATTTATCAGGATATGCTCAAAAAAAATGGGGTGGTATGACCCTCTACACCGTAAGAAATGAAATGGGAAAAGACCCAAAAGCGACCCTTAAAGCGGTAGCTGATTTGGGCTACAAATACATTGAGGCAGTAGATTATAACAAGGGCAAATTTTACGGAATGACTCCCGATGAGTTTAAAGCCTATACCAAAAGTATTGGTTTGAAACCAATTAGCGTACACATGGGCAGTATGACCACAAGCAATGCTGATGTTTTGATTGCTGATGTAAAAGCCGCTGGTTTTAAGTATTTTATTGCACCTGTGCCACCAATGGGAATGTTTAAATATGATGTAAAAGCTAAGGCACTTACTATGACTGACGATGTAGAGCGTTTGGCAAGTGTGTTAGATACGATTTCTCGCAAAGCAACGGCTGCTGGATTAGAATTTTTATACCACAATCATGCTTTTGAGTTTGAAAAAAACAGCAAAGGTATCGTTCCGATTGATTATCTATTAGAAAAATTGGATGCGAAACACGTAAATTTTCAAATGGATTTGTATTGGGTTACAAAAGCAGGTGTTGACCCAGTGACTTATTTCCAAAAATACCCAGGTCGCTTTAAAATGTGGCACGTAAAAGACATGGATGACCAAGGTCGTTTTGCTCCAGTTGGTAAAGGAACAATAGATTTCGGTAGAATCTTGAAAAACCGAAAACTATCGGGCATGAAATACTACATTGTAGAGCAAGACCAAGTTTTTGATGGTATTACGCCGATGGAAGCCATTAAAACAAGTAGAGAGGGATTAACGAAATTTGGGTTTAACTAATCTTATCATTCAAAATCGTATAAAGCTCGACAAAAGATTTTCTTTTGTCGAGTTTTTTGTTTTAATGTCTTATCCAAAAATACTTTTTTACAAGCCTACTTTAATAGTATGATTTTTAGAAAATATTGTAGAAAAATGCACTTTAGGACAAACGTTTGCAGTTTCTAAATTCAGATATTTGAAAATACTGTAAGGTGCTTATAGTTAGGTAGTTATACTTCGTTTTTTGATGTAATGAGTTGCCAAAATCTAATTCATAAATCCATTATAAAGGCTATCTGCAAGTTTCTGTTATTGATATGAAGCAAGTCACCCTTAACTTTATAGATAGATTCTGTTTTTTTACAAAAATCAAGCTGTCTATTTATTCAACCTACAATAACCTCAATTCATGAAATCTTACATTTTAGTCATTTTATTGACTTGTTTTTGCTTTTGTTCTTTCTCACAAAGCACCAAAGCCCCTGCCTACCCGCTCATCACGCATGACCCATATTTTAGTATTTGGTCGAACACTGACGAACTCAATGCTTCGCCAACGAAGCATTGGACGGGCAACGCTCACTCTTTGACAGGCTTTCTGAAAGTTGATGGCACTATTTATCAGTTTTTGGGTGCCGAAAGCCCGAGTTTCGACAATATTTTACCAGCGGGCGATGATGTAAATTATCAAGCAAAATACACCGAAACTGCTCCCGCTGATGATTGGATAAAACCAACTTTTGATGATGGCCAATGGAAAACCGCCATCGCTCCTGTGGGCAATATTGATGGTGTTTCAAAAACACGTTGGACATCACGAGATATTTGGTTTCGCCGAACTTTTACGCTCGATAAAGTTGACTTCAATGAGCCTTTATTAAAATTACAACACGACGACGATGTTTGGGTATATCTCAACGGCGAACTCATCTACACGGCTCGCTGCTGTGCAGGAAAATATTTGATGTTACCGATGTCAGCTGAGATGAAATCTAAGCTAAAAAAAGGTAAAAATGTTTTTGCAATTCACGTAATCAATACGGGCGGTGGTGCATTGGTTGATGTAGGAATTGTGCAGAAGGCTATTCCTATCAAACCTCAAAACATCGTTTTGGCCGAGCAAAAAAGCGTGAAAATCAATGCTACTCAGACCATTTATGAGTTTTCTTGTGGCAAAATTGACTTAAATGTTACGTTTACATCGCCTTTAATAATTACAGATTTAGATATTTTGGCTCGCCCTGTTTCTTATGTTTCTACCAAAGTAAAAGCCAACGATGGCAAAAATCATGCGGTAGAATTGAGTTTTGCTGCTTCGACAGATATTGCTTGCAATGTCAATTCACAGGAAGTTTCGGCCAATAAATATGTGGTAAGTAACCTCAGTATTTTGAAAGCTGGCACAACCGAACAAGCTATTTTGAAGAAAAAAGGCGATGATTTACGCATCGACTGGGGCTATATGTACGTGGCGGTAGCAAATGATAAAAACATCAGCCAATTTATTTCTGACAACGCAAAACCTTTTCAAACAAGAAAAATTGCGGCAAAAACTGGCAAAAAGTTATCATTGCACACAGTCGCAAACATGGGAAGCATTGGCAGCCAGTCGAAAGAACAAGTGATAATGTTAGGTTACGACGACCTTTATTCGATTCAATATTTCGGTAAAAACTTGTTGCCGTGGTGGAAAGAAGACAAAGCCAATACGATTGAAACAATCTTGGCAAAAGCTTCGAAAGAATATCCGAGTATCATCGAGAAGTGTCAGCAAACCAACGAAATGATATACAATGATGCCCTAAAAGTTGGCGGAGCAGATTATGCTGCTATTTGTGAACTGGCTTATCGTCAGGCGATTTCGGCTCATAAATTGGTCAAAAGTCCCGAAGGTGAGATTTTGTTTTTATCGAAAGAAAATTTTAGCAATGGCTCAATCAATACCGTTGACGTGACTTATCCATCTGCTCCTTTATTTTTGGCCTATAACCCCGATTTGCTAAAAGGCATGCTCAATGGTATTTTTTATTATAGCGAAAGCGGTAAATGGAAAAAACCTTTTGCGGCACATGATTTAGGAACATACCCGCTGGCCAACGGTCAAACTTATGGGGAAGATATGCCAGTAGAAGAATGTGGCAATATGATAATTTTGTCGGCGGCCATTTGCAAAGCCGAAGGCAAAAACGACTATGCCAAAAAGCACTGGGAAACCATCAAGGTTTGGGCGGATTATTTGAGTAAAGAGGGTTTTGACCCAGCTACGCAACTTTGCACTGATGATTTTGCAGGACATTTGGCTCGCAATACCAATCTTTCGATAAAAGCCATTGTTGCTCTCGAAACTTTCACGCAATTGGCCAAACAACTCAACGAAACCGAACTTTATAATAAATACGAAAAACTCACGAGAGAATACGTAACCAAATGGCAAGAAATGGCTTCGGCGGGCGACCACTTTGCCCTAACATTTGATAAAAAAGATACGTGGAGTCAGAAATATAATTTGGTTTGGGATAAAGTATTGAAGCTGAATTATTTCCCAAGAAGTGTATTCGATAAGGAAGTGAAATATTATCTCACCAAACAAAATCAATTCGGTTTGCCGCTCGATAGCCGTGCAACTTATACTAAATCTGATTGGATAGTTTGGACATCGGTTTTGACTGACAATAAAGCAGATTTTGATGCTTTATTGAAGCCAATTTATTACTATTCACAAAATACTACCAGCCGTGTGCCTATCAGTGACTGGCACGATACGAAATCTGGGAAAATGGTCGGTTTTCAAGCAAGAAGCGTGGTTGGAGGTTATTTTATGAAAGTTTTAGAAGATAAGTTTAAGGATAAGTAAAGTCTTTTAAGAAGAAAGGTCGGCAAAAAAAAATCTTTGCCGACCTTTTTTATTATCCTTTCGAGAGTGTCAGAGAAATCTGCCCTGCATGGTGCGAGTTATGAAAAAGCACGTGCGAAAAGAGTCTGACTTTTGAGACTTTTCCAAAAAATGGGGTATCAATTTCGGTCAACCAATCTTCATCAGTTGTTTCTTCCACAAGTTTCTTTAGCATTTCGTAGCCTTTCGCTACATAAGACTGACTTGTTTCGAGATCGAAATCTTGGCCAGTATCTTGTTGCCCCATTGTAGTATTTGGAACTTCGCTCGGAATACCGAAAAAATAGCCAAATAAATTCATCGTCTCACCAATGTGGCGATAAATAAACCCAACCGAAGCAGCTTGTTCGTTGAGGCGTTTGTGAAGGTTTTCGTTGGTTATTTTCTCGAAAGCAAATGAGTTAGTTAACTGATTTTGCACCAACATTTCTGCTAATAATTCTTTTTGCATAGTTATTAATTACCGTATTTTACTTTTTAGATTGTGCTGCCATCCATTCCATGATAGACACTGGACGATTATTGAGTTTTACGGGCGAGCCATCAAAATCAACTTTTGCATGATTTACGTGCGAATAAATCCATGACCAATGACCTGTGTAATAATAACTTTCGCCACCAAAAAAGCCCGAAAGGTCAATCACGTGGTCGTAGTACGTAAAATACACATTTTTTGCTCCTGCTGCTTTCAATCTTTTATAAACTGGCACAACCGTATTTTCGGGAACAGTTGTACCATCATCTTTTGAATGAATAAACCAAATCGGCACATTTTTGATGCTGTTAATCTGTTGGTCAGTAATGTATTGCGATTGATAGGCTAAAGCACTGATATAGCCTGCCGCAAAATAATTCGGTTCGTTTAGTATCAATTTCAAAGCCATATAACCTCCGTTTGAACAACCACCCACATAAATGCGTTTGGTGTCAATGTTGGGGTTCTTCTTTACAAAATCTTTGATAAGTGCCATCAGACCTTTATTATATATGTCATCTTCTTTGCCGTGCGTAGTTACACCATCTTTATTGTGCATCCAAGCACCTGGGCATTGCGGAGATAACACATAAGCCCCACCGAAAAACGCCTGCATTTCGGCAGAAGCATAATTGGCAGCTTTATTGCCCAACAGCGGAATTGTGGGGTCTGTGCCACCTTCACCACCACCATGCAACCAAATAATCAGTGGCGATTTTGTGGTTTTATTTTTAGGAGTGAATGCTGCATACGACATTGTTTTGCCAGCTTCGTACTCAAATTTACCCGTAAGGTCAAAATCATCAATCAAAGGCATGATTCTGTTTTTTTCTTTGTTCCAAACCTTATTGGTTTTTGTGTCGGTGATAGTAACTTTATAATCCACCCATTGATTTCCTCGACAAGCTGGTTTTTGTGAATATTGGAAAGTTGAACCCAAAGGCATATTCGGTGCCACGGCCAAAATTAAAGTTACGAAACTGCCTTCTTTTACTCTTTTGCCTTGATTATCAGATATATACGCATAAATTACGCTACGGTTTCCTTTGGCTTGAGCAGTAGGAACATCAGCACAAGCATGGCTTCTTTCGACAGAGACCGTAAAATCCTTATAGTCAACAGTTGTGCTTGGTGCGTCTAAACTAAGTATTACTTTATTGGCGGCAGGCCCCCAATCGAAGCCTTCGACAACAAGGGTGTATTCGTTGTTTGCGAGGGGTTTATCAAAAGCAAAAACATTACTGAAAATTAAGCAGATGATAACCATCAGACACTTTGTAAAAGCCTTATTAATATAGTTTTGTCTCATTCTGAATATAGGTTTAAATAGTGATTTGCAAATATTCTTATAAATTGAATTATTACAAGAGTTTTTTAGACAAAAACTTAGTTTTGAATGTCAAAAAGATCCTTTTTTGAGAAATTAGATGTGAAGAGGAATTAAAAAGAAGGATTTTATGAAAAATGTAATAGTTGATGGGCAAATGAGAAGAATCCGAACGAAGAATATTTTTTAGTATTATTCTTCATTCGGATTTGGTAAATTTTAGGCTTTTCTGACAAATTCTGATTTTAAGCCCATTGAGCCAAAACCTTCAATTTTACAATCAATATTATGCCCATCATTGCCATCAGTTAGGCGGATATTTTTAACTTTAGTTCCCGATTTGATTGGCTTTGGAGCTCCTTTTACTGGTAAATCTTTGATTACCACTACTGTATCACCATCTTGTAATTCGTTGCCGTTAGAGTCCAACACTTTTGTGCTTGTTTCGGTAGTTTCTTCGGCTTCTACATCTTCGGGATTCCATTCATAGAAACACTCTGGACAAATCAATAAGCCATCGCTCGGATACACGTATTCGGATTTGCATTTTGGGCAAGGAGGAAATTCTGACATGTTTTTGTTGTTTAGAGGAAAAATTCAGTCCGCAAAAGTAAGAAAAACATTTCAGAGTATGGGTGAAAGAGTTTTTTTGATGTGTTGATGAGAAATTATGTTGGAAATTTCAACGTTGATTTATTTGGAGGTGAACGCTGGTAGGTTTAAAACTCTGCCAGCGTTGTCCAGATTTCAAATTATGGTGTAAATCGTTGAAGAACTGATTTTGTGTAATGTCAAAAGCAATATAGGTTTAACAAAACTTAATTCACTCTAAGAAATTTCACTCGTTGAATTCTATCACTACTTAGAAACAACGTAGAGTTGTTGTCAATATCGAATACGTAATTATCAACCAATAGTTTGGTTGGAGAGATTAAAAGCCCTTTTGTGCTATTTTTATCACCTATTTTTACCTCATAGCTTTTATCGCTGATAAATTTAATCTCAACGCTTACATTGGTTTCTGAGTTAATAAATTTACCGTTAAGTACTTGAAAATTAAAGCCTTTCCAATCATAAATATGCTTTGTCAGCGTGTAGGGGGAGTGAGAGGTATAATAAGCAGTTACGGTCATTTCTCCTTTTTCGTTCTTTTTAAATTCTTGTTTAAAATCTGGGTCATAGGTTTGATGCAAAATATTATCGGCTTCACGTTCTAAATTCACATCATTACGTCCGAAGCGTTTCAAATACATGATACTATCTCGTTTTTCAAACTGAAAAGTGAAATTGTCATCTGTTTGGTAAAGGCCTATCATATCTTCTTCGCTCACAAAATTGCCAATTTTGGTTGGTTTTGTGACTAAATAAGTAGCATTACTTTTTAGATTTAAAACTACATCAGCCATTTGGCGTGTCTGTGTGTTTGGAGTGGCTTTGCCAGTATTTGTAAGGGTAATTATTGCAGTTTTTTTGCTTGGAAATCTAATAACTGTGGCTTTCCAAGCTCCCGTTGCTCCTTCATGAAATGTATAATTTATGCCTTTATAAATGCCAAATTCAAGTCCGTAGCCATAATTTTTGATGCTCGAATTATCGGTTAATTGTTGGCTTTTTTCTATAATTTGTCTTTTTATATTGCATTTTACTTGTCCTTGAAGAATTTGCTCCCATTTGATTTGGTCTGCCAGTGTCGAAAAAATATTGCCGTCACCATAAACATTCCAAATCCAATTATAGTTTTTCCAAGTATCAAAGTTGAAATAAGCCTTCGCAATTGGCCCACGGATTTTTGTATAATCGTCTTCAAAAGAAGTGTTTGGCATATTTAATTTTCTGAATAAATCATTCGTATAGGCAACAAATGACTTTCCTGTAACTTTTTCCACAATCATCGCCAGCAGAATGTAGTTCGTATTGCTATACAAATAGTTGGTGCTGGGTTTGAAATTTAATTCTTCCTGCTTTTCAATGAGTTGTAGAACATCTTTGTTGCTAAATGTATATTTCCACCAAGTAAAGCCTTGTAATGCCCACAAATCATATACATCTCTGATACCGCTTGTGTGGGTAAGCAAATTTTCGATAGTAATCTTTGTGTTTAATTTCGGGTAAATAGTCGGCAAATATTTCCTTATATCATCAGAGAGTCTAATTTTTTTCTCGTCAGTCAAAACTAGAATCGCTAAGGCTGTAAACTGTTTGCCATTTGAAGCGATATTAAACCGTGAATCTTTCGTGATTAAAGTGCTGTCTGTTAAGTCGGCGAAGCCCGCAACTTTTTCATAAACTATCCTGCCATTGCTTACAATGCCTGTGGCAATTCCTGGGGCATTTTTTGGTACATCTTGTGTAGCAATTTCGTCAAGGCGTTTTATTTGAGAAACTGAAAGGCTGTTGGGCTTTTGGCCAAACAAAATGGTAGTTGTTGCAAAAAAAAGTGTCAGTACGTATAATTTCATTTCTTTGATTTTTTTGCAAATTTGAGTTTTTGGAAGTCCTGATTCGCCCTAAATCGTGATTTGACACCTATTTCGAGTAATTTTTTTCAATAAATTCTTTCGGACTTACATTGGTTGCTCGCTTAAATGCTCGGTTAAACGTAGATTTTGAATTGAAGCCACAGTCTAAAGCAAGACCAAGTAAGGTCTGGATATTGTGTTCGCCTTCTTCAATCTTAGCTATCAGAGCTTTGGTTCGATAGTGATTCACGAAATCATTAAAATTCATTCCGAATCCTTCATTAATTACTTGCGAGACTTTTTTAGAGTGAGTTCCGAGTCGATTGCTTAGGTCAGATATTACAAGTTCGGGGTTTTCATACATTTTATCAATCAACATCAATGATTCTATTTTTTCTTTCCAAATGTCCAAATCAGCAATTTCAGTCTTGAATGTGTTTTTATCAGAGGTAGTTTCGTCAGCACTAAGGTTTAAATCATTTTCAAAACTTTTCGGTGAATCTTTAAAAGAGGTAGTAGATAATACCGAATTTGTATAACCACTGATTGAAACATAGTAGAAAAGCAAGGAAAAACACACATAATACCAAAATTTCTTACCAAACTCGTCCCATTCAGGATTAGCAACAAAAAATACAATTCTGATAGCAATCAATAGCAAAAATGTTATTAAAAATCGCTTCGCCCACCTAAACATAACTGAGTCGGCAAAACTTACAACATTATAGGTTATTGTTTTATACTCGTTATAAGTTTTGAGGCTCTGAATTAGATAGTAAGTGAGTGAGAGTAAGCCGATTATCTGATACCAAATCGAAAAATCTTTATCTTTTCCATCTGCATAGAAGTAATACTCTTTTAAAACAACCTTGTCGGTGAAAAAGACGACGATTGAATAAATCAAGTAAAGAGTCGCTGGTAAAAAATGGATATAATCTTTGGCAGAAAAGCTGAATGATTTGTCGAGCAGGGTTTTAAAATAGAAATACAATACAGGAGCCAATAAAAATAATTGTTGAAATGGGGTATAAAAAAGAATATTTCGGTAAATTTCTTTTGAATACCAACCTGCATAACCAAACATAAAAGGGGCGATGTATAAGGAGCATAGTAGCGTAAATAAACCAAGCCAAAGACTTGATTTATTGGTAGTCTGTAAACCTTTGATGAATAATAAAATGGAAAAAACGATTCCATGAAAGAAAAATATCAACAGAATAGAGCTTTTTGGGCTAAATGAAAAAAACATTGCTTTTTCTTGAAAATTTTAAAGTGGAAATTGGAAGATAGATGGGTTTAAAATTTAATGGTTAAATCTTGCCCGTAGGAACGTTCAATTTGGACGTTCCTACAAAATTGATTAATATTTGTTTTCACTCAGACTTCGCTCGTTTCAAACTCAAATTCCACATCGAAAGTCCAACTAAAATTACATAAATAATTGATATGCAATAAGATAGGATAATAAAAAAGTCAAGATAATTAATGCTTTTTTGGAAGAAGTTTTTGTAGAAAAGCACCAGAATACTGCCCAAATAAGCGTAATAATCGGCAAAAGTTATCAAGAAACCAACCGTTCCTGATTTTTTGAAAGCGGCAATCATTCGCTCAAAATACAAACTATTGCACATCGAATAAGCCATATACACGCCCAAGCCCAAGCTCGTGAGCCACGCTACTGGCGAGAGCATTTGCTGTTGATAAAGCAGCGTACTGACGCCAATCAGAATGCCACCCGCCAACATCAAAAGCTGAATAATCACGAAGGCTTTATAATTATTTTGTACCCAACGCATAGCGGCCATTATTAGCAAAACTGTAACTGCAATCGGCGTTTCGGTTTGGGTGAAAATTGCCGAATTATTGCCGTATCCGAGTAATTTCCAAATCTCAGGTGTGAAATTATCCCTAAACTCTCGGAATGTTGTCAGTAGTACATACGACACCACAAAAATAAACATACTCAACGCAAATTCGTTGATAAATGCTTTTCTATCAGCCTTTTGCATTGGTTTGCGTTCGGTGCGATTTTCTTTGTCATTTTGCGTTGGTGGTGGAATTTGCCCCATCAGCCATGTGCAAATTCCAAAAGGCACAATCATAATCGCACAGGCCACAAATGGCATCCAAAACTGACTTACTTCGAGCGTTGTCATTACCCATTTTCCGATGCTTTTGGCAAAACCCGAACCCATAATAAACGATGCAGTTAGCACCGCTACCAATAAATCAGTTGTTTTTCGACCTTCAAGAAACCCCAAAATTGTACCGTAAACCATACCCAGTGGTAAACTTGCCAAGAAGATAAAAATCAAATTGAATGGGGCAGGAGTAAGGGCAAAAAATAGATAACAAACCCAAGATAAAGCTATCATTATCAATAGGTTGCGAGAGCGATTGGCTGGAAGCATTTCGGAAACATACTTAATTCCCAAACCTTTCGATACTGCAAAACCTAACACTTGTGCTGTAATAATAAGAATCTTGAAACTTACACCCAAAAACGATAATTCTTCATAAGTAGCCGCCGTGTATGCACGTCTAAACGGATAAAAACACATATAAGTGAAAAAGGCCGTGACAGAAGCAAATAACGTTAGGCTAAACGAGCTTCGGCCAATGATTTGGGGGAGTTTTTGGGGCATGATGAGGTGTCTGAATAGAATGAATAATCAAAGATAGTTTTTTGCACGAAAACCTACCGCCCGCCGCCCAGTAAATTTTGTGTTTTTTCAGAATGCCTTATTAGGCTATTAAATACATTTGTATGTTTAGTAACCTTTTAAATCAAAAAAATCCATGAAAAAGATTCTTTTAGCCACATTAATACTTTCTGCCTCTTTCGGCATATTGGGAAGTTGTTCAAAAGCAGCAGCCGTTGTAGCCAATAAATGCGACGACGAAGCAAAAAAAGTAACCGATGCTGCCACTGCATTCAGTGCCGACCCTACCAACAAAGCCAAATGTCAAGCCTATGCCAATGCTCTGAGTGCATTCTTTAAGTCATGCCCGACTTATTACACAGGTGCTACAAAAAAAGATTTAGAAGATTTTGTGGCAAATGCCTGTAAATAAAATTTGATAGTTAATTAGTTGTTTATAAGGTTATTATGGGCGAAGTAAAAACGTTCATAATAACCTTTTTATTTTTATACGAAAATATTCGTAATAAAATTTGGAACTACGAAAAACTTCGTATTATATTTGCTACGAAATTATTCGTAAACAAAATTATGGAAAACATACCATCAATAAAGCCCACCGAATCGGAACTGGAGATTTTGCAGATTTTATGGCAATTGGGCAAAGCCACGGTCAGACAAGTAAACGACGAACTTGCTAAAGTGAAAGAAGTCGGTTACACAACTACGCTTAAATTGTTGCAAATTATGCACGAAAAGCACATCGTGAGCCGCACCGAAGAAGGGCGTTATCATCTTTATCAAGCCGAAATAGGCGAGGAGCAAACCCAACAACTATTACTTGGCAAATTCGTTGATGCAGCGTTTAGAGGCTCAGCCATGAAAATGGTTATGCAAGCCCTTGGAAATCAGGAAGTTAGTTTTGATGAATTAGAAGAGATAAAGAAACTAATTGCCGAAAAAGAAAAGAATTTAGGACTTTAAAAACAGTAAAGTTTATCTTTTTGTCATGCTGAAAGCATCTGTTTGCGAGTAAAAGTGGCACTACAAATAGATGCTTGCAGCATGACAAGAATAGGAAATAAAATATGAAAAACAAAAATTATGAAAAAGCTAACTGACATTATCAACAACAACACAAGTTCGGCTCTCGGCTGGACGCTTATCCACTCTATCTGGCAAGGTTTTGCTATTTTGTTGGTCTTCGGTATTTTGTACTACATTTTCAAGCCCTCCGTCACTCGTTACCGACTCGGAATTGGAGCCTTAACTTTGCAGTTTTTGGCTGCTATTGCTACTTTTTTTACGATTTATCAGCCAGTCAGTACTTCCACCGTTTTGCCGAGTAATCAGGCATTTGGTAATTTTTTCTTGAATAATCCAAACTTGATTTTCACACCCAAAAAACTCACTGCTTTACAGCAAATTGAGTTCTTCTTACAAAGCAATTTGGATATATTTGTCATGATTTGGCTGGTTGGCACAACCCTTCTATTGTTGCGTTTGTTGGTGGGTTTCACGCACGTACAAAGCCTAAAAGTACAACAAGTAAACCCGATAAGTGCTGATATTCAGGCATTAATGAATAGTCTGCTCGAAAAAACACAAATGCCAGCTACTATCAAATTACTCGAATCGGCTCGTGCTTCTGTACCGATGACGATTGGCTGGATAAAACCTGTGGTTTTACTGCCCGTAGGAATGGCTTCGGGGCTGACAATCAAGCAATTAGAAGCCATTTTAGCTCATGAACTGGCTCACATCAAACGCTACGATTATTTGGTTAATATCTTCCAAAATTTCGTTGAAATTTTGTTTTTCTTTCATCCTGCCACTTGGTTTATTTCGGGCAAAGTGCGTGACGAACGAGAAAACTGTTGCGATGATTTTGCGGTCGAAATCTGTGGTGATAGTTTAGTTTTAGCAAAAGCTCTAACGCAAGTAGCGAGCTATCAGCAACAACCACGTCTGGCAATGGCTTTCGGTGCAAAACGTCAAACTTTTATGGACAGAATCAAGCGTATTATCGGAATAAATGACACTAAACCAATGAGTTACGGAAATTGGGTTGCGGTTTTGGGGATGATTTTGGTTGTAGCTTTGGGCATCACTTATGCTCAGAATGAAATCAAGAAAGATGCTCCAATGGCCAAAGATGAAAAGTCAACAGTATCTAAGGTAGATGCGATTAATAATGTTGCTCCAGTAAGTGTTGCAGATAATGTAGGAATGCCTGCTGATACGTCTAAATTAGAAGAAGTTTCGGCCGAAATGGAGGCATTGGGTAAAGAAATGGAGAAATACAGTAAAGAAATGGAAGTACTGAGCCGCCAAATGGAAGAAAAGTATAGCCGTCAAATGGAAAAAGAGAGCGAGGCTATGCAACAGGTTCAGCGTAAATTTCAAGTACCACAACGCAAAGTTCAAGATTTGTCTATTCAGATGCAGGAGGTAAGTTTGGCTATGCAAAAAATCCATAATAAATACATGGATGCTGAAAAAATGCCAGTTGATGCTGAGAGAAAACTCAAAGATTTGGAAAAACAAGAGCGAGTATTAGAAAAACAAATGCACGAGTTTGAGCAACAAATGAATGGAATTGAAGCCGAAATGCGTCCGTTTGAGAAGCGTATGCAAAGTCTCAGTTCACCAATGGATAGTTTAGGCCGATTGATGGAACGCTACTCAAAACCAATGGATAGCCTCGGTAAAATCATGGAAGAAAAGGGGAAAGTACTTGAGAAATTGGCTAAAGAGGAAGAAGTTCGATTTAAAAAGCAAATTAGAGCTTTTGCTGATATGCTTTTTAGTGAGGGTTTAATAAAAAATAAGACAGATTTTGAGGTTCGTGTAAAAGGAGAAAAACTTTTAATTGATTTAGAACCGCAATCAGCGGCTGTTTATGAAAAAGTATGGAATTGGATTTATCAAACTTGGGGAACTATTGGTACAGGAAATAAGATAACTCTTCAAAAAGACCTTACCATAGGTTTGAAAGGTGATGATTTTACCTTCATAAAGGCTTGGAAAAAAGATGGGTCTTTTTATCAGCGTACTGGTAGCTTATCGGCTCCAACTCCGCCAGCACCTCGTGGTTATCGTTCATCAGGTTCAGAAGTTCCACCACCGCCACCACCAGCACGTCCGAGAAATCAATCTACCCCAAAACCACCCAAACCAGTTAGGGTGGGAGTAGTTGATAAAAACTTTCAGATTACCGATGCACTCATTCGTGATAATAAAGGTACTTGCTCGGTTTATGTAGTTTCTGAAAAAGATGGGAAACCTACTGCTAAAGCAATCACGGCTATGCTAGTCAATGATAAATGGACAGCCAAAGGCCTGAAAGTAGGCGATAAAGTTATTTTGAAGAGTGATGTAAAAGTAAAGAATGGCGATGCCGTAAAGCTACTGGCTGCCAATAATTAAGCTACTCATAAACAAAAACAGCTTCTTTCAAGAGAAGAAAGAAGCTGTTTCTATCGACTGTCGTCCATTGACTAAATTACAGTCTTCTAATCCAAATATTTCTGAATTGAGTTTTGTTGCCGTGGTCTTGTAAGTGAATTACGTCTTCGCCGTGAGCTTCTGGATACATGTGTAAACCGATGTAGTTTGTTAGTCCCAAAATCGTAGTATTGTTTTGAACCAAAACCCCATTGTGCAAAACCGTAATACGAGCAGGATAATCTAAACGGCCATCTGGCTTAAAGCGAGGAGCTGTATAAATCACATCATAAGTATTCCATTCAAGTGGGCTACGCATGGCATTTACGAGCGGAGCAACATCCTTATATATACTACCCGCTTGTCCGTTGCGATAAGTGCGGTTTTGGTAAGAATCCAAAATTTGTAATTCGTAGCGGTCTTGGAAGAAAACCCCACTATTACCACGACCTTGGCTTACGCCCGCAACTTCATCAGGAGCCGAAAACTCAATGTGCAATTGGCAATCACCAAATTTCAATTTTGTTTTAATATCACCAGTTTTTGGAACTACTTCCATTCGACCATCAATTACTAACCATGGAGCAGGTGAGCCATCTTTAGCACTTACCCATTGAGATAAATCTTTACCATCAAATAAGATAATGGCATCAGAAGGTGCATCGGCACTTGTTTTCCCAGGAGTTACAACTGTAACCTCTGGTTCCCAGATTTCAGTCATCTCGGGTTTCATCGGCATAGGCGAAACCGCAGGTGGAGTAGAAGAATATTGTGCATAAGATTTTGCACTAAGAAGCATAGCGAATGCAACCGAAGCAATGATTTGTACTTTTTTCATCTCAGTATTAAAGGTTGATTATTTTGACGCCCAAATGTAATAAAGTTTTGTGAATCAAAACCAAATAGTGTACGAAAATGACATTTAATTGTACGAAAATGGACATTTTTTCGACTTCTGAAAAGCTTATTAATTTTGGTTTTTTCGCATAAGTGATTGATAGTGAATTATTTATATAGTATTTGGCATGGTGGTGGATTTCTTGGCACGGCTTTTTCAAATAGTAATATGTGGTCAGTAGGATATTTGGCTGTAAAACAAAACAATATTTGGTTTTTGTTGGTTATTAATATTGAAATGGATTTAAAAGAAAATAAAATTTTGTTACAAGGGCGTTTTGAAGCCATCAAGTCTAATCGCCATTCGTCCTTTTAAAATAACCATTTGAGTAGTTTGTATTACATAGTACCAAGTTTTACCCATACCTTTGAATCATCAAACAAGGCAGAACACGATTTAAGAACAAATAAGAAAAAAGTTTTTTTACAAGCCGAATCACATAGAAGAAGAATTTCATCACAAAGATTAACTACTTCATCACTTATGTTTTCGGAGCTTAAATCGAGACACTAATTTTGACTCAACAAAAACAAGACACGATTTAAAAGATTTAAGAATTATTAAGAATTAAAGGATTAAAAAGAAAAAGCTATAAAAATATTTAAAAACAGAAAAATTATGAAAACGTTACAATCAACAATTGCCATCGCTTTATTAGCAACAACAGTATTCTTCAATGCAAATGCTGAAGATAAAAAATTAGAGAAAAACGAAGCTTCAACTACTTCAAACTCATTGGCCACCTACAAAATGAGCAATCTCAAAGTTGGCATGTATGAAGTAGGAAACGTAAACTCAATGAAACTGAATTTTACGCTTACAAAAGATGCCGATAAAATAGCCGTAGTAAAATTGATGGATGGAAACGGAACGGTGTTAACGCAAGAGAGAATCGGTAAAAAAGAAACCGCTTATAATTTCCGATTCGACTTTTCAGAATCTGCCCTTGGTAAATATTTCATCGAAGTAACAAACGGCGACCACATTATTACTAAAGAAATTTTAAAAGGAAAAGGTACTTTGAGCTACTAAAACCGCTCATCAAGAGTTTTGACCGATTGTGCTAAAATTCGAAACGTAAACAATCAGCACAACATCTTATAATTGAAAAAGCTATAAAATAAAACATTTAAAACTGCGGTTCGCCGCTCACAAAATTATGAAAACTTTAAAATCAACATTTGCCATCGCTTTATTAGCAACAACAGTATTCTTCAATGCAAACGCAGAAGACAAAAAAGAAGATAAAAAGGTAGAGAAAGCAGAAGCTGCCACAACTTCAAACTCGATTCTTAACTACAAAATGAGTAACCTCAAAGTAGGAATGTATGAGGTAGGAAACGTAAACTCATTACAATTGAGTCTTACACTGACAAAAGATGCTGGCAAAACAGCCATCGTAAAACTGATGAACGAAAAAGGCAATGTATTGAGCGAAGAAAGAGTTGGCAAAAAAGCTACGGGTTATAAATTCAAATATGATTTTTCGACAATCGAGGCTGGTAAGTATTTTATCGAAATCACCAACGGTGAGTATGTTATCACAAAAGAAATCTTGAAGCTGAATGCAGCCCAAGGAAAAGGCACTTTAAGTTACTAATACCGTTCCGTTCATCATTTATATCGACCGATTAGTCAAAACAGTGCAACGCAACTAACAATCACAGCATCTTATAATCGAAAAAGCTATAAAAATTACAAACATTTAAAAGTCAATCACAAAATTATGAAAACTCAAATCAAAAATTTCGCAATCGCTCTTGTAGCAGGTGTATTCACATTCTCGACAGTATTAGCATCTGAGCCAATCGGCAAAAAAGATGAAAGTAAAACCGCCGCAAAACGCACATTTGATGTAGGTATGTATCGTGTCATTAACTCAATGAAAGTTAATGTTCTAATCGAAAAACAACAAGGAAAAGCATTGGATATTACCTTGAAAAACGACCGCAATGAAATAATTTATTCGGAAGTAGTGGCCAAGAATACTGGCAAATTCTCAAAGAAATTTGATTTGACAGGTCTATCAGATGGTAAATATCGTTTTGAAATCTCGAATGGTAAAGAGGTCATTTCAAAAGAAGTAAATTTGGAAACACACGCACCAACACCAGCCGAATATCGCTCGATGGAGGTGAAGTAATAAAGATTAGTTAGTATTTAGTTTAGGGGATTTAGACAGCGTTTTGGAACTTTCCGAAACGCTGTTTTTTGTTTTCTGCCAATATCTTTCTACTTTCGTTTACAAATAGTTAATCTGGATTAGAGAATAGATTTATTAAGCTTTTAAGTGTTTGATTATTCGTCACTCGTTATTCGATTAATTCGTAAATTCAAATTATTCAACCATTTCATTTTAATAAAACTCAATGAAAACCTCTTTCAAAACTCTACTTTTAGTTTTACTATCAATTTCAATGTTTTCTCTCAAACAAGACAAACCAACCAAAGTCATTTTCTTTGGGGATTCTATTACGCAAGCGGGTGTAAATCCTGGTGGATACATTACTAAAATGAAAGAAATGCTTGAAAAACAAGGTATTAAAGATAAATACCAGTTAATTGGAGCGGGCATTGGCGGGAACAAAGTCTATGATTTGTATTTAAGAATGGAAGATGATGTGTTGTCACAAAAGCCTGATGTTGTTGTAATTTACGTGGGGGTGAATGACGTTTGGCACAAAGCCAGCTACGGAACGGGTACAGATGCCGATAAGTTTGGTAATTTTTACACGGCTCTCATTAAAAAATTACAGTCGCAAGGTATCAAAGTAATCTGCTGCACACCAGCTGCCATCGGCGAACGCACCGACAACAGCAATCAACAAGATGGAGATTTGAATCATTACTCAAATATCATCCGCACGATTTCCGCAAAATTCGATTGCCCGTTGATTGATTTACGCAAAGAATTTATAGGTTACAACCTCAAAAATAACCCCAGTAATAGAGAATCTGGAATATTAACAACTGACCGTGTACATTTGAACGAAATCGGTAATCAGTTTGTAGCCGATTTGATGATGAAAGCAGTTGTAAAGTGAGCGAATGAAGGCTTCGTTTCAAACGAAGCCTTCATTCATTTCTTAAATTTTAATGCCAAAACAGCAATATTTCATCAAAAAAACATTAATTTGCATTAAAATTCATCAATTAGGCTTCATCTATCATTATAATAACATTATTTCTTTTTAAAATTCAAAAAAGTTACCATGAGTCAATCTCTGATTAAGCCAGGTGTCGTTACAGGTGAAGCATTGAATGCTTTGTTGCGTCACGCCAACGAAAATGATTACGCCCTTCCTGCGGTAAATGTTGTTGGAACTAACTCTGTAAATGGTGTAATGGAAGCAGCGAAAGCTGTAAATTCGCCAGTTATTATTCAATTTTCAAATGGTGGAGCTTCTTTCTACGCTGGTAAAAGTTTACCAAACAAAAATCAAGAAGCAGCCATTGCTGGAGCAGTTTCGGGTGCGATGCACGTGCATCAAATCGCTGAAATGTATGGTATTCCAGTTGTATTACATACTGACCACTGTGCAAAAAAATTATTACCTTGGATAGATGGTTTATTAGATGCAGGTGAAAAATTCTTTGCTCAACACGGTAAACCATTGTTTAGCTCTCACATGATTGATTTATCGGAAGAGCCATTGGAAGAAAATATCGAAATCTGTGCAAAATATTTAGAGAGAATGGCTAAAATGGGCATGACTCTCGAAATTGAATTAGGTGTAACAGGTGGTGAAGAAGACGGCGTTGATAACTCAGACGTTGATAGCTCGAAACTTTATACGCAACCTTCGGAAGTAGCTTATGCTTACGAAGAATTAGGTAAAATTTCTCCGAACTTCACAATTGCTGCGGCATTCGGAAACGTACACGGTGTTTATAAACCAGGTAACGTGAAATTATCGCCAATCATCTTGAAAAACTCACAAGATTTCATCCAAGAGAAATTCGGAACAGGCGAATTGCCAGTAAACTTCGTATTCCACGGTGGTTCGGGTAGTTCACGTGAAGAAATCAGAGAGGCCATCAAATACGGTGCAGTGAAAATGAACATCGACACTGACGTACAATGGTCAACTTGGGAAGGTATCTTGAAATACTACAAAGACAAAGAAGGATACTTACAGTCGCAATTGGGCAACCCTGAAGGCGAAGATTCTCCGAACAAAAAATATTATGACCCACGTGTATGGTTACGCAAAGGCGAAGAAAATATGATTGCTCGTTTGAAAGTAGCTTTCGAAGACTTAGATTGTATCAATCGTAACGAAGGGCTTATATAATCGTAGTCTAAACCTATAAGGTTTCCAAAAACCTTATAGGTTTAATTAGGTTTTAAAATTCAAACTCCTCATTTAGTATTACTTGGTTTTGCTTGTGGAAATCTATAAATTTTTCTTTATTTCCAAACCAATTAATAACCTCTTCACGCTTTAATTTCGTGCTTTTTTCAGAAAGTAACGAATGATACGACGAATACTTCCACTCGTCTAAGTTATTCACAAAACCATGATTAATAGGATTTTGATGTATGTAATTGACAGCTGCCGTAAAGTAATCATCTGAATCTACCCAAAAACGCTTGGTGTAATCTATAAACAATGCTCCTTTTCGGTCAAAACGAATATTGTAGGCTTTGGCGTAGCCATTTAGTAGATTGCTGATTTTTTGCATAACATATTTATGTACATCACCCTTAAACTTAGGGTCTTTGCTCAACTCTTCAATAGACCCAACTCTGACAAGCAAATGAAAATGATTAGGCATTAAGCAATAGGCAAAGGTTTCAAGGGCTGAGGAAATATGGTGGCAAAAAGTAGCGATAATTATCGGTAGTACGAAACAGGTTTTCGTTACCAACTGCATGATTTACAATATGATAGAAGTTATTTGCCTCGAAATTATCTAATCCTTTCATTTATAGATTGCGTTTAAACTGATATCTAAACCTATAAGGTTGCGAAGCGTCGCACCGTTTAAAACCTTATAGGTTTAGATTATGCGTTTGAATACTCTCTGTCAAGACCTCATAAATCTCCAATAATCGGGCATCATCTTTCAGATAGTCAAGGTGGCGATTAATAATCGTTTTATCATTCCGAATGGCAGGGCCAGTTTGTACATCGGTAGGGTCATCGGCCTTTAGTGCTTTCTTGAAAGTTTCCGAAATAATTGGTTTCAATAAATCAAATTCCAAATTTTCGTTATCGGTAATACTTTTCGATAAGGCTAATAAATGATTGGTGAAATTACAGGCAAAAACCGCTGCCACATGCAAGACTTTCCGCTCTTCCGAACTCAATAAATAAACAGTATCGCTCATTTCTTGTGCAATGTCAACCAAAATCTGCTCAGTTTCGTCGTCAACTGCTTCGATACAGAATGGGACAGATTTTAAATCCAAGCGTTTTCCTGCTGAAAAAGTCATCAATGGATAAAAAACTGCACATTTTACTGGTAAATCGTGGTAAATAAGCATGAGTTTTTGTAAATCATCCAATGATTTACTACCTGATGTGTGTGCCAAAATCGCATTTTCGGGTAAAATCAGTTTAGAACAAACATCTTCCATTGCATCATCCGCCACTGAAAGAATAAATAATTCGGCTTCACTTTCCGAAAAGTCGAGGTCGGTTTTAGCTTCGGCTTTATAGAGCATTTCGCTCAACTTCTCCGCTTTTGCCATATTTCGACTAAATACTTCACAAACAGGATGATGATGATTTTCGAACGAAATACCCAAATGCCAGCCAACATTTCCAGAACCAATGATTGAAATTTTCATTTGAAAAATATTATTTATCAACAATCACCAATTTAGAGCAAAATATTGAAAGAGTGAAAAAAAAGTGTTGAGTTTCTTTTAATTTATAGAATATTATCTTTATTATTGCTGTCTCGTTTAGAGATACCCTGTCTTTCTTATATAATTGTAGTCCATGAAGAACCTCCTTTCACAAGGGACTAAAATAAATTTGCACAAAAATGCTGAAAAGTTTTTTTGTTGTAGAATATGAAATATTTATAGAAATCTGTTAGAAAACCAATCCATTTGTGTTACTTGAGTAGTTACGAATAGTCTGAATAGATGAATGGATTTACTATGTTCAAACACACCGTATTGGTAGCCACTGTGGTGCAAGATACAACCAAATATTAATTATGAGCAGACCTAAAGAGGTGAATCAATATACAAGTAGTTTACTTAAAACCCCAAAACAATTAAGAAAATGATGAAGAATTCCTTTTTGACACTGTCGGCAGTGGTGCTGAGCTATGGGCTTTCAATGGCACAGAGCGATCTCCCACCAAATGCTGTACCAGGAAAATGTTATGCTAAATGTTTAAAGCCAGCTCAATTTACAACTCGTACTGAGCAGTATATTTCTAAAGAGGCGGGGAAAATCCTTACAGCTTCTGCTCCAGAATTAACTACAACTACTGAGCAAGTACTCGTAAAAGAAGGTAGTAAAATTATTCAAGCTTCAGCTTCTGCATACAAAAGTGTTACAGAGCAAGTATTGGTAAAAGAACCAGGTAAAAGAACAGAAGTAATTCCAGGTTCGGGTTCGTACAAAGCTGTAACCGACCAGATGGAAACTCGTCCAGCCTATAAGCGTTATGAAATCGTTGGTTGTAACCAAGCAACGGGAACAGGCACTGGCAAAGGGGCAGATGTGAATGCTCCGTGTTTCAAGCCATCAACTGAGCAAATAATGGTGCGTGAAGGATACAAAAAATTAGAAGTGATTCCTGCACAATTCAAAACTGAAACGGAGCAAGTTATGGTAAAAGAAGCTTCTAAACGTTATGAAGTGATTCCTGCGGTTTATAAGACTATCACTGAGCAGTATATGATCAAACCTGCTTATAACAATATAGTGGTAGATAATAATGTTGAATTTAAAGCGGTAACAGAAAGGGTTGAGGTGCGTCCAGCTTACAAACGTTATGAAGTTGTGCCTGCTCAATTCAAAACTATCACAGAGCAAGTATTGATTCGTGAGGCTGCACCTGCAGTTGCTGGTGGCCAACGCCCAAAATATAAAACAGTGACTGAGCAGTTTTTAGCTAAAGAAGCTGCTAAACGCTATGAAATTGTTCCTGCAACTTACAAAACCGTTACAGAAACTGTTGTGATAAAAGAGCCAGTAAAAACTTTGGTTGTAACTCCAGCAGTGTATGAAACAGTGACTGAGAAAGTTAAAATTCGTGAAGCATATACAAAATATGAAAAACGTAAGCTTGACCCATCGTGTTTGAGTGCAAACCCTGATGACTGTTTACAATTATGTTTGGTTGAAATTCCTGCCGAATACAAAACCGTTACGAAACAAGTATTGAAAACTCCTGCGGGTGTAAAAGAGAGCATAACGCCTGCTCAGACAGCAACTATCACAAAACAAGTGATTGCTCAACCTGCTTCAGTTCGTGAAGTTGAAGTAGCAGCACAATATGCGACAATTACAAAACAAATGCTTGATGGCTATGAACCAACTGGTGTAAGCCTTACGGCTGCTCAAGCATTCGTAGGTGGAACTTCTTCGGCACAATACGCAACAATCACAAAAACTGTTATTGCCGTTCCTGCTCAATACAAAGAAATTGAAGTTCCTGCACAATACGAGACAATTACAAAGCAAGTAGTTGCTCGAGGACCACAAACAAAAGAAGTTGCAGTTGCCCCACAATTCGAGGCAATCTCGAAGCAAATCGTTGCTCAAGCTGCTCAAGTAAAAGAAATTGAAGTTCCTGCGGTTTATGCTACTCGTACAAAACAAGCGTTGGTTGCCCCTGCAACAACTCGTGAGATTGAAGTTCCAGCAGTTTATGCCACTCGCACGAAGTATTCTTGTGCAGATGGTTCTGGCTCTTCTACTGGTAATGGAATTGTAGCTGGAAATGGCGGTTGTGGACCACAAGTTCGTGAAATTGATGTACCTGCCGAATATCGTTCGGTCACAAAATACGTAGTTGATGGTCAGCCAAAAACTCGTGAAATTGAAATCCCAGGAGAATATCGTACTATTACTAAACAAGTGGTAGCTAATGCGGCTGGAACTGTTGAGAAAGAAATCCCAGCTGAATACCGTACTGTGACTAAGACCGTTGTAAAAACTCCTGCTGCTACCTCAGAAAGAGAAATTCCTGCTGAATATGCAACCTATACTACAACATCAATGACAAGCAGCGGTACTTATGCTGACTGGGTTGAGATTCTTTGCGGAAATAAAATTACTTCAGCTACGGTTCGTGCCATTCAGAAAGCCCTTAGAGCTAAAGGTTATGACCCAGGTCCAGATGATAACGTATTGGGGCCACGCACTAATGCGGCTATTATCAAATACCAAAAAGATAATAATTTACCATCAGGTAACTTGAATCTTGAGACATTGAAATCTCTTGGTGTAGAATACTGATAAATTTTTAATTTTAAAAAAACGGCTGATTTCGAGTAGAAATCAGCCGTTTTTTTGTTTCAAATCCCCTAAAATCAAATTATTAGAGTATTGGGTTAAAAATGGCTTAATATTTGATTATTCAAGAAACGTCGCCTTTCGCTAAGATTTCAGGAAAAAAGGCTCATGTCTATTTTATAACTTCAATATATTACGCTATGAGAATTAAACTAATGCTCTTGTTGGGGATTACGTTTGTAATGTTCGCATCTTACACCAACGTGGCTGAGGTTTCGCAAAACCAAGTCAATTTCTACAAAGGAAGCTATGATGATTTTTTGAGAGAGGCTAAAAAATTAAAGAAACCAATTGTGCTTGATTTTTGGGCAAGTTGGTGCGGCCCGTGTAAAAAATTGGAAAATGAAACGTTTACTAATACAAACTTAGTTTCGTATATAAATGCAAACTATATGATTTATAAAGTAGATATTGATTCATTTGATGGCATGTCAATCGCCGACCGTTTTGCAGTTGATGTGTATCCGACTTTGGTTTTATTAGATACAAAAACAAAGTATGTGGGTCGTTATCGTGGTTTTTTTCCGGCTGATTATTTGAGAAATGAATTAGAAAAAACAAAGAACCAAAAAGGAAAGCGTTATGTTGCCCCAAAAAGTTCTACAACCGCCTCGTTATGAGTTCCTTATAATGAGTGTAGTATAAATGATTTTAACTTGAGTTGAACCTTAAAATTGAGTACGAGCTGCCCCAAAAAGGCAGCTTTTTTAGTATTCCCAGCTTTTAGGAAGCTGCATTTGTCGGGCGTAATAGGCAGGGCAATATTGATGGACTCGTTCGAGCAATTTATTTACATCTCGCTCAAACTCAACGTAGTAATCTTCGTGGAGTTTTGGTAGCTTTTTCATTAAAAACTCGGTTCTTTTGGCAATATATAGCGAAATTGTATCCGTTTTACCACTATACTGTTCTAAAAGTGGAAGTTGATTATCAAAAAAAGTGTTAAGCAGAAAAAGTGTCAACTCTACTTCACCGTATTTATCTTTGGTTATTTTTACATGATTACTAATGCGTCCATTTAATTCACGCATATCCATCATCATCCATCCAGCTGTATCGTGGTACATTTTTGAGACTTTCAGGATTTGATTTTTTATTTCTGCTCGTTTGTGCGGGAGGTCAGATTCATCTTCAAGCAATTGAAAATAAAGTTGTTGAATCAATAATTCATTTTTTCCGATAAGCCTTATCAATAACTTATCTTTTTCTTTTGCTGGCAGGCTCAAAACTGCCTTTTCGAGTTCTTTGGGTAATTTAGGCATTTCGATAAAGAAAAGGTTATCATTAAAAACGCCAAAACCTCCGAAAAGTTCAGAGGTTTTAGCTAAAGAATATCAAATTAAATCATCAGTTGGCACTTACAATTTCAACATTGAATATAAGAGGAGAGTAAGGAGGAATTGCTGTTCCACTACCAGTTGTACCATAACCTAAACTTGATGGGAATACAAGTGTAGCTTTTTCACCTACTTTCATTTTTAAAAGCCCCTCTTCAAAACCTTTAACCACAGAACCACTACCCAAAGAAACGCTTATTTGACCAGTATCGAATTGTTTACCTGTGCTTGCCAAGTAACCAGTATATTTGACAGATGTCGTAAGGCCTGCTTTTAATTGAACACCATTTGGTGCTTCAAGTGTGCGTAAAAAACGTAAACCTGTTGATGTTTTTTCGGTGAGAGTGAGTTTTGTAGCTGCTACATAATCATCAATAACTTGATCTTCCGAGCGAAGTTTTACGATTTCTAAGTCTAATCTAAGTACAGAGTTTGATGGAACGGTTGCACTTGCTTGTGTTCCGAATCCTAAAATTGAAGGCATTAAAAATGTTCCTCGTTCACCTTCTTTCAGAAGAGAAAGAGCTTCGAGAAAACCAGCAATAATATTAGATGCTCCAAGTGTAATTTTAGCTGGCTCATTCTTTAATCTTGACGAGCTATCTATTTTTGAGCCATTTAGTAAATATAAACTATAATGGAATGTAACTTCATCACCAATAGTGGCAATTCTCCCCAAAGAAGTTTTATCTATGGAATATTTCATTCCAGAGGTTGTACCAATCATTTGGAGATTTTTGCTACTGATATAGTCAGCTATCTCCTGTGCATCTTTTTTGCTGGTAGCTTCAATGTCATTTTCTAAAAATCCACTACACGAACTCCCAATTACCGCACTCACTAAAATTAACAAAAACGCAATTTTCTTCATTTATTAATATATTTGAATTTTGTACAAAGCCCAGTATTGACTGGGCTTTGTAGAGGTATTATTTTACGTCTAACACTTCCATTTCAAAAATTAATGAACTGAAAGGCTCAATTGGGCCACCACCTTGCTCACCATAAGCTAAATTTGATGGAATGAAGAAAATTGCTTTTTCGCCTTTTTTCATCATTGCGAGTGCTTGTTCCCAGCCTGGAATTACTGCACCTTGACCCACTGTTACTTGGAATTTAGGACCAGGTTTACCAACTGAACTATCAAATACTTTACCGTTCATTAATTTTCCTGTATAATCAACCGTTACGGTTTGTCCAGCTTTGATTAATTCTCCAGTACCTTCTTTTACAACGACACGATACATGCCATATTGTGTTTTTGTAGCATTTGGGAAATTTTTCTTAGCATAATCTTCCATCAACTTCGCTTCGTTAGTTTTCTTAGCATCTTGTGCTTTTTGGAAATCTTCACGAGTTTGGGTTGATTTTACTTTTACGATAAATTTGAAATCAGAACCTTTCGTTACGCCCGCTGGTAATGGTTGATTCATACGTGCAAAAAGAGAATCAGCACTAATGAAAACAGTAGCACTATCGCCTTCGGTTAGGTGCATTAAGGCATTTTCAAACGAACCTTTGTATGTACCTTGCTGAGCAACCATTGTGATTGGTTGGTTACGTTTGTAAGTATCTTCAAAAGTTGAATCATTGGCTGCTTTAATTACTAAATCAAATGTTAGAATATCACCAGTTTTGATTTTCTTGCCTTTTCCTTCCTCATGGATTTGGTATTTTGAACCATCAGGATCTTGTGTAACCTTAAATTGGTTACAAGAAAAAAGTAAACTTGTAGCCGCTGCAAGGCTTAATGTTGTTTTTAAAAAATTTGTCATTGAAAATTATATATTAATTAGATTTTACGATTTTATTTATTAGTAATTTGTTGATTATAAGTGTTTTAACTGTTGATTAATTCGTCTTTGTATTTTGGAAGTAAAGAAAGGAATTTTTCAACGGTTTTCTCTAAAGATTCATGTGAACGTCCACCTGCGGCATTTTTGTGCCCACCACCATTGAAGTGAGTTCTTGAAAATTCGCTTACTGAAAAATCATCCACCGAACGAAGCGAAATCCGAATTATATCGTCTTTTTCGGTAAAAATTGCTGCCATTACCACACCCTTAATCGAAAGTCCGTAATTGACTACGCCTTCGGTATCGCCATTTTTTGAACTAAATCGGCTTAATTCTTCCTTTGAGATGGCCATATAAGCCACATTGTATTCGGGAAGATAGGTTAGTTTTTCGCCCAAAACAAAGCCCAAAAACTTCATTCGTTCAAAGGTATTACTATCGAAAATTTTACGGTGAATTTTATTAGGATGAATACCAATCGAAATCAATTCGCCCGCAATTCGGTGTACTTCTTTGCTTGTGCTATCGAATCTAAAAGAACCTGTATCAGTTACCAAACCTGCATAAAGGCATTCGGCTGCTGGAATATCAATTAAATCTTTTTCGCCCAGTTTTTCGATTAATTCATAAATCAATTCGCAAGTTGCGGCGGCATTTTCATTCCAAAATACGAAATCAGCAAAGTTTTCGGGTTGCTGATGGTGGTCAATCAATACTTTTTTTGCCGTTGATTGTTTTACAAATTCTTCCATGCCCTTGATGCGATTCAAGGCTGAGAAATCAAGACAAAAAATCATGTCAGCATTGGCAATGAGTTCTTTTGCCAAACCTTGTCGGTCACTTTCAAAGTTTATCACCTCACTTTCGCCAGACATCCATCTTAAAAAATCAGGATAATCGGTTGGAGTAATGATAACTGGATTATGGCCTTTTTTCTTTAAATATGCGGATAACCCTAATGATGAACCGAGTGCATCGGCATCAGGATTTTGGTGGGTAGTGATAACGATTTGCTTGGATGAACTCAAGAATTCGTTAAATAACGCTAACTTTTGATTTGACTCTGTAAAAAAATCTTGCATAACTCTACAAAGGTACAAAGGAAAGGTGGTAAATCAAAAATGCCAGTTAAGTGCTTTACTGGGCCTTGGATATTTATTTTTACAAATATTTAAAGTCAGAAAGGGCTGTTTCTGAAAGAAGATAACTATTTTTGAACTTTATTTACTACGACACAAAACATCATTTATTGAAATTTAACAGACTAAAATGAAACATCTAACCCTACTTTTTGTGCTGATAAGCTTATCTATTTCGGCTCAGAAAAAGACAAAACCTGCCACAACGTTGTCGAAACCCAAATTAGTTTTGGGTATTATGGTTGACCAAATGCGATACGATTATCTTTATCGCTACTATGATAAATATACTGAAGGAGGTTTCAAACGTCTAATGAACGAAGGTTTTAACTGTAAAAATAACCATTATCATTACGCAAGCACAATTACTGGCCCTGGTCATGCGGCGGTTTATACTGGTTCGGTGCCTGCTGTAAACGGAATTGTCGGTAATGAATGGTATGATCCATTGGCTAACCGAACGGTTTATGTAGCCGAAGATACTACGGTGCGTGCTGTTGGTGCTGGAGAAGCCGGGGTAGAAGGTAAACGCTCACCAGTAAATATGCACACTACTACAATCACAGACCAATTGAAAATTGCGAGTGAGTTTCGTTCCAAAGTGATTGGTATTGCCGTAAAAGACCGTGGTGGTATTTTGCCAGCAGGGCATTCGGCCGATGCTGCTTATTGGTTCGATGCAAAATCGGGAAATTGGATTACGAGTACGTATTATATGAATGATTTACCGCAATGGGTGAAAGATTTCAATGCTCAGAAAATGCCTGATAAATTGATGGCTCAGAAGTGGGAAACACTTTTGCCAATTGAGAAATACACCGAAAGTGAAGCCGATAATCAAGAATACGAAAATGTTTTATCAGGTGAAAAATTGCCAGTTTTTCCGCACACAGTTGCTAATTATGGAGCATTATTGACTTCTCCTTACGGAAATACGATTACGAAAGAAATCACCTTGGCGACTCTCAAAAACGAAAAAATGGGACAAGGAAAAGAAACTGATTTCTTGTGCGTAAGTTTCTCGACACCTGATTATGTAGGTCATGCGACAGGTACACATTCAATTGAAATAGAAGATACATATTTGCGTCTTGACCGTGATATTGCAGAGGTTTTGAGCAAACTCGATGCAACTATTGGTAAAGGAAACTATTTAGTTTTTTTGACTGCTGACCACGGTGTAACTGACATTGCTGGATTTCTGAAAAAGCATAAGATTCCAGCAGGAACTATCGAAATGGGGAAAGAAGTGAGTTATTTGAATGGAGAAATGGCAGCGAAATTTGGCGAAGGAAAATGGATAAAAGCACAAGATAATTATCAGCTTTATCTTGATCACGAATTGATGGCTAAGAAAAACGTAACTATGAATCAAGTTTATGAACTGGTCAAAGAAAAAATGCTAATTTTGGGTTCGTCGGTTTATCAAATTATAAATTTACATGATATTAACTCGGCAAATGTTCCACCGTATTATAAGCCGCTCATAGAAAACATTTACAACCCAAAACGCAGTGGTGATATTATGATTTTGTTTGAGCCAGCTTGGTACAGCGGTTCTAAAAAAGGCACAACGCACGGAACAATGTGGCAAAGCGACCGCCACGTACCATTGGTTTGGTACGGTTGGAAAATCCCACAAGGCGAAACTGTTGAGCAAACATACATTGCTGATATTGCAGCAACATTGGCAGCTTTATTGAATGTTTTAGAGCCAAATGGCTGTGTTGGAAGTCCGATTAAGGATATTTTTAGTAAAAAATAAGGTTTTAGGTGGTAGGAGTTAGGTAACAGATTTTATCTCCTAACTCCTGAAACCTAATTCCTGATCTCTAATAAAAATGATATTGATAAAGGGCGTTCCGTTAAAGAAAATACAAGGAATCACACTATTTCCTTTCATCATCGTACGCTCAAAAAAACCAAGTAAGGTGCTGATTAACCACGAAAAAATTCACATTCGTCAGCAACTTGAACTCTTGATTTTACCTTTTTATATTTGGTACGTTGGCGAATGGTTGTATCATTATATACGTTGTCGTAGTTTTTGGCGAGCGTACCGCCAAATAAGCTTCGAGCGAGAAGCTTATGATAACGAAGAAGATTTTGATTATCTGAAAAATCGAAAATTTTGGAATTTTTTGGGATATAATGATTAGTAGGGGTGTATCGCATACACCCTTTTTATTTTATAGTTTTTCCCAAAAGCACTCCTTCAACAATCAAATACTGAGCAGCAATATAAGTTGCCATGACCCAAAGACCAGCAAGTGGAATTGGAAAAGCAAATTTATTAATGGCAATCAATGAATCAGAAATGATGAATAAAATCGCTCCAATTAACACAAAACGATAGCTTTTTGGGTTTGTTTGGCGTTCGGCTGCCGTAACTCCCATCCACATAATAGCTGTGGCATAAACCACAATCGGCATTATAAAGCCTTTTGGTATTCTATCAAGTAGAAATACAATGAATACGAATCCGTAAATAATAAAAGGGTATCTTTTATTATAATTTATAATTCCTAATGGCTTGAATACGCCTGAATAAGCCAATTGTGCCACCAAAAAAGAACCCAGTCCAAGCAGAAAAAACTGTGGATTTTGTCCTTGAAACATCAAAAAAGTATCTCCCAAACACGAAAAAATCAATGAAACCAGCATTGTTTTATCGGAAGTATTCATGTTTTGTTTTACTTTCTGAAAATAGAAAACAAACAAAGAAATCATCAATAATGGTTTTGAAACATAATTGAGCCATTCGATATCGAGTACGCCAGATGTGATATTGATAATGCCCAGTGCAAAGTAAAAAATGGTTTCGTTACGAGTCATGATTGTTTGTGTTTAGTTGTACTCCGATTGCTTCGGCTAAAATGATGGCTTTTTCCATGGGTTTGTAGTCAACATTGGCTAAAATATCAGTTGGACGATGGATATTAGGCATTCGGCCGTTTTTATCAAGTGCCGCCAGAGTTACTGATGGAATTCCCGCCCGCTGAAACCAAACTGAATCGAAATCTGCTGTGTGCCAAGCTCCTGTTTTTACTTCTTTCAGTGAAGCAATTTTCGCTGTAACATCTTTCGCAGTTTTCACCAGTTCATTGTCATAAACAATCGTTGACCAGCTACCCGTTTGGGTAATTATTTTCAAGTCTCCGCTTCCAAGCGTATCGAAATTTATTAGATAAGTTTCTTTCGTAAACTCCTGATAATGAGCCTTCATATATGCCCTCGCTCCAATCATTCCTACTTCTTCTGCTCCAGTTATAACCAGTTCAATATCAAGATTTTGTAAGTTTTTGTTCCAAAGTTTTTGAGCAGTTTCAATGGCTGCTGCTACGCCCGTTGCATTATCAGAAGCTCCATTTGAATAGCCGAGTCTGAAAAAATCAATCGTGGCTGTGATGCCTTGAATGATAAAATAAAGAGCCAGAATATTAGAAACTAAAAGAAGGAAATCGTTGGGTATAAGAAACTGTGAAATTGCGAGAAACTGAGCCACCATCATCAGAATTAGACTCATTTTGAGTGATTTACGGAAATTTCCAACCATTTCTGGGCGATAAAGCAACGAAATAGGAGCAGTATCCCAATGAGCCATCAGAATCAGTTTCTTTGTTTTCGAAGAAGCATTTTTATCTTTAATAACAAGGTTATGAGACTTGACCAAAGGTGGGAAATTTGTTACGGGCGAAGCATACCAATTGAAATACAGCATAGCCATCGTAACGAAAAGAAAGGTAATTACTAAACCCAAGATGGAAGAAAAATTCAAGCATATCAAACCTACTGAAAGGCCTAAAATCAGCCACCAAACTACTGAAATATAAGTTTTTGGCGTTCGGAAAGATTCTCGGCTAACTTTCTGATTAGCAAATAATTGTGTCAGAAAATCAAGTACTGGAGCTTCATTTTCGGTAGCAACCCCTCGATTTGGGAAAGATGCGAGTTTTTCAACGATTTGTTTGGGTGTCATTTTTAGGGATTAGGTTTTAGGAGTTAGGGATTAGATGTTAGGTTTTGGGTGTTAGTTTTTTCTAAAACCTAACACCTATTCCCTAAAACCTACTCACCATCAAAAAAAGCCTCAATTTCTTTCCAAGTCTTGAAGCGTTGGTAGCCTTCGAGTTTTTGGTTATGAATCGCATCAAATAATAATGCTTTTCCCTTGAATGTACTCAAGTTTTTCTCGTGGTCATCAATCAGATAATCGGCCGAAATAATACTTTTATCACCACAAAGTACGATGTTTTTCCAAGAAATAAACGGAAAATGCTCTTCCAGCCACTCAACTTTTTCTTTCAATGAATTTGGAAACTCAACCGCTGCCGAAACAATAAAAATCTCGAATCTGTCATGAAGTTTCTTGATTACTTCTACTGCATCGGGCATTACTTCGAGCGTTCTAAAAAAATTTGGTTTAAAAATCTCCTCTCTTACTACATGATAATTTTCTTCGGCCAAAACATCATAGTATCCTTTATCTATGAAATGATATTCTTGAAAATCTGTTCCAATTAATCGGTTATAAATACCTAAAATTTTCTTTCCAGCGGCCGCCATTACGTCGTCCATGTCAATCGCAATACGTTTTTTTGTCATAATTTTCTCGAAGTTTGTTTTTTTGCTAAGATAATTGTTTTGAATAGATTTACACAAAAAAGGGGTGTCAAGATTTTACTTGACACCCCTTGAAAGTTATAAGGCTGATTACTGAACCGTAATATTAAAATCAATATTTATATCATCACTACCTGGTGTTGGTGTGCCATCTTTGGTCGCTTTGCCATTGATTGGCGGCTGGTGGCGTAATTGAACTTTCAATTTGCCAGTTCCTGCCGTATTTGTTTTGGCATTTCCTGTTAAGCCAATTCCAAAATTATTGGCATCTTTATCGCCATAAGTGTAAGTCAATAAACTGCTTGGGGTTGGGGTGTAAACAAATAAATGTTCATCACTTTCTTCCTTCACTTCTTCGGTAATATTGCTAACTGGCATTTTTGACTCATCTAAAACCTCAATCGTTAATGTATAGGTAGTATTTGGTTTTAGGCTAATGGCATCAATGGTTGGTGCTTTTCCACCGTCACCATCAGGGTCTGAATATTTAAACGATTGGGTAGTACCACTATTAGTAAAATTCAATTTTACGGTCGTAATTAATTCATTCTCTTCTTCGGCATCTACTTCTTCATCTTTACAACTTACCGTAAAAAGTATAGTACTAATTAGTAGGCTGAGTAGAGCAATGTGTCTTTGGGTTCTTTTAGTTGCCATGCGATATTGGTTTATGAAATATTATTACTTTTGCATTGATGTTGCAAATATATATTACAAACTACTCAAATGCAATAACGTTGCAAAAATTTTAAAAAGAATATTTAGCACGGAAAACTACATTTCGACCAATTTCATCGGTAAAATAGCGGAAGCGGTTGAGATAATCTCGATAGGAAGTATTGAATAAATTACTGATAGTCAACGAAATATTGAGAGATTGCTTAGTATTTATCGCAAATTGCTGACTTGCCGAAGCACTCCAAAGCGAGTAAGCGGCTGGGGGAGGAGCGAAGTCTCCACCATATTCGGTAAATACAATTTCAGAACTTGGAATATCGGAGAAAATAATTTTTGTCGGAACACGATTTTGCTTAGTTACATACAAATTTGTCAAAGAAACCGAAGTTTTTTTCCAATCATAGCGAAGTGTATTTTCCCAACGATTCGCAGGAATCTGAATCAAAGGTTGATTATTGCTTAAATCTTGGGCTTTTAAGTAAGAGATTTTACTATTGAGCGAAAGATTTTTAATAATTTGGATGATTCCTGTAAAATCAAATCCTTGAAAACGACTATCGGTTTGGGTGTAAATAAATTCAGGAAAAGCTCCTCGAATAGTTAAAGCTGGGCGACCAGTTGGCGATAAAAAGATAAAATTATTGATGTAATTATTGTATAAATGTAATTCTGCTTGAAAGTTTTTGGAAACGTAATTAGCTGTAAATGAAAGGTTTAGAGCTACTTCTGGCACGAGATTTTCGTTACCACGCTCGAAACTTGCCGCTCCGTGATGCACACCGTCGCTGTAAAGTTCGTTAACGGTTGCTGCTCGCCATGCCGAACTTGTATTGGCCATGAAATTCCATCGGGCATTTGGTCGGTAGTTTGCTCCGAGCGTACCCGTGAAATTTTGGTTATTCTGTGTATTGTTCACTACACTTTGCCCACCACGAGGAATCCTGTAAACATTCAGATTCCGAGTATCGTACCTAAAACCACTTTCTATTTCCCAATTATTTCTGACGATTCTTTCAATCAAGAAAAAACCATTGGTGAAGTTTTTGAAGTTTGGAATCAAAACCGTTGAAGAACGTGGCTCGGTGAGTGTGCCAGTAGTGAGATTTTCTTGATAAAGGCTATTTATACCAATCGAACCTGTAAATAATTTTAAGAAAGGTTTGTGTTCAAAAATCAATTCGCTCGAATAGGTTGTTAGCTTAAAAAGCTGAGTTAGATTTCTATCGCCACGCAAAATATCGACTTCTTTACGAAAATCGTACTGTCTTCCAAGCGTCAAAGAAAGTACTCCGTAGCGATTTTTGAGCGTATTTTTTACCTTCAATAAATTATGCTGAACGTCTTGATAAGGTCGGTCGATTGTGTAAGTAAATTTTTCGGGCGTGTAAATCGACAACGGAGTCCCACGTTTGATGGCTTCAATCAAATCAGAAACATTTCCAATATGCGAACCCGAAAATACCGCAATTTTTGTATTAAACTGACTAAAAAAAACTTCACTTATCCAGCTTTTTCTTTTGTAATCTACTGATAATGAGTAGTTTATTTCTTGAATCCCAGTATTTGCTAATCTATAATTTGGTGTTGAAATATCACCACCACGCTTATAAGTTCCTTGAATTCTATAACCAATTGAGTACGGAATTCTTGCGGACTTTTTCGAATTTGTGTTATTTAACTCAGAACTCAGAACTTTGAACTCAGAACTCTTGTACCCACCTTCTAAAATTCCAGCATTGGCAGTTTGATTCCCATTCGTGAAATATACACTGTTAATTTCGCCCCCGATTATCGTTGAGTCGGGTAGAGTTTCGGGTTCGAGCATGATCACACCTGCAATGGCATCCGAGCCGTAGCGTACGCCCGCTGCACCTTTCAAAACCGTAATTTTTTTTGCCACAAAAGGGTCAATTTCAGGAGCGTGTTCGCTGCCCCATTGTTGGCCTTCTTGTCTTACACCGTTATTCATTATCAAAACCCGATTCGAGTGCATTCCGTGAATCACAGGTTTTGCAATCGAACTGCCTGTTTGTAAGGTAGTTACACCCGAAATTTGTTTCAAAGCCTCGCCCAGTGATTGCCCACGAGTTTGGTCGAGAGCTGCATTTTCAAGTGTACTTTTAGTTTGCGTAAGATTTTCTATTTTCTGAGCTTTAATGTCGATATTCGCTAAATGTAATTCAGTTTCCGACAATTTAATATTTTGTTCAGCTCCGTGTTCTAAGGTAATTGTGTAGTTTTTTTCTTCATAACCCACAATTCGCCCGATAATTGTATATTTACCTTGGCAAATGTTGGCGATTCGGTAAAATCCTTTTGCATCCGTGCTTACACCTTTATTCAATTCTTTTATCAAAACCACTGCTCCAACAATCGGTTGTTTTGTGGCATCGTCTTGTACAATTCCTTGAATGAAGCAATCGCATACTTGACCAGCAGCCCCCCCCGCCCCCAATAGGGGAGCTAAAAATAAGATTATGTATTGAAATGCTTTCTTCATTTTTGATTTTTGCACAATTTAGAAAAATGTGCTATTAGTAAATGCAACTACATTGCAAATATAATAAAAAATCCCCGTTGAACCATTCAACGGGGATTTTTATATGTTTTCTCAAGGAGGGCTTCGCTCAAAGCGAAGTCTTCCTTAAACTATTCTGCCACTCTCGAATAGTATTTATTATAGATAGCTTCGTAGCGTTTTGCTGCGGCTTCTTGGTTATTTCGGCTACAAATATTGGCAATCACCTGTAAATTACGAAGGTTGATTTGCAAATAATCTTGGATATTATCAGGCATCCACTCCGCACTTTTCTGACCTGCTTTCTGAGTAAAATAAGCCAAATTTCCATCAGCACGCTTTGTGATTGTTTCTGCAATTTCCATTGCTTTTTTAGTATCACCTACTTCAAAATAATACATTACATAGTTGGTGCAAAGTTGATCGTAAGGAATTACGTTATCTGGCAATACTTTATTAGCGTAATCAAGTACCTCTTTGGCTTTGGTTTTCTTTTCTTCTCTAACCAATTGGTCAGCTAAACGCAAGAACGCCAAACGAGCCGTGATAATTGGCACTTTCAAGTAAGTTTCCGAATCATAGTACACATTCGGATTGTCCATTCCTCTCCAAGCCATTTTCTTCAACATATTGTCATACATTACGTCGGTATTTGCAAAACCATCATCGCCTTGGCTTACTTTGATTGGCAATAAACGATAGGCGTAACCTTCCAACTGCATGTAATCTTTCAGATTCAAATAGTTGTCATTAGCCAGTGTTCCAGCAAAATAGATTGGACGTTTCCAGTTGTTTTGAGCAATCATTTCGAGTTGCATCAAATCGTTTTTCAACAAGTCACGTTTGCCGATATTCCAAGTGATTTGACCAGTCAAATATGGCTCAAATTGTTTTGGTACAAAGCCCATTTTCTTAACTGCCTCAATATCATAATTCAAGAAAAGGCTATCCGATGGCAAAGAGTTGATGCTTTCGCCAGTTGTCAATGGAATCTGAATGGCTGGGTCATTTTTCTTTACTAATTCCAAATAATCTTTCAAGTTGATTGGGTCGCTTAAACGCTCAACAAAAGGAATTTGGTCATTAACACCACTCAATAATTGGTCAGTCGTAAACGTAATCGGCAATGCTTCTGATTGATAAGTTTTGCGTTTCATTTGCTCGCAATACCAATCTGTACCTAACAAGCTCAGGTTACACACACGCACGTCCGTACGGAAACCCTCTACTTCCTGCACATACCAAAGTGGGAATGTATCGTTATCGCCACCCGTAAACAAGATTGCATTCGGAGCACATGAATTCAATAAATTTTTAGCAAAATCTACTTGGTGGTAGCGGCCTGAACGATCGTGTCCTTTCCATGTTTGAGGAAGCATAATTAATGGAACGGCTAAGCCTAAAACTGTTGCTCCAACTGCTCTTGCTTGTGAGTTTTTGATGAATTTCAATACATAATCAAACAAGCCCAATACGCCAATTCCTATCCAAATTGCCCAAATATAGAACGATCCAACATAGATATAGTCACGCTCACGAGGCTCTACTGGCGGAGAATTGAGGTAAACAACCAAACCAACGCCCGTAAGTAAGAATAAAAGGAACATAACGAGTGCATCACGCTCACGACGGAAATAATGATACAACAAACCCAAAATACCTAATATTACTGGTAAACCGAAGAAATTAGTACGTCCACGGTTTTCTTTGATAGCTGGCGGAAGTGCACTTTTTGACTCAAGAATATTGGTTGGCCCAGCACCTTCAATATCGCTCGAACGTCCCCAGAAATTCCATGCAAAATAACGCCAGTACATATAACCCATTTGGCGTTTCATCATGTAGCCAATGTTGGTAAAAAGAGTTGGTTTTTGACCTTCGGCAAGACCCATTTCTTTTCTGTATATCTGCTGATGACCTCCATCGCTACTCCACATACGTGGCAAAAGGCTTTCGCTATTTGGACCCCAAACGTAGTTAGGTTTGTAGTCATAAACTTCATATTTATCTTTACCCATTTTATAGATAGGCTCACCATTTTCGATTGACTCCAATTTTCCTGTAAAAACTGGGCCGTAAAGTAGCGGACGGCTACCGTATTGCTCACGTTTCAAATACGAAACATAGTTTAGTACATTGCTCGGATTATTTTCGTTGATTGGCGGGTTATAGTTTGAACGAATCAAAGCGATTGTATAAGAAGAATAACCAATCAAAACAAAAGCAAATGAAATCAAGGCCGTGTTGGCAATGACCATTCCTCTCTTTTGTGTATAGAAAATTCCGTAGGCGAGTCCGCCAATGAGTAAGATTATGAAGAAAATAATACCAGAACTAAACGGCATTCCGAAAGTATTAACGAAGAGTTTTTCAAACGTGAAACCCAAAGAAGGGAAACCCGTGATAACACCAGTATTCACAACACCCAATACCAATAAACCTACCAAGAAGGCGATAATGCCGCCTTTCCAAGTGATTTTCTTGGCTTTTTTGTAATAATATACTAAACCCAAAGCAGGAATCGTAACGAGGTTGAGCAAGTGAACTCCGATAGAAAGACCCACTAAATAAGCTGTGAAAATCAAGAAACGGTTAGCTTTTGCTTCGTCTTCGATGTTTTCCCAACGGAAAGCTGCCCAAATTACGATGGCCGTAAAGAAAGATGACATTCCGTAAACCTCAGCTTCAACTGCCGAAAACCAGAAAGAATCAGAAAAAGCATACACCAACGAACCAACGGCACTTGCACCAAGTACTAAAATGATTTCAGTAGTGTTGAGGTCGTCGCCTTTTTTACCAAAAACTTTACGAGCCAAAAGTGAGATTGTCCAAAACATAAATAGGATAGTAAACGCCGAAGCAATTACCGAAACCATATTTACCATTAAGGCAACTTTCGTGACATCACCACCCGCAAGGAGTGAAGCCATACGGCCGATAAGCAAGAAAAGGGGAGCCCCAGCAGGGTGTGGAACTTGTAGTTTGTAAGAACAAGCGATGAACTCGCCGCAGTCCCAAAAACTGGCGGTTGGCTCAACGGTGAGCGTATAAGTAAGGAGTGCAACGGCAAAAATCGCCCATCCGACGATATTATTAAGCCTTGTGAAATTGTTCATTTTTTGAGATTAGTGAATAAATATTCTCTTGATGACCCAAAATTAGGGAATTTGCAGGATAATCAGGCAGAAAAGAAACTTAAATTATCTTAAAATAAGGAAAAATCATTGAATCGGAAATATAGAATATAGTTTTTATCAGACAAATAACGAATGGTTTTGTAGAACAATTTTACAAATTCTTCCTCTTATCGCAGCAAACAATTTGAAAATCTGCCTACCGATGTACTTGTTTTACATCTGAAACTTCCTCACGATTTTTGTTTTCTCATAAATCTCCTAATTCCGAAAATCAATAATAAACCAAAGACCAAATATAGTGCCGATGTTGCACTAATTGAGGCACTCATGCCGTATTTGGTGCTGGCATAAGCAATGGCAATCGGAGCGATTCCGCCACCAAACCAGCCGATTGAATTCATAAAACCAACGGCGGTTGCACGATTTTTGGGTTTTACGACATCATGCAACGATGCCCAAATATTGGCATCATAAAGCCCTTTGAAATAGCCAAAGCCGATGAGGGCAAGAATCAAAATTGGTATTGAGAGCGTCCAACCTGCCAAGAAGATAAACGGTACGCCCATCATCAAACCAATGCTTTGTGCCATCATTCTTCCGCCTCGGTAGGTTTTTACTAATTTATCAGCTAAAAATCCGCCCGAAATTACACCCAAAACCGAGGCCATTTGTAAGTAGAATGTGGCGTTTAGCCCCGCCATCGAAAGGCTCATGTTGAATTTATTGTAGAGAAACGAAGGCATCCAAGTCAAGAAAATACTGGCTACGAAATTTGCTCCGACAAAAACTGCTACCAAAATCCAAACCATTGGTTGCTTGAAAACTTGTTTGATGCTGTCAAAAATATTGCCTTGTTTCAAATCAAGCAATACGTGCGAACCGTCTTCAATTTCTTCATGTACTTCTGCTTGCCCACGGACTGGTTCTTTCAGAAAACCCAGTAAAACAACACCAAGTAATACTCCAAGACCACCGAAAAGATAAAAACTTGTGTGCCAACCATAATATTGTCCCATGAAACCTGCCACAGTTCCGCCTGCAATCGTGCCAGCATAAACGCTTGATTGGTGAAACGACATGGCTTTTGAGCGGGTTTCTTTACTATGATAATCGCTCAGAAGCGACATAGACGCAGGAAAATAAAAGGCTTCGCCGAAACCTTCTAAAGCTCGACAAATAACTAAATGAATATAATCAGTAGAAAGTGCAGTGCCTATTGTAACCAATGACCAAAAAATAAGCCCGCCAATGATGAGGGTTTTACGTTGGAACCTATCGCCAACAATGCCCGCTATTGCTCCAAAACCCGCATAAACCCACATAAATGCTGCTCCAACGATGCCGAGTTGAACATCGCTCAGACCCATTTCTTGCTTTAAAAGTGGAAATACTGAAAAGATAGCTTGGCGGTCGGCGTAGTTGAAGAAACATACGAACCATAACATAAAAACAACCCACCATTTGTAATTTTTGCTCATGTAGTTTTCATTAATTTCTGCAAAATACTTTGAAAAATTTTATGGTGAAACTATTTATTATTTTTCGGATAAAAAATTTAATAATTTAAAGATGAAAGAGATGTATTTGTAGATTTCAGATAAAAAAAAACGGTTTGAAGAATGTCTCCAAACCGTTTCTATGTTTAATTTCTTAAAATATCAATGAAAGAAATCTTTCATTTTTTCAAAGATGCTTTTATCACTTTTATCAGTTTTTGGCTGGAAATTAGGCATTGTTCTGATTTTTTCAAGAATAGCTCTATCTTCCGAACTCAAAGTAGTAGGAGTGAAGAGGCTCACATGGACCAATTGGTCGCCTACGCCGTAGCTGTTGAGTTCTTTCAACCCTTTGCCTTTCAAGCGTAAAATCTCGCCCGATTGTGTTCCTGCTTTGATGTTGATTTTTACTTTTCCACCTACTGTCGGGATTTCAACTTCTCTTCCCAGAGCAGCGTCAGCAAAATTCATACGTAAATCAAAGTGAATATTGCTACCATCACGTTTAAGTTCTGGATGCTCTTCTTCTTCAATTACTATCAACAAATCGCCCGCAATACCGCCACGAGTTGGCACGTTTCCTTTGCCAGTCATCGAAAGTTGCATTCCTTCGCCCACACCTGCAGGTATTTTGATTGAAAGCAAATCTTCGTTTAACTGACGGCCTTCTCCAAAACAAACATCACAACGCTCCGTAACCACTTTTCCTTCGCCTTGACAAGTCGGACAAGGGCTTGTAGAAACCATTTGTCCGAGCATTGTATTCACAACCTTACGCACTTGCCCTTGGCCGTTACAAGTTGCACAAGTTTTTAGTGAAGTACCGTGTTTTGAGCCATTGCCACTACAAGTGTTACACGATACGTAGCGTTTTACTTTTATTTTTTTCTCAACACCATTGGCTATTTCTTCTAAGTCGAGTTTGAGTTTAATTCTCAAATCCGAACCTTTTCTTACGCTTGGGCCACCACGACGGCCACCGCCACCGCCACCAAAGAAGCTACCGAATGGACTATCATCACCAAAAACACTTCCGAAAATATCTTCCATGTTTACGCCCGCACCACCACCGAAGCCACCCGCTCCGCCAACACCTTGATGTCCAAATTGGTCATAACGCTGACGTTTTTCGGCATCAGATAATACGCCATAAGCTTCTGCAATTTCCTTGAATTTTTCCTCAGCAGCTTTATCTCCTGGGTTTTTGTCAGGGTGATACTGAATTGCCAGCTTGCGGTAGGCTTTCTTTAATTCATCTTCTGAGGCATTTTTAGCAACGCCCAATATTTCGTAATAATCTCTTTTTTGTGCCATTTTTTTAATGAGTGAATGAGCGAATGAACGAATGAGTGAATGATAGGATTTTTATTCTTTCATTCACTCATTCGCTCATTCATTCATTATTTTATGAGCCGACTACAACCTTAGCGTAGCGGATAACTTTATCGTTTAGTGAGTAACCTTTTTCTATTTCATCAATTACTTTGCCTTTGTTTTCTTCACCTGCTGCAAATTGAGTAATACACTCGTGAAGCTCCACATCAAAATCCTTTCCTTTTGATTCAATTGCTTTTACGCCCTTGCTGGCCAAAGTTTTTTGAAACTTATTGAAAATCAAGGCAATACCCTCTTTCATTGGCTCTACTTCGGTAACTGTCTCGAATGACTTATTGGCACGTTCGAAATCATCAACAATCGGAATCAATTCTTTGAGTAAGCCTTCGGCGGCATTTTGAATTAAATCAATTTTTTCTTTTGATGTGCGACGACGGAAATTTTCGAAATCAGCATATAAACGTAAATATTTGTCTTTTGCTTCGGCAAGTTGTGCTTCGAGCGACGCTGACTCTGATACGTTTTCTTCAACACTTTCGTTTTCTTCTACAACTTCTTCGGTTTCTACGGTTGTTTGTTCTGCTGTTTGTTCGTCAGTAATTGTTGCGTCTTCTTTATTTTCTGCCATTTTGTAATCTATTTTATTTTTTGCAAATTTCGACAATTATTTTGCCAATAAGAAATTTACTGACAAGATGGCAGGAAATACCTAATTTGATGTCTTTTTAGAATGACATTTCAGAAATGGCATAACGGTTTGTTGATTTTAAACATAGAAATTTATTAAACTAAACAAAAGTAATGGAAAGAATTAATGTATCGACTGGTGCAAAATGGGAGGACATCGTTGGGTATTCTCGTGCAGTAAAAATGGGAAATATCATTGAAGTAACAGGCACAGTTGCCACTGATGGTAGCGGAGAAATTGTAGGAAAAAATGATGTTTATATTCAAACAAAATTTATCATTCTAAAAGTTGAAAAAGTCCTAGAACAACTGGGAGCTTCACTGAAAGATGTAGTGCGTACTCGTATTTTTGCAACAGATATTTCTAAATGGGAAGAAATTGGTAAAGCTCACGGAGAGTTTTTTAAAGATATAAAACCTTGCACGACTATGGTCGAAGTAAGTGCTTTGATTGGTGCTGATTATTTAGTAGAAATTGAGTTTTCAGCAATATTGGGGGCATAATAAAGATACGAGATGTCAGATTCGGGATATGAAAAGTTTTTTACTCTTCTATCTCGAATCCAATATCTCGAATCTTTTTACACTAAATTATTTCTAATGGCATAAGCCACCAAACCTGCGGTATTTTTCAGTCCAAGTTTCTCCATCATTCTTAGTCTATGTCCCTCAACTGTTCGTGGGCTAAGTGCTACTATTTCGCCAATTTCGGCGGTTGTGAGTCCTTCGCAGATATATTTCAAAACCTGTATTTCTCGCTCAGAAAGGTCGGTTTTGTAGTTAAATATTTTGCTTTCTTGCTGAGGCTTACGATTCATTTTACGAAGCATAATCTTGCTCACAAAATCGCTGAAATAGATTTCGGTTTCGTTTACTTTTCTAATGGCCTTTTCTACTTCTTCGGGGTCCGTATCTTTCAATAAATAGCCATTTGCTCCGATTTCCATCAAATGCAACACAAATTGGTCTTCGTCTTGCATTGAAAGTATAAGCACTTTTACGTCAGGGAACTTCGCTCGTACGATTTCGGTGGTTTTAATACCATCAAGAACTGGCATTTGTAAATCCATCAAAACTACATCAATTTGTTGGTTTTGAAGTTTGTCGAGAAATTCCTGTCCGTTTACAGCCTCCATAACTACCTCAAAATCAGGCACTTGCTGAAGGATTGAAATCATTCCTTTGCGAAATAAATTGTGGTCGTCAACGACCGCTAATTGTATCTTTGACATAGTTTTAATTAAGGTATGAGCGGGCGGTGTTCCGTCTATGAGATATGAGTTTTTTCTTTTTCTCTAATTCAGTCTTTAAACCATTTCTCTTGCTCAATATTAAATAGGTATTTCAATAGTGGTGGTTGTTCCTTGTCCGATGCTTGATTGAACATTAATCGTTCCATTGATTACGCTCAGACGGCTTTCCATATTTCGGAGTCCTAAGCCAGATTTAGGGTCGTTGCGTATGGCTACAAAATCAAATCCTTTGCCATCATCAGTAAAGGTAAAAATAATTTTATTGTCTTTGGTCGTAAGTTTTAAGGTTATTTCTTTGGCTTCGGCGTGTTTGAGGGCGTTGTTGACGAGTTCTTGAATAAGTCGGTAAATTGTCAGCTCAATTTTTTTGTCAAAACGTTGTTTTGCTGCAATTCCTTCGTGACTGAAAGTAAAAGATGTAGTAGAAGCCAAATGTACTTTTTGGATGAATTCGTCGATCGAAAGGATTAGACCAAATTCTTCGAGTGTGCTGGGTACGAGTTCTTTAGAGATTCTGCGTACTTGACCAATTGATTGTTCGAGTAGTTCACGGGTTTGTTTGCCCATTTTTGCCAAATCTTCTGCACTATCAAGTTTTCGGAGGAGTTGATTAAAACTCATTTTTGTGACCGAAAGCATCGCTCCAACCTCATCGTGAAGGTCTTTAGCTATTCTGACTCTTTCAACTTCCTGCACTTCAAGGGCTGACTCAAGCATTTGTCGTTGCATTTCGCTTTTTAGCTCTTGAATGGCTATTTTTTGTTGTATTTGTTTTCTCTGGTAGTAAGTCACGAACAAAATAATAGCCAACAATATTATAAACGTAAATATTGTTAGAAAAATGACTACATAAAAATAATCGAAATTATTCAATTTAATTTGAATTTATTAGGTTTAAATTTTTACTAAACTTAAAAACAAAACTTAGAATTATAGATAATATAAAGAAACAAACATTATCTATTTGCCATAAGACCATCGGATTGACCCTTGTTTCGCTGATAATATTTTTCACAAAAAGGTACATATAGAATGTACTCGAAAAATATAATAAGAACGAAGCACTCAGCCAATAATAAGAATAAGTCAATATGTTTTCAGTTTGGAGTTCTCTCAGTATTTTAAAAAGATGAATAAACGCCAAAATAGTAATTAAAATACCAGAAACTAAGTAGGAATATTTGTTAAATACGGGGGTATTAATACTTAATGTTCCATTCGCTATATCAAAAAAAGTAAAAATTGTAAAAACTACAATAAATACATAAATTAATCTTTTCAAAAATACATCTTTTAGCAATAAAATGTAAAGGTATGCAATCAAATAAAAACCAACTATATTAGTTAGATTATAATAAAAAACAGTGTTTGCGTAGAAATTGTATTTTAAATAAAGAAAATTATATACAAGTCCAATGATGTTTCTAATAAAAAGAAGTATTACATAAATAGATAATATTTTGAGTTCTTTAGTCAAATATTGTCTATTTATGTAAAGAATGATTAGCGGTAATACTATAGATATATCAGAAACTACACTTAGTATTCGCATTATTGTTTGTAGCAGCATTTGAGCGTATTAATTATCGTTAAAAGGAGGTTGAGGGCTTCCGTCACCGAGTCCATCACCATCCGGTGCATCTTTTAATGCTGAGAGGTCAAATTTCATGTCATTCCCATCAAGTCCAACTGGAACAAGAAACAAGCGAGGATTCATCGTACCATTATCTGCCATATTATTTTCGGCGTCTTCGGGGCATATTCCGTAGTAAATTCTCACACCTAAAATCTCTTTGCCGATTTTTTTTGGATTTAATAAGGCCATTAATTTGTCTTTCCCAAAAAACTCAGCTTCTCTGATTAAGCCTTTCGAGTCAGTAAATGCTTCTTTTAGAGAAACTCCGCTTTCTACTTGTTTTTTGAAGTTTCCAGCGTATTCTTTAATTTTTGTTACGGCAATTGGGTTACCTGAGGTAGTAGTCTTTTTTTTCATATTTATATAAGTGAGTTTGGCTATTTTTAGATAGTATGTATATTTCAAAAATATACATAAATTGTAGTATTTCAAAAGAACGTGAGTAGTAATAATTTTGCAAGTTATTGATTATAAGTGTTTTGTATAAAGTTTTTTCTAAAATAAAAGTAAAATTACGTAATAAAATGCGTAAAAATACGGATAGGTGACTACGTAGTAATACCTACAGATAATTAAAATAAAAGCCCCTCAAATCTCTTAGATTGAGGGGCTTGGGTACTGAAGTCAATTTAAACTCAGAAAAAAACTATATTCTTTTCACGTTAACTGCATTCAAACCTTTACGACCTTCGACAGTTTCGAATTCAATACGGTCGTTTTCACGAACCTTTGTGCCGTTTAAGCCCGTCACGTGAAGAAAAATCTCTTGTCCTGAAGCATCATCAACCACAAAACCAAAGCCTTTTGTTTCGTTGAAGAATTTTACTGTACCTGTTTGCATTGAAATAAAATAAATTAAAAGAGTAAATAAATGAAATGCAATGTACGTAATTTTCAAGAAAAAACAAGTTTTCATGAAAAATATTTTTGCACTAAACCAATATTTGATTGTACAAAAACTTAGCGTTAATTATTAATTTATTGTTAAACCCTTGACAAACACGATTTTTTTACTAACTTCGTATTCACTTTTTCAAGACAATGCTAAAAACAGGACAATTAAGATACTTAGTTGAAAATCAACTTTTTGGAGTTTGTTCTCGACTCGGCGAAAAACTCAATTTTTCGGCAGGAAGCGTTCGTATATATTTTATCTACGCTTCGTTCTTCACTTTTGGCTCTCCGATTATCATCTATTTAGTGTTAGCTTTTTGGATGGAAGTCCGAAAACACCTACGCCGCCATAAAAATCCAACCGTTTGGGAGTTTTAAGTTAGTCCATCGTCGATAGACCGCAAGTCCATAGCGAAGAATTGAGAAGATTCCTACTGGACTAAATTATTGTGCGAGACTGATGTTCCATTGTGTAAAAGTAACAGTCCACGGTGAAAACTTTCGTCTATGACTGGGCGGCATTCCGCCGTGGACTGTTGACTATTTTTAAAACAAAGCTAATTGCTTGTCATCATCTTGATTATCAGCGTTTTCTGAGTCGTTTTCATCTATCTGTGGACTATCGACTGTTGACGGTGGACTAATTACTTCTTCCGCTTTTGGTTCGAGTTGTTTTACTTCTACAACTTCATAAGCATTAATTTTCTGTCCAATGGCTTTCCAGCCACGTACTTCTACAAATTCATCTACCAAAATCGTTTGGGTTTCGATACTTGCTTTTTTATCGGCTTTCGTTTTTATCTCAAAACGAGGGTATTTATCCAAACATGCAGTCAATAAACGTGAGTTTTTGGTATCAGAAATAAACAAGAATTTCTTATCCATCGTAGTGGTTTCGATTTTGAAACGTTTGATGTAATAAATCTTGTGTTCGCCCTCGTAGTGTAAGCACGAAATTGGTCTTTCTGGTTCGTATTTTACTACTTTCAGAATATCCTTCTGCTCATAGCGGTTTGTCAGCTCAAAGTTTGTAAACTCGTATTGTCCATCTTTGTAAATCACCAAAATCTTATCTTCTGAGCCGAAATTGCCCAAATACTGGCCGTGTTCGTCACGGTTGAGTTTGCCAATTACTGCATCGAACCAAATATCTACCCCCCCAAGGGTCGATTTTCCCGCAGATTTCAAGACAATCTTGCGTACAGGAAATTTCGTTAGAACATTTCCCATTGAATTACGATTTTTGATGGCAAGTTCAGAAAAATCCCAATCGAATTGTTTCTTTTTGGCCGTTGAATTGGCCGTAAGATTTACCGCAACCGATTCTGCTTCACCATTATCATTAGCTGTGAAATACAATATTTTTGACTTTGGATTACCCATCGAAACATCATATTCTTTATCACGAGTGATACCCGTTACGAAGAAACGTTTGGCGTAAGATGTTCCAGATTTGCCATCCAAATAAATGGCATTATAGATTTTTCGCTCATCGTTTTTACGGAAAACCGAACAGTAGATAATGTCTTTTCCTACAAAAACCTTTTCTTGAATTTTCGTAATAACATATTTGCCGTCTCGTTTGAAGGCAATAATATCATCAATATCTGAGCAATCCATTACGTATTCGTCCTTTTTCAAACCATATCCAATGAAGCCGCCTTCACGGTCAACGTAAAGTTTTTGGTTATTGGCTGCCACCACGGTTGCTTGCACAGACTCAAACTGACGAATCTCGGTTTTACGCTCACGACCTTTGCCGTATTTTTTCAATAATTCTCTGTAGAAAGCAATCGTATAGCGAACAATGTTGGCTAAGTTATCTTCAACTTCGGCCAATTCATCGAGCAAACGCTTCATTAATTCATCAGCCTTGAAAGCATCGAATTTTGAAATACGTTTGATTCTGATTTCGAGCAAACGAAGTAAATCATCTTCTACAATTTCACGATAAAAATCTTTTTTGTAAGGCTCTAAACCCTTATCGACCGTTGCTACTACCGCCTCGAAAGTCGTACATTCTTCAATATCACGGTAGATTTTGTTTTCGATGAAAATCTTTTCGAGCGAGCTATAAAGTAATTTCTCTTTGAGTTCGTGACGCTTGATTTCGAGTTCACGTTGAAGCAAATGTTTGGTTTGCTCGGTGCAATCTCTCAGAATATCGCTAACCGTAACAAAGTGTGGTTTGTTGTCAATGATAATACAAGCATTGGGCGAAATGGAATTTTCACACTCAGTGAATGCGAAAAGGGCATCAATCGTAATATCAGGCGAAGTATTTGGTGCCAGATGAATGATGATTGAAACTTCTTTTGCCGTGTTATCTTCAACTTTTTTGATTTTGATTTTTCCTGCATCATTGGCTTTTATGATAGAGTCAATGAGCGTAGCGGTGGTTGTACTAAACGGAATTTCCTGAATTTCAAGCGTTTTCTTGTCGATTTCGGCAATTTTTGCACGAACTTTAATCTTTCCGCCTCGTCCGCCATCATTGTAGTTCGTTACATCAACCAAACCACCTGTCAAGAAATCGGGGTAAAGTTGGAAAGGCTCTTTTTTTAGATAAGAAATTGACGCCTCGCACAGCTCAATGAAGTTATGCGGCATAACTTTGGTAGAAAGACCTACGGCGATACCTTCAACACCTTGAGCAAGTAATAACGGAAACTTTGCAGGAAGATTGACTGGCTCACGCTTGCGACCATCATACGACATCTGCCATTCGGTAGTGTCTTCATTGAAAAGCACATCGTTGGCAAATTTCGAGAGGCGAACCTCGATATAACGAGGAGCGGCGGCACCGTCGCCCGTGCGAACATCCCCCCAGTTTCCTTGGGTATCAAGCAAGAGGTTTTTCTGACCCATCGTCACGATGGCATCGCCAATCGAAGCATCACCGTGCGGGTGATATTGCATACTTGAGCCAATGACATTAGCCACTTTATTGAAACGCCCATCGTCCATTTCTTTGAGGGCGTGCATGATTCGGCGTTGAACGGGCTTTAGTCCATCTTCGATGGCAGGCACGGCACGTTCGAGGATTACATACGAGGCATAGTCGAGAAACCAAGTCTCGAACATATCGTCAATTACTTCTTTTTGTTGCAGGGGGTCGTATTTTGGTGTTTCGTCACTCATAATAGTCTGTTAGCGAAAGCATAATAATATAGGGCAAATATAATAAAAATAGCACTATTTATTAGTTTTTCATCAATGCGAGTTCTTTATTTAGAAATATTCTAAATAAAGCTTGTGTTTTAATTTTTCGTTCTTACCTTTGCAATATTATTTAGAATTAATCTAAATAAAAATAAAACAATGCACAATTCAACGCACTAAGTCTATGAAAACAATCAATTTTTTAGTCGATTTACAGCAGGCCATTAGTTTGCAAAATCTTAAAAACGAGTTGAACACTGTAGGAGTAAAGGCTTTTACGATTGATTATCTGAGTCAGCAGATTTCGATAGTGAGTTCGGATGAAATCAAAGACGAAACAATTAATTGTGCCGTACGAAAAGCTGGGTTTGACTGTAAATGTTTCAAAGTTTGTAATCACGACGATAAATGATTTTTATTGAAGCCTAACCCTAAAAGATTTTGTTTTCGGGTGACATCGGAAACTGCCAAGACCCTAAGTCTGCACACTTTTTTAATTTTTTATCTAAATCACTAAAGAAAAATGAAAAGTAAATTTATTAAAACAGGTATTCTCTTATTTATAAGTTCATTACAAGTAATTTTTGCTCAAAGTGGCATTGTTAAAGGAAAAATCACGACATCGGATGGAAAACCCGCCGAATTTGTAAGTGTGGTTTTGAAAGGAACAACCAAAGGCTCGGTAGCCGATGTCGAAGGAAACTACCAGATTGCTAACCTTAAAGAAGGCAATTATACAGTACAAGCTACTTTTGTTGGGTTGAAAACCGAATCTAAGAAAGTCACAATCGTAAACGGACAAACCATCAATCTTAATTTTGTATTGGAAGCTAATGCCAACCAACTTCAAGAGGTTTTGGTAACGGCAAATCCGAGTAAATATGTAACCGATTATCCTTCTATTTCGCTCCGTTTGAAGACTCCTTTACTCGAAATTCCACAGAATATTCAGGTAATTACCCGCCAAACGCTTCAAGACCAGCAAATCTTTGATATGCAAGAAGGCGTGATACGAAATGTAAGTGGGGCTACTCGCTCCGAACACTGGGAAAATTATGCTCGTATCGTGATGCGTGGTTCACGGATTGCGGCTTTTCGTAATGGAATGAATGTGCAAGCTACTTGGGGGCCACTCAACGAAGATATGAGTATGGTAGAGCGAGTTGAGTTTGTGAAAGGGCCAGCTGGTTTTATGTTGGCAAGTGGCGAACCGAGTGGTTTTTATAATGTAGTGACCAAAAAGCCTACAGGAATTACGAAAGGCGAAGCAAGTATGACAATCGGGAGTTTCGGAACGTATCGCACGACTGTAGATTTGGATGGTTTATTGAACAAAGATGGAAAACTACAATATCGTCTAAATGTTATGGGGCAAATGAAAGGTACACAACGTGCCTTTGAATACAATAATCGAGTTTCGGTAGCACCAGTTATCAAATATCAAATCAATCCGAATACTTCCGTAACGGCCGAATATACCTTTCAAGGCGTAAATATGTCGCCATTAGGTTCAAATTACATCTATTCTCCGAACAGATTAGGCGATATTTCAGCCGATTTCACTACGTTGGAGTCGAATATGGCTCCTACCAAAATCAACGACCAATCGTTAATCGTTACGCTTGCTCACAGTATCAACAAAAACTGGAAATTTACAGGACAAGTGGCTTATCTGAAGTTTAGTCAAGTAGGTTCGAGCCTCTGGCCGACGGGTTTTAAAGGCGATACATTGCAAAGAGCCACATCAATTTGGGATATTTTAGGTCAAACTCGTGTGGGTCAGTTTTTCGTGAATGGTGATGTTGAAACTGGCAAAATCAAGCATCGTATTTTGGCAGGTGTTGATATGGGCGATAAAGATTATTACCATGATTGGGCTCAGGGTGGAGCGATTGTTGGCTCAGAAGGCTTTAATGTGTATAACCCAGTTTTTGGAAAAGTACCTGCTTCTGCTTATCCTAAATTTGACCGTAGCCTAAGCATTACTGAGCGTGGTGTGCATTACAATAACCTTTATACAGCCCTTTATGCCCAAGATGAAATCAGATTATTGAATGATAAACTGCGTTTGACTTTGGCAGGAAGATACACTTCAACGGGCGATGAAGACCCGTATTCGGGTAAAGTTTCGGCAGGGAAGTTTACGCCAAGAGTTGGTTTGAGCTATTCGTTGAATAAAAATACGAGTGTATATGCAGTTTTAGATGAATCATTTATTCCGCAAGCGGGGGCTTCATATACGGGTAAAAAATTCGACCCGATTACAGGAACAAACAAAGAAATTGGCTTGAAACGTGAATGGCTCGATGGCCGTTGGACTGCTTCGGTAGCGGCTTATCAGATTACGAAAAATAATGTACTGACGGCCGACCCTGTGAATCAATTTTTTTCGGTTCAACTTGGTCAAACCAAAACCCAAGGAATTGAATTTGATGTGCGTGGACAAATCTTGACGGGTTTAGATGTTACAATGAACTATGCCTACACCGACGGAAAAGTAACAAAAGATACTGAAAATCAGCAAGTTGACCGCCAGTTGCCAGGAACCGACAAACACATTGCAAATGCGTGGATTAGCTATCGTTCAACCAGTGGAGCTGCACAGGGCTTGGGGCTTTCGTTAGGAGTTTCGCATGCTGCTGGGCGAACTTCATGGTACTCAGAATATGATAAAACCATTGATGCAACGATGCCAAATTTCACTCGTTTTGATGGAGCTGTTTCTTATCAATTCGATAAATTTAGTGTAGCCTTGAATGTTAATAATCTATTCAATGCTGATGTTATTTCAGGTGCTTATTATTCGTGGAGTAAATTCTATTACTGGCAAGCCGAAGCTATGAGAAATGCTCGTGTGAGTATCAATTATAAGTTTTAAAGCTATTATTAAAATTCATCCTTAGTCTCTTAAAGGCTGAGGATGAAATGAAAAAGTTAACAATGAATTTCAAAAAAATCATAGGTAAAATACACCTTTGGCTCGGTCTAAGCACTGGCTTGGTGGTGTTTGTGGTAAGTTTAACTGGCTGTTTGTATGCGTTTCAGCAAGAAATCCAAGATGCTACACAGCCTTTTCGATTTTCAAAAGTAGAAGAAACTCGTGCCGTTTTGCCACCTTCTGCTTTTGAAGCAGTGGCCAGAAAAAAACTGCCAAAAGCTCATTTGCACGCCATCAATTATCCTGCAAAAGGCCGTAGTGTAGAGGCTATTTTCTATGGTTTTGACCCTGAACATTATTATATCATTTATCACAATCCATATACCGCCGAGGTGATTCATGTGCAGAATATGGAAGAGACCTTCTTTCATTGGGTGCTTGATGGACATTATTATTTGTGGCTAAAACCCGAAATTGGTCAGCCGATAACTTCGTATGCTACTTTGATTTTTGTTTTTATGCTCATTTCCGGAATCGTTCTTTGGTGGCCAAAAAACAAAGCAGCTGCCAAACAACGCTTTTGGTTTCGCTGGAAAGATGCTACCCAATGGAAACGCAAAAACTACGATTTACACAATATTCTGGGTTTTTATAGTTCCTTTTTATTGCTAATTATCTCTGTTACAGGCATTTTCTTTGGCATCCAGTGGTTTACTTATCTCATTTATACGGCTACTGGAGGTGAAAAAGACCTCTTGTTTTCTGAACCTGTTTCGCAGAAACCTATTGTTACCGATTTTAAGAAACCAGCCACTGATTTGGTTTGGGAAAAAATGAAAGCCGAACACCCCGATGCACTTTCACTCGAAGTTCACGCTATTGAATCTGATTCGGCAACGATTGGAGCAAATGTAAACACTCGTGAAGGAGTTTATTGGAGTACCGATTATCGCTACTTCGACCAATATACGCTGAAAGAAGTACCCACCAAAACCGTTTATGGCCGACTAAAAGATGCCAATACCGCCGATAAATTAATCAGAATGACTTACGATATTCATACGGGTGGAATTTTGGGTTTTGCAGGAAAAGTACTGGCTTTTTTACTTTCAGTGGTAGCTACAAGTTTGCCAGTTACAGGTTTTTATATTTGGTGGGGGAGAAGGAAGAAAAATTCAAAATTGGATAGAATTACGTCGCAAACACTTCAAAAACAAGCATTTACATGAAAAAAATAAATTTAATAATCGGCATAATTTTATTGCCAATGTTGAGTCTGGCACACGGCTACTGGCTCGAAGTTCAGGGTTCGGGAAAAGTAAATGAACCTGCCAAAATTCAGATTTTTTATGGAGAATTTGAAAATCAGAAACGTGAAACAGGCAAATTGCTCGATAAAATGTCAGAAATAAAAATCTATGTTTTAGATGAAAAAGGCAATAAAACAGAGATTTCGATGAGCCAAACCAACACGCATTGGGAAGGAGTTTTTACCCCAAAAAACAATGGATTTTACCAAATAATAGGCATCAACGATACCCGTGAAGTGCAAGATTTTACAAAACATAGCCTCGGAATCGTTCGTCCCGTGCAGTATTTACGCACAACTTATCAAGCAGGAGAAGGGGCGGGCGAACAGTCGGTTGCTAATTTGATGGATGCTCTGGTGAAGCAAGTTGGCGATAATATTTTGATTTCGACGTGGAAAGAAAACCAGCATTTTACCAAAGTAAAGGTTAGAATCATCAATCCTGAAGGTTGGATGAAGGAAAAACTTACGAATGAAAATGGCAAAACCCAAACAAAATCTAACATCAAAGGCTTGTATCTGGTCGAGTTAGAATACATTGATAAAACTGCGGGAAATTTTAAAGGAAAAGACTACCAAACAGTGCGTTATCGTTGCGAAACTACGCTGAAAGTACAATAAAAAAATTTGCTTATCTATATAGAATTAGTCTAAATAAAAATAGAAAAAAATGAAGCTTTTACAATTACTCATGTTGGAAATTCTGCTTAGTTTTTTTGTGGCAAATGCCCAAGAAAACAAAGGAGAAATAGTCGGAACGGTGGCCGATTCACAAGGGAATATTGTGGGAGCATCGGTAGTATTGAAAGGCACAAAAATTGGAAAAATCACCGAAAAAGATGGTAGTTTTAACTTGAAAATGCCTGCTGGAAAATATATTTTAGTTGTGCAATGTATTGGTTATCAGGTATTTGAACAAGTCGTTGAAGTGAAAGTCAATGAAATTGCTTCGTTAGGAAAAATTATACTAAGTGAAAAAAATAACCAACTTGATGCCGTGGTTATAACGGGGCAATTTGGCCCACAATCGGTGCGAAATTCGGTGTATCAAGTTCGTACGATTACCAATGAGCAAATCCGACTTCGAGGAGCTACCAATATTCAATCGGTGCTGAATACTGAGTTGGGAATGCGTTTTTCAAACGACCTTACGCTTGGCACAACCGATGTGCAATTAATGGGAATGAGTGGGCAAAATGTGAAGATTTTACTCGATGGCGTGCCGATGGTTGACCGAGGCTCAACCCGTGAAAGTCTGGGGCAAATTGATATAAATATCATTGAGCGTATCGAAATTGTTGAAGGCCCGATGTCGGTTACTTACGGTTCTGATGCTTTGGCGGGTGTAATCAATATTATTACCAAAAAAGGTGAAACAGAAGCCAATTGGACACTAACTGCCAGAGTACAGGAAGAAACTGCGGGAAATGAGTATCAGGCATTCAACGGGGGTGGCGTGCATAATGAGTTTTTGGGGCTTGCTTGGCAGAAAAAAGGCTGGCAATTTTTGGGAAATTTCTCTCGTAATTTCTTTGGTGGCTGGCAAGGTTCACTTCTCGAACGCAAAAAAGAATGGATGCCCAAAGAGCAGTATTTGTCAACGGCGGGTGTGGCGTATCGCACTGCCAAACTCAATGCTTGGTATCGGTTCAATGGCACAAACGAAACGCTCAAAAGTTTGGGCGATACTTATGTGAGTTCGCAAACCAATAACCTTTCGGCTACCGACCAATTTTATGTTTCTAATCGCTGGTTTCATCAATTACAAGCCGAATATCAGCTAAATCCTAAAAACAGTATTACGGCGGCAGCATCATTTACTGATTATAGCCGACAAACCCAAACTACTGATATTGACTTAGTTAGAGAGCGTCGAACCATCAATTTGAGCGGTTCGCAAGATAAATCTATCTTTAAAACTACGTTTGTTAGACTAACGGCTCAACATAAAATTTCGCATAGAATTTCGCTTCAACATGGTTTTGAAACAAACCTAAATTCGAGTACTGGCGAGCGTATTCAAGGTTCGCCAAGCATCAACGAGTACGCATATTTTTTTTCCTCGGAGTTTAAAATTGGGCAAAAAGTCAATATTCGACCAGGATTGCGTTTCCTCAAAAACTCGGTTTATGAAGCTCCGCCTGCCATTCCGTCTATCAATACTAAATTTATTCTGGTCGACGGTCTCGACCTGCGGTTGGCGTATGCACGAGGTTTTCGTTCGCCTGCTCTGCGAGAATTATACTTTACGTTTTTCGATAGTAGCCACTCAATCAGAGGAAATATCGACCTAAAAGCCGAAAATTCTGATAGTTTCAATGCCTTTTTGTCGTATCAAGTTTTTGATAAATCTAACCTTCGACTCAACACAACTTTGGGCGGATTTTATAATCATTTCAATAACCTGATTTCGATAGGAACTGACCCAACCGACCCAACGATTTCGACTTATTTGAATGTGGATACCTACAAAACCACTGGTTTTACGCTTAATAATACCTTTTTCTTGAAAAACCTGCAAGGAAGTCTGGGTTTCTCACACATCGGGCGATACAATCGTTTTTCTGAAACAGCCGCTTTACCCGATTTCGTTTGGTCGAATGAAGTCAATGCAAACCTTCGATACACTTTCCCAAAATCGGCTACGAGCGTGAGCTTTTTCTACAAATTCACAGGAAAACAACCGAGTTATCAGGCAATAAATACCGAAAATGGTGTAGAAACAAAACTGGCTGAAATGTCAGGTTTTCATACGGCCGATTTGACTATCAATAAAGTGTTTTTCAAAAATTATACAATCGCTGGAGGAATCAAAAACCTCTTTAATGTTACCCGAATCCAAAATTCGGCGGTTAGTTCGGGGGCTGCACATTCGTCGGGTGGAGCAGTGCCGATGTCTTACGGGAGATCATTTTTCTTGGGTCTGACAGCTCAGTTGACAAAATAAATTATTCAAATAAAAAATATAACTCTCAAAAATAAAATGAAAAAAATATTCAGTAAAGTGTTAGTTATCAGTAGTTTGATGGCGTTTGTGGCTTGTAAAGAAGAAGTAGCATTGCCCGATAATTTGGCAACTTTTACCACAGCCCAACAAGGACTTGATGCCGAAGAAGCCAGCGTTCAAATTACTCTCACCCGTGCAACCGATGTGGCTATTCCTGTGAGTATTCAGCTTACGCCTGCACTTGTAGCTTACGACAAAGAATTTACGACCGAGCCTGCTGCCGTAAATAATGTAATTTCGGCCACAATTCCAGTTGGAGCTTCGGGCGTAACTATTAAAGTGAAAAAGAAAGCCAATATTTTCTTGAACGGAGATGAAAGTATTAGCTTGAAAATGACTTCAGTCGGAACGCCAGTTTTGCTGGGTTTGACAACCGAAATGAAGTTAAGTTTTGCCGCTATTACTTCGGCAGGGAGCAAATTAACACTCGAAGGAAAAACAACAGAATCACCTTATGCCAACAATGTCTATGCCGATTTAAGTGCCAATGCTGCGACACTTTCGGCCAGAAAAAGCTGGAATTTGGGCTTTTATCATGGTGGGCAGTTCAGAGTTATTCTCAATCACAGCTATCAATCTTCGGCGGCAGCAACTACCAAAACTGATATTTCGGCTGTTACTTTGGCTGATACAGCTTCCGTGCCAAACCTCAATTTTGCCCCAGGTGGAGAAGGAACATTGGCTTTATGCGATTATTGGGATGGAGATTTAAGCAAAACTGCCATCGCTGAAATTTCGGCAAATGATGCTGAAAATAAGGTGTATCTAGTAAGTTTTGAAGGCAGTAAAGCCAAAAATCAGTGGTATAAAGTAAAAATTAATCGCAATGGCGAAGGTTATAAAGTGCAATTTGCTCGAATCGGAGAAACCACCATTCAGACGGTTGATATACCTAAAAATGCTGATTTTAATTTTTCATTTGTATCGCTCGAAACAGCCAAAATAGTATCGGCCGAACCTCGAAAATTAAGTTGGGATATTCAGTGGGGGTATAGCACATCCAATGCAGGAACTGTTCCAGCTACGCCTTATTGGTTTCAAGATTTTGTCTCGCTCAACTACGCCGTAGGTGCAGAAGCCGCCGAGGTGCTAACTTCGACCGTAACTTATGAAGCCTTTACCGAAGCTAATATCGCTACACAAACTTTCCTCAAAACCCGTGATGCCATCGGCAGCAAGTGGCGTTCGACTGCCCCAGGAACTACTGCTGGAATCAGAAAAGACCGTTTTTATGTCGTGAAAGACCCATCGGGGAATATTTATAAACTACGTTTTGTAAGCATGGGCTTAGCGAGCGATGGTGGCGAACGTGGAAAACCTGTAATTGAATATGCTTTAGTAAAGAAAAAATAAAATCTTATAGCTATGTGTCAAAATTCAAGCCTTGAAATACTTAGTAGCTCGCCGAATGGCTACATCGGTAAATGCGGAGGATGCCAGAAAATCAATGTGGTTTTTGAGAATATTTTCATTTTGTTGGAAGAAAACGAACTGAAATCAATCGGTAGAATCATCGACGAAAGTTATGGAATTTGGATGCTCGAAACCTACATTGGAAAGGGTAAAAAAATAACCATGCAAACACCTTTACCCAATTTATATTTTGCTTTTACGGTCGAAGAATACGAAGAACTCAAACGCCTCATCAATGAAGCAATGCTAATCATTGATGCCCGAAATATTTTGAAACAACCATTTTGTCAGAATTAACAAACACATATTTAACCAATTATTTCAATGAAAAATAAAATCTTAATATTATTCTTTAGTGGCTTGTTATCAGTTACTTACGCTCAGAAATCGGAAGATATTAAAGCAATTAAAGCTCAATGTGGCTGCCACGATGTCGATTTTTCGTATGCCGAAACTTTCTCGCCAAACAAAGAATATAAGTTTAAAGACCGCTATTTGGCAGGTGGAACAGAATATGTTTTTGTGGTCGAAGAATCAAAAGATAAGATTGTGATTCAACACCTTTTGGCCATCGGCGATACGATGGTGGTAAAGCACTGGCGAGAAGATTGGACGTATGAAGACCCAAATCTTTTGAGTTTTTATAAAGACCGTCAATGGAAATACAGTAGTGTGCCGAAAGAGAAAGTAAAAAAAGCATGGACACAAAAAGTCTATGAAGTGGATGATGCTCCACGCTACGAAGGCATTGCTCAATGGTCGCACGTTAACGGTAAGCATCTTTGGGAAAGTAAAGTTGACGCCCCACTTCCACGCCGAGAATACACCAAACGTCAAGATTATAACGTAATGAAGCGTGGAAATCGAATTTATGTAACCGATTATGGCTATCTGCATGAGCAAGACAATGATAAAATCTTACGAAAAGATGACAAAGATATATTGATTGCACAAGAGAAGGGCTTGAATGATTATCGCCGAACAGTTGAAAAAAAATGTGAAGTAACCGAAAAATGGTGGGCCGAAAACGGAGCATTTTGGAATGATGTAAGAGCAGCTTGGCAGGAGGTTTTTGATAAACATAAAAGCATCACCATCAAACAGTTTGTCCGTGGAAAAATGATTGACGAAGAGTTTAAGGCAATCAAAAAAGAGCAAAATACTTCGGAAGTAAATCGCCAGAAACTCCGTGAAGTGCTAACCAAATTTGTGGTTTATGAAGGCGATGTTGTCGGAAAAAATTAGTGTACAAATTAATTATAGGTAAAGATGTTTATTCAAGAATTGAAAAATTGGCTTGAGTAGCTCTATGATAAGCCGCCAAATTTTTGGCGGCTCTATTACTTTTAATCAACTCATAAAATTTATGAAAAACAACGATTTTCAGAAGGCAAAAGCCATTTTAGATGCTAAAATCGAAGAAATGGGGTATCGTAAGACTGTTGAGCGATACAAAATTTTGGAGGAAATATATAACCGAGATGACCATTTCGAGGCCGATGAACTTTATTTTTCATTTGTGGAGCGAAACTTTTCGGTCAGTAAATCAACGGTTTATAATACCCTTGAATTATTGGTTGAATTGGGACTTGTTACTCGTCGACAATTCAATAATTCGCACGCTTCACAGTACGAAAAAGCCTTTGGCCGAAAACAACACAGTCATCTGATTTGTGTTGACTGTAACAAGGTTTTTGAGTTCTGCGACCCACGCCTGCAAGCCATTCAAGATACAATTTCGGAGTTTTATAAAGTTCCGATTATTGACCATTCGCTCATTCTTTATGGTCAATGTCAGCGAGATAATTGCAAAAAAGAATCGAAAGAATAGTTTTTTTCGTAAATTCGAGTATCAACAAAACGAATGGAGAGCCATGAGCAAAGTCGAATTTCCCGAAAAATCAATATTTGTATGCGTAGGCAGCAAATGCGGAAAATATAAAGAAATAAGAAAATATTTGAAAGAATCAATCAAAGATAAAGGACTAAAACACGAAGTAGAAATATTCAAAATGGAATGTACCGACCGCTGTAAACACGCTCCAATTTTATCGGTACAGCCACAAAACGACTGGTATTCGGAAACCTCTTATCGAGATATTGATGAGATTGTGGCGGGGCTTTAGTTATTGATTAAAAACTTCCCGAAAGTTTTAAACTTTCGGGAAGTTGAATATATTTTATTATGCTTCAGCCGTACCAATTTTGGCAATTTCTTTATCCAAAACAAATTTACCAGTAGCACTTTCAGAGTCAATCAAATCGAATAATTCTAACGCACGACGAGCGTTTTTCTCTTCTTCACGTTGCTCGGTTACATACCACATCATAAAATCTTCGGTGGCGTAATCGTTAGCCTCACGGCATTTTGCCACAATTTTATTGATAGAGTTGCTTACCGCAATTTCGCTTTGGAGAGCTGCTTCAAAAACACTCTTAAAACTGGGGTATTCTTGTGGCACTTCACCAACGATTGGTGTAATGGCAGTTCCGCCAACTTCCGTAATGTATTTGAAAATCTTCAAGAAATGTTCTCTTTCTTCTTCAGCTTGTGCATAAAGATATTCGGCCGATTTGGCAAAACCATTTCTATCCAACCACGAAGCCATTGCTAAATATTTTTGTGAAGCCTCTGCTTCCATTTTGCATTGGGCATTCAATATTATTTCGATTTCCTCTTTTAATGAGGTGCGGAGTCTTAGTAAGTCTTTCATTTATTTGCTTTTTTATTTATGCAATATTAACGCACAAACCTTGAAAAAGGTTAGAAAAGTCAAGAAACTACTAATATTTGTACTAAATCTAAATAAATCAGATGATTTCAAACTCGCCTAAAGCTTCATGAAGCATCGAATACATTTCGATGGCAAATCTTGCTCCATCGAGCAATTCTCGGAGTTGGATAATATCGCAGAGTGTAAGTTTCAGTGAAAGCTGGTTTTGCGGAAAGTCAATGATTTCAAAATCGTATTTGTCAGAAATATTAAAAATCATTTCGTGAATATCAACGGCTTGCACTTTGCGGCGAAACGACAAAAAATCTTGAATCTTAAAAGCCAGTACGTTGTCTTTAAAATTAAGATAGATTTTATCGGTCAAATCACACTGATATACACTGCCTTTTGCAGTAGCGTAGAGTTCGTGGGTATGATTGTTGCTTTTGTACATTTCTATGATTTTCTTTCAAATACGATACAAAAATATAGTTTGGATTTAAACAAAGCAATACTTATTTGAATTTATTCTAAATAAAAATAAGAACACTACTTAAAGTGATTCTAAATAGTGTAGTAAATTTCGTACTTTTCGGAGAGATATTTTATGATTTTTATCATCTATTTAAAATTATTCTAAATAAATCCTTGTTCATTAAAATTTCGTATCTACTTTTGTATCGTTATTTATAATAGGTCTAAATAAAAACAATTAAAATAATATGAAGTCTTTAATTTGTACTATTTTTAGTTTGCTATTTGTTTCAGGCATTGTTTTTGGACAAAAAGCAACCCTAAACGGAAAAGTAGTAGATAATCAAAATGAAGTGATTGTTGGAGCGAGCGTGGTTCTGAAAGGGACAGTGAGAGGTGTGCAGACAAATAGTAAAGGAGAATATATCGTAAAAGGTTTGAAAGAAGGAAACTATACATTGGTTGTATCAAGTGTTGGGCTACAAACAACGGAAGTGGCTGTGGAATTGAAAGAAAACGAAGCAAAAACAGTAGATATATCTTTAGTAGAAGAAACCTACACACTTAAAGACGTACAGGTAGTAGCAAGCCGTGGCGTAAGAGGAAACGAGCATTTGGCCGAAGTAGAAGGCTACACGATTAATGCTACCAAGAAGAACGAATTGATTGTTATCGGGAATCTAAATGCCAATTTGGCAATGAATAATAGTCGCCAAATATTTGGACGCACGCCTGGCATTTCGGTTTGGGAAAACGATGGCTCGGGTGTACAACTTGGAGTTGCTTCACGTGGTTTAAGTCCGAATCGTTCGTGGGAATTTAACACCCGTATGAATGGTTACGATATTACGCCTGACCCGATGGGTTATCCAGAAGCATACTACACACCACCGATGGAAGTTGTAGATAGAATCGAGATTGTGCGTGGTGCTTCTTCGCTACAATATGGTTCGCAATTTGGTGGTTTGATGAATTTTGTGCTTCGTAAACCTGATATTTCTACTCGTTTTACGGTTGAGTCGCAAAATACAACGGGAAGTAATGGCCTTTTTAGTACGTTTAATTATATCGGCGGAACAGAAGGACGTTTGAGTTATACGGCTTATTATCAGAAACGTTTAGGCAATGGCTGGCGAGATAATAGTCGTTTTAATACCGACCATGCTCACCTTGAATTAAGCTACGCAGTATCTAATAAATTGAAGATTGGTTTTGAGACAACCTACATGATGACCGAGATTCAGCAGGCGGGCGGCTTGACCGATGCCCAATTTGCCCAAGATACTCGTCAAAGTTCGCGTTCGAGAAACTGGTTTAGCACACCGTGGTTGATACCGAGTTTGAATGCTGAATATATTTTTAGTCCAAAGACCAAATTGAGTTTCAAAGCATTTTCGACGATTGCGGAGCGTAATAGCGTAGGGAATGTAAGACCCATAACCGAAGCTGATAATGTAACGTCGGTACGTCAGGTTGATAGAGATTTTTATACAACGTTTGGTTCAGAACTCAGACTTTTGACTGATTATAAGTTACTTGGAAAAGAAAATACTTTGGCAACTGGCTTACGTTATTTCCGTGGGCATATCGACCGCAAACAACAAGGACGTGGTACGAACGGGACTAAAATGGATTTCGACCTTTCGGAGGGAGTTTATCCAAGAGATTTAGATTTCACGAATACCAATCAAGCGGCTTTTGTGGAAAATATATTTAGATTCAACAAAAAGTTTTTGATAACGGCTGGTGCAAGAATTGAAAACATCAGTTCGGTCATGGAAGGACAGTTTGGCATTACAAATGGCAACCCTGTAGTGTTGAATAACATCACTCGTAATCGTAGTTTTATGCTTTTTGGTGGTGGGGCAGAATATCATATCACGCCACAATCGGAGTTTTACAGCAATATTTCGCAGGCATATCGCCCCGTTTTGATTTCTGACCTTACGCCACCAGCCACAACCGATGTGATTGATGAAAACCTAAAAGATGCCCGTGGATATAATTTTGATTTTGGGTACCGTGGAAAAGTGGGTAATTACCTAAACTTTGATGTTGATTATTTCTACGTAAATTATAATAATAGAATCGGAACAATCACGCAGACGGATGCGGCAAACCAACGTTATCAGTTCCGTACCAATTTAGGGCGTTCTGTAAGTCAAGGTTTTGAAGGATATGTGGAATTTGACCCTGTGACGGCATTCTTCAAAAAATCTAAAATTGGTTATGTGAGTGTATTTGCATCTGTTGCTTTTATTGATGCCACTTATCGTAATTTCAAGACTACTTCGGTTGTAAACGGTCAGATTGTAGAAGGTAATCTTTCAGGTAAAAAAGTAGAAAATGCACCAAGTAAAATCAATCGTTTTGGAGTTACTTACAACAAAAAAGGTTTTTCTATAACATGGCAATTGAGCGATATTGGTAAAGCTTATGCCGATGCATCAAATACCGAAACTGCCAATGCTGCCGCCACTACGGGCGTGATTCCAGCTTATACTGTGCAAGATCTTTCGGCAAGTTTTAAATTCTTGAAACATTATAATGTAAAAGCAGGGGTAAATAATCTAAGCGATGAACGTTATTTCACTCGTCGTGCAGGTGGATACCCAGGTCCAGGTATTTTACCAGCCGATGGTCGTACATTCTACGTTTCTGCTGGATTTAAGTTTTAAAATATTGAAAAAAGAAGGGAATCTTCAAACATTCCCTTCTTTTTTCAATATTATGTATAATTAGTCTAAATAAAAATTGTAATTTTTCCAAAGAAAACTATGAAAAATACCTTACTTATATCGGTCGTGCTATTTCTGAGTCATTGTGCTTTTGGTCAATCTGGAAATTTGAGAGGAACTGTCAGTAATAATGAAGGGCAAGCCGCTCCTTATGTATCGGTTCAATTGAAGGAAACCAAACGAGGCACAACTTCAAATGAAAACGGTGAATTTACTATTACAAACATAAAAGGCGGGAACTACACATTGGTAGCTTCATTTGTAGGGTATAAAACTTTAGAACAAAAAGTGAGAATCGAAGAAGGTAAAACTTTAAATCTTTCGCTCGAATTGTTTGAAAACTCTGAGATGCTAAAAGAAATCGTGGTTTCGGGTACTTATATTGCGAACCGCACAGCTACCTTAGGAAAAGCGAACATCCGACCGCTTGATTTGCCACAAAGCACAGGGGTGGTGAGTAGCACCGTGATTGCCGACCAACAAGCTGTAAGATTGGGCGATGTTGTGAAGAATGTAAGTGGAGTTTCGCTCACAGAAACTCGTGGTGGTGTTGCCGAAACGTTTTCAGCTCGTGGGTATAGTGTAGGTATTGCAGGTGCTGGAGGTAGTATTTTCAAAAATGGTACTATCAGCAATACAATGGGTTTTCCTGATGCCAGTACCTTAGAGTCGGTTGAAGTAATGAAAGGAAGCTCAGCACTTTTATACGGAAATGTGTCGGGTGGTGTAATTATCAATATGGTTACAAAAAAGCCACGTTTCGATTGGGGTGGGCAAGCCTCAATGCTTGTTGGAAGTTATAATCAGTATAAACCAACCATTGATGTTTATGGCCCAATCAGTAAAAAACTGGCATTCAGAGTAGTGGGTACTTATGAAAATGCTCAAAGTTTCCGTGATGTTGTGAACACCAAACGGACTTACATTACACCATCGTTGCTTTATAAAATTAGCGACAAAACTGATGTCTTGCTTCAAGTAGATTATTTAAAAAGCAATATTGTGCCAGATGCTGGTGTAGGCACGCCAAACAGTAGAATTACGATTACTGAATTGCCAGATGCTCCAAGAAACCGCTTTATTAATACTGTTTGGGCATATAATAACACTGACCAAACAGCAGGTTTTCTGACCATCAATCATCGTTTTAATCCGAATTGGAAAGTCACTGCCATAGGTTCTGTGCAAGATACTCGTGTAAAGGGTTTTGGTGCAGGAGTGCCAAGTGCCATAACTGCTATTGGCGATTATACACGCTCTTTGAGTGCGGTCAATACGGCCGAGAATAATTATACAGCCCAACTGAATTTGAATGGAAATTTTAAAACAGGAAAATTAAGCCATCAATTATTAGTAGGTGCTGATTTCATTAGGATTTCTAACGTTAGCCACACTTTTAAATTTACTTCTGCCGATGGTAAAGTTGGAACAGCCTACGATAAAATCAATATCTTCGATTTTGCAAAATATGTAACTCGTACTGACATTCCTACTATTGCCGATACTGCTCGTACTACTACGCCACAAAATAGATATGGTGTTTACTTGCAAGATTTAATTGCCATAAGTCCTAAATTTAAAGTATTGGCAGGTTTGAGATATTCTTACCAAACCGCTTTTCAGTCAACTATCCTGAATCTTGAAAAAAACGTAGAACGTCGTGGTACAACGGCTGATAAATCTGATGGAGCATTTTCTCCGAAATTGGCCTTGATTTATCAACCATTCCAAACAACATCCATTTACACTTCTTACAGCAATAACTTTACTATCAATACAGGTACGGATATTAATGGCGATGCCCTGAAACCATCAATCATCGACCAATACGAAGTTGGTGTAAAAAATGAGTTTTTAGATGGTAAATTATCAGCCAATGCGAGTGTTTACAAAATCATCAATAGTAATTTTGCACAAACAGCTCTTTTCGATAAAAACGGAAACCCAAATACGAATACTAATATTAGAGAATTATCGGGCGAAACTACAAGTGATGGTTTTGAGGTAGATTTCAATGGTGTTTTATCAAAAAACTTCTATTTTTTACTTGGTTATGGCTACAACTTCATGCGTTATACCAATACAACGGGTCTGGTTGGTTCACAAGTTGAGGGCGAACAGCTTATCAGAAATCCAAGAAATACGGCCAACGGTTCAGTGTTCTATACTTTCGATAAAACTAAATTGAAAGGACTAAAATTGGGCATAGCGACATTTTATACAGGAAAACGTTTTGCGGGAAATCAAAACGTAGTGGGTCTGAATGGAGGTTTGAACAATACAACGGCGGCTTTAAGTTCGTATAACGCACAAATTCCATTATCAGGTTTTACCACGACAGATATTTCTGCTGGATATACTTTTGGTAAAATTTCTGTCCTTGCCAAGGTTTCAAATATTTTCAATACAATAAATTATATTGCACATGACCGTTATAGCATTAATCCGATTGCTCCACGTCAGTTTGCAACTACTTTGAGTTATAAGTTTTAATGAATTTTAGGTTTGAGAATTAAATATATGCAAAAATGATAAAGATAATCATTACCATTAATCTGTTTTTCATAAGTTTTTTCGGATTTTTCATGAATTCAAATACAGAAAAACCAGCAATGACAATCTGTAAAACGATTGGCGAAACAGCACTTACAAGTGTTGGTTTAGAGGCAAACTTTACAGGTTCGCCCATCGAAACCGACCCAAATAAAACCTATACTTTACCAACATTTACAAAAAACAATAAAGGTGAAGTAGTTTTATATTGGACAGAAAAAGACCCCCAAAATGTAGTTTCACTTTGCTTTGCTACTTCAAAAGATGGGAAAACCTACGGCGAAAAAAAGACAGTTTTTGCTGAAGGTGGCTTAGGAAACGGCCGTTTGATGCGTCCGAAGTTATTATTCAAGAAAAATGGCGAAATGGTAGCGGTTTTCTCGTATCGCACGAGTCCAGCAATGCCACCGAGAGAAACACGACCAGCACAAGAAGCAAACCGCACTGCCCCAGCACCTCAGCAAGCATCGCAAGCTCGACCAAAACGCAGTTCAGAAATCAGATTTACTGTTTCAAAAGATGGTGGAAACACTTGGACTTCGCCAACCTCGGTTGATACAGATACCACCAAACTTACACGTGGATTTTTCGATGCTGTTTTATTGGCCAATGATGAAATTGCGGTAGCTTATCTGAAAGATGTAAAAGGAAGCACTAAACACGAAGAGCGTGATTTGCGTTTGGCTATTACAAAAAATGGTGTTTTTCAAGCAGAAAAACTCATCGATGCTGTGGTGTGTGATTGCTGTAATATCAGCATGGTAGTTGATGAAGCTGGTGCTTTGCACATGGTTTATCGTGATAATAATAATGATATTCGTGATATGTCGCACATTATATCGAAAGATAATGGAGCAACTTTCTCAGCTCCAAAAACTTTGTATGCTGATCAATGGGAAATCAAAGGCTGTCCACACGCAGGTGCTACGACAGTTTCGGTGAAAAATGAGCAGTATGCAACGTGGTTTTCGGGAACTCAAAACGGTCAATCGGGTTTTCGTTTGGCCAATTCATCGGGTAAATTATTGAAGGTTTTAGATGCTTCGGCAAAAAATACCTATATAACATCTGATGATAAAATAGCCGTTTTAGTTTGGGAGCAAACCACCGAAAGTGGTATAAGTAATGTGTTTTATAGCAAAATTGTGAACGGAAAATTGCTTGATAGTCAGAAAGTTACCGATTCAGATTATGGACAAAACGCCAGCACATTAGTTTTTAATGGAAAAATTTTGGTAGCTTATGAAGTGTTGAAAGCAGATAAGAAGACAGTTTTAGCGGCTAAGGTTGTGGAGTAAACAAAGATATTAGATAGCAAAAAAGGCTTATTTCGCTGAGAAATAAGCCTTTTTTATTCGTAATGCCCTCGAAGTGAGAACACCGTAATTTCGGTATCACTGACTTGATAGACCAAACGGTGTTCATCGTCAATTCTCCTTGACCAATATTTCTTTAAATCTCCTTTGAGTGGCTCTGGTTTTCCAATTCCCTCGAATGGAGTTCGGCAACATTCTTGCAGAATACGGAGAATACGTTTGAGCGTTTTAGGGTCTGAATGTAACCAATCTGCTACTTGTTGAGTGGCTTTTGGTTCGAGTTTGAGGCTCCTCATTTCGACGCAATTTTGAATTTTTCAAGAGCGTCCATCAACTTATATGAATCATCTTTTTCAAAAGATTCAATGATATTTGATAAATCATTATAAGGAATAGAAACGGCATATTCATGCTCTTTTTCTGTCACAAGATTATTTGTATCAGAGCTACTGATTGAAATTTTTATCAAACGATTTTTAAATGCTGTTTTAATTGATTTAAAAACTTTTTGGTCGAATTCTGACTCATTTAGTTGATAAATTACTTCCATAATTGTAGATTTTTTTCAAAAATACGAAAAATCTATGAGGCTGCGAATCATTGAAACCTCATAGATTTAGATTTCTTATTTCATTGCTGCTTCAAAGTTTTCGTTAACTTTTTTCCAGTTTACTACATTCCAGAAAGCGGCTACGTAATCGGCACGTTTATTTTGGTATTTTAAGTAATAAGCGTGTTCCCAAACATCAAGAGCCAAAATTGGTGTTCCTTTGTCAGTTGCTACGTCCATCAATGGGTTATCTTGGTTGGCAGTCGAAACTATTTTCAATTTCTTATCTGGCGTAACGATTAACCAAGCCCAACCCGAACCAAAACGAGTAGTGGCAGCTTTGCCAAATTCTTCTTTCATTTTATCGAAACCACCAAAAGTTGCTGTGATGGCATCAGAAAGTTTACCAGTTGGCATTCCGCCCGCATTTGGGGCCATGATTTGCCAGAAAAAAGTATGATTCCAGTGTCCACCGCCATTATTTCTTACTGCAACTGGATATTTGCTGATGTTGCTTAATAATTGGTCGATTGAAAGTTTTTCCATGTCGGTTCCAGCAATGGCTTTGTTGAGGTTATCGACATACGCTTTGTGATGACGGTCGTGGTGAATTTCCATCGTCATTTTATCAATATGTGGCTCAAGAGCATCGTTGGCGTAGGGTAGAGGAGCGAGGGTAAACATCCCGTCGAAAAATACTGGAGCTTTGCTTGCATAAATATCGCTTAACTTAAAAGCGAAGGCACTTCCTATAAAGGCTTTGATGAAATCTTTTCTGTTCATTGGTTTATCAGATATAATGTATATACAAATCTACTGTTTTATCGACAATAGCCTACTTTTTTGCTTGATATTAACTAAAATTTAACGTTTTAAACCCGATTTACTTCATTAAAAAACGCTTCTAATTTATGAGGGTCTAATTTACCATCGGTGCGGACACTGCTGCATAAATCTAAACCATAAGGTTGAACGGCATCAATGGCAGCTCTTACATTTTCGGTTTTTAGTCCACCCGCCAAGAAAACGGGTACTTTCGATTGCTCAACAATTTTTCGGCTAATTGCCCAATTATGTACTCTGCCAGTTCCGCCGAGTTCTTTTACTGCCAAATTGGGGTTTCCCGAATCAAGCAAAAGTGCATCCACTTTTTCCGATATTTCGAGTGCTTCATCCAACGATTTTTCATCAACTACGTGAATCACCTGTACGATTTTTATCGCAGGAATTTCTCTTCTAAAATCATCGTAAGAACCTGACTGCAAAGCATCAACAATCTGAATGACATTTGAATTGACGATTTTCTGATGTGCAATAATATCAAAACTATCAGTGCGACTGGTTAGTAGAAACGATGCAATCGGCGGCGGTATTGTTTGGACGATTTCTCGAATCAATTCATCAGAAATGGGGCCTGGCCCGCTCGGCATTTTGGCTACCAAACCCAATGCCGAAGCTCCGTAACTGATGGCTTGTTTAGCTTCCAAAGGCGAACTAATGCAGCAGATTTTGACACAAACCCGCCCCCCCGCCCCTAAAGGGGAGCTTTTGAAAGGGGTATTTTGATTTGAAGAAATATCCATAATTTATAAAAAGCAAAGTATATAGAGAATAAAAACTCCCCTTTAGGGGCTGGGGGTGGGTTTATTCATAAGCAATTCTGCTCGTAATGCTTCGTCCGAGGGTTACTTCATCGGCATATTCGAGGTCACCACCGATTGGAATTCCACGAGCGATGGTACTTATCTTTTTATTGAAAGGTTTTAATCGCTTTTGTAGATAAAAAGCAGTTGTGTCGCCTTCCATTGTTGGACTAAGTGCCAAGATAATTTCTTGAATTTCAGGCTCTTGTTCGACTCTTTTTATCAACGACTCAATATTTAAATCGTTAGGCCCAATGCCCATCAAAGGCGATATGATTCCTCCCAAAATATGATAAAGTCCACGATATTGGGCGGTATTTTCGATGGCCAGTACGTCACGAGTATCTTCTACGATACAAAGAACGGCGGTATCACGGCGTGGCGAACTGCAAATTAGGCAGAGTTCGTCGTCAGAGATATTGTGACATTTTTTGCAGAAAGTCGTTTTTGTACGCATCTTTGTTAGGGCATCAGCCAAAAGTTGCGTCTGTGATTCATCTCTTTTCAGTAAGTGCAAAGCCAGCCTCAAAGCTGATTTTTTGCCAATTCCAGGTAGCTTTGAGATTTCAATAACGGCTTCTTCTATTAACTTAGAGGGGAAATTCATTCTTTTTATTTAGTTTGCCGAATGGAGAAATATGCGGAAAACCTTTATCAGTGAGAAATATTGAACGCAGATTAGTTAAGATTTTTATGATAATAGATGATTTACATCAAGAGTAAATATTTTTTGTCATTAATATTATCATAACAATTTGCGTTCCATGATTAAGTAGTTATTTCAACATTATCTCCGCCGAGATTTCACGGCGACAGATTTCGTTTCTCATAGCTGCCAATTCCTCAAAATCTCCTGATTTTACACCACATTTTCCTTTATAATGGATAATGAGTGTGCATTGTTCGGCCTGTTCAGGCGAGTGTTGGCAAACATCTATGAGAGTAGATATTACGTGGTCGAAAGTGTTTATGTCATCATTGAAAACGACTAATTCCCATAATTTAATAGCTTCGAGGTCTGCTACAATCTCTTCAATTACTTCAATTTCTGGACTTGGTAACGTTGTCATTTGTCGAGGTTTTTGCACAAATTTGGGTTAATTATTTTTTGTAAAAAATTGATAGTCAAGTGTTTTTGAAACTAAATAATACATTTTTGGAAATTTGTAAATCAATTTCTAATGCTAAGATAATTTATTCTTGCGAAAGTGTAGTTTTGTTATCGAAAAAAAAGTTTTGATATTTGGATAAGATTTTAAACCCTAAACATTTATGTCATCAACACTTGCACTAACGATTCTGGTCATTTATTTCTTAATTCTAATTGCAATTTCATTTTATACAGCTCGTGGAGCTGATACTAATACTTTTTTTACAGCTAATCGCCAATCACCGTGGTATTTGGTGGCTTTTGGTATGATTGGAACATCAATTTCGGGAGTAACGTTCGTTTCGGTGCCAGGAGCGGTCGGAAAAATACAGTTTTCTTATTTCCAAGTAGTGCTTGGCTATGCCGTTGGTTATTGGGTAATTGCCACGATTTTGATGCCGATGTATTACCGACTGAATTTGATTTCGATATACGGTTATCTCGAAAAACGCTTTGGTTTTTGGTCATACAAAACGGGTTCGGCTTTTTTCTTGCTTTCTCGCACCATTGGCTCGGCAGTGCGTATGTATGTAGCCGTACAGGTTTTGCAACTCGCTATTTTTGATGCTTTGGGCGTACCTTTCGAAGTGACGGTTTTAATTGCAATGGCTTTGATTTTTGTTTATACATTTAAAGGTGGCGTAAAAACCATCATCATTACCGATACACTTCAAACTTTCTTTTTACTTACGGCATTGGTTTTGACAATTTATTTGATTGGAAAACAACTTGATTTGGGCGTTGGTGATTTATTCTCAACCGTTCGAGATAGCCAATATTCAAAGATTTTTGTGTGGGATTGGGCAAATAAACACCATTTCGTGAAAGATTTCTTATCAGGAGCGTTTATTGCTATCGTTATGACTGGTCTTGACCAAGATTTAATGCAGAAAAATCTCACTTGTAAAAGCATCGGCGAAGCACAGAAAAATATGTTTTGGTTTTATGTAGTGTTGGTTTTTATCAATTTGCTTTTTTTGAGTTTGGGTGTATTGCTCTATTTATATTCTGAGAAAATGGGCTTGCCAATTCCTGCTAAAACCGATGATTTGTATCCTTCGTTGGCACTTGGAAATCAGTTCGGAACGTTGGCGGCCGTTACGTTTTTGTTGGGTATTACGGCTGCAACTTATGCCAGTTCCGACTCGGCACTTACGGCACTCACGACTTCGTTTTGTGTAGATTTCTTACACATTGAGAAGTACGAAGAAGCCAAACGCCAAACTCTCAAACACTATGTGCATATTGGTTTTACTGTAGTGTTTATTATCGTAATCTTGATTTTTAGAGCCTTGAATAGCCAAGAAGTTATTTCTGCGGTATTCAATATTGCGGGTTATACTTACGGCCCACTACTCGGTCTTTTCGCTTTTGGACTTTACCTCAAACGTCCACTAACTGATAAATACGTGCCGTTTGTGTGCGTAGCTGCTCCATTTCTTACTTATTTTATTGAAGAATTTACAAAGAAAAACCTTGATTTTGAATTTGGTTTCTCGAAATTAATGCTCAATGGATTTATTACTTTCGTAGGATTGTGGTTTCTTTCGAGAAAAGGAGAGTAATTAGTTTCTAAGGAAGACTTCGCTCGAAGCGAAGTCTTCCTTGTATTTTACCCAACCCAACTCAATAAATTCTGCACCCAAAACATCATTTTTAGTGCGTATTTGATGAAAGGAAGCGATGACTGCTCAATACTTCGGCTATTATTGTTTAGGTTCAAATCGAACAAAATCTTATTCTTAGGATCGATTATTACCGAACTAATTGGCCTTTCAAACTTCAATACTTTAGAGTAATCTTCGCCATTCCAACTAATTATTTCTTCTTTTCCGTCTGTAAATTTCACCAATATTTCGGTTGGAATTATCATATCTCCTAAACGTTTGATGGTGCATTGTTTTTCATTGATTTCACTTACTTCGTAATCAAAATCGGGGGCTTTGTAGAGAGCTTGCTCGAAATACCAATCAAAGTTTTTTCCGTATTGATAATTTGTTCGTTTCGGAGCAATTTCGTTGACGATTGCCACAAAATCTTTTACGGCTGGGTGCTTAAAACGCCATCTGATAAAGTACGTTTGCATGATTTCGTCCATGACTTGTCTTCCAACCAGATTTTCCAAAGTTTGAAGCATTACGGCGGTTTTCATATAAGTAAGAGTGCCGTAAGTGCCTCTTGGATACTCCCACGATTTTCGAAAAATCTCCGAAATCTTTACATTTTTCATGCTTACGTATGCCATTCGAGGAGATTCTGAATCATTCAGTTTGAGACCAAAGAGATTTATCATTGAACCTTTACCGTAGGTGGCGTCCATGATTCGAGTTTCGTAATATTGATTAAAACCTTCATCCAAAAACGATTCTTCAAATTCATTTGATGCCAACATCCCTTGAAAATACTGATGTCCGAATTCATGAATCGTCACTACTTCGGGTGTGCGAATACCTTTGGGTAAACCCCACATCGTTTCGCCACAAGTGATAAAAGTTGGGTATTCCATGCCAGCCGAACCTGCTGCTTCGAGTGGTGGGTCAACCAATGTCAGAACTGGGTGCGGATATTTACCGAGGTTTTTCTGGAAATATTCTAAAGCTGCAATAGCCGACTGAAAATATCTTTCGGTGCTGCCACTGTGTTCGGGCTGAACGACCGCTTTTATTTTTACATGTTTCCATTGGCGTTCTGAAACTTCAAATCGGGGCGAAACCGTCCACGCAAAATCATGCACATCATCGGCTCGGTAGCTGATGGTTTTTGTGTTGTCTTTGTTCGATTTTTCATTTTGAAAAATACCAGTTGCGGCCAAAACAAAGTTTTGTGGCACGGTCATATCAACTTTATAAGTACCAAAATCGGCATAAAACTCGCTGTCAGCGTGAAATTGGTGGCAATTCCAAGCACCTTTTTTTGCATAACGCATTCCTGCCAACTCATAAACACCGATTTTTGGAAACCATTGCCCAACTAAATGATAATCGCCCGCATAACCCGTTCGAGCAAATACTTTGGGTAGTCGAGCTTTGAAGTTGATGTCGAGCGTGATGCTTTCGCTGGGTGCAAGCGGGCTACTGAGCGGAACACTAATTACGGTTTGGTCTTTGTCATTGAGGTCGTCAGGTTGAATAAATTTGATTTTCGATGTCAGGTTTTCAACACCACGCACTTTCATTGAAGTAATATCAATCCATCCAAAATTACCTTTGTTTTTAGCGTCCATCATTTCACCACGAAGCTGCCCGCCTGACTCTTTCATAAAAGTCGAGTTTTTGTTTTTGAAGGCATTGAGGTACAGATGAAATTGTAATTCACTGATATAATCGGTCGAAGTATTCGTCCACACAAGTGTTTCTTTGCCACTGAGTGTATGTTTTTCGGGGTTGAGTTTTACCGAAATTTCATAGTTGGCTATGCGGTTGCTCAAAGGCTTGGTTTGTGCATTCAAAAAATGAACACAAAGCCAAGTTAGTGCAAGAGTAATGGTAAATTTTAATAGAAATCTATTTTTCATCTCTTGAAAAAAAGTAGTAAATAACATAAAACCACGACAGAATACCATGTACGATTGCCCATCCTATTGACTTATTATTCGACCAAGAAATAACAATGGCCAACACAGCACCGAAGCCAATTCCATCATGTACTACATGAGATTGATTAGTAGGTTCGGTGTGTGCAAAGACAGATAGACTTAAACAAAGAAAGGATAGAATCAGCAAAAGAGACTTCTTCATATTGGTTAGAGATTAATAGTTATTGCAATTTAGAAATTAAATATTATTTCTGACTAAAAATTCAGACTTTTGCAGAAAAACAATGAGCGATGTTTTTGCATAAAACCAATTTTTTAATGCGGGCTTTATACCCCAATTTTGTCTGGAGAAAACCCTCTGACGAAAAGAAAATTTATCTTACTTTTGATGACGGTCCAATACCCGAAGTAACTGAATTTGTGCTGGAAACCCTCGAAAAATACCAAGCAAAGGCTACTTTTTTCTGTATCGGAGATAACATCAGTAAAAATCCGAGTATTTTCCAACAAATATTCAAAGATGGTCATTCGGTAGGCAATCATACTTTCAATCATTTGCGTGGTTGGGCTACCGAAGATGTTGCTTATTTAGAGAACGTTGTCAAATGTCAAACTGAAATTCAAAAGAATGGGCATCATACAAAGCTGTTTCGCCCACCTTATGGGCGTATTAAACTTAAGCAAGCTAATGCTTTATTGCCTGATTATGAGATAGTTATGTGGGATGTTCTGAGTGGAGATTTTTCTCAAAATCTTTCGCCCGAAGTAGTCTTAAAGAAAACCATAAAGCATACTGAAGCTGGCTCAATTATACTTTTCCATGATAGTATTAAGGCAAATGAGCGTATGTCGTACGCACTACCGAGATTTTTAGAACATTTTTCAACCCAAGGATTTCAGTTCTCGAAACTTTAAATACTTTTGCAAAAACTAAAACTGTCCCCATACACATGAGCCTAAAACAATTATTTTTCTTTAGTATTATTGTTGTTGTTAGTACCATTTCGAGTTTTTCTCAAACCAAATTTATTGAACAAAAAGCAGGTCATATTATTTATATGGTTAAGAAGACGGACCTCAACGATGTTGCTTCGATGCAGTACATGAATAAAACCAAAGTGGCTTATGTTGTGGTAATGGAAGATGCAAAGGAGGACTTGGAAGTCGATGGAACAAAATATGCTAATTTAAAAGAGTTTCATGATTCTGTCATTGAAAGCCTTACATCAGAAGACCCAAAAACCAAAGAATCAAAACCGATGGAATTTCAACAAAATGGCAATAAATTTTACCAAACCCACCTAAATGTAATCTTACAGATGGAAGATGGTAAAGAGATATAAGTAACATATTTAATTACTTGCGTAGAATCTAAACACTATTACCAAGTTTTGTGTTGGACTTTCGCCAATAATTATAAAGATTTAGTAAGTGATTTTAAGAAAATTGCTTCAACAATTAGAGATTGATTTTAGTCCACAGTGCATAGATGCAATAATCGAAAAAATTTATACGATGAGTTATCCCAAAGTAAGCATCTTAGTAGCCGCTCGGAATGAGGAAGAAAACATTACCGATTTATTGCATTCGTTTACGCAACTGAGTTATCCTAAAGATAAGCTCCAAATTCTTATCGGAGATGATGATTCGAATGATGCAACTGCTGAAATTATCGAAAAATTTATCGCCGAAAACACTTATATTCAATACATTAAAATAGAAAAACAGATTGCTGGACTGAAAGGTAAAGCAAATGTTTTGGCACAATTGGCTCACTTGGCAACGGGTGAGCTTTTTTTCTTTACTGATGCCGATATTGAAGTCCCCAAAAATTGGATTGAAGCGTTTGTAGAAGAAAGGAAAAACGAAGGTGTAATAGTTGGACTGACACTCGTAAAAAACAAAAATTGGTTTGAAGCAAGCCAAGCAATAGAATGGCTTTTTACGCTTAAATTAATGAAAACGCTGGCCGATTTCAAGATTCAGTCAACTGGAATGGGCAATAATATGATGGTTTCAGCGGAAGCCTATTGGGCGGTTGGTGGTTACGAAAAAATCGGTTTTTCGATTGTGGAAGACTATGCCATTTATAAAGCAATCATTGATAAAGGTTTTGCTTTCAAGCAATTATTTAAGCACGAAGCAATGACACTTACCAAACCACCTAAAAAGTATTTTGAGCAACGGAAACGCTGGGTGGCAGGAGGAATGTCAACAAGGTCAATTCTGATTCTTCCTGCTTTAATTCAAGGTTGTCTGTTGCCTATTTTGCTGATTATTAGTGTTTTTTATTGGAAAAGTGTTCTGGCGATTTTCATTTTAAATCTTTTAATAAATTTCTTAGTTGGAAGCCAAATCTTTAAAGTTCTCAAGCAAAATCAATTGTGGAAATATATTCCAGCTTATACTATGTATATGTATGTGTTTTGGTTTTTGCAGTTGGTGGCTTATTTCTTACCAACTAAATTGATTTGGAAAGAACGGGAATACTAAAAGCAATTGTGGTACATCCTTTAAGGATGTACCACAATTTTCTTAATCTATTTCTACATATATTCTAAGGAATAATCACCTTACTGATTACCTTTTCGGCACAAAGTTTATTGTAAGCCGCAATATCTTTAGCAATCAAATCATTCATTTCGGTTTTTAGTACATTCCATTGAGCATCGAGGGCGGCCAATTGCTTCTTCTGCCCGCTCGTAACGGTCGGTACGTTTGAGTCAACTTCGCCTCTTACGAAAATATAATCGGCACTTAGCATATTCTTGAAATTGATAATATCATCGTTCGATTCTGCCTTGTTTTGTACCAATTTTTCTTCCCAAACTTTGATTTTCTTCACAATTGTATTTCCTGCATCAACCACCGATTTCAGCTCAGCTTTTGTTGCGAGAAGACTGCTCACTTCGCTGATTTGCTTAGAAATCTTACGCATTTTGGCGATTGACTCGTGAATATCATTTACACTATTTTCGAGCGATTTAAGCGTATTTTCTTGGTCTTGATAATCGGCGGCCGTTGCATTGATGCGTGGGTCAGCGAGAATTTTCACAGGAACTGTTTTGGTTTGTTTTCCGTAGGTAAATTTAGCAGAATAGCTACCTGGCGACATTTTACGGCCATCATAACTGCCTTCAATAAATACTTTCGGAATGCCTTTGATGGTTTCGGCACGCATATCCCACACGAAACGATTCATTCCTCCTTTCATGAGAAGCGTTGGGTCTGGCGATGGACCACCTGGATACACTTCAAAATCTTTCTCTTTTTTGCTGCTATATGTTCTTACTACTTCGCCTTTTGCATTGCTGATTTCTAAAGTTAGCACCAATGATGTATCAGGTTTAGCAGGCAAACCGTAGTAAAAAACTACGCCCGTAGAAGGATTTTCGCCAAATGAAGCACCCTCTTCTTCGTCATCTTCGCTGACTTTATCAAGCGAACTACGCCCCGAAACTCGGTAGGCATCTTCGGGAGTGAAAGCCGTCAAACTATCTTTTGATAATTCACCTTTCAATTCTCGAATCGGAGCTAAATCATCCAAAATCCAGAACGAACGACCTTGAGTTGAGGCAATCAAATCATTCTGGTGAACTTTCAAATCGGTAATTGGTGTAATTGGTAAATTTAACTGCATATTCGACCAGCTTTTACCGCCATTCATCGAAACATAAAAACCAGTTTCGGTTCCTGCAAAAAGCAAATCTTTTCGTTGAGAATCTTCACGAACCACACGTACACACGCACCATACGGAATACCTTCAGTGATTTTTGTCCAAGTTTTTCCGTAATCAGTTGTTTTATAGATAGATGGCGTAAAATCATTTTGCTTGTAGCGATGTGTAGCAATGTAAGCCGTTGCGTTATCGTGCGGCGAAACTTCAATGGCATTCACCAAACATTCTTCGAGTCCAACTGGTGTTACGTTTGTCCAAGTTTTACCATTGTCTTTAGTGATATGTACCAGTCCGTCATCACTACCTGACCAGAAAACACCTGCTTCATTAGGTGATTCTGCGAGGTAAGAAATTGTTGCGTAGTTTTCGCCACCCGCACCTTCATTAGTATAGGGAGCTCCACCCAAACCGAGTTTAGTTGTATCTTTTCGAGTTAAATCAGTCGAAAATTCTGTCCAAGTTTTGCCTAAATCTGTTGTTTTCAAAACTACATTTCCAGCATGATAATAGGCTTTTTCACGTTTTGAGTAAATAATCGGAGCATTCCAATTGAAGCGATATTTCATTTCTTTAGCTTTCAAGGCTTGGTACTGAATCGGAGCTGTCATTACGCCTTTTCCTTCTTTGTTTTGTAAATCAAGTAGCTCGATTGTTCCTTGATAACTGCCACCCATTACGTAACGAGGTGCATCAGGGTCAAACGCCAAAAATGCACTTTCACCGCCTGCCGAATATTCCCAGTCACGCTCACGGATACCGCCACCATTGGTGACTCGACTCGGAATCATGACCGAAGTATTGTCTTGCTGACCGCCATAAATTCGGTAAGGAAACAAATTATCGGCATTGATTCGGTAAAACTGAGCAGTCGGCATTTGATTTTGCGGAGAAAACGACTGTCCACCATTGAATGAAACGGCTGCACCACCGTCATTTCCCAAAACCATATTTTTACCATCTTTCGGGTTTATCCATAAGTCGTGATGGTCGCCATGCGTTCCACCAAAAACACGACTAAAAGTTTTACCACCATCAATAGATTTAAGGGCGGGAGAATTAAGTACATAAACAATATTTTCGTTGGTTGGGTCGGCAAAGATTTCAATATAATACCACGCACGTTGAACTGTTCGGTGGTCTTTGCTTACACGAGTCCAAGATTTACCTGCATCGTCAGAGCGGAAAACGCCACCTTGTTCTTTTTCGGTATCTGATTCAATGACCGCAAAAACTCGGCTCGGATTTGCTCTCGAAACTACAATCCCCATTTTACCCAATTCTTTTGGCAAACCTTTATCGAGTTTTGTCCAAGTTTCGCCAGCATCAACTGATTTATACAAACCACTGCCTTTGCCACCGCTGACCATTTGCCACGGTAAACGACGATGGTCCCACATGGCAGCGTAAATAATTCTTGGATTTGTCATATCCATGCTCAAATCTGAGCAACCTGTATTATTATCAACAAAAAGCGTCTTTTTCCACGTTTTCCCACCATCAATTGATTTATAAACGCCTCTTTCTTCGCCCGCACCGTGCAATGCACCTTGTGCAGCTACATAAACAACATCGGGATTTTGTGGATGAATACTGATACGAGAAATATGACGAGTAAGGTCAAGACCTAACTTTGTCCAAGTTTTTCCTGCATCGGTCGATTTATAAACGCCATCTCCATAAGAAGTCATTACACCACGAGGAGCGTGTTCGCCCATGCCAACGTACACTACATTTGGGTCAGATTCGGCCACTGAAACAGCTCCCACCGAACCAGTTTTGAAATAACCATCTGAGATATTTGCCCACGTAAGTCCAGCGTCAGTTGTTTTCCAAAGTCCGCCACCAGTTGTACCCATATAGTAAATTTGAGGATTGCCCACTACACCCGAAACTGCTACTGAGCGACCGCCACGAAATGGCCCGATATTTCGCCATTTGAGAGCTTTAAAAGTACTATCGTAATCAATTTTCGTCGGTTTTGGTAAAGTCGCAACTGTTGTCGTAGGAGTTTGAATGGTTTTACCTTTCTTCTTACTCTGAGCGAATGCTCCGAAAGAAATCGTTACAATCAATAAAAGGATTGATAGTTGTTTCTGCATTTTTAGAAATGAGTTTGTGTTAATGAAGACTACATTTTTCAAAGATAACTAATATCTTGTTATGCTGACTTATACAGAGGTATTCTAAGCCATTTTTCAGCGACAAAAAGGGAGTTTAATGGGGCAAAAGTTGAATAATTTTCAGAAAACGACATTGGTAAATTTTAAAGACTTGCACGGTTCGCACCACGTTAAACATATTTTTTCCATTTAAAATAAATCCAAAGCACTACCGATATGGCAACCATGCTGCCGATTGTATAAAAATAGCCATTGGGATGACGTAGCTCAGGCATATTATCGAAATTCATACCATAAATACCTGCAATGAAGGTCAAAGGCATGAAAATAGCGGTAAAGACTGTGAGCGTTTTCATGACTGAATTCATCTTATTGCTCAAACTGGTGAGATAAATATTCTGAATGTTTTCAATCATTTCTCGGTAAGATTCAATCGTTTCGAGTGTTTGTAGAATGTGGTCGTAAACGTCTCTCAAATAGATGTTGGTGCTTGCTTGAATCAAATCTGAATTATCACGAGTAAGTGAGCCGAAAATATCTCGAAGTGGCAAAACTGCTTTACGAATTTGCATCAATTCACGGCGAAGTTCGTAGAGTGCAGTTTGGTCGTCTTTGTGTGGATTTTCGATGATTTTTATTTCTAAATCTTCCAGTTTTTCGCTAAACTTTTCGAGAATCACAAAATAATTATCAACCACTAAATCACAGAGCGAATAAAATAAATAATCGGCTTTGCCTTTACGGGTTTTGCCAACTGAGGCTTTTAGTCGGGCAAAAATTGGAGCAAAAACATCAGATTTGTGCATTTCTTGAAACGAAACTACGTAGTTCTTGCCCAAAACGAGTGCTACGTGTTCGGTTTCAACTTCATTAAGAGTATCGTTGAATTGAAGCATTTTCATTATCACAAATATATTTTGTTCGCCAAAATGCTCCAATTTAGGTTTCTGCTCGGTGTTGAGTACATCTTCGAGCAAAAGCGGGTGCAGATGATAATGTTTGCCGATTTCTTCGACGATGTGTACTTCATGCACACCATCTACATCAATCCAATTTACATGATTTTCATTGAGCGAAGGCTTACATTCGTTAACTGATTTTACTATTTTCTGCTCATATATTTGTTCGCTAAACTCAACTAACTTTACGATAGTATTAATCGGCACATCTTTGCCCACATACTCCAATGTACCAGGCGAAGTGAAAACCTTTGTTTGAACGTATTTCTTATATTTTTTGTGGCGTTTCGACATGTTTTATCCTTCCAAAAACTGTTTATTAAAATTAAGCAAAAAAACTTCTTTCACACCACGAGTGATGGCTGTATAGAGCCAACGAATAAAATCACTATCTACTTCGGCATCGGGCGGTAGATAACCTTGGTCAACAAATACGGCATCCCATTGCCCACCCTGCGATTTGTGGCAAGTCAGAGCATAGGCAAATTTTACTTGAAGAGCATTTAAGTAAGCATCTTTACGCAATAAATCTTGGCGTTCTTTCTTTGATTTTACCCAAAAATAATCTTTTAATACATTTTCGTAGAGCATCTTATTCTCTTCGGCCGTTAGTGTTGGCGAATTTGAATAAAGTGTATTCAGAATAATTTTGCAATCAAATTCTTCTTCATCGGGATAATCGACGAGTTTTAGCGTTACATTGGCAAAACGTAAACCGTGCATTTCTTCTTCTCGACGAATCTTGATTACTTCTACAAAATCGCCGTTGGCAATAAATCCAGCTTTTGATTCTTCGCCCAAAACCGTATAATTATTTCTGACAACCATCAGCATATCACCCGAATCAAGCTCGTTTTCGGAGTAATTAATAGCGGTTCGGATATACCGATTATACTGCACCGCCGTTTTATTTGAGCGAGTAATAATAGTGGTATTTTCTCGACCGTACTTATCGTAAGCGTACCTAATTCCATCTTCCAAACGCTCGCCAGTCATCCTGTAAAAATCTTTGTATTTACTCGTAATGAGTTGAATACTGGGCGTTTCTGCTTTAAGTTGCTGTCTTAGATCGGTCGCATTTGTCAGAATTCCAGAGCCTTCTCCCTGACGCATAACTTCGGTCAGGACATGTTCGGTTACAGTGGCGTGGTATCTTCCAGCTAAATGCTCAGCACTCAAAGCAGGGCTGACTTGCATTCCAACTGGTGGAAGCTGGGCTTCATCGCCAATCAGAATGAGTTTGTTGGTTTCTTGCTCAAAGACAAAATCGAGTAAATCGTGCAGCAAACTATTCGTGCCAAATTCTCGGTCGTCCGAAATCATAGAGGCCTCATCTACAATGTAAACCGTACCTTCTTGGGTGTTTTTCATGCGTTCAAAAACCAACGCACCTGTGTAGGCATTTTCAACTTGTCGATAGATTTTTTTATGAATCGTCAAGGCCATTCGCTTCGAGTAGCTCGACATCACCTTAGCGGCTCGACCCGTCGGAGCGAGTAAAACTGCTTTGTAGCCAAACTCTTTCAAAACCTTGATGAGCGTACTCACAAAAGTTGTTTTACCAGTTCCCGCATAACCTTTCAGTATGAATGTATCACGGAATCGTTCTTCATCCAGAATAAATTCGTCCATCAATTTAAAAAGCTTCGCTTGTCCGAAAGTAGGAGTAAACGGAAATTTACTTAGAAATCTGGTAGAAGGTTTTATATTTTCGTCGAGTGCCATTGTTTTTGTTTGAGATACAAGATTTGAGATACAAGATTTGAGAAAGTTGAAATTGCTCTTGGTATTTTTGATTAATCTCGAATCCCTAATCTAATATCCTGAATCTTTTTGCAAAATAAACCTTTAAATTTTAAAAACATTCAAGATTCATGAAATCCCTCGTGGCTGATTCATTATCTTTGTGCCGAAATAGCTAAACTAAATGTCACAATCGGAAGTTCAAATAAACGCCCAACAACTTTATGGAAACAGAATTAGGGTGCGTGCGTGCGGAATTTGTATCGAAAACGATCGAGTGCTGATGATTGGGCATCGGGCAATTTTGGGCGAAAATACTTTTTGGAGTCCACCAGGTGGAGGTGTAGAAGTTGGCGAAATGGCCGAAGACGCCTTGAGAAGAGAGTTTTTGGAAGAAACTGGGCTTGAAATAGAAGTTGGTAAATTATTGATAATGAATGAGTTCGTGAAACTGCCTTTGCACGGAATCGAGCTGTTTTTTATAGTGAAAAGAGTAGGAGGAAAACTGACATTGGGCCACGACCCCGAAATGAATTTCGACGAACAACTGATTCAAAAAATAGAATGGTTGTCGTTAGATGAAATAAAAAGATTAAATTTGAGCGAAAAACACCAATTTTGGCAAAAGTTTGGAAGTTTTGATGAGATAATTGCGTAAAAACTTGTTTAAATATTGTTACAGATTGTTTAATTTGTTGCAAATTGTTGTGTTGTAGAATATATTCTTCAAAGGCTTAACAATCATGTAACCACTTGAAACAAAAATAACAACTTTTAACTAAGTCTGATTTTACTTTTGCTAATAATCTAAATTGATTAAAATCATTGGAGAATCCTGTTTTAAATATATCACCGAGTTTTGAAATAAAAGACGACCGCTTCGATACCAATCAGATAGCCGACTGCCATCTGTTGATTGAAGTAAGCCGTGACCGCTTTAGATTTACTGTTTATAATACCCTCCACGATGTAATTATGTGGCTGGAAGATTATCATGTTTTTTCATTGTTGAACGAAAATCAGTTATTAAAAACACTCAAAACAGTTTATCAAGAACATCAGTTTTTGGCGGCTAATTACTGGAAAACCATTCGATTATCGGTCAATGCCAATCATTTTACGCTTATTCCTGACGAATACTACGAAGCCGATGAAGTAGCCAAGTATTTAAATTTTGCTGCTGGGAAAAACGTATCCGAACGAGAGCAAATCTTTGATTTTAAACAAAGTCGTTTTGGAGCAGTTTGCATTTTTGGCATCGAAAAAGATACTTTTGCATGGTTTAAGGAGATGTACCCAGCCCGCAAAATTGATCCAGTACCTGTAATTGGCTCGTTGATTGAGGGTATTGTGCAGGATAAAAATAACGATGGTTTACATCTTTATTTTGAAGACTATTATATTACGATTATTTATTTTAAAGACGCTAAATTGCATTTTTGTAATCGTTTTCATTTCCGAACATCACAAGATATGGTCTATCATGTATTATTTGTGATGAACGAACTTGGTTTACCTGTCGATACTCCAACGATGTTTTATGGTGAAATTACATCGTTTTCGGAAAGATACATTCAGCTTACGCAGTCGCTCAGTGATGTAAAGTTTGCACTAAATCCAACAAAAATTCGTTTTAGTCAATACTTTGATGATTTACCCGAACATCGTTATTATACATTGTTTAGTTCGTTTTATTTGTATTGATATTTGGATGAATTGATAAAAACGTCCAATTTGGACGTTCCTACGAGTAAAAAAATAAAAAAACATGAAAAAAGTTGCCCTTTTCCCAGGTTCGTTCGACCCCTTCACCAAAGGGCATGCTGATATTGTGATGCGTGGATTAAAACTTTTTGATGAAGTAATTATCGGTATCGGTACAAATTCGGCGAAAAAACGTTATTTCTCACTCGAAATGATGACCGAAAAAATTAGAGAGACTTTTAAAGATAATAAAAGTGTAAAAATTATCTCCTACGACGACTTAACTGCGAATGCGGCGGTAGCAAATGGAGCAAATTTTTTGTTAAGAGGTTTAAGAAATACAACTGATTTTGAATATGAAAATACTATTTCGCAAGTAAATCGACATTTGGTTGGCGGGCTTGAAACCGTTTTCTTAATCACCTCCCCAGAACTTGCCCCAATCAGTTCCACAATCGTTCGTGAGTTACACAAATACGGGGCAAAAGTAGATGATTTTTTGCCTTATGATTTGGATTAAGATTTTATAAACCATCAAATATTATGAAAAATATCCTTTTTTTAGTTTTAGTATTATTTGCCTTTAGTTGCAAAAAATCAGAAGTAACAACTAATGAACCAATAAAAGTTCTTTCGGCTAATTTCTGGAAACTTGACCGCTTTGCTGATACAGATGGTAAAACCTTGAGTCAAAATCAATTAAATTCGCAAGCACAAGCACTTTTTGGTTTAGATTACGAATTTCGTGATGATAATGTAACCCGTGCAAAAGACCGCATTACAAAACAAATCTTGAATGCCGGAACTTGGTATCTGATTCAAGATAATCAAGTTTTAGATATTGATATTTTGGGTTTTAAAGGGCAATTTAGAGTAGTCGAAATATCGAAGACTAAGATGGTTCTACAGGCCGAAAACAACAAAATGATTAGTGCTGGACAATTCGTAAATATGGAGTTTATTCCCGCATTATAGCCACACCCAACCCTCCTCATCGGTGGTCCGACCCAATAGGAGGGTGCTAAATCTTTCTTTCGTAAGTGAATTTCCTTTCCGAACCTATTATTTCTCAGGCTACGGTGCTGCTAACCGATAGCCGTTTTGTGTCTCAACCTGAGCATAGCATATTTTTTGCCATCAAAGGCGAGCGTCATGATGGTCATGCCTTTATCAAAGACCTTTACGAAAAAGGTGTGCGTGAGTTTGTGATTGAGAAAAAAGCACTCAGTGAGACCCTAAAATCTCAACTCGAAAACTTATCAGACGCTCAATTTTTTGTGGTAGAAAATGCTATTCGGGCTTTACAGCATTTGGTTGCGAAACACCGTCAAGCATTTGATATTCCAGTAGTTGGTGTCACAGGTAGTAATGGCAAAACGATTGTAAAAGAATGGTTGAGCGTATTACTGGCTAAAGATTATAATTTAGTAAAAAGTCCACGAAGCTATAATTCACAAATTGGTGTGCCGTTATCGGTTTGGGAACTCAACGAACACCATGATTTCGGTGTTTTTGAGGCTGGTATCTCAAAATCGGGCGAAATGGAATTTCTCGAACCAGTCATTCGACCGACCATCGGCATTTTTACAAATCTTGGTTCTGCTCACGACGAAGGTTTCAGAAGTAGAAAACAAAAAGCTACCGAAAAACTTCGCTTGTTTCAGCGAAGTAAAACCCTCATATACTGCAAAGACTACGAAGATATTGATGATGAAATCAGAATTTTACTAAAAGCCGTCAACCCAAGCATTGAGCTGATTGGTTGGTCAAGAAAAGCGGGTAGTAAAATCTTTGTTAATGCCACCAAACATAATACCTACTGCACTTTACAGATTTTGTGGAATAGCCAAATCTATGATTTTAAGATTCCATTTGCCGATGATGCTTCCATCGAAAATGCTACACATTGCATATTTTTGATGTTGTACCAAGGTATTAATATTACCGAAATTCAGATCCGTTTGGATATGCTCAAACCGATAGCAATGCGTTTGGAATTGAAGCAGGGAATTAATGATTGTTATCTAATTGATGATACTTACAACAACGACTACGCTGGTCTTTCGGTTGCTCTTGATTTTATGACTCAGCAACATACAAAGAGAGATAAAGTGTTGATTATCAGTGATGTGTTGCAGTCTGGCTTAGAAGAAACTGATTTGTATGAAAGCATAGCCGAACTTATCAAGGGTAAGCAAATTGATAGAGTGATTGGCATCGGAGAAGTAATTTCTCGCAATCAAAAATCTTTCTATACGTCGGCGATTAGTGATAAAAAAAGCAATATTGCACCAATGGTTTTTTATCAATCTACTGAAGAGTTTTTGGAAAGATATCCTATTAACCAACTTCAAAGTTCATTGATATTGGTGAAAGGAGCGAGAAAATTTGAGTTCGAGAAAATCATCAATCGACTAACGCTGAAGGTTCACGGAACTGTCTTTGAAGTAAATCTCGATGCTTTGACTAATAATCTGAATTTTTACAGAAATAAAATTGGTTCGGGTACAAAAATAATGGTAATGGTAAAAGCATTTGCTTACGGAAGTGGTAGTGCTGAGGTAGCCAGTTTGCTCGAATACCACCGAGTAGATTATCTGGGAGTTGCTTATACTGACGAAGGTGTTGTGCTCCGCCAAAATGGAATAAAACTTCCAATTATGGTACTCAATCCGCAACCTGAATCGTTTGCAAAGTTAATTGAGTATAATTTAGAACCAGAAATCTATAGTTTTAAGGTTTTTGAACAGTTCTTAAGTTTTATCAAATCTTTTGAAAATAAGACCTTTAAAGTTCACCTCAAACTTGATACAGGAATGCATCGACTGGGTTTTGAGGCACAAGACATTGAGCGACTGATTGAGTTATTGAAGCAAAATACAAAAGTTAAAGTTGCTTCAATTTTTAGTCATTTGGTTGGGGCCGATGAAAGCGAGCACAATGCTTTTTCTAAAACTCAAATAGAGCGATTTGAGCAAATGTCGCAACAAATTATTGATGTTTTAGATGGGCAAAAAACTTTGCGACACATCTGTAACTCAGCAGGAATTATTCGTTTTCCTGAAGCAAAATTCGATATGGTTCGTCTCGGAATCGGTCTTTACGGCGTGGAAGTAACAGGTACTGAGCAAAAAGAATTGCAAACCGTCGGAACATTGAAAACTGTAATTTCTCAGATAAAACACCTAAAAGCGGGTGAAACAATTGGTTATAGTCGAAAAGGTGTTTTAGAAAAAGACTCAAAAATTGCAACGATTGCCATTGGTTACGCTGATGGTTTTGACCGTGGTTTCAGTAAAGGTGTAGGTAAAGTTTTGGTCAATGGCGTGGCTTGCCCTGTTGTAGGTAATGTGTGCATGGACATGACCATGATTGATGTAAGTGAAGCTGACTGCCAAGAAGGTGACGAAGTAATAATATTCGGTAAAGACTTATCAATCAAAGATTTAGCTGCTTCGATTGGTACAATTTCTTATGAAATCCTGACGGGCGTAAGTGAGCGTGTGAAGCGAGTTTTTTATAAGGAATAAAAAAATAAAATTGGCACACTTGAATGAGGTGTGCCAATTTTATATGTGTTTAAAGTTTATCTAAAGCGGACAAAACATCTTTTTCGGTATAGGACTTTAAATCAATTTCAACTGTTTGTTGTTTTTCAACTTTTATATCCTTAAAGTAAGCAAATATCTCACCTTCTTTGGTTTGTGCCAATGCAACAATTTTTACCTCTTCTCCTACTGGTACTTCAAGCGATTTTCCTTGATAGACTTGAATAACTGAATTTATGTTAGGAAAAAGCATAAATATTATCATATTTTCCAAACCTAATTTAGGCGAAACAAAACTTACATTGGTTTTTTCTCCTGTATAATCATAAAACTTATCACAGTTGATCCAGCCAAAACGTTGAGGAAATAATTCATACGTACCTCTTCCTGCAAATATTGGTTGAACTTTTTTAATTGTATCATTTCTTATTGTATCTCTTGGTGCTTCAGCCCAAGTGAAGTTTTCTTGGTTGTTCATCGCTTCATAAAACAACCACATATTTTCATCAGGGTCCTTAGCTGGAACCGAGATGTTTGGAGGATTTAGAGGGCTTATATTAAGATTTACTCCGTTTTTACTTACATTCAAATAAATTGCCCCTCCTGTAACCAACATTCTATTAAATGAAACCGTTGGTTTTTGGTGCAGAAGCATGTCTTTCAGCGTGTATAATTCAATAATTTCAATGTCGAAAGGGTATGTGACCGCACCATTTTGCTGATTTCTCACATTCCATTCATAAAGCCATATTTTTGTGCCTTTTTTTGTGATAATTGGTAACTCATTGACATTATTCACTCTGATTTTTTCGGCTTTACTGGCAAGTTTTGCAAGTAAAGGAAGATTTCGAGTATCTTCAAAAACCTTATCTTTAAAAGGGTTTACTTCTTCGGTTACAGCTTCAACCTCCACAGGAATAAGGCGGTCCTTTGAGCATGAATACATCGAAATCGCAAAGATTCCGAGTACGAATATTTTCAAAAATAAGTGTGATTTCATAAGGTTGTAGGTCGATTAGTGGATAACTGGGCAGCTATTTTTCTTTTTTAATTTAATAAAACCTGGGTAAATCAACAAGCCTGCTTCGGCATAAGCTTCGTCCCAGAGGATATTATACTTTATTTCAGCAAAAAACCTTGTAATGTGCGAACCAAATGAAGTGCCGAGTCCGATTTTGGGTAATATGTTTTTTTCTTTGGCTTGGCTATTGATACTATTGATATGATTGAACCATTGGTTATATTCAGCCCCTGCGGTTATGTATAAATTTGGCTTTTGTGGCTCAACTTTACTTCTCTGATAAGAGATATTTTTGGTAGAAGTAATCAATAAAAAATGCACATTGAGGCCAGCATAAAGTTCATGAATATCATTGAATTGGGGAGCATATTTTACGTCTGGCGTAAGAGTGATTCTGTTAGTAATTGGAATTTGTGAACGAATGCCTACACCAATAGTATTCAGCGGGAAATTGTACATCAATGAAGCTCCGAATGAAATCTTATCTTGTGCGTAAATAGTTGTTGATACAAGTAAAATTAAGCAAATTAATTTGGTCTTTTTTAGCACAGTTAAGTGTGTTTTTGATGTTTGTGAAATAACAGCTTCACAAAAGTAAAATAATAATTTTACTACATCAAAAATCTTTATTGATTTGATAATCAATAAAATGATAAACCACTTTTTATTTTATTCGATAAATACACTTTAAGAAAATAATAAACACTACATTTACCCGATTTTAGAATATCATCCCTAAACTCCACCAAATATATGGCAAAAAGCCAAGATGCGAAGAAAGCTGTGAAAAAAGAGCCTTTGAAAACAGCCAAAGAGAAAAAAGAAGAAAAGCGTGAGAAAAAAGCCAAACGAGATTAGAACGGAATTAGAATTGAGTATTTTTACTCAAATTGTCTCGTGGTTTTTTGTTTTATATTTATTTCGATTATAATTTTGAAATGTCATCGAAAGAGGACATAAACAAATATTATTCGAAAAAAATGAAAAATAAATTTAATGCCTTAGTGGTGTTATCGGCTTTGGCGATAACCACTACGAGCTTTGCACAGACGAAAGCTCCAAATTCGGCTAATTATAAGCAGCAAAATCAGCTTTGGGGACGTAAACAAACGGCTACAGCTTCTGCTCAAGTGCAGTTGAATAACGATTATTCGACAAACCCATTGGCTAATCATCGTAATTATAAGGCACAAGGCACTGCCGAAACTCAGTCAAAAACGGTTGTAGTAGCTGTCAATAATAACGATAGCCACTCGAACTATAAGCAAAAAAACCTTTTGACGAGAAATGGTCGTGATGTGCGTTATAAGAAAATAAATAAAGCAGATTCGACACTGATTGTTGCTGAATAAAATAGCCTAAAGCAAAAAGAGTAGCTTTTAAAGCTACTCTTTTTGCTTTATTATGAGTCAGTTACAGAGGTTTCGTTCCACCCGATTGCCCGAAGATCTCTTCTGATAATTTCTCATCCAAGGCGTAAATATCGTTTCTGAAATTTAACTGACCTGAGCTACTCACCCAAGTTGTAAAATAGACGATATAAACTGGAATCGTTGGCTTAACCTTAATGATATTTTCTTTGTCGGTTTTGAGTACTTCATCTACTTTTTCGCTGTTCCAAGTTGTATTGTTTCGGAGTAAATACAAAGCCAGTTTTCGAGGTTCAGAAAGTCTGATACAACCATGACTAAACGCACGAGCCGATTCGTTGAATAAGCCTTTTGATGGGGTATCATGCAAATAAATGCTATAACTATTCGGAAACAAAAACTTCATCTTCCCTAAAGAGTTTTTATTGCCAGGTTTTTGTCGGAAATTGTATGGCGGAATACTATTGACGTATTTCGACCAGTTAACACTCGAAGGGTCGATTACTTTATTACCCGATAGTACTTCCATGTTATTTCTACTTAGGTATGAAGTTCCTCTTTGAAGTTTGGGCATGATTTCATTGCGAATAATACTCGTAGGAATATTCCAATACGGATTCAGCACAACCATTGATAAATCACCTCTGAAAATACTCGTCTTCGATGCCTCTTTACCAACGACCACATTCATATCCCACACCAGTTTTTTGTTTTCAAATACATGCAATCTGAATTCTGGAATATTTACCATCAAATAATCATTTTCTAACTCAACAGGGGCCCAGCGGAGGCGTTCCATATTTATCATCATCTGTCTGATTCGAGCTTCGATTGGCACATTCAAAGCTGCCAATGTTGCTATATTGACTTTCCCGTTTTCGGTCAAGCCCATACGTTTCTGAAAACGCTTCACGGCATTGGCCAGCGAATCGGTAAAGAGCATCGTGGTATCTTTTTCTTTCCAGTCACCTGTAATCAAGAAATAGTTTTTTAGACTTAAAATCGCAGAATCTTTATCACTCAAAGCAAGCACCTTTTTAGAAGTAATGATTTTCGGGAAACCACCTTTTTTCTGAATCTCTCGGTACTGGCGAAGTTTCTCTTTGAGTGCGATATAATATTGATTAACAGGTTCTTGTACTCTATCGGCTTGTTTGCTTGACACTAACGAGTCGAGTAAGGTCTGGTAGTTTTTCTTCTTTCGAGGAATAAACCACTCAAGGTCAATGGGGTCTTTGGTAGTGCCTGTATAAGCTCGGTGAGCAAACTTAAAAAAGGTAGTTGTGAGCAATAATTCCAGATTGTGCATACGGTCTTTGTGCTTCAAAAACTCCTTGCTATTTGCTTGGGCATCGGCCAGCAAACTATCTAAAACATGATTATTGAGGGTGCTATCTGCAAAATCATTGCTATAATTTTGAAGTTGACTATAAAAGTCGGGTGCTGCGTGCGAAAGCCCATTTTTATTGAGCCATGCAAACTGAAAATTTCGGCGAGAATAAAATGCTGAAACCTCATTTCTTATCGAATCTGTACTGTTATAAGTCTTGAAGAAATTAGAGATTTCGAGGCTATCAACCTTTAAATCGGTGAAATTTTCGGTCGAATAGACACTTTCATCAGCCAAAACTACTTTCTTTTTAGATTTGTCTTTACAGCCTGTAAGGGCATTGATTAAAAACCATGCAATCATAAAAGAGGAAATACCTCTCAAAAAAGCTGATTTTTTAAGCGTAAATAAAGAGTAAACTGCCATTAGCGAGTACAGGAACTACCTGCGGAATTAGTTCGTTTGGCACGGCTGGACAGCCATAACTGCGACCAAGTCTGCCAAATTGATGAATAAATGATTGACTAACATAAGCAGCTCCATGAATAATAATTTCTCGACGACGGGCATTATCATTAATGCCTTTCTGTAAGCCTTCTAATAAAAGAGCATCGCCATGTTTCGGACTTTTAATCGGACTTCCGACCATATAAAAGCCTAAACTACTTTGGTGCGATTCCATTTTATTAGAGAACGAACAAGCTATGTTTTCGCCTGATTTCTGACCATGAGCCACTAAAGATGAAATTAACAATTTTTTCTGTGAAATATCAATTACAAATAATCGTTCCACGCTTGATGGTAGAGAAAAATCCACAATTGTGATAATCGGTTTGGCAGGATGAAACTTCTGAAAACCCTGTAAAGATTCCTTGAAAGCCTCGAATTTTACTTTTCCAGCTAAGCTACACTCATTGTATAGCTGTTGAATCGTATCAGTTTGGCAAGCAAGTTGGTTTTTTGAAACTGGATTTTCTTGTGGTTTGACTACACAAAGATTGAGCAAGAAGTATAGAAAGTGAAAACTCGTAAACATAATAATTATAGTTTATAGACCGTACCTTTATAAACACCATTTAGCAAGAAAATATTGCAAGAAATAAGACTTTTCTAAGAATACACTTTTTGTGTAATGCACAGAATACTGATTGATATCATACTTTTATGTGCCGTTTGATATAAAATATCAGATAGATTGAGAGTATTTTTGAAAAAAATCAGAAAAACATGAAACGAATCATAGTTGTAATATTTTTAGCCGTATTGAATTTTAGTTGTAATCGGAATCTATACATAGAGCGAGAACCAAATATTGCTATTGAGCAGTATCGAACTTATGGTTGGAATAAACTCGAAGCTACCAAAGCCTCACATCCGCTTTACAGTTCGGTTGAGTTGAATCAAACCTTGATGCGAGAAATTGATAAAAACTTAGCTAAAAAAGGTTTTCGTAGAAATATCGCCACACCCGATTTTCTGGTTGATTTTCATATTTATGTAGAAGAACAAAAATTTCAGAATTTGGTGTGTGGAGCAGGTTTTTACAGAGGCGAGCGATATTTGCCAGATTTGAGCCAACGTACTTACTGCGAAAGCCCCGAAATTGTAAATTATGACGACGGAACGCTCATCATTGATATCGTAGATGCTCAAACTGGGCAATTAGTTTGGCGTGGAACTGCGGGCGAAATCATTGATAATCCTGCTTATGCTACCGAGATTTTCCGTAAGAAAGTAAAAAGAATTTTAAAGAAATTCCCAGTTCAAAAAGTAGGAAATGCCAACAAACAAAAGACTGATTTAGAAAATGTGATTTCGGTGAAGTGAGGCAAGAAAATAGAACGCTGATAATTATGATTTTTATGATAGAAATGATGCTTAAAGGATATCACAAAATATCATACTAATCTTAAAAATCTGCGTTCTATATTTTTATGTTTAAGAAACCCTTAAAAACGGCATTCCCATTAAAGCTTGAATCATTGTGAAGCAGACATACGCCAAATAAATGATCGAAAATACCCAAATAGCTTTAGTAGCGGTGGCAGACTCATATTTTTCCGAAACCCAATACCCAAAAATCGGAATGATTTGTAGGGCGTGAATACCAAAGAAGTGAGCCACTCGTAAGTCTCCAAATGTTGTACTCCAATTGATTAATGGCAAGCCTTCGCCACCATCATTTGCTCCGACCGTATGTCCGTTTACTCCGCTAATATAGCCACCAAAAAAGCTAAAAATTACGAAAAAAATCAAGCCAATTTGAATACTTAAAACCAATGGGGCAGGAATAATGTAAGTTTTCTGACGAATGAAAGTAATGGAAATTCGTAAGGTTTGGACGGTCAAGGCTACAATAAAGATACCCATCAATGCATACAAAATCCCACCAAAAGCGGTGTTATTATTAAAGTGTGAAAGTTGCCCTCTGAAAGCCTGTAAAGTAATAGCAAACTGCTCGTAAACCATCGTGATTACAGCCAAGATTGATAAATTTCTTACTTTCTTTTTATCATTGACATAGAAAAGTAGCATGGCCATTGTCCAAGCGTAAATCCAGATACTTAAAGCAAATTTTATAGGTTTTATCATCGAATTGATGCCCATTATTAATTCTTTATTGAAAAAAGAATAAAACCCGAGTAATAAAGCCAACCCTAAATGTATAACACCAACTTGAGCCAATAATTTATTTCTATGATATATTTCATTAATTAGTGTCATTTTTAGATACTGATTTGATGGTTTTTATGATGAAAAAAACAAGGTAGCCCATCGGGCCAAACATAAATGTAAAAGGTAGTGCAAGTGTAGCCCACCAACGAGAGATATTGAGTTTCTTGGCAGCACGGACAATGTAGGCCCCTACAAATAAATCGAAAGCTAAGTAGTGAAACCAACCCGCCGCCACGGCATTATCATTTTGAAAAAGTGCTTTTACGTTGGTGAGTGTACTGAAACTATCGGCTTTGAAATCACCGATGTCTTTCAGAATTAAAAAAGTATAAATGATCGAAAACAAAAGAATAAAACCATTCAGAATAATATTTTGGGTATGTTTCCAGTTTGGAGCAATTATAAGCAATAGCCAACCAAAAATGATAAAAGAATTACCAAATTGAAAAATGGAAGAAGCGTTCATGTTAGTCGATGAGTTTGATTGAAAATGTCGTATTGTTGGCATTGAAAATAATTTTACATTCCTCATAAGTTGGAGCAGAAAACTTTGGTTTGATGTTTTGTGAAAAGCCAAAAGGTTCTTTCGGATAGCCTACGATATTAGTATCCAGTTTTTTATTACCGTTTGAATCTTGGTAAAGAGCTAAAGCATATTCACCCACTGGAATATCGGTAAACGTGAGTGTAACTTCACCAGTTTTGCTTGGTTTCACTTCTTTGGCAATGGCAAATTTACCTTCATCAGGAAATTTGTTTTCTTTCTTATAAAAAGCAATTCTGAGAATAGCAGTACTTTTTAGATTAGAAATTTTTAAGTTGATTGTTTGTGCGTGGCTTTCCGCAAAACCAAAGAAAAGGAGGGATGTGAGCAAAAGAATTGATTTCATAATTTTGATTGTTTGATGTTTATTGTGCAAAATACTGAAATCTAAAACTCATTTAGCTGTCACATTTGTTACAAAATGTCAGGAAATTTATTTTTGACTAAGCATTTTTCGTATTCTACTAAGCGATTGGCGTTCGATGCCCAAATAAGATGAAAGGTAAGTAAGTGAAATTCGATTGAAAAGGTTGGGGCTTCGCCTGATAAAATTAAGGTAACGTTCGTCGGCTTTTTCAAATAAAAAACTTTCCAAACGGCTTTGTTGTTGTACCAAAACTTCTTCAGTAACTAAGCGGCCATAACGTTCGATATTCTTATATAAATGATAGCCTTCTTGCATCACAGTGTAAGGTAAATTGACCACTACACTCGGTTCGAGGCATTGAAAATAGTATTTGCTTGGTTTTTGTCTAATAAAAGCCCCATAATCGGTTGAATATTCATTTTCCTTAATGAATCCAATCGTAATTTCATTACCCTTATCATCAATATAAAACGAACGTATAAGTCCAGTTACAACATAGCCGATGGCGGTTTGAATTTGCCCAGCTTTCAAGTAAAATTGCTTAGTCTTAAACTCTGATATTGTTAAACCTTTACTGATATAGGCAAGTTCTTCGTCAGTAATTTGATTACAAACTTGCTTGTATGATTCAAGATAGACGCTGATGGCTGTTTCCAATTTGGGGATAAATTTTGAATAAAGATATAAAAAACTTTGTGATTCTTGATTTATCAAATGGATTGAAATTTCTACGAAATCATTTTACTCTTAGCCTATTCTTAGACTATATTTGTAAAAAAAAACTCATTCAACCTTGAAAAAACTCACAATATCCCTTCTTTTCTTTGCTTGCGTAGCTTTTCGCAGCGAAGACTTTAAACCTTACACTGAGCATATTCCTGGCCTACAACACGGTTTGGATATGCAGCCGATTCCCGCAGGCGAATTTATAATGGGAAGCCCTGAGTCTGAAAAAGACCGAAAATCCGATGAAGGCCCGCAACATAAAGTGAAAATTGATGCTTTTTGGATGGCAAAATACGAAATTTCATGGGAAATGTACGAGGCCTATTTTAATAAAGAACTCGAAGTAAAAGACGAAAAAAACACTGCTGAAGTGGCTACTCGTGTCAGTACCGTTGCACGACCGACTCAACCTTACGTCGAAATGTCGTTTGGGCAAGGCAAAGAAAGTGGTTTTCCTGTTTGTAATGTCACACAGTTTGCTGCTCGCTCATTTTGTAAATGGTTGTATGCTAAAACAGGACATTTTTATAGACTTCCAACCGAAGCTGAGTGGGAATATGCCGCTCGTGCTGGCTCAACCACAACGTTTTATTTTGGCGATGATGCATCAAAAATGAAAGAATATGCGTGGTATTTTGAAAATTCTGATGGAGCATATAAAAAATCAGGGCAACTAAAACCCAATGCTTGGGGACTTTATGATATGTATGGAAATGTAGCCGAATGGACTTCTGACCTTTACGTTGCTGATTTTTATGGTAAACCCGAAGCGGCAAACAATCCTTATATCAAACCAACCAATCATTATCCGCACGTGATTCGTGGTGGGCATTGGGACGATGATGCTGATAAATTGCGTAGTGCTTCTCGCCGAACATCAACACCTGAATTAAAACAACGTGACCCACAAATTCCGAAGTCCGATTGGTGGTTGACTGATGCCCCATTTTTGGGTTTTAGAGTAGTTCGACCAGTAAAACAACCGTCAAAAGAAGAAATTGAAGCTTATTTTGCTCGTCCTCCAAAAGATATTCCTTGATAGAAACTTATTTTGAGCTATCAATAAAATTGCGGAGTAAAGGTAAATCATCAGTTCCGATTACATCGACTTGTAAGGCCTTGAGGGTTTCAAATCCCAGCTTCGTGTTGGGTGTTCCCCAAAGCCTTACTTTTTTGTTTTTGGCGTGCATTTCGTTTACAAAAACACTGATTTTATCGGCAGTATCTTGCGAAAGAGCTTCTTTTCCTGCCCAATATTTCCCGAAGTCGGTAAAACTCGCACTGACCATGTATATTCTTTTGAAGGCTTTCTTTGAATAAACCAAACTTTTTCGTCCATCAAACGAAAACATCTTATCGTAATTCTGAAACTCCTCAGGCTTTGGCATATCACCGCTGATGGATATTTTCACGTGGCGAAGTTCTTTTTTGTAAGGTTTTAGCTGTGCATCAAGCACTTGCATGATTTCTTTTCCTTGTTTTTTCAAATCGAGCAGTAAATGCAATGATTTTTTATTTGGATAAGGATAACCGCCATTTTCTTGAATTTTAGCTAAGAGTGGTTCAATATACAATTTTCGGAGCGTTCGCTCGGTTGATACATCTTTTTGGTCGTGAGCTACGCAAAGCTCGCCATCTTTCAAATACAAATCGGCTTCTATCGAATCAAAACCTAAATCGTAGGCCGCAAAAAATGGCTGTTTCTGCTCATAATCATTGTGGGAATGAATGATTTGGGCTGAAATTTTGCTACTTATAACTAAAAGTATAGCCGAAAATAAAAAAAGTTTTTTCATATTTAAAAGGTTGATATTGTTTAAGCAAGTTCGGAAATTTGCTCTACTTGTATTTTTGAAGCCAAGCAAAAAGCCTTTTGGCATCTTCGGTTTTGAAGAGTTGCGTACCTTCGTTCATGGTTGCTGCCGAGCCACAAGCCACACCCCAACGAAGCATTTCTTGCACGTTTTTACCCTCTGACAATGCCCAAACCATGCCACCAACCATGCTGTCGCCCGCACCGACGGTGCTTTTTTTCTGAACTGGCGGAGCAGGAATATGCTCGTGCGTATCTTTCGTTACTAAAACAGCCCCCTGTGGTCCAAGCGAGACTACTACGATTTCGCAGCCACCTTTGGCGATTATTTCACGAGCAGCTTCATCAACTTGGTCGATTTCTAAAGCTTCAACGCCTACCAGTTTTGCCAGTTCGCCAACGTTTGGTTTGAGCAAATATACACCTTCGTCAATGGCTCGTTTGAGAGGTTCCCCCGAAGTATCAATGACGAGTTTTGAGCCAATTTTACGAGAAACTGCCGCTACTTTTTCGTAGAAATCGTCGCCTAAACCAGCCGAAAGGCTTCCGCTGGCTACCAAGAAATCAGGTTTTAGTACCTCGATTTGTTTCAAAATTTCGCTTGCTTCTTCTGGCAGAATTTCTGCCCCAGGCATTCCGAAGCGGTACTGTGCATTGGTCAGTACATCGACTGCAATGAAGTTCTCACGAGTCCAGTTTTTAGTTGGAATTGTCTGAAAATCAATATTTTCTTTCTTTAATAAGTCTTGTAGCAAATCGCCCGTTGGGCCACCTGCCGTGAAAACAGCTTTCGATTGCCCGCCCAAACGTGCAATGGCTTTTGATACATTGATTCCGCCGCCACCCGCATCAAAATGCGGGTTTTCGCAACGAATTTTCTGTTCGGCCACTAAGCCTGAAAATTTTGTACTTTTATCAACCGCTGGATTGACTGTGAGTGTGATTATTGTCATAAAATTTAATTTTGAATGCTTCAATGATAGAATGAGCGAATGGTAGAAAAGTAATTAAATTTGAGAAGAATAAATTCACTCATTCTCTCATTCGTTCATTCATCATTTTTATCTCTCTCGGATGAAAACTTCGCATGGTTTCTTCTAAAAACACTCTGTCGAGGTGCGTATAAATTTCTGTTGTTGTAATTGATTCGTGTCCGAGCATTTCTTGTACGGCTCTCAAATCGGCTCCACCTTCGATGAGATGCGTGGCAAATGAATGCCGAAACGTATGCGGAGAAATGTTTTTCTGAATTCCCGCTCGCTCGGCTAAGTCTTTGATTATCAGGAAAATCATGACTCTTGAAAGTGCTTTGCCTCGGCGATTCAGAAAAACAATATCTTCAGATTCTTCTTTTACATCTTGATGATTTCTGATGCTTTCGAGATATATTTTTGTGTATTTAATGGCATCTCGGCCGATTGGAATGAGCCTTACTTTTCGCCCTTTTCCAAAGACTCGAACAAAACCAATATCGAAATAACAGTTTGTCAGTTTTAAATCAATCAATTCCGAAACCCGCATCCCACAGCTATACAAAACCTCCAAAATTGCTCGGTTGCGAGTGCCTTCTGGCGTTGAAACATCAATCATGTCGAGCATTTGTTCGATTTCGGGAAAAGAAAGTGTATCGGGTAATTTTCGACCAACTTTGGGGGATTCTATTAGGTGCGTTGGGTCGGTCTGAATCAGGTTTTCGATGGCCATGTATTTATAAAACGACTTCACACCCGACAGAATACGTGCTTGTGAAGTAGCCGAAAGTCCAAAATCATGGAGATATTCCAGAAAATCCATAACATCACGCTCGGTAATGGTTTCGGGCTTGGGTTGGTGCTTCGAGATTTCGGCAAATTGGCTAAGTTTTTCTACATCACGAATATACGCTTCGATAGAGTTTTCGGACATCGAACGCTCCAGACGCAAGTAATTTTTAAAGTGCTGTATGTAGATTGGCCAATTCATAGCACAATTTTATTGATTTGCAAGATGACAGGATTAAGTACGAAATCAATTTTAAGCATTTCTACACTGTAAAAACAAAAGAAATGCTATTTTTACGGCAAATTAAGACGTTTTATTTACACTTGCCTCATTATGTCGAAAAATATCATCATTATCAACGGTCCAAATCTTAATCTTCTCGGAAAACGTGAACCGCATATCTACGGAAGTCTGACATTTGAGGCTTATTTTGAAGAATTAAAGGCGATTTTTCCTGACGTAACGCTGCATTATTTTCAGTCGAACCACGAGGGAGCAATCATTGATAAAATCCATGAAGTGGGCTACGGCGAAACCGAATTTGCAGGAATTGTCATTAATGCTGGGGCATATACGCATACTTCGGTGGCCATCGCCGATGCTCTTTCGGCCGTAAAAACGCCAGCCGTTGAGGTGCATATCTCTAACATTCACACCCGTGAGGCTTTCCGCCATCATTCGTATTTGACTCGTGTATGCAAAGGCATGATTACGGGTTTAGGCGTAAAAGGCTACGAATTTGGCGTGAGGTATTTTTTGTAATACCTCACATTTTTATAATTACCTTACTGCTAATCAGCTTTTTATCATTTCCGTATAACCTCAAAATATACCTTCCTTTGGGCAGATGTCTTACCGAAACTTGACCGTTTTCAATGCTTTGATTTTCGATAATTTTGCCTTGTAAATTTACAATTTCGGCAGTTTTTAGTTGTAAAGTTGAATTTAACTGCACAAAATCTTCGCTTGGATTGGGGAAAATATTGAATCTATCTGCCTCTTTTGAGGTGCTGAGAATGGGAAGACCAATAGGGTTTGAATATACAGCAGAAGGAAATTGGCTAGCAGTAATCTTAGCTTGAATTCTGAATTTTGTAATATTATTTGGAAGAACATTCCAAACATCTAAAATATTAAAATTAGTTTTTGTGGTAGTTCCTAATTGAGTAATGAAGCTATTGTCTTCATTTAATCCTTCAATAGTATACTCTGCTATTGCCTTCGAGTTAATATCAATGCTAAATGGTGTCCATTCAAGACTTGTATTGTTAAGTGATAATTTTACATTGCAACCTTTGTTGATAGATAAAGCTGATTGTACACCGCATTCGTTTTCATATTTATAGGCATAGCAGTATTGATTCTTGTTTAAATCAACATCTTTGTCTATATAAAAATTTTCGATAGACTCAGCCACTTTTTCAAAACTATTCCCATTTACAGACCTGTAATAAAGGTATTTTGCTTTTCTTCCTGAGCTTTCTAAAATGTTATATTTGATATTATTAGAGTTGTCAACTGAAACAGTTGAAATATTATTAGGTGCAGGGTACTCTTTAATTGAAGAAGGGTCAATTATAATTTGAGGTGATTTTATCCTTGTTTGGGAAGATTGAGTTGTATCAATAATTGCCGTTATCTGAAAGCTATATTTTAATTTACAATCTAAATAATCAATAATTCGGGAAGTTGATGTTGTAGAAATAGTACTTTCTGTAGTCGGATAATTAGAATAGTTTATCAAATATAGGTTTACATTTGCAGATGGAGCGTTCCAATCTAACTTTATTTGTTTGTCCGATAAAAGTGCTACATTAAGTTTTATATTACAGACTTCATTTGAAAAAAAATCATTTCCACAATTATCTTTAGTTTGCAAGCGAAAACAATATTCATCAGAAATATTCAGACTATCAATTATCTGCTGTGCATATGTATTGCCCTTATTTCGAGTGATTTGTAGGTCTGTATCAGTCCATATACCGTCTTTTCCCTTTCTTTGAATTGTGTAAGGATTATCTTCCATGCCTTCTATTAGTGTAATTTTAGCTCCTGTGCCAAGACCTATACTTTGTAACTCGCTGATGCGGGGTTTATTATTTATTGGCAAAGAATATGAAAACGGAATTGGAGAACTTTGGCAAATTGTACTATTTGAAGAGTTTATTTTATAAATAGCCACCAATTCAGGTTTGTTCGTTGCTGGTGTTGAATAAAGATGTGTAGAGACATGTGGTAAAACTGAAATATTAGAAAGGGACTGAGTCCCATCTCCCCAAATAATCCTATATTGACTAAGTTTCCTATTTTTCGGTGTGTTTGTAAACGTGACTGTCACGCCTTTATCGTTGCAATTAGTTACTGTAAAGTCAGGTATTTGAGGTTGAATCTCAAAAGATTTGCAGGTAATGTAGGCACTTCCCTCATCATTCCCACCTTGTAATACCCAATATGTACCAGGTTTAGAAACAATAGTTGAAGATGGATTTCCAGTAGAGAATTGTATGTTATCACCATCTTTGAAATTAAAAATATAACCAAGATTAGTGAATTGCCCACCACTCGGTGATATGGCATTAGAAACCAAAATATTAGCTTTTGGGGTTATTGAATCTAAACATGCATATTCAGGACTAACGGAAAAACTCCCACCCACTTGAATTCCCGCAGGCGGATTAGTACATTCTTTAGGCTTAGTTTCCTGCTGCCCAAAAACACGCATTGATAAAATAATAATAAGCAGCAGAGTGGAAAGTTTTTGCATATAACCAAAGTTGTATTTTATTGAAAGCCACAAAGTTAGAGTCAGAAATTTTACTTTCCAAAAACTCACCCAAATTGCTTGTTTTTACTCCAACAGTCGTCAAAAACACCCCTTATGTCGATTATTTAATAGGAATAATACAAAAACTTTTATTATCGTAACACTTAGGTATATTTTTGCGTTTATTTTATATAACTTATCTAAATTTCTAAACAGATACTCCTCTAATCATTAGTTTAATATGCGTACGATTCTGACTATTGTTGCTGTTGTTGCGGTCTTGGTACTTGGCAAAATTTTCTTCTTTAAAAAGCCCGATTTAGGCGAAAAAGGTCCAGGAGGCGGAGCAGGTGCAGCACCGTCGGGGGCAAAAGGTGGCGAAAAAGGTAAAGACATGAAAGGTGGTGGCCCTGCCGTAGCCGTAAATGTTTTTGTGGTTAATACCGAAAGCCTTGATAATGTGATTACTTCGTCAGGTACGATTTTTCCGAACGAAGAAATTGAGTTGAGAGCTGAGGCTTCTGGCCGTATTCTTGCACTGAATATCAAAGAAGGTAGCCGAGTGGCAGCAGGGCAAGTGATTGCTAAAATCAAAGATACTGACCTTCAAGCTCAGTTGAAAAAACTTAATTTCGAGATAGAACTGGCCAAACAAACTGAAGCTCGTCAGAAAAAACTATTGGATATCAACGCCATTAGCAAAGAAGAATACGAAATCACAGCTAATAAAATCAATACCCTCAACGCCGACAAAGAACTAATCGAGGCAAATCTCGAAAAAACAGTTTTGAAAGCTCCATTTGCTGGAAAAATCGGTTTGAAAAACGTAAGTCAAGGAGCGTACGTAACGCCAACAACCAGTTTGGCAACACTCGTACAGACCAATCCTGTAAAAGTTGACTTTTCGATTCCAGAAAAATACTCTACGCTCATCAGAGTAGGCAGAAACGTAAAGTTTGAAGTAGAAGGTCAACCAGAAGCCTATTATGCGAATGTGGTGGCTATCGACCCAAAAATCGACCCAAATCTTCGTACCTTAAAACTTAGAGCATTGGCTAAAAATCCTGCTGATAGACTCGTTCCTGGTATGTTCGTAAGGGTTTCGGTAGATTTAGATATTGCTCAAGCAATTATGATTCCGACCGAAGCCGTTGTGCCAGTTTTGAAAGGTAAAAAAGTGTATGTGGTACGTAATGGAAAAGCTGACGAAGTAATGATTGAAACGGGTGTGCGTAACGACAAAAAAATTCAAGTTACGAGCGGACTAAGAACGGGCGATTCACTCATTGTTTCAGGTATTATGGCATTGAAAAAAGATGCCGCAGTGAAAGTTAAAGGAGCAAATAAATAGTTTATTGGTTACTGGTTATTTGTTAAGGGCAATTTTAAGTTTACTAAACAAAATTTCCAATGACAGATAACCAATAACTATTCAATAGATTGCCAAAACCGAATAAAATTACGGTCTTTTGACCATTGACCATCGACAAACATGTCAATCTCAACCATCTCTATCAAACGTCCAGTATTAGCCATCGTGATGAACCTACTCATCATTTTGTTTGGAGCAATTGGCTATACTTTCTTGGGTGTACGTGAGTATCCATCCATCGACCCGCCTGTTGTTTCGGTGCGTACCAATTACGTTGGTGCTAACTCCGATATTATTGAGTCGCAGATTACCGAACCTCTCGAAAAGGCATTAAATGCCATTGAGGGGATAAAATCCATTAACTCGTCGTCAAACAATGGTTCGAGCCAAATCACTATCGAATTTGAAATCGGTGTAGATATGGAAACTGCTGCTAACGACGTGCGTGATAAAGTTTCGAGTGCAGTGCGTCAGCTTCCACAAGATATTGACGGCCCACCAACGGTTTCAAAAGCCGATGCCAACTCTGACCCAATCATGAGTATGCTTTTGCAGTCGGACATCAGAAGTCACATGGAAATCAGCGATTATGCTGAAAACGTAGTTGCTCAACGCCTACAAACCATTCAGGGCATTAGTCAAGTAATGATTTGGGGACAGAAAAAATTCTCAATGCGTCTCTGGATGGACCCAAATAAATTGGCGGCACAGGGCGTAACAACACAAGACGTAAAGCAAGCTCTTGACCGTGAGAACGTAGAGCTTCCAAGCGGTAAATTAGCGGGTGATAATACAGAATTAACTGTAAAAACCATTGGTCGGTTCAAGGGTGAAGAAGATTTTAATAACCTGATTGTCAAGACAGTAGGCGAAAAAATCATTCGTTTTAAAGATATTGGTAATGCCGAACTCGGAGCAGAAAACGAAGAAACGTTGATGCGTATCAATGGTATTCCTTCGATTGGTTTGGCAATCGTGCCACAACCAGGTGCAAACTATCTGGATATTTCAGCACAAGTCACAAAACGTTTAGACGAAATCAAAAAAGAACTTCCGAAAGATTACCGAATGGAGTTGATGTCGGATAATACTACTTTCATTAAAAAATCTGTTGAAGAAGTAGGCGAGACACTCTTGATTGCCATCGGCTTGGTTGTTATCATTATATTCTTGTTCTTCCGTGATTGGATTATTGCTGTTCGTCCTTTGATTGATATTCCAGTATCACTCGTTGGTACGTTTTTCTTCATGTATATTTTCGGATTCTCGGTCAATGTTCTTACGCTTCTTGCCATTGTTTTGGCAACAGGTTTAGTGGTTGATGATGGTATCGTTGTTACAGAAAATATTTACAAAAAGATTGAAGAAGGCATGAAGCCGATTGAAGCGGCAATCAAAGGAGCAAATGAAATCATGTTTGCAGTACTTTCTACTTCAATTACGCTTGCATCAGTATTCTTGCCAGTTATATTTATGGAAGGTTTTGTTGGTCGTCTTTTCCGTGAATTCGGTATCGTACTGGCCACCGCCGTATTGATTTCTGCATTCGTTTCATTGACACTTACGCCAATGTTGAATGCTTATTTAGTAAGAAAAAATCAAAAACATAGTCGTTTCTACGAAATGACCGAGCCATTCTTTGAAAGAGTAATCGAAGGATATAGAACTCGTCTGACGAGCTTTATGAATATCCGTTGGGCTGCTATTCCGTTGATTTTACTTACTTTTGGTATGACTTGGTATTTCGGAAAAGACCTACAACAAGAATTAGCACCGCTCGATGACCGTAGTGCCATGCGTTTGCAGATCACTGCTCCTGAAGGTTCTTCTTTTGAGTTTACGGATAGTTATATTCAAAAACTTGGAAAAACAATCCGTGATTCAGTTCCAGAAGCAAATGTAATCGTAACGATGACAGCCCCAGGGTTTTCTGGTTCGGGTGCAGCTAATACAGGTTTTACGAGATTAGTGCTTAATGACCCACAAGACAGAAAACGTACGCAACAACAAATTGCTGACCAAGTAGGTAAAATCACTAAAAGAATGCCTGATGCCAGAGCATTTGTGTTGCAACAAGAAACAATCTCGTTGGATAAGAGAGGAGGTTTGCCCGTACAATACGTTATTCAAGCACCTGATTTTGAGAAACTTCGTCAATATGTACCGAAGTTTATGGAAGAAGTTGCCAAAGACCCAACCTTCATGGTATCGGATTTGAACTTGAAGTTTAATAAACCCGAACTCGAAGTAAGTATCGACCGTGAAAAAGCCAAAAGTATGGGCGTTTCAGTAACGGATGTGGCTCAGTCGATGCAATTGGCTTTTGCTGGCCAGCGTTTCGGATATTTTACGATGAATGGCCGTCAATACCAAGTTATCGGACAATTTGACCGTGCAAACCGTGACGAACCTCTTGATTTGAAAAATACTTACGTAAAAAACAATCGTGGGGAAATTATCCAACTCGACAATATTGTAAAAATTAACGAAGAAAGTAGTCCACCACAATTATACCACTTCAATCGCTACATGAGTGCCACAGTTTCGGCTGGTTTAGCACCTGGAAAAACGATTGGCGATGGTATCAAGGCAATGGACAAAATCAGAGATAAAATGGGCGATGAAGTTATCCGAACAGCTCTGGCAGGTTCTTCAAGAGATTTCTCAGAAAGTTCGTCAAATACTCTCTATATGTTCTTATTGGCTTTGGTTTTGGTATATTTGATTTTAGCGGCACAATTCGAGAGTTTCGTTGACCCATTCATTATCATGCTTACTGTACCTTTGGCGATTGCTGGAGCGGTATTTTCATTGTGGTATTTCAACCAAACACTTAATATTTTCAGTCAAATTGGTATGATTATGCTCATCGGTTTGGTAACTAAAAATGGTATTTTGATTGTAGAGTTTGCGAATCAATTACGTGAAAAAGGCATGAGTATCAGAGATGCAGCCATCGAAGCTGCGGCTATGCGTTTCCGTCCAATCTTGATGACAAGTTTTGCAACAGTTCTGGGTGCTGCACCAATTGCCTTTGCTCTCGGCTCAGCAGGAAAAAGCCGTATGGCTATGGGTATCGTAATCATGGGTGGTTTATTATTCTCATTAGTTCTGACATTATATGTAATTCCAGCGATTTATACTTTCTTATCTCGTAACAAAAATTTCGAGCGTATGAAACAAATCGAAGAAATTGCCCACGAAGCTGAAATGGCGTAATTATCGAAAAACGTTATTAAAAAGTATAATCTGATTGATTATATTAGCAACTGAACAGTCCAATTTTGCGATTTATTCAGTAATTAATATGACCAAAGATAATTACATAGCTATTTATATTCATTTTGTGTGGGCAACCAAAAATTTTGAGAATATCCTTGATAAAAATGTTAGATATAAATTATTTGAACATCTTTATAGAGATGCAAGATTGAAAGGAATTAAAGTCGTTATTGTAAATGGTATTGATAATCATATTCATTGTTTAGTTTCTCTAAATTCGACTCAAACGATTGCAGAAGTAGCAAAACAATTGAAAGGTGAATCGTCTCATTGGTTCAATGAAATGTACCCGAATCATTATCAAAAGCTCGTTTGGCAGAATGGTTATGCTGCGATTTCAGTAAGTCCACAGGCATTTAAAAAAGTTTATAATTATATCTATAGGCAAGAAGAACATCATAAAAGCCATTCTTTTGAAACAGAATGGCAAATATTTGAACATTTTAGCGATAGCGAATAAAAATCATGTTTAACATCACCTCATTGAAATAAGGTTCTTTTATAATCATCGGATTGTGTTTTTTTATTTATCCGAATAAATTCGGAAGCATATATTATAATTGAGTCACGAATTTATTCGTGTAAGGATAAAAAATGTATTCCGTTGATTATTAAAGCAATCGATTTTAATCGGTCTAAATTAAAAAGAAGTGTCTTTTAAAATATTTACGCCCTTATTATTCTTAGTTGTTTCGTCGGTTTCTGCCCAAGAAATATTAACACTCGAAAATGCCGTTGGAACTGCTCTTGAAAAAAGTTACGATATTAAAGTAGCAAAAATGCAGCAAGATGTGGCCGAAATGCAGGTCTTTAAAGGAAATGCAGGAATGCTTCCAAGAGTAGATTTGAATGCGAACGTCGGAAGTGCATTCAACGAAGTAAGCCAGAAACTCTCAAACGGCAGTGAAATCAATCGTTTTGGTACGAGCCTTGCTCCAACCACAAACTTAGCGATGTCATGGGTACTTTATGACGGAAAAAGAATGTACGCCACACTCGACCGCCTCAAAGGACAAGGACAATTGAGTCAATTACAGACTCGTCAAATGATGGAAAATACCGTTGCGAGCGTAATGCAGGCATATTACGAAGTGATGCGTCAAAAACAAACGGTGGCTTTTTTGCAGACCATCATTAAATATTACGAAGAACGACTTACGATTACACAACAGCGTTGGGAATTTGGTAAAGGCTCAAAATTGGATTATTTACAATCAAAAACTGAGTTAAATACCCAAAATACGCAATTGGTTCAAGCAAAAAATGCTGTAAAAAATGCGAAAGTGACGCTCAACAACCTTTTACTTAGACCTGCCGACCAAGATTTTGATGTGCAGGAAGTAGTAGGAATTATGTTTGACCCTACGACCGAACAACTTAAAAGTCAAGCTCGTGCTGCCAATAAAGGTTTACAAGCTTTACGTAAATCAACTGATATTAGTTTGATTACACAAAAAGAAGTGGCAGCTGCAAAACTTCCAAGAGTAACCCTCAACTCATCGTTTGGTTATTCATTGAGCAAAACAAATGCGGGTTTATTCTTATATAACCAAAACGTAGGTTTAAACGTTGGTCTTGGAGCAACTTGGAATATTTTTAATGGTGAAATCGTTCGTCGTCAGATTCAGACTTCAAAAATCAATACTGATATTTTACGTAAACAAGAAGAAAATCTTTGGGTACAACTCGAAGCAGACTTGATGCGTGCGTATAACCAATATCAAACCGATAAGGAGTTATTGAAACTTGAAGAAGAAAACAATGAAGTAGCCGAAGAAAATTTGAAGATTTCGTTGGAGAAATTTAAGTTGGGTGGCTCAACAATCTTAGAACTCAACGAAGCACAGCGTAGTTTAAATACTTCTCTGAATCGCCTTACAAATGCTCGTTATAATATCAAAATCTCAGAGCTTCAAATCATGCGTTTGAGCGGAGAACTTGTTAAGTAATTGAAAATGGAGAATTGATAATGGAAAATTACATATTCTGTAATTACTCATTATCAATTCTCCATTTTTCATTATCAATTAGAAATTATACCGCTCTCGTCTTACCAGGCATTGGAATTTGGTAATAACCATCTTTATCAGGTAAAGTCTTAGGCAAAGTATCCCAAGTATAAGCATCTGGCATAAGGTTGATGTCAGAGTTTAGAGCCTCTTCCCACTTCACACGTTTCCCCGAATAAGTAGCCATACGGCCCATAATAGCAGTCATCGTACTCATTGCACCTCTTTCTGCATCATTGATTGGCTTATTATTTACGATACAATCAAACAATACATCGTGTTCAACTTGATAAGGATCACCATCGCCTTCACCTTTATATCGCCAAATGTTATTTCCTTTTAAGTCAAAAATTCTACCTTCAGTTGCACGGCCTTTTGTTCCTACCAAATGCTCCGAAACATCAGAAACAGTACCAGGTTGATGGCGACACGAACTCGATAAAATCATCCCATCAGCATACTTAAACTCTACATTATGGTGGTCATAGATTTCACCATATTTCTTATCTGTGCGTACCTGACGACCTCCCATTCCGAGGGCTTCTGTTGGGTAACCACCTTTAAACCAGTTGATTACGTCAATATTATGAATGTGCTGCTCATTGATGTGGTCGCCACAGAGCCATACGAAATAATACCAGTTACGCATTTGGTATTCCATTTCAGTTTGGTTGGCTTGGCGTTCTTTTACCCAAACACCATCATTGTTCCAATAACAACGTGCCGCAACGATGTCGCCGATTGCACCTTCATCAATTACTTTTTTGTAAGTTTCAAGATATGATTTTTGATAATGGCGTTGTAAACCCACCACCACTTTCAAGTTTTTCTTTTTTGATTCTTCTGCCGCTGCCAAAACTCTACGAATACCTGGTGCATCAGTAGCTACTGGCTTTTCCATGAAAACGTGTTTTCCTTGACGAACAGCCTCTTCAAAATGAATTGGGCGGAAGCCTGGAGGCGTTGTGAGAAGCACAACATCTGCCAATGCGATTGCTTGTTTGTAGCCATCAAAGCCTACAAATTTACGGTCTTCTGGTACATCTACACGGTCTTTAACTTTTCCTTTAGTCAGGTTTTGGTAGCTTGAGTCGATTCTATCACGAAAAGCATCGGCCATTGCTACGAGTTTTACGTTTTGCTTCACCGAAAGAGCTTGTAAGGCTGCTCCTGTACCACGACCACCGCAACCAATCAAGGCAACTTTTATGGTATCTTCAACCGAAGAATTAGCGAATGTTTCGATTGGTAAAGAAGCCATCGAGATACCGCCTACTGCGGCTGCCGAAGCCTTCACGAAATCACGACGAGAGAAATTTGAGTTCATTATCTGTATGATTATAGAGTTGAATAATTAAATAACAAATTTAGTTTAATTCTCGAAACGATTGCTATCATTTCTTAAAAAGTATCGTTAATTTGTTAAAATTTTATATAAATTTGACTACTAATATAAAACTAATCTTCTCTATTCAACCTTACAAAATGAAACCTTTCCTTACTTTTTTATTGATTTGCATAGGCATCATTGCTCATGCACAGAGCAAATTTGTGGCTCGTCCGCAAGCAATTCCTGCTCAAGAAACGCCAACATTGGCTATTGGAGCAAAAGCCCCCGATTTTCGACTTCCAAATTATGATGGTAAGTTTTATGCACTCAAAGATTTTGCGGCTGCTAAGGTTTTGGTTATCGTTTTTACTTGTACTCACTGCCCAACTGCACAGGCCTACGAAGACCGTATCAAGAAAATTGTAGATGATTACAAAAGCAAAGGTGTGGCAGTAGTAGCCATTTCGCCTAATAGTCCAAATGGGCTTTTGTTGGAAGAATTGGGATATTCTGATCTCAACGATGATTTTGATAATATGAAAATCAGAGCAAAGGAAAAACAATTTAATTTCCCGTACCTCTACGATGGCGATAATGAAGCAGTTTCGATAAAATACGGCCCAGTGGCTACGCCTCATGCGTATGTATTTGATAATCAGCGTATTCTAAAATATAATGGCCGCCTTGATGCTATTGAAAATCCAAGTAAAGGGGCAAATGCAGAAGATTTACGTAAAGCGATTGACGAAGTTTTGGCAGGAAAAGAAGTGACAACACCCACAACCAAAACCTTTGGATGTTCTATAAAATGGGCGTGGAAAACTGAATACAACGAAAAAAATGAGAAAAACTGGACCTCACGCCCCGTTACGCTCGAAGAATTGGATACCGATGGCATAAAAAAACTGGTAAAAAATGCTGATTCAGATAAACTTCGCCTGATAAATGTGTGGGCAACTTGGTGCGGCCCTTGTGTGATGGAATACCCTGATTTTTTGGATATTCACCGAATGTATGGGGCGAGAGATTTTGAATTTGTGTCAGTTTCGGCCGATAAACTGGAGAAAAAAGATAAAGCCTTGAAGTTTTTGAAAGAAAAACATTCGGGTGTGAAAAACTATATTTTTAAAGATGAAGATATTTATAAACTCATCGAAGCCATCGACCCAAAATGGAATGGTGCTTTACCTTATACGCTTCTGGTTGAGCCAAACGGAAAAGTAATTTATAGCATACAAGGAAGCATCGATAACCAAAAACTCAAAAAAATGATTGTTGACCACCCAAAAATTGGTCGTTATTTTTGAGTAAGCAAACATCAACTTTATGGCACAATTGATTATCTTTCGATGATATTTGTGCCATTTCTTTTTAACCGTAAATACTTTTGAATTTTATCAATAAACATAGAGACACCATTCTCTACGGAATCTCGTTGGCTTTTCTGCTTTTCTTTCTGAAATGGATTGAGCTACGTTTCATTATCATTAATCATACTCTTGAAATCTATGTCGGACTCATTGCTCTACTTTTCACAGGATTAGGAATATGGCTCGCCTTAAAATTGACAAAACCCAAAGTAGAAACTCAAATTATTGAAAGAGAAATTACAACGAAAAACACCGATTTTATCATCAATGAAGAAGTGATGAATGAACTTGGAATAAGCAAACGAGAACTCGAAGTTTTGCAACTAATGGCCGATGGACTGAGTAATCAAGAAATTGCCGAAAGGCTTTTTGTTTCGCTCAATACAATTAAAACTCATACATCGAAACTGTTTGAAAAATTAGAAGTAAAACGCCGCACGCAAGCAGTAGAAAAGGCAAAAAGATTGAGTTTGATTGCATAATTGGCGTAGTACTTTCGTATGAAAAAGCCAGTTTTTATGAAAATCACTCAAAAGTATGACCCAAAATTATGCTAAAACCCTCAGATTTGTGGCATAAACCAAATCAAACAACATGAAAAAAATCATACTTATCAACGGCCTAATTTCGGGGCTTATCGTTTCAGTTTTTCTGCTTGGCTCAATGGCTTATTGCTATTCATCCAACAATTTTAATGGTAGTATGGTGGTGGGATATTCCGCCATGATTTTAGCATTTTCGCTTGTTTTTGTGGGCGTAAAAAGTTTCAGAGATAAAGAAAATGACGGAATAATTTCGTTTGGAAAAGCCTTTCAAATCGGTTTTTTGATTGCTTTGATTGGCTCAACGATGTATGTCATTACGTGGTTGGTGGATTATTACTTTTTCATTCCTGATTTTATGGATAAGTTCTGCTCGCAAGCCATTGCAACGGCCAAAGCCAATGGAGCAAGCACCGCAGAAATTAAAGCACAAACTGCCGAAATGGAAACATACAAAGAAATGTACAAAAATCCATTGGGAGTAATTTTCTTGACTTATATGGAAATTCTACCCGTAGGTTTAGTTGTTTCGCTAATCAGTGCGTTGATTTTGAAGCGGAGGTGAGAATGGTATTTTTACCAAGTGTCGGCCACCACGGAGGCACGGATTCCACAGACTTTCATAGATCATTTTCCGTGAAACTTCGTGTAATCTGTGCCTCCGTGGTAAATATAAACCTCTTCAATACCCTCTAACCAACTCAATCGCCCCAAAAACACCTGCACTATCGCCGAGTTTTGGTTTTAGGAAAAGTGTTTCAACTTTGCGGTTGTTGAAAATCCAGTTTTTTAATTCTTCGGGGAACGCCTCGTAAATCATATCAATATTGCCCACACCGCCACCAATCACAATGGCATCTGGGTCAAGTACATTCACAATAGAAGAAATAGCTCGGCCGAAAGATTTTATTAAATGTTGAAGAGTTGCCGTTGCGTGCGGGTCAGTTCCTGCCTTATGAAGTTCGTAGATTTCCTTCATGGTTAGGTCGTTTCCGCTTAGTTTTTTATAATATTGCTGCAAAGCTGGGCCAGAAAATACATTTTCGTTGCAACCAGTTTTTCCGCAATAGCACATTACGCCATCTTCTTCAAAGAAATTATGTCCCCATTCACCACCAATTCCATGCCTTCCGTTAATTACTTGACCATTTACAATAACTCCACCACCCACGCCCGTGCCGAGGATCACCCCAAAAACAACTTTTGCATCAGGTAAAACATCCTTCACAATTCCCATCGTAGCCTCGGCCAAAGCAAAACAATTGGCATCATTGGCCAACTCGACAGGCACACCAAGGGCTTTTGCGAGGTCAGCTTTCATAGGTTTTCCATTCATCGACGTCGTATTGCAGTTTTTCATGGTCTGCGTAGTTGGATCGGTCGTTCCTGGCGTACTAAAACCAATAGCACTTGGAGCGATGTTTATTTCTTCTTTGATAGAATCAATCAACCTCACAACTTGGCTGATGATATGTTCGTAGCCTTTGCTGGCTTCGGTCGGAATCCTTTTTCTTGATAAAACTTCATTGTTTTCGGCATTCATCACCACGCCTTCGATTTTCGTGCCGCCTAAATCTACACCCCAAAGTGTCTTCATTTAATGGATAATGTTTAATGGAAAATTGATAATTATTTTCTTTGCCCCTCTGTGCCTTTGCTCCTTTGTGCCTATTAACGCTTCATTAACAAATCAACAAGCAACTCCTTACAAACTTATAGCATCTTATCATCAAAGACAACAATTTTTATAAAAAGCTAACATAACATCATCACCATGAAACGTTCATTTATCGTAATCTTCACAATCCTTTTGGGAGTATTCGGATTGTCATCTTGTAATACTTATAACATCATCGAAGGAAGCGGCATTGTTCAGACCGAATATCGCCGTATGGCCTATTTCAATAAAATCGAGCTGTATTTTCCTGCTGAAGTAATTGTTCGTCAAGGCAATACAAAAGACATTGAAATTACTGCCGAAAGCAATATCATTGATTTGGTTTATAGCCGAGTAAGCGGAAATACCTTGATTTTAGATGATAACGGCCGCCTTCGTAGCAGCCACAATGTAAAAATCTATGTGCAAGTACCCGACATCAACGCTATTTTTGTTTCGGGAAGTGGACGTGTAATCAGCGATAATAAAATTTTCTCGAAAAACATGAATCTACGTTTATCGGGCAGCGGCTTGATTGATGTAGCCTTAGATGTAAAAAATGATTTAGTAGCCGATTTGAGCGGTTCTGGACTAATTTTTATGGAAGGAGATACTTATAATGGTATTTATGATGTATCAGGAAGTGGCAAAATTGAGTCATTCGGAATGCACGCTGATAACTCTGATATTATAATCAGTGGTTCGGGACGTTGCGAAACTACGGCATTGAGTAATCTGGGCGTAACTATTTCTGGAAGTGGAAGCGTTTGGTTTAGAGGAAACCCACGCATCAGTCAACGAATTTCGGGTTCGGGAAAAATTTTCGACGCTAATTGATTTTAATTCGTTGAACGGTGCGACGATTCACAAACCTTATAGGATTTTTCAAACCTATAAGGTTTTTTTATGCTCAAGATTCGCTATTTTTGCACTATTATTAACAAAAACTATCGTCTATCGTCCGGGCGGCGTTCCGCTGTGGACCGTGGACTAATAAAAGTATGGCAGAAATCAGCAAAACGTACAATCCGAAAGAGATAGAAGACAAATGGTATAAGTATTGGATTGATAATCAATACTTTAAGTCGAAACCAAATCCCGATAAAGAGCCTTATACTATCGTGATTCCTCCGCCAAACGTCACGGGTGTCTTGCACATGGGCCACATGCTCAACAATACAATTCAAGATGTATTGACTCGTAAAGCACGTATGGAAGGCAAAGAGGCTTGTTGGGTGCCAGGAACTGACCACGCTTCTATCGCTACCGAAGCCAAGGTTGTGGCGATGCTGAAAGAACAAGGAATCAATAAAGCGGACCTTACTCGTGAAGAATTTCTGAAATATTGCTGGGAATGGACCGAAAAATACGGTGGAATTATCTTGCAACAACTCCGTAAACTCGGTGCATCGTGTGATTGGGATAGAACTCGCTTTACGATGGAGCCAAGTCTGTATGATGCCGTAATTGATGTTTTTGTTGATTTGCATAACAAAGGAGATATTTATCGTGGACACCGCATGGTAAACTGGGACCCGCAAGCCAAAACAACGGTTTCGGACGAAGAAGTTATCATGAAAGATGTTCAGCAAAAATTATACTACATCAGATACGATGGAGAGGAGGGAAGCGTGACGATTGCCACAACTCGCCCTGAAACCATCATGGCTGATGCTGCAATATGCGTGAATCCTGCCGATGAGCGTTTCCAAGATTTGATTGGTAAAAAGGTACGGATTCCGTTAATTAATCGTGAAATTTCGATTATTGCTGACGAATACGTAACGATGGAATTCGGAACGGGTTGTTTGAAAGTAACACCTGCCCATGACCAAAACGATTACGCTCTCGGACAAAAACACGGATTAGAAATCATTGATATCTTGACCGACGAAGGCAAATTGAACGAAAAAGCCTTGATTTTGGTAGGGGAAGATAGATTTGTAGCTCGTAAGAAAATTGCTAAATTATTGGCCGAATCGGGTAATTTAGTAAAAGAAGAAGACTATAAATCGACCGTTGGAACATCAGAACGTACAGGTGCGATTATCGAACCGAAGATTTCGTTGCAGTGGTTCTTGAAAATGAAGCGTGTTTCGGAGCCTGCTCTCGAAAACGTAATGAACGATACGATTCAGCTAATTCCACCGAAATTTAAGAATACCTATAACCATTGGATGGCGAACGTAAGAGATTGGTGTATCAGTCGCCAACTTTGGTGGGGACATCGTATTCCAGCGTTTTATATGCCCGATGGTACGTGTATCGTAGCAAAAGACAAAAAAGCGGCCTTGAAAATTGCCCGTGATAAATATCAATTATTTGCTTTGAGCGAAACCGACCTTACTCAAGACGAAGACGTTTTGGATACGTGGTTTAGCTCGTGGTTATGGCCAATTTCGGTTTTTGATGGCTTTAAAGACCCTAATAATGAAGATATTAACTATTATTATCCGACCAATGATTTAGTAACTGCCCCTGAGATTTTATTCTTCTGGGTAGCACGTATGATTATTGCGGGATATGAGTATAAAGGTACGTATCCATTCAAAAATGTATATTTGACGGGTATCGTAAGAGACAAACAAGGTCGCAAAATGTCAAAATCGTTGGGTAACTCACCTGACCCAATTGAATTGATTGAAAAATACGGTGCAGATGGTGTTCGTACAGGTATGTTGTTTAGCTCTCCAGCAGGAAATGACTTACCATTCGATGAGAAACTGTGCGAACAAGGACGTAATTTTAGCAACAAAATTTGGAATGCCTTCCGCCTAATTCAAGGGTGGGAAACAAGCACTGAAGCTGCTCCAGCGAGCAATAAATTGGCAGTAGCTTGGTTTAAAACTAAAATGAATAAAGTAGTTGCCGAAACGCTTGACCATTACAATAAATTCAGAATGTCGGATGCCTTGATGAGTACTTACAACCTCATTTGGGATGATTTCTGTTCGTTGTATCTGGAGATGATTAAGCCTGCATATGTTGATGGAAAAGGGCTACCAATCGACCAAGAAACGTACGATGCAACACTCGAAATCTTTGACGAATTGATGCGTTTGATTCACCCTTGGATGCCGTTTATTTCGGAAGAATTGTGGCAGTCAATTAAAGAGAGAAATGCTAATGATTCAATTTGTTTGGCTCAATTTCCACAAGGAGGCGAAGTGAATGAAAGCCTTTTGAGTGATTTTGAATTATTGCTTGAAATCGTAACGACGGTTCGTAATACTCGAAACTCAAAGCAAATTTCACCGAAAGAAGCATTGCCATTGGCAGTGAAAACCGAGAATCAAGCACGTTATGAAACGTTATCGGGCTTAATCAAGAAAATGGCGAATATCTCTGATATTCAATATGTTTCGGATAAAGCGGATGGTATGAGTTTCGTTATAAAAGGCGATGAATTAACGATTGATTTGGGCAAAAATTTGGATGTAGAAGAAGAAAAGGCAGCTCTACAAAAAGATTTAGATTATATCATAGGCTTCAAAAAGTCGACCGAAGCTAAATTATCGAATGAGCGTTTTGTACAAAATGCAAAACCAGAAATCATCGAAAAAGAACGCCAAAAATTAGCTGATGCCGAAACAAAGATTAAAGCTTTGGAAGAAGCTTTAGCGAAGTTGGGTTGAGGTTTTTGACATAATTTTAAAAGGCAGTTTTGAAAAATCAAAACTGCCTTTTTTGTTTAGGCTAAAGCCCAGTTTTGATTTGTTTTCAATTATCCGTCAGTTAAAACTGACGGCAATGAAAGAAAAAGATAAAAAGTGGGCTTTGTATTTTCTGTGTAGAGAAATATCATTGCCGTCTGCTTTAGCTTACGGATATTGAGATGATGTTTCAATATAGACTTTAGTTAAAATTAAAGTTTAGGCTAAAGCCCAGTTTTGAATTGTTTTCAGTTATCCGTCAGTTGAAACTGACAGAACTAAATTTTTAATTTTTGTTGAGCCAAGAATAATTCATTGCCGTCTGCTTTAGCTGACGGATATTTGGAATAACAATCACTATTGACTTTAGTCAAAACAATACTATATTTACCCAAACAACAATGCTATAAAATGTCTTATGTGAAAATCTGGGTTCATGTGGTATTTTCTACCAAGAACCGATTTCCTTTTCTTACCAAAGATATTCGATATGAAGTTTTTAATCATATCATCGAAAACTGCCGAGAAAAAGAGATTTATCTACAAGCGATAAACGGTTACACCGAGCATATTCATTGCTTGATTTCTTTGGGTAAAGACCAATCTATTGCTCATGTTGCAAAGCTTATTAAGGGAGAGTCTTCATTTTGGTTAAACAAACAAGAACCAACAAAAGAGAAATTCGCTTGGCAAGATGATTATTTTGCCGTTTCGGTAAGTGAATCACAGGTAGACAAAGTAGTAAATTATATCAAAAATCAGGAGATTCACCATGCTAAAAAGACTTTTGAAGAAGAAGTTGAAGAATTTATGGAAAAATATGGTTGGCAAATCATTAAAGATTAAAAAGAGAAATCTAAACTTTAGATTTCTCTTTTTAATAATTTATCATCTAAAATCATCTTCGTCGTCATCACCGAAATTCATTTTATTGGGGTCGAACATACTATCCAATAAATCTTTGAATTGCAGCCCAGTATCTAAATTTTGCTTGCTGATTAACGAATATTCAGCCAAGCCATGTAGAGCAAACTCCATCATAAATAGTTTGTCGTTTTCGCTCAAACGCTCGTGGTAGCCTTCTACCAATTCTTCTAAACCTTCGATTGTTTTTAGTCTTGCACGATATTCTCTATCAGTAAGGTCGTTCGTAAAATCAATTACATTGCCTTCTCCAAACCAATTTGATACTTGTTGAAATGGATTCTTACCCGATTTCTTTTTCTTTACTGCTTCTGGATTCGGGAAATATTTCAAAAACTCCGTTCGCATGGCTTTTCCGATGAGACTTTGGGCCACATAAACTGGGCCTTCCACTTCTCCTTCATAAACCAATTCTATTTTTCCATTGATTGCTGCAATCGCTCCGTAAATATCTGATACTCTTGCGTTTACATTTTTCTCGCCATTAATCAAAGAGCGTCTTTCGGCCGAGCTCAACAAATTTTCATAAGCCGAAATCGTCATACGAGCTGAAACTCCACTTTTAGCGTCAACGTATTCGCTTTGGCGAGCTTCAACTGCGATTTGCTCAACCAAATCTTTCAGAATATCATTGACAACGATTTTCTTCTGACCATCTTTAATGATAGCTTCTTGTTCGGTAATCTTACGTCCGATTTCGATAGATTTCGGGTAGTGCGTAACAATTTGGCTATCAATACGGTCTTTGAGTGGTGTTACGATGCTTCCACGATTGGTATAATCTTCAGGATTTGCCGTGAATACAAATTGTATATCGAGCGGCATACGAAGTTTAAAACCACGAATTTGAATATCGCCTTCTTGCAAAATGTTAAACAACGAAACCTGAATACGAGCCTGTAAATCGGGTAATTCGTTAATTACAAAAATACAACGGTGCGAGCGTGGAATCATACCGAAGTGAATCACACGTTCGTCAGAATAAGGTAAGCGTAAAGTTGCCGCTTTGATTGGGTCAACATCACCGATTAAGTCGGCAATCGAAACATCAGGCGTTGCCAATTTTTCATTGTAACGTTCATCACGGTGAAGCCATGCGACAGGTGTTGCATCACCTTTTTCGGCAATCAAATCTTTGGCAAATCGAGAAAGTGGTTCGAGTGGGTCGTCGTTGAGTTCAGAACCTTCCACAATTGGCACATATTCATCTAAAAGATTGACCATCAGGCGAGCGATACGAGTTTTTGCTTGTCCACGCAAACCCAGTAAGTTGATGTGGTGCATCGAAAGAATCGCTTTTTCAACATCAGGAATAACGGTGTCTTCGTAGCCCCAAATTCCTGGAAAAACAGACTCTTTATTTTTAAGTTTCTCAACCAAATTATCACGAAGTTCTTGTTTGATGGATTTTGGGCGATATCCGCTGGCTTTTAACTCGCCAAGTGTTTTTATTTTTAAAATATTCTTATCGAATGCCATGTATTTAATGGATAATGTAGACGGGGTCGCCCGTGCGATTGAAAATGAATAATGAGCTTCTTCTGAATAACGGTTTTTCGAGAGAAATGGTTTGAAGGCTTGTACGACAATTTTCTAAATTGTCAGTTTGTGCGGAATAATTTAGGAGTTTTTTGTATGCAATTATTGAAAACACAAAAGCCATTTAAGCTGTATTTAGTGCTTAAATGGCTTTCATAAAATCTTTATTTTTAACTACACTGCCCCAGAATTACCCAAATAATTACGAAAACGATGACTGTGCCGAAGCAGCCTCCGCCGAGTTTTTTTGCTCCGTAGCCTGCGATTAATCCTCTAAATAAGTTGTTCATGGTAGTGAAATTTAGTTGTGAAAAGATGAATTATAAAATCAATGGGGTGAAGTTAGTCAATTTTTCGTCAAAAACAACAAATTTAGCAGGAAAGCCTTCTGCAATTTGTCCAATTTCGGCATCAATACCCAAAGCTTTTGCAGGGCGAATAGTGGCCATTTTGATGGCTTCTTCGAGCGAAATATCTACTTTTTTAACGGCATTTCTTACGCAATCAGCCATCGAAACGGCTGCTCCTGCCAGATTCCCTTCCGAGTTTCGGTACTGCCCGTTTTCGAGGTAAGCATCAAACTCTTCCCATTGAAATTGTTTTACCTTTTCACCTACAAAAAGAGCATCCGAAATCAAGAAAAGTTTATCTTGTTTGATTTTATAGGCAATTCTGGCGGCGGCATAATCGCAATGAAAACCATCTAAGATTATTGGAGCATAAACGGTTGGGCTATCGAAAGTTGCACCTACAACCCCAGGTTCACGGTGGCCCATTTGAGTCATGGCATTGTAAAGATGCGTACAGAGCGTAATACCTTGATTATAAGATTGTTTGGCTTGTTTATAAGTGGCGTTTGAATGCCCGAGTGAGATTTTTATACCACTTTCGAGGAGCATATCAATTTGTTCTGGCGTAAAATTTTCGGCAGCGATAGTCATCAATTTAATGATTCCTTTACCGTATTTTATAATTTCTTCAAGCTCAGCATTGCTAGGCTTCTTGATATATCGAGCCAAATGAGCTCCACGTTTGGCAAGATTTAGAAATGGACCTTCGAGGTGCATTCCGAGTACGCCTGAATTAGGATTTTTGAGCAAAAAACTGCGAGTTGCCTCGATTCCTTTCAAGATATTTTCGAGCGGAGAAGTAATGAGTGTAGGTAAAACGTGCGTAGTACCAAGTTTGAGGCTTGATTCATAAATATCTTCGATGGTTTCTTCGTTGGCGTGTTGAGTAAAGTAGTACTTTTCACCGCCATTGATGTGTATATCTACAAAGCCTGCTGAGATATGCTTGCCTGCTAAATCTATGATTTGAGCACGATGGCCAGATGTGCCATCAGACCCCAGTATTTTGCTATTTCCAACAGTAATTGATTGATTCTGAAGTACTTCCGTGCCTGTGTGAACCGTGGCGTTTGTGATGATTGTTTGCATAAAATAACTTGCTCAGGTTGAGTGAGCAAGTTAAGAAAAAACGATGAATGAATTAGAATAGCGAAGAACGTAAATCATAAGTGTTTAGTTTGGTCGAGGTGTATTTGTTTTTTTACCATTGTCAGTTTTCTGCGTGAAACCTCTAAGATTTTGCCATTTGTAAGTTGAATGGTGCCTTTTTTCCCATTTTGGTTAAAATGCTTGATAAATTGAGGATTCAACAAAAAAGATTTATGCACACGCAAGAACCCATTCAACTGAAGATCAGTTTCGTACTTTTTAAGTGTAAAGGATGATACCATCTTTTTCCCATTTTTTAGATGGAAAATCGTATAATTGATGTCGGCTTCGAGATAAGTTATCTCATTGTTTTCGGGAGTTTTGATGGGGGTCATATCGGCTAATTTTTAGGAGTTTGAGCGAGAATAGATTAAACCAGTTGCCAACGATGAGCAAAATTGACTATACTCGCAACATTGCGAGCGTTGAGTTTTCGGGTGATATTCTTTCGATAAGTATCAACCGTAAACTCGCTTACGCATAACTTCTCGGCAATTTCGGCTGATAGAAATTCCAGAGCGATAAGTCTAATTACTTCTAACTCACGGGTTGTGAGTGAGTAGCGGGCCACAAGTTCGTGCTGATATTCAGTACTGAGGCTACTAAAGAGAGATTCTTTAGTGAGTTTGACTTTCATTCCATTATTAACTTTATTGATACATTCAAGTAAGTAGTGTTGATTACTGCATTTTGACACAAAACAGTCGGCAAAGGCTGAGATTTTTTTTAGACAAGAAGCTGCTATTGAATCGTGTAAAATCAAGATTTTACCTGTATAAATATCTTTTAGTTTTTTTTGAAGCGTTGCATCTCCTTGAAAGAAAAAATTAGCATCAATAATAAGAATATCACAGGTAGATTTTTGAAGAGAATTGATCAGATCTCGATTATTGTTGGCAATACCGATAATCTGAAAATTATCGGATAGTGCCAACATCATCGACAATCCCTCGGCAAAGAGTTGATAGCTATCAGCAAGGAAAAGGTTGACTTTAGGGTTCATAGCAACAGTAGTTTTGAGCATCAGAGTAACGGTACAAATTTCCGTTATGTTACGCTAGGGTTCAATACTGCCTTGCCATGATTTTATCTACTGTCTGGACAGTAGATTATTGAGAAAAGTTTGTTTTTTTCTATAGAATGGCTTAATTAAAGTCATAAGGAAATCTTGAGTTTGGGTTTAAGTAAAATTTCTCAAGGTCATAGCCTTGATTCTCAATATAATTAATTACAAAATTTGCCCATTCAGATTTAGGAAGTTTATTTTCGTGTGCTTGCCAGATACCTTCAGCAATCAAACGACAGCGACTCATTCCAAAACTTTCATTAGGGTTTGGTGGGTTTTCAGCAAAACCAATTCCATCATACAGTTTTAGGGTGAATGATGGGACAGCGGTTTTTAGTTTATTCTTCAATATATTGAAAATAGGTTTTATTATCGTCCAACTAACGGCTAAATCATACTTGTTTAAATATAATACGCCTGCATCTGGTCGACTATATAAATTAGGTTTTTGAAGGCATTTAAACTGAAAAGAAACTTTATGTTTATTTAATTTACCAGAGAGTTCCCTAATAAGAAGAGTGCTGCTTGTTGCATAAAGATTAAAATAAAATCTTACTAAGGTTTGAGGATAATCGTAGTTAATAGTATTTCCTAAAACATAGTAAAAACTGTCGTTTGGGTCTATTGCTTCTTTCGGTGAATAAATTTGTATTATATTACCTGGCTTTGTTTCAGAATTGGTTGACGATATGTTTAAGAAATGGCCACTATGAATAAGTTTACGTAAGTTTTTATTTTCAGCAATTATACTACCATCACTATTAACGGAAATAACTTTAAAGCCCTTTATTATTTTGTTTTTACTGATATTGGCTTTTCGTAGAGTATTTAAATAATCCTCTGGATTATTTAAATACAAATTGTCATCAGACGCTTTTGAATAGAAATATTTATATATCTCTGCCGTCAGTTTTTTTTCCCTTTGTACTTTTTTATTTATTTCAAACATTGAAGTAATATAATCGTGTTGCAGAGGTAGTGAATGAATGAAAATCTTACCTAACGAAGATATTTCTATTTCATTTACGATTTGTGCTATTTGTTTGTAGTAACTATCCATGGAGTATTCAAAGTTAATCCCATATTTTAAAATACAGATGAGGTGTTTTGAGTAAACTTTCAGCTAATAATATCAGTTGAGTATCTCTTTTGTTTAAATGATTTTCAGAACCAACGACTTCCAATAATTTGTCAATAGTTGCCACTGCAAAAAAGCATATAAGTTTTGTTTTTCTTGTTTCGTCAAATTCCATCTCACAGCTTTGGAGAAATGCCTTTAATGACTTCATCAAAATATTATTATCTAAAATTGGGTTCAATGGCGTGTAGCTATTGATTAGCACAATTTTTTCTTTTGATAATATTTCTAATGTAATATTTCGCAGACAGCATGCAATATCCCAGTTAATATCCCCCAACGAGGCACCTTCCCAATCAGTTAAGTAAATATGAGAAGTTTTTTGATGTATTAGGAAATTTTCAAACTTAATATCCGTGTGAACAATGCTATTGATACACCACATTTTTTTTACTTTTTCATAACCCTCAATTAAAATCTCATTATTGAAAATATAGTCCATAAAAATATTATCTTTTGAAATATTATGAGATTGGCTAATATCAATAAAGAAAGGATTATAGAGAGGCTCGAATGGCATTTCTTTAGATAATGGAATCTCACTATATTCTTTTAAAATATTACCAATTTTGCTTGTTATTGAAGAAGTTATTTCTTTTTTTAGCAGATATTTCTTAAGGGATATGCCGTTAGAGATGAGATCCCAAATAGCAATGTTAAATAGAGAATCATACCCTAAAAAATTTGGTAGTAGACGTCTTATTGAGGCTATGTTATTTTTTTCAACGAAAGTATAAAAGATGGATTCTCTTTGAAATAACTTTATTGACTCTGTTGAATTATTCTTTACTTGTTTTAGGAAAAAACCATCCTTTTGTTTTAGGTAAACTTTAAAACAAAAGTTTCGGGAATTATTCAATAGAATAATACGTGAAACTTCACTATCTACACCTAACTCTTTTAAATATATATCTATGGTTTTTTTACATAACAACATACTCACTTGGATTAATTATGAAATATAAAATAAAGAAAAAACATTTAATAATTTTGTTTTTAGCTGCAAGTAATACCATTTTAGCACAGCAAACAAAAGTTTTAATTACTCCAAAGTTGAGCCAGCCTATGAAAAATGGCTATTATGTTCAAGATAAAGAGGATAATGGTAAAAAGTTTTTTCTGTATAAAAACAGTAAAAACTATGAAGTTAATTTAATGCTGCTGGATTCTATAATCAAGACACAAGATTTTGCTAAAATTAAAGTAAATATAAACAATCATTTTATCGAAGAGATTAAATTGACAGAAGCGACTTCTGTTGATGATAATGCTTGCGACCCAAAAAAGATAGTAGAGTGCACAGTTTCAATAGAACGCTTTATTAAGAGTCATCCAGCCTTTAGACAACATAAAAATAGTGGTAAGCAGGTCAATTTGTCAATCGGACAAACGACATCTCTTATCAACGATTGTATAACACAAATGCGAAAAGACAATTTTGATTTTTTGTGCACTAACGGTTGCCAAGTAATAGCTGAGTATATTAACCAATTTTTTGATAAAAAGGGAATAGAAACCAAAAAAGCTTTCTACATGTCAAAAGTGGACGGAATGTGTGTTAGTTCGGCTAAACTTGATGTCAAATGGAAGTACCATGTAGCACCTATTATTAAAGTTAATAAAACTGAATACGTAATAGATATGCCTTCAAGTAAAGGAAATGTTTCAGAAATGTTGGTTACTTTAACCAATTGGGAAAAAGGACATTTTACAAAATCATCAACTGATACATTAATCTGTACATCTGCAGACACTTTGATAATAGAATTAGGAGTTAATGCAGAAAACACGAGGTTGACTACATTTAACCCAAAACCGATTGACACTTTAAAGAACAAACAAAATGCTATTCTTAAACAATAAGAAAAAATATATATTTTGTTGTCTACTATTAATTGTTGGAGTTTGCTATGGGCAGGATACAAAACTTGATGTAAAAAAGAATATTGAAAACTTGTTGAGCCAGTCATTTATACAGTTTGCTGATTTTCAAAATCCTGATTCTACCTATTATTTCGCTCAAAATGCTTATCAAAAATCCCAAAATATTGATTGGGATTATGGAACGGGGGCTTCTTTACACCGAATCGGTATGTCATATAATATCAGAGGCCAGTATGATTTGGCAATAGAATCTAACTTAAAAGCTCTTGTGTATGCAGAAAAAATTAAAAAAGACTCACTGACGGCAAGAATATATTATGATTTAGGCTCCAGCTACGGAAAATTAAACGATAATCACAAAGGGATATATTATCATAATAAAGCTATTCCACTTTTTATTAAATCTGATATGCTGACCTTCGCCGGTTATGCTCTAAATAATATTGGTCTTTGTTATGGTAGATTGAATCAAGATAGTTTAGGTTTGATTTATTTTAATAAAGCAAAGAATATTTTTGAAAAGATTAAAGATGAATTTGGTATCGGAGTCATTTTTAATAATTTGGGAAATTATTATGCCAAACAAAAAGACTATAAGCGAGCTATTGAAAACCAATTGTTGGGAATCCTTTACTATGAAAAATTCAACAACCAATATCTTATGGCAGAATCTTACATTGATATGGGTAGGATATTGGAAAAAGTAAACCGAAAATCAGAAGCTATCAAGTATTACGTAAAGGCTACTAATATTGCGGAGAAAAATAAGTTACTTAATCTTGATTATGATGCTAACCTTGCATTGAAAGAATTATATTTTCAAGAAAATAAAACAGAAAAAGCCTACGAGTATTTTACAAAAGCAGATGAAATTCGAAAAAAAATAGATGAAGATTTGAAACAAAAAAATATATCAAGTTTAAACCTTAAGTATGAAAATGAAAAGCAAAAGCTATTTGATAAGGAAAGGGAAAAGCAGATAAAAAGCCAAAAGCAAAACCTGCTTTTTTTAATAATAGGGGTAGTTGTATTATTGGTAGTGATTGGATTGGTAATCAAGGCTAATAGGCAACTTTCCGTACAAAATAGGATAATAAATGACCAACGGTCTGAATTGTTAGAACTAAACAAAGCGGTAGAGAAAATGAATATCGACTTAGAAGATAAAATTCTCGAAAGAACCCAAGAGTTAAGTCTGGCTAACGAAAATCTGATACGTAAAAATCGAGAAATAGAAGAAGCTCTTTATAAAGGCCAAAAAATAGAGCGGAAAAGAGTTGCTGATGAACTCCATGATACACTTGGAGGGTACTTATCTGCAATGAGATATGGCTTAATGGGGTTTACGAACTCAACCTTAACAATGGGAGAGACACAAATTCTAAATAGAGTTAATGAAGTTTTACAGTTGGCCTACGAAGAAGTGAGAAATATATCCCATAACCTAATACCCGTTGATTTGGAAAAGCATGGTTTAGCTTTTGCAATGACACAAATTCTTGGTGATGTCAATAATAACACAGAAAAAAGGTTTCGTTTTTATAATAATATATCAAATATTAGATTTAATCCGAAAATTGAATTTGAAATTTACTCTATTTGTTTAGAACTACTAAATAATGCCATCAAACATTCTAAGTCAAGCAATTTCTCCATTAGTTTACTAATCAGTGAAATGACTTTGTTCTTGGAGTTTGTAGAAGATTATTCTAATTCAACATTAAGCCCAATTGCTATTAAAGGCAAGGGAATAAGTAGTATAAAAAATAGAGTAAATTCGATAGGAGGAAGCCTTTCCATCAATCAATATAACTACGAAATTAAAGTTCCTATCTTAGAGAAACGATTGTCTTAATATAAGAAAGATTTGTACCTTGCGAGGCTATTTCTATTTTATTGCGAGTACACGGGGTTTGCGTTCCTACATTAGATGTCAAGAAATCATCTGATGAAATGAAGAAATAAGCAAAATCACTACTTGGTATTTTAAAAATATCTTTCACTTTATCTTCTAGAAATAAAAACTCACCACCATCAGTTTCAATCTTATTAGGGTTGAGTGGTTGGTTATCAAGAAATTTATAGGTTTTTATCCACCATCCTGGAGAGCTTTTTTCTTTCGGGATGATTTCGCCTAAAATACAAACTAACTTTTCAGAGCTGGTAGTATTAGATTCTCCTTCTATTTTAGATAGAATTATTTCTTTATGTTCTACTGTTAATTGGGGTAATTGGGTTGCCATAATCGTAAAATATTTAAAAAGTTAAAAATCACTTAAAAAATCCATTCTTCATCGCCCAACGCATCAGCCCCAGTGCCGAGTTTACACCTACTTTTTTCATCAAATTTCTACGATGCGTTTCTACTGTAGTTACACCTACAAAAATTCGTTCAGCAATTTCGGCATTACTTAGGTCTTGTATGACGAGTTGCATTACTTCAATTTCTCGTGGCGTAAGAGGGATATGCTCCGAAACCTCATCTTTTCCACTTGGCGTATTCTGATTGGGCAATTGAGCCAATCGCATTACTACTGTTTCGCTAAAATACCGCTGCCCGTTTGCTACTGTTTTTAAAGCCAATTCAAGCTCTTTTCGTTCGGTTCGCTTCATGATGTAGCCGTCAACTCCAGCTACCAATGCTTCTTTAATTACCGCTGGTTCTTCCGACATCGTGAGTAGCATCACTCGTACCTTTGGGTGTTTTTCTCGAACTCTGATGGTGGTTTCAATGCCATTCATGAGTGGCATGTGCAAATCAGCCAGCACTATATCAGTTTCGTTGGTTTCTAAAAAGGTCAGCACTTGCCAACCATTATTGGCTGTACCGACAACCTCAATGCCATCCATTGTGTCTATCAAGATACTCAGACTTTCGGCTACAATCACGTGGTCATCGGCAATCAGAACTCTAATCATAAAGATTGGTGAATTATAAATTAGTTTATAATTCGGCTATACTTAATTTTGGGTAAAACTCTTGTGGAAATGTGTGAAAGAAACAAAACCTGTAGGACTGGGACATCTTTATGAGGTTCGGTTGATAATGCTTTTTTGGTTCTGCTATACTATAAAAATAGTGTCTCAAAACCAAGACCTTTACTTTAAATTTTATTTTTCACAAATCTAAGTGAGGAATTTCAACAAAAAAATACCTACTTGTAGTAGATTTTATTTTCAATGTATAATTATATCGTGCTACGATTGTCTATAAAATCGAAAAATACTTGCCCATTAATATTTTGCTTGTTTTTTCAATTACGTTTATTATCTTTGGTTTTCGTCAATAAAACCAAAGATAATTATGTTGAGTCGTGTCGCCAATTCCATTTATTGGATTAATCGCTATATTGAGCGAGCCGAAAATTATGCCCGTTTCGTAAGCGTAAACCTTAATCTAACCCTCGATGCTCCTGGAATCATGACTGCCCAGTGGGAGCCGCTTCTCATCGCCACGGCCGATAACTATGGTTTTTTTGAGCATCATTCGGTAGCTGACCGAGATACGGTAATCGATTATATGACGTTTGATAAACGTAATCCGAACTCAATTTATAGTTGTTTGGCTAATGCCCGTGAAAATGCCCGTACTATTCGTGAGAGCATCACAAAGGAAATGTGGGAGCATATTAATATTTTTTATCTAAAAATCTCCGAAACTCAATCGGCTAAAAACTGGGAAATTGAGCAATTATTACAGTTTTTTGAGGAAATCAAAGAAGGTTGTCAGTTGTTTTTTGGAATCATTGATTCGACAGTAACTCGCAACGAAGGCTTTCATTTTGGCCGTTTAGGACGCCTTCTCGAACGAGCTGACAAAACTTCTCGCTTCTTGGATGTTCGTTATTTTACACTTCTACCCGACGACCAAGCCATGGGGTCGCCGCAAGAATTACTTATTTGGACTTCGGTACTGAAATCGGTGAGTGCCTTTAATATGTATCGTCAGCAGCACCGAGTGATCAATCCTTCGCACATTGTCGATTTCTTGGTTTTGGATAAAAGTTTTCCTCGTTCGATTTTCTATTGTATTCGTCAAGCGGAACTTTCCTTGTATCAAATTTCGGGTCGAGAACTAACCAGTGGCTATTCAAATTTAGCTGAAAAAGAAATCACTCGTTTGCGTCACGAAATTGAATTCACGGAGGTCGGAGATGTTTTCAAGAAAGGTCTTCATCCTTATTTAGATGAGTTTCAGATAAAAAATAATACAGCAGCAGCCGAAATTTTCAATACTTATTTCGACCTAAAATCTGTTGAAGCATAAAATCGAAAAGAATTAAGGACAACTGAGAATCATAATTAATAATTCTCAATTATCAATTAGAAAGAATGACTTTTTGTCTTGGAGTAAAAGTAGCTAAAGGAATTGTGGCCATTGCCGATACACGCATCACATCGGGAAGCGAAGTTTCGAGTAATAAGAAAATTTTTGTGCATCAATCGCAGCATCATTCGTTGTTTATTATGACTTCGGGTTTGCGTTCTGTGCGTGATAAAGCCATTACCTATTTCAAAGAAGTTTTGGAAGAACAAGATACTAAATTCGATAAACTATACAAAGCCGTGAATGCCTTTGGCGATATGGTAAAGCGTGTAGCGGCCGAAGATAAGGCATCGCTACGAGAAGCTGGTTTGTCGTTTAACTTATCGGCCGTCATTGGTGGACAACTCGAAAAAGACGAAGAACACAAATTGTATATGCTGTATCCCGAAGGAAATTGGATTGAAGTAACCGAGGGTTCGCCATTCATCATCATTGGGCAGCCGAATTATGGAAAACCGATTTTATATCGAAATCTGAAGTATAATACTTCTTTGCAGGAAGTACTGAAGCTCGGCTTTTTGGCATTTGATTCTACTCGTGTAAGTGCCAATGATGTCGATTTTCCAATTGATGTGATTTTGTGCGAAAAAGATAGTTTTAAAATCAATGAGCAGCGTTACGAAAAAGCCGATTTAGAACAAATTTCATATCAATGGAATGCCTTACTGAATGCTTCCGTACAAAAACTTCCAACCGATTGGATGGAACCAATCTTCTCAAAATCGCTTGAAATTTAAGAAAAGTTGAATAAACTACGAACGCAGATAATTATGGATTTTGTCATAGAAAATACAAATTTTCGTAATAATCTGCGTTCTATTTTGTAGATTTATTTTCAAAGAAAATGAAATACAACTCCGATGACTTTAAGCGTAGAACATACCCTTTATTATAGCTATTCAAATTCTGTTTCGCTTACACCACACACGATTTATCTTACGACAAAAGCCTCTCCCAATCAAGAAATTGTGTCTTTTCAGCTTGAAATTTTACCTATTCCGAATATTCTGTATAAAAATATTGATGTAGAAGGTAATGCACAATCGGTGGCGTTTTTTAATACACCAACTGATAGACTGAGTTTTCGGGCAAAAGTTGAAATTGTTTCCAACGAAGTTAATCCTTTTCATTTTATCTATTTTCCATTTGGGGCTGAAACACTTCCTTTTAAGTATCCTGAGAAAGAATCTGCTTTGTTACAGCCATATTTGACCGATGAAGGAGTAACGACACTTATCGACCAATTTGCACGCCAAATTGCGGCCGAAGCTAATTGGAAAACCACTGAATTCTTGACCAGAATTTCAAAATATATTCGATATAATTTCTTTTATGAAAAACGCCTTGAAGGTGCGGCTCACTCGCCCGAAGCAACGTTGATTTCTCGAACAGGTACTTGCCGAGATTACGCCGTTTTGATGATTGCAGCTTGTAAAGCAATGGGTTTGGCAGCTCGATTTGTGAGTGGTTATTGCTACGGGAGCGAGTTACAAGCCCATGAACTTCATGCGTGGGTAGAAGTTTATTTACCAGGGGCAGGTTGGCGAGGTTTCGACCCAACCGAAGGGCGAATTGTCGATTTTCACTACATTGCCTTGGCTTCTTCGGCACAAGCAGAGTTGATAAATCCGATTCGTGGTGGTTTCAGAGGGAATGCCGTTTCATCATTAAATGCCTTTGTTGATATTCAACAGAAATAAAAAATCAGATTTTTTATTTACTTTAGCATAAAAATGCCGTTTTTACTTACATGTACATAAAATTTCAAAAAGATAAATTTTTATTTGTTTTATATACAAAAGGCTGATAATAAGCTAAATAAGTAATTGTTGACTGTCATCAGTTGACTATGGACTATTAACACTAACATCACTAAATAACCTAAACTAATTACCAAATCTTTGATTATGGGCATCAAGAACAGACTAATTGTAATGAATTTTCTCCAGTTTTTTATTTGGGCGTGTTGGCTCATTACGATTGGAGCATACTGGTTTCAAAATAAAGGTTGGTCAGGGGCTGAATTTGGAGCTATTTTTTCGACGATGGGAATTGCCTCATTGTTTATGCCAACTTTGGCAGGTATTATTGCCGATAAATACATCAATGCCGAACGACTTTACGCTATTTTGCATTTGCTCGGAGCTTTGGTATTGGTTTATATCCCACAAGTCGATAATCCGAATGATTTCTTTTGGGCAATTTTACTTTGCGTGATTTTCTATATGCCTACTTTGGCACTCTCTAACTCAATTGCTTACACGATTCTAAAGAACAATAATACAACTGACCTCGTAAAGGATTTTCCACCAATTAGGGTTTGGGGAACGGTCGGTTTTGTAGTGGCTTTGTGGGTAATTAGCCTTACTCACAACGAAACTTCAGCCAATCAATTTTATATTGCAGCCGCTTCTGCGGTTGTGTTGGCAATTTACTCGCTCACTTTACCCAAATGCCCGCCTTTGGCTGGTTCTCCCGATAAAAGAAGTTTTGTAGAGATATTGGGCTTGAATGCTTTCAAGTTATTTAAAGACCCCAAAATTGCGATTTTCTTCATTTTTGCGATGTTTTTGGGAGCTTCGTTACAATTAACGAATGCTTATGGCGATACTTTCTTGCATGATTTTGCGAATATTGATATATACAAAGATTCGATTGCCGTAAAATATCCAGCCATTATTATGTCAATCTCACAGATTTCTGAGACACTTTTTATCTTGGCGATTCCATTCTTTTTGAAACGTTTCGGAATTAAACAAGTAATGCTTATCAGTATGGTTGCGTGGGTATTACGTTTCGGACTTTTTGCATACGGAAACCCAAGCGATGGACTTTGGATGATTATTATGTCGTGTATTGTTTATGGAATGGCCTTCGATTTCTTCAATATTTCGGGTTCGTTATTTATTGAAACTTATACTGACCCCAAAATCCGTTCATCGGCTCAAGGTTTATTTATGATGATGGTCAATGGTTTTGGAGCGGTTTCGGGAAGTTTGATTAGCGGATTCGTGATTCAGAAATATTTTACATTGGCCGATGGTACAAAAACTTGGACTGGTATTTGGCTTACATTTGCTATTTATTCATTAGTTGTAGCCATACTTTTCGCTATCTTATTTAAGCACAAACACGAAGAAGGTATAGAGGTAAAAGGACATTGAAAAGATTTATGAGTTACGAATGACGAGTTACGAATGACGAGTTACGAATGACGAGTTACGAATGACGAGTTACGAATGA
>OFDC01000018.1_pt1 | contig 251644 bp, 200 predicted proteins | sample 1520941 | NCBI WGS metagenome assembly OFDC01 (sample SAMEA94258168, study PRJEB24077) | hot springs metagenome | biome: Aquatic biome; feature: Water | place: India | collected 2012-12-06 | depth 5 m
CCCCCCCCCCCCCCCGGGAAAGCCGCACTGCTAGTCGCGCTCTGAGGCCATTGCCCGACTTTTGTATGCCGTATGCCGGACGTTTCTTGTAGGCTGTGTCGGGGCGATCGTGCGTCATGCTCAAGTTGTCTGGCACCGCGCCGGGGGCGTAGCGCGAAGCATATAGCGGGCGCTACCGGCGTGAACTCTGTCGACCGTGCCCCACACGATCTTCGCCTCGCAGACAACAAGGGCCATAAGCGTGCATGGCTCGAATTCGATCATCTGTTCCGATCCCGTCCCGCTGTGGTAAGCTTTTGTAATGACAGTATCATTCCATATGCGTCTGGCCGTCGCAACGGAGCGGCGAGATCTTGAGAAATTACAGTTGCGGGCGTCATTGAACAATCCAGGGGATCGTGACGCACTCCTTGCCAACCCGGACGCAGTTGAGCTGCCAATTGAGCAGATCACTGCTGGCCACGTCTTCGTTTGCGAGCGCAGCGGCGAAATCGTTGGTTTTGCGGCCGTTCTGCCTCGAGCGGATGGAGGCATCGAACTCGACGGGCTTTTCGTTGAACCGCGCGCCTGGAGAAACGGGATAGGGCGTTTACTGGTGGATCGCTGTGTCGATTTTGCCCGATCACAAGGAAGCGGGGCGCTACACGTCGTTGGCAACCCTCACGCCGCCATGTTTTATGTTGCTTGCGGCTTTGTGGCTTTCGGTGAGTACCAGACACGATTTGGAGTCGGCCAACTTATGGTGAAAAAGTTGTAGTCTACGTCTCAAGGGTCTCCCTCTGACGATGGGGACAGGGTGTGAGGCGCAAGATAGACAGTTTATTCCCGGGCGACGGAGCGATGGACTGTGGCTTAGCTGCGGCCGGGTGCCAGCCTGCCGCCTGCGTGGATTTCGACCCAGTATGCGCTGCCTCGCTTGAGGCCAACGCGACCGCCCATGTGATCCGTGACGAGATTGGCAACGTCACGGCGAGACAGCTACCGCGAGCCGCCGACGCTGGGAGAGGAAGATTGATCTGTCGACGGCGGAGTCGTTCCCGGCCGGTGTGGCGGCGTAAAACCCGGCCACTGGCCGGGCTGATCCCTTTCCGATTCGGGGGGATTGACGGGGATGTATGCGGTGGAAAAATACGCGGCGGTTCGGCAATTGGTATTCGTTCAAGGCAAGAGCCGCGGAGAGGCCGCCCGCCAACCCATCGCGCGGGTGAAGGTTCGAGGAAGAACCTCGAACCTTCACCAGACCTCTAATGCTCCAGGCCGGAGATCACGTATTACGCTGTTGCCTTGGCTTCGGGTACCGCCTGCACTTGCGTCGGTGATCCATGCCTGATTGCACTCACCAGCAGAATCCAGAGCAGTGAAGCATTGAGGACGTGCCACAGGGCATGTGTGCCGCGCGGGCGGCCGAACAGGGAGAGGTTGCCACAGAGCTGTTGATCAAGCGTGCGCGCCGTGAGCGAGGCTGAAAAAATGATTGCTGCGGCCAGCAAATAGGGAGCCGCCGGATGGCCCTTCGCGTAGGCCGCCGCGCTGACGCCCGCCAGCATCGCCAGCGCCGGGACATATCCGAGCGATCCATTGAGGCACGCGCCGCCTTGAACGAGCTGCCGGAGAGGAGGCGGGCAAGGTGCGGCGGGGGCAGCCGCCAGAAGCAGAACGAAGCCGAGGAGGCTCGCCGCTACTTTCCACCAGTCCAACAACAGATATCTGCGAAGAGCGTAGCCTGCATATGCGAGCATGAAGATGCCGATCGGGGCCGTGTCGGCGATGGCGGCCCACTTCGTTGCGAAGGTGTGAAACATGAAGCTGCCGATGCCGATCAAGCCGACGATCGCGATCAATATCAGCTCCACCACGCCGCGGCTTTCGCGAGGCGATTTCAACCACAGGAGCAGCGCGGAGGCGGCCGCGACAAGGAAGGCGAGATTGCTTATGGCATTCCAGGGCTCGGCCCAGAACGCAGCGTTCGTGCCGCGCTCGCAGTATGCGAAGATCTTACCTGCCCATGTCATCACGGGGCACCCTGTGCTGGTGTAGGTTTAACAAGCGAAAGTCCGACAACGTTGTCATGGGAAGTATAATTTCATGCGCAACTTCAAACGTTTTCACCCGATCGTGCCGGTATTGGCCTTCATTGTGCCGCTCGCCGCGCTCGCCAGCGACGGGATGGCGGCCGGCGACCGCCAATCCAATCGTAGCGTCACCGCGTGCTCTCGATATGGCAACGGCTGCTATACGGCGCCGGTTCGACAGGGGCGTTTTGGACCTGAGATGCGCCTCAGTGGGGGAAACTGGATCGACTGCGAGGGTAGCTGCATCGATACGCTGCGTCAGAAGACCATCGATTTCTGGGAAACCGAGCGGGAGAACAAGGGCGGCGACACGCGCTGAACTCCGCGCGAGGCGATCAGCTCTGACGTTGCGAGACGAATTTTGCAGCTTCGATGAGGACCGCCGCTCGCTCACCGAACGGGGCCAGGGCCGCAATTGCCGCGGCTTCCGTCTCGGCGAGTTTCAGTCGCGCTGCCTCAAGCCCCATCGACGAAACGAGCGTCGCCTTACCAGCGGCGGCATCCTTGCCGACGGCCTTGCCCATGGCTGCCGCATCGCCTTCGGCATCGAGAATGTCGTCGGCGATCTGAAATGCAAACCCAAGGTGGTCGCCATAGGCCGACAGCGACCAGCGATCGGGGCCACTGGCGCCGGCTATGATCGCGCCCGCGCGGGCGGCAAACCCGATCAGCGCGCCGGTCTTCATCGCCTGGAGGCGGCGGATATGGGCGGCGGTCGGCTCGGCTGGCAGGCCAAGCTTGTCGGCTTCCAGGTCGATTGCCTGCCCGCCGACCATGCCGCCTGAACCGGAGGCCCGGGCGAGTTCCAGCACCAGCTCAGCGCGGACCTGCGGCGAGGCTTGAGTATCGGGACGGGCGAGTATGTCAAAGGCGAGCGTCAGCAACGCATCGCCGGCCAGGATCGCGGTCCAGTCGTCGAACGCTTTATGGACTGTTGGACGACCGCGCCTGAGGTCGTCGTTGTCCATGGCGGGCAGGTCGTCGTGAACCAGCGAGTAGCAGTGCACGAGTTCCAGGCTTGCGGCGACATCCGCGGCGGCTGCCGCGGGGATGCCGAACAGGCGCGCGCTCTCGATCACGAGGAACGGGCGAAACCGCTTTCCGCCTCCGAGCACCGCGTGGCGCATGGCCTCGATCAGTCGGGCGGGCGCGGCGCCCACGGTGCCTCGAAAGGTTGGTCCATTCGGATCCAGGTGCAAACAGAGCCGGCTTTCCACCAAGCCGGCGGCCGCTTCGAGCCGTGCTTTGAAATGTTCGGTGCAGGCATCGATAGAGCTTGTCATCGGTTCGACGGGTATCTCGAAGTCGAAGGGCGGGCTTGTGTTATTAGGTTATCGTCCGCTGCCGGAGCGGCTGGCGCCTCGTGGGTTTGTCTGCTTTTCCTCATATCGAGAGAAATCTCTAGTCCTTTGTTTTCTGCTGCATCTCGAAGCTGCTTCGCACTATATCGTGCAACAGGTCCGGAGAACGGTCGTCGTTTGTACGGGGTCTGCGTAATCGTATGAAGTACCATTCAGGGGCGTAGCTGGTGGATCGATCGCCAAGCCTCGAAAACCGGGGCGCCGCCGCCGAGGGCGAGGCTGACCTTGCCGCAATTGGCGGTCCTACGACGGGGCGGCCTCCACTTCCCTTTCCTTTGACGCCTCGGATGCTGGCTTCTATCGCTCCCAGCGGTGGTGGGGGTACGTCTGAAGCCAATGGACGAGAGGTGTCCGCGACAACGAGTGATGAGCCTCGGATGCCTCCGGCTATGCCTGCGGGATCTGGAGGATTGGAGCAGCGTGGGGGAGACGGCCCGGTGGCTTCCGTCGCGTCGACGCATGACCCATCGCATGTTCGGCTGGATGGACTTCAAGCTTCCGACGGCACGCCGGAGGCCTCCGCCGCGGTTCCGGCCCGGCCATGGACACCTCCCTCGGTCGTCAGCGCCGCCAAGGCATCACCAGAGCCGCAAGTCGTTCCTCGATCACGCGCGACATCGTCGCTGACCCGGTTTTGTCGCATCGCCTTCCGCGCGATCCGCTACGTGGTGCTGGCGATCGTGAGCTGGTATCTGGCCATCGCAGCGCTCATCCTGGTGTTTCGGTACGCTGATCCGCCAATGTCGGCGTTGATGCTGCTTCGGGCTGCCGAGGGGCAGGGCGTGGATCGGACTGTCGTAGGTCTCGACCAGATCGCTCCAACGTTGCGCCGGGCGGTCGTCGTGTCCGAGGACGGCAAGTTCTGCACCCACCGGGGGTTCGATTTCGGCGAGATCCGTGCGGCGTTCGTGGCGGGGGAGAATTTCGGGCGCGGGGCGAGCACGATCACGCAGCAGCTCGCCAAGAACCTGTTCCTATGGCCGGGGCGGAGCTATGTGAGGAAGATCCTGGAAGTTCCGCTGACGATCACGATCGAGGCGATGTGGCCAAAGTGGAGAATTTTCGAGGTCTATCTCAACGTCGTCGAATGGGGACCAGGTCTCTATGGCGCCGAGGGCGCCGCGCAACGCTACTTTGGCAAGCCCGCGGCTCGGCTGACCGAACGGGAGGCCGCTCTCCTGGCGGTCGCGCTGCCCAATCCGCTCGCACGCGACGCTTCAGACCCCGAGCCGATGCAGGCCCGGCTGGCAAGCCGTCTGCAATCGCGGATGCGGTTGCGAACAGCGTTTCCCTGCGTTTTTCCCGACCAGCCGGCCAAGCGCTGATGCCAATGCTGGCCGTCTCGAAGGCGCCAGTTCCGTGAGCAAAGCAGTCCGCCGGACATCGAAATCGTCCGCCGCACCCGCAGCTTCCACTCAGATGGACCCACGCTTGTCGTTGCTGCCGAACGGATTCCGGGATTGGTTTGCTTCGCGTGGGTGGGCACCGCGCGAGCATCAATTGGCCTTGCTCGACAATGCGCGAAAGCGGCAATCGACACTGCTCATCGCTCCGACCGGTGCCGGCAAGACGCTTGCCGGGTTCATGCCATCACTCGTGGCGTTGTCTCAGTGCCGGCCCGATCGGAAGGGCGCGGGGCTGCATACGATCTACATCTCGCCGCTCAAGGCCCTCGCGGTCGACGTCGCGCGCAATCTCGAAGCGCCGATCAAGGACATGGGGCTGCCAATCCGGCGCGAGACGCGCTCCGGCGATACTTCGGCCGCCCGGCGGGCGCGCCAGAAGGTGAAGCCACCCGATATCCTGCTCACGACCCCGGAGCAGTTGGCCCTGCTGCTGGCCCATGAGGACGCACCCTATTTTTTCGCAGACCTCGATACGTTGATCCTCGACGAGTTGCACGCGCTGGGCGGCTCGAAGCGGGGGGATCTGCTCGCACTCGACATTGCGAGGCTACGGGTGCTTGCGCCGCATCTGATGTCGATCGGGCTTTCGGCCACCGTTGCGCGGCCAAGTGAATTGCGGGCCTACCTCGCGGCGCAGACGCGGCCGGACGAGGCCACCATGCTTTCCGACGTCGTCGTTACGGCTGGTGGTGCGAAGCCGCACATCGAGATTGTCGAAGCTGACAACGAGGTGCCCTGGGCCGGACACACCGCGCGTTATGCCATAGGCGAAGTATACAACGCGATCGGTCAGCATAACCTTACTCTCGTCTTCGTAAATACGCGCATGCAGGCCGAGCTTCTCTTTCAGGAGCTTTGGCGGATCAACGAGCACAACCTTCCGATCGGTCTGCACCACGGCTCGCTCGATGCCAGCCAACGCGTCAAAGTCGAAGCCGCGATGGCGGCAGGCAGGCTCAAGGCGGTCGTCGCGACGTCCACTCTCGATCTCGGCATCGACTGGGGCGACGTCGATCTCGTCATTCATGTCGGTGCGCCAAAGGGGGCAAGTCGGCTCGCCCAGCGTATCGGGCGAGCGAACCACCGGCTGGATGAGCCTTCGCAGGCGCTGCTGGTCCCATCCAACAGGTTCGAGGTGCTCGAGTGCCGCGCTGCGCTCGAATGTGCCGAGGCGGGGGAGCAGGATGCGGTGCTGTCTCGATCGGGGGCGCTCGATGTCCTCGCCCAGCACGTGCTTGGCATGGCGTGTCAGGCGCCGTTCCTGCCGGACGATCTCTACCGCGAGGTGCGGACCGCCGGTCCCTACGCCATGCTGACGCGCGAGCGTTTCGACCGCGTCGTCGCGTTTGCCGCAAACGGGGGATATGCGCTGGCGGCCTATGACCAGTTCGCAAAGCTCAAGGTGCAGCCGGACGGCTCCATGCGGCTCGCTCATCCGAAGTTTGCCAATCAATACCGGCTCAATGCGGGCACGATCGTCGACAGCCCGATGATCAAGGTGAGGCTTATCCGGTCCAGGGCTGCGTTGGCCAAGGCGGGGGGGCGCGATGGGCGGCCACTCAGTGCGCGCCGCGGGGGCATGGCATCGGTTGCCACACCGAAGCCGATGATAGGCGGTCGCATGCTGGGTGAGGTCGACGAATACTTCATCGAGCAACTGTCGCCCGGCGACACGTTCGTGTTCGCGGGCGAGACCGTCCGGTTCGAAGGGCTCAGGGAAACGGAAGCGTTCGTTTCACGAGCGTCGGCGTCTGATCCAATGATTCCGAGCTACTCGGGCGGAAAATTTCCGCTGTCCACCCATCTTGCCAAGCACGTGCGCCGGATGCTCGCCGACCGCTCATCGTGGTGCAACCTGCCGGAGCCGGTCTTCGAATGGCTCTCGCTCCAAGCCCATTTCTCGATCATGCCAATGGCGGACGAGGTGCTCGTCGAGACGTTCCCCCGTGGCGACCGGCATTTTCTCGTCGCCTATCCCTTTGAAGGGCGGTTGGCACACCAGACACTCGGCATGCTGCTGACACGGAGACTGGAGCGCGCAGGTGCGCGACCGCTCGGTTTCGTGGCCAACGACTATGGCCTCTCTGTCTGGGGGCTCGGTGACTTGAGCTCGATGGTCAAGGACGGGAAGTTGTCACTTTCGGCGCTGTTCGACGAGGACATGCTCGGGGACGATCTCGACGCGTGGCTCGCCGAAAGCAACCTGATGAAGCGCACGTTTCGGATGTGTGCGGTCATTGCCGGCCTGATAGAGCGACGCCATCCCGGCCGCGAAAAGTCCGGGCGGCAGGTCACCATGTCGACGGACCTCATCTACGACGTGTTGCGTCGTCACGATCCGGGGCACATCCTGCTCGAGGCGGCGTGGGAGGATGCCGCGACGGGCCTCATGGACATCGCGCGCCTCGGCCAGTTTCTAAGCCGCATCAAGGGTGCCATCCGTCACGTCAGCCTGTCGCACGCATCGCCGCTCTCGGTGCCTATTCTGCTCGAGATCGGCAAGGAACCGGTATCGGGCGCGGCACGCGAAGACATCCTCAGGGATGCTGCCGAGGAACTGATTGCCGAGGCGACCGGGCGTGCCTGATATCGTGCAAGTACAGTGCACCGGACTGCGTAGGTGTCAGGCTGGCGCGCTCACTGCGTTTCTTATCGCGGCGATGTTTGCCGCATAGGCCGCCTCGTTTCCGCCTTTGAAAACCGCCGAGCCGGCCACAAGCACGTCGGCTCCTGCGGCGACGACGGCCGGCGCGGTTTCGGGCGTCACGCCGCCATCGACCTCGAGCCAGATCGGCCGAGCACCGATCATGGCGCGCAGTCGGCGGATCTTCTCGGTCATGGCCGGAATGAAAGCCTGGCCACCGAAGCCTGGGTTCACCGTCATCACCAGGATGAGGTCGAGCCGGTCGAGCACGAATTCAATGGCGGATTCGGGTGTCGAGGGATTGAGCGAGACGCCTGCCTTCTTGCCCAGCCCGCGTATCGCCTGAAGCGAGCGGTCGAGATGGGGACCGGCCTCGGCGTGCACGGTGATGATGTCGGACCCGGCCTTGGCGAAGGCTTCCAGGTAAGGGTCCGCAGGCGCGATCATCAGATGCACGTCGAGGATCTTACTCGTGTGGGGCCGGATGCATTCGACGAGGCGCGGTCCGAACGTGATGTTGGGAACGAAGTGCCCGTCCATGACGTCAACGTGGACCCAGTCACAGCCGGCCCGGTCGATGGCGCAGACCTCCTCCCCGAACTTGGCGAAGTCGGCCGACAGGATCGAAGGGGCGATCAAGGTCTTGCGGTTCAAGTCAGTCTCCAATTGCGGATCGGCGAAAGTGTCATTCGCTTAGCATCGCCGTCGTTCCTGTCGAGAGCACAGCTTATAGGCGCGGCAATGCTGCTTCGCACAAAGAACAGGCAACTGACTGAAGGCCGTGCAAGCGGTCATTTTTTAAGCGACTGAAATCAAACGCTTTTTCTTTGGTTTGGTGGTTGGCATGCTTCTTGTGAACCCACTGTCGAACGCGGCTCCGAGGGCGGAGCGTGGAATAGACTGGAGATCTCACGTGACAAAGCCTCGTGCCTTCGCAGCTATCGGCGCCGCCGACGTTTCCCGCCGCAAAGTTCTGGCGATGTCCGGCACTGCTGCCACGCTGGCCGCAGCCAGGGCGATGTTTCCGGGAGGGGCCTGGGCACAAGGCGCTGGCCCAGAGGTGAAGGGTACGAAGCTCGGCTACATCGCGCTGACGGATGCCGCGCCGCTCGTCATCGCGAAGGAGAAGGGGTTCTTCGCCAAGCACGGCCTGCCGGACATGGATATCCAGAAGCAGGCCTCTTGGGGTGCGACGCGCGACAACATGGCGCTCGGCACGAAGGCGAATGGCATCGATGGCGGGCACATCCTGCGGCCGAAGCCATACCTCTACGGTACCGGCAAGGTGATGCAGAACAACCAGCCGCTTCCGATGTATCTGCTGTTGAACCTCAACGAGGACTGCCAGGCGCTGTCGGTTTCGAACGAGTACAAGGAGCTGCCGGTTGGTACCGACAGCGCGCCCTTGAAGGAAGCCTTTGCGAAAAAGAAGGCTGCCGGCAAGGAGGTCAAGGCCGCCATGACCTTCCCGGGCGGCACCCATGACCTGTGGATCCGCTATTGGCTCGCGGCGGGCGGCATCGACCCCGACAAGGACATTCAGACCATCGTCGTTCCGCCTCCGCAGATGGTGGCGAACATGAAGGTTGGAAACATGGACTGCTTCTGCGTCGGCGAACCGTGGAACGAACAGCTCGTCAACCAGGACATCGGCTTCACGGCCGCGACCACGGGCGAGATCTGGTTCAAGCATCCTGAGAAAGTGCTCGGCATGCGCGCCGACTGGGTCGATGCCAATCCAAAGGCGACGCTCGCCATCATGATGGCGACGATGGAAGCTCAGATGTGGTGCGAGAAGATGGAGAACAAGCTGGAGATGGCCGAGATCATCGGCCGCCGGCAGTGGTTCAACGTTCCCGTTCCCGACATCATCGGCCGCCTCAAGGGTGATATCAACTACGGTCGCGGCAAGACGGCCAAGGGCACGAATCTGCTCATGAAATTCTGGGGAGAGAAGGGCGAGGTCTCCTATCCGTGGAAGAGCCTCGACACCTGGTTCGTCACCGAGAACATCCGCTGGGGCAAGTTCGCGCCCGACATGGATGTGAAAGGGCTCGTCGACCGGACGAACCGGTCCGACCTGTGGCTTGAAGCCGCTAAGGGGTTGGGCCTCAAGGATCCGCCCAAAGGCGACAGCCGTGGCGTGGAGAAATTCTTCGACGGCAAGGTCTTCGATCCTGCCGATCCGTCGACCTACCTGAAATCACTCGCCATCAAGCGCGTCTGACGCGTTCCCGGCTGTACCGGCCGGCCCTCACAAGGAGCCAATTCATGAGCGCCAACGCACTCAAACTGACACTCGTAGAGACGGCGGCCGGAGCACTGCCGGCGGGGGTGGCCGCCAACGATGCCGTGCCGTCCGTGGCGACGTCCAAGGCGGTTGCGGCGTCCGCGCCATCGCAGGCCGCCGTGCCCGAGAAAGTGGCGGCCGCCTCCCGTCCGACAGTCGGCGCCACGCTTGTCAAACGGACCGGGGACGTGATGGCGAGCGTGCTACCCTCGATTGTCGTCGTGGCGGTCATCTTCCTGTTCTGGGAAGTCGCCTGCTCCAGCCCCAAGTCCAGCCTGCCGGCGCCGACCAAGATCTGGGCCGAGGCGCGGGATCTGATCGTAGATCCGTTTTTCGTCGCCGGTCCTCAAGATCTCGGCCTTGGATGGCGGGTGCTGACGTCGCTGCAGCGTGTGGCGATCGGCTTCGGCCTCGCAGCGGGCGTCGGCATTCTCCTTGGCGCGCTCGTTGGGCAGAGCAAATGGGCGATGCGCGGCCTCGATCCGATTTTCCAAATTCTGCGCACCGTGCCGCCGCTCGCCTGGCTGCCGCTGTCGCTCGCCGCGTTTCGCGACGCCAATCCGTCGGCAATCTTCGTGATCTTCATAACGGCGATCTGGCCGATCATAATCAACACGGCGGTCGGTATCCGCAATATTCCGCAAGACTATCGCAACGTGGCAGCCGTGTTGAGGCTCAATCACGCCGAGTTCTTCTGGCGGATTATGATCCCGTCCGCGGCGCCGTACATATTCACCGGTCTCAGGATCGGCATCGGACTATCGTGGCTCGCGATCGTGGCCGCAGAAATGCTTACCGGCGGAGTCGGGATAGGCTTCTTCATCTGGGATGCCTGGAACTCTTCGCGGCTGTCCGACATCATCGTGGCGCTCGCCTACATCGGCGTCGTCGGCTTCCTGCTCGACCGCCTCGTCGGGGCAGTCGGTGCGCTCGCAACCCGCGGCACGTCCGCGGCCTGACAGGAGAATCCATCATGATCGCTCGCATTGATCCCCGGCTCGCTTCCGAGCCGACACATGTGCCGGAAGGCCGTTCGTTTCTGCGTATCGACGGCGTGGACAAGTCGTTCAGCCGTGGTGGAACGACGACCGAAGTACTGAAAGACGTCTCGCTGGACATCCGTAAGGGCGAATACGTGGCCATCATCGGCCATTCTGGTTGTGGAAAGTCTACTTTGCTCAACCTGATCGCCGGGCTGACGCCGGTGACGAGCGGGGCGATCCTTCTGGAAGAGCGGGAGGTCAATGCGCCCGGACCCGACCGGGCCGTCGTGTTCCAGAATCATTCGCTGCTGCCTTGGCTCACCGTCTATGACAACGTGCGGCTGGCGGTGGACAAGGTTTTCTCCGGACTGAAGAGCCGGACGGAACGGCACGACTGGGTGATGCACAACCTCGGACTCGTGCAGATGACGCACGCCATCGACAAGCGACCGGGTGAAATCTCGGGTGGTATGAAGCAGCGGGTCGGCATAGCCCGGGCGCTCGCCATGGAGCCGAAGGTCTTGCTGATGGACGAGCCGTTCGGCGCGCTCGACGCGCTGACGCGGGCGCACCTGCAGGAGAGCGTGATGGAGATTCACGCTCGACTTGGGAACACGATGATCATGATCACGCACGACGTCGACGAGGCAGTACTTCTCTCCGACCGTATCGTGATGCTGACGAATGGACCTTCCGCGCGCGTCGGCGAAGTGCTGACCGTCGACATCGAGCGGCCGCGCAAGCGGCTCGAACTCGTTGCTGATCCTCGTTACATCGCTGCGCGGCAGGGCGTGCTGCAATTCCTCTACGAGCGGCACGCCTATGTCGAGGCCGCGTAGGCCCAGGGGATCATCCGTCGGGGGGTGGTGAAGAACCACCGGGCCCGAGCAGGGCCCGGGCGCGGGTGACGAGTTTGAGCGTGCGGTGTCCGAACTTCAGATCCAGTAGGTCGCCATGCGCAAAGAAGGCTGCATCGGCAGCATCGTCGCCTGCGACCGGATTGCCGTCCCCGGCGCGGCCTGCGAAGACGACGATGACGTAGTGGTGCGTCAGGCGACCGCTCGCGCCATCACGTACGATGACGTCATTAACGCCCGCGACGCCCACCAGTTCGCAGCCGAGCCCTGTTTCCTCGGCGATCTCACGGCGGATCGCGGCCTCTGCTGTTTCGCCAGGTTCGATGCTGCCGCCCGGCAAGCTCCAGGCGTTCGCGTAAGGCGGCTTTGTCCGCTTCACGAGCAGAACGCGGTCCTCCCGGAACAGGCAGGCGCTGACGGCGGCAACGGGTTTGTGCTCAGTCGTCATTTCTCGCCGGCCTATTTTTTTCGGCCTTCTCACCGATCAGTGCGGGCAGGAACCGTTCGCGCACGACCGCGAGGCGAACACCGTCGCCTGAACAAATCACGGCCTGCTGAGCAAACAACGGTGGTTCCGCGTCGAGGGCGGATCGTATCGCCGACGGGTCGATATCGCGGACATCGATACGCGTCGGACCAAGCTCGGCAATTAGTCGTCCGAATGGCGTCGCCGTCTGGTCGAGATCATGGACGATGGAACTGGGGAGGCGATCTGGGACGACCCAGTTTTCGGCGTCGACGAGACCTATGGTTCCGCTGCGGAGTTCGACCCGGCGCAGCAGGACGCGCTCGATCGGGTAGCCTTCAGGGGCGCGGCGGAGCCTGAGGTCGGCTGCAATTTCGGGTGGCGGGTCCTTCACGTAGGAGACTTCGCCGCGCACGTCTGCTGTGAGGGAAGCCTCGCTCAATCCCGTCAACCGGCACCAGCGTTCGAGCGCCAGAGTGACTGTCGCATGGGCTCTGACAAACGACTTCAGTTCGGCCACGTCGCGATCGCCCGTCAGGCGGGGCACGAGAACAAGCGGCGAAGATGCACCTGCTTTAAGCATGAAACACTCTACGTCGCGGGTGGCGGCACCGGCGGCGCGTCACGTTAACTCATCCGGGGCGATGTTCCGGCCCTATCGCGGAACCCGGGCCGTTGCGGCGTCCGCGGGATGTTATCCCGCCGCCGCGACGTGATAACGAAGGGCGATAAGAATTCGATCAATCGCACAGTTCAGGACCAAGTCTCATGTCTGCCGACGCTCTCTCGCGCATTAAATTCGACGATCGGGGCCTGGTGCCGGCCATTGCGCAGCAGCACGACACCGGCGAGGTGCTCATGATGGCATGGATGAACGCAAAGTCGATCGCCGAGACGCTTTCGACGCGGCGCGTAACGTACTGGTCGCGCTCGCGGGGGGAGCTGTGGCGCAAGGGCGATACGTCCGGGCACATCCAGACGCTCGTCGAGATGCGGGTCGATTGCGACGGGGACACCCTGCTTCTGAAAGTCGACCAAACGGGCGCGGCCTGTCACACCGGCGCGCGGAGCTGCTTCTTCACGCCGGTCGAATGAACTGGGGCTGTCGGCCATACGCTCGAGGCCAGCAGACCAAGGCAGTAGAGGACGCGAGCGGTGATCGTTGCACGGGTGAGATGAACTCGCACCGCGGTAGCGGGCGCGCCGCTCAGACCTTGCCGACGCCTGCAAAGTCGACGATCCCGGCCAATCCATCTTCAGTGCCGTAGGCGAGCCGTTTGCCGTCCGCCGACCAGGCAATCCCCGTAACGGGCCCTTTGCCGCTCTTTCGGATCATCAGCTCGCGGCGGTCCTCCTGGCGCGCCAGTAGCACCACGCCGTCCTGGTAGCCGGTCGCCACATAGGGGTTCAGGGGATGGAAGGCGACGGCGCTCACCATATGGGTACGGTGTGCGAGCTGGTCGGGGGCTTTGCCCATGGGGCCTTTGCCTACGAACGGCCACAGGACGGCTTCGAACGCGCCGGATGTCGCGAGCCAGTCGCCCTTGCGCGAAAACGACAGCGACCGGGGTTTGCCCGGGTAGCCGCGCATGGCGAAGTCATTGCTGTCGACGAGGCGCCAGCCGTGGATGGCGCCCTCCTGCATGGCGGTCACGATGTATTTTTCGTCCGGCGACCAGTGTGTTTCCAGGTGGGAGCCCTTCCACTCGTAGAGCTGAGTGGTGTCGTCGCCGGGATCGATATTCCAGATCGTAACGCCGCCGTAGTGGGCGATCGCGAGACGGTTCGATCTGGGGGCGAAGGTCAGCCCGCCGGCCGCGGTCGGCAGGGCCAGTTCGCGGGTGTCGCCCGCCTCCGTCACGAACGCAGATTTTCCCGATGTCCAGGCAATCGTGCCGTCGGTGCGAGCGGCGACCTGATCGACCCAACGGCGCTGGGGTGATTTCCAATGCTCGCGTGTTTCACCGTTCGTGGTGGTCAACACCAGACGTCCGTCGTCGCCGCCGGTCAGCAGGCCCGAAGGGGTAATGGCCGCCGACAGGATTGCACCGTCGTGGGCCCTGGCGATCACGGCCTCGGAGAGATTACCGACGGCAAATACGGCCTGTCCTTCGCCAGTTGCGAAGGCGAACGTTCCGGTCGCGTCGAGCACGGCGGTCACCGGCGCGCCCAGATCGCGCTCCGTTCCAAGTACGCTTGCGACGCCCTCGCCGGGGCGCTGGCCGATGCCGAGTCTGGGGGGCGCGCCGCTGCCGGGTGGTTGAGGCATGCGGGGCATGTCAGTCGGCCACGCAGGATTTGAAGCCGGCTTCCAGGGTTGGGCGGTCGAGGTGGCGGCCAATGAAGACCAGGCGGCTCCACCGGGTCTCGCCCGGCTTCCAGGGGCGCTGGCGGTCACCTTCGATCTGCATGTGGACGCCCTGTACCACGAAGCGCTGGGGATCGCTCTTCATGTCGAAGATACCCTTGAGGCGAAGGATGTTCTGGCCCTGCTCCTGGGTGAGATCCTGAAGCCACTTCAGCAGCTTGTCAGCGTTCATCGGGAACGGGCTCGTCAGCGAGATCGAGCGGATTGCGCTGTCGTGGCGTGAAGGCGCGCCGCCGTGGCCATGGTGATGGTCATGGTCGCAGTTCGGGCCGCAGGTGTGGTCGTGCTCGCCGTGGTCGATCTCGATCGACTCGAGGCGCTTGATGTCGAACGCGTTCCGGTCGAACACGTGAGCAAGGTCGATGCTGCTGCGCTCGGTCTTATGCAGCTTCGCGTAGGGGTTGATCGCGCGGATCTCGGCTTCGACTTTCGCCAGTTCCTCCGGTGTCACGAGATCGATCTTGTTGAGGAGGATCACGTCGGCGAAAGCGAGTTGCTCCTCGGCTTCGTGGCTGTCGGCGAGCCGCAAGGCTAGGTGCTTTGCATCCGCGACCGTGACGATGGCGTCGAGCTTCGTCTTCGCCTTCACGTCGTCATCTGCAAAGAAGGTCTGTGCAACGGGGGCCGGATCGGCGAGGCCTGTCGTTTCAACGAGGATGCCGTCGTACTTGTCCTTGCGCTTCAGCAGGCCGGAAAGCACGCGGATCAGATCGCCACGAACGGTGCAGCATATGCAACCGTTGTTCATTTCGTAAACTTCCTCGTCGGCTGCCACCACGAGGTCGTTGTCGATGCCGATCTCGCCGAATTCATTGACGATGACGGCGTAGCGCTTGCCGTGGCGCTCGGTCAGGATGCGGTTCAACAGCGTCGTTTTGCCGGCGCCGAGGTAACCCGTGAGAACGGTCACGGGAATCGGATTCGCGGAAGCGGTCATGAGAATTTGGTGTCTCCTGTCGCGGAAACCGTTACATAGTCACATGTGCTGGTGATGACCAGAGGCGGCGGACGGGTGGGTTGGCGCAGCTCGAGGAATGGCTGGGGCGCCAGGATTCGAACCTGGGAATGGCGGAACCAAAAACCGCTGCCTTACCACTTGGCGACGCCCCAACACGGACCGCCGCGGCGCGACGAGCGCACGGGCCATCCACAAGCGGCGCACCATAGTCGCGCCGTGTGTACCTAGCAAGCGGTCTGACGAACCCTATTCATTGTGATCGCGGAGCCGCTCCTCGTGATGTTTCGATCACCGGGGCAGGTCTGCTGCGCGTGGTTGTCGTGGGTCGGTTGACCGTTAGCGACGCGCTCTGCGGTCGTTGCGGTCTGCCGCGCGGTCAAGCTGGCCGTCGGGGTGATGTGGCATCTGTCACAGGTTCGGTGTCTGAGGCCGCCCGCAGGTATTGCGGCCGCCGGTTGCGGCAGCGATCGGGTTCAGCTTCTGAGTTGCCAGGGCTGGGCTGGCGGTGCCTATCGGGGCCATCAGCTCCTTCGTCGCCTCAACCAGCATGACGCCGGCGAAGCGCTGGAAAAACCGCTCGCCGATTCGCTCGATGGTGGGGCCATAGCGGACGACAAGGCCGCGATGAATGGGGGGAAGGTGCAGCGCGCTGTCCCAACCGATGGGCGTGAACAAGCTCTCGCGCAATTGCTGCTCGATCTGTCCGCGGCTGAACGGGCGACCCTGGCCAAATGGTGTCCGGTCGGTGCGCGCCCATATGCCGGCGCGGTTCGGCACAATAATCATGAGACGGCCCGACGGTGCCAGCACGCGCCACATTTCGCGCAATACCGCGGTTGGCCGATCGGCGGTCTCGAGGCCGTGAACGACCAGGATCCGGTCGACGCTGTTGTCGGGGAGGGGCCAATGCTCCTCTTCGACCAGGACCGTCATATTGCGATCAGCGGACGGCCAGACGAGCGCGCCTTGGCCGGAGGGCATCAGCGCACAGATCCGCGAAGCCTCGCCGCGAAACGAGCCGAGGAAGGGCGAAGCAAAACCGAAGCCCACCACGGAGGCATTGGACAGCCGCGGCCATTTGGAGCGGATTTTCTGGGTCAGAAGCCGCCGCGCCACGAGGCCCAGGGGCGTCTGGTAGAAATCGCGCAAGTCTGTGACGTCGGTGTGCATGAAGTTTCTGGTTAGCGACTTGGCGCATCAATCCTGTAACCGAACTTGTGCGATCACGGATGACGATGCAAGGTCGGGAAGTATCTCGAACTACGCGCCCTCGAAAACCGTTCTGGCCAGTGATAGCTTCGGCTTCCCATTCATCCAATCGCGGATTGCGACCATGCCCACGCTCGACGTCCATCAGACCAAGGCGCTGACGGATAATTATTGCGTGCTGATCCACGATCCAGCATCGAAAGTTACCGTGAGCATCGACGCTCCGGATGCGGCGGTGATCGCGCGGGCTGCCGGAGATCGCGGCTGGACACTGACCCACGTTCTCGTGACGCACCACCATTGGGACCACACGCAGGGGCTCGAAGATCTCAAGCGCCAGTTCGCTGTCGAAGTCGTGGGTCCGGCGGGGGAATCGCACAAGATCCCGGCGCTCGACAAACTCGTGCGCGAGGGCGACCGGATCGCGATCGGGGCTGCTACTTTCGACGTTCTGGAAACGCCCGGCCATACGCTTGGTCACATCTCGTTCGTGGAGCGGGCGAACGGCCTGGCATTCGTGGGCGATACGTTGTTCGCGATGGGTTGCGGTCGCGTCGTGGAAGGCGATTATCCCATGATGTGGGCGTCGTTACAGAAGATCGCAGCGCTTCCGTCAGAAACACTCATCTTCTGCGGGCACGACTACGATGCGGCCAATGCGCGTTTCGCGATCGGCATCGAGCCGGAAAACGTGGCGCTGCAGCAGCGCGCGAAAACGGCCATTGCCGGGACGCCGACCGTGCCGATGCGACTTGCCGACGAGCTCGCCACCAATCCGTTCCTGAGGGCCGATACTGCGCCGGTGCGCAAGTCGGTCGGGATGGAGAGCGGCCCGGCCTGGAAGGTTTTCGGCGAGATTCGCGAACGCAAGAACCGGAGCTGAGTTGGCTTCCATGCCTGGGTTGCCGAACGGCGGGATGTCCGCGCGCGAAATCATGGATCTGCTCGCTCTGGCTCCACATCCCGAGGGGGGCTATTTTCGCGAGACGTTCCGAGACAGCGAGCCCGCCGGACAACGGTCGGCTTCAACGGCAATCTATTTCCTGCTGCCCGAAGGCGTCGTTTCGCGCTGGCATCGCGTCGACGCGGTGGAGGTCTGGCACTGGTACGCAGGCGCGCCGCTCGAACTGCGGACGAGCGACGGGGCCACGGGAAGGGCTGTTTTGCTCGGAAACGACCTCGGTCACGGTCAGCGGCCACAGGCGGTGGTGCCTCGGGGGCATTGGCAACAGGCCGTATCTCTCGGTGCGTGGACGCTCGTTGGATGCACGGTGGCGCCGGGCTTCGAATTCGCCGGGTTCGAGATCGCGCCGGAGTGGTTCGGCCCGGACACCTGAGACCGCCCAGGTCGTCGATCGCGGATCGATGAAATATGCTGCGGAAGTGTTGTCGCTGTGGCACGCGCAAGCGCTCATTCGATTGTGTCCTCATTATTCGCCGCTCACCTCCGGCAACGCTTCAACGATTTGCACAGGGGGATTCGCACTTACCTGTTGCTGATGCGTGCATTGCCTTGCCCCCCCCGTCCGACTCGGAAACATTGCTTTTACGATTCGATCGAGTGAGGGCGAGGAACTCCATGAAGCGTGAAGCCAATGGACCGGCGTTGAGCGCAATTTTTGTCGACTACGACAATATTTATTTGTCGCTGAAGCGGAAAAACGAGGATGCCGCGCGGCGGTTTTCCAAGGATGCCGGCTTGTGGCTTCGCGAGCTGGAAGCCGGGGCGCTCATCACGAGCACCAGCGGCTACGGTACTGTCGGACCGCGGCGCATCGTTCTCAACCGATGCTATGGCAATCCCGTTCCGCGCCGGAATAGCCACGACAACTCGACCGACATGAATTCGTTCCCCTTCATCCGGCACCACTTCCTCAGGGCCGGAGCGGAGGTCGTCGATTGCCCGCCGCTGACCGCACAGCTCAAAAACTCGGCCGACATCCGCATCGTGATGGATGTACGGGACATGATCACGCATGACACGTACTTCGACGAGTTCATCATCCTGTCGAGCGACGCCGATTTCACGCCGCTGCTACACCGGCTCAGGGCGCATGCCCGCCGGACCGTCATCTACGCGAATGATCAGACCGCGTCGCCCTACACTGCCATCAGCGATGGCGAGGTGCGCGAGTCGGACCTGCTGCGACTGCTGCTCGATGCGCGGGGAACGGATCGCGCCATAACGAGCGACGCCGCTCCCGCCCAGCTGCCACAGCCGGGCTCGCAGAATAGTGCTGATCTTTCGATACAGCGCCGCGAACTCGTCGGCGAGGTTGCCAACCTCGTGCGTGCCGCGGGGCAGCCGGTTCCTCTCGAAGCGCTCGCCGATCGTCTCGTGCGCCAGTTCGGTCACGAGCGAACCTCGGGCAGCAACTGGGCCGGCATGGGTGGCTTCCGAGATCTGTTGGCAAACTACCTGCCGGACGGGTTCAAGATCAGCGACCAGGCGCCGTTCGTCGTCTTCGAGCTTGCGAGCCCGGACGAGATCGCCCGCGCTGAGCCGCAGATGGCGCCGCCGCGTGCCGCGCCTGCCATCGCGCCACCGGCGACCGAGCCGGCGGCACCGGCTACGGCCTACACTCCGCCTGCCCGAAGTGCGCAGCCGTCGCCTGCAACAAATCCGGCTCCGGGCCGCGCGCCATTCCGCCCGGCATCCGAGGAGGAGCAGCGCCTGGCCGCATCGGCCGGGGTGCGGCCCTCTGCGATCGGCCAGCCAGCGGGCCACGCGGCGCCACGGACGCAGTCCAATCCGCTCGACCAGCTGCCGCAACATCCGCTCGCCAAGCAGGCTCCGCCTGCTGCCGCCGCTCTACAGGCGCAACCGCCGCAAGCCGTTCAGCCGGCGCCTTCCCCCGCCTCGCGCGCTCCTTCGTCCGCGGTCGCCGTTCAGCACATGGTGGCGCGCATCTACGACGCCTGCCAGGCGCCGCCGCTCTCACCGCCGGAATATCGCGTGGTGTTCGACATCATGGCGCAGGAACTCGCCGCTCGCGGTCTCAACGGCACGCCGACGCTCGATGCGATCGCTTCGCTCGCAAAGGGCCACGGTGTCGAAATGCGCCGTGACGACGTTCGCTTTATTCTCGACGTTGTGAGCGAAGCCGACCCGTGGTTCGAGCAGGGCGTCTCCGCCAACCTGTTTGCCAGCCGGTTCCGTAACTTCGTCGTTGCACGGTGCCGGAGCCAGGGCATGGCGCTCTCGGCGGAAGAGATCGATCTCATCGACCACTGGTTCGCCGGCGGCGGTGCCGCTTTGGATGCTCGCCCCTCGCAGCCTCAGAGGCCGGCGCCGCAACAGCAGTTGCCCGCCCCGACTGGGCCGCAGCCTCAGCCGCAGTCCACAAGCGATGCCTGGTGGTCGACAGATGCGGCGTCCGGCCAGCGGGCCACGGGCACCGATGGCGGAGATGATTTCCCGCGCATCATCCGGTCTCGCATCCGGGGCTGATGGGCCGTCGTAGCCGGTGAGATCAAAAAAAGGCCGCGGCATCGCCTGATGCCGCGGCCTTTGCCTTTTGAACCTCGAACGGTGGTTCTCAGGTCATGTACTGGCCGCCGTTCGCGGTGATCGTGGCGCCCGTGATGAAGCCGGCGTCGTCGGCTGCGAGGAACGTGACGCAGCGGGCGATTTCTTCAGGCTCGCCGAGGCGGCCGACCGGGATGTACGGCAGGATCGACTTCTCGAGAACGGCAGGATCGATGGCCTTGACCATCTCCGTTGCGATGTAGCCCGGGCAGATCGCGTTGACGGTGATGCCGGCGCGTGCGCCTTCCTGTGCCAGCGCCTTGACGAAGCCGATGTCGCCGGCCTTGGCGGCGGAATAGTTGACCTGTCCCATCTGGCCCTTCTGGCCGTTGATCGACGAGATACAGATGACGCGGCCGAACTTGCGGGCGCGCATGCCTTCCCACACCGGCCTCGTCATGTTGAAGAGCGAGTTCAGGTTGGTGTTGATCACGCCGTACCACTGCTCAGGCGTCATCTTGTGGAACATGCCGTCCTTGGTGATGCCCGCGTTGTTCACGAGGACGTCGACGGGACCGAGGTCCTTCTCGACCTGTGCGATGCCGGCGGCGCAGGCCTCGTAGCTCGACACATCCCACTTGTAGACGGGAATGCCCGTCTCGGCGGTGAACTGCTGGGCGGCCGCATCGTTGCCGGCATAGCTCGCCGCAACGCGGTATCCTTTGGCCTTCAACGCGACGGAGATGGCATGGCCAATTCCACGCGTTCCGCCCGTCACGATGGCAACTCTCGGCATATTCGTTTTCTCCCTGGTTCAGTTATGGTTGTTGAGTTGCGATGGGTCGCTAAAACTCAGGCCCGCGGCGCACGTCGCGCGGAGCGGGCCTGAGTTCGACTGCGAACGGTTCCCGATTAGCCGCGCTCGACGCAAAGAGCGACGCCCATGCCGCCACCGATGCACAGTGTCGCGAGGCCCTTCTTGGCGTCGCGGCGCACCATTTCGAACAACAGCGTGTTGAGGACGCGCGCGCCGGAGGCTCCGATCGGGTGGCCGATCGCGATTGCGCCGCCGTTCACGTTGACCTTTTCGGTATCCCAGCCGAGCGCCTTGTTGACGGCGCATGCCTGGGCGGCGAATGCCTCGTTGGCCTCGATGAGGTCGAGGTCGGCAGCCGACCAGCCGGCCTTCTCCAGGGCCTTCTTCGACGCAGGGATCGGGCCCGTGCCCATGATCGAGGGGTCGACACCGGCCGTGGCGAAGGACTTGATCCGAGCCATCGGCGTGATGCCACGGCGCTGCGCCTCGGCCAGGGTCATCAGGACGACGACAGCGGCGCCGTCGTTGATACCGGATGCGTTACCGGCGGTGACGGTGCCTTCCTTCGGGTCGAAGGCTGGTCGCAGCTTGGCCAGGATGTCGATAGTCTGGCCGTCCTTGATGTACTCATCATCGGAAACGACGACGTCGCCCTTGCGGCCCTTGATCGTGACCGTGGCGATCTCGTCCTTGAACTTGCCCGCCTTCCTGGCAGCCTCGGCCTTGTTCTGCGAAGCGACGGCGAAGCGATCCTGCTCGTCGCGGGTGATCTGCCATTGGCGGGCGACGTTCTCGGCGGTCGTGCCCATGTGGTAGTTGTTGAACGCGTCCCAAAGGCCGTCGCGGATCATCGTATCGACGAGCTTGCCGTCGCCCATCTTGACGCCATCGCGCATGTGAATCGCGTGCATCGACTGGCTCATGCTTTCCTGACCGCCAGCCACGACAATCTTGGCGTCGCCGGAGAGGATCTGCTGGGCGCCGAGACAGACGGCGCGAAGGCCCGAGCCGCAGATCTGGTTCATGCCCCAGGCGGGTGCGTCGACGGGGATGCCGGCGCCGATGGAGGCCTGCCGGGCGGGGTTCTGGCCGTGACCAGCCGTGAGCACCTGCCCGAGGATCACTTCCGACACGTCGCCTGAAGCGACCGAGGCGCGCTCGAGTGCAGCTTTAATCGCCACCTTGCCGAGTTCGTGGGCGGGGAGGGCTGCGAGCGAGCCGTTGAACGAGCCGACAGGGGTACGTGCGGCACTTGCGATTACGATCGTCTGGTCTGCGGACATCAGCGCTTGCTCCCGGTGCGATGGATAGGGTTTCTTCAGGCATAGTGTGTCAAGTCACAGCGTCAATTCCCTGATGGTCTTGGGAACTGCGACTACGATGCGAATATCGCGGTGCAGAAATTTCCTGGAACCTCAGTGAATTCATGTGTTACTCTGTCGCAGAGTTATGACAATCGCCATAGGGACGGACACAAAAAACATGCTCAATCGGTCGGACGCGCAGCCCGAGAAGCGTGAGCTGGTGGTGATTAAGAAGTATGCAAATCGCCGCCTCTACAACACCGAGACAAGCTCGTACGTGACCCTCGACGACTTGGCGACGATGGTCCGTTCGGACCGCGATTTCGTGGTGTACGACGCCAAGACCGGCGATGATCTCACGCACTCGGTTCTCACCAACATCATCGTCGAGCAGGAGAGCCGCGGCACCGGTCCTTCGATGCTGCCGATCCCATTCCTGCGCCAGCTCATTCGTTTTTATGATGATAGCATGGCAAAAATGGTTCCGGGCTATCTGCAGTACAGCCTCGAGAGCCTCGCGAAGGAGCAGGATCGTTTTCGTCAGCAATTCGCCCGGGCGTTCGGCAATCCCACGGCGGCGTTCGAGGTCTATCAGGACCAGGTTCGCCGTAACATGGAGATGTTCGAGCAAGCCCTGTCGGTATGGATGGCGGCGCCTGGAAATACGATGCCGGATTCGATCAAGTTCGCGTCGGGTTCCTCCGCCAGCCAGTCTGCCGGCACTCCTTCCGCCGAACGTCCTGCAGCGGCGCAGGAAAGTGGCGTTGGAGGCGAGCCGCGCGACGAAATCAGCGAGCTCAAGGCGCAACTGGCGGCGATGCAGCAGCGCATCGAGCGCATCGCCGAAACGAAAGATTGAGTAAAGGGCGTCCTCGATCGGCTATTTGGCTGATCTGGGTCGCCTCCGGATCAACACTTCGTCGGACCAATCCGTCGTTTCCGGTGCCCAAGTATGTGGAACCATTCGAGCCAGGCGGCCTGGGCGTTTGCGGCGGGCGCCGGTATTCCAATCATGGCCAGCCTCAACGGGTCTCTGTCTCGAGCACTAGGCAGTGCGATGGCCGCGTGTGTCGTGCTTTTCGCCGTCGGGTTGGTGTGTGCAGCGGCCGCACTTTTGGCCAGTGGGACCGCGGGGGCGCTGACGCAGATCATCCATTCTCCATGGCATCTGGCGCTGGGCGGCGTGATCGTTGCCTTCTATATTTTGAGCGTCACTATTTTGGCGCCGGCCTTCGGGGTCGGGAACACGATTCTCTTCGTTATGATCGCTCAGATCCTGGTGTCGGCGGCCATCGATCATTTCGGCCTTTTCGGGGCGGTGATCCGGCCGGTCGGCGCGGTCAGAGCCACGGGGCTCCTGCTCATGATCGCGGGGCTCGCCGTTGCTCAATTCGGGGCGCAAAAGGGGCCGCTATAGGCGCCATACGGCGGTTTTCTTGATCTCGGCATCCTCGAGTTCGCGCGTGACCGGAACGCGATAGATCGCTGCCTCGGCGAACCGTCCCTTGGGGAAATAGTTTCGCTGCGGATCGCCAATCAGCACTATAACTCCGACGGCGCTCGCCGCCTCTATGAAGCGCAGGACACGCTCCGCCAATTCGCGCTCGTAGAACAGATCGCCCACAAGGATCGTATCGAAGGGACCCGGGAGGTCCGTCAGCATGTCCTCCGTCGACGTTTCGAGAAAAACGCCGTTTGCTTCAGCGTTGAGCCTCGTCGCGGTCAGGGACATCGCGTCGATGTCGTTTGCCACAACCGATGTCGCTCCGGACTTTACGGCTGCGATCGCCGACAGTCCCGAACCCGATCCCAAATCGAGCACGCGCTTGCCGGACACGACTTCAGGCGTGTCCAGCACGTATCGCGCAAGCGCCTGACCGCCTGCCCAGGCGAAGGCCCAGTATGGCGGCGGCACGTTCATCTGGCCGAGCTCCTCCTCAGTCTTCTGCCAGATAGGGAGGCTTTCCTCGGCGAGGTAGAGCCTGATCTCGGGCACAAGCGGTGGAGCCATCAGCTTGGTGTTGGCGCGAATGAAGCCAGTCGGGTTCTGCATGGCCGATGCTTACACGAACATTGGAGACTTAACACGCGCGGATTTCGGGGTTTGATGCGCGGTTCTGGAGAAAGGCGCCTGCTGGGGCGAGCTGAACCGCTCCATATCCGACTGGTTTGTCAGCCGTTCTTGGCCGCCTTCTGCTTTTTGGCTTTGGCGGCCGCAATTTGCTCCACAGGAAGGCCCGCCATGCGACACACCTCGTTCCACTCGGCGGCCGTCACGGGTTGCACGGAAAGGCGCATGGATTTGACAAGCGCCATCTCGGCGAGACGCGGGTTCGCTTTGACCGCTTCGAGTGATACGGGGGCCGGGAGATCGCAGACTGCCTCGACGTCCACGCATTCCCACGTCCCGGTCTCGTCACCCGGATCGGGGTGTGCGGGTGTGATGACGCGCACGATGCCGACGATCTCCTTGCCCATGTTCGAGTGGTAGAAGAAGCCGAGGTCCCCCACTTTCATGGCGCGCATGTTGTTGCGGGCAAGGTAGTTGCGGACGCCTGTCCAGGGCTCGCCATTGGCGCCGCGAGCTTTCTGATCTTCCCAGGAGAAGACATCGGGCTCCGACTTCAGGAGCCAGTAGCCGGTCGATACGATCGGAGCGGGGGGCGGGCGCTTAGACGTCGGGTTCTTTGCCATCGATGCGACTTCGAGTTTTGGTTTATGTCCTCCCTCTAGCAGCGGGGGCGCTTCGGGCAACGGCATTTCATTGGCCGGCCGGAATAACTGTGGGCGGGAGGTCGGGGCGCGCTATCTCTGGCGGCGGTTCGAAGGCCGGCGACGGGGCGGCAAGCCTCAGCACCTCGATCTCGTTCAGTTCCGTCAGCTTGATGCGCGGCCCGGTTCGGGTTGATTCGATCCAGCCTCTGACCCGGACGAGCGCTCCCTTCAGGTGGTGAATGTCATGAGCCTCGCCTGCGGGCGGACGGCGGATGCGAGGAGCATCCCGACTGCTCGTGGCGATTTCGGCGGACAGTGCGCGGGTGGTCGACGACCTGAAAACCAGCACCAGTCTTCCGCGGTCTCGCCCGTGGCCTCCCGACACTTGCGAAATCTCTCCAGTTACCGTCTGGAACGTGCCGGTGAGCGCCATTAGATCTCGGGTCGAGGTGGCATCGCGGTCGATGAAGACACCGGTCGCCCAATGTCCTCGCCGCGCGTCGCGGGCGGCGCGTTCCTTCCGCAACAGGTCGTCAAGGCAGACCGCGCTGCCCGGCAGCGCGTAGGCTCGCGCGTAGCCACTCTCGACCAGCTCGCCCTGGACCCATTTGCGTTCGTCGCCGCTGCCCACGAAAGCGTGCGCCAGCAGCCGGCCGTAGCGATCCTTTCGGCGTCCGCCGATGGCAATCTCTACCGATTTCCCGGCAGTCAGCGCCGTGAGTGCGTGGCGGGTGGCGGCTTCCGGTGACGGAGTTGCAATCGTGCTCGCCTGCGCTTCCTCGCCGGTGTGGCTGGTGATCGCGTCTGAAAGCGGCTCAGGTGGAAGTGCGCCGATCAGTTTGACCTCGTCTCCGGCATCGAGGGTCAGTGTGCTCGCGCTGTCGACCCTCGACACGACGCGCGTGTTCTCGTGGGTGAGGGTGCAATCCGCGGCTTGCGCGCCGGCGGAGGTGGCTAGCGCCAGGGCGGCGAGGGCAACCCGCCGCGGGTGCCTCGTGCGTCTTTGGGTCCGCATCCGGTGCGCTCAAAAGATGATGTCGTCGATCAGTGCCGAAACCTGCGTATTCAAGACGGTGACGATGCTGTCCTCGTAGACGATCACGGTGTTCGCGCCCGACTGGGTGATCGCGAGCTGGTCGTAACGTTCGAGGCCGGTCACGCGTGTGAAATCCAGAGTGTCGACGTCATTCTGGAAGTCGGACAGAAGATCGCGACCCCAATGGTCGGAAAACCGGAACGTATCGCTACCGGCGCGACCGGTCAGCGTGTCGTTGCCGAGCCCACCATCAAGGATCTCGGCCCCGGTCGTTCCGGCGACGTTGTTTGCGAATTCGTTTCCGACGAGCGTTATGCCTTCGGTGACCCAGGCCAGAAGCGTTTCGATTTCCTGTCCTTCGGCCAGGGTGTAGTTGGCAGTCGCGTAGACGGAATCGCGGCCGCCTCCGATTTCCTCGATGACGACGTCCGACTGGCTATCGACGAAATAGAGATCGTCGCCCGCGCCGCCGATGGCGATATCGGCCCCGACATTCCCGTTCATGTGGTCGTTGCCGAAGCCGCCGATGAGCGTGTCGTTGCCCGCGAGGCCGACCAGCTTGTTGTCGAACTCGTTGCCGGTCAGCGTCAGACCTTGCGGCTTTGCCTGGGAAACTTTGACATATTCGACGTGTTGGCCGGGCGCGAGAGCGTAGCTGACGGACGTGTAGACCGTGTCGTTTCCCTCGTTTGCCAGTTCGGTGATACGGTCGCCCATGTTCTCGACGTAGTAGGTGTCGTCGCCGGCATTGCCGTACATGTCGTCGATGCCGCCATGGCCATTGAGCCCGTCATTTCCCGCGCCTGCGATCAGTGTGTTGCTGGCGTCGGAGCCGGCAAGGAAGTCCGATTGGGCGGAGCCAATGACGTTCTCGACGTTGACGATGGTATCAGTCGAAAGCACCGCGCCGGTGACGTTCGAGCCTGAGAATTCCCGGGCGGTTCCATTGAACAACTCGACGAACACGCCTCCCGCGGACGCGGTATAGTCTACCGTGTCGATCCCAGTGTCGCCGTCGATGGTATCTGCGCCGGCGCCCGGCACGAGGAGATCGGGCCGCGAGCTTCCCTGCAACCTGTCGGAGCCCGGCGTGCCTGCCTGGATCGCCGTGCCCTCCGGCACGTCGCGCGCCATGACGCTGACGCGAGCCTTGCTCGTAGACATCAGTCCTGCGGCGCCTTCGATCGTATAGTCGAATGTGACTTCGCCGACGTAGCCGGCCGGCGTTTCGAGCACCAAGTCGCCCTGGGCGTCCACGCCGATCATGCCGACGCTCGCGCTACCGGCGGTCACTATGCGGAGGATGCCGGTGCCGAGATCGTTGGCCAGCACCGCCGCCTTTGGGATCACGACCGAGGACGCGGCGATGAAAATTGACTCATCCGGGATTGCTCGAGGCGGCGATGCCTCGAGGATGGGCGGCGACATCGCGATCAGGTCGGCCCGCGTCAACTCCGCGCCGCTTTGAAACACGACTTTTTCAATGCCCCAGCCGCGCATGAAACCTTCGATCGTGACACTTCCGCCACCGGTGAAGTCCAGCACGAGGTCGTCCGGGTTGTCCGCGAGGCGGTAGGCGCGCATCGCCTGCGGGCTTGTTTCACCGATGAGCAGCAACACGTCGACGTCTGCCGTTGGCCCCGTGTCGCGGACTATTATGTGGCCGCCGCCGTCGAGGTAGACATAGCCGTCGCTGCCGGCTCCGCCGTCTAGTACGTCGCGCCCTCCGCCGCCGTGGAGCGAGTCCGATCCGTCGCCGCCTGAGAGGACGTTGTTTCCCGCGTTCCCAATTAATTCGTTGTCGAGACTGTTGCCGGATCCCATCGCCGCGGCGCCGGTCAGGGTGAGGTTTTCGATGTGGTCGCCCAGGCGATAGTCAACCGCGGATTCGACCGTATCCAGCCCCTCGCGCTCAAACTCAATTGCGACGTCGCCGGCCTCGGAGACGACGTAGGTGTCGTCGCCCGCCCCGCCACCCATGATGTCGGCGCCATCGCCGCCGTCGATGCGGTCGTCTCCGGCGCGGGCAGCGATGATGTCGTCGCCTGCGCCACCGTCGACATAATCGTTGCCGCTGCCGGTTGTTACGACGTCGTTTCCATCGCCCGCGCGCACGATCATAGGCGATGCGCTGCCGGGGTCTTGGATCGTATCCTGGAGTGCGGTGCCCGCGATGACGGCGGGAGGCGGCTGCGTGGCCTCGTCGGTGCGCGCCGCGCCATTCTGGAATTCGCCGATTGGAGGATCAAATTGACCACCGCTGGTCAGCAGGGCGACCGTCGCATTCCAGTTGCTCGACTGGGACACGACGCCGAATTCACCGACAACCTGGTCGAAATCGCCCAAGAGCTGGTTGACGGGAAACGTCAGTCCGAGGTCCCCGTCTTGAAAATCGATGACTCGAATGGTCGTCGTTCTCTCTACGAGGGTGGCGGTGGTGAAGGTTGATATGGCGCGGCCGCTGTCGTCGATCACCAGCTCCACTGGCTCTATGATGCCCGGCAGGATTTCCACGATGAGATCGGTTCCGGCCATCCAATAGTAGATCTGGCTGGCGAAACGAATGACGCCGTCGGACGGGTCGGGGTTGTTCACGAGCTGGTCCTGGGTCTGCCAGATCATGGTGCCGAGCAGGTCGTCGCCTTCTCCGCCGAAATCCTCGATACCGCCGAGCAAGCGGAAAAGCGGGCTTTCCCCGAGCGGGCCAAACTCGCCGTTGAGGAACGTGTACGGGACGAATAGTCGATCGCTCGCGTCGGCGTCCTCGATCACGAATTCGGTGACGCCGCCCGAGGCCGTCAGGGCGGAGAGAATGAAATCATCGTTGCCTGCACCTCCTCGCGCCAAGGTTCGCCCCGCGCCACTTATGATGACGTCGTTGCCATCGCCGGCGTCGATCTCGATGTCGAACCCTGTCGGCCCATTGCGTCCGCCCGGCAGCACGGTTCGTGCGTCGATGAGGTCGTTGCCTGCGCGTGCCTCGACCTCGAGGGTCCGCGAGGGGAGGTAGAGAAGGTCGTCGTGGGCGGTGGCGATCAGAAGCTCGGCGTTGCGGACCCACCAGGCGTTGCTCGTGCCGGTATCGCCGGTCTCGACGCGGAATTCGCCGTCGTCCACGGCGTTGACGATGATGCCCTGAGGCAGGGCGGCGAGATCGAATGCATCCTCTTCAGCGTCGGCCTGGCCGCCGAGATCGAACGATATCTTGTGGGTGATTATGGATAGCCCTGGCCCCACTTCGATCCGGTCGGTTTTCGAATCGTGCTGGAATTGCTCGATCGAGGACAGCCAGTCGGTGCCCGGACCGCGATTTCCGGTGCCTGTGAACCTGGCGACGAGATCTGGCGTTATGCCACTGATCTTGAATGGGAACTTGTCGATCGTGATCACCCCGGCGCCGGCGTAGTTCACGACGTCGAACCCATCGGGCAGGGGGACGCGAGGGTCGCTGCCGTGGATAATGTTGAAGCCCGACGACCAATTGAACGTGTCGTTTCCGGTTCCGCCGTAGAGTTTGTCGGTTTGCCGCGGGATGTCGGCGCCGAAAAGCGTGTCGTTGCCCGCCCCGCCGGAGAGCGTGTTGAAGTTGATCGTCGGGAACCTCAGCTCGTCATCCTCGTTTGTGCCGAGATAGGTCGAGAGACCCGGCGACAGCCTAATTCCGAAAGGCTGGTAGAGGGAGGCGTCGAGTTCGAGCTGCCACATCAGTGTGGCGATAACCGAAGAGGAATTCTGAGTGGGGTATATCGTCGGGTCGAGGTTGAATGCGTAGTATTGGAATCCGGCCGCGTTGATCGCCTCGCCGTAGTTCGCCATCAGGTCCCAGGAGCCGAGCACCTGGCTTTCGATCGGGAGTATGCGACTTCCGCGGCTTGACGGCGTCCCGATTGCCGCGGCGAGCTCCGCGCCGTCTTTTCCGAGATTGGCCTGCGACAGCGTTGTGAAGCCGTTGACACCGAATACGCCGAGCAATGGGCCGGGTGCGCTGGCGCTCAAGACGCCTTCGAGCACGTACCAAGTGTCCTGGATATCGTCGCCGGGGACGATCGAAGGATCGAAAGTCAACTGAAGATGGTCAAGGCCAAACCAGCCAAGGCCGAAGCGGCCGATGGGCGACCATTCGATCCGGATCGTAGACATAGGCACCCCACGCAAGACGTACAAAGCGCAACGTCGCGGACGATGCCGGAACCGCTTCACGTGTTCTGTGCTTGTGTCGCGGAAGTCAGCGCGCCCCGGGCCGACGATATAAATTCAGCGGAGGCAATCAATCCGATTCCGGACTAATTTAAAAAAACGCTATTCAATATCAACGGATTGCGGCTCTCTGGACACGCATTCTGGGCGCCGCCCGGTCCGCGCATGGGGTCCATTGACTTTGTGGCCATGTTGCATCATTCACATGGTTTCCGGCTTGAGGCCGGTTCCCGTCGTGCTTCCTTGAATAATGTCACGATGGAAACAACGTCCGCCAGCGAGTTTCGCTGCCGGGCGCTTTCTTGTTTGGCGCGGTGCGAGGCGAGCGAAATGCTTAAGTTGTGGGGTCGGACTACCTCGGCCAACGTTCAGAAGGCGATGTGGACACTGGGCGAGCTCGGAATTGCGCACGAGCGGATCGACGCCGGCGGCGCGTTCGGGGGGACCGATACGGCCGAATACGCGGCGAAGAACCCCAATCGGCTCATCCCGGTGCTCGAGGATGGCGATTTCTGCCTGTGGGAAAGCGAGGCGATCGTTCGCTATCTCGCATCGACCTACGGCCGGGGCACGCTGATGCCATCTGATGCCAAAACCGCCGCGCATGCCGATCAGTGGATGATGTTTTCCGCCACCAGCCTGCAGCCCGAGATCATCGGCGTGTGCTTTTGGGGGCTCTATCGGACGCCGGCGTCTGACCGGAACGTGGCGGCAATCGAGGCTTCGGCCAAAAAGGTCGGCGACAAGCTCGCGGTTCTCGACCGGCATTTGGCCGGTCGTCCCTTCGTGCTCGGCGACAACCTGACGGTGGCTGATATTTCCGCCGGCAGCCTCATGTTCCGCTATTTCACGCTGCCGATCGCGCGTCCGTCGCTGCCCAACGTCGAGGCCTGGTACGCCCGTCTTGGTGGCCGGCCGGCCTACCGCAATAGCGTCATGACCGACTATTCGAGCCTCAAGGTGCCGGGTGCGTAAGTCTTTACCAGTGAAGGCGTGAACTCGATGTTCCAATCGCTCTCAGACCGGCTCAATGGTGTCCTCGACAGGCTTCGCGGGCGAGGCGCGCTGTCGGACAGCGACGTGGCAGAGGCCATGCGCGAGGTGCGCCGGGCGTTGCTCGAGGCCGACGTTGCGCTCGAAGTCGTTCGCAGCTTCACCGAGGCGGTTAAGGCGAAGGCCGTCGGCCAGGAGGTCATCCGCTCGGTGAAGCCCGGGCAGATGGTCGTCAAGATCGTCCACGACGAACTCGTCTCGGTGCTCGGCTCGTCCGCCGAACCGATCGATCTTTCGGCGGCTCCGCCGGTGGCAATCCTGATGGCGGGCCTTCAGGGTTCGGGCAAGACGACGACTACGGCCAAGATCGCCTACAGGCTGACGAACCGCGATCGCCGCAAGGTTCTGATGGCTTCGCTCGATACGCGGCGGCCGGCGGCGCAGGAGCAGTTGAGGGTGCTCGGCGAGCAGACCGGCGTCGCAACGCTGCCGATCGTGCCGGGACAGACACCCCTGCAGATCGCGCGACGGTCACTCGAGGCGGCCAAACTCGGCGGTTACGATGTGGTGCTGCTCGATACCGCAGGCCGGGTGACGCTCGACGAGGAGTTGATGGAGGAGGTCGCCGAGGTCAAGCGACTGACCTCGCCACATGAAGTGCTGCTCGTCGCCGACAGTCTCACGGGTCAGGATGCCGTGGCCACGGCCAAGGCTTTCGACGAGCGGCTTGGAATTACAGGTATCGTGCTGACGCGCGCCGACGGCGATGGCCGGGGCGGCGCGGCGCTGTCGATGCGAGCCGTGACGGGTAAGCCGATCAAGTTGCTCGGCGTCGGCGAGAAGTGGGACGCGCTCGAGGATTTCGATCCCAAGCGGGTCGCCGGTCGAATCCTCGGCATGGGCGATATCGTCGGGCTCGTCGAGAAGGCCGCCGAGACTGTCGACATGGCGAAGGCGCAAGCCATCGCCGAGAAGATGCAGAAGGGCATTTTCGACCTCGAGGATATGGCAGGGCAACTCGTCCAGATGCAGAAGATGGGCGGGATGGGCGGCCTTATGGGAATGATGCCCGGCGTTCGCGGCATGAAGGACCAGCTCGCGGCAGCCGGGCTAGACGACCGAATGCTGAAGAGGCAGCACGCCATCATTCAATCGATGACGCCCAAGGAGCGGCGCAATCCGAAAGTCATCGACGGCAAGCGCAAGCGGCGTATCGCGGGCGGCTCGGGAACCAAGGTCGAGGAGGTGAACCGCTTGCTGAAGCAGCACCGCCAGATGGCCGACATGGTGAAGGAGATGGGCCGCAATCCGGGCATGCTGAAGAAGATGGCTGGTGCCATGGGGCTCGGTGGCGCGGGTGGCCTCGGCGGGATGGGCGGGGCGCCAAGCGAGGCCGAGCTGCGGAAGATGCAGGATGAGCTCATGAAACTCGATCCGAAGGCCCTGGAGGCTCTCCCGCCGGAGATCCGGGCTGGTCTGCCGAAGGCACCGGGGGGAGCGCCCTCGGGCGGGCTTGCGGGCCTCGGTGCCGGTCGCCCCGGTGGGTTGCCTGGACTGCCTGGGCTGGGCGGGGGAATGCCAAAGTTTCCGGGACTTCCTGGGAAGAAGAAGTGAGGCGGCCGCGGCGCTGCATCGCGAATGAGCTCTGAACGGCCGAGGCCGACGGGGCGAGAATGTATGGAATGAAATCGAAGCACTGATCCAACTGCAAACGAAGGAACTTTACAATGTCCGTCAAGATGCGCCTCGCCCGTGGCGGCGCCAAGAAGCGCCCCTACTACTACATTGTGATCGCGAATGGCACCTCGCCGCGCGACGGCCGCTACATCGAGCAGATCGGCACGTTCAATCCGATGCTGAAGAAAGACGATCCGGCCCGCGTGAAGCTCGATGCTGAGCGCGCCGCCCATTGGCTCAAGTGTGGAGCCCAGCCGACCGATCGCGTCGCGCGCTTCCTCGATGCCGCTGGCCTCATGAAGCGGACGGCATCGAACAATCCCGAGAAGATGAAGCCGAAGAAGAAGGCGCAGGAGCGCGCCGCCGCCAAGGCGAAGGCTGCCGCAGAGGCCGCCGCTGCGACCGAGTAAGGTTGCGCGAGGCATTTGCCTATTTCGGCTTCGCCAGGCCGCGGCCCGATGCACTCGGGTGGCGGCCGGCGGGGGCGATTGCGGAGGTCGACGGCCGGTCCGTTTGGACGCGCGCGCTCGGGTGAACGTTGGCAGAGGCGCGTCGGCTCGTCGCGCCCGTAACTTCGGCCGGAATAAAACTGCCGGTCAGTCGCGGGCGTATTCGTCTGGTGTCAGCGCCGTGAGTGCGAGCGCATGAACGCGCTTGCCTACTTCCTCGGCGAGTATCTCATTGACGATCCGGTGGCGTTCAACCCTGGACTTGCCTGTGAATTTCTCGGACACGACGAGCACCCGGAAGTGGCTTTCCCCGGTGCCCGGCGAGGATCGGTGACCCGCGTGCAATTCGCTCTCGTTTATGATGTCGAGACGAGTCGGCTCGAGGCCGACCAATAGTTTTTGCCGCATCGCGGATTCGACGCTCATGGGAATAGCTACCGTGTGTCTATTGATTACTCATTTCAGCGTAACATGTATCGCGTATCACGCCGATCACACCCAACCGCTGTGACGCTCTACCACTCGACGTCGGCCTTGTACTCGCCAAACCGTTCTGTCCATAGTCGCCGGCCATGAAGAACCCCTCGTCGAAATACTTCGATAGCATCCGCATCAGCGGGAACAAGCGCGCTCGCCCCGAGGCGCGGCAAGAGCCTTTGCGCGCGCCGTGCGAATGGAAGGGTTGCACGAAGCCCGGCGCACACAAGGCGCCCAAGGGCCGCGGCCGTGACGGGGAATATTTCCTGTTTTGCATCGAGCATGTGCGCCAGTACAACGCGAGCTACAACTACTTCGACGGCATGAGCGACAGCGAGGTCGAGGACTTCCGCAAGGACGCCCTGACCGGTCACAGGCCGACGCGCAAGCTTGGCGCCAACGCGGCGGCCGCAAACGCCGCATCAGGCACCGCGCCGGCAGATGCGACAATTGACATGAGCGGCACGGCCGCGCGCGTGAAAGATCCGCATTCCTTCTTCGCCCAGCGGGCCCGGCTGGCGCGCGAGGAGGCCAAGGCAGCCCAGAGAAAACTGAAGCCGCTCGAGAAAAAGTCGCTCGCCGCGCTCAATCTGACCGGTGCGGCGACCAAGGACGAGATCAAGGCTCGGTACAAGGAGCTCGTGAAACAGCACCATCCCGACGCCAATGGCGGCGATCCGCGCTCGGCTGACAAGTTGCGCGAGATCATTCAAGCCTATAACCTTTTGAAACAGTCCGGCATGGCGTGACGCTCGCGCCCAAGAAACAAGGCGTGCCGGTCGCCCTCAATCGGACTATTCCATCGCATGCGCGCTGAAGCACAATCCAAGGCCAACGGCACATCGGCCGTGGCCCTTCCAGATATGACGGTGTCGGTCAGGCAGGTTTTCGGGATCGACAGTGATCTCGAGGTGCCGGCCTACGGCAAGCCGGGCGAGAACGTGCCCGACCTCGATCCCGACTATCTGTTCAACCGCGAGGTCACGCTCGCCATTCTTGCCGGTTTCAAATACAACCGGCGTGTGATGGTGCAGGGCTATCACGGCACCGGCAAGTCGACACACATCGAGCAGGTGGCCGCGCGGCTCAACTGGCCGTGCATCCGCGTCAACCTCGACAGTCACGTCTCGCGCATCGATCTCGTCGGCAAGGACGCGATCGTGCTCAAGGATGGCAAGCAGGTCACCGAGTTCCGGGAAGGCATCCTGCCATATGCGCTACAGACCAACACCGCGCTGGTGTTCGACGAGTACGACGCCGGCCGCCCGGACGTGATGTTCGTGATCCAGCGCGTGCTAGAGGCATCGGGAAAACTGACGCTGCTCGATCAGTCGAAGGTGATCCGACCGCATCCCGCGTTCCGTCTGTTCGCGACGACGAACACCATCGGCCTGGGCGATACGTCGGGCCTCTATCACGGGACGCAACAGATCAACCAGGGCCAGATGGACCGCTGGTCGATTGTCGTGACGCTCAACTACCTGCCGCACGACGACGAGACGCGTATCGTGCTGCAGAAGGTGAAATCGTTCGCCAAGACAGAGACCAAGCGCAAGCAGATCTCGGCCATGGTGCGCGTCGCCGACCTGACGCGCGCTGCATTCGTCAACGGTGAGCTTTCGACAGTGATGAGCCCGCGCACGGTGATCACCTGGGCGCAGAACGCCGAGATTTTCGGCGACATCGGCATGGCGTTTCGCTTGACGTTCTACAACAAGTGCGACGAACTCGAGCGTCCACAGGTCGCGGAGTTCTACCAGCGCTGCTTCGGGGAAGAATTGCCTCAGAGCGGCGCCAATATCGCTTTGGGCTAAGTCCGGTGACCGCGACCATCGCAGCCGGCGACAGCCGATCGAAGCGCTACGTGTTCGACCCGCAGACGATCCGCGAATTCGCGACGGAAGCGGGGGACATGAACCCGCTCCATCACGACACCGGGTTCGCCGCGGGTACGCGCTTTGGCGGCATCATCGCCAGCGGAGCGCACATGGCGGCCGTGCTCATGGGGTTCGGGGCGACGTTCGTGTCGGAACTGGGCGAGGCGGTCGGGCTCGAGTTCACCTATCGCTTCGCCAAGGCCATACCTGCCGGAACTGAGACGATACTGACCTATACGATCACCGCGGTCGAGCCGCATGCGAAGCTCGGCGGTCTGTTGTTGTCGTTTGAAGGCACAATCACCGACGACGCGGGCACGCGCTATGTCGTGAGCACCGGCAAGGCCGTCGTTTTCGATAGACCGGCCGGAACAGCCTAGTGTTCCGGTTCCGACATTTGCTCCCCCTTGGAGCGCGGTTCGAAACAAATGTCGGGTCCAAGAGGAACACTAGCAACTTTATGATTCTAGTGTAGCTTTTGCATCTGACATTTGGTGCTGATACCAGCCGCGAGCGGGGACCAAACGTCAGATGCGCTACACTAGCGGGGGCCGCCCTGGTATTCTGTTCCGTTGCAGGGGGCTGGTGCACGGCGATGTTTCAGTCTGCCGCAGAACCGACGGACGCGGAGGCGGATTTGCGGATCATCAGGCTGGTGCTGTTGACTGTTTCGGCGGCCGTTGCGCTGACGCTCGGGGCAACGATGGCCGTTCGCGCATTCTATCTGCCAGTTTCCGAATGCCTCGTTACGAAGGCATCGGTCGATACGATCGAGCTTCGTATGGACTATGGCGGGGTGGTCCGAGCGCTTGGATGCGAGGGGGTGCGCGTCAAGCGGGACGACTGGGGCGAGATCGTCCGCGAAGTCTATCAATGGCGCGGGGCCGCCTGGCCATTCGGCCGGCTTCAGGGTGAATTCTATACGCAGCCCGGCGGCGCCCCCCTTGTCTTGCACAAGACCGAGGTGCATTGGCTCGATATAGTCTGGTCGAAGGCTGGGCTGCCAGAGGTGGCTGGCCGGCTGGATGGAGCTACACTGCCTCCATGATGAAGCTCTAGAAACGAGATTGGCTCGCTAGCGATGACGTCGCCGCCTACCGGCAAACGAAAAGAAGCTCCGGCCGAGCCGCTCAAGCGGGCGCTCGGCGTGACCTGCCGCGCCATCGCGGGCGACAAGGACATGCTGGTCAATTTCGGGCCCGGGCAACCGGATCTGGCTGGCCACACCATGCACCTGCCGGAAATCTCGCGGGTGCCGAGCAAGCGCGAGGTCGCCGTCATCCGGGGTTGGGCAGACGGACTGGCGCTTCGCGCGGCGTTCCACGACGCCAAGCTTCACAACAGGAACGCACCGTCCAGCGGGGCCGCTCGCGCGGTATACGACGCGATCGAGCGGGCGCGCGTCGAGGCGGTCGGCGCAAACCGTATGGACGGCATGGCGCAGAACCTGACGGCGCGGCTTGAGGATTACTATGCCCAGGCGCGCTTTTCTGAAGCCAAGAACGAGAGGACCGCACCCCTCGAGGAAGCCGTGGCGCTGCTCGTTCGCGAGCACCTGACCGGCCTGCCGCCGCCATCGGCGACGGCCAAGACGATTGCCGATGTCTGGCGGGCTTCAGTGGAAGACAGGGCTTCGGCCACGCTGGAGAAGATGGCGGTTCTCGCAGAAGATCAGGATTCGTTCGGGCGCCTCGCGCGGGAGCTGCTACGATCGCTCGACCTAACCTCGGAGGAGGATCTCGAGACGGCCAAGAGCGAGCCCGAGACCGACGAGGATCAACAGTCGGAAGGCGGCAGCGAGGAAGCCGAGCAGTCCCAGCAGGGTTCGGAAGGTCAGGACAAGGCCCCTGACGATGAGCGGAATCAGGGCGAAGCCGGCGAGATGGAGGAGGCCACCGAGGCCGCCCAAAGCGATCAGGATGCGGACGAGACCGACAGCGAGGGGGACGATGCGGAGGAGACGCCTGCGCCGTGGCGGCCCAACACCACCGTTCTCGATGACCCCGAGCGGTTCGGCTACAAGGTGTTCACGCGCGCGTTCGACGAGGAAGTCGATGCGGCGGAACTGGCTTCTCCCGACGAGCTCGAGCGATTGCGGGGTTTCCTCGACAAGGAGTTGCGCCAGCTTTCTTCCGTTGTCTCGAGGCTCGCGAATCGGCTCCAGCGGAAGCTGCTGGCGCAGCAGAACCGGGCGTGGGACTTCGATCTCGAGGAGGGCACGCTCGACGCTGCCCGGCTGACGCGCATCGTCATCGATCCGATGCATGCGCTTTCCTACAAGGCGGAGCGAGACACGGATTTCCGCGATACCATCGTTACGGTGCTCATCGATAACTCGGGCTCGATGCGGGGCCGGCCGATCATGGTCGCGGCCTGTTGCGGCGATATTCTAGCTCGAACACTCGAGCGATGCGGTGTGAAGGTCGAGATCCTCGGATTTACGACACGCGCGTGGAAAGGCGGACAGGCGCGCGAGAAGTGGTTGTCCGAGGGCAAGCCGCAGAACCCCGGGCGCCTCAACGATCTCCGTCATATCGTCTATAAGCGAGCCGACGCGCCCTGGCGGCGCTCCAAGCGGTCGCTGGCTCTCATGATGCGCGAAGGCCTGCTGAAGGAGAACATCGACGGAGAGGCGCTGGCCTGGGCCCATTCGCGGCTGGTGGCGCGGCCAGAGCAGCGGCGCATTCTCATGACGATCTCGGATGGCGCGCCGGTCGACGACAGCACCACGTCCGTCAACTCACAGACCTACCTCGAAACGCATTTGCGGCAGGTCATCGCTGAAATCGAGAATCGCGGACTTGTCGAGCTCGTCGCGATCGGTATCGGTCACGATGTGACGCGCTATTATAAGCGGGCCGTGACGATCACCGATCCTTCCGAGCTTGCCGGCGCCATGACGGACAAGCTGGTCGAACTGTTCGACGAGGATGCGGTCGCACGCCGCTCCAGAGCGTAGGGTTGCGATATGGTGATCGTTGCGGTCATTCTGTTCGTGGCGGTGGCCCTGATCGCACTGCCGCAGCTATGGGTGCATCAGACCATCGAGCGGCATGCGGTCGATCGCCCGGACTTGCCTGGCACCGGGGCCGAATTCGCGCGCCACGTGCTCGATGGAATGAAGCTCCACGATGTGAAGGTCGAGACGACGGAGCTTGGCAACCACTACGATCCGGAGGCGCGGGCGGTGCGGCTGGAACCGCGCTTTTATTCCGGCCGCTCGGTTTCGGCCGTCGCGATCGCGGCGCACGAGGTGGGGCATGCCATGCAGCATGCGATCTCGCTGCCGATGTTCGAGCGGCGTCTCATCATCGCAAAGCAGGCACACGTGATCGGACTGATCGCACAGGCGTTTCTATGGTCGGCGCCGATCTTCGTCATACTGAACAAGAGCGTCACGGCACTTGTGCTCAATATCATCGGTTTCGGCGGCATGACGCTGCTGTCGTTCGCGCTCCAGGCCATGACGCTGCCGGTCGAGTTCGATGCGAGCTTCAACCGGGCGATGCCGCTGCTTCGCGACGGCCGTTTCCTGGAGAAGAGCGATCTTTCGGCGGCCCGTCAGTTGTTGCGGGCGGCCGCCTACACGTATGTCGCGGCGCTGATCCGGAGCCTGCTGACATTGCCGCTCGCCGGCCGCGGCATCAGGATGTGAAGCGGCCGCCAGTTCGGAAGACGCCGAAGCGCATACCGAGGTAGCTCACGAACATCGCGCCGAGCGAGGCAAGTATCAGGGCGGCTTCGGGAGCTGTCGCAGGCCCCGCGTACAGGATCGACGCATAAAGGACATAGTTGGTCGCGATCGACGACCAGGCGACGGCGACATAGCGCATCAATTCGGGAAGTGAGGGCGGTTCGGCGACGTTGAACGTCAGCCGCCGATGGCAGCGCCATGCCACGAGTATCGCGACGCATATGCCAGCCACTCTGGCGGCAAGCGGTGGCACGTCGAAACCGCGATGAAGCAGCGATGTCACGCCCATGTCGGTCGTGAGCGCGATGATGCCCGATATCACAAAGCCCGCGCCGTGCCTGACGAGGCTGTGGCTTTCGGCTGAGGGGCTGGGGCTGGATGGCTCGTGTCCGGTGTCCGCCATCTCAGAATCCAGAAACAGTGCTCGAGCCGGACCATTCAGACGGCCAATCGACTGGATTGCCGACGGAGGTGCGACTTGGCCGCCAGATCGGTGCGGGGAAGTTGCCGCGAAGTAGCGCGTCGTGCTCATGGCGGCGGCGGGTGGTAACGGGGTCGAGACGGGTGAGTTCATCGTCGACGAAGCCAGGGTGGCACATGACCATGTGGCGGGGGCCGGCCGAGCGTAAGCCGGCGCCAAAGTCGGCGTCGGCGCCGCCTGGGTGGAAATCGGTGATGCCTGAAAAGCCGTCGTTCACAGGGAAACCAAGTTCACGCATGCGGCGACCGAAGCCACGCGACAGCCACGAAAGGGCCAGCGCTTTGGTGACGGACCTTCCGCGGCGGACGATGCGGCTCGGCTTGTCGGCGGGGTCGCGAACCAGCGGGCGGATGGCGGACTGGCCGTAGCGGCGGACTAGCACGTCGGCGAACGCGTCTCGAACCACGGGTAGCGCGTGAACGTGCTGGTGGCCGTCGATATGGTCCGGTGCGAGGCCGATCTCGGCCTCGAACGCGGTGATCTGGCGGTCGATTTCGGTTGCGATCTCGTCTCGGTCCAGTCCGCCTCGCAGGGCAAGGGACGTGACGTCGGCGATGCCGGGAAGGCGGCGAGCCGGCGCCAGTTTGGCCATGGAACCGAGCGGCTGGCCGAGCGTGAGATTGAGATGAAGGCCAACCGCGACGTGATTGCGGACGCGGGCGATCCAGGTCGCGTGGGACGGCCAATGCGGGGAGGTCGTCATGGCGCTGGTGGCGGAGAGGCGGCCGGCTTCGGCAAGCTCGACGATCGATCGCGAGACACCGTTCGTCATGGCGTAGTCGTCGGCGCACAGGAGGATGCCGGGTCTTGGTGAAACCCTTCCGTTCGACGGCGATCGTGTCCTGTCAGGCACGGGGCGGGTTCCGCTGTTGTTGCGTCTTGTCCTGGGGGCTCTGGTCCGGATCTAGCCCGATCTCCTCGGCGACTAGGAAAAGCGGTCGGCCTTTGACCTCCTCATATATGCGTCCGAGATATTCGCCGATCACTCCGAGCGAGATCAGTTGGATGCCCGCAAAGAACATGATCGAGACGATGAGGGTCGGGAAGCCAGCCTGATCTATACCCAGGATCACAGTCTTTGAGAGAAATACGAGAATATAGAGGAATGCCATGAGTGAAACGGCCAGTCCGAGGACACTCCAGACGCGAAGCGGGAGGGTCGTGAAGGATGCCAGCGCGTCGAATGCGAAATGAAGAAGGCGGCGGAAATTCCAGCGGGTGACGCCGCCGTCGGCCCGCTCGGCAACCTCGAATGGGACCGCTTCAACCTTGAAACCGATCCAGGCGAACAGCCCCTTGTTGAACCGCGCCCGCTCGCCGAGCCGGTTAAAGGCGTCGAGCGCGCGCCGCGAGAACAGCCGGAAGTCTCCGCCACCTTCGTGCAGGGCCGTCCCGGAGAGGAATCTGAACAGGTTGTAGAACGCGACCGAGAATGCGCGTCGGAGCGGACCGTCAGTCGAGCGGTCGAGGCGTGCGCCGTAGACGATGTCGTTGCCGCACCGCCACCCCTCCAGCAACTGCGGTATGACTTCGGGGGGGTGCTGAAGGTCGGCATCCATAAGGATCGTGGCGTCGCCCGTCGCCGCTCTCAAGCCCGCCGTCACCGCGATTTCCTTGCCGAAGTTGCGGCTCAAAACGACGGCCTTCAGGCGCGGGTCACTTTCGTGGGCCTTACGCAAGATATCCAGAGTCCGGTCGCGTGAGCCATCGTCGACGAAGATCACCTCATATTTCGCCCCCGTGGCTTCGAGGACGGGTGTCAGCCGCGACAGCAGGCTTTCGATCCCGCGTTCCTCGTTAAAGACGGGGATCACGACGGTCAGCGTGAAGGCGCCGGTCGCCTCGGGGCTCGGTAAGGATTGGGATTGCGGCCCGGCAGTGGGCTGAGATCCTTCGCGGTCTCCCATCCGGTCGATGTCGAACGTTGGCTGCAAGCAGGCACCTCTACAGAATTTCGTCCTCGTCCATGATCGGCTCGGCTGCTTCGACGACCTTGCCTGAATCGGGAACGACTTTGGCTTCGCGCTCAGCGGACCAGGCAATGTGGAACAGCGCATCCCCAAGATTGACGATCGGCAGCGTCGTACGGCCGATGATAATCCCACGGCGGGGCGCTACGACCGGCACATCGACGTCCTCGTAGGGGTTGGCTATGTGGCCGATGACCTCGCCTTCGTTAACGGCGGCGCCGATGCGCTTCGACGTCCGGAAGATGCCTCCCTCCGGAGCGCGGACCCATCGCGAGGCGTTGGCGAAAACCGGGCCGGCGGCGGCCGCGCGCGGTGCGGCCTCCACGCCATCGGGCAGTTCGAGCATTCCCATTTCGAGCATCACGCCCGCGATGCCGTTCACTCCGGCCTCGATGGCGAAGTCGTCGAATCGAAGTCCCTCGCCGCCTTCATAGACCAGTACGTCGACACCTTTCTCGCGGGCTGCCTTGCGCAGCGAACCCTGCCGCTCCGGGCTATCGACGACGACCGGCGCGCCGAACGCCTCGCTCAACTGCTTGAGCCGCGGATACTTCAGGTACTCGCAACGGATCTGGGGCAGGTTCACACGGTGAATTGCGGCGGTGTGGAGATCTATGCCGATCTGGGAGCGCTGCACGACCTCGGTCAGCAACAGGTTCGCGATCCGGCCAGCAAGAGACCCGCCGGCCGAGCCGGGGAACGAACGGTTCAGGTCACGCCGGTCGGGCAGATATCGGGACCGTCCGATGAAGCCATATGCATTGACGATCGGGGCGCACATTAGTGTGCCGGACAGATTGCCCGGCGAAAGCAGGCGCAGGACGCGGCGGATGATCTCGACGCCATTCAATTCGTCGCCGTGGATGGCGGCGGTTATGAACATCGACGGCCCCGGGCGCGCGCCATGCAGCACATGGACCGGTATCGATACGGGGGTGTGGTTGGAAAGCCTGGATACGGGAAGGTCGACGAGGTGCCGCTCGCCGGCATCGATCGATACCCCCGAGATCACGAAAGGTTGCCGCAATTGCAGCCGCGGAACCGGGATCGTGCTCTGTTCGGGGCTCATCTCAGGGTTTCCGTTACGCATACCAGGGCATCAATCCATCAGCGCCGCAACACTTGCAAGGCTCCAATGGTCGCCGCGATCTTGTGCGTCATCGCGCCTGGTCCTTCACGGCGGCTATGTGTGTTCGTAAATAGCAACCATGACAAGCTCCGGCCGCAGGCCGATGCTGTTCGCCATGGCCCAGTCGATTGATAAATTTGTCGAATTACTTACGGTGATCGAGCTGGCATCCTATTTTCCATCAGATGCCCGCCGTCGTCATCCGAGGCTCGAGTGTGCAGCGCATAATTGAAACCGGCCAGAATGACCGTGGCCTGCCGGCGGCGACGGCAAAGAGGCGTTTGAGGCGGCTCAGAGCCCTGCAAAAGTTCGCCGAGCGTCAGGCGTTCGCCTTGCGTGCGCCCGTTCGCGCATCAGCCATTCTGGCGCTAGTCGGGCTGATCCTGTTCTCGCCGCTGCTGCTCGACGACATGGTCTTCCGGGCATCTTATCTCATGCGTCCTTCGGAGGATTCCATCAGCGTCAAGGTGCCGGCGCTGCTCAGCGACCTGCCGATACTCAAGCTGCAGGGCGGCACCCTTTCGATGCCGCCGGCCCTATCCGGGAAGGCCCGGACGGGCGAGGCGCTCGCCGCACTGGTCAAGGGTGGCACGGCGCGACTTGCGCTGAAAGGCCCGGTGTTTGTGCTGGACGTGGCGGGGGCGGGGGGGGTGTCTGCCGAGGTCGCCGACTACACCTCCGGTGAGGCTCCCGACACCGCTCCGATCGTGAACTCACCTCTCATCGACGCGCTGAAGCATGCCGCGTTCGAGACGCTGGTCATCCGGGATGGGACGATGTTGCTTGATCTCGGCAGCGGCCGGCGGGAAGAGCTTTCGTCGATAGACGCGGACGTCAGCATCAAGCGACGAACGGCGACCAGGATTAAGGGCAGCGCAAAACTAAGAGGTGAGGCCATCAGGTTCGACCTCGTTTTCGGCGCTCGAATCGAGCGGCGCGGGTCGGCCAAGATCCCGGTCAAGGGACGCATCGACAACGGGCTGTTCCAGGTCGACCTCGACGGACGGCTGGACGTGGGCCGCGGCATCTCACTGGCCGGCACAAGCGCCGAGATCACGGTCGCCAACGTCCGCTCGATCGCCCGTTGGCTCGGCGAGGTCTGGCCGAGCGGGGCCGGGCTCCGGGATTTTTCGGCACGGGGCACGCTCGAGTGGGTCGGGCCGGTGCTCGCCATGAGCCGCGGGCGGTATGTGATCGACGGTAACGAGGCCTCGGGCACGCTATCGCTGTCGCTGGCCGGGCCACGGTCCCTCGTGGCCGGGACGCTCGCCTTCGGTAAGTTCGATCTGTCGCCCTATTTTCCACTGCCGGTCGCGGTGCCGGGAGAAAAGTCGGACGGCGGCAAGGACCGTTGGGCCAGGCTTCCGCTCGTCAACGCGCTCAAGGCCACTTCGGACGTCAGGCTACCGATGGTCGGCGTTCTCGACGTCGATCTCAGGCTGTCCGCCGAGCAGCTTCGTATCCATTCTGCCGAGGCTGGCCGAGCCGCCGCCAGCCTCACAATGCGGGAGGGGCAGGTTCTGCTCAACGTCGCGGAGGTGATGCTTCCGGATGGTGGGCGCGCGGTCGGCGAATTCAGTCTTTCGGGGCCGGCGTCCTATCCCAATTTCGCGGTCCAGGGCCGGCTTGAAGACGTCGAACTCGGTTCGATCTCGAATGCTCTTGTTGGGCTGGCGGCTGTTCGCGGCCGTGGCCAGCTCATATTCGACATGGCGGCGAGTGGCTCTACCGGCATGGACATCATGAGCCGGTTGACGGGCAAGATGGAAGCGCGACTGCCCGATGGCGGAGTGGTGTCGTGCAACCATGTTGCCGTCGCGGCGGCGGTCAGGGCAAGCCGGTCTTCCTCCGATCTGTGCAGTTCGAGCGTCACGGTCGTGCCCACGACGGCCCTCGCGCGATTGTCCAGCGGCAGGCTTGTTGCGAACGGGCTCGAACTCACCACCAGCGAGGATCTCGTTCGGTTCAACGGCTCGATCGACCTCGTGACGAGCGGCGTCGATGTCGCCATCACATCGCTGCCGTTGCGTCAGCCGGGTGGCGACGGAGCCGCCAAGACCGTGAGGGACGTCATCACGGTTCGCGGCCGAACGGACGCTCTCAGCATCGCGGTTACGCCATAGGGGTGGCCGTTCCTCACGACCCGTGGCGCTACCTGCCCGTCACCAGCTTCGGCGAGGGCCGGTGTCTGCGTGAATGAGGCCGCCTCCGTAGTGCTTGATGCCGCCAATCGAGCCGTTGTTCCGCAGGTACGCGAGCGCGCCCGAGACATTGCCGTGAACACGGAAATCGACGGCATCGCCGGTCAGATGGTGCGATCGTTTCGCGCCGCCGACGCTGGCGTTACGGCTCTTGCTCCGGCAGGTCGACGTCACGGTGACGCTGCCAAACGAAGAGGCGATGTCTTGGACCACGGCGATCAGCGTGCCGTTGAGGCAACCACTCGAGGCCGACCAGGACACGCCGCCGGACAGGCTTCGGCGAGATGGGCGTGGATCGTAATCAACGTCACCGCGGGCGGCGTATCGCTTGCCTTTTGCGCGCGGACGCTCGGCGATGGTGTCGTCGTCGGCCTGTTTCCGGAGGCGCTTGGCGGCTCGTGGGCTGTGACCGGTGATGTTCGGCTTCTCATCCCAGAAAGGCTCAACGATTTCGGCCTTCGCGGTCGAGACGGTGGCGCTCATGGCAACGGTGACAACAGTGGTGGTTGTAATGAGGGTCAGCACGGGCACCATTGAGAACGCAGTGATCAGCAAGGCGGCAATACGAGAACGCATAACGAAACCCCATTCGGCTGCATGAAACGAACTGACGGCGTCCACGAGCTGATGCTTGCAGTTGCAACGCAGACCAGCCGAACTGCCACGAGTTTGGAAGACAGTTAAAGCTCTGCGTCCGGTTATGGTTAACGCCGTCGCGATATAAGTCCCGTGATCAGTGTGATCGCGAGGCCGGCCGCCAGTCCCCAGATGCCGCTCGCAATTGGCTTTAAGCCGAGCCATGTGACGCGATCCTCGGCGATGCGGCGCGCCTGCAAGGTCGCCCATGCGCGGGCTGGACCTGTGGGGGCGGCGGTACTTTGCTCCCGCAGGGTCGCGAGGCGGCGGGCGATGGATGGCGGGGCGGTGGTTCCCGCCCCGCTTGCTTCATAAGCGGCGAACGGTGCAATCCGTGGGGCGAGGGAGAGCCCGGCTACGATTGTGATGCCGATGACGACGGCTAGCAACGCGCCCATGGCATTTCGAGCCGGTGTCGCGACGGCGCCTATGGCCGCTGGGATGACACCGGTTGCCGCTATCCCGGCCGCAAGCGCGAGCAGAGAACTCACGTCGCCCAACTCCAGCATGGCTACGAGCCCGGCCAAGGCCGTGACACCGATGGCTATGGTGCGCTCGTTGCTTGCTCCAGGCATCGGCCCGAGCACGAGGGCCGATCGCGAGGCCAGTACGGCACCTGCCAAAAGGGCCGCGATCAGCAGCGCCGCAGCGGCGGTCCGAGGTGCGCCGGAAGCGTCCAGGCTGGCGTATACGAGGCCTTCGCGCGAATAGGTGGCGTCCTGCCAGCGGAGCAACCCGTCCTTCCCGAATCCCTTGCCGCACAGGTCGGAGATGCGTGGCGGGCTGCCGGCCGCCTTCGCCGGCGGCTTGCCGCAAAGCTCCAGGAACCCGGCGGCGGCATGGTCGTTCAGCCAGACCGGGGGGGAGGCTACTTTGATGCCGCTATCGAATGCGGACATGAGATCGCGTTTGCCATTTGCGGCGATCGGGGGGATCAGGATCAGGAGCGCCAGCACCATGAGCGCCGAGCGGCGATTAGCCCTCGTGTCGCCCCTCAATCCGCCGTAGCTGATGGCCGCTGCGGCAAATCCCAGACCGACGATCGACGCCAGAGCGGCGAAGTTGATGGCGTCGGTCTTCAGGAAGGGCACCGTATGGGCGCGAAACTGGGCGGGGTCCGCCAGTCGCTTTTCGAGCAGCCGCTGCTCGATGCCGGCCAAATCGGGGATCGCCGGAACCGCCAGGAGCGCAGATGGCCCGTGGCGCCAGACCATGGCCGCCGTGGCGGTCAGCACGAGCACGACGAGGAGGCTGAATGCTGCCGCGGACAGCACATCCATCCGGTCGTCACCGATGCCCGGCAGTACAAGGCCCGCGGCGAACACGATCGCCACGGCCGTCATCAATCCTAAGCCACGCCCGGGAAACAACAGGTCCAGTCCGGCAGCGGCAATCTGCAGGTCGGCAGCCAGGAGCAGGGCGGAGGCAAGAAGCAGCACAAGGCGAACGAGCGTGCCGAGCGCAGGACTGGCGTAGGAGTGCGCCAGCGCATCGGCCGGGGTGATATCCCGCCGCGTCATGGCGCTCGATACCGGCGCCAGCAACGTCGCCCACAGGAATACCGCTCCAGACAGTCCGATGAGAATCGCCAGGCCGTCGTGTCCCTGGGCCAGAAGAGTCGTCGATGCGGTGATGATTGCTGCGGTCCCGGCCCACGGCAGCGCCGACGACATGGTCCGTCGCGCCGAACTCGCCTCAGATCTCATCATCACGACCGCCCCAGCGAACCAAAAGCACGAATACCGCCAGCAGCAATGGAATGCCCTGGGTCACGACGGCATATCCGAGCGGAAGCCCGGCCGGGCGTAAACCATTCAGTGTCGGTGTCAGCATCGGCAGTCCAACGATAAGCATGACGAATATCACGATCGCGAGGATCGGGCGCCCGAAGCTGCTGCGGCTGGGATGTGTCATCTATTGAGCGGCCCGATTTCAAGAATTTCAATTCCAAGTGGCCTTGGCGACACGCCAGCGGCCACTAGACCAAAGTCGTCTGTGACATATATCGACGCAGCAGTCGCTGGGGCTTAGAGTGCGCGACCGTGCCGAGGGAACACCATTAGAAAAAACCCGAAAAGGGTGACTTCGTGGCGATCGGGACGGGAGAGTAATAGCGACGACAAGGGGAGACTTTCTTGACGGGCCTCATTCGGCTCGACGCACTTCGTGCGCTCAGGGTGACTTCAACATCGCGAAGTTGCGCGACGCGCATATGAGTCGCAAGGCGGGCTTGGCTCAAGTTCCAGAAGCCACTAGACAACGAGGCTCCCGCGACGTGGGAACCGAGTAAAAAACGAGAAAACGAGAACGAACGGCTCAGCGGTTTCACCGTCGGCCCAACTCGTCGAAGCGCGCTCGCTGCATCCCGAACAAGGATCGGCCTGGGCGGTCAACGGATGGAAATTCAAGGAGGAGTGACGAATGACGACTGCAACAACGTTACCGGAATATGAGGCCAGAAAGCGGCCGATGTCTGGGGAGGAGCGCAAAGTTATTCTTGCGTCCTCAGCCGGCACCATTTTCGAATGGTACGACTTCTACCTTTACGGCTCTTTGGCCGCGATCATCGGTGCGCAGTTCTTCTCGGCCTATCCGGAAGCGACGCGCAACGTGTTCGCCCTGCTCGCGTTCGCCGCGGGCTTCCTCGTACGCCCGTTTGGCGCTCTCTTCTTCGGCCGTCTGGGTGACCTCATCGGCCGGAAGTACACCTTCCTCATCACCATCCTGATCATGGGTCTTTCGACCTTCCTCGTCGGCTGTCTGCCGAACTACGAGACGATCGGGTCGGCTGCTCCCATCACGCTGATTGCCCTGCGCATGCTCCAGGGTCTGGCGCTGGGTGGCGAGTACGGCGGTGCGGCGATCTACGTCGCCGAGCACGCTCCGCAGAATCGTCGCGGCTACTACACCTCGTTCATCCAGACGACCGCTACGCTCGGCCTGCTGCTCTCGCTCGTCGTGATCATGTTCGTGCAGATCTACGTCAACGCGAACTATCCGGCTGACGCCGTCATGAAGGACGGCAAGCCGCTCCTCGACGCCGTCACGGGCAAGGCAGTGACCGTTGACGCGTTCCGCTCATGGGGCTGGCGCGTTCCGTTCCTCGCTTCGATCCTGCTGCTGCTGATCTCTCTCTACATCCGCTTGCAGATGAGCGAGAGCCCGGCGTTCAAGAAGATGAAGGAAGAGGGTTCGACCTCGAAGGCCCCGCTCGCCGAGACGTTCGGCAAGTGGAGCAACGCCAAGATCGCGCTGCTCGCGCTTCTCGGTCTCGTCGCCGGTCAGGCCGTCGTCTGGTACACGGGTCAGTTCTACGCGCTGTTCTTCCTTCAGAACATTCTGAAGGTCGACAACTTCACGGCCAACGTTCTGATCGCCTGGTCGCTGACGCTCGGCACGGGCTTCTTCCTGGTGTTTGGCTCGTTGTCCGACCGCATCGGCCGCAAGCCGATCATTCTGGCCGGTTGCGCCATCGCAGCGCTGACCTACTTCCCGCTGTTCAACCTCATGACTCAGTACGCGGCGCCCAACCTGCACCGCGCGCATGAGACCACCAAGGTTACAGTTCTGGCCGACCCCAACGACTGCTCGTTCCAGTTCAATCCGACCGGAACGTCGAAGTTCACCAACTCGTGCGACATCGCCAAGTCGGCTCTCGCCCGCGCTTCGGTGAAGTACTCGACCCAGGGTGCACCTGCGGGAACGGTCGCCAGCGTTCAGATCAACGGTGGCGAGACGATCTCGGCTGGCGACAAGGACTTCGCAAAGACGCTGACGGCGGCGCTCGAGAAGACGGACTACGCCAAGGCGAAGATCGATCAGGGCAAGGTTCAGATCAAGATCGAGCCCAAGGACGGCCTCGCCAACTTCGCGAAGATGTTCGACATCTTCACGGAACAGCGCCTGGTCCTGATCGGTATCCTGACGCTGCTCGTCGTCTATGTGACGATGGTTTATGGTCCGATCGCTGCGGCACTCGTGGAACTCTTCCCGACCCGCATCCGCTACTCGGGCCTGTCGCTGCCCTACCACATCGGTAACGGCTGGTTCGGCGGTCTTCTGCCGGCGACGTCGTTCGCCATCGTGGCTCAGACCGGCGATACCTATGCGGGCCTCTGGTACCCGGTGGTCGTCGCCCTCGGGACGGTCGTCATCGGCCTTCTGATGGTGCCCGAGACCTACAAGCGCGACATCTTCAAGGATTGATATCGCACTGCTTCTCGTGAGCAACGAACCGGGGGCCTCGCCGATTGGCGGGGCCCCTTTCGTTTGGGCGATGGCGAGGCGAGACCGGACTGACCTCAATCGGCATCGCATCCGCAAGTGCCGTCGATCAGAATTGTCGAAGCGCGGGACTGCCGGACTGAGATTCAGTGTGCGCGGATAGATCGGAGAAATGGGTGTGCGCAGACGAGGGGGGCAAGAATCGATTGAGGCCGACCCCGTTTCCAGGCTCGGCCCCGTTCACTCCCTAGACTTGGACCTTATTATAATTGCGCGGTCCCAAGCTTTGACGGATGGGACCATGCGAGAGCCCACTACGGGTGTCAAGAAACGGGACGGCGCCGACGTGGAAAAAAACATCCCCGGACGTCGGAAAAGTTGCTTGACGCAACCTAAACTGAATTTTTCACGAATTTTTTGATGCCGCTCCACTTGAGGTCGGGCATGGCAGCCGCGCGCCGTGTGCGCGGCTGATCTTGATCCGGAAGCTGCATATAGGGCTTTGCGCGCTGCAGCATTTGCTGTATTGCTATTGCGAAATGACCCAGAATTCCGACCCGATTCCGATCCGACGCGTAAGCGAGCCTTCAGCCGAGGCTTACCTGCGGGCGGTCGGCCTGCGCGTCCGGCAGGAACGGCAGCGCCGCGGCATGTCCCGTAGGGCACTGGCGGAGGCATCCGGCGTTTCCGAACGCTATCTTGCGGAGTTGGAGCGGGGTGCGGGTAACGCCTCGCTGTTGCTGCTGAGGCAGGTCGCCTCGGCGCTGAACGTCCGAATCGAGGATCTGGCGAGCGAGCCTCAGATGCCATCCGAGGCGGCAGAATAGTTCGCATCGCCCGACTGCCTGCGGACCGGTGGTCCGCGACGGCTGTGTCAATCAGTGGTGGCCATGGCCCGCTGGCTTGTCGGCGCCATCATTTTCCTTCTTTGCGCCGTGATGCTCACCGTGATGTTCGGCATGGTGCCCCGGTTGGTGATCTAGGCCGTGAGGGCCCATGGCTCCGACGGGCTCGACGGTAGCTTCAACCTCGATTTTGCCGGCCTTCTCAAATTCGAGCGTCAGTTTGACGAGGTCGCCCTCCTTGAGCGGCCTCGCGAGGTCCATCAGCATGATGTGATTGCCGTGCGGCTTGAGCACCGTCGAACCGCCGGACTTCAATTCGAGCGAATCCACGCGCCGCATTTTCATCACGCCGTCGGAGTGCTCATGCGTATGGATCTCTGCTCGGCCGGCCACGAGGGATGATGCACCGATCAGGCGGTCTGTGATGTCCGTATTCAGCCTGATCTCGAGATAGGCGGCCGTCGTGGTGGACCCTCCCGGCGTGGCGCGAACCCATGGATGGGCGGCGGTCACGCCCATACTCGACGCTTCGTGGGCTGCGGAATGGAAAGCGGAAAAGGCGACAACTGAGACGGCAAGCGCCGCGCGGACGAAATGCATAGGAGGGGGCTCTTTTTCGATAAGTCTCTCAGGACGTAATTCGGAGGCACTCTTCATCCGGCGGAAGTGGATCGCAACCAGACGTCGCGACGCATGCCTCGAGCGCCTTGCGGGTGTCGGTCGTGTACAGTCCGTCGATCTCGCCGGAATACAACGAATTGGCCTGCAGTCCGCACTGGTACAGCTTGATGATGGGGGAGCCACCGAAGCGGATCGCACTCTCGTAGTCGCGGAAGGCGCCGCCCTTGTCGCCGCGCCATTGCCTGATGTGGGCGCGTGTGTCGAGCGTATGGGGGCTATCCGGCATGATATCGAGCGCCCGTTCGACGTCAGCGGCACCCCGCTCGGGCTGGCCGAGTTTGAAATATGCCCACGCGCGATTGTTCAGTGCCACCGCCGAATTCGGATCGAGCCGAAGCGACTTGTCGTAGTCGGGGATGGCGAGTTCGTAATTGCCGCGGACAGAGTGGGCGAGGGCCCTGGCGGAATATGCCAGGGCGAGGTCTGCCAGTCCCGTGCCGGGCGCGTCGATCAGGGCGGTGCACGCATCGATGCGGCGAGCGAAGTCCTCGCTGAAGCAGTCATTGTCTCGGATATCGGCGGCCGATGGGGTTGATGCGATCGCCAACATCGTCAAACCGAGCCATGCCGTCTGCCATCGGCGCCGGGGCGTTGCCTGGCGGCTAGTGGCCTGCGGGCGGCGTCCGCGCCATGGGGGCAGCCATGTTGCTAGATTGCTTTTGATCACTGGTCTTTCCCGTTTCCGGTCGTCCGCATGATTTCTCGCGCCCAAAGACAGCCTTACCCGCTGGCTGGGCTTAAATTTGACCACCGCGGGGCCCCGGATTCCGGCAGCATGGTACGCATGCGCTCAATGGCGTTAACCGTGACCTCGCCGCCTCTATGATATTGCATCGTCACAGGAACGGAACCTTCCTCCACTCTTGACGCGAGCCGCAAACTCTTGAACCGTATTCTGTTGATCATCGGTGGCGGGATAGCCGCCTATAAATGCCTGGATCTTATCCGCCGGTTGCGAGAGCGGGGGCATCACGTGCGCGTGGTGATGACCCGAGCTGCGACGGAGTTCATCACGCCGCTCTCGGTTGGGGCGCTGACCAACGAGCGCGTTTTCACCGATCTGTTCGATCTCGATGACGAACGCGAGATCGGACACATCCGCTTGGCGCGTGACTGTGATCTCGTGGTCGTCGCGCCAGGGACGGCCGATCTCATGGCGAAGATGGCTGGCGGCCATGCCAACGACCTCGCGAGCACGATCCTGCTGGCGAGCGACAAGCCCGTATTAATCGCCCCGGCGATGAACCCGCGCATGTGGCTCAATCCGGCGACGCGGCGAAACGCGGCGCTTCTATCCGCGGACGGCGTTACATTCGTCGGTCCTGGCGTCGGGGAGATGGCCGAGCGAGGCGAGGCTGGGCCCGGCAGGCTCGTCGAAGTCCCGGAACTCGTCGAGGCGATCGAACGGCTATTGCCGACGGCCACGATGAAAGACGCGGACGGGCTTCTTGCTGGATGCCACGTCCTCGTCACATCAGGCCCCACCCACGAGCCGATTGATCCGGTCCGCTACATTGCGAACCGGTCATCCGGGAAACAGGGCCACGCGATCGCCGCCGCCGCCGCCGCGCTTGGTGCCCGCGTCACGCTTGTTTCGGGCCCTGTTGCGATCGCCGATCCCGTGGGCGTGCTTGTCCATCGGGTTGAGACGGCCGCCGAAATGATGGAGGCCGTGCGCGGCGCGCTTCCCGCCGACGTCGCAGTCTTTGCGGCGGCCGTTGCGGACTGGCGCGTCGACCGGGCGGCATCCGACAAAATCAAGAAGGGGGCTCAGGGCGTGCCCAAGCTCGCGCTGATTGAGAACCCCGATATCTTGAAAACCATCGCCAGCGGCCGCAGCGGCAGGCCGAAGCTCGTCATCGGGTTTGCGGCGGAGACTTCCAACGTCGTTGCGCATGCCCGTGAGAAGCTTCGCACAAAGGGGGCTGACTGGATCGTCGCCAACGACGTCTCGCATGACAGCGGTATCGGAGGCAGCCAATCGGGCGTGATGGGAGGAGATGCAAACCTCGTGCATCTGGTTCGTGCCGATGGCGTCGAGAGTTGGCCCGAGGCGTCCAAGAGCGAGGTGGCGCGCCGGCTCATGATCGCGGCCGCGGGCGCAATCGGCAAGAGCAACAAGGGGCGGTGATGGCAAAGCGAGTAAATGCGAAGGCCGGGACTATCGGGGCTGGACGCGCTCGCGACGGGGTGGCCGCGTCGTCCGGGGCGATGACCGATGGGGTGAGCCGAGCTGTCCGTATCGAGGTGCTCCGTCTGCCGCATGCGGCTGGACTCGAACTTCCTGCCTATCAAAGCTCCGGCGCTGCCGGGCTCGACCTCGTCGCGGCGGTCGACCCCTATGGGCCGATCCACCTCGCCAGTGGCAAACGCGTCCTGGTGCCGACCGGGCTCGTCGTCGCCATTCCGCCCGGATTCGAGGCCCAGGTGCGGCCTCGCTCGGGACTGGCGCTCAAGCACGGCGTCACGGTTCTGAACAGCCCCGGAACGATCGACAGCGACTATCGCGGCGAGCTGAAGGTGCTGCTCGTCAACCTTGGCGACGAAAATTTTGTGATTTCGCGCGGGGAGCGGATCGCGCAACTCGTTATCGCGCCGGTGGTCGCGGCCTCGCTGGTGGAAGTTGAAGCGCTAGATGCAACTTCCCGGGGTGCGGGCGGGTTCGGGTCCACCGGCGTCGCCAAGGTGCCGGGAGCGACTTGACGGCGGCGTCCAATTGGAGGTATGCAGACCGGAAAGTCGCTGGGGCTTGCCCCGGCGGCATTATTTTTTCCCATTCGTCCTCGGGAAGATCACTACCACGGCCAGCGCTGTGGCTTGATTACCGTTTGGGGACAGCCATCGGAGTTCGATCATGACGCGCCGCTGCGAGCTGACCGGCAAGCTGCCCCTTTCGGGCCAGAACCGCAGCCACGCCGAGAACAAGACCAAGCGCAAGTTCCGTCCGAACCTGTGTCAGGTTACGATGATGAGCGAAAAGCTCGGCCGTAAGGTTCGAGTCCGCGTTTGCGCCCAGGCTCTGCGGACCGTTGAGCACAATGGCGGCCTTGATGCCTATCTGGCGAAGGCCAAGAACGACGTGCTGTCGATGCCGCTGCGCCGCCTCAAGGCCGAGCTGACAAAAGCGGCCGACGCGGCAACCGCTCCGGCCCAGGCCTGATATAGGGCCAAGCCGTATCCTTCTGGACAAAATCAGGAACCCCGGCTTTGGCTGGGGTTTTTTGTTTTGGCCGCTCTCTTCGAATGACGGTTCGCCGTCGATCAGCCGCCGCCGGTGCGGCCTTCCGCGAGCGTTCTGTGGAGCAGCAGGACAGGGATCAGGCCGGCGGCCACGATCATCAGCGCCGCCGGTGAGGCCTGCTCGAACTGTTCGACGGCGACCATGGCGTAGACGTGCGTCGCGAGGGTGTCGAAGTTGAAGGGCCGCATGAGCAGCGTCGCCGGCAGCTCCTTCATCGCATCTACGAAAACCAGCAGGGCGCCGGCAGCCAGCGCCGGTGTCAGCATTGGCAGGTGCACGCGGAAAAGGGCCGATAGCGCCGTCTCGCCGAGTGCGCGGGCGGCGGCGTCGAGGTTCGGCGAGATGCGCGACATTCCCGATTCGAGTGCGCCGATCGCGACCGCGAGAAACCGCGTGACATAGGCGAGCGTCACTGCGGCTATGGAGCCCGTCAACAGCAGCCCGGTCGATATGCCGAACACCGAGCGCATCATCCGATCCATCGCATTGTCGAGCGCGCCGAGGGGAATCAGCAGGCCGATTGCGAGGACCGTGCCGGGTAGCGCGTAGCCCAATCCGGCAATGCGTACCGCGGGGCGAGTGAGGCCGTTGGGGGCTACGCGCTGGGCGTAGGTGAATACGACCGCCGTTACAAGCGCTGCCAGCGCCGCGATCGACGAGAGCGCGAGGCTGTGCCAGGCGGATTCGATCCAGCCGGTCGAGAGGGCTTCGCCGAAATTGGTGGCCGAGTGATAGGCAAGGACGGCGGCTGGAACTGCGAAGCCGAGCAGGAATGGAATGATGCAGGCGGCGGCCGCCAGGATACCCTTCGCGCCTTTCAGCTCGTGGAAGGGGATCGAGCGGTAGCGGTTCGTGGTGCCATGCGAGCGGCCACGGCCGCTCGAGCTGTGCTCGAGGAGATAGACGGCGGCCACGAGAAAGAGCAGCACCACGGCAATCTGGGCCGCGCCGCCGATGTTGGAGCGTTGAAGCCAGGTCGCGTAGATGCTCGACGTCAGGGTCGTAACGCCCAGGTGCTGAACGGCGGCGAGGTCGGCGAGGCACTCCATCATTACAAGCGCAACACCGGCGACGAGCGCTGGCCTGGCCATTGGCAGTGCGACGGACCAGAACACGCCCATCGGCGTCCGACCGAGCGTCCGGGCGACCTCCAACGCACATACCGATTGCTGCACGAAGCTCGCCCGCGCTCCGAGGTAAACATAAGGGTATAGCGCCATGGACATGACGTAGACGGCGCCCCAAAGCGAACGGATGTCGGGAAACAGCGCGGGCGATCCAGGCCCGTAACCGAATGCCCATCTCAGACCCGACTGGACCGGGCCGGCATAGGCAAGCAAATCGCTATAGGCGTAGGCGACGATATAGGCGGGCATGGCGAGCGGGATGACCAGCAGCCGGTCCAACAGCGAGCGGCCGGGGAAGCGGTACATTGTGACAAGCCAAGCGGCTGCCGTTCCCATCACGAGGGTCACGAGGCCCGAAAAGGCAACCAGCAGCAGGGTGTCGCGAAGAGCACCCGGCAGGACCGTCGCCATAAGCTGGGGCCAGATATTGGTCGTCGGGCTCAGCGCCAGGACGACGATCGAGATCACCGGGAGGAGCAGGAGCGCGAGGAATGCACCGACCACGACGCTCCACAGCGGCGAAGCGCGGCGGCGGCGGTGCCATAGGAGGAGGCTGGCCTGGCAGCGAGCCAATGCACTGCTCAACGATGGTCCCGTGAGGCCGGTCATGTGGATCAGTTCAATCGTCTGGAAGAGCGGTCGGTGAAGGGTGCCTTATGCGCCAGCGCTTGCGTGACGTCGTCGTTTCGCGCTTCGAGCACCTTACCCGAGCCCCGCAGCATTTCCGCAACTTCGCCCGTTGCCGCAAGCACCCTGCCAACGTCACTCGTGCCCAGCAGCGCCGCGATCGATGCGATGAGCGCTGGACAATGCCGATGCTGGACGGCGGCAACCAACGCTGCCGACAGGCGCTCGTCGCGGCAAAAACTCGGGGCGGTGACGGGTAGGATGGTCACGGGACGTATAGCGGAGCACTCAATCGAGAGCCCCCATGCGAGAAAAGAACTCCGGCTCCATTGCGGTAGCCTGCCGTTGGTCACGAGGCCGGACAGGCGCGAGGCGGCGGTGCCGTCAGCGGCGTCCGGCAGGTTGCGAAGGCAGGTCAGCGCGCAGCGGAAGCCCAGTGCGACCAGTTGTTCGGCTTCACCGTCCATTGGCGAATGGGCATACTGTCTCGTGTCGATATTCGATCTGGCGGTCGCCATTTGGGCCTCCGCTTGAAATGCCAGTTCGGCAGAAGAGGCGTCCGGCCGTTGTGTGGACCGGACGCCTGCTCGCGAACCTTGAGGTTGTCATTGATTGCCGGGGGCGTTGGGGCCCGCCGCGCGTGAAGGTCTGGTAGCGCTCAGGAGCCGGGGCCCTGATCGAACTTCACCTTGTCGATCAGCTCAGAGGCCTTCTTGCGCAGCGCCGCGACTTTCTCGAGTGGCAGGGGGTCTGCCTTGAGAGGGCCGAGCTTTGCCAGTCCGGGCGTCAATTCGATGCCGCTCGCGACGGGGTACTCGGAATTCGCGGATGCATAGAGTGTCTGGGCAGCGGGGGAAGCCAGGAACTCGATGAAAGCTATTCCGTTGGCCTTGTTGGGGGCGTGAGCGGCCAGAGATGCGCCGGAAATGTTGACGTGCGAACCGCGGCCTTCGGCGTTTGGGAAAATGACGCGAACGGCGTCGGCCCAGGCCTTCTGGTTGGGGTTCGCCTCCATGGCGGCGAGATAATACGTGTTGCCGATCGCGATGTCGCACTGACCGGCGGCCACGTCGCGCACGGCCTCGCGGTCGCCTCCAGCAGGCTTGCGGGCAAGGTTCTCCTTGACGCCCGTCAGCCAAGCTTCGGCCTTCTCCTCACCCAGGTTGGCGATCATCGAGGCCACGAGCGCGACGTTATAGGTATGCTGGCCGGAGCGGATGCAAATCTTGCCTTTCCACTTGGGGTCGGCGAGCTCCTCGTAGGTCATCGCGTCTTGTTTCACGCGGTCCTTGGAGGCAAAGATGATGCGCGCGCGCCGCGTCAGGCCAAACCAGCGGCCCGCAGGATCGCGCAGGTTCGCCGGAATGGCACTTTCAAGCTTATCGGATTTTACCGGTTGGGTTACCCCCGCCGAAACCGCCTGGAGCAGGAGGCCGAACTCGTTCGTCAACAGAACGTCGGCGGGGCTGTTCGGCCCCTCGGATGCCAGCCGTTCGATGAGGCCGCTGGGCGCGAATACGACGTTGGTCTTGATGCCGGTGCTGGCAGTAAACGCGTCGAGCACCGGTTGAACGAGCTTTGGCTCGCGGAACGAGTAGATATTGATTTCGCCTGCGGCGAAGGCTGACGGGGGGGGTGAGAGCAGCAGCGCTGCGGTGGCTGCGACAAATGCGCAAAGGCGCGGCGCGCGGGGGCGCCTCGTGGTCTTGGACATCATGATCTCCAATTTCCAGGGTGCAAGGCCCTGGCATCGGGGTTGGCTTTAAGACGCCGCTTCAGGCAACCGAGGTTGCCTCGTCAGCGGACGCGGGGGGACACTAGGCATCGTCCGGCTCCGAGGTCAACACCTTCCTTACGCCGGTACTCTACTTTAGAATTGATCTAGATTTCGCAGGATTGGTTCGGTCGTCCATCAGGGCGTGGCGTCAGACGGGGACGACCCGCGATGGGTCAAACGCGATGGCGACGCGCGCCCCATGGCCGCGTTTGCTGTCGATCGAAACCCGTGCGCCGTTCAAGGCAGCCAGCCGCGTGACGATTGCGAGGCCCAGGCCCGTTCCGCCCTCGAATCCGGAGGTGCCGGTGCCGGCGGTAGCGTTCGCCAACGTTTGAGCCGCAAAATCGGCGTCCATGCCGATCCCGGTATCGGTCACGGCTATCACAAGAGGACCGGGCGCGGCATAGGTGGTCGACAACGTGATGCGACCTCCCGGCGGGGTCGCCCTCAAGGCGTTCGACAGGAGATTGAATAGGATCTGGCGTAGAGATACCGCGTCGGCGATGATGTGCGGCAGGCCGGGCTCAAGACTGAGCTCGACCGCAACACTCGCCTCGTCAAGGAGTGCGCGGACGGTCGATGCCAGACGCTCGACGAGATCGTTGGCGTTGATCTGTGTGAATACGAGCGAGGATGCGTCGGGCGTTGTGGGAGCGGCCGGGGCCGGTCGCGCCATCGGATCGTCGGGCGCGTGCGCCGTCCGCTCGAGGCCTGCGAGCATGCTGTTGATTACGCCCAGGGCGTGTCGAGCGCTTTCGAGGATGTCGCCGGAGTATTCTCGATAGCGGGGGTCTCCGATCGGCCCGAAGCGCTCGTTGTGCATGATGTCGGCGGCCGCGGCGATCGCAGACAGAGGCGTGCGCAGTTCATGGGCGAGCCGCGCCAGCGTACCGGGTGCACGGATCGTGGACGGCTCACTGCCGACGTGTTCAGAAATCGGTTCCCTGGACATGCAACTATTTGGACGTGCTTGCGAATGCTTGTCCATCGTCAAGTCGATGCATTGCACAACAGTAAAGGTCTAGCGCTGGCTTGGGCGTGCGATATGCTTCGGATGGATCGTAACCGGAGAGCCGCATGTTCGACAAACCGACAATGGAAATTCCAGCCCCCGTGCGCGAGATGGCCGAGAAGAACATCGAGCAGACGCGACAGGCCTACAGTCAATTTCTGATGTTTGCACAGCAGGCTCAGAGCCTGATGATGAAAGCGCAGGGCGACGCCCTTCGCAATGCACTCGACCTCCAGGGCAAGGCGATGAGGCTGGCTCAGGACAACGTCGAGGCCAATTTTCGGTTCGCGTCCGATCTGGCCAAAGCGCGCGACATTACGGAGTATGGCGACATTCAACGCCGTTTCGCCGAGGGTCAGGTGAAGGCCTTCCAGCAGCAGACCGAAGAACTCGGGCGGATGGTCGCCGAGCTTGCGCGGAAGCTCCAGCCCGGTCAGTTTTGACCGTCCGGGCCGATCATCGCGCATTCACACTATCGAATCGGGAATGAACCGGTTCGATAGCTGACGGTTCGTCCGCTTCTCAATTGCTGGCACCGCTGCCGGCCGGCGATGGCGAACCGGACGCGCTTGGTGCCGCAGCGCCTGCGCCATTGGCGCCGCCTGCCGAGCCTGGTCCCTGCTTTGGTGCACCGGGCCTTTCCGCTCCAATTCGGGGGACCTCGCGAGCGGGGAAGATCGTGTCGGTCGGATTTGCGGCCATTACCGCAATGTTGTGCTGCGTCGAGCAACCCCAGTCCGGATAGGGGACGCGTTCCGGGTTGCGCGTCACGTCTTCCTGCCAGTTGCCGCATACGGGAGGGATGGCCGCGATCCGGTCATAGGACAGCGTGACGATGCCCGGGGCGGACACATATTGCCATTTGATCCGGTCGGCCGGTACGCCCTCGCGCTCGATCGCCGTCCGTATGGCGCTGGCCGCGCCCCTGTTGTCGGCTGGCAGCGACACGAACAACGGCCCGGTGGTTCCTCGCTTGTACTGGCGCAGGAAGCGCGTGGCTTCGATGTAGGCATGGTCTTGAGCCGCGCCTCCAGGGCCGACGGCGATATCGATCGATTCCATCTGTGGTGCGACGACAATCGGATGGCGGCGGGTATGGTCCGTCACCTCGGGATGGATGGCGTCGGGAAGGCGAGGGTGGTCACAGGCGCCGAGCGCGACGACGGTCGCAAGAAAGCCGGCAATGCAGGGCAAGGATCGCCAGCCTGCGGAGATCGTGAAGGGGGCGATCATTTGCGATCTCCGTACTCGGGGTATTCGACGATGAAGCCTGCGTCGTCCTTCAGGCTGCCGGAGCTGACGAGCTGTTTCGATGGGCCATAGATCCGGTTCAGATGTCCGTAAAAGAGGCCCTTGAGGTCACTCGGCGGGGCAAGACCGTCGCCGGGCAGCGCAATGTCCTTGCGCTCGGTGGGTCGAACCACGATCGGGGTCACCATGATCACGAGCTCGCTCTTGCGGTCGCGGTAGTCGCGACTGCGGAAAAGGGCACCCAGAACCGGGAGGCTCCTCAATTCGGGTACGCCGTCGACATTCTGGCGCACGTCATCGGAAAGAAGGCCGGCGATGGCGAGAGCTGAGCCGCTTGGCATCTCGACGACCGTCTCGGCCTTGCGGATCGAGATCGAGCGGATCGAAATGGAGCCGAGCGTGATTGCCCCGTCGCTAGACAGCTCGCTGACCTCGGCGGCGATCTTCAGGCTGATCCGGCCCTCGGCGAGTACGGAGGGCGTGAACGAGATCTGTACGCCGAACGGCTTCCATTCGATCGTCACGGTGTTGTTCTGCTGGGCCACCGGGATCGGGAATTCGCCGCCCGCATGGAATTTGGCGGTCTGGCCGGAGATCGCGGTCAGGGTTGGCTCGGCGAGGGTGCGTGCGAGGCCAACGCGCTCGAAGGATTCGATGATGCCCGAAACGGATTTTCCGCCGCCGAGATCTGCCACTCCTTGCAGTGCGGCTCCAGAAAAGACGAATGGCGCGCCCGGCGCGGTCGCTGTTCCTGGATTGAAGATTGATTGCGGCGCAACCGCTGAACTGACCGGGAAGCCGTTCTGAATGACCTTTGACAGCGTCAGGTCGCCGGCCTTCACGATTGCTTCGGGTAGGTTGATGCCAAGCCTGCGGATCGCATCGCGGTTGACCTCTGCGACCGTGACCTTGAGGAGCACCTGCTCCTTCTCGTGGGTTGCGATCAGGTTGACCACGGTGGCGCCGCGCAGATGCAGCTTTGCCAGTTGCTCGGCGCGCGCTGCGTCCTCTGGTTTTGCGACCGTGCCGCTCATGACGACGCCGTCACCGGAGCCGACGAGCTTCAACCTGGAGCCAGGGAGGTGTTGCCTCAAAATGTCGGACAGCTCCTTCACGTCGCGGGTGATCGAAACGTCCAGGTTGACGAGGCGGCGGCCATCCTTACCGAGGAAGAAGACGTTGCCGTCGCCGATCGCGCGGCCGGACAGCGTGATGCGGCGCGAAGTCAGAACGGTGGTTTCGAGTATGCCGGGGCTCGAGACAACTACGTCCTGTACGTCGACGGGAAGTTCGACGATGACGCCTTTGTTGAGGCCTATGGACAGTTTGCGCGAGACGGGGAGAGTTGCGCTCGAGGGAATTCTCAGCGTGTCGCCACTCTCATTGGCCTGAGCAACGGTAGGGGTGATGCCGGTCAAGAGGAGGGCAACCACAAGTGCGCCGGTCATATTTGCGACATCGGCCATTGCGGACCGAATGGAGCGCCTGCGTGGCTGGCATGCAGGGACATTTTCGGCCAGAGACCGCCCTTGTCGCCGGATGAAACTGAAGCGCATTATACCCTCAGGATGCAACCTCGCCACGGTAGGAGCCGCGGCGGATAGTGAAACGAAAGCGCTTGCGCGATCCTTCAGCCGGCACGCGTTTTGGCGCGGCTCTTTCGGAGACCGGTTCGCAAACGTTGACAACGCAATGGCACTTGAGGACGCGACTTGTGTGGTTCAGACCGCGAAATTCGCTCGACGCTTGCTGAAGAATGAGACGAATTTCTCGGTCACGACACCAATCGCTGTTTAGCGGACTTTGGCTGGGCTTGGAGAGCCAAACCCTCGCCAGGAGTGGCTCGCCAAGAGATTGTGCACGGGTTGTCAACAATTCAGCAGTGGCAGATTCCTGCGGGCTGGTGCTCGCGGATGCCGGGTTTTCCTGGGGTTCTGCAGATTGTGACCAATGTTTATCCATGCCGCGCCGTTAGTGGGGACAACGCGATCCGTCGCGATCATATCGAACGATCCATCAAGGTTCGATCGACAGCTTCGAGGCGAGCGGCTCGCCTCGAAGCCTATCGCCGAAGTCGACGGGACGTACTTCGGCGATCCCGTCATGCTGGCGATGGCGTTGTCTCGTACGTCGCTGCCGGGAGCGTTTATCGGCGCCGCGATATTCTGCTTCCACAGCCGGCGGGGTTCGTTGTTTCGTACCGATGCCGATGCTTCCCGGGCCGGTTTCGTCGCGAGCTCGTGAAGTCCTGGGCCAGCGCGCCTAAGACCGCGGTCACGGGGTCCAGGGCTGCTTTGGTGTGTCTTCGGCCTCGCTCTCGCGGCGTCGGCCAACCTCGCGCGCGAGCGCGTGGAGCGCTTCGCTCATTCCAGCGCCGGAGACGGCGGAGAGAAGCAGGGGCTTCTTGCGGGCCGCCTTGCGTAAGGCCTCGGACTTGACTTCGAGATCCTCGGGCGACACGGCGTCGATCTTGGACAGTGCCACGATCTCCTTCTTGCCTTCGAGGTCGGCACCGTAGGCCTTGAGTTCGCGGCGCACCGTTTTGTAAGCGCCGGCCACATCCTCCTCGGTGGCGTCTATCAGGTGGAGAAGGACGCCGCAGCGTTCGATGTGGCCGAGAAATCGCGTGCCTAGTCCGGCGCCTTCGTTGGCTCCCTCGATCACGCCGGGGATGTCAGCCAAAACGAATTCCCGGTCACCCGCGAGCACAACGCCTAGGCCTGGATGGAGGGTTGTGAAGGGATAGTTGGCGATCTTCGGCCGCGCTGCCGTGACGGCCGCAAGGAATGTGGATTTGCCTGCGTTCGGCAGGCCGATAAGGCCCGCATCCGCAATCAGCTTCAGACGCAGCCAGATTGTGATCTCCGCGCCGGGTTCGCCAGGGTTGGCATGATAGGGCGCCTGGTTGGTCGCGGATTTGAAGCGCGCGTTGCCGAACCCGCCGTTGCCGCCTTCGAGCAGGCGCACGCGGTCGCCGACGTTGACGAGGTCGGCGAGGAGCGTCTCGCCATCCTCGGCGAAGACCTGGGTGCCCGGCGGCACCTTGAGGACGCAATCCTCGCCGTTGGCGCCGGTGCGGTTCTTGCCCATGCCGTTTGTGCCATTCCTGGCCTTGAAGTGTTGCTGAAAGCGATAGTCGATCAGCGTATTCAAGTTATCGACGCACTCGACCCAGACGTCGCCGCCCTTGCCGCCGTCGCCGCCGAACGGGCCGCCGAACTCAATGTACTTTTCACGGCGGAAGGCGACGCAGCCATTGCCGCCGTTGCCGGCCTTGATATGGATTTTCGCCTGGTCGAGGAACTTCATGGGGTGTGCGGCTTTGCTTTACGAAGACGTTGTTTCGGTGGCCTGGCGGGCAGGCGGGAGGTCGAGGGAATATCTCAGCGCGGGCAGGTCGAGGCGCCGGACCGGACACCAGCCATGGGTGGAGCCGACCAGAACGAATCCCAGCTTCTCCAGCACGCGCGCCGAGGCGTCGTTGCCGAGAAAATGACTGGCTGTCAGCGTAGTTGGTGCTGCGCTCGTGATGCAATAGCCGATCAGGGCGCAGACTGCTTCGGTCGCGTAGCCTTTGCCCCAGTAGGGCCTGCCGATGAAGTAGCCGATGCTCGCGGAGCGGGGTGCGTCCATGGCAAAGCCGCAGACGCCTAGAAATCTCTCCTGATCGTCGTGATCCTGGCGCAATATCGCCATGGCACAGCGGCGGTTGTCGCCGTGGGAAACGTCGGCAATCCATTCCCGCGCCGCGTCGAGCGACAGTGGATAGGGAACGTGGCCCGCCATACTCGCAACCTCGACGGCGCCGGCGAGCTCTGCCAGGTCACTGGCATCGCCGGGCACGAGCCGGCGAAGCACGAGGCGCTCCGTTGTGAGCAGTGGCTGGGAATGTTCCATCGAACGTCGCGTTGCGCCGCCGACATCCATCTCGAACGCCGACCGGCCGTCGTTCGGATTAGCGACGTTCGATGCTACCGCCTTGGATGCGACTTCATTGGACACGGCGAACTCGCTCAAAAAAGCGAAAACGGGAGGATGGCTGACCCATCCTCCCGCTTCAAGCGTGCGGTCGTCGTGGGCTTGGCAATCAGGCGGCCTTGTCGGCCTTGGAGGCCGCTGCCTCACCCGATTGCGGCTTGACGTTGATGAAGATGCGGCCATTCGAGCGATGCTGGAACTCGACGGTGCCTTCAACGACGGCGAAGATCGTATGGTCGGTGCCCATGCCGACGCCCTTGCCGGGGTGCCATTGGGTGCCGCGCTGGCGGCAGATGATGTTGCCGGGGATCACGAGTTCGCCGCCGAACTTCTTGATGCCTAGGCGTTTGCTTTCACTGTCGCGGCCGTTCTTCGTAGAGCCGCCGGCTTTCTTCTGTGCCATGGGGGGTGTCTCCTAATTGGGCTCTTACGATCAGGCGCCGACGATCGACGTGATCTTGATCTTGGTGAGGTCCTGACGGTGGCCGCGCTTGCGGCGCGAATTCTTACGGCGGCGCTTCTTGAAGGCGATCAGCTTCGGTCCGCGGGTGTGCTCGACCAGCTCGGCCACGACCTTGGCGCCCTTCACGAAGGGTGCGCCGACCGTCGTCGTGAGGCCGACGCCACCAACCATCAACACGTCGGCGAATTCGATCTTGCCGTCGGCATTGATGAGGGTCTGGCGAGGCGTGTCGCCGGCGTCGTCTGCCGTGTGGAGGCGCTCAATCTCGATAATGTCGTTGGGGGCAACGCGGTATTGCTTGCCGCCGGTCTTGATGACAGCGTACATGGTTCTTCGTTCCTCAAGCCACGCCGGCTCTATGCCTACGCGCGAATGTTTCCGCGTTCTTTGGCGCCCGGCATCGGTGTTACCCGATCATGTCCGGAACTTCGAGCGCAGGCGTCAGCCCACGAAACCTGGAACAGCGCATCTTGCGTGGGGGACGATTGTCCACCACGTTACGTGGTTCTATGATCGCTCGCCACGTTTTTGTCAATCGACGATGAGATCGTACCGCCGTGAACATCGTTCATTCTGGGGTGGGTTCCTGGCGGGAACGGTTGGGCAGGGTAGGGTCTGGTGTGACATTGGATATCGGAAGAGCCATCTGGCGGCCAAGGCCATTGGGTCACTGGCGGTGGGCGCGGCGCGATCGGCCTGGCGGAGAACTCCTGCCGATGATCCCGGTCATTGAAACCGGGCCGGACTTTGCCCTTGCGACGCTCGGAGCCGACTTGCCGCGCGCCCACCGGTTGCTCGATACTTCGACGCGTTTCGTGCCTCGCAATGCACTCAAGGTGCTGGACGGGATCTCCCGGCGTTGGCTCGGCAAGTGGGACAACGCGTATCTGCCCGAGATCGACGCCATCGCGGCGCGCCTTGAGCGTCCGGGCGTGCACTTCTTCTCCATCATGTACGAGTGGGCGTGCACATGCGCCGTCCGTCCGTCGCCGAATGGGGACAGCGCGAGACTCATCCGCGTCCTCGACTGGCGCGTGCCGGGGCTTGGCCGGGAGGTCATGGCGGCAAACGTTTCGAGCCGGGTGGGGCCGTTCACGACGCTGACGTGGCCCGGCTTCTCCGGTGTCATTCAGGGTATGGCGCCAGGCCGGTTCTCGGCGGCACTCAATCAGGCTCCCATGCGGTTCGCGGCAGGTGTCTACCCGGTCGACTGGGCGGTCGCGCGGCGGCGCCTGTGGCAGACGCCGCATCCGACGGCGGCGCACGTGTTGCGCGAGGCATTCGAGACGTGCCGCACCTTTGGCGAGGCAAAGTCCTTTCTCGAGGCCGCGCCAATTGCCTTGCCGGCGATCTACTCGCTGGCCGGCATCGAGCCCCACGAGACATGCGTCATCGAGCGGACGGAGTTGGCGGCGCGTACATTCGCCGGCGATCAGGTTGCGGCGAACCATTGGCAGCCGGTGGATGCAGGGTCCAGCGATTGGCGAGGGCGCTCTCGCGGCATCGACAGTATTGGGAGGGCTCGATTGATGCCCGGGCTCGATGCTGACCTCACAACGGATTTCGGCTGGGCGAAGCCTCCGGTGCTCAACGTCCACACGCGGCTGCTGATGGTTGCGGACGCCAAGCATGGCCGCCTTGTCGCACAAGGTATCGAGAGGATGCGCCCGGCAACTCAATCGCTGACAGTCGCCGCGTAGCGTTGCGGTTCTGGCGGACCGGCCGCGCCCGTTCTCCCGATCGCTTCATGACCAGCGCCGGATGCGTGACATCGAAACAAGTGTGGCATACATACTCTGCGCTCGTGCGAGATTTGTTGCGCGAGTCATTACGGGGTGGCGGGGGAAACGAGCGCCCATTACCTTCCTGCGCCGTGAAGTTTCGAATGCACGCGGCAGGCTTTCAGCCTGCTGTCCCGACGCTGAACGTAAAAACTCAGGAGCAGTCTCGATGTCGCGTGGTTATGGTCTGTCCCATGTGATGGCCACCAGTATGCTGGCACTCTTCGCCAGTGGGGCGGTTCGCGCCGAACCCACCACGCCATCGGAAGTCAAGCCGATTGCGGCTCTCGAGCAGCCCGCCGATGCCGCAGCCGCGGCGCCGGTCGCGAGCGAGCCAGCTGCCGAAGTAGCTCCCGCTCCTGCTGATGCGCCTAAGGATGGCCCGGCTCCCGCGCCGGCTGCGGTATCTCCGCCACCTGCCGCCGCGACTCCGCCGGCAGCCGTGGCCGCGCCGGTTGCCCCCGCGACCGCCGACCCGGTGGTCGAGGCCGTAGCCGCGCGCCTCAAGAATCCAGTCGCCGGCGTCGAGAAGGCCGATATCGCGGCGCTCACCGCATTCTATGCCAAGCGCTCGTCGCCACTGTTCGTCGCCAACGGCGCATTCACGCCTGTGGCCGAGGCGATCGTGGCCGAGCTCGCCCGGTCCGACGACTGGGGACTGCCCTCGAAACTCTATTCCGTGACGCGGCCGACTTCGGCCGACCCTGCCGCCTTAGCAGAGGCCGAAGTCAGCGTCGCTACCAGCGCGCTGCGCTATGCGCGCCACGCCAGCGGCGGCCGGATCGATCCCGCATCGCTGTCGCGATACAACGATATGCGGGGAACGTTCGCCGATCCCGACGACGTGCTCGCAGGGATCGCCTCGACCGACAAGCCAGCTCAATACCTTCTTTCGCTTCATCCGCAGCACTCGCAGTATCAGCTGCTCCATCAGGCGCTGGTCAAGCTGCGGCAGGACAAGGCCCCGTCGCCTGAGCCGGCAGCCACCGTCGTCGATCCAGTTCCTGCAAACGGCCCGACCCTCAAGGTTGGCGTCAAGCATCCCGACGTGATCGCCATCCGCGCCCGACTGGCAGTTGCAGACGACGCCGGCTCGGACGCTTACGACGAGACCGTCGCGGGCGCTGTGAAGGCCTTCCAGGCTGAAAAGGGCATCAGGGCAACTGGCGTCGTCAACAATGCGACGCGGGCCGCGTTGGCCGGCGGAGAGGTCAAGCGGAAGTCGACTGATACGAGCCGGGACGCCGAACGCATCGCGTTGAACCTCGAGCGTTGGCGCTGGGTGCCGCGCGACCTCGGGCAATTCCACATCATGAACAATGTGCCGGAGTTCACTACCCGCGTCTTCAAGGATGGGCAGATCGTTCACAAGGAGCGCATCATCGTTGGCAAGACGAACACCCCGACCCCGGTGTTTTCCGCGAACATGCAGTTTGTGATTTTCCATCCCGAATGGGGCGTGCCGGACTCGATCAAGGTCAAGGAAATCTGGCCGTCGCTGCGCCGCAAGGCTTCTGACGACCTGTTCGGCTCGTCGTCGGATACGCGGGTACTTCAGCGTCACAACATGCGCGTCGCCTATAACGGCAGGGTGGTTGATGCGAGCAAGATCGACTGGACGACCGCCGATCCAAGGCAGTACTCGTTCATCCAGGCAGCGGGCGGCGGCAACGTGCTTGGCGTCGTGAAGTTCCGCTTCCCGAACCGGCATGACGTCTACATGCACGATACGCCGGAGCGGTCGTTGTTCCAGAATGCGGTTCGCGCTTATTCTCACGGCTGCATGCGCGTCAACAATCCGCGCCGTCTGGCGGAAGTGATCCTGGCGGAGGCGGAGAGCCCGGCGTGGACCCCCGATAAGGTCGGCAACGCGATTGCCGCCAAGGGTACCCAGGAAGTCAAGCTCGACAAGCCATTCCCGGTCCATGTGGTCTATCTGACGGCCCGGGTGGACGAGGCGACGGGTAAGCTCGAGACGTTCGCCGACCTCTATGGGCAGGATTCGCGCCTCGCCTCCGCGATGGCGGGCAAGGCGGTTTCGCTCGAGCCCGTCGAAACCAAAGATGCGGTTTCGGCCGAGGTGCGCAAGCAGGTGTCGAAGAAGGGGCAGAAGCAGGACGCGGACCCAATCTCCTCGTTCCTCTCGGGCATTTTCGCAAACTGATCGATGTAGCGGGACCGTTCCGCGGTCCCGCACTATCCGGTCTTCCGCCAGCGGGCCTTAGGTTCCGGTCCCTGGCAACAATAAACATTCAATCAGCTCGTCGCCGAAAAACGGCCCGTCGGGGCACTGTCACTTGCTTAGGGGATTAAAGCCTCTATGTAAGCGCGCCCTGCCGCGTCACGACGCGGCATCACATCCGGCTCGAAGCTTGGGAGCGCAGTTCATGACCGCGTCGTCACTTCACACGGCCTCGCTTACCGCAGGGGTTGATCCTGTCATTCCCGAGGGGATCCGGACGCCGGCCTACGTGCTCGACGTCCGCAAGATGCGCGGCAACCTCGACACAGCCGCGCGGATCAAGAGAGAGACCGGGTGCACCCTCCTGTTGGCGACGAAGGCCTTTGCCTTCACGGCGGCTTTTCCGATGATGCGCGAGGTGCTCGACGGGTCGACCGCCAGTGGACTTTACGAAGCGCGGATGGGAAAGGCGGACTTCGGGAAGGAGGTGCACGTCTATTCGCCAGCCTACACCGAGCCGGATCTTGTCGAGCTGACGGCGATCGCGAAGCACATCTATTTCAATTCTCCTTCGCAGCTTGCGCGCTTCTTGCCGATCGTCCGGCGCGTGCCGGGCATTCATGTCGGGCTTCGGGTCAATCCGGGCTACTCGATGGCGACGCTGGGCGGTCCACTCTATGATCCGTGCGCTCCGGGCTCCCGGTTCGGCGCGACGCGCGACACGCTCGATGCCGTTCCCTGGGATGCCGTCGACATCCTTCACGTTCACGCCTTGTGCGAGGCGACGGCCGACGGCTCGGCGGGGCTCATCGAGCATGTCGGCCGCGAGCTCGGCCAATACGTTCGCAGGGTCAAGGCGGTCAATTTCGGCGGCGGTCACTTCGTGAACCGCGCACCCTACGATGTCGCAAAGCTGATCGCGGCTGTGACCGCGTTCAAGCGTGAATTCGGGGTGGAGGTGATCCTGGAGCCCGGCGCCGGCCTCGTCGTCGATACCGGTTATCTCGTGGCGACCGTTCTCGACGTTCATCGCAATGGGGAGGATATCGCCATCCTCGACGCGTCCGCGTCGTGTCACATGCCGGACGTTCTGGAGGTGCCTTATACGCCGCCGGTGTTCGGCGCGGTCGCCAATCCGCAGGCCGACCATCCCAATCGCTACATCCTGGCCGGCAACACCTGCATGACAGGCGACGTCATCGGTACCTACGGTTTCGAGCGGAAGCTCGCGCCCGGCGACCGGGTCGTGTTCGGCGACATGATGCAATACTCGTTTGTGAAAAATAACACGTTCAATGGCCAGCCGTTACCGGATCTCGCGGTGCTCGATGAGGACGGCAGCTACAGGGTTGTGAAATCATTCGGATACGAGGCATTCCGGGAGCGCCTCGGATAGCCTTCTCGCCGATGGCGCCAATCGCAGGTGAACCAAAGAAAGCGGCCCCGGATCGGCGTGATCCGGGGCCGCTCGATTTTCAAGCAGAACGGGACTTCAGCCGACGATTTCGGAGAGTGCGAAGTTCATCGAGATCTCGCGGGCGGCGGCTTCGGGGCTGTCGGAGCCGTGGGTCGAGTTCTCGCCCTTGGAGACGGCGAACAGCTTGCGGATGGTGCCGTCCTTGGCTTCCTTCGGGTCGGTTGCGCCCATAACCTCGCGATACTTGGCGATCGCGTTCTCGCCCTCGAGGACCTGCAGCACGATCGGCGCGGAGGTCATGAAATTCACGAGTTCGCCGAAGAACGGACGGGCCTGATGCTCGGCATAGAACGCTTCGGCCTGCGCCTTCGTCCAGCGGACGCGCTTTTGGGCGACGATGCGGAGGCCGGACTTTTCGATGACGGCATTGATCTCGCCGGTCAGGTTGCGATTGGTTGCGTCCGGCTTGATGATTGAAAATGTGCGCTCTAAGGCCATGTCGGGAAACTCGCCGTTTCATCTATTGGGTTGCGGGCGGGGTATAGCCGCGCCTGATCGGCCGCGTCCCGCGCGCCATTGTCACAAGTCTGTGGCGTGTGGGTGGCTTTCAGACGGCTGCTTTCCAACATATGCGCGAAATGTCACAAGCGATTTGCAGCCAGGATGCAGAAGGCAGTGTGCGCTGCCGCGCAATTGCCCCGTTGCAGTGTGATCTGGTAGCATCACAAAAGCGATCATTTGCTTCACGAGACAATTTCGATCTTGGGGCAACGGTCGCGCCATCAGGTTCGGCTGCGGGCACCTATTTTGCCGCGAGCCGCCGAATCCAAGACTGTCGCGTTGAGGATCTCGATGACCACAGAGGACGGTGCGAAGCTCTGGTACGTCGCGCGCGACGGCAAGCAGACCGGACCGATTTCGGAAGCCGAGATCCGCGCCATCGCGGCGCACGGATATTTTCGCGCGACTGATCTCGTATGGCGGCCGGGCTTCTCGGAATGGCGTCCGGCATTGTCCGTGTTTCCCTCTATTCCGCAGGCCGAGCCGCCGGCCCCGCCTGCTCCTCCTCGGCCGGCCGCACCATCCCCAGCCAGCTCACCCTCGTCGCAATCCGTCGAACCGGTGCAGGATGCTCATCTGGCGGGTGATCGCGGGCTTGCGTCGCCCACCCAGGGCCGCCAGCCCGCTCCTGCCGCTGGTGCCGCGCACCAGGCCGGGGGCGGCGCCGCACCGCTACAACTGCGACCTTTCCAGCCGGCGGGACAGCCCGTCGGGCAACCAGCCGCAGTAGGTGCGTTTGCTCGCCCCGATCAACCGACAACCGGTCGGCCGAGCCAGCCGGCGCCCAGCCATACTCACTCCGGTCAGCCTCAGGCTCCGGTCGGGGCGACGCCGGGCGGTGCGCCATCTGGTGGGGTATCTGGCCAACCGCTGCCGTATGCCTACCGACCGGCTCAGCATGGCGCGGGGGCTGCATCTTTTCCCTTGAACCAGCCGGTGGCGAGGACCTCGACGGCCCCCGAGCACGAGGCGGCGCCGGTCCGCGCAGCCAGCAGACCGCGGACGAACCGCATGGCGCTCGTGGCGCTAGCTGTGACACTTATGGCAATCGCTGGCGGTGTTTATGTGGCCGCTCAGCCCGCCCTCGAGAAGTCAGGCGTGATGGAGCAGGTCCAGCGCGTCATCTCATCGATAACGGCGCTGTTGGGGCATCGCGATGCAAACCTGAGCGAGATCGAATCCAACCTGCAGGGCACGGCGCATTGGCCCGTGATCAAGCGCGAGTTCCCGGACTGGTACGGCGAGCGGCTTCGAGAGGCGGCCAAGCTTTCCGCAGAAAACAAGTCGGCGGACGAAATAGCGAAGGTGCTTGCGGAGCGGATCGTCGCCTTGCGCCGGCAGAATGCGGCGCAGGCGCTTTCTGCCAGCGCACCGCGCCTGATGGCGGTGGCAAACGCGTTTCTCGACAATCTGAAGCAGCTCAAGCAGACGAGCCCGCAGGTCTGCTATACGTTTATTTCGCAGGGCGAACTCACACCGGCGGTGCTCGACAAGCTCAAGTCGTCGGGCAGCGATCCCGCACCGGCCATACAGCTTCAGGTGGCCGCCATTTTCGAGGCGATCGCCGAAGGGCGGAAATCTCCCACGGTCTATGAGAAGCCGCAGAAGTCCGATTACGATCTACTGATGGCTCAACTCGGCAAGCTTGGCTGGACACAGGATGACATCGCCGTGTTCGCCAACCCGCGCTCGCTCGCCCGGGCGGAGCCGGCGCGTGTCTGCCAGATGGTTCAGGACTGGTTCATCGCCCACATCTCCATCGAGAACGCCGACACACGCCAGCGTCTCATCGGGGAGACGTTGCGGCCGGTTGTGTCGGGTTAGGGGCTTTCATCCGACGTCAGCCGATCTTGCCCGCCCCCCAGCATCGCGGACACTGTGCCGTGCCGTGGCCATTGCAGCTCGGACAAACGTTGAGATGGGGCGAGTAGGGCGGTGGTCTGCCGGACCCGTTGCAGGCGTGGCAGGAGATTTGTCCGCGGCCCCAGCAGTTTGGGCAATCCGACTGCGCAGTGACCGGGCTTTTCCAATCTGCTGCTGAGTTCCGATCCATCTTCGCCGCGCGCCGTACTTCAAATGTCCCGCAAATCTGGTGATCCCGGCAGGAATTGAACCTGCGACCTACAGTTTAGGAAACTGCCGCTCTATCCAACTGAGCTACGGGACCATCCGCTTCGAGTGGGCGGAGATTGCCTTGCGGAAAAGCGATACGCAAGGCCGGTGACCACAACGCACACAGATCGCGACGAAGGAGCCTGCCCTTAATGCCGGTCAGGGACCGACACAGTATTGTCGAAAATCGAGCCTAGCTCCAGAAAGTACAGGGGGAATATGGAGATAGCAGAGATGTTTCATCGAGCGGTTCAGCTGGTCTCGAGTGGCTCTGCCGGCGCCAGGAAAGCGGCATCGAGGGTCACCTCATCGCTTCTGGCGAGTACACTCCTGCTCGTGGCGACTATGCCCGCCTATGCATCGGACACCTGGCCCGAGGCCGTGAACGCGCGCTATAAGCTGAAGTTCCAGGGTATCGAAGTCGGTAAACTTGACTTCCATTCGCAGACCTCGCCCCAGGGCTACACAATCAACGGCGGCGCGCAACTGTCTGTTCTGCTTGGTCTGTTCAAGATCAAGACGGCGGGCAACGCCACTGGCGCCATCGCCGGCGGCGGCGCGGCGGCGGCCCCGCAGCCCAAGACCTATGCCTTCGATTGGCAGGGCGGCAAAAAGCACGGTGCGATCAAGCTTGGTTTCGAGGGCGGCGCTGCCAAACACATTTCCGTCGATCCGCCGCCATCTCCGTCGCCGGAAACGATCCCGCTGCTCGACAAGCACAAGGCGAACGTCGTCGATCCCATCTCGGCCATCATGGTCTTGACCCGCAACGACGGTAAACCGTGTGACAAGCGCGTGCCGGTTTTCGACGGGAAACACCGCTTCGATGTCGTTTTCAGCTTCAAGCGGCAGCAGCCGATCAAGCCCGCGGGTGGGAGCAAGGCGGCTTCCGGGGAGGTCGGCATCGTCTGCGCTGTCACCTACGTTCCAATCGCCGGTCACAAGCAGAAGGCTGAGACGGAGGCGTTCGCGAAGAACCGCGACATGGAGGTCCTTCTGCGACGGCTTCCGGGAAGCGACATGATGGTGCCGCATACCGTTACGATCCCGACCGCATGGGGCACCGCGACCATGGTTTCCGACCAGATCGACGTGACCAGCAGCAAGGCGGGGCAAATCGCGCTCCGAGACTGAGTAACGCACCCGCTGGACGCCGTTCGACGCTATGGGGTCAAGAACCTGCTTGATCTCGCACCGTGCTGGTGCAATCCCCATCCGGCGAGACGCCCGGCTGGGGCGCAAACACAAATCGGCGGGGGCAGAGACTTTGCGTCTTTGTCCCCGCCCCCGACATGGACCCGTTCGATGGGCAGCGAATTCGAGACCCGTAGCCGCAACGTAACCGCGGTGCTGGGGCCGACGAACACCGGCAAGACCCACCTCGCCATCGAGCGGATGCTCGGACACGAAAGCGGCATGATCGGCTTGCCGCTGCGGCTGCTCGCGCGAGAGGTCTACGACCGCATCGTGCAGAAGGTCGGCGCCGGCAACGTCGCTCTCATCACGGGTGAGGAAAAGATAAAGCCTGACAGCGCGCGCTATTGGGTGTGCACCGTCGAGGCGATGCCCCGCGACGTTACGGTCGATTTCCTGGCCGTCGACGAAATTCAGCTCGCCGCCGATTTCGAGCGCGGCCACGTTTTCACCGACCGGCTGCTGCATGCGCGCGGGCGCCAGGAGACGCTGCTGCTCGGCGCGGCAACGATGCGCGACGCGATCTCGGATCTCGTGCCGGGGGCCAATTTCATCTCGCGGCCGCGTCTTTCAAAACTGACCTATGCGGGACAGAAGAAGCTGACGCGGCTGCCAAAGCGCAGCGCCATCGTCGCGTTCTCGACGGCCGAGGTCTATGCGGTCGCGGATCTCATCCGCAAGCAGCAGGGCGGGGCCGCGGTGGTCGTGGGGGCGCTTTCGCCGCGCACGCGGAACGCCCAAGTGGCGCTCTATCAGTCGGGCGATGTCGATTATCTGGTCGCGACCGACGCCATCGGCATGGGCCTCAACCTCGACCTCGATCACGTCGCACTCGCGGCGACACGGAAGTTCGACGGTCAGAACCATCGCAACCTGACCCCGGACGAGATCGCGCAGATCGCGGGCCGCGCGGGTCGGCACATGAACGACGGCACGTTCGGTGTCACGGGTGGTGCCGATCCATTCGATGCGGAACTCGTCGAGCGGATCGAGAACCATGTGTTCGATCCGGTGCGGACGCTGCAATGGCGCAATCGGGCGATCGATTGCTCGACGTTGTTCGCGCTACGCGAGAGCCTTCGGGACATTCCCCGCCTGCAGCGGCTTGCGCGGGCGCGCATGGCCGACGACGTGGCGGCACTCGAGACGCTGGCCGGCGACCGCGAGATCGCCGATCTCGCCAATAACCCGGCGGCGGTCGCGCTGCTTTGGGAGGTGTGCCAGGTTCCCGACTACCGGAAGATCTCCGCATCAAGCCACTCGGAACTCGTTGGGCAAGTCTATAAATTCCTGCGGACCGGGGAGGAGCTGATCCCCGAGGATTGGCTGGCAAAGCAGGTCGCATTCTCGGACCGGACCGACGGCGATATCGACACGCTGTCGAACCGGCTTGCGCACATTCGCACCTGGACGTTCGTCGCCAACCGGCCCAACTGGCTGAAGGATCCGGGCCACTGGCAGAACACAACGCGCGAGATCGAGGACAAGCTATCGGATGCACTACACGACAGCCTGACCGCGAAGTTCGTCGACCGGCGAACCTCCGCGCTCGTGCGGGGGATGCGAGACAAGGAAGAGCTCGCGGCCGATATCGGCGAGGACGGCTCGGTCAAGGTCGAAGACCACTACGTCGGTCGCCTCAAGGGTTTCCGCTTCATCGCCGATGCTGCGTCGTCGGATGGGTTGAACCAGAAAGCGACGCGGAGTGCCGCGCACCTCGTCGTATCGCGCGAGCTTTCCATGCGCACGCGGCGCGTGGCTGCGGCAAAGGCCGATGCCTTCAAGATTACGCGTGCGGGCCGGATCGTGTGGCGTGGCGATGAAATCGCGGACGTCATCGCTTCGGACGATCCGTTGAAGCCAACGGTGTCGCTGCTGGTCGATGATGCGATCTCTGCGCCCGACCGGGAAAAGCTGCAGACGCGTCTTGATGCGGTGATCGGCGAGCTCGTCGGCGAGCGTCTCAAGCCGCTCATCGAAATGTCGAAGGCGGAGGACATCAGTGGCCTGGCGCGCGGCATCGCGTTCCAGATGAAGGAAAACCTCGGCATCTTGAAGCGCGACAAGGTCGCTGCCGAGATCAAGGCGCTCGATCAGACATCGCGCGCGCAGCTACGCAAGTACGGTGTGCGGTTCGGCGCATTCAATATTTTCATTCCGGCGCTGCTGAAGCCCGCGCCGGCTGATCTCGCCTTGTCGCTGTGGTGTCTGAAGCATGCCCGCGAGCACGGCCTCGATCCCGCCAACCTGCCGGAGCCACCGCGGGCGGGCCTGACGTCGGTTGTCGCCGATCCGGCGATCCCGGAGGCCTTCTATCGGGCGGCCGGGTATCACCTGTGCGGTCCGCGCGCGGTTCGTCTCGATATCATCGAGCGGCTGGCGGACATTATCCGTCCGCTGCTGGCGTGGCGCTTCTCGAAAGAGCCTGGCGCCGAGCCGCAGACACCTCCGCGCGGCTCGACGGGCAGCGGCGGGTTCCTGGTCCTGCCAGAGATGATGTCCATCCTGGGATGCTCGCCGGACGAGCTGTCACTCGTTCTGCGCTCGCTTGGGTTCGAGAGCGAGCGGCGCCTCGTACAGGCCAAGCCCATCTCCGCATCAAAGGCGCCGGCAAAGTCACCGGCGTCGCCCGCACCGGATACGGCTGCCCAATCCAATGGTGAGGCTTCCGCAGACACCGATACCGTCGCCGCCGAGGGTGCGGAAGTTTCCGAGGCAGACGCCGCTCCGTCGGTGGAGGCCGAGGCCGGGGAGCCGATCATCGCTGCTGCTGTCGTGGACGAGGCTCACGCCGACGCGGCCGGACCGGACAGCAGCAACGTGCACGAAGCGAATGCGCCCGCGCCCGAAGACGGTAAGGCCGAGGAGGCCAAACCCGACGATCCCAAATACGAAGACGTCTGGCGGCCGCAGCGGCCGAACCGGGATGCCCATCGACATCATCGCAGGGAAGGTCAGCGCCACGGGCAAGGCCGCGAGGGGGCTGGGCGCGAAGGTGGCTCGGGCCAGCGTTTCCGCGATCGCCGTCATGGCGGTGCTCCGCGTCCGGCGGAGGGTGCTGCCTCGGTTGGTGCCCCAGGCGAGGGCGCGGCCGGCGCCGATACGAGCGCCGCACTTGCCGCGCCGGGTGAAGCGCGTCGCGACAGCAACGGAGATCGCCGCCGCGACCGCGACGATCGCGGCAGGCGCGGACCTCGCGAAGGGCAGCGTCAGGGGGGCGAAGGGCGTGCTCGCGACTCAGCAGGTCACGGCGGCCCGCCGCGTGGGGATCGATCGGATCGCGGGGGCGGAGATCGCCCGCGCCGGGATGCTGGCGGGCGCGGCGATCGGGGGCGTGACAACCGGGGGCCGCGCGTGGTCTCGGCCGCGCCGCAGAAGTCGTCCTCGAGCGCCTCGGACAGCCCGTTCGCCGCGCTTGGAGCGCTACGTGCACAACTCACCAACAAGGGCAAGGAGGACGGCGGCTCGTGAGGCCGGCGTCGCCTGCTGGGTGATCGGATGGTCCGCAATCCAAAAAACATCGAGGATGGACGGGAGACGACGCAGGGCAGCCAGCGCATAGACAAGTGGCTGTGGCACGTGCGTGTCGTCAAAACACGGACGATGGCTTCGACGCTGGTCACGGAGGGAAAAGTCCGGATCGGTGGCGCCCGTGTCGATAAGCCCGGTTATGCGGTAAAGCCGGGCGAAATCGTCACGATCGTGCTGCGCAACGGCGTTCGGGTCTTGAAGGTGACAGGATTTGCAGAGCGCCGGGGCGATACATTGGCGGCGTCGGCGCTGTTCGAAGATCTGGCGCCGCCTGCCCCCAGTGCCCCGAAGTCGGCCGCCGATGCACCGCTCGATAGCGGACGGCGCGAGCCTGGCAGCGGACGACCGACCAAACGAGATCGACGATTGACCGACAGGCTCAAAGGGGTCTGAAGCCCAAGATGTCAGCGCCCATGCGACAGTGCGCCGCGAGCATCCACGGGCGGTTCGCATTAAGCCACGCAATACCCCCCCGCGAAATCAATCCTGAATGGACAAGACAGGCACCTCGAATGACCTATGTCGTCACCGAAAGCTGCATCAAGTGCAAGTTCACCGACTGCGTCGAGGTGTGCCCCGTCGACTGTTTCTATGAAGGCCAGAACATGCTGGTCATTCACCCGGACGAGTGCATAGATTGCGGTGTCTGCGAGCCCGAATGCCCGGTCGACGCCATCAAGCCAGATACCGAGCCGGCACTCGACAAGTGGCTCGAACTCAACCGGAAGTTCTCCGAGACGTGGCCGAACATCACGGCGAAAAAGCCCGCCCCGCCGGACGCCGACGCGTTCCGCGACGAACAAGGTAAACTTGAAAAATACTTCTCCCCTGAGCCGGGGAGCGGCGATTAACCATCGCGTCCTGGGCCCGTATTCACAGGGCTTACGAGCGTTTTCACAGCCTATTTTAACGGCGCGGTGACAGCCAACTCCGAGGACTCTTCTGTTTCACGGAAGTTTGTGCTATCTTAGTTTTGTGATCTCATGCCACGGATAAACCAGGAACAGACAAGAACTTCAGCGAAATGATGTTTCGCTGTTGAGGTTTTTTGTTGTGTGCAGCGCTTCGGCGTCGCCGACGGCTAATCTTTGGAACAAATCGCTACAGCCTTCGCGTTCTTTTCGCGAGGCTGGATGTGTCACGAGGTGCCCGGGCGGAAGCAACCCAGGCTTGTATGGTGTGGCCTGAGGCGAGGTCAACTCTCTCAGGTCTATGCGTGGACCGGGCGCTTCCCGGTTTGAGTAGTGCAGAGATGAAAAGCGAGATGCTTATGGCTCAGAAGAAAACCATAAATCTGGGTTCTAAAGCTAGCAAGGCGACCGGGAGCAAGTCCAGTGCTTCCGCGCCTGTCAAGGCAAAGAAGGTCGCTCAATCCGCCGAAAAGCCGACGGCGCTCAAAGCCACCGCTAAATTCGCTAAGGCATCCGCTCCGCAGGTTCAAGCCGCGAAAGCGGCCGCGCCCAAATCCACAGTAAAATCTTCCGCGAAGCCGGCACCAAAAGCACAGGTGAAGCCGGCGGTGGGCAAGTCTGCTCACCAGGCGAAGGCGGCGCCCGCCAAATCTGCAACGGCCCACAAGGCGGCTCCGGCAAAGGTTGCGGCACATGCGGCTCGTCCTGCTGCCCCAGTGCGCGCCATGACTGCGGCAGTCGACAACACGCAAAGCCCGAAGATCACCGGACCGGCACCGGCTGCAACTGCCGCGCCCGCGAAGTCTGTTGCAAAGCCTGCGGCGGCGGCCGAGAAGAAGGTGGACAAGCCTGCCGCCAGCGTGAAGCACGGCTTCAAGGTCAACGAATACGTCGTCTATCCGACGCAGGGCGTCGGCAAGGTGATTGGCATCGAGGAGGAAGAGATCGCGGGCATGAAGCTCGAGCTCTTCAAGATCGAGTTCGAGAAGGAGCGCCTTGTTCTTCGAGTTCCGATGGGCAAGGTGCAGTCGGTCGGCATGCGCAAGCTCGTGGACGACGCCACCGTGAAGCGCGCGCTCGATACGCTCAAGGGCCGGGCCCGAATCAAGCGCACGATGTGGAGCCGACGCGCACAGGAATACGTCGCGAAGATCAACTCGGGCGACCTGTTCGCCATCGCCGAAGTGGTCCGCGATCTTTACCGTTCGGAGGCTCAGCCGGAGCAGTCCTACTCTGAGCGTCAGCTTTATGAGGATGCGCTCGAGCGCATGGCTCGCGAGGTTGCTCTCGTCGAGCGGCTCGATGAACGTGGCGCCGTTCAGCGCATCACCGAGATCCTGGCGAAGAGCGCCAAAGGGCGCGCGGCAAGTCCCGATGGCGCAGGCGGCGACAGCGACGCGAAGGCCGCCTGATCAATGGCGCCTGAGCAAGGAGCTGCGGGACCAGTGGACTGCCTGACAGGGCCGTCCGCGGCGCGCATGCAAATAGTTGGCAGACGGAACACCAAGGGCGATTGCACGGTTGTGCAGTCGCCCTTTTCCTTTGCGCAACCCCGTAGGAACCAACGCATCGACCGCATCGATTGCGTGTGAGCATGCGGTGCCCGTAGCATTCGAAGCCTTCAGAAACCAAGGCGTGGGAGCAAAGAGCCCGCGGCAGTCCGCGGGTGGCTAGCGGCCAAGGCCCCGAACAGGCTCGCCATCCATTCGGAAGGTGGGCGGTTGCACCAACGATTGTCGGGCCTGGGATCTATCCGCAAGCCGCTTCTTGCGCAGCTCGCTCGAGGTCAGGTGTGCGGTGAGTTCGGCGGCCGCAAGCGGCGTGCGAGCCTGCGTTCCGCCGTCGTAGCGGTAGTGCCCCGTGATCTCGTCGACAAAGAGCCCGTCCTCGAGCTGAACGCCCCAGCCGCGATTGTGGATGATCATGTAGCGCCCGGAGGGGGCGACAACGTCGGATACAATGGCGATGTGGGAGCGCGAGGACGTGTTCTGGGGACGATGATAGGTGACGATGTCGCCGGGCCGGTAATCTTCCGGCACTGTTGTCGCCGGTAGGTTTTCGCCGAAGCGGGCGAAAAACCGCCGCAGGGTCTCCGTCCGGCGATGGTCGATGTTCGGGTCGCCGCTACCGAGGCCACTGGCCTGCACCAACTGCTGGAGATCTATGCCGATCGACCGGTAGGCTCGAATGACGACGTCGGTGCATACGCCATAAAGTGGACTGACGTCACCCATGGGGTAGCCGATGCGACGATAGCGGTCGTCGTAAATCACCAAGTCGGAGGCCTGGGAGCGAGCGGCCACGGCGATCGCCATGCCGATTTCGTGTCGAGGGGGCAAGGGGGGCAGGCGCCTCGGGTTGGCGCGCTGGGCCGCCGTGAGCAGCAGGTCGGGGGGAGCCTCGCATTGATCGGGGGCGCGCCCGAGCGCATCGGCCATCGAGGCATCGCCGGTCAGCGGTATTTCGTGCGTTGGCGTGTCGTCGTGCGCGGCATCGCTTGCCGGTGCTGCGAGGGTCGGGGCGAGGACAGGGGCCAACGCAGCGACCTCCAGCGCGGGCTCGTTCTTCGATCCTGCCGGCAGCTGGTCCAAATGCGTGCGAGTGACAATTTCTTCTGCTTTCCGCGAGATGGCGATCTGTTGGGCGTTTTTTCCGTGCGGTAGCATTGTTGCCGGAGGTGTGCCGATAAGCGACGGTGCCGGGTGGCTGGTGTTCGTAAGCACGGTCGCCTGTGGGGCGGTGGACGAGGGGGCCGCCTCGATCGTCGAGCGTAGTTTCAGGACATCGACGTCGCGCTGCTCCCGCGTCGGGAGTGGCGCGGCGAGTACGGTGCGTGTCGTTGGGGAGGGAGCGATCGCAGAACGCTCTGCCTGCACTGGAGAGGCAGGCACTGCTGCGACGGGCGGCTCGACCACACGGTAGCGGGGGCGAATCGCCTCGGTGGCTCCAAGCGCCACGATCATGGCCAAGACTGGAGCGGTCAGGAGAGCGAACGTCTGCCGGTCGTCGCCGGGAGCTGAGATCGCCAAGGCTCGCGTGGCGTACCTGGATCGTGACCTTCCGTTGGGCGCCGGGGTTCCGGAGATGCCTTGGCCCAATGCTCGCAGGCTGGCGTAGGCTTGCTCGAGAATTCCTCCGCGACCAGAGTTGCCGCGCGACGTGTACGCCGCGTAACCGGAGGTCGTCAGCCTTTCCTTGGATGATCGCTCACGCGGCGCCGGGTGGCTCTTTCGGTGGGACTTGCCTTTCGACGCGCGGCCGGCGGCCTGGGGGGGCGGGCGGATCGCAAGTCGCACCTGCTCGCAATCGCGACCGTGGTCACGCGTGTGCTTTTTGGCCGTGCGAGTTTTATTGCGAGGCTTCTTCACGCGGAACCTGCCGGACGCCACCGTCGAACCGAACTTGAAACTAGCGTGTAACCTTTTCGAATGAAATGGAAAATAACCGCCTAACGATCCTTCAGCACTGTGGCGGTTCTTGCGCCGTTTCACGGTCGTCGGATGGCGATGGCGGCATGGGTGCCGGGTTCGTCATGCCGAGTTGTCGCCATACGGCCTCGGGTTCGATCCCCTTATCGCGCAGTTCGGCGATCGACTGGCTTCCGGCACTTTTTGCCAGTTTGTCGCCGTTTGCATCAACAACCAGGCGGTGGTGGTGGTACTTCGGCTCCGGCAAGTCGAGCAAGGCCTGCAGCAGGCGCTGGAGGCTCGTCGCTTCAAAGAGGTCGCGGCCGCGCGTGACGTGCGTCACTCCCTGGTAGGCGTCATCGATTACGACGGCGATGGAATAGCTGGCGGGTGTTTCCTTGCGCATGATAACGGCGTCGCCCCAGATTTCAGGGCGCGCTTCGATCACGGTTTCGAGCCCATCCTCGCCAATCTCGGTGAATTTCATTGGCCATCTACCGAGCTTCGCCCTGGCGGCCTCGATGGCGCGGCCCATGTCGAGGCGCAGGGCATGTGGCACACCCAGTTCCATTCGACGAGCGGCCTCGTCGGCGTGCGGTCGCAGGATCTCGGCCGGATAGAGCGGCGCGCCATCGGGGTCGCGCCCGCCGGGCCCGCGTTTGGCGGCAGCGGCGATTTCGGAGCGTGTGGCGAAGCAGGGGTAGAGGAGCCCAGCATCCAGCAACGCCCGAGCGGCGGTCGCATAGGCATCGAACCTCGACGACTGTCGCAGCACCGGTTCCTCCCATGACAGCCCGAGCCACGACAGGTCGCGGAATATCCCCTCGATATGCTCCGAGCGTGTGCGGGTGAGGTCGATATCCTCAATCCTGAGAAGGAAGCGACCGCCGGAGGCCTGCGCCATGCGATACCCGATGCCGGCCGACAGCGCGTGGCCAAGGTGGAGCGGCCCGTTCGGGCTTGGAGCGAAGCGGAAGACCGGACGATGCCGGCCGCGGGTCAAGGTATCCGTGCTCATGGTTTTCCGGTGGAGGCTGGCCCGCGAGCGAAGGCGGGGCGGCGGCGATCCATCATTGCCTGCCATCGAAAGATCTGTCGGGCCGGTGCGGTGGCGTCGACGCCACCGGTCACTCGTCGACAGTGCCGACCTGCGGAGAAGCTTCCGGTTCGTTGGGCTGGTCTGCGGCATCGAGGTGGCCGCAATTTCCGTCCGGACCCGCACCGGGCGTGTAGGTTTTGGCGATTGTTTCCAGAACCCGGTCATAGGTCCGTTTCTCGGCGGTCGGGTAGAGCATCGCCCAACTGTTGATCAACTGGCCTCCGCAGGAGAAAGTCACGCGCTCGTAGAACGTGAAGGCGCCGCGTTCGCCCGACAGCACGAACCAGCGGTCACGCACCGGCGAATAATCGATCTTCGTACCCGCATAATTTCCATCGAGCAGGAACTTCCGGTAGTCCTCGATCGAGAGCTTCTCAACGTTCGGGAAGGCGGCGACGAGGAGCTTTGCCTTTCCATCGGCGGACTGCAGCACCCGCCCTTCGGCACCCGATGGGGTATCAACGGGAAAGAGGACTTCCGCTGGATACGCAATCTGGAATCCATAGCGCCTGTCGTTGATGGAGCCCCAGTCGCCGAACGAACGCTTGCGGGCCTCGGCGCTGTCGCTGGCTGAGATCACGGCGAGGACGGTGGCGGAAAATGCGGCCAAGTGGCCAAAGCGTCGGATGTTGGTCTGCATGATCGATACCCCTGGGTACTTCACTCGCACCCAACGCGAAGTTCGGGTGCGGGCACTGAGTTCGAGTTCTGTGCCGGGACTTCGTCTGCCGCCGGTGACGGGCTGCTGAAATCCTAGTGCAGATACGATCGGGCAATCCTAAGGTTGCAACCTTACCGGCATCGTAACCGGCAGGCATATTTCCGTGACCACACCCGCTCGGCGACTACATATCCACGACATCATCCTAGTCCGGTCGGAGCGCGATATCGAGGCCGGGATGCGCGAACTTTCGCGGGCTTGTCCGTACATGGCCCGCGCGGTCAGCGCAGCCGGCATGCCGCCGCTGCGCCGCTGGAGCCCGGGTTTCGACGGGCTGGCCCGGATCGTCGTGGGGCAGCAACTTTCGACGGCCAGCGCCAATGCCATACTCGGCCGGCTGCAAGCTCGGGTCGCTCCACTCGACGCGGCCGGTATTCGCAACTCCACGGATGAAGCGCTGCTTGGGTGCGGACTGTCCCGGGGGAAACTGGCGACTCTGCGTGCGCTCGCCGTGGCAATTCACGAGGGAGCCATCGATCTCGACGCCTTGCACGGCGCGCCACCTGAAACCGTTCATGCGGAGCTGACCTCCGTTCGGGGCATTGGCCCATGGACCGCCGACATTTACCTCGTGTTCTGCCGGGGCGACCGGGATGTTTTTCCCAAGGGCGACCTGGCGCTGCAACTGGCCGTGCAGGATCTGCTTTCGCTGGACGAGCGTCCGAGCCCGACGAGCCTTGCCGAAATTGCCGAGCGATGGAGGCCATGGCGGGCGGTCGCGGCCCGCCTGCTGTGGTCGTATTATGCGGTTCGCAAGGCCGAGCGAGCTTCAAGGTAGAATGCCGGAGGGCCGGCGACGGCCCTCGAAAATGGGTTTCGGTGCGGCAGCGGTCCGCGTCTGCAACACATGTCCGATCACCGTACCCCGTGCCGTTTACAGCCACTGGCATTTGAGGCACAGATTGGGCCATCTCTGGTGTGGATCGGGAAAGGTTGCCCCCGTGAGCGTGTTGGAAATCAAGGCCTGGATGGCCAGCCACGTTTTTCTGACAATCGGCATCGCCATTGCACTGACTGTTTTACTGGTCGTGGTGGCGCGCGACGCACTCAACAAGTTCTACCTGCGGCTCGTACAGCTTTCCGGCATTTCGGTCGCCAGCATCGGCGTTGCTGCACTCGTGATCGGTGCCCCTCAGTTCGATCAGACGTTGCTGTCGATTGGTGGTGCATGTCTCGCGCTCGGGGTGCTCACCGTCTTTGGCGCGTGGTGGATGTATGTCGAGTACGCGGCCGCTGTTCAAAAATTCAAGGACGAAATCAAGCAGTCGAAGGACAATACGGCGCTTCGGCTCGTGCTGGAGCCTGCGCAGGCGAAGGGCGAGAAGAAGTCCTGATCCGCTTCTGCGGACGATCGCGTCGTCCCGTTCGATTGAACACGGGGCGCGTGAGATCGTCGGATGTATGCGGTCGGGGTGGCGCTGATCGCGCCGTACCTCCTATCCGGCGCGTGCAACGCTTCGAGCCCGAACTCGGGAACGCGGGCCGGGGGCTTGGACCGTGGATCTCGGTCCGGGAGTAAAGGCCCGCGGTCAAGGCCATTTCACCTCGGGTGGCATCGAGGAGAGAATACTGTCGACGTTGCCACCGGTCTTGAGACCGAACATCGTGCCGCGATCGTAGAGCAAGTTGAACTCCACGTAGCGGCCGCGGCGCACCAGTTGCTCCTCGCGGTCGGCCGGCGTCCAGGGGGACGCGAAATTTCCGCGCACCAGCATCGGGTATACGCGGTTGAAAGCCCGGCCCACGTCCTGCGTAAATGCGAACGCCGCGTCCCATCCGCCATCGGCTTCCGAAGGGGTCAGATAATCGTAGAAAATTCCGCCAACGCCGCGCATCTCCTTGCGGTGTGGGAGGTAGAAGTATTCATCGCACCACGTCTTGTAGCGCGTGTAGTCGGCGATCGGGTGGCTTGCGCAGGCACCGTACATGGCGGCGTGAAAGGCCAGGGTGTCGGCATCCTCCTGCGTGCGGCGGCGGTCCAGCACGGGCGTCAGATCGGCTCCGCCCCCGAACCACCATTTGCTCGTCACGACCATGCGCGTGTTCATGTGGACGGCGGGCACATTCGGATTCTGCGGGTGCGCAATCAATGAGATGCCCGACGCCCAAAATTGCGGGTTCTCGTCGGCACCCGGAATCTGCTTTCGAAACTCGGGAGCGAACTCGCCAAATACAGTCGACGTGTGGACGCCCACCTTTTCGAAGACGCGGCCCTTCATCATGCTCATGGTTCCGCCGCCGCCTTCGGCGCCGGAGTGGTCCAGCCGCTTCCAGGGCGTGCGCTCAAACCTGCCGGCTGGTTTGTCGGTGTGCGTGACGCCTGCGGGCAGGCCGTCCTCGAGCTTTTCAAACGAGGAGCAGATCTCGTCGCGCAGCCGCTCGAACCAGGCACTTGCCTTGGCCTTGTAGTCATCGAGGACTTCCGGCGAAGGCAGGCCGGGCACTGCGTTCGGGGTGGCGCTCGGTTGGGAATGGGAAGCAGCAGGGCCTGTCACGTGTAGTCCTTATGGCAAGTTCGGCAATTCGCGCCGTTGGCGGCGGTTTCGCGGGCTGGGAGTGTGGCTATTGAGCCAATCCGGGCGACACTGTCATCCTTTTGGCGCTTTGGAGCGTTAGTCGTCAAAGGCTCTTCTAGGCTAATGTCGGCTTGTTCTGCACGATCGGCGAAAGGCCATCGGGCCGGGCAGGCTTTTTTATCGTCTTCTGAGTGCTGCACATGTCGCCCAACGCGGACCCGGGGCAGGAAGTGGATGACTTGCAAGGAAAGTGGTCGTCGCTGAAGCGAGGCATCCAGGCGCGGGTGGACCGCGTGTTCGAATGGTCGGAAGGCAGGATCGACGCCTTCCGTGGCGACGGACGCGAGCAGCCGCCGCGGACGCTCGTGCAATTCTATTGGCATTTCGTCCGGCAGGCGTGGCCAGCGTTCGTCGCGCTTTTGATCGCGGGCTTCGTCGGCGCGGTGATCGAGGCGTCGCTGTTCGCGTTCGTCGCCAGCATCGTCGACCTTATGAAGGAGGCGAAGGATCCGAAGTCCTTCATCGAGCAGCATTTCTGGCAACTGATGATGATGGCGTTCGTCGCCATGGTCCTGCGACCGCTGGTATCGCTCGTCCATGACATCATCAAGCATCAGGTGATTGGCGGGCAGTTCACGACTCTGATCCGTTGGCAGACGCATGCCTATGTGCTGCGCCAGAGCCTCGGGTTCTTTCAGAACGATTTCGCCGGCCGCGTCGCCAACAAGGTTATGCAGGTGGGGCCGGGACTGCGCGAGAGCGTCGTGCAGTCGATCGACGCGCTGTGGTTCGTCGCCATCTATTGGCTGTCCGCCCTCGTATTGTTCGCGCAGGCCGACACGCGACTGCTGATCCCGCTCATCGTCTGGTTCGTCGCATTCTTCGGCACGATGATCTATTTCGTGCCGCGCCTCAAGGATCGGGCCGTCGAGACGTCGGAAGCTCGGTCGATGCTGACGGGACGCATCGTCGACAGCTACACGAACATGATGACAGTGAAGCTTTTCGCCCATACCGAGCGCGAGGACGATTACGCGCGTTCGGCCATGCGCGAGCAGCTCGGCAAGTTGACCCTGCAGCTGCGCGTGACGACGCTGATGGAATTCGCGCTGTTCGTCATCAACGGCGTGCTGCTGGTGGCGACGTCGGCGCTCGCGATCGTGCTGTGGGAGCAAGGGCTTGTGACGCTCGGTGCGATCACGCTCATCACCGGCTTGACCATCCGCATCGTCAACATGTCCGGCTGGGTTATGTGGACGCTCGCGGGCATCTTTGAAAATCTCGGCGTCGTGCACGAGAGCATGGAGACGATCTCGCGCCCACAGACGGTCGTGGACAGGCCCGATGCAGCGGATCTCGTGGTGAGCCGGGGCGAGATCGTATTCGATCGGATTTGCTTCGATTACGGGCGTACGCGCAGCATGGACGATTCGCGTCCGGGCGGCGTGATCGACGACCTGTCGCTCGTCATCCGTCCGGGCGAAAAAGTCGGCGTCATCGGCCGGTCCGGCGCAGGCAAGTCGACGCTCGTCAACCTGCTATTGCGGTTCTACGACCTCGAAGGCGGCCGGATACTGATCGATGGGCAGGACATCGCCAATGTCCGCCAGGACAGCCTGCGGGCGAGTATCGGGGTCGTCACGCAGGATACGTCGTTGCTGCACCGGTCGGTGATGGAAAACATTCTTTACGGGCGGCCCGATGCGGGGCGCGACGCGGTGCTCGAAGCTGCCGAGCAGGCCTCGGCGGCGCATTTCGTCGCCGGGCTCGAGGATCAAAAGGGCCGGAAAGGGTTCGACGCTCAGGTGGGTGAGCGCGGTGTCAAGCTTTCGGGCGGACAGCGCCAGCGGATCGCGATCGCGCGCGTATTGTTGAAGAATGCGCCGATCCTGGTGCTGGACGAAGCGACGAGCGCGCTCGACAGCGAGGCGGAAGCGGCAATCCAGGAGCAGTTGCAGAACCTGATGGCGGGCAAAACCGTGATCGCGATCGCACATCGCCTGTCAACCATCGCGGCGCTCGACAGGCTGATCGTGATGGAGCAAGGGCGCATTGTCGAAGACGGCAACCATGAGGAACTGATCCGGCGTGGCGGGCTCTATGCCGATCTGTGGGCGCATCAGTCCGGAGGGTTTCTCGCGCGCGAGGCCGCGGAGTGATGCACCGACCGCCAGAATTCTCAAGGGGAGATGGTACCGCCTCCCCGGATCGAACGGGGGACCTCTGGTTCCACAAACCAGCGCTCTAACCAGCTGAGCTAAGGCGGCAAGCCATTGCATGCGAAGCTAACTGCGGCAGGACGTAAGCCAATAACTGGCCATATCGCGCCGCAAATGCAGACGGGGCCAAGCTGCCGCCGACCCCGTTCAAACCTTATTGCCGAAAATGTCCCCGTTCTGCAAGAGGGACGTTTCGACATCACCTATCCGCCAGCGGTCCGCCGAGATTCAGCATGTTGGGCGTAACAGTATCGAGTGCGGCCTTGTCGACCGATGCCGTCTTTCTCGGCTCGGGCTTGCTTTCCGGGATCACGGCGGTCGCGGGGGGGAGGTCCGGCTCGGCGGGCACGGGATTCGATTCGGATGGCGCGGTTATCGACTTCGCCGGGTTCTGACTTGCGGATGGCGGCTTCGGCGTGCCGGCGGGAGAAGGTGGCGTTGACGATACCGCCCGGGCCGGCGCCGCCGGTCCACCGCCGCCTTTAAGGGCCATGGCCATTTCGAGATTGCGGGCGATTTGGGGTTTATCGCCGCCCGCGACAGCGGCGCGCTGGAGAAGCTCCCGGCCCTTGTCGACCTTCTTGTCGAGGATGTAGGCGAGCGCGAGGTTATTCAGGACGGTTGGATTCTCAGGGGAAAGCGCGAGCGCTTTCTCCAGGTATCTCTGTGCGTTGGCGTGCTGGCCAAGGCCCGAGTGGGCGACGCCCAGTCCCGACAGAACGCGCCAGTCGGTGGTCTCTGGCGACGCCCGCATCAGCGCGTGTTGGGCCTTGGCGGACTGCCCGAGTTCAAGGGCAAGGAGACCCTGCTCGACGACGAGCTTCTGGTTCTCCGGCGCCGACTGCGCCGCCGCGTCGACGACGGCGAGGGCCTCTCGTGTCTTACCGCCCGCTTTCAGTGCGCGCGCATAGGCGACTGTCGTATCGGCATCCTTGGGCTTGTCTGCGTGTGCCCTCTGCAACTCAGCAAGCGTGCGGGGCTTGCCGTCGTCGCCTGTGGCGGGAAGCTGCAGGCCAAGCAGGCCGCCGCCGTCCAGGGACGGGGTTGCAGCGCAGGCAGACAGAAGCAGGGTGACGCTGCCCATCACGCACACGCGACCATATACCGACCAGACCGACAACGTCTTCGACATCGCTCCCTCCAGACATGAAGCGCAATCCGGCTGAATTTCGAACCCCTTGGGGTCCGCAAGCCGTGCGGGACTGCGATGAGCGGCGGCCGCGTTAACACCTGATCAACGGTCCGCCGTCATGCTTTGACCCTGGAGTGATTCTCTCGGCCGCAAGGCAGCGGCGTTGGTGCTTGTCCTCAGTATCCACACCGCCCAGGCCCCTGTTTCACCAGTGCGTATGCGTTTCCGTCTGCGCCTCCGACACGTGGAAAAACATTTATGAGCGGCCTTCAGGACGACGTTCATGAGAAGGACCGCAAACTCGACGCGGACCTCAAGGGCAAGCTCGACTTCTTCATCTGGCACCAGCGTTTCCGGCGCAGCTACAAGGCATGGTCGGATGCCTCGATCGATCTGAAGCCGCCATTCCTACTGACCGGCGAGCCGCTTGCGACGGCGGAGAGCTGGCTGCTGCTCCATCCGGGCAAGTTCACCGACGGCGAACGCCGTTACATCATGCGCGGCCTAGCCCAGTCGACGCAGCGTGCGGTCTCTCAGGAGGTCGAGGAGGTCGAGGAAGAGAAAGGCCGGTCGCACCGTGGTTATATCCCGCTGGTGGCCGCGCTGCTGATCGTTGCGGTCATTGCGCTGCCCCGCTTCATACAGTCGTCGCTCGCACCGGCGAGCAATCGAGAGGTGGCGGTCGAGCCAGTTGCCGCGCCACAGGACACTGCGCAGGCGGAAGCCGCGGCGCCCCAGCCTCAGCGGCAGGCGAGCGAGAATGGCGCTGCGGATATGGCGGCTCGCGATGGCAATTCGTCCGGGGACGGTTCGGCGAATAATGTTCCGGCGGTTTCGCCAAGCCTGCCGTCGGGGCCGCAGATCCGACGCCTCACGACACTGTCGCACGAGCGATTGGCCAGCGGGGATAGGCGATCGAGCCTCCAGATTGCGGCCGAAGCGGCGCATCGGGTTGCCGCTCTGCCGCCTGGCAAGGTTCGCGACGAGAACGCCTTATCTTCCATCACCGCCCTGTTCCGTGGACACGCCGTGTCAAGGCAGGCCTCGCCGCCGCTCGCGGCAACCGCTGCTGCGCGGGCTGCGCTGTTCTGCGAGGGCGGTTCCGTTATGATTTCTGCGACCGACGCGGGCGCTCTACAGGCCGTTGATCTAGGCGCTACCGCTGCGCTTTCTCCACGGCCGATCGCGGCGCAAGCGGACCCCAGGACGCTGCTCTCTGGCAGCGGGATCGACAGGGCCTGTACCCGCGTCGTCATGCCCGGTGACGACGACGCGGCGGAAATCTGGTCGCTCTCGACCGGCCGGCGCCTCGCGCGGCTCGAGGGACACGAACACGATCTCGTGACGGCGGGTTTCAGCCCCGACGGCCTTTCCATCATCACCACGTCTCAAGATAAGACGGCCCGGATATGGGACGCGGCGAGCGGGCGGCAACGGATGGTGCTGCGCGGCCACGATGGTTCCGTACTCGCCGCGGCGTTCAGTGCCGATGGGCGCCTTATCGCGACGGCGTCGAGCGACCGGACGGCCCGGATCTGGGACAGCGCCACGGGGCGGGAGATCGCGACCGTGCGAGGCCACGCCAATGCCGTGGCCGGCGCGGCGTTCAGTCCCGACGGCAACCGCGTCCTGACGCATTCCGTCGACGGGTCAGCACGTGTCGTGCGGATCGATGTTGCTGCCGGGCAAGGCGTGCCGATACTCGAAGCGGTGCTGTACGCGCCGGGACGTGTTCTCATGTCGGCGCAGTTCAACCGGGACGGAACCCGTGTCATCGGGCTGGCTGACGATGGCGCTGTATTGGTCTTCGATGCCACCGGCGGCAAGGCGCTGTTCCAACTCTCGGGTCCAGCGCTGCATGTTCGCGAGGTGGTCACGAGCCGCGACAGCGACCTACTGATTGTCACCGGCTGGGAGGGCGTCGCCACGTTGGTCGATGCCGGCTCCGGGCATCCTGTCGCCACTTTGACAGACCACGGGCAGCGCGCCGTGTCGGCAGCCTTTACAAACGGGGGGCGTGAGGCGTCGGTCGTTCTCGCCGATGGAAAGGTTGTCATGGCTCCTGCATTCAGCAGCCTCGGCGATGCCATGAGCGCGGCTGGATCGTCATCAGCGCACGACTGCCTGTCGGACGAGACCTGGCTCGCGCTTGGCGTTGGTTCCCGGCTGCTCGGCTGCGATGGCGCGGCTCGATATGAGGCGCGATGGCTCGCGACCGCCGAGCCGCTATCGCCGGAGGTGCGGCGGGTCGAGCCAAAGCCTATCGAGCTGTCGCTTTCGGTGGAGGAAGACCAGTAGCGCCGAGGCGCGTTTTGTACGGGCACCTCGCACGTGTATCGCTCGCGCGCTATTTCCGGCCCAGGAACGTCGCGAAGGCGCTCCTGGCCTCATTCGACGCAAGCCTTTCGGCAAATAAGCGTGCCTCGGTCTCGATAGCGCTCGACAGAGCAGCGGTCTCGCCGCGCAGCAGGCGACGCGATGCGATCAGAGCCTCGCGAGGCTTGGCTGCGAGACGGCGGGCGGCGGCCAGTGCTGTTTCCTCGAGCGTTTCGGATGGGACCACGGCGTTCACGAGGCCCACTTCGTATGCGCGGTCCGCCGTGAAGGGTTCACCCAGGACGAGCAGTTCAAACGCGCGCTGGTGCCCCATGAGCCGGGGGGCCAACAGGCTCGAACCTGCCTCGGGAACAAGGCCCAGGTCGAGGAAGGGCGTCTGCAACCACGCTGTGGGACTGGCGTAGACGAGATCGCAGTGCATCAGCAGGGTCGTGCCGATACCGATCGCCAGCCCGTCGACCGCGGCGATCATCGGCTTTTCGATGCGCGGCAGCAGGCGAATGAAATCGAGCCCAGGGCCCTCGAGAACCGGCTTGCCGGACATCGCGCGGGTCATGAAATCGCCGATGTCGTTGCCGGCCGTGAACGCTCCCGGTGTGCCCATGAAGACATGAACGGCGATGGAGGGTTCGCGCTCGCCGGCCAGCAGCGCGTCGACCATGGCCTGATACATGGGTCCGATCAGTGCGTTCTTCTTCTCCGGCCTTGCGAAACGGATGGTCTGAACGCCGTTGGTGACGTCGATCTTCATGCCGGTCGTCATCGCGCGCTCCGCCCCCCATTGCCGCCTCCTGCCGGACGGCTCTGCAGTAGAATGACAGCCAGCGAGACGATGGCAATCCCCGCAATCTGAACCAAGCTCAAAGTCTCACCAAAGATGACAAAAGCCATTACTGAAGTGACGCTCGGCACGAGGTAGAAGAGTGCCGACGTGCGCGACACGGCGTTCTCTCGAATAAGCAGCATCAGCAGCGTTATGGCGCCGAGAGAGAGAACGACGACGAGCCAGCCGAGGGCGAACATAAAGCCCGGCGACCAGTTTATGCGCTGGGTTTCGAGCGCAAACGACAATGGCGCCGTCACCACGAGCGCTCCAACGAACTGCCAGATCGCACCGGCGAGAAGGTTCGTGCTGCCCGCGTGCCGCTTCTGGTAAATGGTGCCGAGTGTAATCGCGACGAGCGCGAACACAATTGCCGTCAGTCCCGGCCCGGTGATGGAGCCCAGTCCTGCAGAAGAGCCGAACTTCGGCGCAACGACAAGCGTGGTTCCGGCCAGCCCCATGGCGAGGCCGGCCCAGTGGCGCTTCGTGATGGTCTCGGCCAGAAGTGCACCGGCGAAGACGGCCGTCAGAATGGGCTGGAGGCTGCAGATCAGCGCCGTGACGTTGGCGTCCATGCCGGCCGACGCGCCCCATGTCACGCCGCCGAGGTAGCTAGCGTGCAGGAGCGCGCCCGCGACGACAGCGTTCCAGCGCATCGCCGGTGTCAGCGGCGCCTGCCCAAGCCAGAGCCCGGCCGGGATGAGCACGGCCAGCACCAGCATGAACCGGATCGTCAGCAGCGTGAACGGTTCCGCACCTGCAACCGCAAGTTTGGTGCCGATGAAGCCAGACGACCACAGGAAGACGAACAGGGCGGGCGCTATGCGCAACAGCATGGGGATACGGCCTTGGGCTCGAACGGCCCATGGGGGTGCCCCATATCCACGGTTGCTGCAACTTTCAAAATAGGTGTCTGCTCTGCGCCGGTGGCATAGCGCGAGTTGGACGCGCCAACGACGGGCCAACGCGGTTAAAAGAATTTGAAACGAATTTAGCTATTTACTGTCGTTCGCTTGCGAATTCTCGCGAGCGGAGTCGGGCGCTTCCATGACGATTGCAGATGACTTTTTCGCCGGCATGAACGCCGGACAGCCGGCACGTTCGTACCTACGCAAACTACGACTCAATCTCGAGAGCGGACCCGTCGAGCGGCGATGCCTGCTCGGGGCGTTGGCCTTGGCCGCCGTGTTCTGGATCTTCGCCGGGCTTTATCTCGTCGTCACACCCAAGATGTTCGTGAGCCGGTGGACGCTGATCCTACCGGGAGCCGGGCAGAGCACGACCATGTCGCTCGAATCGATCGGGCAGTCCACGACGAGCGTGAACTCACCCTATTCAAGCATCTCGCTGAGCCCGAGGGTCGTCTACAAGGAACTCGCCAACAGCGATCTCGTCCGGTCGAAAGCCGCGGAGACGCTCGGGCTGACGTATGCCGAAATGGGGCGACCCAAGATCAAGCTGATCGACGAGACGTCGCTGATGATGTTCGAGATGGCGGGGCCGACCGCGGAACTCGCTCAGAAGAAGGCGCTCGCGCTCATCGACGCTTTCAACGCGCAACTCGATGCCTTGCGCCGCGACGAACTCGCAAAGCGATCCGAGGCGGTCACCAGCAATCTCAAGAGCTACAAGGCCGCCGTCGATCAGGCACGACAGCGGATCACGGAAATCCAGGTGGCGAGCGGCCTGGTCTCGATCAACCAGTTCAATGAGCAGGTGGCCAGCCTGGCCGCCATGCGCCGGCGAATGGCCGATCTCGCCGGCGAACTCGACCGACTTCGCGAGGAGCAGGTACGCCTCGTCTCGCGACTCGGCATCGAGCCCATCCATGCCAGCACGGCCTTGAGGTTGGCGAGCGATCCTGGAATGTCCAAGGTGATCGCCGAATATTCAGAAGCCAGCGGTCTTTATACGTCGGAGTCGCGTCGACTTGGGCCGGCCAATCCGGTGATGCTGGCGCTTGCCAACCGCCGCGACGCGGCCATGGCGCGACTGCAGCGCTCACTCGGCCAGATCGGTCAGGGCGACGCCAAACATGTCGCCAGCCTTCTCGTCAACAATATCTCCCATCAGGCCGAGCTCCTGCAGCAACTCGTCAAGACCGAAGCTCAGATCTCGGGCAAGAGCGAGGAATTGGAGACGATCACGCTCGAGAAAAAGCGGGTGGAGGACGAGATATCTCGGCTTAGCTCGGCTGCGGCAAAACTTGAGGATCTGCGCAAAGAACAGATACTCGCCGAAGCGGTTTATTCTTCGGCGCTCGCCAGGGTCGACTCGTCGAAGTCGGACATCTACGGCGCCTATCCAATCGTCCAGGTGGTTGCGCCGCCGACGCTTCCCGACGGTCACGAGCAGCCTCGCCGGCTCTACGCTTTCGCCGGCGGCCTTGCCGGGACCATGTTTTCCGCCATGGCCTGGGGGCTCGTATGGCTGCATTACTTCCAAAGCATGAAACGCCGGAAGAAGCGCTCGTCCTCTGGCTGATCGTTTCGACCTGGGCGCTGTGGGCGCTGGGGGCGACATACCACGCCTATTCGATCGTTCCGTGGGTTCTCGCCGGGTTGGCGTTCGCTCGCCGCTTTGGCTTCGTCGAGGACGATCCCGGTTCATTCCCGCCGCTACCCGTCTCGGTGTGGGTGTGGTTTGCTGGAATGTTCATGATGGCGGTCGCGCTCGTCGTTGGACACCTCAATCACGACTTCGGCCTGCTCGATATCGCCAAGTCGCTGTTCGGCTGGGCGAAGGGCTGGGCGATCATGGCGCTGCTGCCGTTTGCGGGGGCGACGCTGCGAATTCGGCCGCAAGTGCTGTTTCGTGCCGTGAACCTCCTCCTGGCGCAGACGCTGCTCATCACTCCCGTGCTGCTCCTGGGCGGGGCGATCGGCCTGCCGCCGGTGCTCTACACGTCCCCGCTGCAATACATCGGCGGGGCGGGGGAAACATTCTTCCAGGTGGGCACGCATTGGATTGACCCGGGATCGCCGGACATGCGGCTTCGCTACTATGCGCCATGGGCGCCGGCGGCCGCTTTCGCGATCCAGGTGCTGATGGTCCTCGGCCTTTATGATCGCGATTGGCGCTGGCGGGTCGTGGCCGTCGTTTCCGCCTGCGTCGTGTGCTGGTTCGCCAAGTCGCGGCTGTCGCTCGTCGCCATTCCGGTGATCCTGATCGCGCTGCCAGTTCTCTCCGGTCTATACCGGCCGATGCTCATGGTTATCGGTGGTGTCGCCACGGCCAGCGCGGCGGTTGCATTTCCGCTCGTCAGATCGATGTTTGATGGAGCAGTCGAGCGCTTCGAGGGCGCGCGCAAGGACTCGAGCCGGGTGCGGAAAGTGCTGCAGCAGATCGCCGTGCATCGGTGGTGGGAAGAGGCGCCGATCTTCGGGCACGGAACCGTCGAGAGAGGTCCGCACGTCGTCGAGTTCATGCCAATCGGATCGCATCATACGTGGAACGGGCTGCTTTTCGTCAAAGGCGCCGTCGGGTGGCTGAGCCTCGCCGTGCCGCTACTCGTTTCGTTTCTCGTGCTGCTGCCAAAGGCGCAGCGCGATCCCATGGCGCGGGCCGCGATCGGCTTCATTCTGGTGCTGCTGTTCAACTCGATGGGCGAGAACATCGAGATCCTCGCCTATCTCGCATGGCCGGGGTTCCTGGCTCTCGGCATGGCTTTCAAGCGCCGGCGCGTCGGGGTCTACGCCGAGCTTCTCGGGGCGCGACGGTAGTCAGGTTCCGCGCGGCTTTGCGCGGCTCGTGGGCGTTGCGTTCGCTGGATCGTCGGGCCAGGCGTGTCGGGGATAACGGCCTTTCATCTCGGTTTTCACGGCCGCCCAGGAACCGGCCCAGAAACCGGGCAGGTCCTTCGTAATCTGTATGGGGCGGCTCGCAGGCGAAAGAAGGTGGAGGGTCAATGGGCGCTTGCCGCGCGCGATCGAGGGGTGGGATTTCAGCCCGAACAGTTCCTGGACGCGGATGTGCAGGGCGGGCGCCTGGGGGCCTTCGTAGTCGATCGCGTGCCCGTTGCCCGTCGGCGCGGTGAAATGGGTCGGCGCTTCGGTGTCAATCGTCTGCCGTATCGACCAGGGAACGAGCGCATCAAGGGCTGATCCGAGATCGTCCGCCCCGATTTCGTTGAGCCTCGTCTTGCCTTCCAGATAGGGGGCGAGCCACTCGGCTGCGGTGGCGGCCAGCGTATCGTCCGACAAATCAGGAAGCTCCTCCATGCCGCTGGCGCGCAGGAAGCCGATCCGATCGCGGAGCTGGGATTGCGACTTGCTCCACGGCAGGCGATCGATACCGAGCGCCGCGATGCCGGTTGCGAGCGCTACGGTGACCTCGGGCCCCGGTTGCACCGGGCGGGTCTCGGATTTCAGAGGAATGCTGTCGAGGCGGCGAACACGGCGCGCACGAACCGCTCGCGCTGCGGTGTCGAAGGCGACCTCGTAGGCCTCGTGAATCCTGTCCTTGGCCACTTCCAGTATCTCGGATTCCGCGGCCGGCGCCGCCAGCATGATGCGGCCCTGGGCGGCTGCGCCCTGAATTTCGGCGACGACGAGATAGGCGCTGCCGGCAAGTGCGAGGCCAGGGTCCAGTATCGCGCCGCGGCCATTTGCGAGCAGGAACTCGCCGCGACTGCCGTCGCGCGCCTTGGCAATCCGGTCCGGGTAGGCGATCGCGAGCAGGGCCGGGGTTGAGAGCTTCGCGTTTTCCGATCGGCCCGGTGTGCGTTCAGGCCGTGCGGCCTCGGCCCATCGGCGCGCGAGATTTCGGGCCTCGTCGGCGCGTCTCGAGCGTTCGCGCCTGAAGGCCGCGATGCGGGTCGTGAGGTCGGGGTCGTTGCCGCCAAGTCCGCGTTCGACGATCACCGCGGCGATCTCAGCGGCATCGCGCTCTGCTCCGACGCGGGCGGCGGCCAGCACCATGGCGGCGAGCCGGGGCGGGAGTGGCAGCGCCCTGATGCGACGGCCAAGGGCGGTAATGCGGCCGTCCGCGTCGAGGGCGCCGAGCGCCGCCAGCTCCCGCTGGGCGGCGGCCAGGGCTGCCGGGGGCGGCGGGTCCAGCCACGACAGCGAAAGCGGATCGACCGCGCCCCATTCGGCGCAATCGAGAACGAGACCGGTCAGGCTCGCCTGGGTCATCTCGGGGGCGTTGAAGGGACGCATCGCAAGATTCTGGGGCTCATCCCAGAGCCGGTAGCAGACGCCGGGCTCGGTGCGGCCCGCGCGGCCGCGGCGCTGGTCGGCGGATGCACGTGAGACGCGCACCGTTTCCAGGCGCGTAACGCCAACGTCGGGCTCGTAGCGCGGCACCCTTGCAAGCCCGCAGTCGACAACCACCCGGACCCCATCGATCGTCAGCGACGTCTCGGCGATTGAAGTCGCCAGCACGACCTTGCGCCGGCGCGGCGGGGCCGGCGATACGGCGAGATCCTGGGCGACGGTGTCCATTGCGCCGTAGAGGGGGGCGAGGATCACGTCCGGGTCGATGCGGCCATCCTGAATGCGTTCGGCCAGCCGTTCCTCGGTGCGGCGGATTTCGGACTGTCCCGGCAGGAAGGCGAGAACCGAACCCTGCTCGGCAGCGAGCGCACGCGTGATCACAGCCGCCATCTGGTCCTCGAGCCGGAGGCTTGGGTCGCGCCCGGCGTAGCGGGTTTCGACCGGGTACATCCGACCGCGGCTCTCGATGACGGGTGCATTCGCGCCGAGCAAAGTCGCCACGCGCGCGCCGTCGAGGGTGGCCGACATGACGAGGATGCGCAGATCATCGCGCAGGCCGGACTGGCAATCGAGCGCCAGCGCAAGGCCCAGATCGGCATCGAGCGAGCGCTCGTGGAACTCGTCGAACAGCACCGCCGCCACGCCTTCGAGGCTCGGATCGTCCAATATCATCCGGGTGAAAACACCTTCGGTGACGACCTCGATCCGGGTGGCGGGACCGACCTTGGTGCCGAGGCGCGCGCGCATGCCGACCGTTCCACCAAGGGGCTGGCCCAGCGTCTTCGCCATGCGCTCGGCCGCACCCCGGGCCGCAAGGCGCCGCGGCTCGAGCACCAGCACTCTGCGGTCTTTGCGCCACGGGGCTTCGAGCAGGGCGAGCGGTACTCTCGTCGTTTTGCCTGCGCCGGGCGGGGCGACGAGCACGGTCGACGTCCCACGCACAAGAGCGGCGGTTAGGGCAGGAAGCGCCTCATCGATGGGGAGCGGTGCTTGTTCAAAGAATGCTTGCAGCGTCATGGCGGCTGTATGCGCGAAAGCCCGGGGGGCGGGCAAGCTCAGCCATTAGGGCATGGCCTGATGCAGGGTGCCGTGCAGCGCGCGTCCGGTCGGCTGGCCGGTCGGCGAGCCGCCAGGTGGTTCCTCGCTGATGCCGAAGATCGCCTTCTGCAGAACCGCTGGCTCGAGATCAGACAGCCGTTTGCGTGTCGGGCCGAGATTGTCGTCGAGCAGTCCGAGCGAGTGGGGTTTGGGACCGAACGGCTCGGCGACGATCCAGAGTTGGTAGGCCTTGCCGACCTTGCGATCGGCGGTGATGGCGCGGATCGTCACCTCGCGTGTCGCGAGATCGACGCTCATCAGGAATGCCGGCTGAGCGTCGTCCTTCTGGAAGACCGCGACGAAGTTTTGAGAATGTTTGAGTGCCGACCGGTCAGCGAGGCCGACCGCCACCATGAGCGCCGCCGCGATGGCCGATGCGCCGATGGCGGCGCTGCGCCAGAGCGTCAAGCGGCGCTCGAGTTTCACGATCCTGGCCGTGTGGCCGACGAGCTCAATCCGTCGCTCGATCGATGCGTACAGGCCCAGCGGCGGCTCGACGAAGGGGACGGCGTCATTCAAGGGGGCAAGCCGCCGTTCCCATGACGTGATCGCGGCGTCGAGCCCGGGATCGGAGGAGCGGCGCGTCTCGACTCGCGCACGATCCGACGCGTCGAGCGTTCCGAGCACGTACTCGGCAGCCGTCATGTCGATTTCGTCGTGCCCTGTCATGAGCCGAGGCAGTCCTTCAATTGCTTCAAGCTGCGGTGCAGCCACGTCTTGATGGTCGGAACGGGCGCGGCGAACTTCTGCGACAACTCTTCTCTCGACCAGCCATCAAGATATGCAAGTCGAACGATGGTTTGCTTTTCCTTCTCGAGAGCCTGCAGGCAACGCTCGAGGCGAAGGTAATCCTCGCTTCGTTCCACGGCCTCGGACGCAAGAATGGCTGTGTCCGGCAACTGAAGGGCTTCATCGGATAGATCGGATACAATCGGCGTACGGCGGCGAACTTCGTCGAGCGCTCGGTTACGCGCAATGGTCGCCATCCAACTGATCGGTGAGCCATACGCCGGGTCGAAATCCGCGGCCCTCTCCCAGATTTTCACATACACTTCCTGCAAGACCTCGTCGGCGATCTCCCTTCGCTTCAAAATACGGAGGACGATGCCGTAAAGTTTCGATGATGTGGCCTGGTACAGCGAAGCGAATGCGGACTTATCCCGCTTTGCGACACGGCTCAACAAATCGGAAAGTTCTGACGAGGTGTTGCTCATGCGGGAGTTCTGTCAGCCGATCCGTCAATATGGCGGTGTCGCGGTGGCGCAACGACGATTAGCAGCCAGTCGCGCGCCGATGTCGATTGTGTGGCTTCGGGGTGTGGGATTGTCAATCTTTCGAGACAGCGACGGCGCACAGTTCAACGGCTCACCGGACGCGTTTCCTCGCGTCCCGCCAGCCGGGTCTAGCCCGCCAGCATCGCGTCGCTCTCGCCACCCGGAGAGGCCGGGACAGGCTTGACGCGGAGAGCGGTTATCTTGTTGCGGGATTTGCGCAGCACCTCGAAGCGATAGCCATGGAAGGTGAAGGCCTGTCCCGGTTCGGGGATCATCTGCGCCTCATGGATGACGAGGCCGGCCACTGTCGTCGCCTCCTCGTCGGGCAGGCTCCAGTCCATGTGGCGGTTCAGGTCGCGGATCGCGACCGTGCCGTCGACGTTGACCGTGCCGTCGGCCTGCGGACGGATGGCCGATTCGTGCGTGTCGTGCTCATCGGCAATCTGGCCGACGATTTCCTCGAGGATGTCCTCGAGCGTGATGAGGCCCTGCACTTCGCCATACTCATCGACGACGAGGGCCATCTGCTGCTTCTGCTTCAGGAACTGGTTGAGCTGGTCCTTCACGCTCGTCGTGTCGGGAACAAACCATGGCTTCGACGCGAGGCTCATCACGTCGAGTTCGGAGATCTCCCAGCCCTTGCGACCGATAGCGACGAGGAGATCCTTCGTGTGAAGAATGCCGACGATGTTCTCGGGCTCGTCCCTCCAGATCGGCACCCGGGTATACTGAGACTTCAAAATCTCATCGACGATCGTCTGGGGCGGGTCGTCCGCGTTGACCGTCTCCATCTTGGTGCGGTGGACCATGATGTCGAGCACCTGGAGGTCGGACAGGTCGAGGATGCCGCCTAGCATATTGGCATCGGCCTTGTGAACACCGCCCTCGATCTGGCCAAGCTCGATGGTGCCGCGCAGTTCCTGATGCGGATCGAGGATGTTCAACGCGTCGTCCTTGGTGGACGGGGTCAGCTTGAGCAGCGCGCGGACAATGTACTGGATGGCGATCGTCGCCGGAAGCAGCATGACGATGACGAGGCGCATGATCGGCGCGACCCCGAGCGCGACGCGATCGGCATCGGCCAGCGCGAACGTCTTCGGCAGGACGGCGGCGAAAATGACGATCATAATCGTCATGATGATCGAGGCGATCAACTCGCCGTAGCCGCTGCCGATCACCGTGATCGCGAGCGTGGTCGCCAGAGAGGCGGCAAGCACGTCGACCAGCGTATTTCCCAGCAGAACCGCGCCGATAACCCGCTCAGGAGACTGCATCAGGCGGTTCACGAGACGGGCGTTCTTATTGCCTTCCTGCGCCATGCTGTGCATGCGGGGTCGGGAGGCGGCCGTCAGTGCCGTCTCGCTCATGTTGAAGAAGGCAGACAAGCCGACCAGAACGACGACTGCGATCAGCAGCAGAATGACTTCGAGGGACATGTGTCTTTCGGAAAGTGGAAAGTTCCGCAGTGACCGCGGAACCGCATTTCATCCTTCACATATCACAGATTTAAACAACATTGCCTGCTTCAAACAGCGATCTCCCGGGCGAGGAAGGCGCGCACCGTTTCGGGCGCGATCTCGCGTGTTACGTAGGCCTCGCCGATGTTGCGGACCATGATGAAGGTCATCCGGCCGTCCTTAACCTTCTTGTCCTGGGCCATCAGCGCCATCAGGTGGTCCGGGTCGGCGGTCTCGTCGCCCGGAATATCACCGATACGGGTCGGAAGGCCGACCTCCGAGAGGTGTCTCGATGCGCGGGACGCGGTGCCCTGTGGGCACAATCCCAACTCTTCGGATAACCTGAGAGCGAGGCACATGCCGATCGCCACGCCCTCGCCGTGGAGCAGGCGGCTCGAATATCCGGTCCAGGCTTCTAGGGCGTGCCCGAATGTATGGCCGAGGTTCAACAGGGCGCGGTCGCCGGTCTCGTGCTCGTCGCGCAAAACGATGGCGGCCTTCGCCATCACGCTGGTCTCGATGGCCTGGACGAGGGCAGAGGTATCGTTGCCGAACAAGCCGCGCCAGTTCGCTTCGAGCCAACCGAAGAAGGCAGCGTCTCCCAGCAGTCCATACTTTGCGACCTCGGCGTATCCGGTCCTCATTTCGCGGGGCGGCAGTGTCGAGAGCACGCTCGTGTCGGCAAGTACGAGGCTCGGCTGGTGGAACGTGCCGATCAGGTTCTTGCCCTGTGGCGTGTTGATTCCGGTCTTGCCGCCGACCGAACTGTCGACCTGGGCGAGGAGCGTCGTCGGTATCTGGACAAAGCGGACGCCGCGGCGAAGCACGCTCGAGGCGAAGCCTACGAGGTCGCCAATGACGCCGCCGCCGAATGCGATGACGAGGTCGCCGCGCTCCAGGCCCATCGACAGGAGCCCCTCGCACAATGGTCCGAACTCGCGGAAGCTCTTGGTCTGCTCGCCCGGCGGAAGGACGATCGTGCCACCATGCAGTCCGGCTGCGCGCAGGCTCGCCTCGAGGGCCTGGAGGTGGAACTTCGCGACATTGGCATCCGTGACCACGCCACAGCGGCGTGCGGTGAGCCTCTCGGTAATCAGCCGGCCGATCTGCGGGACGAGGCCCGGACCGATCAAGACGTCGTACTCGCGACCGGGGAGGGGGACCGGCACCACGCGACGTTCGGCGATCTCAGGGAGCACACCGGCTGTCTGCGCCGGCACGTTCGACTGAAACGCGCTCGTCAGGGCGGCAGATACGCCGCGCGCTATGATTTCAGGAGCGATTGGAACCTCCAGCAAGGCATCCTGGCCGTTCGTCGGTGGCTTGAGGCCCGGATGGCGGCGCAGGGCTTCCATCACCTCGGACACGATCTGTTCATGGGCGACGTCGCGGCTTTCGACCGTCAGGTCGGCCTCGGCATAGATGGGGTAGCGGGTCTCCATCAACGACCGCATCGTACCTTCTGGGTCGTTGTTTCTCAGCAGAGGGCGCGTGTCGCGCTTCGAGACCCGTTTCATCAGGACGGGCAATTCCGCCTTCAGCCAGATCGAGATGCCGGATTCCTTGATCTTGGCCCGCGTCTCGGGATTGATGAACGCTCCACCGCCGGTCGCAATCACCTGGGGGCCGTTACCGAGCAGTCGAGCCAGTACGCGGCGCTCGCCATCGCGAAAATAGGCCTCTCCATGATCGGAGAAGATCTCGTTGATGGTCTTTTGCGCGGATCGCTCGATTTCCTCGTCTGCGTCGACGAACGGCAGACCAAGGCGCTGGGCGAGCCGGCGGCCGACCGACGACTTCCCGCAGCCCATCAGACCGACCATCACGATCGAGCGTGCGCCTAGTGCACCGCGCAGGTCTTGGTCGTTCATATATCTTTGCCGTTCCATAACCGGGCGTTCCATGAACCGATATTACCTTCGCCTTCGAGCGCACCTCGCCCACACCCGATTCGCGGTTTTGCAGCCCGTTTCGCCACGGAAACTAGGCACAACCGGTCGCCTGCGGATCGTGTGTGCAGGGTTACCACACCGAGGGACGAAACAGGTTCCCTATGACTTCTCTAGGTTTGGCGCGCGATATTGCCATCTCGTGTGAGCCTGCCAATCCGATTTTCGACGGGCAGGCTTGTCTTCAAGTCATAATGACGCCAACAAGGGCCAGGACATAGCATCGCGAAACGGGTTCGACAAAATGCCGAGCTTGGTGCGGTTTTTGATCATCGCCGGCTTCATCATCGGTCTCGTTTCGGGCGGTCTCTACGTGCTCGCGACGAAATACGAACCTGTGCAAACAGAGGTCACCAAGCCGGTGCCCAACGTCAAGATTCGCCGGCCTTGACCCCTGCTCCCAAAAACATGCTCCAATTCAAACGCTTCATCGCTCCGGTGCTGACCTCAGCCCTGGTCGCGTTGTTCGCTGCGCCTGTCATGTCCGGGCCGGCATCGAGCGACGATTCCTGGAATCCCTTCCGGCAGCTTGGCGACGAGCCGCGTCCGCCCCGCCGGGCCACGCCGGGGAGGCAAGAGGTCCCTTCCACCAACAACGCGCCAGGCGGCCAGGATCAGCCGACCTATCCGGCGCCGGACCTGCGCGAAGACACGCCGGAGACCGCGCCTGCGCCACTCAAGGAAGTCGACCGGGGTGTGGAGCGCGGTGAACTCGCACCCGTCCTGGCCGGCGACGGCTCCGGACTGCCGTTCGAGCTATGGCGGGGCCTTGATGCGGCTTCGGCCGAGGGGTTGATCGGTAAGCTCGATATTCCTCCAAAGTCGCCCATCCTTCATTCGATGTGGCGTCGGCTGATCACATCGGAATCGGGTGGGGTGGTGGAGGCCAGCGCGCGATTCGCCTCGCTCAGGGCGGATGCGCTCTATCGGTCGGGTCTCGTTTCGGACGCCGCGTTGTCTCTCAGCAGATTGCCAGATGGCGCCGATACCGCGGCATCCGTCCTGGCGGCGCGGATCGACGTCGCCAATGGAGACCGGACGCGCGGATGCGAACGCCTGAAACCGCTGCTCGGTAGAAAATCGGACTTGCCGAAGCCTCGTCAAGTCGAGGTTCTCATGTTGTCGGGCTATTGCGCGGCCGCCGGCGGGAACCCCGGCGGGGCAGGACTGGCGGCGGAACTCATTCGCGAGGACCGGCTCGACGATCCGGCAGCGCTGGCTGCACTCGATGCCGCGGCAGGCAACGGTAAGGCCCAGGCGCGTGGGGGCAAGACCGTCACGCTTCTCCACTACCGACTCCACGAACTCGGAGGAGGGATCGAGACGGCCGACGTTCTCCATCGCGGGGAGCCGGCGCTGGTGGCGCGGCTCGCGATGGATGCGAATACCGAGGCTGGGCTTAGGCTTGGCGCCGGCGAGGCCGCGGCGCGGGCGAACTCCATTCGGTCACAGGATCTGGGAGAGATTTACCGTGCGGCCGGTCCATCCGTGGCGGGGGATACGCTGCTGTCGGCGGCCGGCCGTCGAACGAACCAGGCGGAGCAATCGCAGCATCGCGCCGGGCTGCTGAAGGCCGCCGAGGGCGAGCGGACGCCGATACGCAAGTTGCGGCTGGTGCGTGCGCTGCTGGACGACGCCAAACGGGCAGGCCTCTACTGGCAGGGTCTGGAACTATCTGGGCCGTTGATCGAGGGCGTGCAGCCCGTGCCGGAATTGAGCTGGTTTGCGGAAAGTGGGGTCGAGATCGGCCTGGTGACCGGCAAGTATGGCTTGGCACGGCAGTGGGCGGCACTTGGAGGTGCTGTCCCAGGTGACGGGGGGCTTCGCCACTGGCAGGCGCTGATCGACCTTACCGATCCCAACCTCAAGTCCGAGCGGGGGAGTGGCCTGTCGGCCGTCGAGGATCTCGCGGTGCGTGGGCGGTTATCGCCCGACCTGCTTCACCGTCTCGCGACTGTGCTCGACGCCGTGGACGTCAACGTCCCGATACCATTGTGGGAATCGGCGAGCCGGGTGCCTCAGCCGACCACGGGGCACCTGCCGGACACCGGTGTGCTGTCCGAGTTGCAGGAAGCCTCGAAAAAGAAGGAGTTCGGGCGCACCGTCCTGCTTGTCATGCGCACGCTCGGTCCCAACGGTGCGGAAGGAGCGAACATCATCGCGCTCGGCGATTCCATCAGGGCGTTGCGACGGGCGGGACTCGAGGCGGATGCCCGCAGGCTTGGCCTTGAGGCGCTGTTTGCCCAGTGGCCCCGTGGCGCCATCAATTGAGACTGCGACCGTTGGCAGGACGCCATGACCGGATCACACCGCGAAATGCCTGCGGCAACTGCCGAGAGCGCGCCACCGGCCGACGGCGACCTGATGCGCTCTTTCCTGGAAATGCTGGCTTCAGAACGTGGGGCGTCGGCCAACACGCTGGACGCTTACCGGCGCGATCTGCAGGAATTCTCAAGCTACCTCGCGGGCTGCAACCGGGCCATGGCGGCGGTAGAACCTCAGGACATCCGCGGGTTCATGACCGCGCTGTCGAAGTCAGGAAAGGCCCCGGCGTCTCGGGCGCGCAAGCTTTCGACCCTGCGGCAGCTCTACCGGCACCTTCTGGCCGAAGGCGCCGTTGGTGAGGACCCGACCCACGGATTGACGGGGCCGAAGTCGACGCGGGCGTTGCCACAGACGCTTTCGGTCGGGGAGGTCGACCGGCTGATCACCGCGGCCAGAGCGCGGATCGAACCCTCCCGGGGGAGAGACCGAGTGCGGGCGGTGCGGATGTACTGCCTGATCGAGCTTCTCTACGCGACGGGCATGCGCGTTTCGGAACTCGTGGCTCTACCGCGCCAGGTGCTCGATGGTGACGACCGTGTTCTCACGATCCGGGGCAAAGGTGGCCGGGAACGGATGGTTCCGCTCAACTCAGCGGCGAGAGCGGCGCTCGAGCGATACCTCAGCCTGGGGCGCGTGCCCGAGGACGGGGTCGCCCCCATGCTCAAGACGCGGTGGCTTTTCCCCTCCAAGAGCGAAAGCGGGCATTTGACGCGGCAGCGGTTCGCGCAGGATCTGAAGGAGGTCGCCATCGAGGCCGGCCTCGACGCCGAGCGCGTCAGTCCCCACGTGCTGCGGCATGCATTTGCGACGCATCTTCTCGACAGGGGGGCAGATCTACGGGCGGTTCAGCAGCTTCTCGGGCATGCCGACATATCGACGACAGAGATCTATACCCACGTGCTGGAAGAGCGCCTGAAGCGGCTCGTGCTGGAGCATCATCCGCTGGCAAAAGCCCGGACGTGATGCTGCAACTGGGCCAAATCCGCGCTCGTACTTGAGCGCATGGCCCCAGCTAAGCTATTCAGCTGACAACTTTTCAGCGGGCCGCGCGCCCTGTTCATCCCATATGAGGCTCCGTTTTGGCCGATACACCGCCCACCGCTCCTGCGACGCCGCCTAATCCGACGCCCGTGGCCGCGGCTCAGACCTCCGCCTCGCGCCCCCAGAATCTGCGCACCTACCTCGGTTTTGAAAAGCCGATAGCCGAGCTCGAAAGCAAGGTTACCGAGCTCAAGGCGCTCGGCCAGCACGGCACGGCCGTTCCGATTGCGGAAGAGATCAAGCGGCTGGAGCAGAAGGCGAAAGCGGCCCTGATCGAGACCTACACCAAGCTGACGCCCTGGCAGAAAGCCGAGGTTGCGCGTCATCCCGAGCGTCCGCATTGCCTCGACGTGGTCCGTAGCCTGATCGAGGACTTCACGCCGCTCGCCGGTGACCGTTATTTTGGCGATGACGCCGCGATCGTTGGCGGCATGGGGCGTTTCCGCTCGCGCGCGGTGATGGTCATCGGGCATGAAAAAGGTTCGGATACCGAAAGCCGGATCAAGCACAATTTCGGCATGGCGATGCCGGAGGGGTATCGCAAGGCTATCCGCCTGATGCAATTGGCGGAAAAATTCAATCTGCCGGTGCTGACGCTTGTCGATACGGCGGGGGCCTATCCCGGCATTGCCGCCGAGGAGCGTGGACAGGCGGAGGCCATCGCGCGTTCCACCGACTGCTGCCTTTCGCTGACGGTGCCGATCATTTCGGTCATTCTCGGCGAGGGAGGCTCGGGCGGCGCAATCGCGATTGCCACGGCAAACCGGACGCTGATGCTCGAGCATGCGATCTATTCGGTGATCTCGCCAGAGGGCGCCGCTTCGATCATCTGGCGTGACAGCGCGAAGCGCGAGGAAGCCGCCACCGCGCTCAAGGTCACGGCGCAGGATCTCGAGCAACTCGGCGTCATCGACGAGATCGTGAAGGAACCGCTAGGAGGCGCGCACCGTGATCCGGCCGCCGCGATCAAGGCAATCGGCGCAGCGGTCTCGTCGTCACTGGCCGCGTTTGACGGGCTGTCGCCGGACGAGATCCGGGCTCATCGTCATACGCGGTTCCTGGAGATCGGTCGCAAGTTGTGACCGGGTTGTATTGCTGGTTCCTTCTCGGGCTCTCCGGCGGCGACCTGCCGCTTGGATGCCCCATTTGGCGGCGATAGATTAGTCATCCGAATCACAGAGGCGTAGCGTTAACGGCCCGTTAACGATACGCGGGGTTAAGTTTTCTCGGGCCGGCGCGTTGCTGGTGCTCGAGATACGGGACTTCGAGGGAATATGGCGAGGCGAGGCCAACCAAGCGAAAGCCGAGCGAACCTGTGCCGCGTGGCGTCGTGCCCGGAGGTGCAGGCACGTCGAGCTTCTTGCGCGCGGGTGCGGGTCGGCTCCTTTCTGAAAGCTCTCGTTGCGCTGTGTGCTGGACTTTTCGTTGCCGCCTGCGCCAGCGGGCCGACACTTCCGCCCCCATCAGAGCTGCCGCTCTCGAAAGAGGCGATGATGCAGCTCGGAAAGAAGGGCATGTCTGCCCAGTCGCCGATCTTCGTCCGCATTTTCAAGGAGGAGTCGGAACTCGAGGTGTGGAAGCAGCGCGAGGACGGGCGCTTCTACCATTTCAAGACGTATCCGATCTGCAACTGGTCGGGCGAGCTTGGTCCCAAAATCAAGCAGGGCGACAAGCAGGCTCCGGAAGGATTCTACACAGTCTCCACCCAGCAGATGAATCCGAACTCGAGCTTCTATCTCTCGTTCAATCTCGGGTTCCCGAACGCTTATGATCGCGTGCAGAGCCGGACCGGCGACTTCCTGATGGTGCATGGCAAGTGCAAGTCTGCGGGTTGCTACGCGATGACGGATGCGCTCATGGAAGAGATCTATGCGCTGTCTCGCGATGCACTGCGGGGCGGGCAGAAGGCATTCCACGTCCATGCATTTCCGTTTCGCCTGACGGAAGCGAACCTTACGCGTCACTCCAAGAACCAGTGGCTGCCGTTCTGGCTGACCCTCAAGGAAGGATACGACACGTTCGAGCAGACGCGCATTCCCCCGGAGATCGCTGTTTGCGAACGACGATACGTGGTGAACGTGACGCTGCCGCAGACGCGGATCGAGCCCGATCGAGCCTGTCCGCGCTTCCAGCGTCCGGTGATCGAGGCGTTCGTACCGTTGCCGGTCGAGCCACAGGTCGTCGCCAACGCGACGGCGGGTGCGTCTGCGCCCGTGGCGGCCGCCACGTCCGTCGCCAGTTCGACGCCCGCGGACACCGCAAGCGTCACCGCGCCGTTCCGTAAACCCGAAGCTTCGGGTAACTTCAACGCGCTGGGTCTCGGCGGCAACTGAGTTCACCTCATCCCTAGGCTCACGATCCCGTAGCCCGGGGTCACGCAGTCCTCGATAACCTGGCCCGGAGCGACTTGGACATGCGTTCGCGGAAGGGGCTGAAGCTTTTCCCGATCGTGCTGCTCGGTATCGTGGCCGCGGCCGCGTTGGCGTTGGTGCTGATCGAGAAGCCGCATTTGCTGCTCGATCCGGAGCGCCGCGCGCTCGAGATTACGCGAGCGCGCAATCTTGCCTTGGCACATGTCGGGCGTCCGCTGCCCGGCACTCCCGATCTCGGCCGGCTAGACGCGCGACTGGCCGAGCACGGCCTGAAATCCGGCGCGGCGGTGCTTGTTCGCATTTTCAAACGTGAGCACGAGTTCGAGCTGTGGCTGGCTCGCGAAGGCCGGTTTCATCGTTTTGCGACGTATCCCATCTGCCGCTGGTCGGGGGGGCTTGGTCCAAAGCAAGCGACCGGGGACAGGCAGGCGCCTGAGGGCTTCTATACGGTTTCGGCTGGCCAGCTCAATCCGAACAGCCGATGGTACCGCAGCTTCAATCTCGGATTTCCGAATGCCTTTGACCGTGCCCATGGCCGTACGGGTAGCGCGCTGATGGTGCACGGAGGCTGCTCGTCCGCGGGGTGCTACGCGATGACGAACGCCGTCATGGACGAGATCTGGCGTCTCGTTTCGGCGGCGCTTGCGAATGGGCAGAAGCGGTTTCAGGTGCAGGCCTATCCTTTTCGGCTGAGTGACGACGCTCTGTCGGCAAAGTCCGATCATCCAAGCCACGAGTTCTGGCAGTCGCTGAAGCGGGGGGACGAGTTGTTCGAGACTACGTTGCTCGCGCCCGACGTGACGGTCTGTCGCGGTCGATATCGTTTCAAGGCAGGTACGGGGCCGCCCGAAAGCACCGGTACGGTCGAGAAGTCGTGCGACAGCGACGGGCCCGTTGCGGGAGTTGGTAAAAAGGCAAAAAAAGGCACTCTGATGGCGTTCTCTAAGCTGCTATAGAGCGTTGGTCGTTAGGAAGACGTCGGATCAATCGGGCCGGGTTATGGCCGGAATTTTGTGCAACGGTGCAAATGTCCCGGTGGCGCGTTTGGTGGAGGTGGAAGCGCAGATATGCTGGCTAGGCGGCACATGAGGCGACAGGGTAGCGGTGGCGCGTCCGTCCGCAGGTCCGCCGCGGGCGTGGCCGGCGGGATTGCGATTGTCGTCGCGCTCACTTCCCAGGCGCTGGCCGTATCGATCGAACTCAAGGATGTTGCCAGCGATCGCATCGAACGCCAGCGCGCCGCGGCCGAGGGCAGTCTTCCTCTGCCCGGCACCCCCGATCTGGCACGCCTTCAGGAACGGCTCATCGAAAAGGACCTGAAGCTCGGCTCGCCGATTTTGCTGCGCGCTTTCAAATCGGAGTCGGAGTTCGAGGTCTGGATCCGCAAGGACGAGGCCTACGTGTTGTTCGCGACCTATCCCGTCTGCCATTGGTCGGGCACACTCGGTCCGAAGCTGCAAGAGGGCGACAAGCAGACGCCCGAAGGTTTCTACACCGTCACGAAGCAGCAGATTCGCCACGTCGGACGCTGGCCGCGCTCTCTCAATCTCGGGTTCCCGAACCCTTACGACAAATCTCTTGCGCGGACCGGGTCACACATCCTGGTGCACGGCGGATGCTCGTCGGTCGGCTGCTTTGCCATGACGAACAGCGTAATCGAGGAAATTTACCTGATCACCGAGCAGGCGATCGCGGGTGGTCAGAGGTTCGTGCCCGTCCACGTCTATCCATTCCGCTTGAGCGAGGCCAATCTCGCCTCCCAGAAGGATAGTCCCTGGATCGAGTTCTGGACCAACCTCAAGGAAGGGTACGACCTTTTCGATCAGACGCGGCGGCCGCCGCGGATCACCACCTGCGAAGGCCGCTATCGCTTCACAGACGTCGCCCTCGAGGAGGGGGCGGACACAGGCCCTTTAGCAGTGTGCGGCGAAACCTTCGCCGCGCTGCAAACTCTGGCGCAATTGTCGCCCATTGCCCTGGCCCAGTTGTCTCGACAAATGAATCCGAGCGTCCCGGGGCCGCGCTCGCTGTCCGCGGATCGACACCTGCACTCGAGGTACGAGAGCCGCAACGTCCGCGCCGCCGGACGGCCGGCAACGTCAACGGGACTGCTGCATCCGGCGATGCACAAATCGACCCCTCCGCCATGTTCGATGCAGCGCGCTAGCTGCCGACATTTCGTTGCGGTTCGCGAGCATCGGCTGGAGCGGACCGCCGCAGCTCGCCGCAAAGCGAGACACGCGGGTCGCTGAAGCCGAATGTTCCAGTGATGCGGCGGCTTCGTTTCCAGGTCACATTTGTGATCTGATGCCGACAGGGTCGGAGTTTGCGGCCATTGCGAGCCGTTGATCAGCATGTCATAGATCGAGCAACCTTCATCCGGGAACAGATCATGGATTTCAAGAAGATAGCCGATGTGCTGGAGCTTTACGGTGAGCGGGCGATCTTTGCCAGCCGGTGGCTCCTGGCGCCAATTTATCTCGGTCTCTCGGTGGCGCTGGTGGCGCTTCTTTTCATTTTCGCCAAAGAGCTTTTTCATCTTTTGACACACGTCATCACGGCGTCTGAGACCGATGTGATCCTGGGCGTACTTGCCCTTGTCGACCTCGCGCTGACGGGGTCGCTTCTCATTATCGTGATCTTTTCGGGCTACGAGAACTTCGTGTCCAAGATCGACCATTCCGGGCACGTCGACTGGCCGGAGTGGATGGGTACGATCGACTTCTCGGCACTCAAGCTGAAACTTCTGTCTTCGATCGTCGCAATCTCGGCGATCCAGCTCCTGAAGGAATTCATGAGCATCAAGCAGGTGACTGAGGCCGACGAGCGGAAGCTGTTCTGGCTGGCCACCATTCATATCGTGTTTGTCGGATCGAGCGTACTTCTTGCACTTTCCGACCGGATTTCTGGCGATTCCCACGGCAAGGGGCCGTCGTGGTCCGGGTCATCGAAGCCGGATGCCCATTGAGGGAACATGAGTGCGCCAGGGCGGGTCGCGAGTTTCGACTTTTCGGGGCTCGCCGCTCGACTTGACGCTCGGCTGGGCCTCGCGGTGATGCGGCGATGCCTCGGGGGTGGCCTCGTGCGTGCCTCGGGGTCGGCCTCAGGCCCGGCGATTGAGACGGGTCAGTGCGGCGGCCAGCGCCAGTCCCACGGCTGCCAAGGTCATGCCGGCAATGATCAGGGTCGATGATGGCCCGACGGACTTGATGCCTAGCCCGAAGAGCGGGGGGCCCAGGGCCTGACCTAGAAAAAACGAGAAGGCATGGAGCGAAACGGCTGCGCCGCGCGCTTCGGGGGCAAGCTCCGTCGCCTGCGTCTGCAGCGAATTATGGACCATGTAGAATCCCAGCCCCAGCACGACGAACGACAGCGCCTCGATCCACCAGGGCTGCTGGAGTGCTGCGAGTGCGAAGCCCAAGCCCGCCGTGAGCCCTCCAATACGGATCATGTTCATCTGACCGCCCAGGCGTGTCAGGATCCGGCGGACGGTCAACGTATAAAAGATGCCGCCCAGTCCGGCGGACGCCGCGATGATGCCTGCTTCCTGGGTGCTGCCGGCGCCGCGCGCCTCGAGCATCCCCGCGATGTGGGGCAGGATGCCGAACAAGCATGTTCCGCCCGCCAGAACGGCGGAGTAACAGATGATGGCGCGCGGGTTCTTGAAGACCTTGGCGAAGCCTTCGCGGGCGGACGCGAACGTGAATGGATGGAGCGCGCGGCCGACGTTGGGCAGCACGTACAGGAATGCAATCAGCGTCGCACCTGCGATCAACCCGCTGCCTATCCACATGACGACGCGCCATCCGTATGCGTCGCCGACGATGCCGGCGCACAGCGTGCCCGAGAGGTGGCCTGTGAGCATGCCAAGGAGCAGGCGCGAGAGGGCGACCTGCCGTTCGCCAACCGGTACGCTGTCGCCGACGATGGCGAGTGCAACGGGTACGGTCCCGCCCGCGGCCGCACCGGCGAGAATTCGCGCCAGGAATAGAGCATTCGGCGTCGGGGCCAGGGCCGAGATCGCAAGCGCAACCGCCAGCATTGCGAGGCAGACAACCATGATGCGGCCCTTGCCTACGGCGTCGGAAAGCGGTCCGAGCAGAAGTTGGGCGAGTGCGTAGGGGAGGGCGAACGCCGACGCGACGAGCGCCATGTGCTCGGGGCTCGTGTGGAAGCTTCTCGCCATGTCGGCGACCAGCGGGTCGGCGAAGCGAATCGTGAGCGCGGCGGCAAACGCGCATAGCGACAGGGCAAGCAGGAGGGGCATAGGGCGATCCAACGCGGCGACGATGAGCAAGGTGACGTGATCGGTCGGACGGTTCCAGAAGCAATCGATACCTGCCGCCAGGCACAAACCCGAAATCGTCTATCTTGGGGTTCGGCTGGCGTCGACGCGGTATCGTTGCAGTGCGTGGCGCAAAAAAAGCCGGGAGCATGGGCGCTCCCGGCTCGTGGATGTCGAAGTTTCCGGCGGGGCGGCTCGCCCGCCCGCCGTAAGCGCGTCAGAACAGGCCTTCGATCTGGCCGTCGTCGTTCAGGCGAATGACGTCTGCCGAGGGGACTTTCGGCAGGCCCGGCATCGTCATGATATCGCCCGTCACCACCACGACGAACTCGGCGCCGGCGGACAAGCGAAGCTCGCGAATCGGCACGATGTGGCCGGTTGGTGCGCCGCGCTTGTTCGGGTCGGTCGAGAACGAGTACTGGGTCTTGGCCATGCAGACCGGGAGGTGGCCATAACCGGCGGCCTGGAGGTCTTTGAACTGGCTTTCGACCGAGCTATCGCAGGAGATGTCAGCCGCGCGGTAGATCTCCGTTGCGATGGTCTTGACCTTGTCGCGGAGTGGCATGTCATCCGGGTACAGCGGCTTGAAGTCGGCCTTGCCGCTGTTGGCGACCTCGACGACGTGATGGGCCAGCGCCTCGGCGCCGCGTCCGCCGTCGGCCCAGTGGGTGCAGAGGAATGCCTTCGTTCCCATGCTTTCGGCGGCCTTCATCACCTCCTGGACCTCGGCTTCGGTGTCGGTGATGAAGCGATTGATGGCGACCACCGCGGGCACACCAAACTTCGAGATGTTCTCGATGTGGCGCTTGAGGTTGTCACAGCCCTTGGCTACGGCCGCCGTGTTCTCGGCCTTCAAGTCGTCCTTGGCGATCCCGCCGTGCATCTTGAGTGCGCGGACCGTGGCCACGATGACAGTTGCGGCCGGCTTGAGACCCGCCTTGCGGCACTTAATGTCGAAGAACTTCTCGGCTCCGAGGTCGGCGCCGAAACCGGCTTCGGTCACCACGAAGTCGCACAGCTTCAGCGCGGTCTGGGTTGCCAGAACGGAATTGCAGCCGTGGGCGATATTGGCGAACGGGCCGCCGTGGATGAAGACTGGGTTGTTCTCGAGCGTCTGCACGAGATTGGGAGACAGAGCGTCCTTGAGGAGAACGGTCATCGCACCATCGCCCTTGAGCTGGCGGGCATACACAGGTTTCTTGTCGCGCGTGTAGCCGACGACGATATTGCCGATGCGCTTCTCGAGATCCTTGAGGTCGGTTGCGAGGCAGAAGATCGCCATGATCTCCGATGCCACGGTGATGTCGAAGCCGTCCTCGCGCGGAAAGCCATTTGCCGTGCCGCCGAGCGAATTCACGATGTGGCGGAGCGCGCGGTCGTTCATGTCCATGACGCGGCGCCAAGCGATGCGGCGCTGGTCGATGCCGAGCGAGTTACCCCAATAAATGTGGTTGTCGAGAAGCGCGGACAGGAGATTGTGAGCGCTGGTGATCGCGTGGAAGTCGCCGGTGAAGTGGAGGTTGATGTCCTCCATGGGAACGACCTGAGCGTAGCCGCCACCGGCTGCGCCGCCCTTGACGCCGAAGCAGGGGCCGAGCGAGGGCTCGCGGAGGCAGCTCATGGCGCGCTTGCCGATACGGTTCAGAGCATCGCCGAGGCCGACGGTCGTCGTGGTCTTGCCCTCGCCGGCCGGCGTCGGGTTGATTGCCGTCACCAGGATCAGCTTGCCGTCCGGACGGTTCTTGAGGCTCTTGATGAAATCTGCTGAGATCTTGGCTTTCGTCGTACCGTACGGCACCAGCGCGTCGGTCGGGATGCCGACCTTGGATGCGACCTCTCCGATTGGCTGCATTTTAGCTTCGCGAGCAATTTCGATGTCTGACTTGACCACGGACGGGCCTCCCCTTGTCTGCTTGCTGACGATTTTACGTTTTCAATGATTTTCGTGCGGCGAGATTCTTTGGCATACCGTATGCCAATGCGACAATCCCCTAATTGTTTTGCAATAGCGAACAGTCCCGCAATGCGAAACAACTCAGGCCTCAAATCAGTTCTACCCTCTTTACATCGGGGGCATGCAGTATATGGTATACCAGCAGGCCGATGCTCACGGCTCTCATGACTAATTTGATAAACAATTGAGCCTCGGCAGGCCGGTCCCCTCAAAAAAGGCGACTTGCCGTGAGAGACAGGGAAACGCACTTGGCATGACCGCCGGTAACCGGGAAAAAGACCGGTACCTTATTGACGGTCTTAGCTTGGCGCCAGCGCGCGAGCACGGGGAGTGGCATGGAAGAAATTAGCGCACTCATGCACGGCTTCGGGGTGATCCTCACTCCGTTCAATCTGATGCTCATGGTTGTGGGCATAACGCTTGGTGTCATCATCGGGGTTCTTCCGGGACTTGGAGGTGCCAACGGCGTCGCCATTCTTCTCCCGCTGACTTTCTCGATGCCACCGACGTCCGCGATCATTCTGCTTTCTTGTATTTACTGGGGCGCGTTGTTTGGCGGGGCGATCACCTCGATCCTCTTCAACATACCCGGTGAGCCTTGGTCGGTGGCGACGACGTTCGACGGCCACCCGATGGCCCAGAAAGGGCGCGCGGACGAGGCCCTGACAGCCGCATTCACGTCCTCTTTCGTTGGCGCGTTCGTGGCCGTCGTGATGATCACGTTCCTCGCGCCGGTGATATCAAAATTCGCCTTGAGGTTCGGGCCAGCGGAGTTCTTCGCGGTCTACTTCCTCACGTTCGCGAGCTTCATCGGGATGGGCAAGACCAGCCCATGGAAGACGCTCGCTGCGATGGCACTCGGCTTCGCCCTTGCCGCCGTCGGCCTCGACAAGGTAACCGGGCAACTCCGCCTGACGTTCGGCCAGGATCAGCTCTTGAGCGGGTTCGACTTCCTCATCGCGGTCATCGGCCTGTTCGGTATCGGCGAAATCCTTTCCTCGATGGAAGATGGCCTCAAGTTCCAGGGCAACACCGCAAAGATCCGGCTCAACGCGGTGTTTCAGACGTGGAAGACGCTTCCGAAATATTGGGCGACGTCGCTGCGCAGCTGCGTGATCGGCTGCTGGATGGGCATTACTCCTGGCGGCGCCACCCCGGCTTCGTTCATGAGCTATGCCATCGCCAAGAAGTCGTCGCCGAATGGCGCGAACTTCGGCAAGGGCGAGATCGAGGGTGTCATCGCGCCAGAAACGGCCGCTCACGCCGCGGGCACCTCGGCGCTGCTGCCAATGCTGACGTTAGGTATTCCTGGTTCGCCGACGGCAGCCGTGCTGCTCGGTGGGCTTTTGATCTGGGGACTTCAGCCCGGGCCGATGCTGTTCGTTGAACAGAAGGACTTCGTCTGGGGCCTCATCGCCTCGATGTACCTCGGCAATGTCGTCGGCCTCATCATCGTGCTGACCTGCGTTCCGCTGTTCGCCTCGATCCTGCGAATTCCGTTCTCGATCATCGCGCCGGTTATTCTCGTGATCTGCGCGGTGGGCGCCTACACGGTTCACAACTCGATGTTCGACGTATGGCTCATGCTGGTGTTCGGCGTCGTCGGCTACGTCTTCAACAAGCTCGGTTACCCGCTGGCGCCCCTCGTGCTCGCGATCGTTCTCGGCGACCGTGCGGAGGAGAGCTTCCGTCAAGCGATGCTGTCTTCACAGGGCAGCCTGGCGATCTTCTGGGCCAATCCGCTCGTCGCCAGCATCATGGGGCTTGGCGTGCTGATGCTCATCTGGCCGGCATTCGGTTGGATAAAAGGTAAGCTCGGCGGGTCGAGGGCCGCTGAAAACGCCGCCTGACGCGACGGCATGCTGCCTCATCGAGGGCAGCATGCCTACCAGTCACGGAAAGCGTTCGCCGCACTGCACGACTGCTCGAAGTTCGACCCAGTAATCGCCGTTACATCGGCCCAAATGGACGCTAACTAGTGAGACCGGCAAAATCCGGCAGACGTCTTGAAGCCAACAAGTCTTGGGAGAGTGTATCGCATGAAGAATTTGATCACGCGTATGGCCGCTGCGACCGTGGCGATGGTGAGCGCAACGGCAGCTATGGCCTGGGAACCGACGAAACCGGTTGAGTTCATCATTCCGGCCGGCACCGGCGGCGGCGCAGACCAGATGGCTCGCTTCCTCCAGGGTGTGATCACGAAGCACAACCTCATGAAGCAGCCACTCGTGGTCGTGAACAAGGGCGGCGGAGCGGGCGCTGAAGGCTTCCTCGACATCAAGAAGGCCAAAGCCGATCCTCACAAGATCATCATCACGCTCTCGAACCTGTTTACGACGCCCTACGGTACTGGCGTTCCGTTCAGCTACAAGGACATGACCCCGGTCGCGATGCTCGCGCTCGATCAGTTCGTGCTGTGGACGAACACCGAGGCCGGCTTCAAGACCGCGAAAGATTATGTCGAGGCCGTGAAGGCTGGAGACGACAAGAAGTTCAAGATGGGCGGCACTGGTTCAAAGCAGGAGGACCAGATTGTCACCGCGGCGATCGAGCGCGTGACCAAGCCGAAAAAGTTCACCTACATCCCGTATGATGGCGGCGGCAAGGTTGCGGTTCAGTTGACCGGCAAGCATGTCGATTCCTCGGTCAACAATCCGATCGAGGCCGTCAGTCAGTGGAAGGACGGCAAGCTCACGCCGCTCTGCATCTTCGACAGCAAGCGCTCGACCTACACGGCGAAGGTAACCGCTGACAAGGCGTGGTCGGATATCCCGACGTGCAAGGAATCGGGCCTTCCGGTCGAATACCAGATGTTGCGCGGCATCTTCATGCCCGGCGGCGTGAAGCCCGAAGAAGTCACATTCTATGTCGATTTGCTCCAGAAGGTCCGCGCTACGCCGGATTGGAAGGAATTCCTTGAGAAGGGCGCCTTCAACGACACCTTCAAGTCTGGCGACGACTTCAAGAAGTGGGTCGAAGCTGCCGACAAGACGCACCACGACCTGATGAAGGAAGCCGGCTTCCTTGCTCAGGGTCAGTAACAGGACTTGTCCGAGGCGCCTCGCCGGTACTCTCCGGCGAGGCGCAGGGCACCTGCTTCTCAATCCGAACCTTCCCTTTTCAACGCTCAGCTCAACGGATCGCTGGTCATGCAAACCGAAGACGAACCCGAAGGTCATTCGCTGGTCAGCAATCGCACGATGGAAATCGTCGTTGCGCTCATCCTGCTCGGTATCAGCGGCGTTGTAATCTTGGACACCATGCGCCTCGGCATCGGCTGGATCGAGGGTCAGGGGCCGGCATCGGGTTATTTCCCATTCTATATCGCGATTGCGCTTGCGGCCGGCAGCCTCGTGACGCTCGTCCAGGCCATCTTGGGCAAGACCGACGACGCCGATGGTTCGTTCGTCTCCGGCGTCGCGCTGATGCGGGTCTTGACCGTGCTCCTACCGAGCATCGTTTTCGTGCTGCTCATCGAATACCTCGGAATCTACGTCGCCTCGGCGATCTTCATCGCGTTCTTCATGGCGACCGTCGGGCGCGAGGGCATTGTGCGCTCCGTCCTGGTCGGCCTGTTCGTGCCGCTCGCGCTGTTCATGTTATTCGAGAAGTGGTTTCTCGTTCCGCTGCCCAAGGGCCCGCTAGAGGCGATGCTCGGATTGGCGTGAGCGCCGAATTTCAAAGAACCGATTTCCACCGGGACAATAGATAAGGAATGCAGATGTCGCTCGAACTTGCAGCAACGGCTGGTGATACCTCCGAGTGGTTCAAAGCCATCTTCGGTGCTTATGGGCCCACGGTCGTCCAGCTTTTCGAGATCATCGGCATCAATATTTTATTGTCTGGCGACAATGCGGTGGTGATCGCGCTCGCCTGCAGGTCGCTGCCCAAGGAGACGCGCTGGCTCGGTATCGCGCTCGGGGTGCTGGCCGCCATCGTCCTGCGCATCATCTTCACGCTTGGATTGCAGGCGGTGCTTTCGTTCCCCTATCTGATGCTGGTCGGCGGGGCGATGCTGTTCTACATCGCCTTGCAGTTGCTTACCGGCGGGGCGCCCGATGACGCGGACGTCGAGGCCAGCACGTCTGTATGGGGTGCGGTTCGCACCGTGGCGCTCGCTGACGCGGTTATGAGCCTCGACAACGTTCTCGCCATCGCTGGCGCGGCCCAGGGCCGGCCGGAACTCATCATCTTCGGCCTTGCCACGTCCATTCCGCTGATCGTGGGCGGTGCGGCGATCTTCATGGCGCTTTTCACCAAGTATCCGCTGCTCGTCTGGGGCGGCGCCGGGCTTCTTGGCTGGATCGCGGGTGAACTGATTGCGAAGGAAAAGGCGCTCGCCGACTTTTTCCATGGCGTCTACGTCGCCATCGGCTTCGATCACCACACCTTCGATCTGATGCTTGCTGCGACCGGAGCAGCGCTGGTTATCATAGCGGGCTTGGTGCTGAAGGCGATGGCCGGCAATAGCGAGACGGAAAAGCCCTCGGCCGAGGCGAAGTCGTGACTGTTCTATCCGGCTCAGCGTAGTGCGACAGAGCGCAGCCCGCAGGTCAGGCATCTGCGGGCTGAACTGTTCTAGCAGCGCTTCGATCGCCGGCTAATCGAAGGTGAGGTGACATGAACCTCTACGAGTTCCAGGCGAAAGAACTCATCAGCCGGTTCGGCATCGAAATTCCGCGTGGACGGGTCGCGGCCAGCGCGGAGGATGCGGAGCGGCTCGCCCGGCGCCTTGCATTTCGCCGCTTCGCCATAAAGGCCCAGATCCATGGCGGTGGGCGCGGAGCGGCGGGCGGCATCCGTTTTGCCGACACGCCCGAGGACGCGCGCCGCATCACCAGCGAACTCATGAGCCGGCCGCTTGTCACGAGCCAGACGCGGGCCGGGGGAGAGAAGGTTCGCTGGGTTTATGTCGAGGAAGCCTACAGCATCGCGCGGGAAATCTACGCAGCCATCGTCGTCGATCGCGCGATGGGCGAACTCGTTCTGCTCGTCGCCGCGCAAGGTGGCGAAGATATCGAGGAGCGGGAGGCGGCGAATCCGGGCCTCATTTTACGGTTCCCGCTCGACGTGAGGCACAACCCGCCTCGCGGTGATTTCGCCGCCGCAGCAGCAGCAATTGGGCTTGTCGGTAAACAGGCCGAGCGTGCGACCAGCGTATTCGAGGCCATGTCGCGGGTCAGCGCGGAGCTCGATGCCATGCTGGTTGAGGTCAATCCGCTGGCACTGACCGAAGATGACCGAGTCGTGGCTCTCGACGCGAAGCTGACAGTCGACGACAACGCCATGTTCCGGCACCCGGCGCTGGCCGCGCTTCGCTCGCAGATCCAGGTCGAGGAGGGGGATCCGAAGGAGCTCGCCGCCGACCGTCACCAGATCAACTATCAGAAGATGGATGGAACGATCGGTGTGGTCGTCAACGGCGCGGGGCTCGCGCTGGCCACGCTCGACATGCTGATCGACGCGGGCGGGCAGCCGGCGAATTTCATGGATATTCGGACGACAGCGACGAGCCTCGATATTGCCTATGGCCTCGAGGTGATCCTCGAGAACCCGATGACGCGGACTGTTCTCATCAACGTTCACGGCGGCGGGATGCAACGTTGCGACGACGTGGCGGAAGGCGTGGCTGTTGCGGTCCGGCGGGCGCGACGAACGGTGCCGTTCGTCGTCCGGTTTGCCGGCAACAACGCAGAGTTTGCGCGGGTCCGACTAAAGAGCGCCGGCATTCCCTTCATCGACACGGCGAATATGGCCGAGGCGATCGCCCGTGTCGTCGCGCTCAACGCTAAACCTCAAGGCTAGGTCCGTGCCATGGCGATCCTCGTCGATCAGAACACCAGGCTCATCTGCCAAGGGCTGACGGGCCGCGCGGCGACATACCACCTCGGCCGCATGGTCGCTTATGGTACGAGCCTCGTAGGAGGCGTGACCCCTGGAAAGGGGGGGCGCATGCATTTGGATGTGCCCGTCTTCGATACGGTACGGGAAGCCACGAACTCAACGGGTGCAAATGCTTCGATTGTTTTCGTGCCGCCACAAAACGCGGCCCACGCCATGATCGAGGCGATCGAGGCGGAGCTTCCCGTCGTGGTGTGCGTCACGGAGCGGGTGCCGGTGCTCGATATGATAAGAGTGCGGCAGGCGCTGGAGGGGTCGAAGACGAACCTCATTGGGCCGAACAGCCAGGGCTTGCTGTCGCCGGGTGGGGCGCAAGTCGGGGTGATGACGACCGTGAATGCACGCAAGGGATCGGTCGGCATCGCATCGCGCTCAGCATCGCTGACGAGTGAGGTCATGGCGCAGACGACCATTCTCGGGCTCGGGCAATCGACAACGGTTGGGGTCGGAGGAGATCCCGTCCACGGGTTCTCGCTCAAGAATGCGGTCGAGATGTTCCTCGCCGATCCCGGGACGGAATCGATCGTTGTCGTCGGTGAGATCGGCGGCGCCGAAGAGGAGGAACTGGCGGCCTATGTTGCCGGAGTGAGGTCTTCAAAACCGATCGTCGGGCTGGTTGTCGGCCGACACGCACCGCGAGACCGCAGGATGGGGCATGCAGGCGCCTTCGCCAGCCTCGCAACGGGTAGTGCGGTGCAAAAGAGCAGAGCACTCGAGGCCGCCGGGGTCGTAATGGCCAAGGACGCAGCGAGCGTTGGTGCAACACTTCTCACAACACTCCGCGAGGCCGCATAATTCGGCTGTATATGGCGCGACAAAACGTTGCAATTGGCAAGGTATTTTGTATACCAGAGCTAGGCGGCTTGGCGAGGTCAGCTACTTTGGTCCAATCGAGCACTCGCGAAATTAAATGCGTTTCCGCAGGGCGGAACTGCGTGATCCCAATGGTCTAGGGAGACGGTGATGAACGACATGTCGGACGCGAGCAAGCCGAAGCGGAACGGCGGCAAGCGCGCGATCCACCCAGGTGCCGGTCGCAGGAACGCTCTTTTGCATCCAAAGGGCCGCGTTCTCGCGGAGCACGAGGTTGGGGCGGTCAAGGCACTTATCGGCGACGGGCCATACGAGCGGCCGTTGTTGATCGAATACCTGCACAAAATTCAAGATCTCGAGGGCTGTCTACCGGCTGGACATCTGCATGCGCTCGCCGAGCTGATGCGCATTCCGATGGCTGAAGTTTACGAGGTCGCGACATTCTACGATCATTTCGAGGTGGTTCGCGATGGCGAAGCGCGCCCGGAGCCGATCACGATCCGCGTTTGCGACAGCCTTTCCTGCATGCTTGCGGGCGCCGAGCGGCTGATCTCGGAACTCGAAGCGAAGCCTCTTGCGGGCGTCCGCGTGTTGCGCGCGCCCTGCATCGGCTCTTGCGATACGGCGCCCGCCGCCCACGTCGGCCACCGTCATGTCGACCATGCGTCGGTGAAGGGAATCGCCAAGCTGGCAAAGGCCGGCGCGACCGACGCCGTCATTTCTGACTATGCCAGCCTCGAGGACTACGAGGCCACAGGCGGGTACAAGATCCTGCGAGCGTGCCTTTCGGGCGATCGGACGGCTGACGATGTCGTTGCCACGCTTTCCGACGGCGGTCTGCGCGGCCTTGGTGGCGCAGGCTTCCCGACCGGTCGGAAATGGGGCCTCGTGCGCCAGACCAAGGGGCCTCGCCTCATGGCTGTCAACGGCGACGAGGGCGAGCCGGGCACATTCAAGGACCGGCACTACCTGGAGCGCAACCCGCATCAGTTTCTGGAAGGCATGCTGATCGGCGCTTGGGCCGTGGAAGCGACGGACGTCTTCATCTACATGCGCGATGAGTATCCAGCCGTCCTCGAAATTCTGGCGCGCGAGATCGAGAAGGTCGTGGCGAGCGGGCTCGCTGCGCACACGCGCGTTCACGTCCGCCGAGGCGCGGGCGCATACATCTGCGGCGAAGAAAGCGCGATGATCGAGAGTATCGAGGGCAAGCGCGGTCTGCCGCGTCATCGTCCGCCCTACGTCGCGCAGGTCGGCATCTTCGACCGTCCGACGCTCGTCAACAACGTCGAGACGCTCTACTGGGTACCGCAGATCCTCGAGAAGGGCGCGGAGTGGTTTGCTTCCCAGGGCAAGAACGGCGCGAAGGGATTGCGCAGTTATTCGGTCTCGGGTCATGTCAAGAACCCTGGCGTCGTGCTGACCGCCGCGGGGACGACTGCGAGCGAGTTGATCGAACTGTGCGGGGGGATGGCGAAAGGACATACGTTCCGGGGCTATCTGCCAGGCGGCGCGTCCGGCGGCATTCTCCCCGCGTCGATGGCCGACATTCCGCTCGATTTCGGACAGCTTGAAAAGCACGGCTGCTTTGTCGGCTCGCATGCGGTTGTCATCTTGTCCGACAAGGACGATATGAAAGAGGTCGCACTTAATCTGATGCGGTTCTTCGAGCATGAGAGCTGCGGCCAGTGCACGCCGTGCCGGAACGGAACCGAGAAGGCCGTGGCGCTGATGCAGCGTCCGCACTGGGACAAGAAGCTGCTCGACGACCTCTCCCAGGTGATGCGCGACGCCTCGATCTGCGGTCTCGGTCAGGCGGCGTCGAATCCGCTCCAGTCCGTGATCAAATATTTCCCCGAGGATTTGGCCTGACCGGCCTTTCGACAGAACAGACCCGATTCCACCCGAGGACGAACGATGACCGAAAAGATCACCTTCGAGCTGGACGGCCGCACGGTCGAAGCCGAGCCAGGCGAGACCATCTGGCAGGTGGCCAAGCGTGAGGGGACGGCGATCCCACACCTATGCTGGCACGATGCGCCGGGCTACCGGGCGGACGGCAATTGCCGCGCGTGTGTGGTCGAGGTTGTGGGCGAACGTGTCCTGGCGGCCTCCTGCCAGCGCAAGTGCGCGCCGGGAATGAAGGTCAAGACGGCCACAGAGCGGGCGCGGAAGTCGCGCGAAATGGTGTTCGAGCTGTTGATGGCCGATCAGCCGCCCAAAGCGGACAGCCACGATCCGGATTCAAAATTCTGGAACTGGGTCGCAGACATGGGCGTCGCTACGACGAGCCGCTATCCCAAGGGTGATCGCCCAGAGACTGACAGCACGCATGCCGCCATCGCGGTGAACCTCGACGCCTGTATCAACTGCGGCTTGTGCGTCCGCGCATGCCGCGAGGTCCAGTCCAACGACGTCATCGGCATGGCCTATCGGGGGCATGGGTCGAAGGTCGTTTTCGACTTCGACGAGGGTATGGGCCAGAGCACGTGCGTCGCGTGCGGCGAGTGCGTGCAGGTTTGCCCGACGGGCGCCCTCATGGAAGCCAACCTGCTCGATACCAAGACGCAGAAACGCGTCGCGTTCCCGACTCATTCGATCGACACGATCTGCCCTTATTGCGGCGTCGGCTGCCAGACCACGGTTCACATCAAGGACGACAAGATCCTTTCGGTCGATGGTCGCGATGGACCGGCCAACAACAACCGCCTGTGCGTCAAGGGGCGTTTCGGCTTCGACTACATCCACCACCCGGACCGGCTGACGAAGCCGCTGATCCGCCGCGAGGGCGTGCCGAAGGACGGCACGATGCAGCTTGCACGCGAGGACGTCCACAAGGTGTTCCGTGAGGCCACGTGGGAGGAGGCGCTCGAGGCGGCCGCTTCGGGCTTGAAGCGGATCTATGACCGCGATGGCGGAAAGGCCATCTGCGGGTTCGGCTCGGCCAAGGGCTCCAACGAGGAGGCCTATCTTTTCCAGAAGCTGATCCGGCAGGGGTTCCGAACCAACAACGTCGACCATTGCACGAGGCTGTGTCACGCGTCGTCGGTTGCGGCGCTGATGGAAGGCCTGAACTCCGGCGCGGTGTCTGCTCCGTTCACGGCCGCCAAGGACAGCGATTGCATCATCGTGATTGGCGCGCGGCCGGCCGAAAACCATCCCGTCGCAGCGACCTATCTCAAGGATGCCGCCAAGCGGGGCGCGAAGCTGATCGTGATGGATCCGCGCGGCCAGAACCAGGGCATCGCGCGCTATGCGAGCCACGTGCTCAACTTCAAGCCGGGCCGCGACGTGGCACTGCTCAATGCGATGCTCAACGTGATCATCACGGAGGGGCTGGCGGATGTGCAGTACGTTCAGGCGCACACCGAGGGTTTCAATTCGCTGAAGACCAAGGTCCGCGACTTCACGCCTGAGAAGATGGAGCCGGTCTGCGGGATCCCCGCGGAGACCATCCGTGAGGTCGCGCGCCTCTACGCCCGCTCCGAACGTTCGATCATCTTCTGGGGGATGGGCGTCTCCCAGCACGTTCACGGAACGGACAACTCGCGTTGCCTCATCGCTCTCGCGCTGACCACCGGCCACGTCGGACGGCCCGGCACGGGCCTGCACCCACTGCGCGGGCAGAATAACGTTCAGGGCGCTTCGGACGCGGGCCTCATTCCGATGGTGTACCCGGACTACCGCTCGGTGGAGGACCCGGAAGTCCGCGCCGAGTACGAGGCGCTATGGGGCGTGCCACTCGATCCCAAGCGCGGCTTGACGGTCGTCGAGATCATGACCGCGATCCATGAAGACGAGATCAAAGGCTGCTACATTATGGGTGAAAACCCGGCGATGTCGGACCCCGATGTGCAGCATGCGCGCGCGGCGCTCGCCCATCTCGAGTATCTCGTCGTGCAGGATATCTTCCTGACCGAGACGGCGTGGCACGCCGATGTCGTGTTGCCCGCTTCGGCCCATGCCGAGAAGCTCGGCACATTCTCCAACACAAACCGCCAGGTGCAGATCGGCCGCCCTGTCGTCAATCCGCCAGGCGAGGCGCGTCAGGACTGGGAGCTCATTCAGGAGATCGCGAAGCGCATCGGCCTGCCTTGGGACTACAAGCACGTTTCGGAAGTTTTCACTGAGATGGCGTCGGTGATGCCGTCGCTCAAGAACTTCACGTGGGAGCGCGTTGAACGCGAAGACAGCGTCACGTATCCGGTCGACGGTCCGGATGTGCCGGGTAACGAGATCATCTTCGTCGAGAACTTCCCGACGAAGAGCGGTCGCGCGAAGATCGTTCCTGCCGATATCGTGGCACCGGCAGAACTGCCCGATGCAGAGTTCCCGCTCGTGCTCACCACGGGCCGGCTGCTCGAGCACTGGCATACGGGCTCGATGACGCGCCGGGCATCCAAGCTCGATGCGCTGGAACCGGAGGCGATCGTCGGCCTCAATCCGCGTGACATGGAACGCATGGGCCTCGAGGCCGGTGAGATGGTAACCGTCACCACGCGGCGCGGTGCGCTGACGCTCAAGGCACGCTCCGACCGGGATGTGTCGCCGGGGATGGTGTTCATTCCGTTTGCGTTTGCCGAAGCGCCGGCCAACGTTCTGACGAACCCGCAGATCGATCCGTTCGGAAAGATCCCCGAGTTCAAGTTCTGTGCGTGCAAGGTCGAAAAATCGGAGCAGCTGCAGGCTGCGGAGTAGACTTGGATGGAGCGCGATCAGCCTCACCTAGTGTCGTGACCGCGAAATTCGTCTCATTCCTCAGCAAGCGTCGAACGAATTTCGCGGTCTGAACGACACTAGCCAAGTCTATGATTCTAGTGTGGTGATTGCGAAGTCCGCTTCATACTTTTCAGCGCGGTAGAGCGGCGGACTTCGCAATCACCACACTAGAGCGCGTTCACAATTCTGCTCAAACTGAAAGCGCTCTAGGTCATTGATTTTTGAGCATGTTCTTACGGAAAACCGGTGTCCACTTTTCCTGAACATGCTCTAGCGGCCCACACGGGGGCGGGGGGGCAGATTGACTCGCCTGCTGGCACGAGGCCTAAGATTTCGCTTTGCTGGTGAGGTCGCTCACGTCCCAGAGGCGGACGGAGCGATCATCTCCGGCGGAGACAATCCGCGTTCCGTCGGGCGACATCTCCATTGCCCGGATCGGCGCGGTGTGGCCATAGAGTGTTACGACATGCCGGCCAGTGGCGCGGTCGAGGACGTAGATCGTCCGGTCGAGCCCGAGCAGGATGTGGCGCTCGGTGAGCTTGACCGCCGTGGTCAATTGAAATGGAAGGCTCGGATCCAGTTCGGGATCGACCTCCCGATGGCGGGCTGCACGCTCGATCAGACGGGCGACCTTGCGCTCCTTGTTGTAGCCATCGGTGAAGGAAAGAAGCGCGAGATCGGATAGGATCGCGACGGCGACCGAACCGCTGGAGCTAGGGACAAGCGTCGAAAGTGTGACGCCTTTTTCGGCCGTATTCATCGATAGCGTATACTGATTATTGTACGAGCTGATACTTGCCTGTGAGCCCTGGTTCTCGGTCAAGCCGCTCAACGGTATCGCCGCCGAGCCACCGACCTGACCAGTGCCGCTCAAGACCACCGTTTTTTTTAACCGCTCGCCGCGCGACTGACGCTCCGGCGCCTTCTTCGCGAGGTCCCAGGCCACGACCTGACCGTTTTCGCCGCGCGAGGTCAAATGTATGCCATCCGGCTCGAGTTCGAGGCGCAGGACGGCGTCGTCGTGAGCCTCGAGCTTGGCGATCAGCCGGCCTTCAGCGAGCCGCTTCCCGATGCGGGAGTCGGCCTCGGTGGCGTGGAGCCCGACGGGTCGCCGCGCGAGATAGCCCTGCCAATCGCGGACGAGGCTTGCCGCGTCGGATCGCGCCCAATCGGCGTCGTCTTCGAGGCGCGGCCTGAAGGTCTCGGACTGGGTCTTGGCTAACTCGTCGCGCATGCCAACGAGCTGCGCGCTGAGTTCCTTGAACTGCCAAGCGCCGCCGGCACCGATTGCTCCAAGAGCGGTCAGCCAGAACGCGGCGCCTGCGATCCGGCCCATCGTCCCGCCGCCGGCCGGACCGGCTGCAGTCGTTGGGGGAATCTCCGGCACGGGGACCGCTATGGGCGATGTTTTCGTCACCCGGACAAGGCGGGCGAGCTTCAGCTTGGCGTAGGAGACCTGTGGACCTTCGGGAAATTCCTTGAGATAGAGTTCGAAATCCTCGGGGTGCTCGGAGTTCTCGATCTCCTTCCAGAAGCGATCGTGCAGGCTGCCGCCAGCTGCGGGAGCATAGCGGGGCTCGACGCCGAGGCGCTTCAATGCCGAAATGATAAGTGGCCGGTTCTCGAAGTTGTCGGTCTGCCACTGGGAAAACGGCATCGGGATCGACTGGGGTGGGAGGTCGGCGGACCTCAGCGGAATGAGCTTGCCGTTCTTGCTGGCGTGCTCGGCTTCCGAGATCACCCATTTCGACTGGATGGAGTTGGCCGTCCATATGACGATGACGGCCTTGGCGGAATTGAGCTGGCGCTCGATGGCGTCGCGGAACGTCTCCCCGCCGACGAGCTGGGTATCCCACCAGACGATGAAGCCCGACTGCTCCAGAAAGCGCGCGAGCGCGGTTGCGATCTCGTGGTCGCGCTTGTCATAGCTGATGAAGACGTCCGTCACGCTGGTGCCCCACCCAGGTGGTTTCCGGCCACTCCCGACGGGCACATTACCTCAATACGTGCAATCGGGGCGTGGCGCTTCGCCAAAAACCGGACACGTTGCCAGGGAGCAACAAGGCGGGGGGCGGCGCTTTCAGAACCAGCGCTCGAAGACCGTGACGGTATCGCCCGGCTGCACGACGTAGTCGGCGGGGGCTTCGATGACCTCGACGAGACCGTTGATGCGGCGCTGGATGCGAAAGCGCTTGTTGGAAGCGCGCTCGGAATAGCCGCCTGCGATGGCCACCGCCGTCTCGACCGTCATGCCCGATACATAGGGGTATTGGCCGGCGTTGCGGACCTCGCCCAGGATGAAGAACGGCCGGTTCTGCAGGATGTCGACCGTCACCTGGGGATCGCGGACATATTGGCTGCCGAGGCGCGCCTTGATGGTGCGCTCCAGCGACGATGTCGTGATGCCGCGCGCGTGGACCTCGCCGATCAGCGGCACCGTTATGCGTCCCGCATGGTCGACGGTGTAGCTGCGCGACAGGTTCGGCTGGCCGTAGACGAAAATTCGAAGGCGGTCGCCGGTATCGAGCAGGTAGGGACCGTCGCTGTCGGCTACGGCGTGTGGACCGCGGAGCGCGGCCGAGGTCGGTGAGGGCTGGCCGAACGAGCTGGTTTGCGCGGTCGTGACGGCGACCGCGTCGGCGCCGATGTCGACCGGCGCGGGCTGGCTGACGACAGGGTCCGGGACCATCGCATCGAAATCTGCTGCGCAACCGGAAACGGCGAGCAGGGCAATCGCACAGACGGCCTTGGCGATCTTCGACATGGCGGTGAATTCGTCCTGGAACACGGCTTGCCTTCCCATGTGCTGTGCAACCCGATCGGCCGGCGGGCGGCTTTGCCATCCTTCGATCGCGCACATGCGGCCGGATACGTTGGTACCCGGAGTGTCTCCACAATGGCGCGGAGTGGTTAAAAAAGGCTTTTGGAGTGTTCGCAGCCGGTACGACCTTAAGGGAATCGTTACCGACGCCGTGTCAAATGCGGGGCTACTTGGCTTTCTTTCTCAAAGGCTTGCGATGTCCGCCTCGCCCGCTTCCCCAGAAAATATCGATGCCGCCACACTTGCGGGCATCGTTGTTCGCAGCCTACCGCGGCTCGGCATCGCCGCACTGGCGGTCGGTGGGTTGACGTTCGGGGTCTTGTCTCTCGTTGCTCCGCGATACCAGTCAGAAGCCCAGATGACGATCGACGCGAAGTCGGGGATCAATCCGTTCGCCGATCCGAAACAGGGCTCGGCGCCATCGGACAACACCGCGCCGCGCATGGACAAAGAGGCCATCAATACGCACATCGGTGCGTTGCGGTCGCCGACACTGGCAGCCGAGATCGTTGCCAAGCTCCATCTTGCCGAGCGTGCCGAGTTCAACAGCGAGAAGGGCGATATCGACAAGGTCAGCCGCGCGCTTCGGCTCGTCGGCCTCGGTGGTGCAAGGTCAGGCCAGAGCGAGCATGACCGCGTGCTCGAGGCCTACTTCAACAATCTCCAGGTCTTTGCTGCGCGCGAGAGCCGGTTCATCTCGATCCGGTTTACCTCGGTCGATCCCGCGCTCGCGGCCGAGATCCCGAATGCGATCGCAGATGCCTACCGCGCTCAGCTCGCGACCCGGCAGGTGGATGAGACCCAGGACGTCCAGGATGCGCTTGGTCCCAAGCTGGCGCAACTCGTGAAGGAGGTCGCCGCGGCCGACGTCGCCGTCGAGCAGTTCCGGGGAAAGGTCGATTCCTTCAATACCGGACTGCAGAGGCAATCGCTCAATGAGCAGCAACTCGGCGAGCTGACGAATGAACTTTCGAAAGCCCAGGCGGCGCGAAGCGAAACCGATGCGCGCGCCAATTCCAGTCGCGAGCTGTTGCGCAGCGGCTCCGGTGAGGCGCTGCCCGACGTGCAGAAGTCGCCGTTGATCCAGAACCTCGTGCAGCAGCGGGTTCGCGTCGAGCGGCAGATCGCGGAGCTCAATGCAACGCTGTTGCCGGGGCATCCGCGGATGCAACAGCTCAACGCGGACCTCAACGGTCTCAAGAAGCAGATCACGGCTGAGGTCGCCAAGATCGTCGACGGCCTTTCCAAGGAGGCCAAGGTTGCCGCGGACCGCGAGGCTTCGATCAGGAAGCGGCTGTCGGAGATCAAGGTCAAGGTGACCGACGCGGGGCCCGACGAGGCCAAGCTCAAGGCACTCGTCGCGGACGCCAAGTCGAAGAGGGATGAACTCGAACGCTTGCAGGCTCAATACAACGCGAACAAGTCGCGGGTCGAAAGCAAGGCGGTGCCGGTCGAGGCCAAACTGGTTTCTTCCGCCACGGCGTCCAGCGTCCCGGTATTTCCGAGGAAGGGTGCGCTCTCCGGCATGGCGGCGCTTGCGACATTCGTTCTCGGCCTCGCCTTGACGGTGCTGCGTGGCGTCGCGACGGGCGCGCGGTCCGGCGGCCATGCCGCTCAGGCGAGAAGCAAGGCGCTCCGTGCGCATCCCAACACGGGGATGGCAGTTGACGGAGAAATGGGAGATGAGGGCGGTTATGCAACGGCGGCCAGGCTCGGACCTGCCACAAATCGGATCCAGTTTGAGGGGGGCTCGACCATCCCGACCGCGACATCGGCCAGTCAACTCGTCGAGCGCATCGCGGCGAATACGCCGCTTCGCGGCGGTTATCGATCGCTCGTCGTGGGGGAAAGCGCGGAGGCCGACGGTACGCGAGCCGCGATTGCTCTGGCGAGGGGATTGGCGGCTGCGGGGCAGCCGGTGATCCTTGTGGAATGGACCTATGGGCAGAGCCGCCTGGCCGAGGCGCTGTCGCTCCCGTCTCACCCCGGGACAGCGGAACTGATATCGGGCACAGCCACGTACGAAGATGTGATCTCGGGCATCGAGGGCTCAGAATGCCACGTGATCACGGCGGGCCAACACCTCGAGCGGTCGATAGCGCATCAGGACCCCGACCAGGTCAACCTGGTGCTCGACGCTCTCGACGAGGCCTATGCTCACATCGTCGTCACGGGTGAGCACATGGCGGTGCGCCAGTTGTTCGAATTGATACAAGGGCGCTTTGACGCCGGTGTCCTTGTTGCAGACCGACCCGCGCTTCCGGCGCTGCGCGACCCTGATGGTACGTTCCTCGGCTTCGAGGTGGCGGAAATCGATCTGGTGCGGTTCGTGACGCCGGTCGAGCCCCGATGGTCGGGACGGCAACGGCGCGAGCGCGAGGGGGCTTCGACCTGACCCGAGGTGGCACGCGCTCGTTAACTTCGTTCAGTCCGATGTCGACACCCGGCGCGGCATTTGCATCGTCTCGAAGGGTAGTCCCTCTTCAGAACGCCGGACAGCGATGGATCCGTATACAACGCGAATGGTAAAAGCCGCACTTTCTGCCGCCGATATGACGGGCGCTGGAAATTGGCTTGCCCCTTACACGCGTGGCCGGGGCGTGATCTTCATGCTCCATCATGTCTCGCCGGAGCCGCCTGATGAGTTCGAGCCAAATCGCATACTGAAGGTCACGCCCGATTTTCTCGAAGCCGTGATCGGGGAGGTGCGGGCGGCCGGTTTCGAGCCCGTTTCCCTTGATGACGCAGCCGCTCGTCTCGCCCGCCCAGCGGTCCCGGGCGAGCGACCCTTCGCCTGCTTCACGCTCGACGATGGATACCGTGACAATCTCGAGAACGCGTTTCCGGTTTTCGAGCGCAACGACGTTCCGTTCGCCGTCTATGTGGCCACCGACTATGCGGACGGGGTTGGCGACCTGTGGTGGCTGACGCTCGAGACAGTGCTTCGCCAGGCCGACGAGGTCACAGTCTCGATGGATGGCGACTACAGGCACTTTCCACTGACCAAGGCCGCGGAGAAGTACGCGGCTTTCGAACGGATATACTGGTGGCTCAGGTCGTTGCCGGAATTGCGCGCGCGCGAGGTGGTTGGGGAACTCGCCCGGTCGATCGGCTACGATCCGTCGGGTGAGTGCCGTCGATTGGTCATGAACTGGGCCGAGATCAGGCAGCTTGCCGATCACCCGCTGGTGACGATCGGCGCCCATACGCGCCGCCACTTCGCGCTGGCAAAACTCAGTGCGGAAGAAGCCGCGAGCGAGATCGTGACAAGCGTCCGGCGGATCGAGGCCGAACTCGGCCGTCCCTGCCGGCATTTCAGCTATCCCTACGGATGCCGGTCCAGCGCCGGGGACCGCGAATTCCGCATGTGTGCGGAGGCCGGGCTTGTGACCGCGACGACGACCCGGAAGGGGCTCATCATGCCCCGACACGGAAACTCGCTGACAAGCCTGCCGAGGGTCTCGCTCAACGGCGATTTTCAGGATCTGCGCTATATCCGCGTCATGTTGTCCGGCGCGCCCTTCGCGCTGCTCGATGCGATGCGACGGGCGGTCAGCGCGCCGGCTCGCGATGCATCCACTGGATGATATAACCGGCGGCCGGCACCCACAGCAGGCCGGCGACGGCGTGGTAGGCGAGCGCACCGATCCAACCGGTCTGGTTGACCTGCAACACGATGGCGACCGCCATCGCCAGGAGCGCGTAGACGACGAGGAAGGCAAAGAGCAGGAAAACGCCAACGAACTTGCGCGTGCGCGGCTGCATCGGTGTTCTTTCGTTTCCAGTTTAGGATGGCTGTTTCGGCCGCATTGATCGGCGCCGCGGGTAGGCCCTAACGTTACGACATCCAGCGGCCGAAAGATCGGTGCATCGGTTCCCGGCCGCCCCACCTAACTGCGATATCCTCATGGTCTTTCCCTCATCAGGCCCGGCGTCCAGGCGCTACCGGCCGATTGCCGCAGCGAACATCGGGTCCACCGCCGGGCAGTCTTCCGATCGGTTCGTGCGGGCGTGGCTCATCGTCGTCGCCCTCCTCGTTCTCGCGATGATCATCGTCGGCGGGGCGACCCGGCTCACCGACAGCGGGTTATCGATCACCGAATGGCAACCGCTGATGGGCGCGGTTCCACCGTTGACGCAATCCGACTGGCAGGCGGCGCTCGAGAAGTACCGTCAGACGCTACAGTACCGAAGCGTCAACGCGGGCATGAGCCTGGAAGCCTTCAAGTTCATCTTCTGGTGGGAGTGGGGCCACAGGTTTCTCGGTCGAGTGATCGGGCTCGCAATCGCGCTGCCACTCGCCGTTCTCTGGCTCTCGGGGCGGCTCAGGCCCAGTCTGGCCCGCAGAATATTCGGTGTCGGGCTTCTGGTCGGCCTCCAGGGCGGCATCGGCTGGTACATGGTGCAGTCGGGCCTCGTCGATCGCATCGACGTCAGCCAGTACCGGCTCGCGCTGCACCTTTCGGTGGCTTTCGTGATCCTTGGCTGGCTCGTCTGGCTGATCCTCGATTTTGCGCCGCCGCGTGCGGAACCGCGCCTGGATACGGTGCCGGACGCTTATCGCCGGTGGTCGGTCGTACTGGCGGCGCTGGTCTTTTCGCAGGTCACGATCGGCGGGTTCGTCGCCGGACTCAAGGCAGGACGCGCCTACAATACTTGGCCGCTTATGGACGGCCAGTTCATACCCGATGGGCTATGGCGCCTGTCGCCATGGTGGGTCAATCTGGCGGAAAACATTACCACGGTTCAGTTCAACCACCGCCTGACCGCCTATGTTCTTGTCGCTCTGGCAATCGTGCATGCCGTCCGTGTGGCGCGAATCGCCGACGACGAGTGGGTTGCGCTGAGCGCGAAGCTGCTGGCGATCGGGCTCGTCGGGCAAATGGTGCTCGGCATATGGACGCTCGTGCAGGCGGTGCCAATCGGCCTCGGCATTGCACATCAGGGCTTCGCCGCCGTCATATTCGCCGTGGCGGTGGGGCACGTTCATGCCGTGTTCCGGACACGAAGAGCAGGCGCTTGACCGACGGAACCGAGCACCCGTGATGTCGCGGGCGGCTTCGGGTGGGCCACCTGACCGCATGATCTGCTGTCCGTTAGCCATGGGCGCCATACGCTCGATCTGCAGGCGAACTCCGGGTTGCCTGGCTCCCCGACGCGGGGCTCGTGCGGGGTGGTTCGCTCTGGCTCTCCATCATGGTGCGGCCTGAACGTGCGACGGCGTCGCGGGCATCCGGACAGCTTCCGCTGGTGAACTGGAATCGGCGGATGAGCCAGCAATCAGGCGGTCACGGCTAGCACTTGCCATGACCATGCGGTTTGGGGTATTGACCCGGCCTCCGCGAGACCACTCGCTCGCGGACTTGGAGAGGTGGTCGAGTGGTTGAAGGCACCGCACTCGAAATGCGGCGTGGGGGTAACCCCACCGTGGGTTCGAATCCCACCCTCTCCGCCAGAATTTGGCTCACGCCAATCTCACTTCGTTCGATGGCTCTGCGGGGGCGGCCTTTCGGCCGGTCGCACGGTCGCGCTCCAGGTTCGGGTTCGGACTTCCGCCGAGCCTGGAGAGTTCGAGGTCGAGATGCGCTCAGAACTTCACGATACGGCTTCCGAGCCTGCTGGCCGTGGTTTCGGGCTGTGAGGCCGGCGCGGGCTTCAGCCGTAGCGCCGGGCGGGTGTCCTGATCGTCGCGTGGTTGCCGTCCGACGAGCGATGTGGCTGGCCAGAATTGTCCCTGAACGACGACTTCTTGACCTGGAATTGATTGACCAGTTCGGCGAGCTGATTGGCCTGTTCGGCCAGAGACTTTGTAGCTGCGGTTGCCTCTTCGACCATGGCAGCGTTCTGCTGAGTGAGCTGACCCATCTGGCTGACTGCAGTGTTCACCTCGGATAGCGAGGTGGACTGTTCTTGAGCGCCGGCGGCGAGATTCTCGACGATGTGGTCGATCTCGGACACGCCTTTTTCGATTTCGACAAGTGCCTTCCCGGCCTGAGCCACAAGGGCCACGCCGTTGCTGACCTCGGCCGACGACGACTTGATGAGATCCCGGATCTCCTTGGATGCGTTGGCCGAGCGGGACGACAACGCCCTGACCTCGGAGGCCACGACCGCGAAGCCTTTGCCAGCTTCGCCGGCGCGAGCAGCCTCTACGCCCGCGTTGAGTGCAAGCAGACTCGTCTGGAAGGAAATCTCGTCGATTGTCGAGATGATCTGGGACATCTGCGAGGACGACGTGTCGATCCTGTTCATCGCTTCCACGGCGTTGCGAATAACCGTTCCGCCATGCTCGGCTTTGGTTCTGGTCGTGGCTACGAGCTTCGTCGCGAAGTTCGCTCCCTCGGCGGTTTTGGCGACCTGGGCCGAAATTTCGCTGAGGGTTGCCACCGTTTCCTCGAGGCTTGCCGCCTGCCGTTCGGTTCGATGGGACATATCATCGGTTGCCGTGGCGATCTCACCGGCGCCTGAGGTTACGCCGTGGCTGCCGCTCGCGACGCGGTTGATAGCCAGTTCGAGCTGCTCCATGGCCTGGTTGAAGTCGCGCTTCAGGCCCAAGTAGGCGGGCGGCAATTCATCGTCGATACGGTAGGTCAGATCCTTGGCGGCCAGATGCGTGAGGCCGGCGCCGATCGTTCGCGCAACCATTTCGCGCTCGCTGCGGATTGCATCCTCGGCAGCCTTTTCGCGCGCAATCCGATCCTGCTCCGTGCGCTGGCGCTCACGCTCCTCGGCTTTTGCCTGATCGGCCTGCTCTTTCATCTGGCGCTGGTGCTCGGCCATGGCGCGGTCGCGCTCCTCCGCGGCGCGCTTGATCTGCTCGGCCTGGTATTGTTTCTGCGCTTCCTCTTTGCGGTCGCGCTCTTCATCAGCCTCTCTTGCGAGCCGCGCGTTGGCCAAGGCACCTTCGCGGAAAATGGCTACCGCCTTCGCCATTTCGCCGATTTCGTCGGGACGGTCGGTCCCGGGTATATCAACAGAGGTCTGTCCCTCCGACAGCGTCAGCATCGCGCCGCGAAGCCCATTGATGGGGCGATAGAAGCTCCGGTCCGCGAGGAGACAGCCGCCGATCATGCCTGCCACGGCGACCGCCATTGCACCGAAGAGCAGACCGATCATCGCTGTGTTCTGCGTCTGCATACGCGACAGTTCCTCCGTCTGGAGCGAACCGACCTTCGCGACGGAGTCGCGAAGTGCCGTGTTCAGACGCCTGCGGACCTGACGGTTGGAATCGTTGTCGCCATAGTTCTTCGCGGCCTCAAGGCTGTCCTGACGCGCAATCCTGACGAGTTCCCGGCGGAAATTGATGAAGGTCTGTGCTTCCTTCAGCGTTTCGGAAATGACCGTGAAGTCCGGCTTCTTCTCATCCGTCGGCAGGCTGTCCTTCATTGACTGCATCTCGTCGAGAAACTTGACCATGCCGTCCAGGAACGGCTTCGCGCCTTCGAGGTCGCTGCGCATATAGACGCCGCGCGATTCCGCTACGATGGCGTAGGTCAGCGAGTTCAGCTTTTCGATCGAAAGCCGGACCGTCTGCAGACGAAGGACCTCCCTTTCGACCGCATCCCGGTGCCCCAATCCAATATACATGATCGCGTTGCAGATCAGTGCCGAGCCGGCGAGCGTGGCGACCAATGCCAGCAGTTTGGTTCGGAGTTGCATCTTAGAATCCTCGAGCGCGAAAATTTTCATTTTGGGAACAGGGCTGACGAGAGTGCTCATGCTCAGGCGCCGTCGAGTGGGGCAACGGCCCTTCGACGGCACGACTCCCGACGGTTGTCCTCAGCTTGATGATCAACCTAAAATAGCATAGTTACCAGTATATTACCGATGCCGAGTGAATCGATGTCTGAGCTCGGACGGCAGGGTCCAAATCGAATTCGTGCGTTCTAGGGAGGGCTGGATCAGGGTCAGATCGCGGTTCGAGGAGTAATTGTATTATCAACTTGGGCACGATTTTTGCCACGGGGGCGCCGTTGCTCAGGTCCGTCAGGGCAGTGCCGGCATGTCTGACTTGGGGCAGAAGGGCTCAGCCCCGATGGGCGGCCCTCAACTTGGCGATGTCGAGCTTGCGCATGCCCATCAGTGCAGACATGACGCGGTTGCCACGTTCGGCGTCGGCCATGAGGCTTGCCAGTTCCGCCGGCACGATCTGCCAGGAGAGGCCGAAACGATCCTTCAGCCACCCGCATGGACCCGGTTCGCCGCCATCGGACAGTTTATTCCAATAATGGTCGATCTCATCCTGATCCTCACAGTTCACGACCATCGAGATAGCTTCCGTGAATTTGAAGATCGGTCCGGCATTGAGTGCGACGAACTCCATGCCGTCGAGCATGAACTTCACCGTCATCACCGTTCCTGCCGGGCCAGGGCCGCTCTGGCCGTAACGCGTGACGGCCAGAATACGTGAGTTTGGGAAGATGGAAGTATAGTGTTCGGCGGCGGCCTCCGCTTCGGAGTCGTACCAAAAGAACGGCGTGATCTTCTGCTTAACGGCCATGGCGCCTGCTCCCTTTCAGACTAACATTCCGGTCGCGGTCAGGATTTATGGACTGCCGCCGGGTCCATCCACATGATCTCCCAGACGTGACCGTCGAGATCCTCGAAAGAACGGAACAGCATGAAGCCGTGATCTTGGCTTTCGCGGACCTCCTTGCCGCCGCCGGCCAGCGCGGCATCGGCAATCTCGTGGACCTTCTCCCTGCTCTCCACCGACAGACAGGTGAGGACCTCGGTCGCGGCGTGGGCGTCCGAGATAGGGCGCGGGGAAAACATCGCGAACTTCTCATGGGTGAGAAGCATCGCGTAGATGTCGTCGGATATCACCATGCAGGCGGCCGTCGCGTCGGTGAACTGGGGATTGAACGTGTAGCCGAGGCCGGCGAAAAAGGCCTTCGAGCGGTCGAGGTCCTTAACGGGGAGGTTGACGAAAATCTTTCGGCTCATGATGGGCTCCTTGTGGCTTCCTTACGGGCGTAGCAGGTTCGACCGGGCTAGATTTCCACCAGGGTTTCGAACCCTCCGAAGAACATGCGCTTGCCGTCGAAAGGCATTTTCGAGGGATCGGGGCACATGCGGGGGTCGGCCATCACGGCGGCGTTGATGCGGTCGCGTTCGGCCCGGCTGGCGAATGCAATCCAGGCGAAGACGACGGCTTCGTTCTCTTTCAGGTCGACCGCCTGCGGGAATGATGTGTGGACGCCGGGCTTCACGTCTTCGGATATGCATTCGACATATTCGAGCGCGCCGTGCTCACGCCACACGCGGCCAGCCAACTCGGCGAGCTGGCGGTAGGCCTCGATATTTGATTTCGGGACGGGCAGCACGTAGCCATCGACATATCGTGACATGGCGGTCTCCGGTTGGGGCGGTATTTGGATGCCAATGCCTCAAGGACGAAGAGCGAGGCAGGATGCCGACACCCAGTTCTCATTGATTTCGCGTTTTTTCCGTGTCGAGCGCATCGAGTTGCGCACGGATGTGGGCTGCCTCGGCCGGGGAGTTGGCGAGCGCGACCGCCTGATCGAACGCGATGCGGGCCTCCCGGGTGCGGCCGAGGTCGCGTAGAAACGTGCCGCGGACGCCGTGGAAGTAGAAGTATCCCTGGAGAGAGGCCGCCAGTGGGGCAATTATTTCGAGGGCCACCTCGGGGCCGCGAACTTTTGCAACGGCGACCGCGCGGTTGAGGGATACGACGGGCGAGGGCTGCATGCGCTCGAGCGCGCCATACAATTCCGCGATCTGCTCCCAATCGGTTTCTTCGGCCTTCAGGGCTCGTGCGTGGAGCGCCGCGATCGCTGCCTGGACCTGATAGGGGCCCGGGCGCCGGTGGCGAACTGCCTTGTCGATGAGGGCCAGTCCCTCCGCAAGGCTCGACCGGTTCCATCGGGTGCGGTCCTGTCGGTCGAGGGGGACCAGTTCGCCGCTTTCGTCGAACCGCGCCGCCGCCCGGGCGTCCTGCAGCAGCAGCAGCGCGGCCAGCCCCATGATTTCCGGCTCGGTTGGGAACAGCGACAACAAAAGGCGTGAGAGCCGGATCGCCTCACCCGCGAGGGTGGCGCGGGCGTCGGTGCAGGTTGCCGAAGCGCCCGCCGTATAACCCTCGTTAAACACGAGGTAGATCATGGCCGCCACCGCGGCGAGCCGCTCCGTCCGCTCTGCGGGGCCGGGGGCCTCGAAGGGGACATCGGCCTTCGCCACCTTCGCCTTGGCGCGCGTGATGCGCTGCTCCATGGCGGCGTCGGAGACGAGGAAGGCGCGTGCGATCTGCTTCACCGTGAGGCCGGAGACGATGCGGAGGGCGAGCGCGATCTGTTGGGTCGCCGGTAGTTCGGGGTGACAGCAGACGAACATCAGACGGAGGATGTCGTCGCGATAGTGCGCGTCGTCGATGGCGCCGGCGATCGCGGATTCCGCGTCCCCGAGATCGGAGATCGCATGCTCCTCCTCCGGAATGGGCGCTTCCTTGGACTTGCGGCGGACCTGATCGATGGCCGAGTTGCGTCCGACCATGATGAGCCAGGCCGCAGCGTCACGCGGAGGGCCATTGGTGGGCCAGGACTTGAGTGCCCTGAGGCAGGCTTCCTGAAATGCTTCCTCGGCCAGGTCGAGGTCGCCGAAGCGCCGCAGAAGCGCGGCGATCGCTTTCGGTCGGGCCGATGCCAGGACAGAGCTCAGCCAGTCGGCATGGGTCATGCTGCTGCCGGAGGGCCGGATGAGAAAAAGCCGACGGGGCGGATTTCGTATGCGCCACCGGGATTGGCGGCGGCGAGCCGCCGGGAGATGTCGAGCGCTTCATCGAGGTCAGCGCAATCGAGAATATAGAAGCCGAGCAACTGTTCCTTTGTCTCGGCGAACGGGCCATCGATGACGAGGGGCGGTTCGCGGTCCTTGCGGAGCGTGGTCGCGGTCGTGGTCGGCAAAAGGCGGGCGACGGGGCCAAGTTTGCCCGCCCGCGCGAGATCCTCCATCACGCAGCCAAGCTTGGACATCACGGCCGCGTCCTCGGCGTCACTCCAGGCGCTGGTAACCTTCTCATCATGATAGCAAAGGATCGCGTACTGCATCGGGCCTCCGGGTTCATCGCCATATTTCCAAGACGAACGAGGCTATCCCAATCCGACAGCTGGTGGGCGTCGCAGTGGCGAAATTCACGTATCGCGCGCGCTGTTCGGGCCGGGGCGACATGGCTGTTGCAGGACGCCGAGTGGGCCGCTATAAGGCGCGCTTCGGCGGGCAACACCTGCTGGAACTGGTCGGATCGGAGCGTAGCGCAGCCTGGTAGCGCACTTGCTTCGGGAGCAAGGGGTCGGGAGTTCGAATCTCCCCGCTCCGACCAATTTTCTGGTTAGTCATTCCGACGGCCGGACCGCTGCGTTATTCCGACTGATCGTGATGGCGGGCTCTCTATTCCCGCGTGGAAATATATTTCCACAGGCCACGACGGCGCTTTCCTCGCTTCCATCACAATTGGCTGCCACGCCAAATTTGCCGAGTGGCATAAGCCGCCGGGATAGAAATCTCGATTTTTTAGGGACGACGACCCATGCGCATTCTGATCACGATCGCCGCTACCGTTGCGTTTGCCGCGACTGCCCTTGCTCAGCAGCCCCCCGCTACGGCTCCCGCCGCGAAGGCTCCGGCTCCTGCGGCCGCTCCGGCCCCAGCCGCCAAGGCTCCTGCGTCTTGCACTGCGCAGGCGACCGAGAAGAAGCTCGCCGGTGCCGCCAAGGACAGCTTCATGAAGAAGTGCGAGGCCGATGCCTCGACCGCCTGTACCAAGCAGGCCGACGAAAAGAAGCTCGCCGGCGCGGCGAAGGACAGCTTCACAAAGAAGTGCAAGACAGACGCCGTTGGCGGCTGATCGACACTCGCGTCCACGGCGGGAGGGCTGCTTCAGCCCTCCCGTACTCTTGTCTTATCTAGGCGGCCCTTTCGTTGCGTCGACTGAGGTCCATCGGTCCATCGCGTTCATGGATCGGCGCCTCTGCTCGATCGCCAGTCGTCCGTCAGTAGAACCGAACCGGCTGGCCTGAGGCGGTTCCCTGGATCTCGCCGTCCCACATCACGACCTCACCCCTCACAATGGTGCCGACAGGCCAGCCCGTGACAGTCATGCCGTCATAGGGGGTCCATCCGGCGCGACTCGCCTGCTTGGCGTTTGTGATCACTTCGCGACGCTTCAAGTCGATAATTGCCAGATCCGCATCATAGCCCGCCGCGATGCGGCCTTTGCCACGAATTCCGAACAGCCGCTGAGGGCCATGGCTCGTCATGTCAACGAGGCGCGTGAGTGAGAGGCGGCCGGCGTTCACGTGGTCGAGCATGATCGGCAGCAGGGTCTGTACGCCGGTCATGCCCGAGTGACTGTCTGGATATGTATGGTCTTTTTCCTCACGCGTATGCGGGGCGTGATCTGAGCCGAGTACGTCGACCGTGCCATCGGCGATGCCGGCCCAGAGCCGGGCACGATGGGCCGCGTCACGCACCGGAGGGTTCATCTGCGCATAGGTTCCGAGCCGTTCGTAGCATTCGGGCGCGGCGAGCGTCAGGTGGTGCGGCGTGACCTCGACGCTCGCCCAGTCCTTGTGGCGAGCCAGAAAGTCCATTTCAGCGGCCGATGACACATGGAGCACGTGGACCCGCCGGCGATGCTTCTCCGCGAGGCGGACAAGGCGCGAGGTTGCCTCCAGTGCCGCGGTTTCGTCGCGCCAGACGGGGTGGGAGGCGGGATTGCCGGGCTCGCGGAGCGGCTTTCGGTCGTTGAGGCGGGTCTCGTCCTCGGCGTGGAACGCGGCGCGACGGGAGATTGCGGCAACGATCCGGTCGAGGTTTTCTTCATCGTCGACCAGGAGGTTGCCGGTCGAGGACCCCATGAATACCTTTATACCAGCGGAGCCCTCGAGCGTTTCGAGCGTCGGGATTTCGGCAACGTTCTCGCGTGTGCCGCCGACATAGAATGCAAAGTCGCAGAACATTCGGTTACGGGCCCGCGCGACCTTGTCGGCCAGTCGTTCGGCTGAGGTTGTCAGCGGGTTGGTGTTCGGCATTTCGAATACGGCCGTGACGCCGCCGAGGACGGCGGCTTGGCTTCCGGTCTCGAGGTCCTCCTTGTGCGTCAGTCCCGGCTCGCGGAAATGGACCTGGCTATCGATCACGCCTGGGATGATGTGGAGCCCGCGTGCATCGATCGTGCGCTCGGCCCGGGCTGATGAGAGATCGCCGATGCCCGTGATACGGCCGCCACTCATGCCGATGTCTCTGACGCCCACGCCGTCGTGATTGACGACGGTCGCGCCGGAAATGAGGAGGTCGAAGGTATCGGACATGAGGCGTGCTCGCTCTGGTTATGTTCGATGCTTGCTCCCGCCATGCTCGATTTGGAATGGCCGACTTTTGGCGGGATCAGACCGTTTGCTCTCGGGGGGATGGCGTGGTCAAGGCCCTCCGCCCTCTCAGATGGGCAGCGCCGCCCAGCAGATCAATCCGCGTTCGGCGCCTCGATGCATTCAATCTCAACCTTGGGGGGGGCGGTTCAAAGTTGCCGTGATGCGTTGTTGGCTTTCTCCGTCGGGTCCCGAGTTATCGGGAGCTGGCGAATAACGTCAGGGTTTGGGTTCCTAGGACGGTTGGCGTCGTTGGCATTATGGGGAGTGATAGGATGCCGATACGAGATCTCGCCACGTTCACCGGAGCCACTTTCGGGCCAGCCCTGTTGCTGATCTGGCCAATTGCGGCTGATGCGACCTCCGTCTCGCTCGTGTACGTTCTGACTGCGATCGAGAATGTCCAGTCCGAAGGATAGAGCGCGTTTGGTTTAGGCGGAATCACGTACGCGCTCTAGGTCTTTGATTTTGAGCATGTTCTTACGGAAAGCCGGCATCCACTTTTCCTGAACATGCTCCGCTGCCAGCACGAGGTCGTCGCCGATGACGGCAGGGGTGCCGCTGAGCCCCGCCCTGCCCGGCTTTGACGCCACGACTACTCAATCGGCCCAGGTCGAGCCTTCGAGGTAGGCGTGGGCCTCCTCGGCGCGCTCGAAGATGTGGGGGCGAAGGCCGCGCTTCGACAGCGCCTCTTTCATTTTCATTCTCATGAAGGCGCTCGTCGTGTAGCGGGCCGTCGAGGCGTAGTAGTGCTCGGACATGTATTCGATCATCTCGGCGTAATCGTCGTAGAGGTTCTCAGCGATCCGGCATCCGTCGTGGTTGACGACGGAATTCACGCGTTGTCCGGCCTTCTTGCTTGCCGCAATCAGAACGGCGCGCAGGCTGTCGACATCGGCCTTCTTGCGGATATTGTAGCCTTCGAGGTTCAAGAACAGGATGTTGCGGGCGGCATCGTAGCTTACCCGTTCCTCGAGCTTCAGGTTCATCAGGTCGGCAAGGAGCTCCATCGGCTCGTCGCGGAAGAGACGCGCGTCCATGGTCACCGGCTCGTTGATGATTGGCTTGAAGTCCATATGGGGGAGGATGTCGCGCTCGATCTCGATGCCCGGCGCGATCTCGACAAGCTCAAGGCCTGCGGACGTCAACTGGAAGACGCAGCGCTCGGTGACATAGAGGACGGGCTGCTTCTTGCTGGCGGCGAACTTGCCCGAGAACGTGATCTGCTCGACGGCTTTCACGAACTTTCGCGCGCGTCCCTCCTGGACGATCCGGACCTTGCCGTGCTCGATCGCGATGTCGAGGCCGCCAGCCGTGAACGTTCCGGCGAAGACGACCGCACGCGAGTTCTGGGAAATATCGATGAAGCCGCCGCAGCCGTTGAGACGGCCGCCGAATTTCGATGTGTTTACGTTTCCGGCCTCATCGCATTCGGCCATGCCGAGGCAGGTCAGATCGAGGCCGCCACCATGGTAGAAGTCAAACATGGCGTTCTGGTCGATGATCGAGTGAGCATTGGCCGCCGAGCCGAAGCTCGATCCGCCGGCCAGCACACCGCCGACCGCACCGGCTTCCGTCGTCATGGTGATAAAGGGCGTCACCTTTTCCTCGGCGGCGACGGCGGCCACGCCATCGGGGGCTCCGACGCCGAGGTTGATCACGCCGTTTACCGGGAGCTCGAAGGCAGCCCGGCGCGCGATGACCTTGCGCTCGTCGAGCATCATCTTGGCGATGCTTCCGGTCGGTACGCGTATCTCGCCCGACAAAGCGGGACTATACATCACGCCGTAGTTCATGCGGTGAAGTTCGGGCGTCTCGGCGACGACGACGCAATCGACGAGAATGCCTGGAACCTTCACGTCTTTCGGCTTGATCGAGCCCTGCTCGACGATTCGCTCGACTTGAGCGATGACCACGCCGCCATTGTTGTGGGCCGCCATGGCCTGGGCCATGACGTCAAGGGTCAATGCCTCCTTCTCCATCGACAGGTTTCCGGAGGGGTCGGCGCTGGTCGCGCGGATCAGGGCAACGTCGATCGGTGTGGCTTTGTAGAACAGCCACTCCTCTCCGTTCACGTCGACGAGGGAGACGATGTCCTCGGTGGTGACCTCGTTGACTTTGCCGCCACCCAGACGCGGATCGACGTAGGTGTGGAGTCCGACCTTGGAGAATAGTCCGGGGCTTCCGGCGGAGCAGCTTCGATAGAGCTTGGAGATGATGCCCTGGGGTAAATTGTAGCCGTGGATCTTGTTCTCCTGCGCGGCCTGCGCAACCTTGGGCATGCGGCCGAAGTTGGCCGCAATCACGCGCTTCAAGAGGCCGTCATGATGGAGGCGTCCGGTGCCGAGACCTTTGCTGTCGCCGGCGCCCGCGCACATGATGAGGGTGAGGCCCTTGGGAGCGCCGGTCGCGACGAAGCGCTTCTCCAGAGCGGCGTGGAGCGCCTCTGGAATGCAGCTCTGGACGAACCCCGTCGTGGTGACCACGTCTCCGTCCCCCACGAGCGCCAAAGCTTCGTCGGCAGAAATCACTTTATTCTTGAGCACCGGCGTTTCCCCATCTTTCAATTGTTGCGCTTGACGGGTGTGTCCCGACGAACGGCTTTATCTCGTTGGGCCGCGATGCGCAGGCGCGCGGGCGACCAGCTCCAGATTTAACCAAGCCGGAACTATACGTCACCGACCCTAAGGTGAGGCCAAACCTGCCCCAACGGGTGGGATGGCCTGCGATCTCAGCCCGGCGACATTGCTGCTGTCATTGGCGGGTCGTACAGAGGGGCAGCAGGAGAGGGTGCACCATGACCAAACTTCATCGTGCCGCGGCTGACGGATTTGCGGCCCAGGCGGCCGCGTACGTTGCGGGGCGGCCTGACTATCCGAGCGAGATCGGTGGATGGCTTGCAGACGACGTCGGCGCGGGTCCGGGCCGGACAGTGGTCGATCTTGGGGCGGGAACCGGTAAGTTCACCACTCTGCTGCGGGGCACCGACGCCAACGTGATCGCGGTCGAGCCGGTCGACGCGATGCGTGCGGAGTTGACACGCCTCGATCCTGATATCGATGCCCGCAGGGGCACGGCGCAGGACATCCCTCTTTCCGAGGGCGCGGCCGACGCGGTGGTGTGCGCGCAGTCGTTCCATTGGTTTGCAGGTCCAGAGGCATTGGGCGAGATCCGGCGGGTGTTGCGACCCCGCGGTGTGCTGGGACTCGTGTGGAACATCCGCGACGAGAGCGTGCCATGGGTTGCCGCCTTGACGGCGATCCTCAAGCCCTACGAGGGCGATGCGCCGCGACAGAGTTCAGGGGTTTGGCGGGATCTCTTTCCCGGCCATGGTTTCGGTCCGCTTCTGGAGCGTTCCTACAACCATTCGCACTCGGGGCCGCCGGAGCGCGTGATCGTCGATCGGTCGATATCAGTCAGCTTCATCGCTGCATTGCCGCGGAGCGAGCAGGATAAGGTTCGGGAGCGCCTGCGCGGGCTGATTGCGGATACGCCCGAACTTGCCGGGAAGAACGTGGTGACGTTCCCTTACGTGACGCTCGCCTGCCGGTGTATAAGGATTTGATGACAATCGATCGCCCAAGCCATCCTAGTCGAGGTTTCCAACTGCCCGGACGCGGCGTCGTTCGCCTCGCTGGGGCTGATGCCATGGGGTTTCTCGACAAGCTCGTCACCAACGATCTCGAAGGCATGGCGCATGGCGAGGCGCGATACACCGCGCTTCTGTCGCCGCAGGGGAAAGTGATGTTCGAGTTCATCGCCGTGGGGCTTGCGGGAGATGACGTCGTTCTCATCGACGTAGCCCGGGATGCGGCGCCTGAACTCGTGAAGCGGCTGACGCTCTACCGGTTGCGGGCCAAGATCGAGATCGCAGACCTCTCCGCGGACTTCGGTATTGCCTGCCTGCAGACGGGCGCCGGTGGAGCGCCGCATGGGGCCTCCCCGCTCGCTGAATACATCGATCCGCGCGACCCTGCTCTCGGGCGGCGTGCGATCATGCGGAAGGGCGATCTGCCGCCGGATAATGGAGAGGACGACTACGACGCGCTGCGGATCAGCCTCCGTGTTCCCGAGGCAGGTCGCGACTATGCGCTGGGCGAGATCGTACCGCATGAGGCGCTGCTCGACCGGCTTCACGGCGTTTCGTTCAGCAAGGGGTGCTACGTGGGCCAGGAGATCGTGGCGCGGATGGAGCATCGCGGCACGGCGCGGAAGCGCTTCGTGCGGGTCGCGTCCGACGCGCCCTTGCCGCCGATGGGAACGGAGATCCGGGCCGGCGAGGCTCTGGCTGGCTTGATGGGCTCGAGCTGCGGGGGCAGAACCACCGCGGGCGAGGCGAGCTGTCGATACATGGGGCTTGCGCTCTTGCGGCTCGACCGCCTCGCGGACTTCGAGGCCAAGGGCGTTGCACTGACGTCGGGCGGAGTGGGCGTGACGCCGCACGCGGCCGATGTCACCGACCTGATGCCCAAGGCCCCTGATCCTGTAGGACTCGACTGACACGACATGGGTAACGATCCGACGATGGAGCCGATCCGATGTGCCTGGCCGGGCCTCTCCGAGCGCATCTATCAAGACTATCACGATACAGAATGGGGCGTGCCCGTCAGGGATGATCGGAAGCTTTTCGAGAAGCTTTGCCTCGAGGGATTCCAGGCGGGACTATCGTGGCTGACGATACTGAAGAAGCGCGAGGGATTTCGCAGAGCGTTCGAGGGGTTCGATCCCGAGGTCATTGCGCGCTACGGAGAAAAGGACATCTCGCGTCTCATGTCCGACGACGGGATCGTCAGGAGCCGCGCCAAGATCGAGGCAGCGATCGGCAACGCGCGAGCTTACCTTCTCCTGAAGGAGGAGGTCTTGTTGACCGAATTCGTCTGGGGTTTCGCCCCGAAGCTCTTCGGCCTCGGCATGTTCGAACGCCACGGCGACATTCCTGCCACCACGCCCGAATCGACCGCGCTGGCAAAGGCGCTGAAGGCAAAAGGTTTCCGCTTCGTCGGCCCGACGACGGCGTATGCGTTCATGCAGTCCGTCGGCATGGTCAACGATCATCTCGCCTGTTGCCATCGGTACCGGCCATGCGCGGACTTGCAGCGTGCGGCGGCCCGCGAACGGGGTGTAGGTGGCGGCATCTGAGAGTGGCACGGGAGTGAGCCGGGGACGGGGGATTGGCGAGAGGCGGCGCTGTTGAACCGCGAGGCTTCACCGCGGTGTTATCCAGGAGGACCAGAGCTTAGAATGCCGACCATGCTTACGACTGGGAAAGATACGAAAGTCCATGTTCGTCCGGCCCGTGCCTGGCAGCGCATGCTGTCAGGGCGGCGGCTCGATCTGCTCAATCCCGATCCCTCTGACGTTGAGATCGCCGACATCGCGCACGGGCTTGCGCGCGTGGCGCGGTGGAACGGCCAGACCGTGGGGCCGTATGCTTTCTCGGTGGCGCAACACGCCATCATCGTAGAGACGATCGCCGATGCGATCGCCCCGGAGGGATGGGACGACCGCTGGCGTCTCTCGGCGTTGCTTCATGATGCCGCCGAGTATGTGATCGGCGACCTTATCAGCCCGTTCAAAAGCGCGATCGGTCTCGACTACAAGGCGTTCGAGTTGCGGCTCATGGCGGCCGTGCATGCAAGGTTCGAGTTGCCGCCGGAATTGCCGGAGGGGGTGGCGGCGCATATCAAGCATGCGGACAGGGTGGCCGCCTATTTCGAGGCTACGCGGCTTGCCGGATTTACCGAGGGCGAGGCCGAAACGTACTTCGGGAGGCCGGAAGGCCTGCCTGCGCCGCTCGCTGTAGAGCTTTCGGCACTGGCGCCGAGCCCCGCCGAGGTCGCGCAGTCGGCATTTCTGGGTCGGTTTGGCCGACTGTTCGCTCAGTCATGACGCGGCCCAAAGACTATTGTAGTCTATTTCATTAATGGAACGGTCCGAAGACACCAGCAGAGCTGATGCAACTACTGGGCGAGCGCCCGCTCGCCCCCTTGGCGATCTTGCGCCGGTTGCCCGGGGCGGCCCCGGTTCGGCCGCGCCGGTGGAGATTGGGTTGACCGCGGCCATCCTGTCGGTCGCCGACAATGAGCCCAAGGTGCTCGTCGTCAGGGAAGGCGAGGGCGACGCTGCCAGTGATGGCTTGCCGTCAGGGTCATTCACGCCACTTGAGCATCGGACGCTGGAGATCGGCTTGCGGTCTTCGGTCGAGCGGCAGACGGGGCTCGCGCTGGGGTATGTGGAGCAACTCTATACGTTCGGCGACCGGGGGCGGCATGCCAAGCCCGGCGATATCGGCAGCCATGTTGTTTCGATCGGCTATCTCGCATTGACGGGTGCGGTGGAGACGCGGTCGTCGTCGAACCTCTGGCAGAGCTGGTATGTTTATTTTCCCTGGGAAGACCGTCGGCGGGGAACGCACGGATCCTGGTTAATCGACGAGGTGATCGTACCACGGCTGTTGGCATGGGCCGCAGAGCCTCCCGGCGAAAACGCTCCGCAGCGTCCGATCGGCCGGCAGGACAGGGTGCGGATGTGCTTCGCGACTGAGGGCACTTCCTGGGACGAGGAGAAAGTGCTCGAGCGCTACGAGCTTCTCTATGAGGCGGGGCTGGCAGTCGAGGCGCGCCGCGATGGTCGGCCTGGTTTCGACTGGGAGGGCAAGGCAAACCCGACGGGGCGGCCGATGCGGTTCGATCACCGGCGCATTCTGGCGACGGCCATGGGTCGCATCCGCGCCAAGATCAAGTATCGGCCGGTTATTTTCGAGTTGCTGCCGGACGACTTCACACTGTTTGAATTGCAGCGCACGGTGGAGGCGATCCTTGGGCCGCACCTGCATAAGCAGAATTTCCGCCGGCTCGTGGAAAGTGGCGGGCTCGTTGAGCCTACAGGCGAGGTCAAGACCGCCACGGGCGGGCGTCCAGCCCGCCTCTACCGGTTCCGCCGAGAGGTCCTTTTGGAGCGGCCTGCGCCTGGCGTCAGGGTCAACCCCGGACGGGCCTGAGACAGTCGCTGTGGTTCATCGCGATGCGACGTTTTTCGAGGTCTTCTGGATAAAGGCGATAACTTCGGCGACCACGCGGTAGAGTTCCTTCGGGATCTGCTGGTCGAGTTCGAGTTTTGCCAGCGACGCAGCCAGCGGCTCGTTGGTCTCGACATGGACGCCCGATGCCGTCGCGGCCTCGACGATCTTGTCGGCGACCGCGCCATGGCCTTTGGCCACGACGCGCGGCACGGGATCGAGTTTGCTGTCGTAGCGCAATGCAACGGCGATGCGCGGCGATGAACCATCCTTCTTACGCATTCGGGCTCACATTCGAGTGTTCAACCGGGCCATGACTGACGGCCAGCCTGTCAACCGGAATTCCGGCCGCACGGAGGGCCTCGTCGAGCTTGTGCAACGCGGCCTCGAGGGCTGTTGCACCCTGGGCGGCATTGCTACGGAAGCTGATGCCGGCGCCTTCCTTTCCGAGCGAAGCCCTGATCGCCAGGACGCCGAGGGGGCCCGCATCCATGGTCCAGTCGATAGAAACAGGGCCATGCAGCCACAGAGAGGGTTCGGCCGGGCCGGTTTCCCCGTCAGCGTCGTCGAAGTAGCGAAGGCCAGGCTTGGCGGGCTCGGGCGGTTCTGGAAGACGATGGGCGGCCGTAGGCTGGGCGCTCGTATCCGGCGCGCTCGCGATCGGCGGGGGCGGCGGCTCGGATTTCGAGGCATTCGGCTGTTGGACGTGGCCGGTATCCGCGGTCGCGATATCTCGCGCCGATATGCGCGGCTCCGTATCGATGCTGGCGCTTTCGTCGGGGGCGTATGCGGTGCGGACGCGGCTCTGCACCGGACTTGGGTCGTGGTCCAGCACTCCAGCATGGACCGGTACCGGCGGGGGAGTGATCTGTGGGGCATCACGGATGCCACTCGATATCAGGGCGGCACGGATTGATGCTCCCGGCGGCGCCGCGCGGTTCGCCGCAAGACGCAGGGTTTCGGCGTCGTCTGCCAGTTCGATCCCGCCCGGCTTCGCGCCTTGCACGACCTCTGGCTTGAACAACAACTTCAGCCGTGGTCCGTCGCGCTCGACCACGACCTCTATGACGGCGCCCTCTGGCAGATCGCGCGGCGTGTCGACATCCAGAACCTGATCGAGAATCTGGAGGCGGGCCACTCCGCGATCGACCATGCCTGATACGCGCGCCTGGAGCACGTCGCCGTTGCGCAGCGAACCTAGCAGCTCGAACGAGGCGACCTGTTGGATCGAGGTTCGTGAAAGCAGCTCGACGATCACGGTAAGGCTATCCAGGAAGCTGATGTCGGACGCGACACTGTATGGCCTGGAATCGGAGCGAACCTTGCGCGCAGGAGCCGATCACAATCTATTGCTCGCCTCTAGCATTTGGGGCGGCCGGGGTATATATTCGCCCCAGAATGCTCGACATGAGCATAATAGACCGTAACCATTACGGCCACCCGCGAGGACCAAGCCCATGCTGGAATCCGCTGTAACTTCCGTCACCGGCAGCGCATCTGCGCCGCCCGCCTTCACGCCCGAATTGAAGCGTGAAATGGCTCCGCTGTTCGAAAAAGTTAAGGGCGTGGTCACTCCGATGGAGTGGGTCCACTACGCGCCGCTGATTGCCGAGATCAACCGTCTCAAGAAGGAGCGGAACGCCGTCATTCTGGCGCACAATTACATGACGCCGGAGATCTTCCACGGCGTCTCCGATTTCCGCGGCGATAGCCTTCAGCTCGCTCAGGAGGCCGCGCGCACGAAAGCCGACATGATCGTGCAGGCCGGCGTGCACTTCATGGCGGAGACCTCGAAACTACTCTCGCCCGACAAGATGGTGCTGATCCCCGATTTGCGCGCCGGCTGCTCGCTCGCATCCTCGATCACGGCCGAGGATGTGCGGATGTTGCGCGCCGCCTATCCCGGCGTTCCGGTCGTCACCTATGTCAATACGAGCGCGGCTGTGAAAGCCGAGTGCGACATCACCTGCACGTCATCGAACGCCGTGCGGGTGGTCGAGAGCCTGGGGGTGCCCCGGGTGATCTTCATTCCCGACCAGTACCTGGCAAAATACGTCCAGTCGAAGACCAAGGTCGAGATCATCGCCTGGAAGGGCGCGTGCGAGGTGCACGAGCGCTTCACCGCGGACGAACTCGCCGTGTTCAAGGCCCAGGATCCCGCAACCAAGATCATTGCGCATCCTGAGTGCCCGCCGGACGTGATCGCCGCTTCGGACTTCACCGGCTCGACCAAGGCGATGATCGACTGGGTCAAGACGAACCGTCCGAAGAAGGTCATTCTCGTGACCGAGTGCTCGATGGCTTCGAATGTTGCAGCAGAGACGCCGGACGTCGAATTCGTGCGGCCCTGCAACCTGTGCCCGCACATGAAGCGCATCAGCCTAGAAGGCATTCGCGACAGCCTGCTCTACCTTCGCCATGAAGTGACGGTCGATCCGTTGGTGGCGGAGAGGGCGCGCCGTGCCGTCGAGCGCATGGTCGCGCTTGGTTGAGTTCCATGTCTTACAGGAGTGAGGAGGCCGATATGGCGTCCCGTTATCCCAAGTCCCGTACCGCTCACCGTTCCGACGAGGCGTCGATCGTCATCGTTGGTGCGGGGCTTGCCGGACTGTTCACGGCGCTGAAGATGGCGCCTACGCCTGTGACGGTCGTTGCAGCCGCGCCGCTCGGCGAGGGCGCGTCCAGCGTCTGGGCACAAGGGGGGGTCGCGGCCGCGGTCGGCGAAGGCGATACGGCGGAAGCGCACGCGGCCGATACCATGGCTGCCGGGGCAGGGATCGTCGATGCCAACGTGGCGCGGACGGTCGCCCGCGAGGCGCGTGCGCGCATTCTCGACCTGGCCGATCTCGGCGTTCCTTTCGACCGTACCGGGGAAGGCGAATTCGTACTGTCGCGAGAAGCGGCGCATTCGGCCAATCGCGTGGTGCGGGTGGCTGGCGATCGCGCCGGGGCCGCCATCATGGCGACGCTCGTCGAGAAAGCGCGCTCCACTCCTTCGATCAGGTTGCTCGAAGGGTATTCGGCCGTCGCAATTGTAAAGCGTGCCGGACGGGTTTCGGGTGTCGAGGTCATGCCGGCCGATGGCCGGGAGGGTAGTGCGCTACGGCTTCCCGCGACGCATCTCGTTCTGGCAACCGGCGGGGCCGGGGGACTCTATACCGTTACGACGAACCCGCCGATCGCTCGCGGCGAGGGGTTTGCCATCGCGGCTCGCGCCGGTGCGGTGATCGCCGATCCGGAGTTCGTGCAGTTTCATCCGACGGCGCTCGATTTCGGGCTCGATCCCGCACCGCTCGCCTCGGAGGCCCTGCGCGGGGAAGGAGCGGTTCTCGTCAATCGCGACGGCACCCGCTTCATGCCAGGCTATGACGAGAGAGCCGATCTCGCCCCGCGCGATATCGTGGCCCGTGCGGTCTTCGCCGAGCGTGCTGCAGGACGCGGCGCTTTTCTCGACTGCCGTGCGGCACTCGGCGATCGCTTCGCTACCGCATTCCCGACCGTCAACGCAGCGTGCCTCAAGGCCGGTCTCGACCCGGCCCGGGACATTCTGCCCGTCGCGCCGGCCGCACACTATCATATGGGCGGCGTTGCCACCGATCTGTCCGGGCGGACATCGCTGCCGGGGCTTTGGGCGGTGGGCGAGGTCGGTTCCACTGGGCTGCATGGCGCCAATCGACTGGCTTCGAATTCGCTGCTCGAAGCAGTCGTCATTGGGGCTCGCGCGGCCGCCGACATCGCCGTCAAAGTTGAGAAGCGCCGGGTTGTCTGGAGCGCTCCGGCGGCTATCAAGTCTCCCGGTCGGCTCGATCCCGGCCGCGCCGCCGAGTTGCTCGGCGAGTTGCGTGCTCTCATGTCGGCCGAGGCCGGCGTGGTGCGGAGCGAGGAGGGGCTCGTGCGTGCTGTCGAACGCATTCGTGCGATGTTGCGCTCGGACGCTCGCGGCGACGCCGTTCTCGTCAACGCACTCACGGCGGCAAGCTTCATAACGACGGCGGCCCTTGCCCGCCGCGAGAGCCGTGGAGGCCACTTCCGGGCCGACGCGCCGGCTGCCAATCCGTTGCTCGCAAGTCGGTCGTTCTGGTGCTACTCGCCAGGGGGGCGCATCGTCTCGGCGCTCACCGAGGACGGCCATGATCGGCGCGGCCTCATACCCATCGGCGTCGAGGCTGTGGTGTAATGGCACGCGCGCGAAAATCGTCGGGACAGAAAGCCTCCGGCCAAAAAGGGACGGGCGAGACCTTTGGCGGTCCGCACGCCGGCGTGCCGGGCGCATTGCCGGTGCATCTGGTGGTGCAGGCTGTGAAAGCTGCGCTGAACGAGGATCTTGGTCTCGCCGGAGACATCACGACTGACGCGACCATCGCCCCCGACGTCACCGCGCGCGGGCTGTTCGCGGCTCGCGCCGATGGTGTCGTATCGGGTCTCGAGGTCGCGGCTGCAACATTCGTCATTCTCGATCGAAGGGTCGCATTCGAGCCGCGCGTTCAGGATGGCACGCGCGTTACCGTCGGTACAGTCATTGCCGAAGTCGCCGGGCCTGCCCGCGCCATCCTGACCGGCGAACGGGTCGCGCTCAATTTCCTAGGGCGGATGTCCGGGATCGCGTCGCTGACACGGCAATATGTCGATGCCGTCGCGGGGACAGGGGCAGCGATCGCGGATACGCGCAAAACGACACCCGGCTTGCGAGCGTTCGAGAAGTACGCTGTGCGGTGTGGCGGCGGCGTCAATCATCGGATTGGATTGTTTGACGCGGTTCTGATCAAGGACAACCACATCATCGCCAGTGGCGGCATCGAGGCGGCCATAACGGCGGCCAGGTCACGGGCCGGGCATCTCGTGAAGATCGAGGTCGAAGTCGATACGCTCGATCAGCTCGACGTCGCTTTAAGCCATCCGATCGACGCCGTGCTGCTGGACAACATGAGCCAGGACGAACTCCGCGAGGCCGTGCGCCGGGTGGAGTTGCGAAGGGCTGCCGGAGCGCGAATCGTGACGGAGGCCTCGGGCGGGGTCAACCTGTCGACAGTGCGCGCCATTGCCGAGAGCGGGGTCGATCTCATATCCGTCGGCGCGTTGACGCACTCGGCCCCAGTGCTCGACCTGGGGCTCGATTTCGACGGTTAGCCGGCAGGGCGGTGATCGTGGCGGCGTACTCCATTCCCAGTATAAGGCGGCTAAGTCCGACGATCTCTTGAAGGAGGCCGCCCTCATGGCACCGCGACCGAAGCACCGTGCATCCGCATTCGGATTGGCATTGTTTCTCACCGGCATGTCGCTATCGGCGACGGCATCGGCCGCCGACTGCGGCAACGGCGGCGGGGATTTTCCCGCCTGGCTCGAGCGATTCCGAAAATCAGCGGCCGGGCAAGGCATTTCGCCCTCGACGCTGTCGGCGGGGCTCGACGGGGTTAGCTATGACCCCAACATCGTCCGGCTCGACCGATCACAGCGGTCATTCAAACTTTCGTTCGACCAATTCTACGCCCGGCGGGTCAGCCTATCGCTTATTCGGCGCGGCGAAAGCCTCATGAGGACGCACGGAGCGACGCTGGCGCGCATTGAGAAGCGCTTCGGCGTTCCGGCTCCAATCCTGATTTCGATCTGGGGGCTTGAGACTAACTATGGAGCCGATACGAGCGGAAAGCATTCGATCATCCGCTCGCTCGCCACGCTTGCCTATGATTGCCGCCGATCGGATTTCTTCCGGGGACACCTCGTCGACGCCTTGCGCATCGTACAGCGCGGCGACCTGACGCTCGGGGAGTTGCGTGGCGGCTGGGCAGGCGAGATCGGGCAGACGCAATTCCTGCCGTCAGGCTACTACAAATACGCGGTCGATTTCGACGGCGACGGCCGTCGCGATCTCGCGCGTAGCGTGCCCGACATGCTCGCATCGACGGCAAACTTCCTCAAGGGCCACGGCTGGCGCGCCGGTCAGGGGTGGGAGCCCGGTTCAGCCAACTACGGCGTGCTCGGAGACTGGAACAAGGCTTCGGTCTACCAGCAGACGATCGCCGTCATGGCCTCGAAGCTCAGCCGCCAACCCTGACGGGCGCAAATCAACCGAACCGCCCGGACAGATAGGCCCGCGTCGCCTCGTGGCGCGGATGGAAGAACACCTGCGCCGCGTCACCATGCTCGACCATCTCTCCAGCGTGGAAGGCCGCGACACGCTGCGATACGCGTGCGGCCTGCTGCATATTGTGGGTGATGATCACGATGGCGTATTTTTCCGACAGGCGCACGATCTGGTCTTCGAGTCGTGCGGTCGCGATCGGATCGAGCGCGGAGGCGGGTTCGTCCATGAGCAGAACTTCCGGCGCAGTGGCAATCGCGCGAGCAACGCACAGCCGCTGCTGCTGACCGACCGACAGCGCCATGCCATCGTCGTCGAGCCGGTCCTTCACCTCGTCCCAAAGGCCGGCGCGCTGGAGGCAATCCTCGACGAGTTCTTCGGTCTCGGCGCGTGTGCGGACGAGCCCGTGGAGCTTTGGACCGTAGGCGATGTTGTCGTAGATCGAGGTCGCGAATGGGTTCGGCTTTTGAGCGACCCAGCCGAAGCGGCGACGCAACAGTGGGGGATCGACCATCTCGTCGTTGATGTCCTCGCCGTCCAATAGGATCGATCCAGACATGTGCGCATGGGGAACGTCGTCGTTCGTGCGATTGAGGCAACGGAGCAGTGTCGTTTTCCCGCAACCGGATGGACCAATGAACGCCGTCACCTCGCGATCATAGATCTCGAGGTTCACGCGATTGAGGACTTGCTTCGGGCCGTACCAGAAGCTCAAATTCCGGATCGCAAGCTTCGTTTGATGATCGGCACGGTGAGCGGGAGTTGGTCCCAGATGAAGTTTGAATTCGATGAGTTCGACGTCTGTTTGACGCAACATGATCCGGTCCCTCCCGCTGAAAAAAAGCTTCACATGAACGGTCGCGGGGGGACCTTGATCGAGCGCAATCACCGGCGAGATCGGGCGCGGCATATGGGCACTTCTACTCGGGCTATGAGATGACGGGGGAACAAATGGTAACTGCGGTTCGATCGGAGTCGTCCGGCATATGGCCGAGCGTCGATGGTGGCGGTCGGCGCGCTGTTGGGCTTGCGGAGCGGATCGCGAGCCTTGTCGGCATGGGGCTCGTGACCGCCGCCATCATGGGGCCGTGGATCGCACATTCCGTCACTCCGGCCGAACCCGCTCGATCCGGGACCCATGAGGCCGCGACGGGCGATGGACAGCGGTCGGGGCCGGACGAGGGCGGTTTCCGCAGGGAGATAGAGATCGCCGGTTATGCGGGGGGGCCGTGGTACTACCGCAGCGATGTTCACCTCACGCGACCTGACGGCACGGATCTCGTCCTCAAGCGTCTCGGGTGGGATGGGGATGCGCTCTACTTCCCCATCGACGGCGGCGTACGCAGCGTCGAGTGGTGGGGTTCATTCGGTTTGATGATCGATTTTCTCCACAACAAGGCCATCGCGCGGCTCGGTCGTGGCGCGCACGGGCGAAAACTGGCGAACCCGGTGGTGGAAGACGCCGACGTCGCTGGAACGCTCAAAGGGGAGCGTGTCGAGAAACGCGTAAAGCTGACCGACGTGTTCGAGCGGCTCGAGTTCACCCATGGCCACAATACGCTTCTGCTGACGCCGCTCATCCGCACTTTGCCGATTACACCGTCCGTCACTCCGTATTTCGGGTTTGGCGTCGGGGTGGCGTTGCCCCACGTCGAGGTCTGGTTTCCCGGAGACGACAAGTCGAAACGGACGAGTGAGTACCAGTACGCGGGACCGGCCGGGCAATTCCTCGCCGGACTGGAGTTGCGTTCGGGGAGGATGAGCTACTTCATCGAATACAAGTTCATGGTCGCGTCCATCGACGCCGCGCTGACCGGCGAGGAAAGCTGGAAGAACTGGAACATATTCGGCGACATGTGGAACCAGTTCATGCGCTGGCGCGAAGGAAAGGAAGCTCCCCATGGGCGCCTTTCGACCACGCTTGCCACTCATACCGTCGTTGGCGGAGCCGGATACTGGACACGCTGGGGCGCGGCGAAGCCTCGGTGAGCGGGTAACGCAGATCCCATCGCAATGAGTTTCGCCGGCCCCGATGGGCCTGGCCCTTCCTAATTCGGGCAATCACAGTTCGAGGCGGCAAACAGAAAACGGCGCCGGAGGCAACTCCGGCGCCGCTCGCGTTTCAAAAGTTTGACTGCGCGGCTCAGTGGGACAGGATCGCCAGCAGGAGCAGGGCCACGATGTTGGTAATCTTGATCGCGGGGTTCACGGCCGGGCCGGCCGTGTCCTTGTATGGATCGCCGACAGTGTCGCCGGTCACCGACGCCTTGTGAGCGTCAGAGCCCTTGAGATGCTTCTGGCCAGAGCTATCGACGAAGCCGTCCTCGAAGGACTTCTTCGCGTTGTCCCAGGCGCCGCCTCCCGACGTCATCGAGATGGCGACGAACAGGCCCGTGACGATCACGCCCAGGAGCATGGCGCCGAGGGCGGAGAACGCGGCCGACTTGGCGGCCGGTCCGCCGCCTTCGACGGTCAGGATCACGAAGTAGAGCACGACCGGCGAGAGAACCGGCAGCAGCGACGGGACGATCATCTCGCGGATGGCGGCCTTCGTCAGCATGTCGACGGCGCGGGCATAGTCGGGCTTCGACGTGCCAGCCATGATCCCCTTGTTCTCGCGGAACTGCCGGCGCACTTCCACCACGACGTCACCGGCCGCGCGGCCGACGGCCGTCATGGCAATGCCGCCGAACAGGTAGGGGATGAGGCCGCCGAGCAGCAGGCCTACGACAACGTAGGGGTTTGCGAGAGAGAAGTCCGGCTTCACGCCCTTGAAGTACTGGTAGGACGTCGAACCGGCCTTGTTGGCTTCTGCGATGAAGTAGTTGAGGTCGTAGCTGTAGGCTGCGAACAGCACCAATGCGCCGAGGCCGGCGGAGCCGATGGCGTAGCCCTTCGTGACGGCCTTCGTCGTGTTGCCGACCGCGTCGAGCGCATCCGTCGAGCGGCGCACTTCCTTCGGCAGACCGGCCATTTCGGCGATACCGCCGGCATTGTCGGTCACGGGGCCAAACGCGTCGAGCGCGACTACCATGCCGGCGAGGCCGAGCATCGTCGTCGTCGCGATCGCCGTGCCGAACAGGCCGCCGAGCTTGAACGTCAGGATGATGCCGGCGACGATGACGAGCGTCGGCAGGGCGCATGCTTCGAGGCTGACGGCGAGCCCCTGGATGACGTTCGTTCCGTGGCCGGTGACAGAGGCCTGGCTGATCGAGCGGACCGGGCGGAAACCTATGCCGGTGTAGTACTCGGTGATCCAGACGATGAGGCCCGTCACCGCGAGGCCGACGAGGCCGCACAGGAACATGTTCTGGCCGGTGATCGAGACGCCGTCGACCGTCTTTGCGATCTCGCCCCAGTTGCCGCCGAACACGACGTAGGTCGCGGCCCAGAGACCGCCGATCGAGAGTACGGCTGAGACGATGAAGCCCCGATACAGCGCGCCCATGATCGAATTGTTCGATCCGAGCTTCACGAAGTATGTGCCGACAATCGAGGTGATGATGCAGACCGCGCAAATCGCGAGCGGATAGATCATCATCTGCGATGCGATGGCGCCTGAGAACAGGATGGCCGCAAGCACCATCGTGGCGACGGCCGTCACCGCGTAGGTCTCGAACAAGTCGGCGGCCATGCCGGCACAGTCGCCGACGTTGTCACCGACGTTGTCGGCGATCGTGGCCGGGTTGCGCGGATCGTCCTCGGGGATGCCAGCCTCGACCTTGCCGACGAGGTCGGCGCCGACGTCGGCACCCTTGGTGAAGATGCCGCCGCCGAGACGGGCGAAGATCGAGATCAGAGACGCGCCAAAGCCCAGGGCGACAAGCGCGTCAATTACGGTGCGGCTCTGCGGGGCGAGCTTCATGGGACCGGTCAGGAACCAGAGGTACACCGCGACTCCGAGAAGGGCGAGGCCCGCCACGAGCATGCCCGTCACCGCGCCGGCCTTGAAGGCGAGGTCGAGGCCGGCGGCCAGAGACTTGGAGGCGGCGGCGGCGGTGCGGACGTTGGCTCGCACCGACACGTTCATGCCGATGTAGCCGGCGAGGCCGGAGAGAACGGCGCCGATGAGGAAGCCGAATGCGACGAGCGGTCCGAGCAGAGCCCAGGCGGCGGCGAAGATCACGACGCCCACCATCGCGATGGTGGTGTACTGGCGGTTCAAATAGGCCGAAGCGCCCTCGGCGATGGCGCCTGCGATCTCCTGCATGCGCGCGTTACCGGCATCGGCCGCCATGACGGCGCGCCCCGTGATCAGCGCGTAGAGGACCGCGAGGCCCCCGCACGCGATGATCCCTAACATGATCTGATCCATCGTGATTTTCCCCTTGTCCTCGTTGTGGCCATTTATTTTCGCGGCAGTGACTGCGACGGTCGGAGCAATCCGGGCTGCCGCGCACATGACACGAGCCGCCGGAGGCCTCCAGCGGCTCTTGTGTCCTCGGTGCTATGAGACAAAACGCGGCAGGACCATGCCAAAAGCTGCATAGGGTTGCAACTTAGGCAAAAGACCGGGGAAAACGTCTGCTATGGGCTTCCGGCTGACCATCGTCAGGGTCGACGTCCGTTCCGGGGCCGCGGGGCTCTGCCGATGGGGTTGTTACCAGTGACGGTAGCGTGGCCCAAAGTGGAGAGTGATGCTGGGGCCGAAGTGGTGACGACGGTATCCGTAGTGGCGATACCCATAGTGCCGATAGCCGTAGTGACGATACCCATAATAATGGGGCTGGTAATAGTTCCCATAATACGGGGAGTAGTAGTGGTGGCGGTAGTGCCGGCGGTGGCGGCGACGGTAGTGGACCTGTTCGGGTCCAACATTGTCATTTTCCAATAGTGCACGTGCCGGAGCCAGTTGTGCCGCCTGGGCCGTGGCAGCAGCCGTGAAGACCAGGACCGTTAGGGCTAGGATTGCAAGCAGGGTTCGCATCAGTGCATCTCCTGTAACGCGTCATGTCCTCTGAGAAGAGTATCTTCCCGGAGGCACGAGGCTACGTTTCTCGTCAGCTTCGCTCCCGGTACACCGCCTCACGATAGACACAGGACAAGGCGCCCGTGGAGGGTGGTGGCCAAGCCAAGCAGCGCGATTCAGATTAGCTTTACATATGGTTAGCGGTCAATCGACGTGGGAGGTCGGAAGCCGCTGCACGGCGTTCACGGTTGCGTGTTCACGTTTCACGATCAGGACGTTCGCTTTGAGTAACGGGTTACTGCGGCGTTGGTTTCGCCGCGGGGGTACGGCGGGCGCGGATTGCGTTGCCATGGGCATCCGATTACGCATGCCTGATCGATTGTGTGGCCGGCATATTCCGGCGGTCCACGAGCAGGGGGAGCACTTGGACATCATCGACATCATTCGGACCGCCGATAGCGGTGGTCGCCTCGACGCACTGGCTCGCTCTTACGGACTGGAGCCGGTTCAGCTTCAGGCGCTGCTCGTCACGGTCATTCCGGCACTCGCCCAGCGGTTGGAGGCCAACACGCTGTCGCGCGGTGGAGTGGCGGACCTCGTTGCGGAGCTATCGCGACCGGAGCACGCCAGGCTCATCGACGATCCGCGGATCGGCACGGAGCGCGAGGCGGCGGATGCCGGGGTACGGGTGCTCGACACGGTATTCGGCGACAAGGCGCAGAGCCGCGCGTTGGCGGCGAGGGCGTCAGCGCAGACCGGCGTCAGCCAGGATCTCATTCAGAAGCTTCTGCCAATTCTCGCTTCGCTGATCATGGGAGCGCTGGCGAAGGGTAGCCAGGGTGGCCTTCAGGACATTCTGAAACGCTTGCCTGAACTGGGTCAGGGAGGGGGCGGGATGGCGCCCCCGCCTTCCCGACGCGGCAGCAACGGGCAGTCCGATGGCGCGCGGTCGCGGCCTGCCCGCGACCCGTCTCCCTCTGGCGGTGACATCGACTATGGCCAAGACGGTCCGTTGCCGCTGCCGGGATCGCGCATTCCCGGCGTCAATGCGCCCGACGACATCAGCTACGACGGCAGTCCCCCGCAGACTAGGTCGGGGAGTGGGGGATATGGCTCGGGGCCGTTGGGCGACCTGCCGGATGTGATCCGTCGAGGGGGCGTAAAGGTCGATGGCGATCCGCTTTCGGGAATGGTGCGGAGCGTGCTGGGATCGCTGCTCGGATTTCAGAGCAAGGGCCTCATGGGCTGGATCGTCCGGCTGATCGTCGTGCGCTGGGTCTGGGGCCTTTTGCGAGGCATCCTGGGGCGAGCCTTCGGTGGACGATGAGTTGCCGGGCTCGAGCGCGTTCAGTTTAAGCGGAATCATGAACGCGCTCTAAGTCTTCGATTTTGAGCATGTTCTTAAGAACAACCGGCAACCACTTTTCCTGAACATGCTCCAGCCTGGATAAAAAGACGGGGGCCGCATGCCGCGAGCCCCCGCCTAATTTGTCTGGCTGTGGACGAACTTACTTGCAGGGCGTGGCGTCGAGATCGCAGCCCCAGCCGCTGGTCGTCTGGCTGCAGCGCATCGAAACGCGGATCGCCTTGCGAATGTTGGCCCAATCGGTGCCGTATTCCCAGGCCGTGAAGCCTGCCCACGACTGAGTCGCGGCGGCCTTGGCAGCTTTCTCGTTGAGCTGGCCCGAGCTGGAGCCGCTATGGGAATGGTCAACGAAGCACCGTTTGTTCCCAACCTTGAAGGTCGAGTGTAGAGCCTCGGCCACACCCGTATCATCGGCAAGCAAAGGGGCAGGCGAAAGCGCAGCCATCACAACCGCGGCTGCGAGAAAACGACGTGATTTCATGATGATTCGTCCAAAAGCCTCAACCGGGGCGAAATTGCCAGATTTAGCGGCCGTGATCGACGGCGCGCCTTAAAAAGTCGGAAGTAGCTGCAAACTTGACACACGTTCAGCGGCGGTCCCTTCAACTTGGGGATCACTTCACCGCAACGACCGAGATCTCTACGAGCATCCGCGGGTCAACGAGCTTGGCCTCGACGCAGGCTCTGACAGGGGCGTTAGCTTCGCCGCCGACCCACGCACTCCAAGCCTCGTTCATCGCATCGCGATGGCGAATGTCATTGAGCCAGATCGTTACCTGAACGACGTTTGCTTTCGATGTGCCCGCGAGCGCCAGCAGGCGATCAATCTCCGCCAGTACTTCAACCGTCTGGCCCTTCACGTCTTTCGACAGGTCTGCCGGTACGATTCCCGCCGTGTAGACCGTGTTTCCGGCGTCGACGACCTTGGAGTAGATCTTCGAGCTCTCGTAGCGCTTGATTGCCATGATGGTTGTGCCCCGTTGATGAATGATCGCGGGTGCCTAACAGCCCTTGCACCGGGTGTAAACGGCGCGGCTGTCAGCCTTCAGCGAGCGATGCCGCGAACCGGCCGGCAGCTGCCGCCGCCAACGAGATGTGGCCCGCTTGCGTATGGCCTGAAGCCCGCGAAGGCTTCAGGTCGTGGTCCCCGGCCGCCAGCCATTCGATCGAGATCTGACCGCTCAGGGTGTAGGTTTCCACCTCATGCCGTGTTCCCAGCGGATCGCGCTCGCCCTGCACGATAAGCGTGGGGCAGCGCAGCGCGGCCAGATGTTCGACACGCAGGCTGCCGGGTTTGCCCGGAGGGTGGAAGGGATATCCGAAGCAGATGCAGCCTGCGGCCGGACCCGAGTCATGGAGCTCGTCGGCGATCATGCTTGCGACGCGCCCGCCCATCGATTTTCCGCCGATCAGGATGTGGCCGCCGGTGATGCCCGCCAGAGTGAGCGCGTGATGCCTATACTCCCGCGCGAGTTGGGCTACCGGCGGGGGAGGGCGCCGCTTTCCGCCGGTGCGGCGCTCGGCCATGTAACGGTACTCGAAGCGATGAACGCTGATGCCATGTTCCGTCAGCGCCTTTGACAATTGCTCCATGAAGGGTGAGGTCATGGGTGCGCCGGCGCCATGGGCGAGCAGAAGGTGTGCGCGGCTTGGATTGGCCGCCGACGACAACAGCTCCGTTGTCCGATCGCTATCGAGCGTGCCGGCGACCGTGCTGCTTTCTCCGCGCGGTTTCATCCGGTGATCGCCATCCTGCCTGAATTGGGGCATTCATTATCGGTGTTCAATTGTCTTTCGCGGGGATATCGTCCCGTTGTTGCCGACCTATGAGTGCATTTGCGCCCCGCCGACATAATGCTTTGAGGCTGCGCCGTCAGCCAGCATAGCGGCGGCGTCGCATTGCAGCCGTGGACGATTTCATTCCGGCCAGGTTCATCCCGGATGGCTAGAACGAACCCGTCAACCGGGGGTAGGCATTCATGGCGGGAATCTCGATCGGCACGCCCACTTTCGAGGAGTGAAGGCATGAGCAGAAAGCAAAGCTCCATCGGGTACCTGGCCAGGGGATTTGCCGAGGCAGCTCTCGGATGCATCGTGCTCGGACTTGTCGCGGCGGGAATGGCAGGGGCCGGTCAGACGCCCAGCCGTCCGGAAAGCCCGGGCGCGACGGCGGCGTTGGGCCAGCCCGACGCTGCCGCTCAAGCCGTCAAGCCTGCCGTCCCTGCGGCCGCGACCTTTCCGGTTACGGCAACTCCGGGTTCGGATCGCGCGGTCGCTGCTGCTCCGAGCGAGGCACCGGCGGCCGCCAAGGCCGTACCCGAGCCGGACGACGCCGACGGCACTGCCGGTCTCAAGCCCGCGAAGCTATTGTTCGGGACTACGCGCGAACCTGTGCCGCTCGCCGCGCGCGCGATCGGCACATACGCGCGCGGGTGCCTCTCGGGCGCCAAGGCGCTTCCCGTCGACGGGCCGCAGTGGCAGGCGATGAGACTGTCGCGCAACCGCAACTGGGGGCATCCAAAGCTGATTGCGATGGTGCAGAAGCTCGCAGCCGACGGCAAGGCAAAGGACGGATGGCCGGGGCTGCTCGTTGGTGATCTTTCGCAACCGCGCGGAGGCCCAATGCTGACGGGGCACGCCAGTCACCAGATTGGCCTTGACGCGGACATATGGCTGACACCGATGCCGGATCATCGCCTTACGGAGGCCGAGCGGGAGACGCTCGAGGCAACATCGATGCTGGCAGTCGACGCGGTGACGATCGCCCGCGAAAAATGGACCGACGGTCACTTCAAGATCATCAAGCGCGCGGCATCGTACCCCGAGGTCGAGCGCATACTTGTCCATCCAGCGATCAAGCAGGTCCTGTGCTTTGCGGCCAACGGGGATCGTGGATGGCTCCACAAGGTCCGTCCGTATTGGGGGCACCATTATCACTTCCATGTCCGCATGGCGTGCCCGGCGGGTTCGGCCTCGTGCGTGCCGCAGGTAGCCACTCCCGGTGACGACGGGTGCGGCAAGGAACTCGATGATTGGCTGAAACGTGTCGATACGGCCCATAGCCAACCGCCCATTCCGGTTCCCCCGGCGCAGGCGCCCAAGGAAAAGCCCCCGATCACACTCGACCAGTTGCCGACCGAGTGCCGCGTCGTGCTGGCGACCGGCAATCCCGGAGTGAAGGCGGACGTGGCGGCTGCCGCGCTTTCCGCACTGAAGCTGGAGGCAAAGGCCAAGGATAAGGCCAACAAGGACAAGTCCAACGCGGATAAGTCCAGCAAGGACAGGGCGAAGGCCGGATCGGAGCGCGCGGTGGCGGCAAGCCATCCCCGTGCCGAGCCTGCGAGTGCCCAGCAGCCCAGCGGATCGCCAGGGGCCGGCCATGCGGTCGCGCCCCCTTCCGAGCCGGCCAACGGTCCGCCAGCGGCCGCAGATGAGCAGTCCGGCAAAACGCCGTCCGAGCCATCTGTCGTTGGTTCTGGTACCGGCCCCAATGGCAGTGCGGCAGGATCGAAGACGACAGCGGCGCCTTAGAGATTGTCAATATTCGGCAAGATTATACTTGCCCGCGCCACCTGACAGTGCGCATCCTGAGCATAACTATCTACTTCTCCACGACATAGAGGCTTGATCATGCCAGCCGACACGACGCAATTGGGTAATGCGCAAGCAGTCGACACGCAGACAAGCGTCAGCGACGGCAGCGCGCGAGCGGCTTCTGAACCGTCGATCCTCGGCAAGCGCCCCCACATCATCGTGGTCGGCGGCGGGGCGGGGGGACTTGAGCTCGTAACGAAGCTTGGCCGCAAATACGGGCGAAGCAAACGCGCAGACGTCACGTTGATCGATCGCTCGCGGACGCACGTGTGGAAGCCGTTGCTGCACGAGATCGCGGCCGGCAGCATGGACCCGGATCGGCATGAGCTCGATTATCTCGCGCAGGCCCATTGGCATGGGTTCCGGTATCGTTTTGGGGAGCTGATCGGCCTCGACCGGGCCAACCGCAAGGTCACGATCGCGGCCAACTATGACGACGAGGGACGACCGATTACGCCCGAGCGGTCATTTACCTACGACCTGCTTGTAATCGCCGTCGGGTCGGTCTCGAACGATTTCGGGACGCCGGGTGTCAAGGAGCATGCGATCCGTCTCGACACGGCGGTCGAGGCCGAGCGGTTCAACCGGCGGCTCGTGAACGCGTGCCTCTACGCCCACACCCAGCACGATCCGATCCGCCCGGGGCAGCTCCATGTGACCATTATCGGGGCTGGCGCCACGGGAACCGAGCTTGCTGCCGAGCTTCACCGGACGGCGCGCGGTGTCGTCGCGTATGGCATGGACAACATCGATCCCGACAAGGACATCAAGATTACGCTGGTCGAGGCCGCGCCGCGCATTCTCCCTGCACTTCCCGAGCGGATATCGAATGCGGTGCTCGAGAAGCTGCACGAGTTGAAAGTCGATGTCCGGGCTGGCTCGCGCGTGACGCGGGTGACGAAAGATACCGTTGAGTTCGAGACCGGTGAGTCGATCCCTTCGGAGCTCGTCGTTTGGGCGGCCGGCGTCAAAGGTCCGGATGTGCTCGCGAAACTCGACGGGCTCGAGGTGTCGCGATCGAACCAGCTCGTCGTCAAGCCGACGCTCGAGACGACGCTCGATCCCAATATTTTTGCGATGGGGGACTGCTGTCACCTTGTGCCGGAAGGCGGCGACAAGCCCATTCCACCCCGTGCTCAGGCCGCACACCAGGAAGCCGATCACATGATGGCGCAAATCGCGCGCCGCATGAAGGGCGAGGAACTCAAGCCGTTCCGCTATCACGATTTTGGATCGCTCATCTCGCTCGGGCACTACACGACGGTGGGCAACCTCATGGGGTTCATCACCGGCCGCTCGTTCTTCTTCGAGGGATTGTTTGCGAAACTCATGTACAGGTCGCTCTACAAGATGCACGAGGTGGCGTTGCACGGCTATTTCAAGGTGGCGCTGGATACCTTGTCGAGGCTCATCGTGCGGCGGACCGAGCCTGTCGTGAAGCTGCACTGAATCGCCGCAAATTAAACTAAACGTCGTTTTGTGCGGCGCGAAAGCATCACGAGGCGAAAATCAGGCGTGCACGGATTAATTGAGCTTGGAGTGCTGGACTTGTCCGACGTAGCGTAACGTTACCGTGGCCGAGGTCGCGGTGGCCGCATGTGGCGGGCGCCGCACCAGGACACGACGTCGTTTCGTGCTTCGGTGAGTTTTCATGTGTGGTGCCGTGCAACCTCTCGCGGGACCTGGCTTGCGTGAGCCGGGCGATAAGCCCGACGTGCCGTCGCCCGATGCGGCCGGATTGTGCTGCCTCACATATGAGGCCCATGCTCGCGCCGATCGGATCATCGAACTGCAGCGCGCTGCGCACGACGCATTTTTGGCGGCGGAACAAACGCTTGGCCAGACCCATCACGCACTGGCATCGCCTCCCTCCCCTCCGGCTCCAATCAGGGCTGTTACCGCGCCGGAACCCGTTCGGGCGACCCGGCAGTCTGCGATGTGGGGCGCGGCTGGGGTGGCGCTAGTCATGGCGGCCGGGACAATTTTTTTCGGTCAGGCGGTTGCATTTCGGGCATCGTCTGAGGCCATTTTCTCGGCAGATGGTGAGCCATCCGTCGTTGAACAGGCCGTCGCTGCGCCGGTTGCCTCTCCGGATGCCGGCGCGCGCGATTTCGCCACGCAGCCTGTCGTGCCGCCGGCTGACAACTTCGGCGATCGTGTCTATGGACGCTTCGCGTCCGCTCCCCAAAGTGAACGTGCCTGTCTTGCGAAGGCCATCTATTTTGAAGCCCGTGGCGAGACCTTCGAGGGAAAGGTGGCCGTGGCGCAGGTCATTCTCAATCGGGCGCGGTCCCGCAAATGGCCCGACAGCATCTGCGGCGTCGTCAATCAGGGGATCAAGCGCGGGGAGAAGTGCCAATTCTCTTATGTCTGCTTCGGCAATCTGGCGGAGCCCACGGGGGAGGCTTTCGAGGAGGCCAAGCTGGTCGCCGATCAGGCGATCGCGGGGCAGGCCTTTCTCAGGGAGCTCGAGCACGCCACGCATTACCACACGACGGCTGTAAAGCCGGTCTGGCGCGGGGGCCTCGTCAAGATTGCGACAATCGGCGCGCACATCTTTTACGCGGAACCCGGCGGGGTCATTGCGGCTGACGTCGATCCGGCCGTCTACAGCAACGCTGCCGCGACCGCCGCGACCACCGTGATTTCGGCACCGCGTAAGCCGGCAACGCGGTCACCGGGCGCACCCGTCCGACAGACAGTCGCGGAGAAACAGGATTCCGATTGGGCTCGCGGCGTATTCCAGCAATAGGCCGTCGTTAACGGTTTCGGGCTGAGAGACTTGCCCGGACGCGACGTTCGTCAAAGGGTGAGGCGACTTGCGCGTGGCTCGTCTCGTGCTATCTCACGCGGCCACGCGGCTTTACCAACGAACGAAGGTCATTCCTCATGAAACAAGTGCTGGACGAGCTCGATCGCAGGCGCAGTGTGGCCCGTCTGGGTGGCGGGCAGGCCCGTATCGACAGCCAGCACTCGAAAGGGCGACTGACGGCGCGGGAGCGTATCGAGCTCCTGATGGACGAAGGATCGTTCGAAGAATTCGACATGTTCGTCGAGCACCGCTGCACCGAGTTCGGGATGGACAAGGCCAAGTTCCCCGGTGACGGCGTCGTTACCGGCTGGGGGACGATCAACGGGCGCATCGTCTATGTGTTCGCCAAGGATTTCACGGTGTTCGGCGGCTCGCTCTCAGAAGCGCATGCGAAGAAGATCACCAAGATCCAGGACATGGCGATCAAGAACCGGGCGCCGATCATCGGTCTGTTCGATGCCGGGGGGGCGCGCATCCAGGAGGGTGTGGACGCGCTCGGCGGTTATGGTGAGGTGTTCACCCGGAACGTGATGGCTTCCGGCGTCGTTCCCCAGATCTCGATGATCATGGGGCCATGCGCGGGTGGTGACGTCTATTCTCCCGCCATGACCGACTTCATCTTCATGGTGAAGGACACGAGCTACATGTTCGTCACCGGCCCGGACGTCGTGAAGACCGTTACGAACGAGAATGTCACGGCGGAAGAGCTCGGCGGGGCCAAGGTCCACACGACCAAGTCGTCTATCGCCGATCGCGCTTACGAGAACGACGTCGAGGCGCTACTCCAGATGCGCCGCCTGATGGACTTCCTGCCGTCGAACAACCGCTCGGGAGTGCCCTCGCTGCCGACCGCCGACGTATCGGACCGGGTGGAGATGTCGCTGGACACGCTCGTGCCGGACAATCCGAACAAACCCTACGATATGAAGGAACTCATCCTGAAGGTCGTCGACGAGGGTGATTTCTTTGAGCTTCAGGAGCAGTTCGCCAAGAACATCATCACCGGTTTTGCCCGTCTGGAGGGCCGAACCGTCGGCATCGTCGCGAACCAGCCGCTTGTTCTTGCCGGCGTTCTCGACAGTGACGCGTCGCGCAAGGCGGCGCGTTTCGTGCGGTTCTGCGACTGCTTCGAGATACCGATCGTTACGTTCGTCGACGTGCCGGGCTTCCTGCCGGGGACGGCGCAGGAATATGGCGGCCTGATCAAGCATGGCGCCAAGTTGCTATACGCTTATGCAGAGGCGACGGTGCCGAAGGTCACGCTCATCACGCGCAAGGCCTACGGCGGAGCCTACGTCGTGATGAGTTCCAAGCACATCCGAGGCGACGTCAACTATGCTTGGCCGACGGCCGAGGTGGCCGTGATGGGCGCAAAGGGGGCGGCCGAGATTCTGTATCGTTCGGAACTGTCGGATGCCGCGAAGCTTCAAGGCCGTATCGATGAATACCAGAAGCGGTTTGCCAACCCGTTCGTGGCTGCAGAGCGCGGCTACATCGACGAGGTGATCATGCCGCATTCGACGCGGCAGCGGCTCGCCCGCGCGCTGAACATGCTGCGCAACAAGACGCTCGAGAACCCTTGGAAGAAGCACGACAATATTCCGTTGTGAACTTTCACCGCCTGGGGTGGTGAAAGGTTCTGGAATGGCTCGTGACGTGGGAAGCAATCAGCCGGCCGCCCCAGTTCGGGGCTACCGGCTTTTTGTCTGGAAGCGTCGCGCGCTGACGACTGGCCGGGGCGTTACCGGCCGGCCAGCCAGCGGTATGCTTCAGGATCGAACTTCGAGAGCTTTGCAGGTCGTACTCTGTTCATGATCACAGCCGAGAACCGTCTGGCGTCGAGCGCATGTCTTTCCATGGCTTCGCGAACGCTATCGATGCTCGTTCGACCCCAGTTCACGACGGACACGTAGCTCGTGATGAAGTGTCGCGAGAGACCGACGTCCACCGATTGCGTGAGGTGTGGCAGGTCGACGATCACGTACATGTGTTCGGTTCTCCACTCGCCGATGAGTTCGACGAGACGGTTGGACGCCATGACCTCGTCGGGGATGACATCCGGGGAAATCACGAGCGGCAGGAATCGCAACCCCGTCGTCGGGTCGGTGCAGAGTGCGTCTTCGAATTCAACGAAACCCTCCATCACCTCGAGAAGCCCCACCTTCGCTTGAGGCGCAAGTTGGCGGGTCAGCGACGGGTCGCGCAGATTGCAGTCAATGAGCAGGGTTCGGCTGTTCGACCATGCGGCTGCCAGCGCCACGGCGGCGGCCGTCGTCGTGGCGCCATCGCCTGGAGCCGCAGCCGTGAACCCGAGCACGTGAGTGCCGGCTTTCCCATTGACCCGGTCAAGACTGTGCCTGATGGAGCGGATCGAGCGGGCGAACCCCGATCCTGGCTGTTCGACAACATTCCAGAACAGGGCATTCGAGCGGACGATACGCTGGCGATCGATCTCCGTTGGCACCGAGGTACTGGAATGTGAATTGGTACCGGGACCCTTCTTGGGGGCAGGCGCTACGGGTACAAACTCGACAGACGCCGAAGGGAACCGGCCGCGGGCGTCCGAGATACGTCGGAACGATCGATCCGCGAAATCCCGGAGCAATGCAGCGCCTAGTCCGAGCGTCACGCCAAGCCCGAACAGCACGAGAGCGGCCTGGAGCGTGCGCTTCAGTACTTTCTTGACCGGTTCCGTGGCGTCGTTGAGCACCCAGGCGCGAGCGATAGGGAACGACCGCTGCTCATTGGTCTCGGTCTGGCGGGACGAAATCGTCTCGAGCGTGCGCTGATGGTTCTGGACGACGTTCTCCAGTTCTTTCAGCCTGAGCCGAACGCCATCGACCCGCTGCTTTTCAGCGATTGCCGTCGCCAACTCCGTTTCGATGGCGGCCGCCCTCTTGTTGGCGATCTCGAATTCGCTGCGATAGGATTCGCCCAGCCGGCGATATTCGTCGAGCACCGCTTCATGGATTTCGCCGATGCGCACCCGCAGTCTCACGGTGGCCTCGTGGGACTTGCCATACCGCTTGTTCCATTCGCCCAAGCGATTGGCCAGTTCGATGTAGTTCTCACGGAGCTTGGTAACGACGGGGTTATTCATCAGATCCGGAAGCACGGGCTTGATCGACGCCTTGTCGTAACCGGCGATTGCTTCGTTCACGCGATCGAGCCGAGCTTGCGCTTCCCGTGCCGAGGTCCTGGCTCCGTTGAGTTGTCCCTCGAGTTCGCTGATCCTGCCGTCGGTCGCACGGTCAAGATCGATACCCGCGATGTTGTTGGAGTTGCGGTAGTCGAAAACAGCCTTCTGCGCCGCTTCGAGCTGATCGCGGAGATCCTCGATACGGCCGCCCATCCAGCCGATCGCGCGGTTGCTGAGCTCCTGCTTCCTCTCGATATGCTCGGAAATGTAGGCGGACGCGACGCTGTTGGCGAGGTCGGCGGCGCGCTTGCCGTCGTCCGACTGTCCGATGATTTCGACCGCGAATGTGCCGGACACGCGCCGGACCTCGATCATCGAGTTCAGTACCTCTACCCTGAAGTGATCGATACGCTCAGGCGAGCGGATTGGCGCCTTGCCGAGAAGCTCGGCAATGGTCGGCCCCAGGAGGTTTGCTGTCCGGGTCTCGCTGGCGACCTGGAACGCGGGGTCCTTGTCGAGCCCCAATTTCTGGATGACCTTGCGGGCGATACGGTCCGATCGCATGACTTCGAGCTGGCTTTCGACGGCTGCGGAGTTGTCGAAGGGGGTGTCGCCTATCATGCCCTGCTGGGGGAAGATCTGGACGCGCGAGGTATCGAGCATCAAGGTGGCGGTTGCCTTGTAGACCGGCGGGAAGGCAACCACTGCCAGCGGCACAAGAAGCAGTCCCAATATGAAACCGGCCGCCAGGATCAGCCATTGGCGACGCACGAACAGCAGGGCCGCGGAAATCATCTCTCCGACCGAAGCGCCGGATTCCTCGGCGGCCTTGGCCTCCGCCGGGCGCCGAACTGGAGGTATCGGCCTCAGCGGTTCAGCCGACTGCTCGGCGATCCGGCGGCTCTCCTCCATGGCTGCCGGGTTCGCCGGTACGACCACCTCGGGAACGTGCCCGCGATCTCGCACTTTCAGCCTCTCCGCACGCATTACACCAACTCCAACTGCCACTGATCAAACTTGGCGTCGAGTGCCTGGAATCTTAATTTAATGTTATTCCGCGAATGGCACTCCGACCTTGACCGGCTGAGCAAGAAACATGCCGCCCAACCAATGCTTTATAAAGATTAGCACATCTTAACTTTGAGCACATCATTAACGGCTGCGGCGAACGGCGTAATCTTTTCGAGTGAGATGTCAGCGACGCGGCCAACACTGGCTGGATGGCCTTATCCGGCCGGGGTGCTCTCTCTCCTGGCGAGCCAGAACAGCACCCCCCAAAGTCCAATGACGACCAGGATACCGGATAGATAAACGGACAGGATGACGCCGGTTATCCCGAAGGCATAGCCGAGGCCGATCAGCAGTCCGACGCCGAGGAGGCCCGTGATCACCTCGACGACAAGCCGTTCCGTATGGCGCTCGGCTGCCGTCAGGGCATCGACCGCGAGCCAGTGCAGCGAGACGAGGAAGAGGGTGGCGGCGAGTAGCTGGACGAGGGCGACGGAGTCTTTGTACGCTGCTCCGAACACGATCGGTAGGAACGGGGCGGCGATCCATAGCGCGACGGTCGTTATCCCGCACAATGCGATGGCGTAAACGGCATATCGGCGGACTGCCGCGAGCGTCGCGACTGCCCCGTCCCGTCCCGCGCGCGCAAGGTTCGAGTAGACCAGCCGGTCGAGGGACGCCGTCACCACGGATGCGGTCGCGACCACGCGGCTGGCGACCGCATAGACACCAACGACCGCCGGCGAGGCGATGGCGCTGACCATCAGCACGTCTGCGTTCCGTCTCAACATGATCATGAGGCTTGCGAGGCTGATCGTGGCGCCCCGCAATAGTTCGTCCCATAATATTACAAGGCGGGGCGGGCCGAATTGGACCACGCTCGAGATGCAGGCGAGCGCCACCACGAGATAAAATGCGAAATGCCAATAGATGTAGGATTGTAGCGACGTGACGCCGAACACGACGCACGCCAGCAACACGGCCACGGCGCGGCCAATTCCCGAGCTCAAGTTGACGAGGTTCGCCTCCTTGAGTCGGTCATGGGCGAGCAAGATCTGCTCGGCGAGACCGATCCAGGCGAACATCACAATATTGCTGAACACGAGCAACCCGATCAGGAGGACATTCGTCCAGCCATCGAGGCTGATCTTTATGCTCGCAGCCAGTATGGCCGACGCCACGATCGTCAGGACTATGCCCGTACCCAGAACCAGGGAGAGCGCGTGCCCGAGTGCGACCGGATAGCTCGACGGATCGCGCGACACCATCCGGCGCAGGACCTCGCCGGAGCCGAGGCCGCACCAAGTCAAGGCGAGGTTGGAGCCCGTCGTGACAAGGGTCAGCAGGCCGAACTGCTCCGCACCCAGGAACCGCGCCAGGATGACGAGACCGGCCGCGTGCGCTACGAGGCTGGTGCCCATGGACATGGTGGACCAGACGTAGCGCGACAGGGCCTGCTGGCGGCTCCCCTGAAGCCGGGCGACGAGCGAGCGAAGCATGCCGGTGATATTCCCCGTTCGAGACGTATGGGCGGCCGGAACCTCGCCCGACTGCATCGAGCCCGATGTCATTTCGATGTGGCGGCTGGATGACGGCGTCCCGTGCGCCAGACGCCGCGCGTGTCGACGACCAGCTTGCCCGCCAGCCGCTCGGGGGCAATCGCCAGATACTCGCGGTGGTCCACGAGCAGCACGATGAGATCGGCTGCAAGGGCCTCCTCCAGGGTTGCCAACTTGACCCCTTGCTCGTCGAGGTCATGCGGCAACTCATTGCCGAGGTATGGATCCGTGACCAGGAGCGTCGTCGCGCGGTCGAGCAGCGGCAGTTCCTTGGCCAGCAGTTCGACGACCTCGACCGCGGGGCTTTCGCGCATATCGTCCACGTCCGCCTTGTACGTCAGGCCGAAGCAGGCGACCGACCGCGCGCCCGTATTCTCGAGCAACGTGGTGACCTTGCCGACGATCTGGAGAGGGCGGCCGTTGTTGATCCAGCGCGCTTCGCGGATGAGCCGCGTCTTGTCCATCAGGTTCGTGACGATGAACCATGGATCGACCGCGATGCAGTGGCCACCGACACCGGGGCCAGGCTTGAGGATGTTGACGCGGGGATGGCGGTTGGCGAGCGAGATCAGCTCCCAGACATCGACCTGGGAGGCTTCGCATATTTCGGCCAATTCGTTCGCGAATGCGATGTTGACGTCGCGGAAAGCGTTCTCGGTGAGCTTGCAGAGCTCGGCGGTGCGCGCGTCGGTGACGAGGCACGAGCCGGTGACGAAGCGCTGGTAGAAGTCCCGGACGATGTTGCCGCTGTGCGGGCAGACGCCACCGATCACGCGGTCATTCTCGACGAGTTCCCTCAGCATCTGACCGGGCAGAATGCGCTCCGGGCAGTGGGCGACATAGACGTCAGGGTTTGCGCCCTCCTCGTTGCAGCGCGTGGGGCGCCGGGAGAAGCTCAGATCTGGGCGAGCCTTGGCCAGCCAGCGTGCGACCTGCTCGGTGGCGCCGACGGGTATTGTTGATTCCACCACGACGACGTTGCCCTTCTCGAGCGCCCTGGCCACCGTCAGGGTCGCCGCCTTGACGTAGGAGAGATCCGGCTTGAAGCCTCCTTCGAACGGTGTCGGCACGGCGATGATGAAGATATCGCCTTTGGGCATCGTTGTCTGGGCCTTCAGCTTGCCCGACGCGACGCTCTCGGCAATCAGGGCGTCGAGGCCCGGCTCGACGATCGGGCATTCGCCCCGCTGGACCGCCTCGACGACGTGCGCCTTGACGTCGACGCCGATCACGTCGAAGCCCTTGCTTGCAAGCAGGGCCGCCGTCGGCAGGCCGATGTAGCCCAAGCCGACCAGCACGCACGTCTTGATGTCGTCGGCCGTGCGCGTTTCAGGGCTCGGCGTGCCCGCGGGCTTTCGGCGGCTGGCCTCGGCCAAGCGTGGGCCCGGTGCATCGATCTGGCTGTCTGTCAGGGTGTCGGCGTTGTTGGTCATGTCACAACCTCTGTGATCTTTGAGTTCCGGGGCTCGTGGGATCGGGAGATGATCCGAGCGATGCGTTGAGCGGCCGTTCCGTCGCCATACGGATTGATCTTGTTGATCATCGCTTCGTAGGCGTCCTTGCCGTCGAGTACTTCGGAGACCTCTTCGACGATGCGCCGGATCTCGGTGCCGACAAGCTTGATGCTGCCCGCCGCGAGCGCTTCGGGACGCTCGGTGACGTTGCGCATGACGAACACAGGCTTATTGAGGCTCGGCGCTTCTTCCTGAATGCCGCCGCTGTCGGTCAGGATCACGTGGGCGCGCTTCATCAGGTAGACGAATGGTGCGTAGTCGAGGGTGCCGATCAGGTGGATCCGCTCCTGTCCGCCCAGGATGGCGTGAACCGGCTTCTGGACGGCGGGATTGAGGTGTACCGGGTAGACCACCTCGATATCGTGCGCGGCGACGAGCTTGCGGATCGCATGGCAGATGTTCTCGAATGCGGGTCCGAAGTTCTCGCGGCGATGCCCGGTGACCAGTAGAAGCCGACGATTTACGTCGAGAAATGAGAACCGCTCTTCGAGCGCGCGTCGCAGGGATGGCTCGCGCTCGATCTTGTCAAGCATCGCGAACAGCGCGTCGATCACCGTGTTGCCGGTCACGAAGATGCGATCGGCCGGGACATTCTCGCGCAGGAGGTTCTGCCGGGCGTGCTCGGTCGGCGCATAGAAGTGGTCGCAGATGACGTCGGCTATCCGGCGGTTCACCTCCTCGGGCCACGGCTGGTAGATGTCGCCGGACCTCAGGCCCGCTTCCACGTGCCCGACCGGTATGCGCTGGTAGTACGCGGCCAGCGAGGCGGCGAGTGTGGTCGCGGTGTCGCCGTGCACGAGGATGCGGTCGGGCTTGCTGCGGGCGAGTATCGTCTCAAGGCCGGTGAGCACGGCCGCGGTCGTCGCGGTTAGGCCGGATGCCGAACGCATGACGTCGAGGTCGTAGTCGGGCGTGACGTCGAACAGTTGCAGTACCTGATCCAGCATTTCGCGATGCTGACCTGTGACGCAGACCTCCGCCGTGATACCCGGCTCGCGCTCCAGGGCATGTACGACCGGCACCATCTTGATGGCCTCCGGTCGCGTGCCGAACACAGTTAGGATTTTCATGCGATCACGCCTTCCCTTCCGGGGCCATGCTATCTCGCGGGGCTGAGCCATCGGCCGTATCGCCGTCCCTTTGAGCGTTAGCCGAGACCGTGCTGTTGGAATCGCCCAGCCGACTGGTGAGTTCCTCTGCAAGTCGCTCCACGTGGGGCTTGCGCATGAAGGACATGTGATCTCCCGGCACGAATACGACATCGGCGCCAAAGGCAGAGAGGTCCTCCCAGCCGAGCGTCGGATTCTTCCGGTACTCGAGGCCGCGATCCTCCGCGTGAACCACGAGCACTCTGCCTGCGTATGGCTTGGGCCGGTAGCGCGCCGCTAACTCTGCGAAGATTGTCAGGTTGTGGTTGACTGGCAGCGGCTCGTTTCCGGCGGTTGACGCGACCGCGCCGGCAGGTGCAACGGCACGATGGCGCGACAGTCTGGTAACGAGGGGGCGCAGCTTGCGTTGCACCGCGCCAGCCGCCTCTTCGGCGAAGGCCTTGAACCCTTTGTTTCTGAGACGGGCCAGGTGACGGCTGCCCCGGTCGTGAATGTAGGTTGCCGCCATCCGCGCCTTTTCGGCAACCGGAAGCCCCCGGTAGTGCAGCCGGTTCATCGTATCGAGGATCGCAAGCAGCGAAACGCGCTCACCCGCGAGCGACAACTGGCGCGCCATTTCGTAGGCAACGAGGCCGCCGAAGGAATAGCCCGCGATCCTGTACGGTCCGCGCGGCTGAACCTTGCGAATGTCGTCCAGATAGAGGGTTGCGAGGCTTTCCACCGTGGTCGAGCGGTCATCCGGCTCGATCGGCGGCGCCGACACTCCATAGACCGGCTGATCCTTTTCCAGAAGCCCGACCAGATCCTCGTAGCGCAGCACATGACCGCCTCCACAGTGGATGAGGAACAAGGGCGTTTTCGTGCCCGCAGTGCGCATCGGTATCAGCCGGGCGCTGGCCGCCTCCGGGTCCTCGATGATCCGCGCCATCTGCTCGATGGTGCGCGCGCGGGCGACCGTCGAGACCTGTATCTTGACGTTGAAGGCGCGCTCGACCGCGAGCACCATCCGTGCCGCGAGGATGGATTGCCCGCCCAGATCGAAAAAGTCGTCATGGACCCCGATCGGTCCACGTTTCAATAGCTCCTGCCAGATTTCAGCGAGCCTTATCTCGGTCGGCGTGCGGGGGGCCGCATAGGCCGTTTCGACCCGCTGCGTCCCGAGCCGTTTGGCCGTGCCGAATTGCGGCTCCGGCAGGTCTGAGAGGCGGACCGTTCCGCCCGCACTCGCAAGCCGATCGAGAATTCCGGTGTAGTAGGAAAGGATGGAACGGACGGTGCTCTCGGAAAGGAGCTCCGGATTGTAGTCGACCTGCGCGGTCACCTGGCTCTCGCGCTCGATCAGGACAATCTGCAACTCGAACGGGGTGCCGGTGGCGAAAGTGGGAACCGGGGTGATCTCGAGGCCGGCAACCTGCTGGCCCTGGAGGAAAGCCTGCTGGTAGACGAAGTAGAACTGGAACAGAGGGTTGCGACCCCCGACCGAACGCGCGTCCACCATCGAGACGATCCGGTCGAAGGGCACGTCGGCGGCGCTCAGTGCATCGAGGGAGTATTCGCGGGCCCGCGACAGAACTTCGGAGAGCGTGGGGTCGCCGGAGAGATCGAGCCGGATCGCCATCGGGCCGGCGAACGGGCCACAGACGCCGGCGGTTTCCGCGCTCCGGTTCGCGACCGGGCAGCCGAACAGGACGTCGGTGCCGTTGCCGAAGCGAGCAAGGAGCGCCGCGTAGGCCGCCGACGTGATTACAAACATCGTGGTGCCCGTGGTCCGGGCAAGCTGTTTCAGGCGCGTAACCAGTTCCGGGGCGACAGGCATCAGCTCGATTGCGGTCGTCGTCGCCGCGCGGTTCGTGGGCGCATGCTCAAGGGGGAAATCCAGCACGGGCAGCGGCGAGGCGAGCGTCTTTTTCCAGAAGTCGAACTGAGCGGCGGCATCGTCGCCGGCGAGCAATTCGAGCTCATTGGCAGCGACGTCACCGTATTGCAGTTCGAGTGGCGGCAGACCATGGGGCTGGTTCGTCCGGTCGGCTTCATAGGCGCGCCACATCTCCCGCTGGAGGATGGCGATCGACTGACCGTCGCAGATGATGTGATGGTAGGTCTGGGCCAGCAGGTGCTCGCGGTCGGCGAGCTTGTAGAGCCGCATCCGGACGAGCGGCCCCTCCTCAAGGTCGAACGGCTTTGCGGCCTCTGCCAGCATCGCCTCTCTCAGCTTCGCTTCTGCATCCTGCGCGGAGAGGTGTGTCAGGTCCGTATGATCAAGTTCGAGCTTGCGATCTGCCGAGATGACCTGCTGCAGCACGCCATCGATCGACTGAAACACCGTTCCGAGCGCCTCGTGGCGATCCGCGAGCAACTGCACGGCACGCGCCAACGATCCGGCGTCGAGTTGGCCCTTGATCCTGACGCATGCTGGAACGTGGTGTGCGGTGCTTGCCGGGTCGGCCTTGGAGAGAAGCCAATAGCGCTCCTGGACGACGCTTGCGGGGAGCACATAGGCTTCCTCCGCTGCCTGCTCCTTAGAGGCGGCAGGGGCGTTGTCCGTCATGTCTGGTCGGCGCGTTGCCGATGGTGGAGCCAGATGGAGAGGCGCCAGATCGCGGACGGTCTTGCCTGGGTCGTCCGCCACCTGCTCCATGATCGCCTCGAGCGCGACCAGGAACTCATTGGCGCGGTTCCGTGAAAATCGGCTTGTCCGGTAATCGACCGACAAGCGGTAGCCGGTCTCGCGCTTCACGAGGAAGAAGAAGAGATCGTAGATGGAGCCCGGCGAGACGGACGGCAGCGTTCGCAGCTGGCAGTCCGCAAATTTGCAGGCTGGGTCGTCCTTTCCGAACGCGGTCTGGGTGACGAAGCACACGCTGTAGAAGGGGGCGGGTATCTCGCGACCGTCGCTCATCAAGCTCGCTGCAACCGTCTCGAGGGGCACCGTCTGGTTTGCGAAGGCGTCGAACGACTGTTCCCGGATGCGCCGCTCCAGGTCGCGAAACGTAATGCCGGGCTCCGTGGCGGCGGAAAGAACGAGGTAATTGATCAAGGGCCCGACGACCGGCTCGAGCTCGGGCTGATCGCGCCCGGCGACGGGGACGCCGAGGGAGACGTCGTCGCGCGCGGCGGCGGTCGCGAGAACAATTGCGAGGGCCGCGAGAGTGGCTGTGAATAGGGTTCCACCGCTTGCGTTCGCGGCCGTCTGGAACCGTTCGATCAGGGTGTCTGGAACCGCGCGTCCGACGATGTCGCTCTGTGTCTCGTCGAGACCGCTGTTCTCTATATCGCCCGGTACGTCGAACCGGCGATAGTTCGCGAGCTTACCCCGCCAGAAACTCAGCTGGGCCTGCAAGGGTGGCTGCGACAGCTCTTCTTCGAGCCAGGTCGCATAGTCGCCGAACTGCAGGGGTGGCGGGGTCATATCCAGTCCGCTGCCCGCGGCGAGGCGCTCGTAGTTCGCTACCCCTTCGCGCGCCAGCGCACCGAGTGTCCACCCGTCACAAACGACGTGGTGGATCGTCATCATCAGGATCGCCCGCGTGTCCGTGATGCGGATCAGACCGAGGCGGATCAGCGGCGGGCGCGTGATGTCGAACGGCGTATGGGCCTCGACCTGGGTCAACTCGGCGGCGCGGGCCTCCGCCATGGCCGGGGAAAGCAGCCGGAGGTCGCTGACCGAGAATTTCACCGCCACGTTTGGTGCGATGACGAGCCTGGGCTCGCCGTCGATCTCCCTTACCGAGGCCCGTAATATTTCGTGGCGCTGGATCAGCGCTCCGAACGCCTTTTCGATCAGTTGCGGCCTCACCGGGCCCGCGATCTCAAACAGAAACGCGCCGTTGTAGTTGGAGCGTCCGGGATGTGCGCGATCGATCCGCCACAGGCCACGCTGCTGTGGCGTCAACGGAAAGACGAACACATCTTGGGCCATATCCTCCGCGCCAAGCGGATGGCCGGCGTCGTTACCGCCTTCGTCTGCTCCGCCTGTCGTGGTGGACGATGTCATGGCTCACTCAACCTTCGGATACGCGCTTCGTCGAACGGGCATCGATCTGCTGACGCTGCCGTGCGACCGGCTTGATGTTGACTCGTGTCAGGGCCGGTGCGGCTGGCGACTTTGCCGCTTCCGCCAGGATGTCGCGAACGGTGCGAGCCTGGAGGACCATGCGCGGTGTGATCGCGATGCCGGCTTTTGTGGCGCGGGAGGTGATCTGGAAAATCCTGAGCGAGTCGACGCCGAGCTCGAACAGGTTGTCCGTGACGCCTACCCGGGGAACCTGCATGACTTCGACGACAATATCGCACAGGTTCTTCTCGTCATCCGTCTCGGGCGCCGTGAACGAGCTTGCCGCGCGCCGCGACCGCTCGATATCGAGCAGTTTCGGCCGGTCGATCTTGCCGTTGACGTTGAGCGGGAACGAAGGAACAGGCACGATCGCGCTCGGGACCATGTAAGACGGCAGCTTGCCCTGGAGGTGGTGCCGCAACACGGCGTCGTTGACCTCCTGTCCATCGGCGGCAATGCAGAAACCGATCAATCGCGTCGCGCGACCCTGGTCGATTTCGGGCAGGACGCATGCTTGTTTCACGGAGGGATGCGACCGCATGGCGGTCTCGATCTCGCCGACCTCGATGCGGAAACCGCGCAGCTTGATCTGACCGTCGACGCGGCCGTGGAACTCGAGCGTGCCGTCCTCGAGGTAACGTGCCTGGTCGCCGGTCTGGTAGAGGCGTTCAACCTTGCCGCCAATCGGGTGCTCGATGAAGCGCTGCCCGGTGGCTTCCGGCAGGTTGAGGTAGCCTCGCGCCAGCCCGTCGCCGGCGATGTAGAGCTCGCCAATCGCACCGACCGGAAGCTGGTTCAAGTCATCACCGAGCACGTAAGTCCGGGCATTCGAGATCGGCTTGCCGATCGGCACGGAGACCGGGACCTTGGAGCCTTTGGCGAGCGGGTGGAAGGTGGTGAACGTCGTACCTTCTGTAGGGCCGTAGACCGCGACGAGCTCGGTTTCTGGAAGTTCGGACACGACGCGCTGCATGTGTGCGGGGGAGAGAACCTCGCCGCCGGTGAAGAGCTGCTTCAGGTGACCGAGGTCGGAGAGCTGTTGCTCGACCATGACGTGGAACAGGCCCGTGGTCAGGAACGCGGTCGTGACTGACTCTTCGCGGATCACGCGACCAAGCTCGGCAAGGGACGGATCGCCGGGCGGCATGAGAACCGCGCGGCCGCCGTTCAGCAGTGCGCCCCACAACTCGAATGTCGAGGCGTCGAAGGAGACCGGCGCGTTGACGAGGAAGGCTGTGTCGGGCCCGAACTTGCAGTAGTTTGTGCCGCGCACCAGTCGCACGACCGCGCGATGCTCGATCATGACGCCCTTGGGCCTTCCGGTCGAGCCGGACGTGTACATGATGTAGGCGAGGCTCGTCGGGCCACCCTGAGGCGCGAGGTTTGTCGTATCGTGACGCAGGAACGAGGCGTCGGGCGCATCGAGGTCGATCCGCTGCAGTCCGAGATCGGGAAGCGGCACGCGGGATGTGCTCAGCAGTACACCGACGCCGGTATCGGAGAGGATGAAGTCGAGGCGTTCGCGAGGCAGCGCCGGATCCAGCGGCACGTAGGCGCATCCAGCCTTCAGGATTGCGAGGATGCCGATGGCGAGGTCGAACGAGCGCTGGATGCAGCAGGCGACCCGGTTCCCCTCGCCGATACCGCGTTCGCGAAGCTCTCGCGCGATCTGGTTGGCTCTGCGGTTGAGTTCCGCATAGGTCAATGTTCCATCCTGCAGCGAGACGGCGATCGCATCAGGCGTGCGGGCGGACTGTTCCTCGAAAAGCGCCTGGATGGTGGCACTGCTGGGATATGCGCGGCCGGTCGCGTTCCATTGGGCGATGCGGGCGAGTTCCTCTGTCGAGGCCACTCCCGTGGCCCGCGTGGCGCTCTGGCGTGTGCCGGCCGGAACCGGCAGGGCGGCAACGCTGGTGGCGGGGGCCGCTACCGCTGCCATCAGCATCGAGCGGAAGGCCGTCAGCCAGCCGTCGATGGTCGCCTCATCGAACAGGTCGGTATTGTAGTCGCAGTCGAGGTCGAGGCCGTCGGGCTGCTCCACGATGTTGAGGAACAGGTCGGAGTTTACGGCCGACTTGGGGTTGGGCTCGACGCGGACGCCGAGGCCTTTGAACGCGGTGCTGGAGCCGATCTGCTCGACGTTGAACTGCAACTCGGTCAGCGGCAGGCGGACCGGATCGCGGCGGATGCCGAGGCGATCGACCAGCGTACCGTATGTGTATTCCTGATGCTCGTGCGCATCGAGCACGACGTCGCGGGCCTGACCCATCAGGTCCGAGAACTGGGCATCTGGCTTCACGGTGAGGCGCAGCGGCAGGAAGTTCACGCAATGCCCGACGAGCAATCCGTCATCGACGTTCTGTTGCCCGGCCATCGGAATGCCGACGACGATGTCGTGCTGGCCCGCGATCCGGCCCATGAGAGCTGCGTATCCGGCGAGAAGCGTGGCGAACAGCGATACGCTGTTGCGGCTGCCGAGGGCCTTGATCGCCTTGTAGTCCTCGCCCCCGATGCTGCGCCGCAGGGTCGTGCCGCTAAACGTGCGGGCATGCCCCCGGGGACGGTCTGTCGGTAGGTCGAGAAGCGCCGGCAGAGACTTGAAGGCGCCGAGCCAGTAGGCCTCGTTGCGCTTGTGGTCTGCGCTCTTGGCGAACTCGGCCTGGCGCATGGCATAGTCCGAATAGCGAACGACCGGCTCGAGCGCGATCGAGCTGTCGCCAGCGTGCCTGGAGTATAGCCGGGCCAAATCTTCGAGCATCACGTTGACCGACCAGCCGTCGCAGACGATGTGGTGGGCGGAGATCACGAGCGACGTCACGCCGTTCGGCCTGGCGACGATTGCGGCGCGGGCGAGCGGCCCGGCGTAGAGGTCGAACGGCTTGCGGGCGTCGTTTGCGAGGAATTCGCCGTAACGTTCGGCGCTGGCCTCGGCGGAAAGTCCTCTGAGGTCGATTTCGGTCACCGGAATCTTGCGATCGCGGGCAATGACGAGCGTGGTTCCATCCGTGCTCACCGTGGCGCGCAGAGCCTCATGGCGGGCAACGAGTTCGGCGAGCGCGGCCTTGAGCGCGGAGGCGTCGACCGGTCCGGACAGATGGACCGTGAACGACTCGTTGAACGCGCAGCTCGCATCGTCTCCCATCATCGCGGCGAGGAATACCTCGCGCTGCGGCTCAGTCAGGGGAGCCCTGATCTCCGCGGGGGCCGGCGCGGCCTTGGCGACCGCGGGAGCCGAGAGGTCGGGCAAAACGAAGCCGTCTGGAAGGGGTGTCAGCAGGAATCCGCAGCGGCGCATTTCGCGCGCCGCAGCCTCGAAGGCCGCGACGACACGATCGATATCCGCGTCGCTGTGCTCGGTCGTGAGGAAGCACGGGAAGCCCTCGAGCACGTGCACGCCGTTCTCGCGAAGCAGCGCATAGAACAGGCTCGCAAGTCGCTCTTCGGGGGGGAAGCTGAAGAAGAAGAAACTCGTGAAGTTTGCGATACGGGTCGGGATTGCATAGCGTTCGAGGACCGCGTTGATGCGGCCGATCATGGCCTCCGTGCGCTGCCCCAGTCGTTCCTGCAGCGCGGGACCTTCCTTCTTGACCACTTCGAGGATGGCGCGCACGCCTGCCAGTGCCAGCGGGTGGCGGACGAACGTGCCGGCAAAGAACGTTACTCCGACCTCGGGCACGGAGCTGTCGCCAAAGCGCCAGCTGCCACCGTCGAGTGCGTCCATGTACTCAGCTCGGCCTGCAAGGATGCCGATCGGCATGCCGCCGCCAGCGACCTTGCCGTAGGTTGCCATGTCCGCGCGGATGCCGAACAGGGCTTGGCAGCCACCGGGGTGTGCGCGGAAGCCGGTGACGACCTCGTCAAATACGAGGGCGGTGCCCGCTGCGGCGGTCAGTAAACGCACTTCCTTCAGGAACTCGACCGGGCGGAACGATGGCCGGCGGCTTTGCACCGGCTCGACGATCACAGCGGCCAAATCGCCGACATGGGTGCGGATCCATTCGAGCGTTTCCGGCGTGCCGTATTCGAGCACGACGATGTTGCTTACGCTCTCGTTCGGAATACCTGGTGCGATCGGAGCGGCGCCAGCCTCTCCGGTCCGCGACTTGGTCGCCTTGACGAGCACCTCGTCGAACATGCCGTGGTAGTCGCCGGTGAACATCAGGATCTTGTCGCGGCCCGTCACGGTGCGAGCGACGCGCATGGCGGCCATCACCGCTTCCGAGCCCGTGTTGCAGAACGTCATGCGCTCGTTGCCGGTCAACTCGCAGAACAACTCGGCGATCTCGCCTGCAAGCGGCGTTTGCGGCCCGATCTCGAAACCTTCATGCAGCTGCTGCTCGACCGCGCGCTCGATGAAGTCGGGCCGGTGACCGAACATCACGGGGCCAAATCCATTTAGAATGTCGATGAACTCGTTGCCATCGATGTCCCAGAGCTTGGAGCCGCGAGAGCGGTTGACCGTAATTGGGAAGATCATCTCCTTCCAGTCTTCGCGGAAGCCGGAGACGACCCGCGGGTCCGCGAGTACCTTGCGGTGGGCCTCGGTCAATGCCTTGGATTTCGCGTGACGCTTGCTATAGCGCTGGGCGAGTTCGGCGATATGGGCCCGCTGCTCCTTCGAGAGTTCGACCGCCATCTTGGCCTGGATGGGCTTGTAAGGGCCGAACGCCTTGAACTCCTTGCTGTTGTCGAGCGCGCCGTTGACGGCGGCCGGCTTCGCGGGAGCAGGCGTGCCGGCGGCGGGCTTCGTCGGCGCCGGCGGGCTGACAGCCACAGGTGCGGTCTGCACCGGGGGGGCCTGATGGGGCGCTGCGATCTGGGCGGGTGCCGGTGCGGCCGGCGAAACCGCCACGGGCGAGCCGGCCAGCGCGCCGATCTGCGTCTCGAACACCCGCGACATCACCTGAAGCTGATCGCGCATCAATCGCTCGATCGCGCTGCCGCCGTCGGCAAGCTGGAGGGGTGAAGCGGCGGATGGGGCCACGACGGCGCCGGGGGAGGGAGGCGTCGGCGACACGACGACCGGCGTGAGGGCGATCGTTGCGGCCGCCGCTGGAGCGGGGGCCGTTTCGGACGCGACAGGCGCTGCGGACTGGAGCGGCATCACCGGCTGGGGCTGCGCCTGGGGGGCGGGCTCCTGGAACGCCGTTGCCGGAAGCACACCGTCAGCGTACTCGGCGAGCTTGCCGAAGGTGTTCTGCTGGCTCAGGAGCTGGCGGAAGGTGATCTTGAGATCGAGTGCGCGCTTCAAGTCGCGCGTGACCTGGGTGAGGAACAGCGAGTCGAAGCCCATCTCAAGGAAGGTCGTATCGGCGCTGACGTCGGAAAGGCTCTTGCCCGACAGTTCACCGACCAGTTCCTTGAGCCGCGCTTCTATGCGACCGCGGCGGCCCGAACCTGGGGCGTGAGGCGATGCGGCGCCGTTGGCGGAGGACGGGGCCGGAGTGGGCTGAGACATGGGGGCGGACTCCATTGAGCAAATTTGGGGAGCGGCCGGCGCGAATTGCGGCGCAGCTGCGGTCAAAGTCGGTTCCTGCGATACGGCGATCTTCTGGGCGGGCATCGCGACGGGCTGTGTCATCGGGACGGTCTGCGGTTTCGGAGCCGCGATCCCGTAGTACTTGCGCTCGAAGGGATAGGTCGGCAACGAAACGCGGCGGCGGCTGGCGACCTGCTCGCCATGGACTTTGGACCAGTCGACGGGGACGCCTGCGAGCCACATTGCGCCGAGGCTCTGGAGCGCGGTTTCCCGGTCACCCTCATCGGATTGCGGGCCCGGGAGCGACGCGACGATCACCTGGTCGGCGCCCTCGTGCTGCAGCGCCAGGGTCGCGAGCGTGTTGCCTGACCCGACCTCGAGCAGAATCGTCTTTGGGGCGCCGCGCACGCTGGCCACGGCGCCTGAATAGTTCACGGTTTCGCGCAGGTGACGCACCCAGTACTCCGGGTTGCAGGCTTGTGCGGCATCAAGCGTGGAGCCGGTAACCGTCGAGATGATGGGGATCCGCGGCGCGGAGAGCGCGACACGTGCCACCACCTGACGGAACCGGTCGAGCACTGGGTCCATCATGCTGGAGTGGAACGCGTGCGACGTGACGAGGCGACGGCAGCCGATACCTTCGGCCTTTAGCGCCGTTTCGAACGCATCGATCTGCGGGAGCTCTCCGGCCACCACGCTGACGAGCGGGGCGTTCAAGGCGGCGATCGAAAGCCCCGTTCCCTCGAGGCGCTTGGCGAGTTCGTTTCTCGGCAACCGCACCGACAGCATGGCGCCCGGCCCGACCTCCTGCATGAGGCGGCCCCTGGCGGCGACCATTTCGAGGCCGTCGTTGAGCGTAAACACACCGGCGACGCATGCGGCGGCGAATTCTCCGACGCTGTGCCCCATCATCGCCTTCGGCATGACGCCGAGGTTCATCCACATGCGGGCGAGTGCGATCTCAAGCGAGAACAGCGCCGGCTGCGCGAGCCTCGTGTCGGTGAGGCGAGCCCTGGCCGCCGGGTTGTCGACATCGGCGGGATAGAGGATCTCGCGAAGGTCCTCGCCGATCAGGGGCAGGAGGATGCCGGCGCACTCGTCAATCGATGCTCGGAACACGGGAGTATGGTCGTAAAGGCCACGACCCATGCCGATGTGCTGGGTTCCCTGTCCGGGGAACAGGAATGTGACCTCGGCGCCCTCGATCGGGGCCGGGCGATCCTGGACGAGATCGGGCGCGGACCCTCGCAGCGCCTCGATGGCTTGCCGACGATCTGCAACGACCATTGCCGAGCTCACCGCGAACCGGCGCCGGCCGGTCTGCAGGGTGTAGGCGACGTCGGCAAGATCGAGACCCGGGTCGCCCTCCAGCCTGTCGGCGAGATTGGCCTTCATGGCGGCGAGCGCCGTCCCGGAGCGGGCCGACAGCACCAGAAGCTGCGGCTGCTGCTCGCTGCGGGCAGGCGCATCCGTTTCCGGCGCTTGCTCTATGATGACATGGCAATTGGTGCCGCCGACGCCGAATGCGCTGACGCCGGCACGGCGCGGGTGGTTTTCACTCCGCCAGTCGGAAAGCTGCGCGTTGACCTTGAATGGGCTCTTTGCGAGATCGAATTTCGGATTGGGCGCCTTGAAGTGGAGCGTCGGCGGCAATTTTCCGTGGCGGACGATATTGGTGGCATTGATGAGGCCAGTCACTCCCGCCGCGACGTCGAGGTGTCCGATGTTCGTCTTTGCGGTGCCGACCGTGCAGAACTGCGATTTATCCGTGAATTCCCGGTAGACCTTGTTCAATGCCGCAAGCTCGATCGGATCGCCGAGCGGCGTCGCGGTGCCATGCGCCTCGATGTAGCCGATGGTTTCGGGAGCGACGCCTGCGAACCGAATGGCGTTGCTGATCGCCTTCGCCTGGCCGGCGACGCTTGGCGCCGTGTAGCCGACTTTCTCCAGGCCGTCGTTGCTGAGGCCAAAGCCGCGGATCACGGCGTAGATGTTGTCGCCGTCGCGCACTGCGTCCCCGACGCGCTTCAGCAGAACTGCGGCTCCGCCGCTGCCGAACACCGTGCCATTGGCATCCGCGTCGAAGGTACGGCAGTGGCCATCGGGCGAGGTCATGCCGCCTTCGAGGTAGTGTGTGCCGCGCTTCTGCGGGAACGATATCGAGGCGCCGCCCGCCAGCGCCATGTCGCACTGGCCCGTCATCAGCGACTGGCAGGCATGGGCCACCGCGACGAGAGACGTCGAGCACGCGCTCTGGACAGTGAGTGCCGGGCCGCGCAGGTCGAGCTTGTAGGAAACGCGCGTGGCGAAGAAATCGCTGCCGTTGCCGATCAACTCCTGGAAGCTGCCGACCTGATAATCTTCCGTGAAGCGGTCGATGAACCCCGGCTGCCTGCAGAGCCGCGAAAGCAGATATGTCGGCACCGAGCAACCGCCATATACGCCAATGGCAGCGTCGGCCCGCGTGGGATCGTAGCCGGCATCCTCGATCGCCTCCCAGCAAACCTCCAGAAACAGGCGCTGCTGGGGGTCCATCAGCGAGGCTTCGCGCGCGTAGATGTTGAAGAAGTCGGCATCGAACATCTCGACGTCTTCGAGCACGGAGCGGGCGCGCACGTAGGACGGATTGTCGGCAACCGAGGCCGGGTCGGCGATCTCGAGTTCTTCGACCGAGAAGTGCGAAATCGACTCCACGCCCGACAATTGGTTCTTCCAGAATTCCGCGACGTTCTTGGCGCCGGGAAATCTCCCGGCGACGCCGATGATGGCGATTCCGTCGAGGTCCGGCCCGGCGTTTGCCGATCTGCCGAGCGGGGCATCTTTCGGTTGCGGCTGGGCCGCTGCCGGCCCGGCACCGCCCGCCTGGTCCTTGCTCAAGTGGCGCGCCAGCGAGCGCGGCGTGGTGAACTCGAACAGGTCAATAATGCCAATCTCGCGTCCGAGCTGCCGTTCGAGGTCGGCATGCAACGCGACGAGCCGCAGTGAATCGCCGCCGATGTCGAAGAAATTGTCATCGAGCCCGACGGATGCGCATCCCAGGTGCTGGCACCAGGCCGCGGCGATGACTTCTTCTATGCTGCGCGCGCTTGCTGCCCTAACTTCGACTGTCCGCGCTCCGATGTTGGGACGCGGCAGAGCTGTCCGGTCTATTTTTCCGTTGTGGGTCAGCGGCATAGAGCAGACCGGCACTACGAGCGCCGGCATCATGTAGCGGGGCAGCTTCTCGGCGAGGTATTCGCGGATGGAACCTGTATCGCCGTCGCCCGTGCCCATGTAGTAAGCGATGAGGCGCTTCGTGCCCTGCTCATCCTTGTCGACGACAACGCAGCCGGTCTTTACGGCGGGGTGCGTGAGGAGGACTGTCTCGACCTCACCCGGCTCGATGCGGTGGCCGAGGATCTTGATCTGGTTGTCCGCCCGGCCGACGAAGCGGATCGTGCCGTCGCTGTTGCGGCGAACGAGGTCGGACGTCTTATACATCCGGGCGCCTGGCTCGCTCGAGAATGGGTCCGGGAGGAAACGGGCCGCGGTCGTTTCCGGATCGTTGAGGTAGCCGCGCGCCACGCCTGAGCCGCCAGCGTACAGCTCGCCCATCTCTCCGTCCTTCACGGGGACGAGGTTCTCATCGAGAATGTATACGGTCGTATTCGATATCGCCCGGCCGATCGGAACCGGATCGACCACCTCCTCGACCGATCGCATCGGATGGCAGCATGTGAAGGTGGTGTTCTCGGTCGGGCCATAGCCGTTGATCAGGGTGCAGCGGGGCAGACCGTCGAGCGCCATCCGGACATGGCGCGGAGACAGTACGTCGCCGCCGGCCAGAAGTTGGCGCAGGCCACGCATGTCGTCGAGGCGTTGCTCGACCATCAGGTTGAACAGGCCCGACGTGAACCACGCAGAGGTCACGCCTTCGGTCCGGATCAGCCGGCCGAGGTCTTCCAACGAAGCCAGTTGAGGCGCGACGACGATCCGGCCTCCATTCAGGAGGGCACCCCAGATTTCAAGCGTGGACGCGTCGAACGCCAACGGAGCCGCGTGCAACCACACCTCGTCGGGGCCGAAACGGCAATAATCGGTGTTCCGGACGAGCCTGATGATCGAGCGGTGCTCGACGACGACGCCGCGCGGTCTGCCGGTCGAGCCAGACGTGTACATCACGTAGGCCGCCGTGCGGGAGGAAGGCCGGCGCATCGGCGCGTTGGTGGCGTCGGGCTCTTCTGCGCCGCTGGCGAGGATGATGTGGGCATCGCTCAAGCCCGCGAGCCGGCCGGCCGTCCGGGGCTCGGCGATGATGACCGGGCAGGATGCGTCCTTCAACATGAAGGTCAGGCGTTCGTCGGGATAGCTCGGATCGAGGGGAACGTAGGCACCGCCGGCTTTCACGATGGCGAGCAGGGCGACGATGAGATCGATCGACCGTTCTATGCAGCAGCCGACGAATACGTCAGGGCCGATACCCGATGCCGTCAAGCGTGCGGCTAGCGCGTCTGCTCGCAGCTTCAATGTGGCGTAGTCGATACTCTCGCCGCCGAATGTCACGGCTCGGTTGTCGGGGTAGTGCTTGGCAACCTCGTCGAAGAATTCGGCAATGCCGCGATCGGTATCCGGCACGCTGTCGACGGACTCGATTACTGACATACTGATCCCCGTACAATACGCATGCCCCGGCGGAAAACCGCCATTGGGGCATCTAACGGCAACCAACTAAAAAACACGCAAGGATCGCGATGACTACGAAGTAGATCAAACGCCTAGCGGTTTTAGCCGGTATGCTTAGTTAAGTCATGCAATCAAATGTTGCGGCGCGTCAGAAATCGGGACGATTAGCCCTCGTCGGGACACTGACGCGATCGTATCAACTAGAAGAGCAAGGATTGTGCCGCGTCTCACACTTCGTGCGTCATGGGGCACGAAGCGTGCGGCCAGTCTTCACTTTTCCGCCGATCGCAACTTGATGCCGCGGAGTTCGCCGCCGAGGGCGTGGGCCAGACGCATGGTAAACAATTCGGTTCCTCTCTCATGGAGATGGAAACCGTCCGAATAGTCCGATTTCGACAATTCTCCCGCGGTGACCGGAACGACGACTGATGTGCCACTTTGCGACGCTGCGGCGGCGATCAGGCGTACCGCCTCCGTGTGGCTGCTGTCACTCGTGGGGGGCACGACGAGGACGAACCGGGAGCCGGCTTTCTCGCATGTTTCGCGGAATTCGCGCAGGCGCTCGGCCATCAGCTGGACGTGGTTCGGCGTCAAGGCCAGCTCCGCCCTGGCGTTCAAACGCGGCATCAGCTCCTTGAGACCGGGAACCATTCCGAGCAGCACGCGGCGCCTGATGTTGTTCCGCATCCCAAGGAAGGCGCTCATGCTCGACAGGAACAGGTCGGCGCTTGCGCTGTTGGAAAGCTCCAGGCGGGCGCTTGCGACGAGCGTGTCTCGCGTTCGCATCAGACGATAAGCCGTGTATTCGCCGCGGATGCGGTTGCTTACGATGTGCTCGGGAGCCATGACCAAGGCGACGAGGTCGGGCCTCGCGCCGTCGGCGAACAGCCGCCTCACCCCGTATAGCCAGTCGAAGTAGAGGGTATCTTCGACCATGAGCCGGCGGACGTCGATACCGGCGCCGACCTGACGGCTGAGCGTCGACATGTCGACGCCGGTGCCGAGCAGCGAGTTGCCGAGCAACAGCACCTGATGTCCGGCGCTGCGTGTCGCTGTCGTCGCCGCCTGGTACTCGCGCACTCTTACCGCTTCGACGGCGATGACGCCGGGCAAGACGAAACGGCACGTCAGCTCGAGCACGGCTAGCACGGCGACCGCGACTGCAAACAGCTTCCATGGCGCCGAGAGCGCGGCAAGGCGATTACGCCAGCGCGCGATCGGTGCCCGTTCAGAACTGGAAGTAGATGAAAGCATTGGAATTGTTACCTGTTGCAATCGCTACCGCCAGCAAAACGGCCACCGCGGACGGCGCCAGTTGCCGGAGCGTCATTTTCTCGAAGGGATATTCGGTGCCGTCACGCTCGTTGACGAGGTCGACGGCGAGCATCGCACCGGCGAAAATTCCCAGGAAGAGGAATGCGGCGGCATACCCTGGTTCCCAGTCGAGCGTAGCCGCCCCGGCCAGCATCGAGAATGCGGACCCGATGCTTGGCGACCTGAAGATGACGAGAGCCAGGGCCACGATGTGGAAGACCAAAGCGCGCAAGAGCCAACGCCTGATGAATTCCTGCGTGGGGCTCCGCTGCCGCTCAGCCCCGGAAAGACCGGCCCGGTCCATCGCGCGCCCTATGGCGAGGCCCGCACCGTGGATGCCGCCCCATAGAATGTACGTCCAGGCGGCTCCGTGCCAGAATCCGCCAATCAGCATCGTCGCCATGAGATTGCGGCTCGTCTGAAGCTCGCCGTTCCGGCCTCCGCCCAGCCGGATGTAGACATAGTCGCGCAGCCATTGGCTGAGACTGATATGCCACCGGCGCCAGAAGTCCTGCAGGCTCGTTGCCAGATGCGGCTGACGGAAATTGATCATGAAGTCGAAACCCATCAGCAGGGCGCTGCCGCGGGCGATCTGGCTGTAACCCGAGAAATCACCGTAGATCTGCCAGGCGAACGCATAGGCGCCGAGAGCGAGTACCGGCAGGCTCGGGGGGCCGAGTTTTCCTGAGAATGCGGCGTCCGCAACGAGCGCGCAGTTGTCGGCGATGACGCATTTTCGGAACAGCCCCCACGCGATCAGCATCAGGCCATGTTGAACGCGATCGGCGTCGTAGGCCCGGCTCTCCTCCACCTGCGGGAGAAGGTGGTCAGGCCGCTGGATCGGACCGGCGACGAGATGGGGAAACAGCGAAATGAAGAGCGCGTAGTCGACGAGAGAGTTGGCCGGTTTCACGCGCCGGTCGTGGACGTCGACGATGTAGGCGATCGCCTGGAAGGTGTAGAAGGAAATGCCGGGCGGTAGCAGCAATTCGAGCATGGGCCTGTGGACCGCCTCGACGCCGAGCCTGTTCAGTGCGTCGACCATGGAGTCGACGAAGAAGTTCGCGTATTTGAAATAAGCGAGGAAACCGACGTTCAGGACGATGGAGATCATCATCGTTCTGAACCGGTGTGCTTCGTCGCTCGACCGCGCGATCACGTGCGCGAGGTAGAAATCGACGACGGTCGAGACGAAGACGAGCGTGAGAAACCGCCAGTCCCACCACCCGTAGAAGAAATAGCTGGCCGCAAGCAGAAATATGTTCTGCCGGTACCGGTCCAGTTGCCAGTAGACGAGAACGACCGCTGTCAGGAAGACGAAATAAATCGGACTGTCGAAAAACATACTACCTGTGTCCCAACCCCTGAACCCCGGTCTCCATTCTAAAGAGCGACGTAGGTCTCTTCTTCATCTTCCACTTCGACGGATCGTTCGCTTTCTTCGAACTCCATTTCCTGCGCGTGCAGCACGGCCAGGGAAAGAGCGAATAGCACCGCCCAGACGCCATTGAAGCTCAGGATGATCGACTCGGCATAGCTGATGATGAAGAGCGAACTCAGTACCGCGTAAGGGAAAAACGTCGCCTTGGTTGAATTCCAGTGAACCACACTGACGATCTGGCTCGCTCTCCAAACGAACCATGCGTACATGCCCATCACGAAGGTCATGCCGATGTGGCCCAGTCCCACGATCAACTCGAGGATGCCGTTGTGGGCCTCGGTCAGATGCATCCCGGCCGTTTCCTTGATGAGCGGGCCGACGATGCGGAATCCGGCGCCGTAACCGAAGCCGAGGTAGTAGCCATAGGCATTGATGAACGCCTCGACGTGCGGCCAGTACGTTGCCCGGCCGGTCAGGTCCGCGGACCGGCCCAGCAACGTCGCGAACCGGTCGAGATTGCCGGTGAAGATCAGGTAGGCGAGCACGAGCAGCCCTACGTTGATTGTCTTGACCAGGCCCTGCCGGAAGCGCTGCGAGCACGATTTGAGGAATGACGAGAGGCAGAGCAGCCCCCCCACCAGTATCATCGTCACGATTCCCGTCGCGGAGTTCGATCCGATGAGGCAGGAGGCCGCCGCCAGAATTCCGATCACCCACAGCAATGGGTTGCCGCAGCTGCGAGCCCCGTAGAACAGCAGCAGGGCGAGGGTCAGCCCGGAGAACATGCCGAGCGAGACCTTGTGCGCGAGCAGTCCGCGCCACAGGCCGGCGTGCACGTTTTGAAACTCGTCCGTCGCCTGGTGAACGGCGAGCGTCGGGGCCACGATTACGGCGATCACCGACATCACGCACGCCGTCAGCATTACTCGGATCACGAGATGAATTGCTCTCGCCGCCCCAATCTGGCCGACGAGAGCGATGGCGAGCAGGAAGGAGATGGCGAGATTCGTCGATCGGCGGATCGTGAGGTAGGGATCGACCGACCAAACCGCCGACGCGGCCGCCACTGCGACGAGCAAAAACATCGGCCAGCTTTTCTTGAGCAGGGCCCTCGCCGTCGCCGAACCGTTGATAACATAGAGGGCGTAAAAGCCCGATCCGCCCTGCAGAATCTGCATAATGAGCGATCCGCCCTGTAGGCTGCCGCCGCCTCCCTCGACATCGAGAACGAGGCTCGCGGTGACCCCGAAATGGGTGAGGAGGAAAATGTAATATAGGGCGTTCACGGCTGGGCTGCCCGGTGACGGGCCTCCGGTCGGGGCGTCTCGACGGCGAGGCTTCTATTGCTGGTGAAGGCATATTTCGCGGCGAGATCACGGATTGGCGGGAACTGCGCGCATGACTGCGCTCGGAGGAGCGCGATCAGCCGCTCCAGACTGTCCCATATTGCCTCGTCGTGCACGAGGTGGTGTCCGAGGAGGCCGATGGGCGCATTCACCGCCTTATAGCCTTTCCGGCGGACCCTAAGTTCGCCAACCAGGCGCTCATGGGTCGCCGCCTGGTCGCGCGCGGTCTGTTTCCACCAGTCGATCGGGTCGACATGGGCGTCGAGGGTCGCAGGCCAGACCGGTCGCGGCATCGGGCTTTTGGGAAGCCAGCGATGCTTCGAATTGAGACGTACGAACTGGTTGAGCGCCCGCGAGCTCTGGTTCGAGAGGCCCGCAAACCCGAGCGCGGGCAGTTCGGCCGCCGCCGAAGGCGCGATCTGGCCGAAGGGCGGGACGAAGTATGGTGCGGCTACACCGAGCTTGCTCGTCATTGCTGCACGCGCGTGGTTCAGGTCTGCCGCCATCGCTTCGGGCGGCCGAGCCGCGCAAAACTCCGAGGGCTGGGTCGGCGTGCCGTGGTTCTCGTGCACCCAACCGTGGCACATGGCGAAGAATGGGGACTTATCCGCCTTGAGATGGTCCGCGAGGTCGGGTTGCAGTCGGCCTGGGACAACCGCCAGACCGACCCCGATCTCGTAACGGCGAGCCAGATTTTCGAGGCGCAGGAGCGCCGGTGTGACGCTTACGGCGTCGTCGTCGCGCAGCCAGAAGACCGCGGTCAGACCGGCGTCAGTCCAATATCGGAATTCGGATTCGAGTTCGCCGTGCATTGTGGACAATCCCATGGGCCTCGGCTCCTCATCGCTATGGCCGACGCGACCCGGCTCGCTCAGCCCTGCGGCGCCATCGCGTCAAGCCGCGCCGGCACAGACGGGGCCGCATGCTCCTGTCCCTCCGCGATCGATCGGAACTCGATCGCCGACCGCGGATTTCGTCGCGGCCTGAGTGCTCCCAGGATCAATCCGCCAGCTGTCAGGTGCCAGATCAGGATCGAATGGAAGCCCGACGTGACATCACGCCGGATCGTGCTCAGCAGTCCACCAGCAACAAGCGTGCCAACAAATGCGGCTGCCAGAATCGTGAGCGGGCGCTGCAGGATGATCGCCAGCAGCAGGGCCGCGCCCCAATATGCGATCACGGCGAACGAGAACCGGAACGCCCTCAGCTCTGAGAGCGCCTGTCCCAGGTAGCCGCTCTCCCAGGCCGCCCGAAGCAGTTCGCCCTGGGAGAGGAAATTCCCGCCGCGAATTCTGTGCCGCAGCAACTCGAAGGTTCCCAGATCGTAGCTGTAGTGGTCGGCCGACCGCTCCGGCAGCGCGATCAGGCGCCAGCCCGATTTTCGCAACCGTGTACCAAGATCGTACTCCTCCAGCGCGTGCAGATTGCGGTCGGACATGTAGCCGACATCGACAAGCGCTGCCCTTCTGTAGAGGCCGCCTCCGCTCAGCGACTCCGTCTCTCTCGCGCCAGCCGCCTTGAGCGTTTCGAGACGCTGGCTGCGCCGCTTGAACTCGAAATTGCTCGCCCGCATCTCGCGAATGTAGCCGCCGACGCCGGCCAGAGTTTCGTCCTTCTCGAGCAGCCTGATGGCGCTTTCGACGAACTCGGGGTCCACCACCATGTCTCCGTCGAGCAGGTAGATGAACTCGCCGTTCGCATGTTGAAATCCGAGTTCTGGACCAATGCCGCAGCAAGCCTGCGAGGGCACCGCCAGTTGAACGATCCGGATCGGGTACGCCTTCGCGATCTCGATGGTTGCGTCCGTCGAGCAACCGTCTGCAAGGACGACCTCGCCTCCGACGCATTGCACGGCCGCCAGCGCACTCTCGATGCATTTCGCTATGTCGGCAGCCTCGTTTCGTGCCTTCACGATGATCGATAGTTTCATGCTGACGCGCGGTCTCCGTGAAATGTGTGCGGGTTACGCCTTTCCGGCGCACCATGCGAACGTGCCATGGGGATGATTGAAATTCAGCTTATCATACCATCGTCAGAAGATTTCATGACTGTTTCCCGTAGTTAAGCGGCTCTGTTAACTCTCCGGGGATACCGTCGCTACCGGTTGAAGCGCGCAGTATATGCATGTGCCGCGCCCAGTCGTTTCGCTTCCTGCCACAGGTCAATTATTCAGGTCGAATTTAATGGCTGACACATTTCAGGCCAAACTTCTGATCTTCCGCAGGCGTCGTTCATGAAGCGGCTACGTGTGATCATCGCTTCGCCGCTCGGCCGTGAGGGCAAGGGCGGAATGGACCGCATCGCGGACCTCATCGTTTCTCACGTCGAGGCTCATCCCGAATGGGGCATTGATGTCTCGTACCTGACGACGAAGGGCGGGCTCAGCAAATTGCGCGGAGCGTTTGTTTTCGCGGCCGCCATCGCGCGGCTCGTCGGTGCGGGCCTCATGGGCCGCGCCGACGTTCTTCATATCAACCTTGCCGCCTATGGCAGCGTCTATCGGAAGGCCATTCTCGCCGAGATCGCCAGGTTTTTCGGTATTCCCTATGTCGTTCACATTCACTCTGGCCGGTTCGGCGACTTCTGGATCGGCGCCTCACGACCCGTTGCAGGTCTGGTCAATCGTCTGCTGTCGCGGAGCCGCCATATCATCGTACTCGGACGCGGCTACGAGGAACTCGTGCTCTCACACCTTCCCAGCGTGAAGGACAAGCTGAGCGTGGTGCCAAATGCGACCGCCGCGCGTGTCAGCAAGCCGCGAACGTCCAATCCGGGGGAACCGAAGCAGATCACGTATCTCGGTCTGATCGCCGCAAAGAAGGGGACACCGGAATTGATCGCCTCGCTTCATAGGCTTGCGGGGCGATCCGACTGGACCGCGACGATGGCGGGACATGGCGACGTCGAGGACGCGCGCCTGGATGCGCGGAACCGCGGCATCGCCGAGCGTGTGGGGATGCCTGGATGGATCGGGGCGGCCGACGTGGATGACCTGCTTCGGCGCACGGACATCTTTGTTCTGCCCTCATATTCGGAGGGGCTTTCGATGGCCGTTCTCGAAGCGTTTGCCTCCGGCACCGCCGTGATCGCGACGCCGGTCAACGCCATGACCGAGGTGATCGAGCACGGCCGTAACGGCCTGCTGGTGCCCCCGGGCGATGTCGACGCTCTATGCGAGGCGCTGACGCTGCTGCTCGACGATCATGATTTGCGCCGCCGCCTTGCCACCGCAGCGCTCGCCGATCACGCCGAGCGCTACGATATCGGCCCGTATGTCAGCCGGATCGTCGCCATCTGGCGATCCGCGATCGCCTGAGCGGGTTCGGCGCGACTGGCCGGCGCAACCAGCTTCTACTCACCAGGGTTGCCACTGGGGAATGGGTTCGGGCTCGGTGATGAGTTTCGACAGATCCTCGACGCCGAACCGCATGTTGCAGTAGCGGACACTGATCGATTCGGTGACCGGATTGATCAGGGTTTTGACGTCGATGCCGTCCCAGGGGCGCAGAACCCCGCGATAGATCCCGAATTTCGGAAAGCAATGCGTGGCCCCCTTGGTGCCGAGCGCACCTTTGAAGTCGAGGACCTGGAGACCGTTCAACCAGCACTTCCAGTAACCTTGTCCGCCAACCGGGTCGAACTTGTAGGTCTCGATGAAGTTGAGCCACTTGCCCTGCTCCAACTTCATCTTGTGACGGACGGGAAAGGCGCCGCCGGTTCCCGCGGTATCGGCGGCGACCCAGTGGAGCATGCCATCGGATTTCAACACGTGGACGATAGGCGAGCCGCCAACCTGGAACATCTGCTGGAGGATGCACCAATCCGACGTCGACCACGCGCCGGGTTCATAGTGCAGGGACCACGCGCACCATGCCGGGCGCTTGGTCGATATCGCGCTCGGCCAGCCGTCCAGCTCCGTTCTTTCCGATGCCTTGGGATCGTCCTTGCTCCAGCCGTTGCCCGGCACCATCGTGAACCGGATCACGTCTTTGGCACCGCGCTGGATCGCTATCGGGTCGGCACCACACTCCGCCTCGTAACGCAGCCCGCCGAGCGATATGGTTGATCGGTCGGGCACCGCCGTCCAGCCAGCGGGCGATGCCGCGTGTGCCGTGATCGCCGAGCCTGCCGGTTGGAGGAGTGAGGCGACTGCCCCCGCGCATACGGACCTACGCGTCCAGTTGGCGCCTCGCCCAGTGCTGTTTGCACGGGCGTCATCACGGATGGGCATGCGTTCGGCTCCTTCACCGGTTTAGTAAGCGTTGCGGCCTACTAGACCAAAAACCGGTGTCAGAATGAGGATTCGAAGATCGAGCCAGAACGACCAATGGTCGATGTAATAAATATCCATCTCGACGCGCTTGCGCATCTTGTCGGGCGTATCGCATTCCCCGCGCAGGCCGTTGATCTGCGATAGTCCCGTGATGCCTGGCTTTACCCGATGACGGGCGGTGTACCGGCTGACGTAATGACGGAACATTTCATTGTGCTGCAGTGCATGGGGCCGAGGACCGACAAACGACATCTCGCCCCGGATCACGTTGAACAATTGAGGCAGTTCGTCGAGGCTGGTCCGCCGGAGCCACCATCCAACCCTTGTCACTCGGGGATCGTTGCGCTGTGCCTGCTTGATCTCTGCACCGTCTTCCAGGACGTGCATGGTTCGGAATTTATAGACTACGATCTCGTTCTCGTAGAAGCCATGGCGGCGCTGGCGGAAAAAGACGGGGCCCTTGCTGTCGAGCCTGATCGCGATTGCGATGAGTAAAAACAGCGGAGACAGCAGTATCAGGGCCAGCACGCCGAACACGAAGTCAAACACGTTCTTGAGCACCAAGCCCCAATTGGCGAGCGGCTTGCCGCTGACCTTCAGCAGGTTTCCAGATCGCATCCTCTCGACGCCGAGGATTGGAATGCGGCCGGTGAACAGCTTTGGCTGCACATAAACATTTATCGGCAGCACGTTGACGTGCTGAACGATGCGGCTGAGATCCTCGCTCGTGAGGCCCTGGTCGACGATCACGACTTCCTCGATGTCGTCGCGGATGAGTTTCTGCACAAGCATTTCCAGCGGGTCTGCCGTGGGCTGGTCGACCGAGCCGGCATCAGCTTGGGCGGGAGCGGCCAGCTTGCCCGGCTCGACAACGTGGTGACGAGCGAAGGTGAGGCCAGGCTCGGACAGGATTGCGGAGATCAGCTCGGGTGGGATGGTGCCAGATGAAACGACGGCTACGCGCCGCTCGATGGCACGGCAATTCAGTAGCCACCGCAGCAGCCGGCGATTGATGTGACGCGTCGTCAGCAGCAGGACGCACGACATCACCAGCCAGGAGAACAGCCAGCCGCGCGAATAGTCGACCGAGACCTGGAGGAGATAGCCGAGTGCGAGGGTGACGAGAAAGCCCTGCACCAATGCCACGAGCATTTTCCGCCATTCCCCGTTTTGTCGTTCGAGGATCGCGTTGAGCGTCAGCAGGCCCTGATGGTTCAGCTGATAGCCGACCACGAGGGCGCAGATGATGCTCGGCAAAATATAGTCCACTTCGCGCAGGCCCTGGGAGAAAAGGCCAAGCCCGTAGAACTGGATAGCCAGCTGGGCTGCCAGTACGATGCTTGCCAATTCGGCGGCGATGAGTGCCTCCGTCGTGACGCGCCAAGGCAGGCGGAACGGAAGCGAGCTCTCTCCAACCTTGACGGTTTCCGAGCGCGACTGTGCGGTGCTGCCTTCGGACGGGTCGTCGGCGGCGGTGAACGTAACCTGATTGGCCTGTGGTTGAGTGTCCTGTCCCGCGAGAGTGCCGCCGCCGGCCAGAGCACCGTTACTCGCAGTATATCGCCTCGTGTCCGTCGCGAGCGTTAGATTGTCGGCCGCGCGCGCCGCCATGTCCGCGCCGATCATCGCGGCGAACAGGGTGTTGGTGCGCGTGTAGCGCCACCACATGCGGCGAGGCTCCTGGTAGACGCGGTAGAGCCATTCGAAGCCAAACCGCTGCATCAAATCCGGTGCCCGCTGCACCTTGCCGGCCATGACGTCGAACGAGCCGCCGACGCCCATGATGAACGGAACGTCGAGTTCTTTGCGATACTTGGCGAGGAAGCGCTCCTTGCGCGGCGTCGGCATTCCGACAAAGAGGCAATGGGCGCCGCTACGCCTGATGTCCTCGACGATTGCGGCCTCATCGTCGGGTTTGAAATAGCCGTCCTGAATGCCGGCCAACTCAAGGCCGGGGTACTTCCGCCGGGCGACATCGGCCGCGGCTGCAACGACGTGAGGCTCGGCGCCGAGGAAGTAGGGCTTGAAGCCTTCGGTGGCGCACATCTCAAGCACCCGCTGCATGAGATCGATGCCGGCGACGCGCTCCGCCGACTTTACGGAATTCATCTTGAGAGCAAGGACGATGCCCATGCCGTCGATGCCGACGATGTCGGCCGCGTGCACATCCTCTCTCAATTCTTTATTATAACCAATCTCGACCAGTTTCGCGACGTTGAGGGCGACATGGTGGAGCGGCGTGCGGTCGCGCATGGCCACCCGCACCTTCGCCAGCGTCTCATCCATGGAAAGTATGTCGACTGGATGCCCGAATAGCTGAGAACGCACGACACTGCCTCACTCAATAATACTTAGAACCGCGACATTTAGATCGAACAGTATAAGCCACCGCTGGAGATGAAGCTGTTGACTTGTGTCAATGGTTTATTAACCCAGCCTGAGATCATCTTACAATTCTTTATAGTGCTTTTACTATGCGCACGACTCCAAACTGGGTGGTTGGTAAAACTCGTTCAGTTTTTTCATGGCGCGTGTCAGAAACCAAAGATCGGGCATCGCCATGCGAAGTCTGCGCAGCCCTTTCTTCTGCAGAGGTCGTGCCATCGCAGCGTTGATGACCGTCGCCGCTGTCACGCTCCTCGCGCTCGTTTGGCGTCCCATGAACCTGCTGCTCGATCGGATCACATTGCCGTCTGGCGCGATGCCGAAGCTGGATGGTCCCTATCTGCCTGGCCACATGTCTGACAGCGTGTCTGTCCATGGCCGCCCCCTGGCGGTCGACATCTGGTATCCGCGAGACCGGCCGCCTCGTGGGGAAGCCATGCAGGCTCCCGGCGCGAGTTCTCGCGTTGCTGGCGATGTGCCCGCCGCGTCTGCCATATTGGAGCACTTCGGCCTCGTCGAGAATGCGCCGCCAGTTGCCGCGCCGGCCAAGTTTCCGATACTCATTTTCGTTCCTGGATGGAACGGGGGGCGGCGGTCCAACACGGTGTTGAATGCAACGCTTGCGGCGGCCGGCTACGTCGTCGTTGCCATCGACGACGTCGGTGGCGAAGCGAGCCCTACCGGCGACGCAGCCCACAACTTCGATTTCTCGACAGACGCTGGGTTCGCCAACTCCTGGCAGGTCGCCGAGCGTCGACTAGCCATGATGACGGAGCGGGTGAGCGGTGTCATCGGCGGCGTACTCGATCGGTCCGGCGGGGGGGCCGATTGGCCGTTCGCCGGGCGCCTCGATCCCGAAACGCTCGGAGTGCTTGGCTTTTCGTTTGGCGGGTCCGTGGCGGCTGCGGCGCCCCGCACCGACAGGCGTATCAGGGCCGCGGCGAACCTCGATGGCTGGCTGATGGGGGCGGCGTGCGCGCAGGGCATCGCTGCGCCCTATCTCTCGTTCAGCAGCGAGTTTCCAGGTCTCGAGGGGGCGACGCGGAGCTGGTCGACAGGGCGCCGGTTGATGGCGAAGGCCACGGTCATAGACCGGCGCTGCCAGAGGGAGCTATCGAGGGCGCCGGACACTTTCGCGCTGATCATCAAGGGGACGCAGCATTCTGACTTCACGGATGGATTGTTCGCGCCGGCATTGCGCAACTATGTGCGCCCGCCGTGGGGATTGTGGCGCGAAGGTCAGCTCAAGGTTCATGAGATTACAGTTTCAATGCTCCTCTCGTTTTTCGATACGCATTTGCGTCATCGCGGGATTCCGTCGTTGCTGAGCGAACGGCCGGGGCCACATCGCGAAGTGGTATGGATTGGGCCGGAATGACCAGCATTGAAGCCGCCGAAGTGCGTGTCGATGTCTGGATCTGGCCGCTGGCGGTGAGTGCGCAAGAGCGGGAGCGCCTGCGTCAGTCGCTCAGCGCGGATGAATGTGCTCGCGCGGACCGGTTCGTGTTTGTCGAGGACCGTCACTCCTTTGTCGTGGCGCGCGGCCACATGAGACGGCTGCTGGGAGAGGCGACCGGCGTCGCACCCGATGCGGTTCCATTGATTTATGGCCCTTCCGGCAAGCCGCTTCTCGCGGCGGGACCGCATTTCAACCTGTCCCACTCCGGCGGACTGGCGGCCTTGGCGATCTGCCGTGAGTGCAACGTCGGCATCGACATCGAAAAGGTGAGACCGGTCGAGAGAGACATCGCCGGACGGTTTTTTTCCGCGTGCGAGAACGAAGCGCTCGATGCCGTGGAAGGGGATTGCCAGATGGCATTCTTCCGGTGCTGGACCCGCAAGGAGGCCGTTCTGAAGGCGCTCGGGTGCGGGCTCAATCGCGATACGCGCACGTTCAGCGTCGCAATCGATCCAGGCGTGCCGGGGCAGCGCCTAGGTGCGGCGGGCGTCGAGCCTGACCCTTGTGCCGATCGCGCCTGGGCATTGTTCGACCTCAAACCGGGAGCCGGGTTTGCGGGCGCGGTTGCGATCAAGTGCGGCGACCGAAATCCGCGGATCGTCGTGGAGACATGATGAATTATTGAGCGCTGTTACGAATCCCTACAAGTGTGCTGACTGATCGCTCGACATTGACGTCCATCGGTAGTTAGCAACCAAGGCCGTTTTGCGTAGTGGCGGGTGGGTGCCAGGCGATGACATGGCAGTCAGAACTTAGAATGCGTCAGGCGCGCCTGTGCGCGAACCTGATTTCGAAGGTTGCGAAGCGCTCGAGTGGAAGACGCCTTGTCGAGGTGTTGCGCCGCTCACCCTGGCTCGTACAGGCGCTTGTCGCGGAGCGCCGCCCGTTCCCAGATCTTGCGGCCGCGGCCCTAGCCGTAAAGGGGCATGATCGCGGCAGCCACAGCAACGCCTACAACGTGACGCTGCACGCGCAGTTGTCGCAAAATCCGCGCCCTAGCGATTACGCAGCATTCTTCCATCTCGTGACCCGAAGCCATTCGATCCACCGCATCTTCGACTATGGCGGCAACGTCGGGAACCTCTTCTACTACTATTCGAGGTATCTCGCATTCGCCGAGCCAACGACCTGGATCGTCCACGATCTGCCGGAGGTGGTCGCTGAGGGCCGCAAAATGGCCGCCGCCCGAGGTGAACACCGCCTTGAATTTGCGACCGATCGTGCTTCCGCAGACGGCGCCGATCTGTTCATTGCCTCGGGCTCCCTGCACTACATGGACGAGCCGCTCGCCACGACGCTGTCGAGATTGCAGGTGAAGCCGCGCTACATCCTGATCAACCGGACGCCGCTGACCGACGGAAAGACCGTTGCGACAGTTCAGGACGGGCGCGAGTTCATGGCCCCGTGCATGCTGCTCAACAAGCAGGAGTTGATCGACAGCCTGACGGCTCTGGGATACCGGCTCGTCGACCGGTGGGACGCCACGGAGTTGTCGCTGAGGCTCCCCTTCCACCCGGAGAACTCGGCGCCTTATTATTCCGGGCTCTTTCTCGAGCAGCCTTCGCCTGCGACGACTTGATTCGAGCAACAGGCGGTCCCGGCGCAGCCCCCGGTCACCGGGGACTCCCGTGCCGGGTACGCCCGCCTATGTCATGGGGAGCCGGCACCCACGATGACGCCGGTCGTCACGGCACCTGCGCCCTTTACCAGGCCCTTCAGCGTATATGCGCTGACTGCGGTATCGATCGGATCGCGGACAACGCGATTGATCTCCTGCAGATGCTGGAAGAACTTCTGCTCCTCGACCGCTCGGGCGTTGGCGGCAAACAGCACGTCCTTGTTCTGCATCGGGAACTGATTGGCGAGGAACATGCCGGAGGGCTCACGCAGATCGAACTGATAGATGACCGGGACGAGCCCGCGGTCGTTCAGTCGGCACTCCGGGTCTAGCTTCTCGATCGATGTCGGCCGCTCCAATCGATAGACGAAGACCCATGCCGGCTCCGCCTGGGTATCGATCAGGCCTCCGGCCTTGGCGAGACCTTCCGCGACCGTCAGCGAATAGTTTTCGAACGGGATCAGGCCTTTCAGGCCGGTGGCGCCGAACGCCAGGAACGCCTGCGGGTTGCGGTATGCGTAAATCGTATCCTGGGCGCGGACGGCGATGTTGTTCTCCGGCCTGCGAATCACAGCCTCGAACGGGATCGTCTGAATGTTTTCGCCGCGCTCGACCATGATCCAGGTGTCGGCGGGCGTTCCCCTGATGCCGCCAGCGCGTGCAATCACATCAATGAGACGCTCGCCGCCCGCATTGGCTGCCAGGCGGACGGGGGCGCCGACTTCGCCGAGTACGCTGATCATATCCGACCGGCGTTCCACCACGGTCACGACGGCCTGGGGATCCAGCGCCTTCTGCGACAGGGCCTTGACGATCGAAGCCTGAATTTCCGTGACGGTGCGGCCAGCGGCCGGAATTCGCCCAGCATAGGGGACAGAGATGTCGCCGCGGTCGTCGACCGACTGGTTCGGCAGGGTAAAGAAGTTGCCGGGGCGCGATCCAGCGTCCTGCGGGAAGAACAAGCCACCGCTCGTCGATTCGAAGATGGTCACGCTGACGACGTCGCCGATCCCGATGTTGGCGACGCGCTTCGAACGGCCGCCGACCAGGTGGCCCGAGAATCTGTAGCGGTTATCGATAGCGAACTCGACCACCTCTTTGTTCACGGGCACGAGGCAGTATGGGAGCTTCTTAGGGCCGTGCAATTTCGCCGTTACTGTCGCCCATTCGGTCACGGTCTCGCCGCGCGGTCCCGACAAGGGGAGGCCGCAGCCCGAGAGTGCGATTGTCGTCGTCAGTAACGCCGATACACAAAGACACCTTAACGAGGCCATGAAGCGGCTCCTGCAGCACGTGAATGCGCGAAAAACATTTACGCAACTGCGACAGAACCACCGCCAGTCAGGCGGACTCGGATACCCCGATGGTCGAACTTCGAGCTTCAACGTGACTCGACGTACATCACTTGAAGAAGTGCCTGTTGACGCTTAAAGATTGCCTAATAAGCGTCACAAAATCGTACGGCGTGCTATTTCGTTTTGTTTGTGATCGACGCTGATCGGCGCCTTAATCGATTGACTAACTAAAGGAACTCGATCTGCTCAATCTCTCGATACACGATGATTCGCCTGCATCGCCATCGCTGCCTGCTGTTAATCACAGGTTCAGCGGCCCAGAATCGGGCGATTAATAGCAAGACTGTCTCGCGAGCAACACTCTGTGGTGCCACCATACCGCAGGTGCGCACGTTAATTGTGCAGGGCGTCTCGTCCCGAGTTCACCGGATACGAGTAAATTACTACCCCGCTTGATGAGGGACGGCATGTCGGCCTGGAGATGTCTCGACTGTGAGTTCGGTGGCGCGGAGCTGTCATTGTGCCGGGGTGAAGATGGTGGCCACACTTTTGAAGTCCTAGCCGACGTTCTGCTGGAAGGCATTGCGAGCGGCCAGTCATCCGACGAGCTCCATCGGGCCCATGACTGCCTCAGTGAGATGGTGCGCACAGCGCCGGAGAGCGCGCTTGCGTTTCTGGTCGTGGCGTGCGCGCGGTGCCCGACAGTGGAGGCGCTGTCCGTCGTTGCCGCCGGTCCGCTGGAGGATCTGCTCGAGGCCCATGGTGCTGTGGTGATCGGCAGGCTCGAGACCATCGCGAAGGTCGATCCGAAGTTCCGTCTGATGCTATCGGGCACCTGGGGCAAAGAACGGATCGATCCTGCCGTCTGGGCGCGCCTCGTCGAGGCGGTTTCGGCCGGCCCCGTGATGGATGCGGACGCCCGGACGCCCGCGGCGGGGCTTCGCGACAAACTCGTGACTGGCGACGAACTGGCTGTTCTTTTTCGCCGGGTCGTTCGTCCCGACGTTCATTGATCGTTGCGCAACCGAGAAGGCAATAGCCATCGGCTTGCTCACGGACTAAGTCCTAACATCGTACTTATTTTCCGGGGGCGCCATGGCGGCGAGGGCTGTCGATCTGATCGCGCGTGGCCGCGTCTGGTTTTCCAGCATCATCAATGTGGCGCCGCACGAGCGGCTGGCGCTGGCGCTCGCATTTGCGACCTTCTTCTGCGTTTTGGCCAGCTATTTCACGGTCCGGCCTCTGCGTGAAGCGATGGGCGCGGGTTTGCCCAAGGGGTGGCTGGAGGCGCTGTTCACCGCGGTTTTCGTGACCATGGTGGCGCTGGTGCCGGTCTATGGGTGGGTGGTCACGGCCTTGAAGCGACGGCATGTCTTGCCGGCGGTCTATTCGTTCTTCATCGCAAACCTGATTGCGTTCTCAGTTCTTCTCGGGCTTGACCCGAAGTCGGTGCCGCCGTGGCTTGCTTGCGCGTTCTTCATCTGGGTCAGTGTCTACAACCTCTTCATCGTCTCGCTGTTCTGGTCGCTGATGGCCGACCGCTTTTCGAGCGAGGAAGGCAAGCGGCTGTTCGGTGTGATCTCCGCTGGTGGAACGCTTGGCGCTTTCGTGGCCCCGGGGCTCGTCTCATACCTCTTGCAGCTGATCGATACGCGCCACCTGACACTCGTTTCGGCCGGCTGGCTGGCCATGGCGCTTGGCATGGCGCATTTCGTGGCGCGGGAGGCCAGCGGTCGCGACACCCCAGAGGACAGCAAGCCGGCGCCTTCGCTCGCCGCCATACTCGATGGAGCGACCCATGTGTTGCGGTCGCCCTACCTCGGGCAGATCGCGATCTGGATACTGCTCGCCAATCTCGTTTCGACCTACTTCTACCTCGAGCAATCGAGGCTGGTCTCCGAGACCATCGACGGACAAGCCGATAAAGTCCGCTTCTTCGCGTGGCGGGACCAACTGGTCGCGATTGCCACGATTGCGATCCAACTCGTCGGGACGGCGGCCATACTGGGGCGCTTCGGTCTGGTGGCCGGGCTGCTCGCCCTGCCGGTGACGTGCGCGCTGGGGTTGGCGTGGTTCTGGGTGTCGCCGACGCTCACCGTCGTCGCGGCCATTATGACAGTCGAGCGCATCGTGACGTTCGGGCTTTCGACGCCGGCGACCAAGGTTCTGTATACGGTCGTGACACCGGACGAGAAATACAAGGCCCAGAACTTCGTCGATACCGTCGTCTATCGGGGCGGGGATGCCGCGTCGGGGTGGCTGCTCAAGGGGCTCGGAAACGCGGGTGCCGGGGCAGGCACCATCTTGCTGGTGCTGCTGCCGCTATCGGGGTTGTGGATCTGGTCGAGCCTCAAGCTTGGGGCGATGCACCGCCAGCGAGAGACGTGAGGAGGGTTCCGGCGCCACTTTCAATCGCGACGCCGTCGAACTGGATCAGCCGAATTTGAAAGTCAGGGGACGCTTGAAAGTCCTGCGGTCTTTGTAAGACCAGTTCGGAAAGTCTGGCTCGCTGTTATCTGCGCGGACGGGCAGGAAATTCTTTTCGACGACGAAGACCTGGAACGGCTCGCAAAATTTGTCCGATGGCTCGTGTCCCGGCTCACTCCTTCTCGCCGCTTCGGCGCGAATCTGTTGGAGGAACCACCCGCGATGGATGCGATTTTCCGCAGCGACGATCGTCGCCCAGGTTCCGAGCAGGTCGTCGGGAAACTCGTCGCATCGGTCGTGGATGGTTTCGATGAAGTTCCAGACCATGAATGCGTATGCGTCATATTCTGTGCATAGGCGTTGTCTGGCTGCGATTTCAGCCGGATCAGCCGAAGCGGGCGCGGGGTATGCGACGTAGTCGGCGTTGAATACTTCGTCGTCCGAGGCAATGCGGTGAGGTTGGCGCAGGTGCGGGCGCTCAATCGCGATCCTCAGAAGATCAGCATAGAACTTATCGAGTTCGGAATAGAACGCGGCGGTTCGAATGCGCCGGACCTCTGCTTGTGCTTGTTCAAACCGCTGCACCCAGGAGTACGACTTCCACGCACCGTAGAGGCCGCCGCACGACACGGCGGCCCAAGTCGCAACCTGCCCGACCGTATAATGGCCGAGGGGTTCGCTGGCGACGGCAATGATCTTACGGACGAACTCGTGGAGGGTGTCCAATATTGCGAGCAACATCGAAAAATGACTCGTCAAAAATGGATGCTATGAGCTTCATCATTGATACTGCCGTGTGCGGCCTGATGGAATGAAATTTGAAGGGACGCGGCGCGGAACAGGAATAGCCTTGTGTCACAACGGCAACGCCGCAAGCGTCCTGGCCGCCTGCGCCAGCATTTTGGTGATGCGGGCATCGTTGCGCGGTTTCCCATATGCGGTTTCGTAGATCGTTTCGAGCCACGTCCTTAGCCGGCCACAGTCCAGGGAAACGACCGCGGGTACCCGGTACACCAGCAGCATCATCGGCGGTGGCGTGCTGGCGGTTTCCAGTGGAAGGATATATGTCAGCCCATCGATGCGGCGGCATTCCATGCGCCGGTAGAAGCGATAGCGGCCCTCGGTGTCGTTGTCAGGATTTGACGAACTGCCGGGCATGTCGACTTCCAGGACCATCGTGTCGGCGGCCCTGGCCGAGCCGTATCGATAGGACTCGGCAAACAGCGCTTCACCCACGCGCTTGCCTCGAGACGCCGCCGCAATCGCCATGTACTCGAGAAGAAAGAAATCGGCGCCGGGCGGGAAAAGGCAGATCGAGAATCCGCTGACCTCTCCGCGCGTGATCGAGACCATCAGTGCATAGCGCGGATCTGCGACCATGGCGGTGATCTCGGCGGGGGTCTTCTGCTCGCTCGGGTCTATGGCCTCCTGGTAGATTTCAATCAGGCGGGCGAGCTCGGACTGGTGGCTCTCGTTCAGAACCACGAAGGTATGCGTCGTTGTCATCATTTCTCCGCCGGTTCTCAGCCGCTTTCAGGGACATTTGGCCTTGCTCCAGCGTCTACGCAGGGTTCGTGCCGATTGTGACTTGCGAGGTCGCCCGGCGGCCGTCAACCCTGAGGTCTCAATCCATTCGTCAGAGTAACGCGTATGCCACCGGTGTGCAGGTTGATCCGCACGAGATTTCCCATGGCCGCTCAAACTGCGGAGCGACAAAGCAATGCGCATCAAACAGATTGTCATAGCTTCACTTTCGACGGCGCTGGACGCCGCCTCGCTCGTGCTCGTGTCACCGCAGCCTGCCGTTGCGGAGAAGCGTTGTCTGGAGGCCGGCTCTGACCAGAGCGTCGTTGAGGGGAGGCTCGGGTTGCAGGAAGGGCTCGGGCCGGCGGCATTCATCGTTGTCCTGCCGGCGGGGCTCTGTCTCACGGGACGCGATGCCCACGACAGAATCGACCAGGCGCACAGCGTCCAGCTTTATGCGACCTCGGCCGACGGCTTTCAGGAACTCTATGGGATGGTTGGCGAAAGGGTCTATGTGAGAGGCAGGGCGAGCGGTCAGCGGACGTTCCAGCAACGGGCGCCGATCCTGCTCGAGGTTATCGAGATCGCGACGCGCTGACCGGCACTTGCAAGCGCCGCGCAGCGAGGGTACGTGCCGGTATCCTGCCGGAATTGGCCGACGATCGGCCGGCGGTTCTCGTTGACGTGCGGACAGGGCGGGTGCAGCGATGACGCTACCTTCGGAAGCCAAAGTGGCCATGCGCGATCTCGCCAAGTCGCGGCGGGCGGCTGCCTATGCGCGGCACGGTTCGAGCGCGGGCGAGCGCCTTGCCGAGCACGGCCTGGGTTTTCTCGGGGATGCGCTGAAGCCCGGCGCGAGCATTTCGGGGTTCTCGGCCATCAACGACGAGATCAGCCCGTTGCCGCTGATGGCGAAGCTCGCTGCCGCGGGCCATCCGCTCGCTCTTCCTGCCATGCAGGGCCGGGGCAAGCCGCTCGTGTTTCGCGCGTGGACGCCCGGCGACGAGATGGCTCCTGCCGTCTGGGGGATCTGCGAGCCGTTGGCGTCACGGGACGTCGTCGAGCCTGACATCGTTCTGGTTCCGCTGCTGGCGGTCGACGACGCCGGATATCGGCTCGGTTACGGCGGTGGGTTCTATGATCGTACGCTGGCCCGGCTGCGTTCGATGAAGCCGATCGTAGCCATCGGTGTCGCGTACGACGAGCAACGTCTGGACGCGGTGCCCCATCTCGACTACGACCAGCCGCTCGATTGGGTGCTGACCCCGTCGGGTCCCGTGCTCTGCAGACGGTAGGCGATTGCCCTGCCGACGTTCTTCCTGGCCGCGGGGCAACGTAACGCCAACCGCAATCACAGGAATGCGTGCATGCGTCTGATGTTTCTCGGTGATGTCGTCGGCCGTCCGGGCCGAGATGCCGTTCTCAAGGCAATCCCCGAGTTGCGTGCCCGCTACAAACTTGATTTCCTGATCGTCAATGGTGAGAATGCCGCCGGCGGCTTCGGCATCACGGAAGCCATTTTCAAAGATCTGATCGATGCCGGCGCGGATGTCGTCACGCTCGGCAATCACGCCTTCGACCAGAAGGAGACGCTCGTCTACATCGAGCGGCAGCCCCAGCTTCTGCGGCCAATCAACTATCCTCCCGGCACGCCCGGCAAAGGGTCTGGTCTGTTCAGGGCTAAGAACGGCGCGGACGTGCTCGTCATAAACGCCATGGGGCGCGTCTACATGAGCGAGATCGACTGTCCGTTCCGGGCCGTCGATCACGAGGTCGAAGCGTGCGGTCTCAAGCGAGGCGCCGATGTCATCTTCCTAGACATGCACGCGGAAGCGACGAGCGAGAAGCAGGCGATCGCCTATTTCCTCGATGGCCGGGTGAGCGCGGTCGTGGGGACGCACACGCATGCTCCGACCGCCGACGACCGCGTTCTGCCCAAGGGCACGGCGTATCTTTCCGATGCGGGCATGTGCGGCTGTTACGACAGCGTTCTCGGGATGGGAGTGGACGAGCCGATCAACCGGTTTGTCACCAAGCTGCCGCGGGGGCGTTTTGAGCCTGCGGATGGTCCCGGCTCGGTGTCGGGATTTGCTGTCGACATCGACGATGCAACGGGGCTTGCGACTCGATGCGCGACTTACCGTTCCGGTCCGCATTTGTCCGCCGCGGGCGTCTCGTGGTGGGATTAGACAGCGCTCGCCTCGGGGGGCTCACGCGCGTCGGCGGCGGATAGCCAGTTCGATGAGGGGATCGTTCGCGGGCAAGTGCTCGTAGAATGCAATGCCGCAGCGGCCGTTGACCCACCAGCGTACTTTCGCCTCGAGCCGGCGGCCGTTGAGGAACTCCAGGACGATCGTGTCGTTCGGCATCACGCCAGAAGCGCTGGCGAGGGCGGCGCCTCCGCGCGAGATGTTCTCGATTGTCGTCGTCTGGAACCTTGCACCTGTGTTCAGTATCGCGCGCAGGCACGTGGGATAGCGCTCGAATCGGCGCTGGTTCTCATGATTGTCGACCTGATCTTCGGTCGCTTCGGAGGCGGAGCAGATCTTCAGGTTGGGCGCTGACATGGGCGTGAATCCGGAAAAGTAACTTTTGTCGCAATGGCGTGGGATGCTCGTTATTGAGAAATCAATTCGACGTTCATGCGGCTTTCCCGATGGCCGTTCCCTCGTTGTGCCGCAACAGCTCGGCGACCTCGCGTGCCGACACTGGCTTGCTGAAAAGATAGCCCTGCATTTCGGTGCAGCCGTCGATCTTCAGCTGCTCCAATTGCTCGATGGTTTCTATCCCTTCCGCCGTCGTCGACATTCCAAAACTGCAACCGAGTCCGATGACGGCTCGCACGATGGCTTCGGAGTGCTTGGAGGTGATCCGGTCAGAGATGAAGGTTCGATCAATTTTGATCGTGTCGAACTGGAAGCTGCTGAGATAGCTCAGGCTCGAGTACCCCGTGCCGAAGTCGTCCATGGCTATGCGCACGCCGAGATTGCGGAGGCGATGCAGCGTTTCGATCGTCGAATCGGTGCTTTCGAGCATGACGCCTTCTGTGATCTCAAGTCTGAGGCGATGGGCGGGAAGCGACGATTTCTGCAGCGCGGTGGCTACATCGTCGAGCAGGTGCCTGCCTTCGAACTGCGTCGGAGAGACGTTGACCGCGACCCAGAGATCGCCGTGCCAGTTCAATGCCTCGGTGCAGGCCGCGTTCAGGATCCAGGCGCCGAGCTTGCCCATGATGCCGATCTCCTCGGCAATCGGTATGAATTCAGCTGGGGAAACGAATCCCCGAGTGGGATGAATCCAGCGGAGGAGGGCCTCAAAGCCCGTTATCCGTTGCGTGCGGGCGTTGACGATGGGCTGATAGTGAAGCTCGAACTGCTCGGTCGCGACCGCGTTTCTGAGGTCGGCTTCAATCGCGCGGCGCGCCCGCATCTTCTGGTCGAGCTCGGGCTCAAAGATTCGGAACCGGCCCTTGCCGTCGGTCTTGGCCTTGTAGAGAGCCAGGTCGGCATGGGCGATGAGCGTCTTGGCGTCGCCGGCATTTTCTGGCGCAATAGCGATGCCGACGCTGGCGCCGATCGTGACGCCGTGGCCCTCAATCTCGAAGGGTCCCGACAGTGCGTCGACAATCTGGTCGGCAAGCAGCATTGCTCCGTAGGGCTGCTCCTGCCCGGTCTGGATGACGACGAACTCGTCGCCACCGACGCGGGCCAGGGTGTCGGCCTCGCCAATGGACCCTTGGATGATCGAGGCGACCTGCTGGAGCAGCTTGTCGCCGATCGGGTGGCCCAGGGTATCGTTCACGCTCTTGAAGTGGTCGAGGTCGATGCTGAGAAGGGCGAAGGCGCCGCCGTCGGCGATACCATTGAATGCCCGTTCGAGGCGATCCTGGAAGGTCGTCAGGTTATAGACGCCGGTCAGGTGGTCGTGGCGGGCGAGGAACCGCAGCTTTTCCTCGGATTCCTTGCGTTCGCGCAGATCGCGGATGGCGAGCACACGCTTCTTGATGTCGGACTTCAGGAATTCGCGGGCGGCGATCTCAACGGGAATTTCCTCGCCCGTGCGGCTCCTGATCGTGGTCTCGATCGTGTCCGCCGTCGCGTGCTTCAGTCGCGCCCAAACTTCTTTGTCGCGGATGATCTCGCTCAGGAATTCCGGCCCGTGACCGCGCTCACCAATCAGGTCCAGGAAGCTCTTGTTGGACGCGAGTATCTCGTCGCCGTGAACGAGGATGAGACCATCGATGGCGGCGGTCGACATCTCGTTCCATTGCGCCATCTGCGTTTCCTTGCGGCCGTAGACCAGTGTCCAGCCAAACAAGCCGAACGCAAGCATGCCCGCTCCAAACATCCAGCCGAGGACGCGTGTCTCCTTGAGCTTCTGCACGGCGGTGCTCGATTGGAATCCGCTCTGAGTGACGCCGAGCCAGAGGTTCCACCCGCCGGTCGGGGCGGATAGCTCGATGGGCAGGATGGTCGAATTCAGCAGGCTTGGGTCGGAGAGCCCGGCGCGCGCATACTCGAGCGATTTTTCCGACAAGTCGCTGTCGGATCGGGACACCGCGTATCCGGTGGCGGTGTTGATGAGAATGAGGTTCATGTCCGGCAGCATGCGGCGGAAAACATTTTCCCGGATGATGGCGGAGATCGTGCCCTTAAGGTTGCCGTCCTCGCCGTAGAACGGAACGGAAAGAATGATGCCGGTGCGGTCCGCGTCGTTTCCGGTGCTCTTGTATTCCTCGTGATCGCAGGTGATCACGGACGTTCCGGATATGAAGGGAACCTTCAGTCCTTCGACATTGTCGGCCTTGGGATAAGTGCGCTTCAGTAGATCGAGCTGGCGGCGAAGCTCGGCATACTCGAATTCTTCCGTGGGTTGCTCCGCGTGACCGTCTTCCGTGCGCGACGTGCTCGCGACCGCCTCGTCGAGCATCAATATCGGCCCCTTCGGCTTGCCTGTCGCCGGGTCGGTCTCTCCGGGGTCGAGATCGAGGGGGATAATGTATATTTCCGAGACCGAGATATTGGCGACCAGATTGTTGTAAAGCTGGTCGAGGACGAGCTTGGTGTCGGCGTCGAGCGTTTCGCCTCCGCGTTCGAGGCGCTTCACGCTCGGCAAAAGACTGATCGTGCGCAGACCCTGGTAGGCTTGGTCGAGCTTCAGCCGGAGCGTCGTTTCCACGCGCTTGGCCTGCTCGATGGCTTGGGTCTTGTGAGTTTCCAGCGCCCGGTTGGTATCTCGGGTGAACTTCACCTCGAAGTAGGCCAGAGTGGACAGGCTTGCGGCAGCGGCAATGACGTAACCCGCCAATTTCTGATTCAACATATGCGTCTCATGCTCAGGGAGAGCACGGCAAAACCGTACACTCTCGTGCAGACAAATGGGCTCAGGCCAAATTCATGGCCTTTTGGCTGGCTAAATGCGGAGAGCATGCGGGCTCTAGAGCTCGCGGGACGGAGGGCGTCATGCCTTGCGGGGGAGAAGACTCATCACCCCGCAACGTCACGGATGGTTATAAAGCTTTTTTCCTAACGCCTGGTACCAACGGTTAGACTTAGTTCAATCAATTGCATTAACCAATCGGCAGGTCTCCGGCCCACTGGCGCGGGGCGAGTGTTGGTGCCGGGCTCCGCAAAACTTGCACCCTGGGCGTCGATACCCTATCGGACGGCCTCCAAATCACCTCGAAGGCCGTTTCCCATGCCCGCATCCGCCCTCATGACCGTGATGGTCAACGCCGTCCGAAAGGCCGGCCGGTCCCTGTCGCGCGATTACGGCGAGGTCCAGCACCTGCAGGTCTCCGTCAAGGGACCGGCGAACTTCGTTTCGCTCGCCGACCATCGTGCCGAGGACATCATCTTTGCAGAGCTGTCGAAGGCCCGTCCCGGCTACTCTTTCCTGATGGAAGAGAGGGGGCTCGTCAAAGGCGTGGACGATAGCCACCGCTGGATCGTCGATCCGCTCGACGGTACGACGAACTTCCTCCACTCCATTCCGCTCTTCTGCTCCTCCATCGGGCTCGAACGCGAGGGGCAACTGGTCGCCGGCGTGATCTACAACCCAGTGACGGATGAAATGTTCACATCCGAGAAGGGGAAGGGCGCCTTCATGAACGACCGCCGGATTCGTGTCGCGGCAAGGCGCACCCTGGACGACTGTGTCGTCGCGACCGGCGTTCCGCATCGCGGCCGCCCCGGTCATGCCGTCTTTCTCGACGAGATGGAGGGCGTAATGAAGCAGGTGGCGGGCGTGCGTCGAACGGGATCGGCTGCGCTCGATATGGCCTGGACCGCCGCCGGGCGGTTCGACGCCTATTGGGAGCGCGGTATCAAGCCCTGGGACATGGCTGCTGGAATACTCATGGTGCGGGAGGCGGGCGGCTTTGCCAGCGACCTCGACGGCGGTGACGACATGCTCGACAAGGGCGATGTCATCGTCGGCAACAAGGAGATTCACAGGGCGATGTTGTCTCTCGTCGGCGCAACCGCTAAGCCGCCTGCCCGTCAGAACTGAGCGCGCGGGGCCCGGTTCCGCGAGAGGGTTATCATGGACGCGATCGATCGAACCATCGGCAAGCCATTCTACGTACAGTCGATCGAGGGATGCCTCGCGGGGGCGATAGCCGAGAATGGGCTGGCAGAGCCTCAACTCGCCAACTGGCTCGCCAAGCTAGAACCCGAGCTCGAGCGGCTGCGCGAGGACCATGCAGACTCGCGGCTCGAGTTGCTGCGCATCGTCGACGAGACGGCTGATATCGAAGCCGCGGAGGCGGCGCTGGCGCGTCTTTCCGAGGGCGCGAGGCTCGTGATCTTCTACGGTACCGGCGGTTCGGGCCTCGGTGGACAGACGATTGCCCAACTCGCCGGCTGGAACATTCCCGGCGCGACGCCGATCGACAACGTGAAGCGACCGCGGACGCGGTTCTACGACAATCTCGACGGGGATACGCTAGCAGGTTCGCTGGCCGAACTCGATCTTGCGACGACGCGCTTTGTCGTCACCAGCAAGTCCGGCGGCACGACGGAGACCTTGGCTCAGGCGATCGCGGCGATCCAGTCGGTCAGGGAAGCGGGCCTCGGGGAACGTATTCCCGAGCTTTTTCTCGGCGTCACGGAGCCGGACAAGCCCGGCAAACCAAATGCTTTGCGCGCGCTGTTTGCCTCGCTCGGGATTCCGATGCTGGAGCATTCGACCGGGATCGGTGGGCGGTTCTCCTGCCTCACCAATGTCGGCTTGCTGCCGGCGATCGCCCGTGGACTCGACCCGCGGGCGATCCGGGCCGGCGCTCGCCAGGTCGTCGCGGAGATGCTTGCGGCCAAGTCTCCTTCGAGCTTCGCACCAGCCATCGGCGCGGCCGTGGCGATTGCTCTCGCCAAGGAGCGTGGCATCAAGGCGAGCGTGCTAATGCCATACTGCGACCGGCTTCAGCGGCTGTCGGAATGGTACGTGCAGCTTTGGGCCGAGAGCCTGGGCAAGGGCGGCGAGGGTACGATCCCCATTCCCGCCACGGGGCCGCTCGACCAGCATAGTCAGTTGCAGATGTTCATGGATGGACCGCGCGAGATCATGATCACGATCATGCGTGTCCCGTCGGCAGGGGTGGGCCCGCGGCTCGATCCGGCGCTCGCCACTGCCGCTGGAGCGGCTTATCTCGCGGGCAAGACGGTCGGCGACATCGTCGAGGCGCAGTCCCATGCCCTACCGGAAGCCCTGATCCGGGCCGGACGTCCGGTGCGCACGATCGACCTGCCGTCGCTCGACGCCCACAGCCTCGGCGCGGTGCTCATGCACTTCATGCTCGAGACGATCCTGGCTGGTCGCCTGTTGGGGCTCGATCCGTTCGATCAACCCGGCGTCGAACTCGCCAAGGTGCTGACGCGGGAGCGACTGGAGCAGCGGACCTAGTGCACCGCTTGAACGGTGCGATGGCGTTTTTCATTCAGGCTTCGTGACATAGGCCAGTCCACTCGAAGCGACCGCGGCCGCGGCCGTCGCGGAGGGGCGTCAATGCGACTGCCCCATGGCCGAGAAGTGTCAATATTGTGTTGACAGTGTTCATTCGTCCGCTGACACTCATTTGATTATTGTTGGCGTTCGGGGGTTCTATTATGGCCCGCGGCGGTGGCGTTTTTAGCGCGATCGTTCTCGTCTATTTCTTTCTATTCTCGGGTGCCCATGGGGCAGTCGTTCCCGAGAAGGCCGCGCGCCCGGCCTATGGCGGCGTTGTCGACTTCGCCAAGGTACTCTCCACGGAAGAACGGCGATCGCTCGAGGTCGCGACGGGCCGTATCGCGCGGCACTCCGACATGGACGTATTCGTCGCCACGGTCGACGACCGTGCTTTGCACTGGTCGTGGCGCTACCAGACCAACCGGGCGATGGTTGAGCGGGCCTTCAGCGATGTCAAGGAGGCAGCAGAGCGGCACTTCGGGGCGCCCAAGGAGTTGACGCTGCTGGTCGCCTTCAAGCACCAGCCAGTGCTCTATCTCAAGACCGATCAGGCAGATCTGGCCCGGACGCTGCTTTTCGAGAACTTCTACGCCGGCGCCAAAGGCGGCTACGTGCGGGTCCGCGACCCGCGCAGCGACACCTATCACGACGCCGCCATGCGATACCTCGAGGGCTTTGCCCGCACGATCGCCGGGCAAGGCGCGCCGGCGCAGGGCGACGATATCAAGCACTGGCTGCTCGAGAGATACGCGTTGCTCGAATCGAGGGACATGCTCGAGCAGCCGCTGCTGGATTCGATGTCCCAGGGCTTCCATGAGGCCGTGCTATGGGCCTTAAAGGCATTTGAGTTGCCCGGTCCGGTGGCGCTGCTCGCCGTGTTCTTCGCGTTCCACTTCACATGTACCATGTTGGTCGGCATCGTGCCGTCGCTGATCCTTAGTGGCAGTGTGGTGGCACGCCTCGTCAAGTTCGCGATGGGCCTGTTCAACAAGGTCCTCACCGTGCCTCTCCTGCTCATCATGTTTGCAATTACCAGCGCCGACCTGGAGAACATCGTCTACCTGGCCCAGAGCGCGGATGCGCGCGGCCTGTCGGATGGTACCAAGCTCGACATCGTAACCTACCTGGACTGGTCGGAGGCCATTCAAGGCTACCTTCCCGAGTTGTCGGAGGTATGGCTTGCCGCAGGGGTGGCGCCCATCGCGCTCATTGTGCTGGGGAGCATCGTTCTTTCGTTAGTCCGTGAATTCAAGAAGTACGGCCATGATCGGCACGGACAGCCTCTTCAGATCCGTCTCCAGGCATTCATAGTGATGGCTTTGGGTGTGCTCGAAAATTTTTTCGAGAACTTTATCCGCGTAGTCGTGTTTGTGTTCTCGCTCGTGATTTTTCCCGGCGTGCTGCAGGTCTATTTCATTATCGTCGAATTCATCGTCGGGGGCATCGACCTGTACTTGGTGCGGTCGCGTCTCAGATCTGATGAGGAGGAGCGACGCGCGCTGGAGAAGGCCCGCAAGAGTATAGATTTCAAGGGTCGCAAGCCGCCGCGTTCGGCGGTTTCCAACCGCGCGAGGGTGGCGTGATCAAAGGTGGCGTGAAGACGAGGGAATTCCGGGTTTTGCCCGGGTTGGCGGTTACGGTGGCCTTAGTGGTTGCAGGCTGCGCGACCCAGCAGGTTGGGGGAGGGGGCGGGGCATACGTCAGTCCGATCCAGGCGCAGGCCGACGATTTCAAGGTGACCGTCGCGCAGGGCGCCATTGCCGGCGCGCTCGTCGGCGGTGTCATAGGGGCCATCACCAGCGGCGGAGACATGCGGAGGGTGGCGGCGGGCGCGATTGCCGGAGGGGCGGTCGGCGCTGTCGGCGGCTACATGATCGCGGGGCAGAAACAAGCCTATGCAAACCGGGAGCAGGCGCTCGAAGGTCTGATGGCCGACGCCCGTCAGCGCAATGAGAAGCTGACGCGCGTGCTTGCCACGACCGACCAGGTCATTGCGCGGCGCAAGCAGGAACTCGCGCAGCTCAAGTCCGCCAAGGTCGCAGTTGCGGAGAAGGCGAAAATGCAGCGCCAGTTGCTGTCCGAACTCGAGGCCGACCAGAAGGCCATCGACCAGGCTGTTGTGACGGCGCGCGAACATGGCTCCCAGATGGATCAGAATATCGTGCAGTTGCGCCAGCAGTTTCCCGATGCCGGCATGAAACCGCTCGACGACATGTCTGTCGGGTTCCATCGCACGAAGAAGGATCTCGAGCGCAGACCCGACGACATAAAGCAAATCATGAGCGAGGCGGCCCAGGTCAAGGTCGCGGCGTAGGCAGGTGCGGGGTCCACAGGGAGCAGGGCAATGATGCATGGCATGCTGACAGATGGGGCCCGCAGGTGGCGCACGCAGTTGTCGGCCTGTGCCGCATGCGCCGTCGCGTTGCTCGCTGGGTGCGCCGACGTCACCACGGACCCGAAGGCCGGCGGCCTCGCGGGGGGCATCAACGGGCTCGTGACCGGCGCTTACGACCAGAGAATTGCCGATCGGCAGGCATCGCTCGACAGGCTCAACGATGCCGAGGCGGCGCTGGTCGCCCGAGCGGGTTCGGCCGAGGGAAAGCTCCGGGCCGTCGACAAGCAAATCGCGCAGCGCAAGTCGGCCATCGAGCGACTCAGGGCGGATATTGCCGAGATCGATCGCAGCATCGAGAAAGCGCGCAGGCTCAGGGCCATTTCGGGTGGCATGGAGGCGTCGGCCAGGGCGGCCAATGCGCGCCGGGAACAGGACCTCGCTCCGCTTCTGGCGCAGCGCGACTTGTTGAAGCGGATGACGGATGACTTGGAGGCCGTCGAACGGCAGTCAGCGATCGTGGCGACCCAAGGCTATGCCGGCGGTATGGGCGGTAACGCCGGGGCACGTTCCGAGGCGGGTGCAAGTCGGGGCGCGAGTCCGGGCGTGGGGGGCGGTGCCGCCGGTGCGCAGGCCGACGCCCAGGCCGCAGAAGCGCTGAAAATCGCCGCGACGCTCAAGGCCGAGACTGCCAAGCTCGAGCGGTAGCCGGCGAGCGGTGACGGCACGACTATCCACGGCGGCGGTCTACCGCGCCATCACTCCGGTTGCCACCCGGCCGCGTCCCCGATATTCCCCGGCCCCATGAACACAATCGTTACGCCTCCCACCGACACAGTCCTCATCATCGACTTTGGCAGCCAGGTGACCCAGCTCATCGCGCGCCGGGTTCGCGAGGCCCACGTCTACTGCGAAATCCATCCATATAATCACGTGGATGAGGCGCTCGCCCGGCTCAACCCGAAGGCCGTCATCCTGTCGGGAGGTCCGGCCTCCGTGACGGCTCCTGGCAGTCCGCGTGCGCCGCGGGCCGTGTTCGAGCGTGGCTTGCCGGTGCTCGCGATCTGCTATGGCCAGCAGACGACCGCGGTGCAGCTGGGCGGCGTCGTCGAAGGGGGGCACGCGGCGGAGTTCGGCCGTGCCGACATCGAGATCGTTTCGCCGTCGGCGCTGTTCGAAGGGGTGTGGCAGGTCGGCGGGCGTTACCCGGTGTGGATGAGCCACGGCGACCGCGTCACACGGCTGCCGGATGGCTTCACGGTCAAGGCGCGGAGCGAGAATGCTCCGTTCGCGATTGCTTCTGACGAAGCACGCCGCATTTATACGACGATGTTCCACCCGGAGGTGGTTCATACGCCCGAGGGCTCAAAGCTCATCTCCAAGTTCGTACTCGACATTGCCGGCGTCGCGCCGACCTGGACCATGTCCAAGGTCCGCCAGCAGGCTATCGAGCGTATCCGGGCGCAGGTCGGGAAAGGCCGTGTGATCTGCGGACTGTCGGGAGGCGTGGATAGTGCCGTCGCGGCGGTGCTGATCCATGAGGCGATCGGCGACCAGCAGACCTGCATCTTCGTCGATCACGGCCTGCTGCGCATGAACGAGGCTGCGGAAGTCGTCAGTTTGTTCCGTGACCACTACAATATTCCGCTCGTCCATGTCGAGGCGGAGGCGTTGTTTCTCGGCAAGCTCGCCGGGGTCACAGATCCCGAGCAGAAGCGGAAGACGATCGGGGGGCTCTTCATCGATGTGTTCGATGCGGAGGCCCACAAGCTCGGCGGGGCGGAGTTTCTCGCCCAGGGCACGCTCTATCCCGACGTCATCGAAAGCGTTTCGTTTTCGGGCGGGCCGTCGGTCACGATCAAATCGCACCACAATGTCGGTGGATTGCCGGAGCGCATGAACCTGAAGCTCGTCGAACCGTTGCGCGAGCTGTTCAAAGACGAAGTGAGGGAGCTCGGCCGCGAGCTCGGATTGCCGGACGCGTTCGTCGGGCGCCATCCATTCCCAGGACCGGGTCTTGCCATTCGAATTCCCGGAGAGATCACGCACGACAAACTCGAAATTCTGCGCAAGGCGGATTCGATCTATCTCGACGAGATACGCAAGGCGGGACTTTACGATACGATCTGGCAGGCCTTTGCCGTGCTGCTCCCGGTCAAGACGGTGGGCGTGATGGGCGACGGCCGGACCTACGACCACGTTTGCGCATTGCGTGCCGTGACCTCTGTCGATGGCATGACGGCCGACTATTTCCCCTACCCGCACGATTTCCTCGGCCGTGTGGCGACGCGCATCATCAACGAGGTCAAGGGCATCAATCGCGTCGTCTACGACATCACGTCGAAGCCGCCCGGCACCATCGAGTGGGAATGATTTTTTCCCATCCGGGCGTATCCAAAAATACGCCTTGATGCGATATAACCGACTGAAATATATAAATAAATATCTCGGAATCTTTCGGCATCTATCGCTGGGTTAGCCTCCGGAATGACGGTATGGCTGACGGTATGGCGCATCTTGCGTCAGTCGAAAATCGCATATACCGTCAGGGCTAAGAGAGCTTCTGACGGTATATGTTTTGGCATAAAGCTATGTAAACGCAGGGAAAATGCCAATCAGAAGGGCCGTTTTTGGCCTGACGGTATAATTGGGCGCTCTCCGGCATATTTTGACCAATCTGGAGGGTGTAGATGTTGACCGACGCCGCCATTAAAGCTCTGAAACCGAAAGATAAATTGTACAAGATCGTGGACCGTGACGGTATGTATGTCGTGGTCCAGCCTTCGGGCGCGATCGTGTTCCGCCTGGACTATCGGCTGAACGGTCGCCGGGAGACGTTGACGCTGGGGCGCTACGGCCCTGCTGGGCTTTCCCTTGCTCGGGCGCGTGAGAAGGTTGTCGATGCCCGCCGCGCTATTTCGGAGGGGCGCTCGCCCGCGCAGGAAAAGCAGCGCGAGAAGCGTCGCCTCCAGGAGGCGAAGAGCTTCGGCCAGTTCGGTGAGCGCTGGCTTCAGGAAGCCCGAATGGCGGACAGCACGCGCGCCATGCGCCGTTCGATCTTCGAGCGAGACATCCTGCCGGCGTTCCGCAACAGGCTACTGCCGGAAATTCTGCCGGAGGATTTGCGCACACTTTGCGCAAAGGTGAAGGAGCGCGGGGCGCCGGCAACGGCGGTTCATGTCCGGGACATCGTGAAGCTGGTCTTCGCCTTCGCGATCCTGCATGGCGAGAAGGTCGCCAACCCGGCAGACGAAGTTGGCCCGGCGTCGATCGCGACATTCGTGCCAAAGGACCGATCCCTGTCCCCGGCGGAAATCCGCATCATGCTCAGTCAGATTGAGCATGTAGCGACGCTGCCGACGATCCGGCTCGGGATAAAGCTTATCCTGCTGTCGATGGTGCGAAAGAGCGAATTGCAGGACGCGGTTTGGGATGAGGTCGATTTCGAGAACGCCGTCTGGTCGATCCCCAAAGAGCGGATGAAGCGCTCGAAGGCGCACAACGTCTATCTGTCTCAGCAGATGCTCGACATCTTCATCGCCCTAAAGACCTGCGCCGGCAATTCCAAATACGTCCTGCCGTCACGCTACGACGCCGACGCGCCCATGTCGCGTGCGACGTTCAACCGGATCACGACGGCGGTGGTGGAGCGAGCCAAGAAGGAAGGACTACCGCTGGAGTCCTTTACGGTTCACGATCTCCGGCGCACCGGCTCGACCCTACTGAACGAGTTGGGCTTCAACAGCGACTGGATCGAGAAGTGTCTGGCGCATGAGGACGGGCGATCGTCACGGGGTATCTACAACAAGGCGGAATACGAGCATCAGCGCCGGCATATGATGCAGGAATGGTCCAACTTGGTGGACGCCTGGGTTGCGGGTCAGAAATACACCCCGACGCTTTATCCGCCGACGATGGACTTGCTCACGCCCGAACCGAATGTTTGATTGGGCGGGTCTTGCGAAGCTGGACATCGGGAATGGGCGCGCGCTTCACGGCCTTGGCGCGTGAGGCGCGGCGCCGCTCCTCTAGCCAGGCTTCGACCTCGGAAAGATCCCAGACCACGCAGCGGGAGGTGAGGTAGAAGCGCTGCGGAAATTCGCCGCGCTGTTCCATGTCATAGATCGTGGTGTCAGCCAGCGGGACTATTTCCCGAAGTTCATGCCGCCGGATCGTTCGTGTGATAGCGGCCTGTGCTTGTGGTTTCATTTGACGTTTCCTTCCGGCCATCGAGTTGAGTGGATAGAAGGCGATAGACGTCGCTAAATGAAAGCCCGAATTTGCCGGCGTACAAGCAGGTCGCGCCTTAGCGTGCATATAGGAAAGAGTGCTGAGACGGTTCGCTCTTCAACCCTGCTGACAGGGAGGACGTGCCGCCCTCCATCGCCCGATTTTGTGCGCGCTGTCGATCCTGTCTCATGTCGCGGACACCCCCGCAGAGCATAGATAATCGGCCCAAATCCGGTTAAATCAGCTTTACTCTTACGCAGATCAGAGGGATGGTCGCCATATCTGCTTTGACCGAAGAAAGTGCGGCTATGTCCGATCGCTGGATGTCCGTTGAGGAAATGGCCGGCTACCTAGGAGTAAGTAAAGATACGATCTACGGATGGATAACCAAAAGAGAAATGCCGGCTCACAAGGTCGGTCGCCTTTGGAAATTCAAGTCTGGTGAAGTCGATTCTTGGGTGAGGGCCGGCAGGGCCTCGGATGAGGGTGAAGAGCAATCGATAGGGGATGCGCGAAGAACAGGAAAACGCGCCTCGGGGAGGAAAAAATGAGCGAGGTTGCGTGCATCGACTTGTTCTGCGGGGCGGGCGGTTTGACGCATGGGCTCATTCGAGCCGGTGTCCCGGTCGTCGCAGGCATCGATGTCGATACGGCTTGCCGCTATCCGTTCGAGACCAACAATGGCGCGCGCTTCCTCATGAAAGACATCAAGAGCGTCAAGCCGTCGGATCTGAACAAGCTATATGGCGATGCCAAGATACGGATTCTGGCCGGCTGCGCTCCATGCCAACCGTTCTCGACCTACTCTCAACGTTACGACACCGTGACCAGCCCGCGCTGGCCGCTGCTGTATCAGTTCGCGCGTCTGGTGAAATCCGTTCGCCCGGACGTCGTGACCATGGAGAACGTGCCTCTGGTCGAAAAGCACGCCGTCTTCGACGACTTCGTCGCCACCCTTGAGCGGCTGGGCTACAAGGTCTGGAAGAGCGTCGTGGATTGCACCCAGTACGGGTTGCCACAGGCCAGACGGCGTATGGTCATCTTGGCGAGCCTGATCGGCCCCATCGAGTTGATCTCGCCGACCCACAAGAAGCCAAAAACCGTCAAGGACGCGATCGGAAAGCTCCCCGCCATCGGGGCGGGAAGCGTCCACGACGACGATGCCTTTCATGTCTCGTCTCGACTGTCGGATTTGAACCTGGAGCGCATTCGCGCTTCCCGCCCCGGCGGGACGTGGCGTGATTGGCCCGAGCGCTTGGTTGCCGAATGCCATCGACGGGAAACGGGCCGCACCTATCCGGGCGTCTATGGGCGCATGAGCTGGGAAGATCCGTCTCCGACGATCACAACGCAATTCTATGGTTTTGGCAACGGCCGCTTCGGCCATCCCGACCAGGATCGAGCGATCTCCCTGCGCGAGGGGGCGATTCTGCAAGGCTTTCCGAAGAAATACGCCTTCGTGGCGGATGACGGCCCGACCCATTTCAAGGCGTTGGGTCGGATGATCGGCAATGCGGTCCCCGTCGCTCTCGGCGAAGCGATCGGCCAAAGCATCGTGAAGCATCTCGGTGTCGGGGCACAGACGGATCAGGCGAAGAAGGGAGGCACCGCAGATGTCGCGCGTAAGCCCCTCGTCGCATGAGGCGAGCCTCCGCATGGCTCGGGTGCGGCAGAAGGGCACCGACGCCGAAGTCTCTTTGCGCAGGGAACTTCACGCAAGAGGGTTGCGCTATCGTCTGCAAGTCCCGCTGCTGACCAAACCAAGGCGCGTCGCCGATATCGTGTTTCCCCGCACCAGGATCGCCGTCTTCGTTGACGGCTGCTTCTGGCATGGATGCCCGGAACACGCCTCCTGGCCGAAGAGCAACGCGCAATTTTGGCGTGATAAAATCGAAGCCAATCGCGCCCGAGACGCGGATACCGACCGACGCCTCAGTGCTTCGGGTTGGCGTGTGATCCGCGTATGGGCGCATGAGCGCCCCGGCGAAGCAGCCGAACGCATCGAAAATGTCGTCCGAGGCGGGAGTGGGCTGCAATGATCGTCGGAAATGCGAGCAGCGCAGCGGCTCAGATCGCTCATCACACGATTCCAGAGCCCGGCCAGTTGGTCGAAGCGCGCCGACGGCAATGGATCGTGTCGGAGGTCGATGGTGGCTCGACGGCGCCGGGCCTTCCCAAACGCCACCTAATCCGATTGACGTCGATCGACGAAGACGCCCTCGGTGAGGAAATCGAAGTCCTTTGGGAGTTGGAACCCGGCGCCCACGTCATAGAGCGAGCCGGCCTGCCACGCATCACCGGCTTGGACGATCCGGCCTCCCTACAGGCGTTCCTCGATGCCGTCCGATGGGGCGCCGCCACCAATGCCGACAGGGCCTATCTCCAGGCGCCTTTCCGCAGCGGTGTGAGTATCGAAGACTTCCAGCTCGACCCATTGGTGCGAGCCATCGACATGGCCCGCACCAGCCTGCTCATCGCGGATGACGTCGGCCTCGGAAAGACGATCGAAGCGGGCCTAGTGATCCAGGAAATGCTCCTGCGCCATCGTGCCCGCACCGTGTTGGTGTTGTGCCCTGCGTCCCTTCAAGAGAAGTGGCGCGTGGAGATGCAGGAGAAATTCGGCCTCGATTTCCGCATCGTCGATACCGAGTTCGTCAAGCGCCTGCGCCGCGAACGGGGCTTGCACGCCAACCCGTGGACCTCGTTTCCTCTCCTCATCACGTCGATGGATTGGGTGAAGCAAGGCGAAGGGCTGCGCCTATTCCGCGACGCGCTGCCACCCTCCGTCACCCATCCGCGAAAATTCGATCTTCTGGTCATCGACGAGGCACACAACATCGCGCCCACGGTCGGACACTACGCGGTCGAAAGCCTCCGAACCCGACTGGTGCGGCTGCTCGCGCCGCATTTCCAGCACAAGCTGTTTCTCACCGCCACGCCCCATGACGGCTACACCGAGTCGTTCACTGCTCTGCTCGAACTGCTCGACGACCAACGCTTCGCGCGAAACGTCCTGCCGAGTGAGCCCCAGCGCGCTCGGGTCATGGTGCGGCGGCTGAAAAGCGACTTGGTGGATGCGAACGGCAAACGACTTTACCCGGTGCGGCGTCTCGAAGGGCTCCCCATCAAGTATGAAGATGACGAGAGGCAGATCCGGCATCTTCTTGGCGATTACATATCGTCACGCGAAAATGGCGAGGGCGGCGCCCGAGCCGTCGATCGCTTTGTCCACCAATTGCTACGCAAGCGCCTCGCATCGTCGCCCGCCGCGTTCGCGGCGACGCTGGAAAAGCACATTGCGACGATCGAAGGTCGTTCGTCGGCCGACCAGACCATGCGCAAGCTGGATGATCGCATCCTTCGCCGCGCCATATCGAAGACCGAAGAAGACTATGCCGACGACGCATTGCGCGAGGCGGCGGAAGACGATGCGCTCATTGAAGCCGGTAAACACATCCGGCCGCCAAGCGAGCAGGAGACGCGAATGCTGGAACGCCTGCGCGCCTGGGCGCAGCAGGCGTCACGCAGGGCGGATTCCAAGGCGCGCGCGATTTTGGAATGGCTGGCCGAGCACCTCCACAAGAGCGGCGAATGGACGAATGAGCGGGTCATCCTGTTCACCGAATACCGGACGACGCAGCAGTGGATGCAGGAGACGCTCGTGTCGCACGGCTTCGGCGGCGATCGGTTGGCGTTGATCTACGGCGGCATGGATCACGACGAACGTGAAGCCGTGAAGGCGGCGTTCCAGGCAAACCCTTCGGAATCGCCGGTCAGAATCCTGTTGGCGACCGACGCAGCATCAGAAGGCATCGACCTTCAGAACCATTGCCACCTGATGATCCATCTGGAAATTCCATACAATCCCAACGTCATGGAGCAGCGGAACGGGCGCATCGACCGCCACGGCCAGCGCTCCAGCGAAGTGGTCATCTGGCATCCGATCGACGACGAAGGCGATCACGGACAGGACATCGTTCGGGCGCTTCGGAAACTCGACGCCATGCGGGCCGACATGGGGAGCGTCAATCCGGTCATCGCCCCACAACTCCCGGACCTGATCGAGGGAAGGCGGCGCGACCTCGATACCCGGCTGGCTGAAGCCCGCATGGAAAAATCGCGGCGCTTCGTCAGGGCCGAGCGCGACCTCCGGGATCGGGTCGCAAAGTTGCATGAACGCCTCGCCGAGACCAAGCGCGATCAAAATCTCACGCCCGATCACGTCGAACGGGCGGTGAGAACGGCACTGCGCCTTTCCGACAAACCAGACCTCGGGGCCACGTCTCTGCCCGACGCTCCAGACGGGACCGTTTTCACCATGCCGGCGCTGTCGGGGTCATGGACGCGGTGTCTGGAAGGGCTGGAGCATCCCTATACGAAGAAGATCCGCCCCATCACGTTTGACCACGACGTGGCGAAGGGGCGCGATGACGTCGTTCTAGTGCATCTCAACCATCCCCTCGTCCAGATGAGCCTGCGCCTGCTGCGCGCCGAAATCTGGGCGCGGGACGATGTGAAGAAGATCCACCGCGTCTCCGCCCGAACTCTGCCCGATGGCCAGCTCGAAGGCCCCGTCGTCATCGTGGTTTCCCGGCTCGTCATCACTGGCGGCAGCCATCATCGCCTGCACGAGGAACTCACCGAGGCCGGCGGTTATCTGCGTGACGCCGGTTTCCGTCGCGAAGACCGCGTGACGGAGGTGCGGCGATGGCTCCAGGATTCCGCTCCCGCCGTCTTACCCGATACGACATTCGCGGCGCTGCGCACCCGCTTCGATAAACAGCGCGACTCAGTGTTGGGGGCGGTCGATGCGCGCTCCAAGGATCGCCTACGCTTTCTGGCCAATTCGATCGACACCCGAAAGGAACAGGAGAGCGACGACATCCGACAGGTGCTCGACGATCTCGACAAGGCTCTGCGGGCCGAACTCGTCGCCGACCTCGAACCGCAACAGCTCTCGCTCTTCTCCGAGGACGAACGCACCCAACTTCGGCGCGATCACGCCGCGCTCGAAGCGCGCCTCGCCCGTATTCCGCTGGAACGGGAGCAAGAGGTGCGCGCCATCGAGAACAGATATTCCAATGTCCGGGATCACACCTTTCCCGTCGCGGTCATCCTGCTCGTGCCCGAGGCCTTGACGAAAGGGCAGCCTCGATGAGCACCAATCACGACTGGCTCAACCTCATCGAGGTGTCGGGACCGTTCCTCGCGGTGCCGGTCCTGCGCGAGGTGCTGCCCCAGGGCTTGGAAGCCCTGACCTCCGGCCGTCCGCAGCGGCTGCGTGCCGCCTACGACGAATGGCGTGATGCCGTCGATGCGGATGATACCGATCTGCCGGCGATCCATTCGGCTTGGATCGACGAGGTTCTCCAGAGTGCCCTGGAGGTGGACGAACAGGTTTTGCGCCGGGCGGCGACATTGCCGGAGCGGTTGAAGGTGTCGCTGCCCGAGCACGGCGTCACGATCGCGCCCGACCTGGCGATCGTCAATCCGACCCAGGGCGACGCCCCGCTCCTGCTCGTCCAGCTGTATGATCCCGACACCGATCTCGACGCCACCCGGAATTACGACGGGCTGGCCTCGACACCGGGCGACCGTATTGTGGCGCTGCTTCGCGCCGTCGGATGCCCGGTCGGTCTCGTGACCAATGGCGAACGCTGGATGCTCGTTCATGCGCCGGCCGGCGCGGTCGCGAGCTTCGCCAGTTGGTATGCCCGCCTCTGGGGCCAGGAGCCCGAAACGCTCCGCGCCTTCGTCAGTCTGCTCGGGGTTCGTCGGTTCTTCGGCCCGGAAGCCGAAAGGCTGCCGCCGCTGTTCGAGCGGTCGCTGAAGCACCAAGAAGACGTGACCGACGCGCTCGGCGAGCAGGTCCGCCGCGCGGTGGAAGTGCTGGTCCAGTCCCTCGACCGCGCGGACCAGGACCGCAACCGGGATCTGCTGCACGACGTCGATCCGAAGGAACTCTACGAGGCCGGCCTCACGGTCATGATGCGGCTCGTCTTCCTGCTTGCGGCGGAAGAGCGCGGCCTGCTCCTGCTCGGTGATCCTCGATATGACGCCTTCTACGCGCTCTCCAGCCTGCGTATGCAGTTGCGCGCCGACACCGAGGAGATACTCGAACGCCGCCGCTCGGCATGGTCGCGGCTGCTCGCCCTGTTCCGTGGCGTCTATGGCGGCATCGACCATCCGCTGCTGCGGCTGCCTGCGATGGGCGGCTCGCTATTCGACCCGGATCGCTATCCTTTCCTCGAAGGCCGCAAGAAGGGCACGAACTGGCGGAGCGATCGCGCCGAGCCGCTGCCGATCGACGACCGGACGGTCCTGCTCCTATTGGAGGCGATCCAGACCTTCCAGGGCCGCACGCTGTCCTATCGCGCGCTCGACGTGGAACAGATCGGTCACGTCTATGAGGGCCTCCTCGAACGCACGGTCCAGCGCGTCGATGACGTGACGCTCGAACTCGAAGGATCGGCCAAAGCCAAGAATGCGCGCGTCGCGCTGGGTGAGATAGAATCCGCGCGCCTCGACGGCGCCGCCAGGATCGTCGATCTTCTGAAAGAGCGCAGCGAGCGTTCCGAGCCAGCCATTCGCAACGCCATCGGCCGGGAACCGGACGAGCGCGTGGCGGCGCGGCTGCTCACCGTCTGCCGTGGCGACGTGGCCTTGCGGGACCGCATCCTGCCCTATGCCGAACTGCTGAGAACGGACCCTTGGGGATACCCTCTGGTCCATCACGCCGCCTCTTTCGTCGTCGTCCTCGGCGCCGACCGGCGCGAGAGCGGGACGCACTACACGCCCAAGAGCCTGACCGAGAAGATCGTCGAGGAGACACTCACCCCGATCGTCTATCGCGGCCCGGCCGAAGGCGTGGCGCGCGAGGATTGGAAGCTCAAGAGCGCCGACGAACTCCTCGACCTCAAGGTCTGCGACCCTGCGATGGGATCGGGTGCGTTCCTCGTGCAGGCTTGCCGCTGGCTCGCCGACCGGCTGGTCGAAGCCTGGTCCCACATGGAAATGGCGGGCGGCCGGATCGACGGCGAAGGCTGCACCCGCGCCGCCGATGAAACGGCTGAATTCGAGCCGTTGTCGCGCGATACCGAAGAGCGCGCCATCCTCGCGCGTCGCCTGATCGCCGAACGCTGCCTCTACGGCGTCGATAAAAATCCGCTCGCGGTCGAACTCGCCAAGCTGTCGCTATGGCTGACCACCCTCGCAAAGGGACGGCCTTTTGGCTTCCTCGATCACAACCTTCGGAGCGGTGACAGCCTGCTCGGCATCCATGATCTCGGCCAGCTCACCGAGCTGGACATGAAGCCGACAGGCAAGGCGCAGCTTCGCCTTTTCGGCCGGACCATTCGATCGGCCGTTGACAAGGCGCTCACGCTCCGCAGCCAGCTTCGCTCGATCCCCATCCGTGACATCGGCGATGTCGATGCGATGGCGGCACTCGATGCTCAGTCGCGAAGTGAACTCGCCTTGCCGGAACTGATCGCCGACGCCCTCGTCGGCATCGTCCTTGCCGATGACCGCGCCGTGAGAATTACGGCGCTGGCGACTATAGCCGACGAGGCGGCTGGTGGTGACATGGATGCACGAACTCGTTTGCTGCGCCAAGTGAAGGCCGACTTAGCAAGTAATTCCCCAGACGGCGCGCCCCGCCGACCGTTTCACTGGTCCTTAGAATTCCCGGAAGTATTTTTCCGAGATCAGGCCGGGTTTGACGCATTCGTCAGCAATCCCCCCTTTATGGGTGGACGAAAAATATCATCAAATTTTGGCGATTTATATGAGAGATGCATAAAGAATATCGTCTTTGATGACGCAAAAGGATCGATAAACCTAGTCGCCTATTTTTTAATTATATGCCTTACTTTGCTCGGAAGGTCGGCGTCACTGCTTGGAATGATAGCTACAGACTCGATAACGGAGAGCGATACCCGGAAGATTGCGCTAACAAAGGCTTTCGACATCGGTACTCCTATTGGAGCGACCTCGTCATTTCCATGGCCGGGGAAGGCGGGAGTTCGCGTTGCTATCCTCAGCATCTTCAAAGGTTCTTGGGGTGGCGCAGTACTTTTGGATGGCCATGTCGTATCGTCGATTTCTACGACGCTTCAGCTACAAGACAATCTCGCAGAACCGCACCCTCTATTGTCTAACAAGGGCATTTGCTCGGATGGCGTTAAGGTTCAAGGGGCGGGATTCGTAATTGATAACATCGAATCATCACGGCTTCTCAATACGAATGCGCATCTAGCCGACGTTCTCAGCCGATATATAGTTGGCGATGATATAAACAACGACCCGCAGCAAACAGGATCACGCTGGGTAATAAACTTCTGGAATCGTGACGAAGACGAATCGAGGCGTTACGGCGCGGCGTGGGACATACTCGTTGAGCGCGTAAAACCCTACCGCGACTCTTTGACTAAACAAGTCCATGAGAAGTGCTTTTGGAAATTTTGGGATCGCCGCGAGGCATTTCACAATCGCCTTCGGCAGCATGGGAAAGCTCTTGTTTGCTCGAAATTATCCAAACATTTCTGCATAACGTTTGGCAATCCGAAGAATATTTATTCTGAAAAAGTAAAGCTATTTGATTTCACGAATTTTACGGCGCTCGCAGTTCTCCAATCCTGCTTTCATGTGCATTGGGCCCTCGCATGGGGATCGACAACCGGGGAGACGCCGGCATATGTCGGGGGCGCATGTTTCGATACATTTCCGTTTCCGGCTCAATTCCTGAGAAATGGCTCGATTTTTTATGATACAAAGTTGGATGAACTTGATGAGGCGGCGAAGAATTATGATCTTCATCGATCGGATATTTGCGCCAATCGACAGAAGGGCTTCACGGATATTTACAACCTACTGAACTCCCGCGAAGAAAAATCAGATGACATCAAGAAACTGAGAGAGTTAACGGTCATTATGGATCGATCTGTTGCGTCTAGTTATGGCTGGAGTGATTTGAAATTGGATCACGATTTTTATGAAGCGGATTATTTATCAGGCAAAGATCGATTAAGATTTTCGATCTCTGGAAACATCAGAAGTGAAGTATTAAGGCGTCTGTCGGAATTAAATCGCAAGAGATACGACCAGGAGGTCAACGCTGGGCTCCACAAGGCAGCCAAGAAGCCCTCATCCAAAAAGAGACAACTAAGGCAGAATTCTGGCGATCTGTTCGACGCTGGCTCCGTCGAAACGGAGACCGCTGATGACTGACGCCTACAAGATGACGGTCGATTGGAACCTGCTTAGACGTCTCAAGGAGAGGGCCCGCGGATGACGAAACCCACCACCGATCAGGCGCAGGCCAGCCCGACCAAACAGTTCTTCGTGTCGATGCTGACACGCGACATCAACCTCGCCGACGCGATCCTCGACCTTCTCGACAATTGCCTCGATGGCGCACTCCGGCTGGCGGACGGCGGCAACGTCGACTACGCGCAGCATTTCGTGAAGATCGAACTCGCCGCCGATCACTTCTCGATCGAAGACAATTGCGGGGGCATTCCGCGCGAGGTCGCGAAGAACTACGCATTCAAAATGGGCCGCGACACAGACGACGATCGCGACTCCGAGTCCGAGACCATCGGTATGTATGGCGTCGGCATGAAGCGCGCCATCTTCAAGATGGGGCGCGAGGCGCTGGTGCGGACCCGCTATGACGACGACACCTTCGAGGTGCCGATCACCTCGGCTTGGCTCGACGCCAAGGGATGGGAGCCTCTCCCCATCAACGAACCGACCGAGGCCGGCGAGAAGCTCGCCGAGCCCGGCACGGTGATCCGTGTGCATGAATTGTATGACGGCGTTTCCAGGCACTTCGCCAACGAATCGTTCGAGAACGAGGTCCGCACGGCCATCTCCGAACACTTCACGATGTTCCTCCAATGCGGCCTCAAGGTTGATCTCAACGGCAAACCCGTCGAGCCGGTACTCGTCGAGGTGCTGGTGTCGGAGCGCGAAGGCGGGCCGGCGCCGTTCGTTTTCCAGAAGACCATCGACGACGTGCTCGTCTCGATCACTGTCGGCCTGAACACCGGGCGCAGCCTCGGCAACGACGACGAGGACGACTCCGGCTTCGAGCGGGACCGTTCGTCGGCCACTGCCGGCTGGACGGTCCTCTGCAATGACCGCGCGGTGATCGTAGGCGATAAGAGCCGTCTCACGGGCTGGGGCGACAGCATTCCTCTCTACCACCCGCAGTTCGCTATCATCACCGGCATCATCGAGTTCCGCTCCAAGCGCGCCGACAAGCTGCCGGTCACGACGACTAAACGCGCGCTCGATACCTCGTCGAACGTCTGGCTGGAATCGCTGGTCAAGATGAAAGAGGGCATGCGGGTCTGGATTTCATATACCAATCAGTGGAAGAACCATCCGCGCGCCGATCAGTCGAACTATTGGGAAGATGCGAAACCGCTGTCTTTGGGCAAGACCATTGCGGCGGTGGCTCTGCGCAGTGACGTCAAAAAGAGCGACACTCAGATCGAATTCAACCCGCAAAAAGCAAAGGTGCTACCCGAGCCTCCTGGGAAAACACCATCATCGAGGAGGATCGTGTTCTCGCGGCCGGTCGAGGAAATTCGGCTCGTCTCCAAGATGCTGTTCGACATCGACGACGAAAAGCCAGGGATCGTTGGCGAGAAGTGCTTCGAGCTGACGCTCGCCAAGGCCAAGAAGCAGGACGGCTGAGACATGAGCGCCGGTTCCTCGCTCCCCTACCGGCTTAGGCCCAACAAGGCCGTCGACCGGGAATTGTTCCTCTCGCTGCTGATGCGGCTGACTCCGGCATTGTCGCTGGAGAAATACCACTATGTCGGTCTTGGCGGCCCCTTTCTCGAAGACTTCAGATTGGTCCATGCCCGGCTCGGCCTCGCGCGGATGACCTGCGTCGAAACCGAGGAGCAAGTCCACAAGCGCCAGCTATTCAATCGCCCGATCGCGTCGATCGATTGCGTCCACAAGACTCTCGAAGATTTTCTGGATGGGATCGACTTCGACGTGCCGGCGATCGTGTGGTTTGATTACACGGAGCCGAAGGGCATCACCACACAGATCGAACGCTTCGCGCGAACGATCGGCACCGTTCCGATCGGGAGCGTGCTGCGCGTGACGCTCAATGCGAACCCCGCCTCACTCGGCAAACCCGACCCCAATGAGCTTTCCGTCGAAATCGATGACGAGGCATCCGGCGACAGAGCCGCGAAGCCGACTATCCAGGAATGGAGGCTCGCCCGCTTCAAGGAACGTCTCGGTGCGCTTTTTCCGAGCGGGATGACCGCCGAAGGGATGAGCTTCAAGACCTACGGCCCGAGCCTTCTCCGCGCGCTCAAGCTGGCGGTTGAGAAGGAAACTCTCAGCTTCCGCGACCGTCGTGTCGTTTGGGCGTTGGGCACACACTACGCCGACGGTCAGGCCATGGTGACGGCCGCCCTCGTGGTGTGCGCCACCAGTGACGCCATTATCGAGCCGCTCGTAAAGGGGTGGGAGTTCCATTCGACGCCAGACGCGCCGCATCGGCTCGACCTGCCTGCGCTTTCGACGCTGGAGCGTTTGACGATGGAGTCAGGCGACGACGTGAAGGCGAAAATGACCTTCGATCTTCCCAAGTCTGATATGGGCGAAGATCCCATCACGGTCTTCAAGAAATTCTATCGTATCTACCCACACTTCTCTCGCGTCGAGCTGTAGAGATTCATCCGAGGGCGACGCATGACTTTGATCTCTGATCCAGACCCGCAAAGTTGGCTTGCCAAGGAACCGACTTGGCTCGACCCGTGTATGGCTCGACTGAACGGCGAGCGTTCGGTTTATTCGGCGGTCGATGAGGGACATTGGATCGTCGCGGCAGAAGCCGATGGCACGCTGACACGGGCCGGCCGGATTCTGCGTATTCGCAGCGACCTCGACACCACGACGATCTATTTCGATCATGTGCATACGTTCCGCACGTCAGGCACGGTGTCCGGCCTCGGGCTGACGCTGCCGACCGGCCCGATCGCGCGCCTCCGACCGGAAGACCTGAAGGGCATTTTCGCGCTCGACGGCATTTCGATCACCAATGTTCCGCTCATCCAGAATGTCGCCTATGTGCGCGATCTGCTCGAAATAGCCGTCCGCGACGATCTTCTCGGCCCGGCCGGTGGGCCACACGAACTCATCAAGGACATGAGCGTCCGCGACCGCTATCTGGTCGGCAAGCTCGCGCCGCGACGGCCGAGTGACGCCGATGCCGTCGCCGTCGAGCCGGCGGCCGGTGCGGACGAAATCCGCGACATCGAGGACGAGCGGGCGGCTCCCATCCACGAACCCGGTGCCGAGTTCGCCAGCGTCTCCGGTCGCGTGGAGCCGGAGGACGACGCCCTCGACGAAATCGACACCACGAACAATCAGTCGCTCGTGCCGTCGAGCATGGGGCTGACCTTCTGCGTCGCGCCGGGTGTGGAAGCACTGACCGCCGATGTCCGATGGGGACGTTATGAGCGCGTCCCGAGCGACGAGCACGATGTCGTCAAGACCCGCAGGAACCGAACGACCGGCCGAGAAGAGGAAACCAAGGTCAGGGTGTGGCGGCGAATTCCGTGCGGCGGTGTGGTTCCCCTGCCCTTGAAGGATGGGCCAATACGGCCGGCGACGCCGGATCGTGACCAACCCGAGGTGCGGCTTCAAGGGACGATTAGAACGAACGGCCAAGGGGAGCGCCTAGTCACCCTGTTCCTCGTTAATGGCCAATTGGAGCCCAACGACAACAAGGATCGCGCTTGGCTATTCCAGCCAGAAATCGCGGTAGCCGCGCCGGAAGGCGCCGCCGACTCGTCGATCTTTAGGCGGCGCCCTTCTACTGAAATCATCGTCGATGACCCGGAACGCGACCGCCTTGCCCTGATCTATCGTAACCGGCTGGAGTTCGCCGTGGGCCACGGCGTCTCCGTCCATGCCGATACGACGCTGGACGACTCCGCGAAAGCTTCGCACCTCCGCACCGAAATCATCCCGCGATATGAAGTCGCCGTCACCGAAACGCCCGGCCTCGACGCCGACGACCGCCCGGCCATGCGCCGGATGGTCGATGAGGGGTGGCTCGACATGGGCCGTCTCGCGGAGATGGAGCCTCAGCAGTTGCGTGAGGTCCTGTCGTGCCTAGTCGACGACTATGCCGTCTGGATCGGGGAACAGAGGATGCGGCTGACAGCCGAGATCACGGGCTTCGACGAGCCAGGGAAGGACGTGATCGCCCGCTGCGAAGAAACCTTGCGCCGTCTGCGAGAAGGAATGGACACGCTCTTTTCCGACAGTGCGGCGCTGTCGGCGTTCCGCTTCGCCAACAAGTCGATGGCGCTCCAGCGTGTTCGGAGCCTCTATGCCCTCAAACGCAGGCGAGGCGAGGTGGACGACGTCGCGCAGTTCGACATCCCTCGGAATCGGTCCTGGCGCCCGTTCCAGTTGGCCTTCCTCCTGCTGTCGGTGCCGTCCCTCGCCGATCCGGCGCATCCCGATCGGACGAAGCCCGCGGAAGCCTTCGCCGATCTCCTCTGGTTCCCGACCGGCGGCGGCAAGACCGAGGCCTATCTGGGCGTGGCCGCCTTCGCCATGGCGATGCGGCGCTTGAAGGATGATCTCGGTGGCCTCGATGCTTCCCGTGGCCTGGCCGTCATCATGCGATACACGCTGCGCTTGCTGACCCTCCAACAGTTCCAGCGCGCCGCAGCTCTCTTGTGCGCGATGGAGGTGATCCGCCTCGCCGACGAGAAGCTCTGGGGCAAGGAGCCATTTTCGCTGGGTCTATGGGTCGGCAATCGGGTGACGCCGGGCCGAACCGATGACGCCCACCAGGCGATTGAGGCATTGAGGAACGGTGATCGGAACAGGTCTGGTATCGCTTCGCCGGCGCAGTTGACGAGCTGCCCGTGGTGCGGTTCCGAAATCTCGGCGGGCCGCGACATCGAGGTCGACCGGATCGCCGGCAGAACCCTCATCCATTGCGGCGACAAACTCGGCGCCTGCGAATTTTCTCGGGCCGGCTCCAGCGGTCGCCCACATCGTGGCCTACCCGTGAAAGTGGTCGATGAGGAAATCTATCATCGTCCACCGACCATGATGATCGCCACCGTCGACAAATTCGCCATGATGGCCTGGCGACCGGAGGTGCGAACTCTCTTCGGCCGGGTCGATGAAGAGTGCGAGCGTCACGGCTTGCTCTGGCCGGGGCACGAATGCGGCACCGGGCATCGCGCGCGGGGTGCTCATCCCGCCGCGAGAGTGAAGCCGGTGCGCGCCGCCGTCCGGCCTCCCGATCTCATCATCCAGGACGAGTTTCACCTCATCAGCGGGCCGCTCGGCACCATGGTTGGCCTTTATGAGAGTGCCGTCGACGAGCTGAGTTCCTGGCTTCTCGGCGACACGAAGGTCCGACCCAAGGTGGTGGCTTCGACCGCCACCGTCCGGCGAGCCGAAGATCAAGTGCGCAATGTATTCATGCGTCGGATCTCGGTTTTTCCGCCCACGGGCCTCGATGTCGAGGACAATTTCTTTTCGGTTCAGCGTCCTATCGGCGAGAAGCCCGGACGCCGCTACATGGGCATCTGCGCGCCCGGCAGTTCCCGGCCAGCCGTTCTGATCCGAACCTACACGGCCTTCCTCACCGCCGCACAAGCCCTCTTCGATCGCTTCGGCCCGGTCGCCGATCCCTACATGACGCTCGTCGGCTATTTCAATTCGCTGCGCGAGTTGGGCGGGATGAAGCGTCTCGCCGAGGACGACGTACAGACGCGCTCCTTCCGGGTGAACATGAGCCTGGTCGATCGTCTGGGGTTGTCACAACGTCGCGTCGATGACGTTCGCGAACTCACCTCCCGCGTCTCCAGCCAAGACATCCCGCGCTATCTCGATCAGCTCGAAATACCGTTCAATGGGACGCTTGATCCCAAGACGGGCGCATGGGTCGAGAACCGCGCTCCGGGCGATCCGCGTCCGATCGACGTCGTTCTGGCCACCAACATGCTGTCGGTCGGCGTGGACGTGAACCGTCTCGGTGTGATGGTCGTAAATGGCCAGCCGAAAGGAACGGCGGAGTATATCCAGGCGACCAGCCGTGTCGGGCGCTCGCCACCGGGCCTGGTCGCCACCGTGCTCACCTGGGCACGCCCGCGCGATCTCTCCCACTACGAGACGTTCGAGCACTACCACGCGACCTTCTATCAGCATGTCGAGGCTCAATCCGTGACGCCATTCTCCCCGCGGGCGCTGGATCGAGGCCTGACGGGCGCGATGCTGTCGATCATGCGGAACAGCTACGATCCTTTCGCGCCGAATACAGGTGCGGGCGCGATGAACAGCCCGAGCCGACCGGAGATGACGACGACGATCGGCGTCGTGTCTGAGCGAACCTGGGAGGTCACGGAAGACTCGGCGAAGAAGGCGTTGACCGAACAGGAGCTGAAACACCGCGCCGACGATTGGGCGAAAGAGGCCAGCGTCGGAGGTCGCACACTCGTCTATCAGAAATACGGGGCCGGCCCGACGGCATATCCCCTTCTGGAAGCTCCGGGCGTGAAGCCCTGGACGGATTGGACCGTCCCGATGTCGATGCGTGAGGTTGAGCCCGGTGTGAGGCTGGTGATGGAGGACTCGCGCTCGACGAATGATCCGACTTGGCGAGCCCGTGTCGTTCCGGCCGATGGGGGTGACGCATGAGCAAGACTCCCGTTGGAGAAATCCGCCCGAGCCAGCTTCTATGGACTTACGGCCCGGGCGCTCTGATCGACCTGCCCAATCTCTCGGTCGTCACGATGGGGATCGACCGTTGGGAAAGGGATCGATGCCAGCCCATCCAGGAGGCTCGGCTGCTGGCGAACGTCCGAAGTGTTCTCGGTCCCCAAGTGGAATCGCTGCGTATGCCGCCGCTCGGCGACCGCGATGTCGTTGATCCGTTCTCGCCCGCAGCTCTGATCGGCGTTCCGGTTAAGCCGTTTCCCCGATGGCTACGCTGCGTGAAATGCGGCCTGCTGTCACCGTTCGACGCCGGCTTGTTCAAGCTGAAAGAAAACCGTTACCGGCCAGAGTTGACGCGCTTCGTCCATGAAGGATGTCGCGGATCGAATAACGATCAGAAAGCGCGTGACGCCGATGCCGTGCCGGCGCGTTTCCTGATGGCCTGCCGAGCAGGGCATCTCGACGATTTCTCGTGGCATTGGTTCGTCCACGGCGGCCCATCCGATTGTCGTGGAACGCTGCGGTTCTTCGAGAGCGGTGCATCGCTGCAAACCGAGAATCTCTGGGTCAAATGCGATGCGTGCGGCGCATCGAAGAACATGGCCCAAGCCTTCGGTCAGGCCGGTAGAGACAATCTGCCCGCATGTCGAGGACGGCATCCCCACATAGATCGTTTCGATGATGACTGCCCCGAAGATCCGCGGGCGATCCTGCTCGGGGCGACCAACGGCTGGTTCCCGGTCACGTTGTCGGTCCTAGCCATACCTCAAACGGGCAGTCCCTTGGTGCAACTCGTCGGCGACGGCTGGACCTTCTTCGAGGACGTGTCCTCTGCCGATGAGGTCGGGTTCGTGGTCAAGACGCTGAAGAAAACGGCCCAGCTTCCCGGCATTGAGCAGTTCACCAGCGAGCAGATTTGGGCCGCCATCGAAGTCCACCGGAACGGCAGCGCGGACGTCGGCCCGAGTGACCTCAAGGAGCCGGAGTGGCAGGTTCTGACGGCCGACGATCCGCCGACCGACTATCCGCACTTCATGAGCAAAAAGGTCGGGCTTCCGAAAGGCTTCGAAACCGCGATCACGCGCGTCCTACTGTTGGAGCGACTGCGCGAGGTGAATGCCTTACTCGGTTTCACCCGTGTCGAGTCCCCGGACGAAGGATCGGGTGACGATGCGGCGCCTCGCGCTTCGTTGGGGCGATCGGCTCTCGATTGGGTGCCGGCTACGCAGGTTCACGGCGAAGGCATCTTCATCCGCTTTGACACTGAAGCTTTGAAAGCTTGGGCCGATGAGGATGCAGTCAAAGAGGTCGATGCGCGCCTGCGTGTGGGCCACCGCGGATGGCGCCAAAAGCGGAATCTCGATCCGCGAGATGGCTATCCCGGAGCGCGCTACGTCATGCTCCATACCCTGGCGCACATGCTGGTCAGGGAGCTGGCCCTCGAATGTGGATACAATGCCGCCAGTATCCGGGAACGAATATACGCGGAAGTGGATGGCGCGAAGGACCAAGCCGGCTTCCTGATCTACACGGCAGCCGCCGATTCCGATGGGACGCTCGGGGGACTGGTTGAACTGGGAAAACCCGAAAATCTCGGACGGCTTCTTCGCCAGGCGCTGGATAGAGCGCATGTCTGCGCCTCCGATCCCCTATGTTCCGAACACGACCCCAGCAAGGATCAATCGCTGCATGGCGCGGCTTGCCATGCTTGTTCCTTCGTGTCGGAAACTTCGTGCGAACGGGGAAATCGACACTTGGACCGTGCGTTGGTGGTTCCAACGCTCGAAAATCCAAACGCGGCATTCTTCCGGGGGAGCTGATGAAAGCGCTCATGGATGCCGTCACGGAACTCGTGGCCTTGCTACCGCCCTCGAAAATCGAAGCGATAGCGTCACGGCTACGCGGCGGTCTGCTGCCGGGGCGAGAGCAAGACCTTCAACAAATCATCGGCACACCGGCGGCTCGGGCGGCCTTGGTTTCATTCGTCGAGGCTTGGCAGACGACGAACTCATCAGGCGATCTCGTCGCCGGGATGCTGATGGGCGCAGCTTATGCACGGGAACGCACACAACGGGACTGCGCCGTCGAATTGGTCTGGACCGGCCCAATGACACCGTTCGTTGCGCCTCGCCGTACCGAACAGGTGCTTCTGGATGTCATCCAGAAGGCCACGAAAGAACTCTTCATCGTGAGCTTTGTCGCCTATGACATCCCTTCGGTCATAGCCGCCATCAACGAAGCGGTCATTCGTGGAGTGGAGGTAGGGATTCTCGTCGAAGCTTCCGTGACCCAGGGCGGCAGCCTGCTCGTCAATCCAGTAGCGACGATGAAAAGCGCCGTTCCATCAGCCAAATTGTATGTTTGGACGGATCGCCCACACCCCTTCACGAACGGTCGAGTTCACGCGAAGGTCGCCGTTGCCGACGATGCCATTGCCTTCCTGACTAGCGCGAATTTGACCGGCCACGCGCTCGAGAAGAACATGGAAGCCGGCGTCCTCGTCGTTGGTGGCCATATCCCGTCTCGCTTGCGTGACCACCTGCACGCATTGGCGGAAACTAATATTATTCGTCGGGTGAATTTCGACGATGCATGATCGTTCATCATGACCAATTATACTTTGTCGCTTCGAAAGAACCGATAAGAAGAAGGTGGTGTCTTGCCGGTTCAAATCCGTCACATCAACTATGTCATCGCTGCGGCCGACCATGGAAGTTTTCGTCGCGCTGCGGCGTTCTTGGGTGTGCAGGAATCGGCCGTCAGTCGCCGTATTCGCGATCTGGAAGATCGGCTTGGTGCACCGTTGTTCACGCGATCGGCGGGTGGTGTGCAACTCACGCAGGCTGGCAGACAATTCGTGCAGCGCGGACGCAAGGCGCTGTCGCAGATCGGGATGGCGAGAGCGGAAGTGTCTGCGATCGGGCGTGGCGAAAACGGTGAGATACGGATCGGCATCTTCTCATCGTTGGCGTCAGGTTTTCTGGCGGACCTCCTCCAGGCATTCGGGCAGCGTCACAAAGCGGTGAAGCTGAGCTTCGTTGACGGTAATCCTGCCGAACACGTCGCAGCCGTGCGGCAGCATCAGCTCGACGTCGCATTCTTGACCGGGCTCACGAGTTGGCCGGATTGTCAGAGTCAGCACCTGTGGTCGGAGCGCATCTTCGCAGTCTTGCCTTTGCATCATGCACATGCCGACGACAGGGAAATCAGCTTCGGTGATCTGGCTGGGGAGACCTTTCTCGTTAGTGAGAGTGCGCCCGGTGAAGAAATTCACGATTATCTCGTTCAACGTCTCGCCAACCTCGGGCACCACCCCGAGATTCAGCAGCAGGCGGTGGGACGAGACAACCTGATGCAGCTCGTGGCGCTCGGACGCGGGCTCACCGTTACCAGCGAAGCGACCACGGGCGCGCAGTTTCCCGGTGTCGTGTTTCGCCCGATCGTCGGTGAGATTTTGCCGTTCCGCGCCGTCTGGGCATCGCGCAATGATAATCCGGCATTCCTGCGGCTGCTCGATCTCGCGCGTTCAATGGCGCGAGTGGATCAGTCTTCCGGGATCACCGGTTCAGCGAATGCGGCGGCATCGCACGCCGCGCCTTTGCGAACTCCCGATCCGTCGCGATGAATCGCTCCAGCATGGGGACGATGAGGCGAACGGGATCGCCGGCAGCCTGCCCAACTTCGCGGGCGAGGATGTCTGCATAGGCGGCAAGGTCGCGGTGCAGGCTGGCAGGCAGCTCCAGCGTCACCTTGACCGGCTTGTCGTCGGCGATGGGTTTGAGTTTGAGCTTTGCCATGTCAGCCTCCGTAGGGTTCGAGGACGAGATCGCGCGTGACGATCACGCGGACGGGGAAGCCCGGCCGGATGGTGAGCGTCGGCGCGATATTGAGCTGGCGCTGGACGATCTGCTGCCCGGTCTGACTGATGCTGTTGGACGCGCCGTTGCGCAGGGCGCGCACGATGTCGCTCTCGCCGCTCGACGAACCGGATTCGGCGCCGACGCTGAGCAATGTGGACAAGGCCGCGGCCTTGAACAGTTCGCCCCAATGATAATCGACGCTATCCTCAAGCCCGGCATAACCTTCGGCGTCCGCACCGGGCTGGCGTTCCAGCACGATCGAGCGGCCGTTCGGGAAGATCAGCCGGTTCCAGACGAGCAGGATGCGCCGCTGCCCGAACCCCACGCCGCTGTCATACTGGCCGATGACGCGGGTGCCCTGCGGCACGAGCAGGATCTTCCCCGTCGGGCTGTCGTAGATGTTCTCCGTGACCTGCGCGGTGATCTGGCCGGGCAGATCGGAACGGATGCCGGTGATGAGCGCGGCGGAGATCACGGCGCCGGCCTGAAGCACATTCTTCGATGAGGGCGCGGCGACACGATCCGGCGAGACGGTGCGCTTGTCGGGCGTCTGGTTGAGGAAGGCGAGTTGCCGATCCTGCGCCGAGGGCGTCGCCGGCTGCGGCGCGAGGCCGAGGCTGGCGAGATCCGGTTGCGGCAAGGTCGCCGTGGGCGGTGTCGTGGCGGTGTTCCCCGGCCGCGTTTCTGTGGAAGCGAAAAGCCTCGCCGTCCGCGCCGATTCCAGTTCCTGCGCCCGGCGTTGTTCTTCTGGTGTTTGCCCCACAGGCCCCGAAGGGGTGGCGATCCCCGGCGTCGGCACGGGCTGGCCGGCATTTTGTGCGTTGAGGATTGGGCGGCCGAGATCGCCGGGCAGCGGCGGGCCGAGCTTGGGGACGCCGCTATAGTCCTTGGGTAGTCCGGCGAGGCCATCCGGCGTGGTGCGGTTGTCGGTTGAGATCAGTTCCTGACCCTGATCGCCGCCATGACGGGTCTGGAGCGCGTAAATCAATGCACCGCCGACACCGACACTGGCGGCAAGACCGAGACCGGCAAGCACCTTGCGCGACAGGCGCGTGACGCGAGGCGGCTCTGGGCGCAGCCGCATCGGCGCGACCGGCTCGCCCGTCAGCGGGCGTGCATCATCCTCAGCCGGCACGACAGGACGCCCAGCCTCTGGCTCGCGCCCTTCTTCGTTTTCGGGATCGTTGTTGCTCACGACGCCGGCCTCCCGTCCGTGCGCGAAATGCGCACGCGCTTCTGATTCTTGTCGGCGCCGAAACGCAGTTCGGCGGCGGCGAACAGCCGATCGACGATCATGTAATTGCCGCGCACACGGTAGTTCACGAGTTCGGAAGTCGCGCCCTCCGGTCCGACGACGAACAGCGGCGGCATTTCGCCCTGGCCGATACCGCGCGGAAACTCGATGAACACCTGCCGGCCGTCATCGAACGCGCGCAACGGTCGCCACGGCGCACGGTCGCCCGACACGTCGTAACGGAAGTTGACACGAGAGAGATCGATGCCGTTGGCGACCGGCTGCTGGGCCTCGGCTTGGCTGTTCTGGCGACGCAGCGCGATGAGCTGGTCCTGCGGATACTGCCAGGACACCGACGCCATATAGGTCGAAGGCGTCGAGCGCAGTTCCATGTGATAGGTGCGCCTATCGGTGTTGATGACGAGATTGGTCGTCAGCTCGGCCCGCGTCGGCTTCACCAGGATATGGACCTGTTTGGCGGCGCCAGTGCCGCTCTCGGTATCGCCGATGATCCAGCGCACCGTGTCGCCGGCGGCGACGGGACCGGAGCCGACGAGTTGTTCGCCGGGTTGGAGCGATATGTCGGTGATCTGCCCCGGCGAGGCATAGACCTGATAAAGCGCGCCATCGACGAAGGGATAGACCTGCATCGAATTGATGAAGCCGTTCCTGACCGGCTGCATCCGCGCGGCGGCATTGGCCTGGTTGACGCGCACGGTCGGATCGGCGGCTTCTGGCTCGGGCTTGCCGTCCTTGCCGACCGGTTTCAACTGGCCGGGAAGCGGCAGCGGCCTGGGCAGCTCGACGACCTGCACGGGCTTGGGCGGATCGGCGGCGATGACGGCCGGAGCCGCATCGTCATAGGAAATCTCCGGCGGTGGGGTGTGCCCCGCGCAGCCCGCGAGGGCGGAAGCGGAAAGCAGGAAAGCCGCGAGTGAGGCATTGCGGTAAGCCGGCCTCCCAGCTTTGCGGAAGGTCGGTGTCATTGTCCAAGTTCCTTCGACCAGTTGATGGCGTTGATGTAGATTCCCAGCGGGTTCTTCCGCAGCGTGTCGGCATCGCGGGGCGGCTGCACGGCGACGGTGAGGATCGCGGACCAGCGTTCGGTGCTGGCGAGCGAACCGTCCTGATAGCGGCGCTCGATCCAGGCGACGCGGAAGCTCGATGGCGAGGCGCGGATGACCGATGACACCTCGACCGCGACTTGGCTCTTGCCGACCTTGGCGAACGGATCGTTCGAACGCGCATAGTCGTTGAGCGCCAGCGCGCCGGCCTGCGTGGTGAAGTCATAGGCGCGCAGCCAGTTCTGCCGCACGATGATGGCGTCGGCCGGAATGCCCCGGACCTGCTCGATGAACCGCGCGAGGTAGAAGGCGATCTGCGCGTCGTTCGGCTGATAGTCGGCGGTCGCGGGCGCAATCGCCTGCGCCTGTCCAAGCCGATCGACCTGCACCACCCATGGCACGATCGAACCGTTCATCGACTGCCAGAACAGTCCGGCCGAGAGAGCGGCGGAGAGCGCCAGCGAGCCGAAGGCCATCAGCCGCCAGTTCTTCGCCTGTACACGGGCCGAGCCGATGCGGTCGTCCCAGACCTGGGCGGCGCGCTGATAGGGCGTCTCGGGTTCGGGGGATTTGCCGTAGTGGGTGGAAGGTCGCTTGAACATGGTCAGTCGCTTTCGGAGAGGTTGACGGAAGAGCCGCCGCCATGGGCATCGCCGGATTTGACGGCGTGGGCAGCGGCCTGGACGCCATGCGTCATCTGCTGGCCGCGCTTCATGCGTTTGGCCCAGGCGGGCGGGCTGTCGGCGGACGATGGCGTGGCGGAGGCGGCGGGTGCAGATGCGGCGGAGCTGGCATCTGCCTCGGCCGCGCCCGCATCACCGGATACGGCGCGGCCACCCGCTTCAAAGCTCTCGCGCATCGAGGCGGCGGCACGCCGGAATGGGCTGGCGATGGTAGAGCCGGCTTTCGATGCGCCGGTCGATGCGACATTGCCAAGACCGGAGGCAACGCCGGATGCGCCGGACTGGCCGGCCGCGCCAAGGCTGTAGGCGGTGGACGCGCCACCCGCGAGTGTGGCCCCGCCACGGGCGGCAGCGGCAGCGCCTCCGGCAAGGGCAGCTCCACCCGATGCCACGGCGCCGACAGTCGCTGCACCCGCCGCGACCATGCCACCGGCGGCGAGACCCGTGCCGACCGCCGCGCCCGCACCAAGCTGGGGGCCGCCGGAAACGAGACCGTTGGCGATGCCGGGGCCGAAGATGCCCAAGCCCAGCAGTGCCAGGGCCGCGAGCACGATGGTCATGGCGTCGTCGATCGAGGGAGTCGCGCCGTTGAAGCCGGCGGTGAACTCGGAGAACAGGGTCGAGCCGATGCCGATGATGACGGCGAGCACCAGGACTTTGATGCCCGACGAGATGACGTTGCCGAGGACGCGCTCGGCCATGAAGGCGGATTTACCGAACAGGCCGAACGGGATCAGCACGAAGCCGGCGAGCGTCGTCAGCTTGAACTCGATCAGGGTGACGAAAAGCTGGACGGCGAGGATGAAGAAGGCGAGCAGGATCAGCGCCCAGGCGAACATCAGGCAGGCGATCTGGATGAAGTTCTCGAAGAACGAGACCCAGCCCATCAGGTCGGAGATGGAATCGAGCAGCGGCCGGGCGGCGTCGAGGCCGGTCTGCGCGACCTTGCCGGGGCGCAGGAGATCGGCGGTGGTGAACCCCGTGCCTGACGCCTTCAGCCCGAGACCGGCGAAGCTCTCGAAGACGATGCGGGCGAGGTTGTTCCAGTTGCCGATGATGTAGGCGAACACGCCGACAAACAACGTTTTCTTGACCAGCCGCGCGATGATGTCCTCATCGGCGCCCCACGACCAGAACAGCGCCGCCAGCGTCACGTCGATGACGATCAGCGTGGTCGCGATGAACGCCACTTCGGGGCGCAGCAGGCCGAAGCCGCTGTCGATATAGCGGGTGAAGACATCCAGGAAATGGTCAATGACGCCGGCGCCCTGCATCTCAGCGGCTCCCGTTCTGGTCTGGTATGGACGGGGTTGGAGCGGTCGGCTCCGGGGACGCGACCGGCGCGGGCTGGCCCAGGAAGCGGCGACGGTTTTCGGCCCAGGCGTGAAGGCAGGACGGATCGCGCCCACCGGCTTCGCCCATTGCGCCACACCGCGCGAGTTCCACGCGCAGCGGATCTCGCGCCGGTGCCGGTCGCACCTGCGCGACCGGGTCGTCCGCCCGCTCGGCGGGCCGGTTCATCTCGATCACTGTGGCGGTGATCGCGAACGCGACGAAGATGATGGCGCCGATACGCGCGAGGGTCTTGCCGTCCATCACACCCTCGCTCAGTTGTTACCGTGGAACATCTGCGCGTTGCCCGGCTGGTAGCCCGATCCCGGCGTCAGGAAGCGGCGGCGCTGTTCCTGCCCCTGTGCGGCGGCGGCGGCGCGCTCGGCATCCGACAGCGCCTGCGCCCGGCCATTGGCGGCGACGAGCGCGGTGAGGTCGGCGAGCTGCTGGGCCTGGAGCGCGAGAAGCTGGTTGCCCGCCTGCGTCGCCTGAAGCGCGCCTGTCGCCGACTGGCTCGATCCGACCAGCGCCGACATCTGCGTGCGGTTGGTGTCGATATTGCCGACCACGGTGGCCTGCACACGCATCGCGTCCTGCAAGCCGCCGACCGTGTTCTGCCAACGCGACTTCGCATCGGCGACGAGCTGTGCGTCCGACGCCGACATCGAGGCGGTCGAGTATTTCTGGCTGAAGACCTGATCGATCTTCTGGACGTCGTAGGCGATGTTTTGCGCTTGGGCGAGAAGCTGCTGGGTGCGCTGCACCGACTGCTGAAGCTGTTGCAGCGAGGAGTAAGGCAGGCTCGCGAGATTGCGGGCCTGATTGATAAGCGACTGCGCTTCGTTCTGGAGCGAGGTGATCTGGTTGGTGATCTGCTGGAGCGAGCGCGCCGCGGTCAGCACGTTCTGTGCATAGTTGGACGGATCGAACACGACCCATTGGGCGTGGGCGGGTGCGGCCAGCATCGGCGCAACGGCGACAGGGGCGATCAGCAGCGCAGCGGCGAGCCGCGCCGCACGGGTGCGGCACAGTTTCATTGGGACTTCTCCTTGTTGGTCAGGTTGGGAATGAGATCGGCGGCCCAGCCGACGCCGCGATGGCGCAGCCAGGCGTCGAGGAATCCGTCCGTGCCATGCTCGGCGGTGACGCGGGCGATGGCGGCCTGATCGGTCTTCGAGGATGCGGCGCAAAGCGCCAGCGCCACCTCCGACAGGCCCAGCTCGAACAGCCGGTTGCCGCGCCGCGACTGGCAGTAATAGTCACGCTTGGGCATGGCCCGCGCGATGATCTCGATCTGCCGGTCGTTGAGACCGAAGCGGCGATAGATGGCGGTGATCTGCGGCTCGATCGCGCGCTCGTTGGGAAGCAGCAACCGGGTTTGGCAGCTTTCGATGATGGCGGGCGCGATGGCGCTGCCGTCGATGTCCGACAGCGACTGCGTAGCGAAGATGACGCTGGCGTTCTTCTTCCTGAGCGTCTTCAGCCATTCGCGGAGCTGGCCGGCGAAGCCCTCGTCGTCGAGCGCGAGCCAGCCCTCATCGACGATGATGAGGGTCGGCGATCCGTCGAGCCGGTCTTCGATGCGATGGAACAGATAGGCCAACACGGCGGGCGCGGCTTCGGTGCCGATCAGCCCCTCGGTCTCGAACGCCTGCACCGTCGCCGTGCCGAGATGTTCGGCCTCGGCATCGAGCAACCGGCCCCACGCCCCGCCGATGCAATAGGGACGCAGCGCCTGCTTGAGGTCGTTGGACTGCAAGAGGACGCAGAGGCCGGTGATCGTGCGTTCCTCGATCGGCGCGGAGGCCAGCGAGGTCAGCGCCGTCCAGAGATGCTCTTTCACCTCCGGCGTGATGGCGACGCTTTCGCGGGCGAGGATCGCGCCGAGCCAGTCGGCCGCCCATGCCCGTTCGGCGGCGTCATCGACGCGGGCGAGCGGTTGCAGCGATACGCTGTCGGCGCTGCCCTCGGTCAACCCGCCGCCGAGATCGTGCCAGTCGCCGCGCATGGCGAGCGCCGCCGCGCGGATTGAGCCGCCGAAGTCGAAGGCGAAGACCTGCGCGCCGGCATAGCGCCGGAACTGCAAGGCCATCAGCGCCAGCAGCACCGACTTGCCCGCGCCGGTCGGGCCGACGATCAGCGTATGGCCGACATCGCCGACATGAAGGGAAAACCGGAACGGGGTCGAGCCTTCGGTCTTGCCGAACAGCAGCGGGGGGGCTGCGAAGTGCTCGTCCCGTTCCGGCCCCGCCCACACCGCTGACAGGGGAATCATGTGGGCGAGATTGAGCGTGGAGATCGGCGGCTGCCGGACATTGGCGTAGACATGGCCGGGCAATGATCCCAGCCAGGCGTCCACGGCGTTGATGGTCTCGGCCATCGCGGTGAAGTCGCGGCCCT